>Ga0335083_10000129_pt1 | contig 132523 bp, 156 predicted proteins | sample Lox_Sample_42_FD_206716 | JGI IMG/M metagenome (GOLD analysis project Ga0335083, IMG submission 206716) | Soil microbial communities from Loxahatchee National Wildlife Refuge, Florida, United States - Lox_Sample_4.2 | ecosystem: Environmental > Terrestrial > Soil > Wetlands | place: USA... | reverse complement strand
AGCTCTTCGGGCTGCCGCGCCGCGCCTTGCTCGGCTCTCGCCCAGGCTGCGAGCGCCTTGCAGGAACGGACATGGTCGCGGACCGCGGCATAGAAGGCGCGGAATTCGGCGCGATAGTCGCCATGCTAGAGCGCATTGCGGTTGCCCATCGGCGCCCCGCGCCCGCGCCGGACCGGGGTGCGCGCTTTTTCGGCAAAATCTGAATTCAATTCGGACGCGGGCAGCCCAAGTCTCTGGACTTCCTGCGCTTTCGCCCTCGAAGTGAGCGTCACCTTGCGGCAAAAAGGGCGTACCCCTCGCCGGCGCTTTTCCTCGATCGCTCACTGTCGCGCAGTCGCCATCGGCGGCACATGGTGCGACAGATTGGTTAGAACAAGAGGGGAACTGATTAAACTTATGCGAGAAATATGGTAATCTCCACGACAGGGAGAGGTCGTTGCAGCATCAGTTCCGTGCGGCGGCTTTCTCCTTCGATCCGCAGCGGGCTTGCTTGTGCACCGGCGCTTCGCGGGCGAGCGTTTCCGCGATGCGCTTCTGCCAGCCGGGCCCTGTGGAGCGATAGGCGGCGAGCACCTTCGGATCGAGCCTGAGCGAGACGCGCTGTTTCGGCGCCGCCGACTTCGGGCGACCTGGGCCGCGTTTGAAGGCTTCGACGACCTCGGGCATGACCTCGCGCATCGGACGCGCGCGCTTGAAATCCGCGCCCGTCATCTCCGGGATATCGGCGTCGGCGATCGTTCGGTCTTTCAGCCTACGTTCCATAGCGTTTTACTTCCCTGTCGTTGGCCTTGCGAAGCTGATGATTCTGACCTTGGTGCCGCGCAGGCAAAACGCCACCAGGTGCAGCCGCGCACCAAGCATCGCAAATGCCCAATAGCGCGGCTCAGAATAGGTCTTGCGCCGATCCTCGACGAAGGTGGCGTTGTCCCAATCCAGCTTCGGAGCATCCGCGAAGTCGAGGCCGTGCTTGGCAAGGTTCGCGCGGCGCTTGAACTCGTTCCACTCCAGCTCCATCGATAATATTGTAGGACGAAAATTAATGCCGTCAAGATATTGTCCTACAAAAATTTCGCAATGCGCGTTCCTCAATGTCCCGATTTGTCGGAAGAATGTCCTTACGGACATCCCAGGCAGGCGGTAAAGATTTTCCATGGCCAAGGCGCAGCCGCCGAAGCATATCGGTATCGTGGGATTCGAGGGCGTCGCCGCGCTCGATCTGACCGGCGTGCTCGACGCTTTCTTCATCGCCGGCGGCGGGATGTGGCGCAAGCCGTCCGAGCGCTATGCGACGCACGTCATCGGCGTGCCTGCATCGCCATTCGTGGCCGAGTCCGGATTGCGGCTGTCGCCGGACGTCGCCCTCGACGACGCCCCGCCGCTCGACACCATCGTCGTCCCCGGCGGGCCGGGTCTGCGCGAAGACAAAACGAACGCGCTCGTCGCCGGGTGGCTGCGCGGCCGGGCTAGGGATACGCGCCGGATCGTGTCTGTGTGCACAGGGCTCTACGGCCTTGCTGCAAGCGGACTGCTCGACGGCCGGCGCGCAACGACGCATTGGCGCCACGCCGCAGACGCACAGCGCCGCTTTCCCAAAGTGAAGGTCGAGCCCGACGCGATTTTCGTCAAGGACGGTCGCTTCTATTCCTCGGCCGGCATGACCGCGGGCATCGATCTCGCGCTCGCGCTGATCGAGGAGGATTACGGACCCGCGGTGTCGCTCGCCACCGCACGGCAACTCGTCGTCTACATGAAGCGCTCCGGCGGACAACTCCAGTATTCCGAGCCGCTGCGTTTCCAGACGCGCGCCGGCGACCGCTTCAGCGATCTCGTGGCGCATATCGTGGGCGATCTCGCGTCCGACTGGTCGGTCGAGACGATGGCCGCGCGCGCCGGATTGAGCGCGCGCCAATTCTCGCGCCGATTCAATGCAACCTTCGGCGTCTCCCCGGCCGCGTATGTCGAGCGGCTGCGGCTCGACGAGGCGCGCCGCCACCTTGCCGTGGGCGCGGACAAGCTTGCGGGCATCGTCCATGCGGTGGGTTTCGCGAGCGACGACGCCTTCCGCCGCGCCTTCGAGCGCCGCTTCGGCGTCACGCCAAGCGCCTACCGCAGCCAGTTTTCGTCACCTTTGTCGAAGGAGATGGATGATGAAATCGTTCTACATTCTTAACGTCGTGGCGGGCGCACTGGTCGCGCTGGTTCTGTTGGGGGGCGCGGGAGAGCTGCTCACGCAGCAGGCGCCGCAATTCGACGCGGACGGAAAGCTGCTGTTTCCTTCCGATTACCGGGACTGGGTGTTCTTAAGCTCCGGTCTCGACATGAGCTACAGCGCGGCGCCGGCGAGCGGACAGCATACCTTCAACAACACCTTCGTGCCGCGTGCCGCCTACGACGCTTTCCTCAAGACCGGGACCTGGCCGGACAAGACCATCATCCTGCTCGAGAACCGCGGCGGCGGAACGGATGTCTCCATCAACAAAAGCGGCGTGGTGCAGACGACGGGCGTCATGGGTTTCGAGGCGCATGTCAAGGATACCGCACGCTTCAAGGGCGGCTGGGGATTCTTCGGCTTCGACGGCGACAAGCCGGCGGAGATGATCCCCATGAGCGCGTCGTGCTATTCCTGCCATCAGGCGCATGGCGCGGTGGATACGACCTTCGTGCAGTTCTATCCGACACTGCTCCCCATAGCGACCAAGGCCGGCACGCTCAGTCCGGACTACGTGAAGGAGACTGCGTTGGGGAAGGGAAAGTAGCGGTGCTTTCCTCCTCCGTTTACGGGGCAGGATGATGCCAACATCTGTTCTGCTCTGCCGATAAGATCGCTCGGAAACGAAGCGGGGCTGGGACGATGCGGGTTGCGGCGACACTTGTGATGGCTGTGGCGCTGATGGGGGCGGCGGACGCGCAAACGCCTTCGTCGTTGAGTTTCGCCTGGGCGGCGGATTGGAGCGGCAAGAAGCTCGATCCCATGATGCGGCTCTATGCGTCCGATCCGGTGTTCCTGCCGACATCGGGCGAGCGCTGGGAAGGCGCGGCCGCGATCCGCAAGAACCTTGCCGCGGGGCTTTCGCGGTTTACCGCCGATCTGCGTCTCCACAGCATCAAGAGCGAAACGTCTGGCACGCTGGCGTATGACAGCGGCAGTTATGAAGAGACGGTGATGCCGGTGAGGGGCGGCAAGGCGATGCACCTGAAAGGCAACTACCTTTTCGTCTTGGTGCGCGAGCATGGCGACTGGAAGATCCGCGAGCAGACCTTCACAGAATTCGATGCAGCCAAGCTTTAGGGTGAGGACAGAAATTCTGTGATGCCTGCGATCGCCTCCTTCAGCCCGCATCGCTTGACCGGCGCGTCCGGCGGGAAGGCCGAGAGCAGGCGCGAGGGAACTGCGGCTTCGAGGATGACGAAGCAGCCCTTGTCGTCGGCACCGCGGATCAGGCGGCCGAACGCCTGTTTGAGGCGCAGCCGCGTCAGCATGTCGTCATAGGATTTGCCGAAGCGCGCGCGCCGCGCCTTGTGCAGGATGGTCGGCTTGGGCCACGGCACCTTGTCGAACACCACGAGGCGCAGCGAACGTCCCGGCACGTCGACGCCGTCGCGCAACGCATCGGTGCCGAGCAGGCAGGCATTCTCCTCCGCGCGAAAGAGATCGACCAGCGCGCCGGCATCGAGGCGGTCGACATGCTGGGCATAGAGGTTCAGTCCCTTTTCGCCGAGCGCGTCGGAAATGCGGCCTTCCACCGCGCGCAGGCTGCGCACCGCGGTGAAGAGGCCCAGAGCTCCGCCCCCGGCTGCAAGGAACAATTCGCGATACGCGGCGGCGAGCTGGTCGACGTCGCGGCGGTTCACGTCCTTGACGATGAAGATGCGCGCCTGTTCGCCATAGCGGAACGGAGAGCCGAAGCTCGCGCGCCTGGGCGGCTCAGGAAGATGCGCGGCGCCGGTGCGCACCTCGGCGCTTTGCCAATCCTCGGTCTGCGCATTGTCGCGCAAGGTGGCGGAGGTGATGAGCGCGCCATGGGCATTCGCCAGCACTTCCGCGGCCAGCGGAATCGTCGGATCGATCCAGTGCCGTTGCAGTCCGACGTCGAGATCGCGGCCGTCCTCGCGCGCGATCTGGAACCAGTCCACGAACTCCTCGCGCACCTCGCCGGTTTCCAGTTGGTCCAGCATCGCGATCCAGGCGGGCAGGATCAGTTTGGCGCGGCGCTCCAGTCCGCGCGCCACGGCGTCCAGCCGCGCGCGCTGATAGGTTTCGAGTTCCTTGGCCTTGTCGTCGAGCCGGTTGCGCAGGTGATAAGCCAGGCGCAGCAGCGGTGCCGCCAGGCGCTTGAATGCCGAGCCGAGCCGGCGCGCCGCCTCGAGCAGTTCGGCGCCGGCGGGATGGATGTCCGCTTCGAGAGAATAGAACGCGTCGGAATCTTCGCTGCGCGCGCGCACGTGCTGATAGACCGCGGCGAGGAAGACTTCCCCCGCTGCAAGCGCCGCCGCGCCGTGAAGTCGCGATAGCCAGCCTTCGCCGGCCAGCGCACCGGCCGCCATCACCGCTTCATCGAGGGCGTTGCGCGCTTCCTCGCCGTCTTCGATCAAATCCTTGAGGCGTTCTTCGATGCCGCGCGTGCGGCTGCGCGCGCGTCCTTCGGGCCCGCGGATCCAGCGGCGCAGATCCGCCATCTCCATGCCCGAGATCAGCGCCGCGAAACCGGAATCGGCGGCGTCGAAGAGGTGATGGCCCTCGTCGAAGACATAGCGCACGCGCCGTTCCGCCGGTGTGTCGGTGGTCTCGTCGACGCTGAGCCAGTCCTGCGCCGCCTGCGCGATCACCAGCGCATGATTGGCGACGACGATTGGCGCATGGCGCGCGCGGCGCACGGCGCGCTCGATGAAGCAGCTTCGGTAGTGCGGGCACGCGGCATAGACGCATTCGCCGCGCCGGTCGGTGATCTCGCGCAAGGGCAGGGTGGCGCCCAGGAAAGCGGGAAAGCCGTAGCCCGAGACATCGCCGTCCGCGCTCGCGCCGATCCAGCGCGCGATGAGTCCGAGGGCCACGGCGCGCTGTCCCGGCGCGAGCGCGGTGCGCTTGGCGGCTTCTTCGAAATTGAGCAGGCAGAGATAGTTCTCGCGGCCCTTGCGCACGACCGCCTTCTCGTTGCGCTCCGCGGGATCGGGATAGAGCCGCGCGATCTCCTGCACGATCTGGCGCTGCAGATTGCGGGTGTAAGTCGATATCCAAAGGCCGGGACCGTTCTTCTCCGACCATAAGGACGCCGGCGCGAGATAGCCCAGCGTCTTGCCGATGCCGGTGCCGGCTTCCACCAGTGCGATGCGCGGCGCGCCGGCGCGCTCGCGTTCGCCGAAGGCATAGGACGCGGCTTCCGCATAGGCCGCTTGCTCTTCCCGCGCCTCGCCGCCGGGACCGACAAGCTGTTTCAACCGCGCGCGCGCTTCGCCGGCCGCGACCGGCAGCGAACCGGGTTTGTCCGGGTACGGATCGTCTTCCCATTGCGGCAAGCCGCGCCAGGTTTCGAGGCCGGCGAGCGGGGAGAGTTTCTCTTCGGGCCTCCCGAGCCGCTCGAGGATCGGCGCCGACCAGCGCCAGCCCGAACGGCCGAGCGTAACCGCGAGCGCGCGCATCGCCTCGCGCTCCTTGGCCGGCGCGCCGGCGATCTCGGCGAGAAGATGGCTTGCCGCCTCATGCAACAGCGCCGCAGATTGTTCCGTCGACGCCGGCAGCGTCAGGCCGAGCGTGCGCGCCAGACCCGGCGCGCTCGGCACGCAGGGTTGCGCGGGGCGCGCGAAGGCAAAGAGCTCCAGAACATCGTAGAGTGCCGCCGCAGGCTGGGTCTTCAGCCGGCCCGCGACAAACGCCGCCTGCGCGACCAGCACCTCGCCGGAGCGGAATAGCGTGCGGGCCTCTGCAAGCGCGAGCCTGTGGCATTGGCCGTCGGCGGCGCACACCATTGCCCCGCCCGGCGCGGGAACAAGCGCGGGCAAATCCAGGCGTGGCGGCGTTTCGTTCGACATTTGTACCAACAAAAGCTCATACGCCAATTGTTCATGGAATTGAATAGTTACACGGTTTGCGTATTATCCAGAAGATGCGGATCTTCCCGGGAATGCGGCCATGGTGAAAGTTGCCTCTGCAGAGTTCCAGAAGAACATCGGTCGATACCAGGACGTGGCTTTGACCGAACCGGTCCTCGTCACCAGGAATGGCCGCGAGCGCACCGTTCTGATCTCGGCGCAGGAGTACCAAAGGCTGAAACGGCGCGACCGCCGCGTGATGGGAATCGAAGACTTCACCGAGGAAGACATCGCGGCCATCGAGCGGGCGGAACCTCCCCCGGAAGCCGCTCTGTTCGACCGCGAGGCCGAATAAGCGTGGATATTCCCAAGCCTGTCCCAGGCCTGGTGATCCGCTATTCGTATCTCTGGCGCGCCGAGTATCTGCAAGGGCGCGACGAGGGGAGCAAGGCCCGACCTTGCGCCATCGTGCTGGCGGTCCAGAAGGGTGAAGGCGGCGAACGCGTCACCGTGTTGCCGGTGACGCACGCCGAACCCACGAACCGCGAGTTGGCGCTTGAAATTCCCCTGGCGACGAAAAAGCGCCTCGGCCTGGATGGCGAACGATCCTGGATCGTCTTGACGGAAGCCAATCAATTCGATTGGCCGGGTCCGGACTTGCGTCCGATTCAAATCGGCGGATCGGCAAGCGTGAGCTATGGGCAGCTATCTCAAAGATTCTTCCACCGGCTGCGCGAGAAATTCGTCCGCGTGTTGAGAGCGCAAAACGCCGGCGTCGTCCGGCGCCAAGAATAGCTGCGCTCAACCGAAAAAAGCGGCCCGCGCGATGGCGAGGGCCGCCTTTCTTCAGAACCCGCGCGGCTCAGCGGTAGCGCCAGCCGCCGTGGAACCGGTAACGGTGTCCCCAGTAGCGGTGTCCGTCCCACCAGCCGCGGCCGGTGTAGAAGACGCCGACGCGCGGGCCGACGACGACGACGCCCGGCCGGTAATAGCCGCATTTGTGCGGATGGTAGTAACACCAGTTGTGGGGACGCACCGGCACGCCGATGCCGATTCCGACGTTGACGCCCGCGTCGGCCGACGGCGCAGTGAGTGCGATCGCGCCGGCCGCGATGCTGGCGGCAAGGGCGGCTTTGGCGGCAAGCTTGGTGATCTTGTTCATGCGAGGGACTCCCTATCCAATGCGCCGCGATCATGCAGGTTCGGACCTGAATGGTCACGGTCCTGGCCGTTCATCTGGCGTTCAAGCGGCGAGTTCCGGATAGAGATTGGTCAGCGAGCGGCGCACGCGCTCATGTTCCCAGACGATGAGCTGGGCGGTGTTGCGCAGCTCATGCGGCGCGGCGCCGTCGCGGGCTGCCTGTGCAAAGCCGCGGGCCGCGGCGGTCATCGCCGCAAGGCCGAGCCCCCCGGCGCTGCCGGCGATGTCCTGGGCAAGGCGCACCGCTTCCTCCCAGTTCGCGTTCTCGCTCGCCGTACCCAGCGCGCGGCAGAGGTCTTCGGCCGCGGTGATGTAAGAGCGCAGGATTTCGATCAGGGTGGTCAGGCCGAGCGAGTGTTCGAGCGCCGCGAACTCGGATGGATCGATGGCCGCGGTGCTTTCCGGCGGTGGGGGTTCGGGTGCGGCGTCGCGCACGACGCGTTCGCGCACGGAACCGATGGCGCGATAGAGCTCATAGGCCGAAGGCGGCCAGCGCAGCATCTCGTCGGCGCAGGCCGGAGCGCGCTCGCCGCCTTTGAGCAGCGCCAGGATCGGCGTCTTGTTGCCGGGCGCGGCCGCCAGCGTGTCGGCATCGGCAGCGGCAACCAGAATGGCGTCGAATCCGCCGCGGCCAGCATGCGCGACCGCATCGGCAATCGAGATCGCCACGTGGATCTGATTGCCGAAGGGCTCCAGCAGATTGGCAAGCTGGCGGTTGGCGACGTCGTCATGGGCAAAGAGAAGCAGCGAAAGTCCGGTTGGGGCGGGCAGCAGGTTCTCGCTCGACGGGGGAGCCAAAGGCCGCGCGGCTTGCGCGCCTGCCACGGGCAGGGTGAACCAGAAGACTGCACCTGCGCCGGCTTCGCTTTCGAAACCCGTCGCGCCGCCGGCGGCTTCGACGATGCGCTTGACCACCGCAAGACCGAGTCCTGCGCCTTGCTGCTGCCGCGCATAGGAGGAATCGCCCGGCGCAAACGGCTTGTAGAGATTGTCGGCGATTTCCTTCGGGACGCCGTGACCCGTATCGTTCACGCTGAAGCGCAAGGTCGCATCGCCCTCGCGCTCGACTCGGATCTCGACATGGCCGTGATCGGTGAATTTGAGCGCGTTGTCGACCAGTTTGAGCAGGACCTGACGGATTCGCCTTGGATCGGCGGCGGCGCGCGGCAATCCCGGCGGCACGCACACGACGAGTCGCAGATGCTTTTCCCAGGCGCGCGGCTGCAGCAGACGGGCGACGGAGCGGACGGCTTGCGCGGGATCGCAATCCTCTTCGCGCGCCCTATCGTCGTCGGAGCGGGTGAGCGCGATGACGTCGTCGAGCAGGGTCTGCAGCGCGCGCCCCGCCTCGAGCATCACCTTCACATGATCGCGGTGGGGCTTTCCCAATTCGGCGCGTTCGAGAAGCTGGGCCATGCCGAGCAAGGCGTTCAGCGGCGTGCGCAGCTCGTGGCTGATATTGGCGATGAAGATGGATTTGGCCTGCGTCCCGGCCAGCGCTGCGTCGCGCGCGTGCTCCGCTTCCTGTTTTTCCTCGGAAAGCCTGACGACGAGATCCTTGTTTTCGTCGCGCAGGATGAGGCACTCGTCCATCAATCCCGAAATGCCGTTGCAATAGGTGTAGAGGACGGCGGTGAAAAGCACGATCAGAAGCGCGGTCATCGTCGCATAGAGGCCGCCCTCGTGCAGCAGCAGCAGCACCAGCGGCGTGAGCGCGAAGGCGGCGTGGGCGACATAGGCGGGACGGTGCGCGGAGCGCGCGATGAATTCCGTCGCCGTCATGCCGAGGAAGGCAAGCGCGAGATAGGCCTGCGCCGCGTAGGATCCGGGCACGAACCAATACCAGGCGCCGACGCCCCAGGTCGCCCCGGCGATGGCGGAGACGAACACATAGCGCTTCGCCCAGAACTGCGGATCGGTCTTGAGGCCGCGCCGCTTGTAGGCGCCGGTGAGCTGTTCGGCCGCAACGACGACGGCGATCTGCAGCGCCATCGGCATCAGCGGCAGCCAGCCCGGCGAGCGGGCGCCGAGCAGCGTCACGGGCACGCAGAGGACGGCAAAAGGCAGGGAAAGGTAGTGCCGGCCAAGCGTGAAAAGGATGTCGATGCGGCTCGCAAATACGGCGCGCCGATCCTCGTCTTCCGCGGATTCAGCTCTCGACATTGACCTTGTCCCTGGCCAAAGACTAGCTTCGCGGCCTTTCAAAACTTTTAAGGTTGAGTATTTCCAATGGGTTCCGCTCCGTCACGCGAATTGGCACGCGAGGCCCGCGCCTGGCCGTTCGAGGAAGCGCGCAAGGTGGTCGCCCGTCTCGAGCGAAAGGCGGCCCGCGGCGAGACGGTAAAGGAAGTATTGTTCGAGACCGGCTACGGCCCGTCCGGACTGCCGCATATCGGCACCTTCGGCGAGGTGGCGCGCACGACCTGGGTCCGCCATGCCTTCGAGCAGATGGCGGACGTGCCCACCAGACTGATCTCGTTCTCGGACGACATGGACGGCCTGCGCAAGGTGCCTGGCAACGTCCCGAACCAGGCGATGCTCGAATCCAATCTGGGAAAGCCGCTGACTTCGGTGCCCGATCCTTTCGGCACGCATGAGAGTTATGGAGCGCACAACAATGCGCGGCTGCGGGCGTTCCTCGACCGCTTCGGCTTCGAATACGAATTCCTCAGTTCCACGGCTTGCTATAAGAGCGGACAATTCGATCCCGCGCTGCTGGCGGTGCTGGAGAACTACGAAGCGGTGCGCGACATCGTGCTGCCGACTTTGGGCCCCGAGCGGCGCGCCACCTATTCGCCGTTCCTGCCGATCTCGCCCAGGAGCGGGCGGGTGCTGCAAGTGCCGGTGCTCGAATGGGACAAGCAGCGAGGCACCATCGTCTTCGAGGACGAGGGCCACAAGACCGAACTTCCGGTCACGGCCGGCCATGTGAAGTGCCAATGGAAGGTCGACTGGGCGATGCGCTGGTACGCGCTCGGCATCGACTACGAGATGTCCGGCAAGGACCTGATTTCTTCTGTAGAGCTGTCGACCAAGATCGTGCGCGCGCTCGGCAAGGAGCCGCCGGAGACTCTGAACTACGAACTGTTTCTCGACGAGCATGGCCAGCGCATCTCAAAATCCAAGGGCAACGGGCTCTCGGTCGACGAGTGGCTCGCCTATGGTCCGGACGAGAGCATCGCGCTCTACATGTTCCAGAAGCCGAAGACGGCCAAGCGGCTCTATTTCGACGTCATCCCGAAGGCCGTGGACGAATACATCGCCTATCTCGACCAGTATCGCGCGACAAACGATCCGGCGGTCCGGCTCGAAAATCCCGTCTGGCACATCCACAACGGCCGGCCGCCGGCCGAAACCTATCCGGTAAGCTTCGCGCTTCTGCTCACGCTGGTCAGCGCATCCAATGCGCACGACCGCGATTTGCTCTGGGGCTTCATCCGTGCCTATGCGCCCAAGGCCAATCCGAAGGACAATCCCGGCCTCGACCGCCTGGTGGGCTATGCGTTGCGCTATTACGAGGATTTCGTGAAGCCCACGAAGCGGTACCGCCCGCCCACCGGCAAGGAACGCGCGGCGCTGGAAGATCTGGCGCAGATCCTTCCGCGCTTCGAAGGCGAACGCGACGCGGAAAAGATCCAGTTCGAAGTCTACGAGGTCGGCAAGCGCCACGCGTTCGAGCCGTTGCGCGACTGGTTCAAAGCCATCTACGAGGTCCTGTTCGGCCAGACGCAGGGTCCGCGCTTCGGTTCCTTCGCGGCGCTGTTCGGCTGCAACCGCACGGCTGGGATGATCCGCGAGGCACTCGCGCGCGACTCCGCCAAGCCATGAGAACCTTCCTTGCCGCCGCCGTTCTTGCGTCGCTGTCGGCAATGCCGCTGCACGCGGAACCGCTCGCGCTCTATCGGGCGGGAAACTACGAAAAGGCCGCGGCGGAGGGCGCGCGGTTGAACACGGCGCCGGCGCTGGTGGTCGCGGCGAGAGCGGTGCTTGCGGAGGCCATGCTGCGCAGTCCGTGTCTGGACTGCCTCAAACGCGCGGCCGATCTCGCGCAACGGTCGATCGGAGCCGATCCCGGCCTCGCCGACGGTCACGTCTTTCTGGCGGTCTCGCTCGGCTACGAGGCGCGCATCGTCGGCGTGATGCAGGCGCGTCTGAACGCCTATCCCGAGAAGGCAAAGCGCGAACTCGATGCCGCGCTCAAGGACGATCCGCACAATCCCTGGGCGCTTGCGGCGCTCGGCGGATGGAACATCGAGATCGTGCGCGGCGGCGGGCGCATGCTGGCGCGCTGGCTCTACGGCGCGAGCGTCGAGAACGGGCTTCGGGCTTTCGCGGCGTCGTTCAAAGCGGCGCCCGGCAATCTGGTGCTGCCTTATCAATATGCCTTATCGCTCGGCGGGCTCGACCCCGAGATCTATCGCGGCGATGTGAGGGACGCGTTGACGCGGGCGATCGCGCTCAAAGCGCAAACGGCATACGAAAGCTTCGCTCAAAGCCGCGCGCGGGAATTGCTGGCCGCGCTCACGAGCGGCGATCGCGCGACATTCGACCGGCTGGTCCGCCGAGACCAGGGCTATCCCTGATTTCCTCGGCTGTTGGACATGGTGCCATACCACTCGCCGACGCGTTCGGTCAGTGCGCGGGTCAAGGCGCGTTCGGCTTCGGTGAGATAGGGGCTCCAGGTATCGAGGATGAGCACGGCGCGCGGCAGCTCGCCCTCGTTCCAGGCCTCGTGGTTGATCGAATCGTCGAAGACGAACGCTTTTCCCGGCTGCCATTCGCGCTGTTGGCCGCCGACCCGGAAGCCGCAGCCGGGCGGCACGATCAGCGGCAGATGCACGACAAGCCGCGTGTTCACCGGTCCGGTATGCGGCGGGATGCGCGTCTTGGCGTCGAGAATGGAGAACAGGGCCGTGGGGCCGTTTTCGGGGATGTCCCAAGGCGGCCAATCCGCGAGGGCTTGCATGGTCTTCGGACAGCGCGCGATGTGGTCCGGATAAGCGCGTCCTTCTCGCCATAGCGGATAGACGCCCCAGCGCCGCGAGTTGTTGAGCGCCCCCCACTGCTCCATCGACATGCCGGCCTGATCGGCGACGTAAGGCTCGAGCACGCCGCTTCCTTCGGAAAGAACGGCCACGAGTTCGTTGCGGATGTCGTCCGCCGCCGCTTCGAGCCGATCGAGCCAGGGAAACAGTTTGCGGTCATAGAACTCGATGGCGGGGAGTTCGGGAAAGAACAGAAATGTCGGCTGCTGGCGGAAGATACGGCGCTTCTGAAGCAGGATGTCGACGCACTGGTCGAAGCGCGACAGCGGCTCGTCCCCGAAACGGTCGCGCAGCCGACCGAGGCCTTCGGCAATGTAATCTTCGAGAGCCCGATCGTTCGCTTCGACGGCGCGGCGGGCATGATCGAGCGGCGCCGCAAGCTCCGGCGGCGCAACGATGCCCGGGGGCACGAGCTGCAATGCCGTGCGATACGTCATCGCCGCATCGCGCGGGCGAAACAGTCTTTCCTGCAGGGAAGCCTTGGCGAGCAAGCCGGAAACGCTGCGAGGGTTGAGCGCCAGCAGCCGCTCGCAAACCTCGAGCGCTTCTTCGGCGCGACCCTCGGCGTCCAATGCGCGCATAAGGTTATGCAACACCTCGTGATCCCGGGGTTCGGCACGCGCGGCCTGTTCCAGAAGCGCAACGGCCTCGGCCGGTTTGCCGCGCGCGAGCAGCCGGGCGGCGACCAGATTCATGACCAGGGGATGGCGCGGCGCTTCGCGCTCGGCCTGCCGCAACAGCGGCTCCGCTTCCCGCGCCTTTCCGCGCTCGAGAAGCTGACGCGCCTGAACGACGAGCGCGCGCACGCGCATGTCTAGGACTGGCGCGTACGCAGCCAGTTCGGTGCTCATGATCGTTGATCTCAAATTGCCAAGCGGCTGCATCATAGCGGCGCGCGCGGCCGTTGGGATCGCACCGCAGTTCACTTCGCGGTGAAAATGCTTGTCCAACTGTCGCGAGCATCCGCGCGCGGGACAAATTTCCGTGTCTAAATCCGTCGCAGCTAGTAAGGTTTACGACTAGCGAACCGAAGGTGACGGTTCAACCATCCGCCAACGCTACTGGCTCGCCCAGATGATGCGGTGGACGAAAACGATTTCGCTCAAGAGAAAATTGCGATCTTCGAAGGAAGGGTTGAGCGACTTGAGTTCGACGCGCTGGGCCGTCATGCGCGCGAGGATCTTCGCCATCACTTCGCCTGTCTCGGTCTTGACCACGACCCGGTCGCCCCGGCGCGCGAGCATCGAAGGCGCGACGACGATGCGGTCGCCGTCGCGATAGACCGGCAACATCGAATCGCCCGCGATCTCGAGCGCGTAGGCATGCTCGTCCGTGGTGTCCGGAAATGCGATCTCCTCCCAGCCGCTGCCGGCGGGAAATCCGGCGTCGTCGAAGAAGCCGCCTTGGCCCGCCTGCGCCAGCCCGATCAGCGGCACCATGCGCAGCTTGGCGGTGCGGTTTTCGACCAGCGCCACGAAGTCGTCGAAACTGGAACTGGTCGCATTGAGAATTTTCGACAGGCTCTCGGTCGAGGGCCAGCGCAATTTCCCGCCGGCGCTGCCGCGCTTGCTCTTGTTGAAGGTTGTGGGATCGAGTCCCGCCTGCTTGGCAAGGCCCGACGGCGACAGGCCATGGCGTGCAGCCAGCGCATCGATGGCGTCCCAGATTTGCTTGTGTGTCAACATGGTCTAAGAAATTCGTCCGAAATTGGGGGAATTATTCCTACAATAGGCCGAAACCGGCTTCCGCTGCAAGCGGTTTTGCGCGGCGGCGACTCGGTGCAGAAGGGCAGCCATGTTCGATGCCATGACCGGCGTGTTGCGCCTGCTTCCCGCGGAGGCAGCGCATCGCGTCACGGTTCGTCTGTTGCAGGCGGCAGCCCCCCTGCTCCCCGCGCCCCAACCGGACGATTCGCGGCTCGCCGTCGAGGCGCTGGGCATGCGCTTCCCCAACCCCGTCGGACTCGCGGCCGGCTTCGACAAGGATGCGGAAGTGCCGTCGGCGATGCTGAAGCTCGGCTTCGGCTTCGTCGAGTGCGGCACGATCACGCCGCGCCCACAATCCGGCAATCCCAAGCCGCGCCTCTTCCGCCTGACCGAGGACCAGGCCGTCATCAATCGCATGGGCTTCAACAATCGGGGCATGGCGCGCGCCGCGGCGCGGCTGGCGCAACGAAGGCCGGGCGGCATCGTCGGGCTCAATATCGGCGCCAACAAGGACAGCGACGATCGGATCGCGGACTACGCGCGCGCATTCGAAGCCCTTGCGCCGCAGGCGGCCTACATCGCGGTCAACGTCTCGTCGCCGAACACCCCCGGTCTGCGCGGCCTGCAGAGTCGCGCGGAGCTGGAGCGGCTGCTCGAAGCGTTGCTCTCCCATCGCCGCCGCCTGCAGCTTGCCACGCCGCTGCTGCTCAAGATCGCGCCCGATCTCGACGACCCGGCAATGGATGATATTGCCGCGGTGCTGCTCGCATCGGGAATGGAAGGACTGATCGTCTCGAACACGACCGTCGCGCGCCCTGCGTCTTTGAAGAGCGCATATGCCAAGGAGCTGGGCGGACTTTCCGGAAAGCCTCTGCTGGCGCCGTCGACGCATGTGCTCAAGGAAATGCGCCGACGCCTGGGCGAAAGGATCGTTCTCGTCGGCGTGGGCGGGATCGCGAGCGGTGCGGATGCCTATGAAAAGATCCGCTGCGGCGCGTCCTTGGTCCAGCTTTACACTGCACTCGCCTATCGCGGGCCGGGATTGGTTCGCTCGATCAAGCGCGAGCTTCTCGAATTCCTGCAACGCGACGGATATGCCAATATTCGCGACGCTGTCGGCACCGCTCTGCGTTGAATCCTCCGCATTAGGGTAAATCGCTCGGCAGTTGGCGGATGGCGGCGCAATACGTTATCGTGATGCCATTGTGGGATGGGGGCGTTCCATGCAGGAAGATCTCGGAAAATTCGTTTTGCGGCTCATGGTCGCCGGGCTCGTCGTCGCGCATGGCGTGCACAAGCTTTTGACCGGCATCGACGGCATCGGCGCGCTGCTGACGGCGCACAACATTCCGGCGGTGCTGGCCTATGGCGTCTATATCGGCGAGATCGTGGCGCCGGCGATGGTTCTGCTGGGGTTCTTCACGCGCATCGGCGCGGTGCTCATCGCCGTCAATATGATCTTCGCCATAGCGCTTGCCGGCATGGACCGTATCGCGACGCTCAATCCCATGGGCGGTTACGCGCTGGAAACCGAGGCGGCTTTCCTGCTCGGCGCGATCGCCATCGCCCTGCTGGGTCCGGGCCGCATCAGCGTCGCGGGCGGGCGGTGGAACTGACACGGCAGAAAGTTGACGGCTCGTCACGGATCGATCAAGTTCCTCCCCTGGAGGAAGCATGGACACGGTCGTCCCCACCGAATCGAAACGGGCCCTATCCGGCAAGCGCGAACAGACCAAGGCACAGAACCGCGAGTTGATCCTGGAGGCGGCGCGCGGCGTCTTTGCCGAGCTCGGCTATGGCGCGGCGACCGTGCGGGACATCATCCGGGCCACGCCGCTGGCCTCGGGCACGTTCTACAATTACTTCAAGTCCAAGGAAGAGATTTACCAGGCGATCCGCGACGAGGTCGCGCTCGCCATCCGGCCGCGCCTGCGCGAGGAGCGCATGAAGGCGAACACGGTGGAGGAGTTCATCTCGGGCACCTTCCGCACCTTCTTCGATTTCGTGGCCAGCGACCGCATCGACTTCCGCACCATCCGCCATAGTGCCGACACCACGCGGGTCCGCGTAGACACGCCGGAAGTCATAGCGGGCTTCGACGAGCTTCGGGAAGACATCGAAACCGCGATCGCGCGCGGCCTGTTTCCGCCGATCGACGCCGATTACCTGATGGCAAGCATCGCCGGCGTCGCATTCGAAGTGTCCGAACGGATGATGCGCCGCGACAACCCGGATCCGGCCGCGGCCGCGGTGTTCGCCACGACGCTGTTCCTCGGCGGCATCCGCACCTTGCCGCATCGCATGGACGGCGCCGCAGGACCGACGACGCCTGCGGCATGAAAGCTCTCGTCTGCCGCACGCTCGACGCGGATCTGAGCCGGCTCGCGTTCGAGGACGTCATATTGCCGCCGCTCGCGCCGGATCGGGTGCGCGTGCGGCTCGACGCGGCGGCGGTGAACTTTCCCGATCTGCTGATGGTGCAGGGACTCTATCAGCACAAACCGCCGCTGCCGTTCACGCCGGGCATGGAAGGCGCGGGCATTGTGGTCGATGCCGGGGCCGGTGCCGAACATCTGCTCGGCATGCGCGTGATGGTGAGCGCGCTCGGCTGTTTCGCCGAAGAGGTGCAGGCGGAAGCCTCGCGCGTTCGCCCGATTCCGCAAGGCGTGGACAATGCCGTCGCGGCTGGATTTACGGCGGCCTATCTCACGGCCTATGTCGGATTGGTGCGTCGCGCCGCGATCCGCGAGGGCGAGTGGCTGCTCGTGCATGGCGCCGCCGGAGGCGTCGGGCTCGCCGCCGTCGATCTCGGCCGCGTGCTGGGCGCGCGCGTGATTGCGACGGCGTCGAGCGCGGACAAGCGCCGCTTCCTTGCGGCGTATGGCGCCCACCACGTGCTGGTGTCCGAGAATTTTCGCGATGAGGTCAAAGCGCTGACGGCCGGCAAGGGCGCCGATGTCGTCTACGATCCCGTCGGCGGCGCGGCGTTCGACGAGTCGACGCATTGCATCGCTTTCGACGGACGCCTAATGAGCGTCGGCTTCGCCAGCGGCCGCATTCCGGTACTGCCGGTCAATCTGGCGCTGATCAAAGGATTCTCTTTGCTGGGCGTGCGCGCGGGCGAATATGGCCGGCGCTTTCCGGAAAAAGGCCGCGAGAACCTCGCGGCGATCGATGCGCTGCTGGCGCAGGGAAAGCTCAAGCCCCATGTCGGCGCGCGCCTGCCACTCGCGCGCGCCGTCGACGCCCTGCGGCTGCTCGGCGAGCGCAAGGCCATCGGCAAGGTCGTCGTCGAGATTTAGGCGGCCGCCTTGGCCCCCTCGCTTCGCGCGATAAGCACGTCGGCCGGAACATGGAAGCGTTCGCGCAACCGCTTCACCATCGTCATGCTGAGTTCACGGCGGCCATTGAGTACCTCGCTCACTCGGCTGGCTGTGCCAAGCAAAGGCACAAGATCGGATCGCTCCAGCCCGTGCTGATCCATGAGATAGATCAGGATATCGGCGACAGATCGGGCGCGCAGAGGCCAGCGCGCACCTTCATAGGCCTCAATCAACCGAGCCTGTGCCTCCATGCGCGCTTGGTCCGATCGGCGGTTGGACGCCATCAATTTCCCCACCAAGCTCTTCGCCTTGGTATGATCGGAGTCTTTTTCGATTACAATCAGCGTCGCTTCCATCACACGGTCTCCGCATCTGCCTCATCGTATTCCGCGTGGCTTCCGAAGAAGCGGATCATCACCACGCCCACCCGGTATTGTACCAATGCAACCAGGCGAAAATCGTTTGCTTTTATGTTGAACACAACACGTCCGGCCTTGAGAATGCTCGCCTTCGTGATTTTGCACGGGTATGATAGTTTTCTCGAGCCGAATTTTTTCAAGGAAATTTCATGTCCAGCGAAGTTCTACATGTTCCGCGCGAGCGCCTCAGCCGCAAGACGCTGCACCTCCACTATGCCATCACCTCGCTGATGGAGGAGCTGGAGGCGGTCGACTGGTACCGCCAGCGCGCCGACGACACCGACGATCCCGAGCTCAAGGCGATCCTGATTCACAACGCCAATGAGGAGATCGAACATGCCTCGATGGTGCTCGAATGGATCCGCCGCAACGAGCCGCGCTTCGACAAGGAGCTCAGGGAATATCTCTTCACCAAGGATCCCATCACGCATCTCGAAGTGATGGAGGAGCACAAGGACAAAGGCGCCTGACTTATTCCGCCGCTGCGATCGGCGTGGTGTCGTGGAAGCGCGCCAGGTCGACGATGCGCACGCCCTTCTCGCTCAGCGACAGCACGTCGACGAAGTGGTGGCCGCGCACGATGTCGGCGGGGCCGTAGGAATGGCGGGCATAGATCATCTCGGCCATCGTGGCATCCGAGCCCGACAGCAGCGCGACGATCTCCATCTGGCGGCCGGTCATTTCCTCTTCGCCGATCCCGTGGAGCGGGCTGGTCTCGTCGATGCGATGCATGATGGTCCACGACAGCGCGAACAGCGAAGTCCGCGAGCGCACCAGTTTCAGCTCCTCGAAGCGGCGCATTACGATGCCCTCGATGCTGCGGTATTGCTGCGCCAGCGTCACGGTGACCGCGGCATCGAGCACCTGATTGCCGCGCTGGTTCGCCGTGCGGAACATCAAGGTCGGCACGCCGTCGAACGGCGCGATCACGGCGACTTTGGAAAAGACCACGCGGGCGAAGGGACGCGAAAAGCGCGCGAAGATCATGCCGGTGAACAGCGCCAGCACGACGTATCCCGTGAACGCCTCGAAGATCACCAGCAGATTCACATAGGCCGACTTCGGCACCATGACGCTGTAATTGATCGAGCCCATGGTCTGGGCGCTGAACACGAAGGCATCCCAGAAACTGCCCGGGCGCGCATGTGCGATGCCGTCCGGATCGGCCAGAAAGAGCAAGGCAAAGATCGCGTTCACGAGCGCGAAGGCGGCAGCCAGGCCCAGAAAGAACACGAGCCACGGCACGCGCAGCACCGCGTGATAGACGTCGGTATAGCGGCTGACGTCCTGGCCGCGGACGACGCCGACCCGCTCCCCGGCGCGGAACGTTCCCGGCCGGAACGCGGGGGAGGGCGGTAGAGGCGCGCGCTTTTCCGCCTCGCTCACCGGCAGGCGATCCATCGCTCGGCCACGGCCCGCGCCTTCGCGCTTTCGCGGCTCGGTGCGCGCGTCGGCGGCGCGGTGATCTCCAGCACCACGCCGTTCGGGTCCTCGAAATAGAGTGAACGCTGTGCGCCGTGCGTCTCTTCCCAGAATCGGACTTTGGACGCGCGCAGTTTGCGGCGCCAGGATTGGAGACGTGCCGCCGAGCTTTCGGCGAACGCCAGGTGCCGCACGTCCCGCGCGAGCTTTTCCTTGGGCGGTCGCTTCGCACCTCTGAGGCTCACGAGCACGATCTCGCGTCCATCGCCTGCGGCGAAGATCATCATCAGCCAGGGATGACCGCCCCAGTCGGGCCCGCTCATGGCGTTGACCAGCTTCAGTCCCAGTACGTCGCGATAAAAGGCGAGGCTCGCCTTCGCATTCCAGACCGGAAACACGATGTGGTCGGTGCGCAGCATCGGATCAGTCCGCGGCAATGTCCGGCGATCCGTCGCGCGGCACAAATGCGAGCTGCGTGGAGGAGATGCGCAGATCGGCGATGGCGTGCTCTTCGTCAGAGGGTGTTTTCATCCGGCCATTATGCCACCGGTCGCATCCATTGCGAGATTCTTTCGTCATGGTGGCCATGCCGGTCCGCACGTCGCGCGGCCGACCCGGCAGCCATCCCGGCAAGCCTTCGCGAACGAAAGTGCGACTGGGCCGGATCGGGCCCTGCCGCGACGATAGAGGACGATCGACCATGACCGGCATAGCCAGCCTATTTCCCGCGCGCCCTCAGATACGCCGCCCATTTCGCGTTCTGCTCGCGGCCGAGTTCGAGAAGATAGTCCCAGCTATAGAGGCCGGTGTCGTGGCCGTCGTCGAAACGGATACGCACGGCGTAGTTTCCGACCGGTTCGAGCGCGGCGATGGCGACATTCTCCTTGCCGGCGACGATCTGCTTCTGTGCGGGGCCATGGCCCTGAACTTCCGCGCTGGGCGATTCGACGCGCAGATATTCGGCCGGCAGTACGTAGCGCTCTCCGGTGTCGAAGCTCACACTGAGCAGCTTCTTCGCCGCGTCGAGGCGCAGTTCCGTCGGCCAGGGGCGCTGCGAGGGCTCGTTCACCGGCCCGCCCTTTCGTCCTCGGTCAGTTCGCGCGCTTCCTCGCTTAGCATGATCGGAATTCCGTCCCGGATCGGGTAGGCGAGCCCGGCGGCGCGGCTGATCAGTTCCTGTGTCTCGCGGTCGTAAATCAGCGTGGTCTTGGTGATGGGACAGACCAGGATTTCGAGCAGCTTGGGATCGGGTTCCATGCCTGCCTCAGTTGATGGATTCGGAACCTGTGGACGCGCCTGCCATTTCGAGCAGCGCCACCAGAACCGCCACGCGCTCGTCCCAGCCCTTGGCTTCGAGCAGCGCCTGCTTCTCCGCAGGTTCGAAGGGACAGAGCATCGCGAGCGCGTTGACCAGTGTCTCCGCCGGAGCGCTGGTGACGCTCTGCCAGTCCGCCTTGAGATCGCGGCGCGAAAGATAGGCCTTCAGCGCATGGATCACGTCCTCGCGCGGGAAGCCGGTATCGTCGGGCGGTTCGAGATCGGCGGCGTATTCTTCATACGACGCGCGCACCTGCCGGAAAGGCGTGCCGGTCTCGATTTCCTGCGTCATGCGAAACCGGCATATGCCGGTCAAGGTGATCAGATAGCGCCCGTCCTCGGTCTCGCGATAGGAGGTGATCCGCCCGGCGCAGCCTATTGGTTGGAGCGCGGGCTTAAGCGCCGCCTCCTCCGGTTCGGCGGGCTGGATCATGCCGATCAGGCGCGAGGTGAAAAACGCGAAATCCACCATCGCCAGATAGCGCGGCTCGAAGACGTTGAGCGGCAGGTTTCCGCGCGGCAGAAGCAAAACGCCGCTCAAGGGGAATACCGAAAGGGCCTCCGGCAGCTGCGACAGCGCGTGATAGCGTCCGCTCACGAGAACAGGATCGAGGAGAGTTTGCGCCGTGCGCCGACGGTGCGCGGATCCGTCGGGCCCATCGCCTCGAACAGCGTGACGAGATGCTTGCGCGCGGCTTCCTCGTTCCATTTGCGGTCGCGGCGCACGATCTCCAGAAGCTGGTCCATGGCGCCTTCGCGGTCGCCCTTCGCATCGAGCGCTAGCGCGAGATCGAAGCGCGCCTGGTGATCGCCGGGGTCGGCTCCGACCTTGGCCTGCAGCGCCACAAGGTCGCCTTGCGCCTTCGACGCGCTCTCGGCCAGTGCAAGTTCCGCTTCGACGCCGCGCACGGCTTCGTCGCCGGCGGCATCGGGCCGGACAAGCTGCAAGGTGTTGCGCGCACGCTCGACATCGCCGCTCTTGAGATAGCAGCGCGCGAGGCCCGCGACGGCCCCCGGGTGTCCGGGATCGTCCTGCAGCACATGGCCATAGGCCTGCGCGGCCGTGGAGACATCGCCTGCGGCGAAGGCATCCGCCGCCGCGGCGAGGACGTCTTCGGTATGGCCAGCGCCGCCATGCCCGCCGCTCAGTTGATCGACGAAAGCCTTCACCTGGCTCTCGGGGATCGCGCCCATGAAGCCGTCGACCGGCTGGCCGTCCTTGAAGGCGTAGACAGTGGGGATCGACTGGATGCGCAACTGCTGCGCGATCTCCTGGTTCTCGTCGATATTGACCTTCACCAGGCGCACCGCGCCCTTGGCCGCGTTCACGGCTTTTTCGAGTGCGGGACCGAGCTGCTTGCACGGTCCGCACCATGGTGCCCAGAAGTCGACGATGACGGGAACCGTGCGGCTTGCCACCAGCACGTCCTCGGCAAAGGTCTCGATCGAGCTGTCCTTGATGTAAGGGCCCTGCGCGGCTTCGGCCGGTGCCGTGCCGTCTTGCGTCTTAGCCGGGGAGAGCGGGCGCCCGCCGGGACCGATCAATGCCATGGTCTGCTCAAATGCTGTTGCGCCGCGACATTACCACAACGCGGCCGGCCTCAAGGGTATTCCGCAAGCCGCTTTTCGAGGCCTTTGCGCACGTCGGGCCACTCGCTTGCCAGGATGGAGAAATAGACGGAATCGCGGAAATAGCCCTGCGGCATCCACATATGGCCGCGCAAGATGGCTTCCTCGGTCGCGCCCAGTTTGCGCAGAGCGGCGCGCGAGCGGGCGTTTTTGGCGTCGGTCTTGAACTCGACGCGATTGTAATGCGCCGAGAAGGCATTCTCGAGCAAGAGGAGCTTGGCCTCGGGATTGACCGCGCCGCCGCGCGCCTCTGCGACGTACCAAGTGAAGCCGATTTCGACGCGCGCATCCTGCGGGGTTATCGCGAGATAGGAAGTCGAGCCCAGGACGGCGCCGTCGCTCTTGCGCATCACGACGAAGGTGAGCATCCGCCCTTGCGCGTTCTCTTCCACCATCCAGCCGAGCCGCTTGGAGAAATCGGTGATCGGGATGTAGGTCCAGGTCTCGGGGTCCGCCGCGGCGGCGATCAGCGGCGCGTGATGTCTCTCGCCGAGCGGCTCCAGCCGGATGAAGCGGCCCTCGAGAGTGCGCGGCCCCAACGGCAGCACGGGGATCATCGCGACGCCTCCGGCAGCTCGGCGATCGATGGCGCGTGGCCGCAATCGGCGATGAAGCGCAACAGATCTTCCGGCGCGACCGCGATGGTGCGGTCGTTGCGCAGCGGATGGAAATTGAGCGGCCGCAATTCGAGCATCGCCTTGTCGAGCACCACGCGTACCTTGTGCCCAGGGTCGTTGATCAGCGCGAAAGGCGTCACCGATCCGGCCGGCACGCCCAACGTCGCCGCGAGCAGCTCCGCCGAACCGAAGGAGAAGCGCGGGCTGCCGAGCGCACGCGACAGCGCATTGAGGTCCAGGCGGAAATCGTCGCGCAGCACCACCAGCCACAACCCGCCCTTCTTGTCCTTGAGGAAGAGGTTCTTGGTATGACCGCCGGGCTGTGCGGCATTGACCGCCGTCGCTTCCTCGACCGTGAACACCGGCACGTGCTCGTAGCGCACGAACGCGATGCCGAGCGCCGCCAGCCGCGCGTAGAGAGCGGATTCTTGCGCATCGGGGAAGGGGAGAACTGTGCTGCTCATTGCAAACTCATTGTCATCCCCGGCCGACCCCGGACTTGTTCCGGGGGAGGGGAAGCGGACCCAGGTAGCGAAAACGGTGCATTCTGGAAAGTGCGGTCCATTCAATACCGATTTGCTTTCGCCACCTGGGTCCCCTTCCCTCGCGAGCGCAGTGCGCTCGCTCGCCGGGGATGACAGTGAGATTACGGCACCAGCCGCTTGATCCATTCCGGCAGAGCGAAGCAGGCGGCGTGGATCTCGGGATTGTAGTAATCGGTCTTGAGCTTGGACCTTGTGAAAGCGGCCGCGGCCCGTTTGATTCCTGCGGGCGTTCCCAGTCGCGCGCCTTTGCCGGCCCAGGACAAGGCCATGAACCCGCCGATATAGGTCGGCACGACGGTCAGATAGAGTCCCGATTGCGGGAAGAATTCGCGGAGTTCCCTCAGCGCCTCGGTGATCTCCCAGGGCTGATAGAACGGCACGCCGGTCTGAAAGGTGGCGAAACCGCCTTTGGCGAGCGCCTCTTTGACGCGGTCGTAAAAGGTCTCCCCGAAGAGCGCCTTTCCGGGTCCGACAGGGTCGGGCCGATCCGCGACGATCAGGTCGAAGCGTTCCCTGCTGTCCGCGCGGCCGAGATATTCGAACGCGTCGGCGATCTCGATCTTCAGCCGCTTGTCTTTGAACGCCCTGGCGTTGATCGCGCCGAAATGCTCGCGGCACAGCTCGACCACGCGGCCGTCGATGTCGACCAGCACGACCTCCCTGACACCTTTGTGCTTCAAGGCTTCGTCGGCAATGGAAAGATCGCCGCCGCCCACGATCATCACCCGCCGCACCTTGCCATGCTCCAGCATCGGCAAATGTGTCAGCATTTCGGCGTAGGCGCTCTCGTCGCGCGTGGTGATCTGGACGATGTCGTCGAGCGTCATCACCCGCCCGTTCGCCACCGTGTCGAAGATCTTGATGCGCTGAAAGCGGCTCCTCTCGTCGGCGAGCGGCTTGCCGCTCAGTTCCATGCTTTGCGCGTAACCCTTGTGCAGCCGCTCTTTCACGCTCGCCATCGCCGTTCCCGCTTACGATAAAAGCGCGCCCGTATAGGGCGCGCACGTGGCGCTGTCCACCGCGCGGTTCCGCCCGCGCGCGAGCGCTGCGTGTGTCGTCGGCGCGACGCGCCTTCAAGAAAACTTCACGCTCGGCCGAAAATTTTCTTGCATGGGGGGACGTCCTGCCTATATTCGACTCGTTCCGGCAACGGAACAAAGCGGCGCGGCGGCCTTCCGTCCGCCGCTTTCTTCTTAAGCGTCCGGAAGTCCGAAAGGCCAAGGCGCAGGTGTCAACTCTTAACGGGGTAGGTGCCCGAAATGGCTAAACTCGCACTTGTTGCGGCGACCAAAGAAGGAAAGACGCAGCGCGTCCGCTCTTCCGCGAAGACCGTAAAACTGGCTCCCGTTCCCGCGAATGCGGAGCCGAAAGACCACTTCATCACCCGCAACGGCCTGACCTTCGCCGGCAGCCACCTGATCATCGATCTGTGGGAAGCCGAAGGCCTGGACGATCGCAGCCGCATCGAGCAGGCGCTGATCGACGCCGTGAAGGAAGCCGGCGCCACGCTGCTGCACATCCATCTGCACACTTTCTCGGATGGCGGCGGCATCTCGGGCGTCGCCGTGCTGGCGGAGAGCCATATCAGCGTCCACACCTGGCCGGAGAAAGGCTACGCCGCCTTCGACGTCTTCATGTGCGGCGATGCCGAGCCGGACAAGGCGCTGTTTGTCTTCAAGCGAGCCTTCAAACCAGGACGAGTGGTTGTCGGCAAACACAAACGCGGTTTGCTGGTTGACAGGGGGCCGTAGGCCACTCTGCTTCGAAGAGGAACCGTCTGAGGGCCTAGTCGGCGCTCGGGTTTTCGGCCCTTTTGTCCTCTTCCGCCATACGAGCCAATAGGTCGATCGCATCCCAGACCGCGTTGCTGTGGTCCTCCCACAATTGCAGCGGTTCTTGCGTTACCGTTGGCACGCAGAGCCGGTCGGCCGATTTGAACTCCGGTATGGTTTTCGCGAAGGCATGCAGCCGGAAATGCGTGTCGCTCAAGTAGTAGAGGAACGACCACTTACGATTGTTCCAGTCATCCATATACGTAATCGCATTGTGCCTAATCACTCTTTCCAGAAATCGCTCGGCGTTTGTAAGAACCGAATCCCAATCGTCCGCCGCATCAACGAGGAATATCGCGCGCCACAAGGAGAAAACCGCTCCCACCAGCAGGTCATACGGATTGTATTGCCCGGTGTCTTCCGTTCTGCGGCACGAATCAAGCAAGTGAAGAAGTTGGAGCGCCAAATCCTGGATTTTGGCCCTCCTTTGTGTGACCTGATACAGCCGCGAGTAATCTCGTGGTTCCATGTCTCGTCGGTTTTGCCGCACCCTACAATTAACCAAGCTTTGCGGAAAGCGGCCTCGAAAGCCGCTTTCCATGGGCTTTCCGCGCGCCTTCGCGCTTCCGTTTCGTTAGCATGGCTTCGATGCGGGCCGGCTCAGGATACGGCTCGAGGACTGAGGCGGAAGCGGTGCGATACGACGCGGCGATCATCGGCGCGGGCGCGAACGGCTTGGCGGCCGCGGCCAGGCTCGCGCGCTCCGGCCGCAGCGTCATCGTGCTCGATCGCGCCGAGAATTGCGGCGGACGCTGCATCACGCGCGAGTTCCATCCCGGCTTTCGCGCCTCGCCGTTTTGCGACGAGGTCCGGCCGATCCCCGTCGCGACGTTCCGCGCGCTCGATCTCGCCCGCCACGGCGCCATATTCGCCCGCGTGCCGAGTACGCGTTTCGCTGCCGAAGCATCGGCGCTCGAAGCGCAGGCGATGGCGGACGCGGCGCGCGTCCCCAAGCGCGACTGGCTCGGCCGCAGCGACAACGCAAGCTCGCCTTGGCCTTTGCGGGATTGGCTGCACCACCCGCTCAAGGCTACGTGCGCCGGATCCGACAACGGGGCGATGGCCGACGCGCTCGAAGGCCGTGCCGTGGACCCCGCGCTCGATGGAACAGCCTTGCATCTGCTGGCGCCAGGCAGCGGCGGCTCGGGCATCGTCATGGGCGGTCTCGGCACGCTCGGCCGCGCGCTTGAAGCCGCGGCGCGCGAGGCGGGCGCCGCTTTCGCGCTCGGCCTCGAAGTGGCCGATCTTCGTCACAAGCGCAATCGCACCGAAGGCGTGCGCCTGGCCGACGGCACCGAAATCGATGCCCGAGCCGTGATCTCGACCCTCGATTTGAGGCGGACGTTCTTCTCGCTTTTGGCCTGGAAGGATCTGCCGGCGGCGGCGATCGAGCGCGTGTCGCAGTACCGCCATGCCGCCGGCCGCGCGCGGTTGTTGATCGCGCTGGATGGCGCCGCGCCATTCCACGCGCCGGTTCATCTCGGCGACTGGGGACGGGGCTATGCAGCATGGCGCGCGGGTACGATCGCCGAATTGCCGCCGATGACTTTGCGTCCCGTCTCGTCCGCCGATCCGGGCCTTGCGCCCGATGGCAAGGCCGTCGTCACGGCCACGCTGGGCTGCATACCGCACCAGCTTTTCGACGGCCCCTGGACGCACGAGAAGCGCATGGCGCTGAAGGAACGCGTGCTGGCCGCGCTGGAGCTTGGCGCGCCGGGGATCCGCGCGCGCGTTCTCGCCGCGGATTTGATCGTGCCGCCGGATATCGAAGCGGGTTTGGGCTTGAGCGAAGGCGACCTCGATGGCGGTGAGATCGCGCCGGACCAGATGTTCGCATTGCGCGGCTTCGAATTCTGTCCGGGCGGAAGGACGCCTATCCGCGGGCTCTATCTCGGGGGGCCGTCGGCGCCGCTGGGACCCATAGCGACCTGCGCCGCCGGGATCGCGGCTGCGTGCGCACTGGCTGCGGATCTCGAAGCGGGGCTGCTGAAATGAGCGCACCGGTCGACGCCGTGGTCATCGGTGCCGGCATCGGCGGTCTCGCGGCCGCGGCATGGCTGAAGCGCGCCGGCGCGAATGTCGTGCTCCTGGAAGCCGAAGAAACCGGCGGCGGCGCGCGCGGGGCCTGGCCGGTTCTCGATGCCCTCGACCCGGTCCTGGTGAAGTCGCTCAAGCTCACGCGCCGCGGCCTCAAATTCGCGCAGCGCGATCTTCCCGCCTTGTTCTTGCGTCGGGATGGGCGGCACCTGTTGCTTCCGCGCGACGCGCATCGTGCGGCGCGCGCCATCGCATCGCATTCGCCCAGCGATGCGCGCGACCATGAGCGGCGGCAGGCGGAGATCTTCGCTCTCGCGCGAAAACTGCGGCCTTGGTGGTGGGAGACGGCGGACAAACCGGACGGATTGCCGTTGCGCTTCGAAACCGTCAGCGCGCACGCGTTTCTGGCGTCGCGGTTCGAATCCGAAGCCGTGCGCGCATCGCTTGGATTCGACGTGCCCGAGGCGGACCAGCCGGGCTCGGCATTGGCAATCATCTGGCATGCCGCGCAAGAGATGTGCGGCCTCCAAGGCGCGCGCGCGGTGCCGCAAGGCGGTGTGTCCGCACTCGCCGACGCGTTGATGGCCGCAGCGCGCGACGAGGCGGTGGCCTTCCGCAGCAGGGCGAGGGTGAACTCCCTGCTGCTGTCGGGTGACGAGGCGGTGGGCGTCGTGCTTGCGAGCGGAGAACAGATTTTTACGCGCACGGTCATCTCCAGCCTGTCGCGGCGAGAAACCCTGTTTAGACTCTTGCCGACGGCGAGCGCGGGGATCGCCGAGACGCTGCGGCTGTTATCGATGCCGCCGGGCGAGAGCGAGACGCTGCTGACGATGACACTGAATGGCGATCCGGGACTAAGTCGTCCTGGAGACGGTGCGGTGCGCTATGTCATCGCGGAAGGCGCGGCGCCGCTCGAGGCCGTCTGCGTCGAAGCGGGCGCGCCGGGACAGCATCGCCTCGTCGTGCGGGCGCGCGGCACGCCGACGACGGAGGCGATCCTGGCACAGATCGAACGGTTTGCGGCGCAGTTCAGGAACCGCGTGATCGGCACCGAACGCCATACGCGCACGCGCTGCCGTCCGAAGCTCTTGGATTGCGCCAGAACGCGTGTCGCGACGCCGATCCGCAATCTCTTCCTGTGCGGGCGCGATGCGGAGCCGATGGATTCGCCTTCCGGCCGCGCCGGCCGGCTTGCCGCCGCGATGGCGACGGCGGAACTCGCGCGTAAGGGACTTCGATGAGCGCCAAAGTCCGCGCCACGCCGTTCCACAGCCGCGCCGCAGCGGCGTCGCGGCTTAATCTGTGGGAGCCGCGCGAAGGCTGGACGGTCGCGTCCGTCTATGACGACGCGGCGGAAGAGGCGCTTGCCGCGCGGCTCACCGTGGCGATCGCCGACATCTCCTGGCGCTGGCGCGTTTCGATCGACGGGCCGCGTTCGGAAGAATTCCTCTCGCGGCTGCTGACGCGCAATCCGGCGTCGCTGGATCCCGGCGGCGCCTTCAAGGCGCTCTGGTTGACCGACAAAGGCGCCGTTCGGGGCGCTGGCGTCCTCGCGCGCAACGGCAGGGAAAGTTTCACGCTGATTTCGGCGGCCGCCGATCCGCTCTGGATCGCGAAGGCAGCGGCGCTGTTCGACGTCAAGGTGCATGAGATCGGCGAGGCACAAGGACTGCTCGCCGTGATCGGTCCTTATGCCGCGAAGCTCCTGGCCGCCGCCGGCCTGGACCCCGATCTCGCGCTGCTGCGCTTGCGCAAGCTGTTCTGGCGCGGGCTCGACGTCACGCTCTCGCGCTTCGGCGAGCACGAAGGCTTCGAGATCGCCTGCGCGGCCGACGACGCGCCGCTGGTGTGGGACCGCCTCATCAAAGCGGGTCAAGCCTATGCGCTCAGACCGGCGGGCGCGGCGGCGATGGACGTTCTCGATCTCGAAGCCGGCGTGCCGCGGCCGGGCCGCGACTACCGGCCGGCAACCGGCGGGTTTGAGGCGTCGCCGAGGCCGGAAGATCTTGGGCTCGAGTCGCTGATCGATCAGGACCATGCCGTTTTCAACGGCAGACCGTCCCGCCATGACGCGGCGGCAAGCCGCCGGCGCGCCGGTGTCGTCTTCGATAGCGACAAGCCTGCTCCGCACGCAATTTTCGACGGCGGGTTCACGCTCGGCTCGGTCTATTCGGCCGCGCTGCGCTCGGCGATCGCGCTTGCGATGGTCGAGCCTCGCATCGTCCCGGAACAACGCATTCGTCTTGCGGACGGAACGCCCGGACGCGTCGTCGCCTTGCCATTCCTGCCGACACCGGCTCCTCTTCCGGCATGAAGCACGCAGGGCAGGCCGCGCTCGACCGGCTCGAGCCGCTGCTTCGGGATTTGCGCCGCCGCGCAGGCCTGAAGGAAAAGTCGCGCGGCATTTTCTATCGCGGCAGCCGCGCCTTCCTGCATTTCCACGAGCATGGCGAAGCGCTTTTTGCCGATCTGCGAACGGCGGAAGACTTCGAGCGCCTCCCTGTCCTCGTTGCCGCCGAACGGCGTGCGCTGCTGGCCCGGGTGGACGGCATTCTCGGCGACGGAGCCGGCGCGAAACGGCGTTGAAGGAATGGCTGCGCAACCGGCGCAGGATTGCGCGCGCCCGCGCCTCATGGTTGGAAGCCGGCCAGGATGTTCGATCCGGATACCGACCTTGTGAAGCGCGCCGGCGCGGGCGATCGCGCTGCGGCACAAGCGCTGATGGCGCGCCATCTTCCCAAGATGATGAGCCTGGCGCGGCGCATGCTGGGCAGCCAGGCCGAAGCCGAAGACGCTGTCCAAGACGCCTTCCTGAAGCTGTGGACCCACGCGGCGCGCTGGAATCCGGGCAAGGCCAAGTTCGAGACCTGGCTGTACCGGGTCACGATGAACAAGTGTTACGACCGCCTGCGCAAGCGTCCGGCGGCCAATCTCGAGGAGGCGGCGGACGTCCCCGACCCTGCGCCGAGCGCCGATCGTGCGCTGGAAACGGCGGATCTTTCGGCCGAAATCGAAGAGGCGCTGGCCTCCCTGCCCGAGCGCCAGCGGGCGGCCGTGGTGCTGTGCCACCACCAGGAACGGGGCAATATCGAAGCGGCGGAAATCTTGGGTATCAGCGTTGAAGCTTTGGAGTCCCTTCTGGCCAGGGGGCGGCGCGCGCTAAGGGCGAAGCTCGCGCATCTGAGGGACGAATGAGGTGAGGGACATGGAACGCAATGACGCAGACGGGCACTGGGTCGACCGGACCTTGAGGCGCCTGCCGACAACGCCGGTGCCGCAGGTGCTCGAGGCGCGCATTCTGAAGGATTTCGACCGGCTCTCCGAACTGCGGAATACGGGACTTCGCGGTTGGCTTTCGCGCGCGACCGCAGCCGTGTGGCCCGGCGCGCCGGTATGGCGCCCTGCCATGGCGTTCGGTGCGGCGCTGGCGATCGGCTTGGCGCTGGGTGTGCTCATGCCTTTGCAGGACGAAGCCTCGGCGTCGGAACAGAGCGCGAGCATCATGCTCGACACGCCGCCGACATTCGAGATCGGAGAAAACTCTTGAGCGAGGCCGGGCAGGCAGGCCGTCCCAGGATTCTGCTCATTGTCTCGCTGTGCCTGAACGTGGCGCTGGTGGCTCTTTGTGCTGCGATGTTCTTCCGTATCGGGATGCGCCCGTTCGAGCCGCATGGCCCCAAAGGCGGGCTCAGCGCGCCGGCACTCATCCGCATGGTTCCGGCGGAAGAAGCGAAGATTCGCGCTGTGCTCGAGGCCCATCGTCCGAAGCTGCACCAGCTCCACCGGGACGCCATGCAGGCCCGTGCGGAACTCTTTCAGGCGCTCTCGGCGCCGGCCTTCGATAGCCAGGCTTTCGCGAAGGCGAGCACGGACGTCGAGTCGGCGGACGCGGCGCTGGAAGCCGAGAGCCTGAAGATAACCAATGAAGCCGTCTCCGTGCTGACGCCGGAAGAACGCGCCCGTGTGGCGGCGGACGTCCACAAGCCCGGCAGGGCCTGGCTCAAGCGCCTGGTGCGAAAACATTAGATTGCGCGGCGCTGCCGAGGAGGTCTGTCCTTGGCGGGAGCGTGCTATAAAGAGCCGAAACGGAATGGCGCTCGCATGACCGATCTTTACATCGAAGAGCCTCAAGAGGGCCGGCTGACCGCCGTGGAACAGCTGCGCGCCGAGATGGGGCGGCTCAGGCACCAGCTCGAGCGTCTGGTGCAGGACTCTGCATCGGACGTCGCCATGGAGACGCGGGTGCTGATGCACCGCGCGCGGCGCAGCATCAATGCGCGGCTCGGAATCTCGGCCCTGATCGCGATTGCACTGGGTCTCATGATCGGGCTGATCGCGGCGGCACTTTCGCCTGGCCGCCGGAGGCCGGACTGAAGCCGCCATTGTGGAAATCCAGGCATGATCCGGTCTAGGCTCCCTTCGACTTTCAAATTCGGGAGCAAGGCATGGCACGAGTAGCGATCGTCACCGGGGGCACGCGCGGCATCGGCGAAGCGATTTCGGTCGCGCTGAAAAACGCCGGTTACAAGGTCGCTGCGAACTATGCCGGCAACGACGAGCGCGCCAGGGCCTTCGCCGAGCGGACGGGCATCGCCGTCTACCAGTGGGACGTGGCCCAATTCGACGCCTGCCAGGAGGGCGTGGCCAAGGTCGTGGCGGATCTCGGACCGGTGGACGTCGTCGTCAACAATGCCGGCATCACCCGTGACGGCACCATGCGCAAAATGGCACGCCAGGGCTGGGACGAAGTGCTCGACACCAATCTCGGCGGCTGCTTCAACATGTGCAAGGCGACATGGGAGGGCATGCTGGCGCGCGGTTTCGGGCGCGTGGTCAATATCGGCTCGATCAACGGACAGGCGGGACAGTACGGCCAGGTGAACTACGCCGCCGCCAAGTCCGGCATTCACGGCTTCACCAAGGCCTTGGCGCAGGAAGGCGCCGCCAAGGGCATCACCGTGAACGCGATCGCCCCGGGCTATATCGATACCGACATGGTGGCGGCGGTTCCCGCCAATGTGCTCGAGAAAATCGTGGCGAAAATTCCGGTCGGCCGACTGGGCAAGGCGGAAGAGATCGCGCGCGGCGTGCTGTTCCTCGTCGCCGACGACGCCGGCTTCATCACCGGTTCGACCATGTCGATCAACGGCGGCCAGCATATGTATTGAGGCACGGTAGATAAAGATAGATAACGTCATGACCGCCACCCGGGAGCGCGCCTCGCGCGGCCCGAGTGCAGGCTCTTGTGGCGGCCAGCCATAACCGCGGTCCGACACTGCGTGTATGGCTGGCCGGGATGGGCCCGGCCATGACGGTTCTTTGGGGGCGGAAAACCTGCCGCAGAATCTCAATCTCGTCGCTTGCGACCTCACCGCCATACGGGGCGGGCGCGTGGTGTTCCGCGGCTTGAGCTTTAGCGTGGAAGCCGGACAGGCGCTTGCCATCGAGGGTCCGAACGGCGCCGGCAAGACTTCGCTGCTGCGCATGATCGCGGGATTTCTGGCGCCCGCTTCGGGAACGATCCGTATGAAGATCGACGATGCCGGCATCGAAGACGGCGAAGAACGCGGCAAGCGCGCCGGCTGGCTGGGCCATTCCGACGCGGTGAAGCCGCAGATGACCGTGCGCGAAACGCTCGCGTTCTTCGGCCGGCTCTATGGCGCGGGACCGGACGTCGACGGGGCGATGGAGCGGGTCGCACTGACGCGCCTCGCGGATCTTCCAGGTCAATATCTCTCCGCCGGCCAGAGGAAGCGCGTGGCGCTGGCGCGGCTGGCGCTCTGCGCCCGTCCGCTGTGGCTGATGGACGAACCGCTCGCGGCGCTGGACAGTGCGGGCAAGGGCCTCGCCGCCGAGCTCATCGCGCAGCATTGCGCCCGCGGCGGCATCGCCGTCGTCGCGACGCACGAACCGCTGGGCATCGATTGCCGGCGCTTGGTGCTTTCGTGAGTGCGCTTCTGCTGCGCGACGCGCGGCTGGCCGCGCGCGCCGGCGGAAGCGCCATGCTGGCGCTCGCGTTCTTCGGCGGCGTCGCGACGCTCGTGCCGCTCGGCATCGGCTCCGATCTCGCAAGACTCGCGCGCATCGGCGGCGGCGTGCTGTGGGTGGCAGCGGTGCTCGCTGCGCTGCTCGCACTCGACCGCCTGTTCCAGGCGGATTTCGAGGACGGCTCGCTCGACGTCATCGCGCTTTCGCCCTTGTCGCTGGAGGCGGTCGCGGCAACCAAGATCGCCGCGCACTGGCTCGCGACCGGACTGCCGCTGACGTGTCTTTCGCCGCTGCTCGGACTGATGTTCGGATTGCCGCCGGACGCGCTGCTTGCGTTGTTCCTCTCGCTCCTGATCGGAACGCCTGCGGTCAGTGCGTTGGGAGCCGTGGGCGCGGGATTGACGCTGTCGGTCCGACGCGGCGGCCTCATCCTTCCGCTGATCGTGCTGCCCTTGCTGGCGCCGGCCGTGATATTCGGCGCAGGCGCAGTGCTCGAGGTTCTGGACGGCATCCCGAATGGCGCGCTGGGCCTGCTCGCGGCATTTTCCTTTGCCGCCTGCGTGCTTTCGCCCTTTGCCACCGCCGCCGCGGTCAGGCTCAATCTGGGCAGTTGATCCGATGCTGCGCTACGCCAATCCCACGAAATTTCTCGCGCTGTCGCGGGCGCTCAGGCCCTGGCTTGCCGGAGCGACCGTCGTGCTGCTGGCCGCCGGTCTTGTGCTCGGTTTGCGCGTGCCGCCGGACTATCGGCAGGGCGAAACGGTAAAGTTGATGTTTCTCCACGTCCCGGCGGCATGGACGGCGATGATGGCTTACGGATTGATGGCGGCGGCGTCCTTGGTCGGGTTGGTGTGGCGCCATCCGCTCGCCGACCAGGCGGCAAGAGCGGCTGCGCCGCTGGGCGCATTGTTCACGGCGCTCGGTCTCGCCACCGGCGCGCTCTGGGGACGGCCGATGTGGGGTGCATGGTGGGTGTGGGACGGAAGGCTGACGTCGTTCCTGCTGCTGCTGTTTCTCTATGTGGGTTACATCGCGCTATGGAACGCGATCGAGGACGAAACGCGCGCCGCGAAGGCCGCTGCAATCCTCGCGCTGGTCGGAGCCGTCAACCTGCCGGTCATCGAATTCTCGGTGCAATGGTGGACCACGCTGCACCAGGGGGAAAGCATCATCCGCATGGGCGGACCGTTGATCGCGGGCGTCTATCTCTGGCCGCTGTTCCTGATGGCGGCCGGATACACGCTGCTGTTCGTGACGCTGTGGCTGATGCGGATCGAGACGGAAATTCTCGAGCGCCGGGCGCGGTCGCTGATGATGGAGGGCCGATGAGCGGGCCCTATGCCGCTTACGTGATCGCGGGATATGCGGCGAGCGCCGCCGCGCTGGTTTGCGCGGTTGCTCTTACATGGCGCAGCTGGCGGCGCGCCGGTCGACGGCTTGCGGCGCTCGAAAAACGCGGAGACGAGTCGCCGTGAAGTGGCTCTATGTCCTTCCTGCGCTTCTGTTTCTCGCGCTCGCGGGCGTGCTGTTCTACGCCATGAACCGGACGGCGGCGACCGGCGAAGCGCCGCTGCCGTCCATGCTGGTCGGCAAGAAGGTGCCCAACGACGTGCTGCCGCCGCTCGATGCCGGGGCGCAAGGCTTCGCACCGAAGGATCTTTCGGCCGGACAGGTGACCGTGGTGAACGTATTCGCCTCCTGGTGTGCGCCGTGCCACAGCGAGGCGCCGATGCTCATGCGGCTTGCATCGCGGCATGATTTGCGCCTCGTCGGCATGGTGCAAAAGGACACGCCGGCGAACATTCGCAACTTCCTTGCCGAGAACGGCAATCCGTTCTCTCGCATCGGACTCGACGCCGACGGACGCGCGAGCATCGATTGGGGCGTCTACGGCGTGCCGGAAACATTCGTCGTCGACGGCCATGGCATCGTGCGGGCGCGCATCGTGGGCGAAATCACCGAAGACGTGCTCGCGCACCAGCTTCTTCCGGCGATCGCGGCGGCACGGACCGGTTGAGGCGCGTTTTACGCTTTCGAAACCATGCTCTGCGAATCTTCGGGCATGCAGATCGGAGCCGCAAATCTCCTTGCCGCGCAGCAGGCAGCGAGCAGGCCGGCAGCCAAGCCGGCGCAATTTCAGTCTCTCGATTTCCGCCGGACAGCCGGAACCAAGCCCGCAGAAGCTCTCGCCAAGGCGACGCCGCCAAGTACGCCAGGGACCAGGCTCCGCCCTGGCAGCAATCTCGATATTCTCGTGTGATCAAAAGGGTTTAGTGACGCCGGCGCGGGCTTTTCCGTGGCATCTTCGGGCCGCCGGTGACCGCATAGGCGTCCGCTGCCTGCGCGATCTGGGCGAGGTTTCGGATGAATTTCTGCCGTTCCGAAGCAGGGATCGGCTCGAGCAGCGCGCGCTCAGCGCGTTCTGCGGCAAGCCGCGCCGAACGCAGCGCCTTTCGACCGCTGGCGCTGATGGCCACCGCGTTCGCGCGCTGATCCTCTTCCGTGCGCTCGCGCGACAGAAGCCCCCTCTCGACCATGCGCCGTGCCATCTCGGCCAGAGTCGAACGGTCGATGCCGGTCATCTCGACCAAAGCGGTTTGGCTCACGCCGTCATTGTGTTCCAGCGCGGCGAGAACGGTGAATTGCTGCGTCGTGAGATCGCGCGCGCCCGGTTCCTGAGCATAGAGATCGCCGAAATACTGCTGACAGCGCCGGATGAGATGCGACGGCGCTTGTGCGCGATCGAAACCGTTTGGCTTGCGCTGACCTTTCATGACACCCCCGGATCTGTCCAACGAACTGGCCGGCAATTGAATTCGCCGTTCCCTGAATTCTTCCCGCGAGACGCCGGGCGTTCCCTGACGCAGTACGCTAGCAAGCAAAGACAATAGACGCCCGAACGCGCCGGAACAATAGTTGTCTATCGCGTTTGGAGGCCGTTCTGCAATGCGAGTTTGCGATTGCGAAGCGTGGATCGCGAACGGTTCGAAAGAGATTTCCGGAACCATTACGCGGGGTTGCGCCACATTCAGTGGTCGCTCCGATTTTCCTGCGCGGTCTGATGGCGCAACAGGAACGGAGCCTGTGCGAACGAGAACAGCAATATGATCGGCATGACCCCCCACGCCTTGAATGCAACCCATGTGGGTTCGGAAAAGCTGCGCCACACGATCTCGTTCAATACCGCAAGCACCAGGAAGAATATGCCGTAGCGGAACGTCAGTGTACGCCATGCGCTGTCGGGCATCTCGAAACCCAAGGACAAGAGATATTTGAGGAACAGTCTGTCGAACGCCATGCCGCCCAGGAGCGTCAGCCCGAAGATGGAATAAAGAACGGTGGGCTTCATGTACATGAACACCGCGTTCTTCAACGTCAGAGTCAGCGCCCCCATGATCAGAACGAGGACGGCGCTGAGGATCGGTACGGGAGAAAATTTGCGCTCGAAGTAATAATCGAGCGCGAGCGCCACGAGCACGGCCGCCATGAACACGGCCGTCGCGCCATAGATTCCCAGGAATTGATAGACCGCGAAAAAGACCGCCAGCGGACCGAGATCGAGAAAGAGTCTGCGAATCTGCGGGTTCATTGAGCCCCCGTGAGCGCTTTGGCGAAATTTTCCGCGACGAAGGGCTGCAGGTCGTCTTCGCCTTCGCCGACTCCGATGAAATGGATCGGCAGTCCGAAGCGCGCGGCAAGCGCAACCAGAATACCGCCCTTGGCCGTGCCATCGAGCTTGGTCATGATGAGGCCGGTCAGCGGCACGGTACTCTTGAACACCTCGACTTGCGATATCGCATTCTGTCCGGTGGTGGCATCCAGCACCAGCAGCACCGCGTGCGGCGCCGCCGGGTCGAGCTTGCGGATGACGCGCACGATCTTTTCCAGCTCCGCCATGAGACCCGCCTTGTTCTGCAGCCGGCCCGCGGTATCGATCAGAAGCACGTCCGCGTTGTGCAGGCGCGCCTTGGCGAGCGCATCGTAGGCAAGGCCCGCGGCATCGGCTCCGGCCGCGCCGGCCACGACCTCGGCGCCGATGCGTTCGCCCCAGATCTTGAGCTGATCGATGGCGGCGGCGCGGAACGTGTCGCCGGCCGCGAACATCACTTCCAGTTTCTGCCGGCCGAAATGCTTTCCGAGTTTGCCGATGGTGGTGGTCTTGCCGGTGCCGTTGACGCCCGCGACCAGGATGACGAAGGGCTTTTTCGAGCGATCCGCCGTCAGCGGACTCTCGGCGGGTTTGAGGATCTTCGCGATTTCCGCGGCGATCAGACGCTTCAGATCGTAATCCGAGATTGAAACGTCGAAGCGGTCTTTGGCGATGGCCCGGGCGATCGTGCTCGCCTGTGCCGCGCCAAGATCGGCGCGGATCAGCGCCTCTTCGAGTTCGGCAAGCGTCGCGGCATCGAGCTTCCGGCCGGTGAAGATGCCGGTGATGTTGTCGCTCAGGCCGCGGGTCGAGCGGGAAAGGCCTTCCTTCAGCCGCTCGAACAGCGTCAGCGGCGGAGGCGCTTCGCCGAAATCCCTCATGCCGGCTCCGCGACGAGATGCGCGGGTGCCGCGCCCGTGACGCGCACGCGGCGGAAGATTTGCTTGGCGGGAACGGCAACATGCACGGGCGCGAAACACGGCGTGCGGCCCATGCCATGCTTTTCCATCAGCAAGGTCTGCGTGCTGCCGACGAGCCGCGCGAAATGCGCTGCCAGTGCGCTTTCGCCCTTGGCCCGCAAGCGCGCCGCGCGTTCCTTCGCCACGGCGCGGGCGAGCTGCGGCATGCGCGCGGCCGGCGTACCCTTGCGCGCGCTGAACGGAAAGACGTGCAGGAACGACAAACCCGCTTCGTCGACCAGCCTCAGCGTATTCCCGAACATGGCTTCGTTCTCGGTCGGAAAGCCCGCGATCAGATCGGCGCCGAATGCCGCCTCGGGCCGCAGGCGGCGCACCCTCTCGCAGAATTCGATCGTATCCGCGCGGCCATGCCGGCGCTTCATGCGCTTGAGGATCAAATCGTCGCCGGACTGCGCCGAGAGATGGAAGTGCGGCATCAGCCGTTCTTCCTCGGCGATGGCGCGCCACAATTCTTCGTCCGCCTCGATCGAGTCGATCGAAGACAGCCTGAGCCGCTTCAACTCGGGCACGAGCTTCAAGATCTTGCCCACCAGCGTGCCCAGCGACGGTCGTCCGGGAAGATCGCTGCCATAGGAGGTGAGATCGACCCCCGTCAGCACGATCTCGGCGAAGCCCTTCTCGGTCAGCCGCCGTGCTTCCTCCACCGCAGCGCCCATCGGCACGCTGCGCGCATTGCCGCGTCCATAGGGTATAATGCAGAACGTGCAGCGGTGATCGCAGCCGTTCTGCACCTGCAGAAAGGCGCGCGCGCGGCCATCGAAACTCTCGACGAATTGCGGCGCCAGGGTCTTCACCGCGAAGATGTCGTTGACCCGGACGCGTTCGGTATCGTCGCGAAACGCGCGGGCATCGAGCTTCTCGGCATTGCCGAGTATCTGATCGACCTCGCCCATCCGCGCATAGGTGTCGGGCTCGGTCTGCGCCGCGCAGCCCGTGACGATGATTCGCGCATCGGGCCTTTCGCGGCGCGCCCGCCGGATCGCCTGGCGCGACTGGCGCACCGCTTCCGCGGTCACGGCGCACGTGTTGAAGACGATGGCATTGTCCAGCCCGGCCTCGCGCGCGCGCGCCTTCACGCCTTCGGACTCATAGGCGTTCAGCCGGCAGCCGAAGGTCACGACCTCGATCACTGCGCGAAGTCCCTCAGATCGACGTCGCCCTTGAAGGCGAGCGCCGTCGGCCCCGTCATCAGCACATGGCTGTCCGCCTCGCGCCATTCGACGGCAAGCGGTCCGCCGTCCAGAAGGACTTCCACCTTGCGCTCGCTCAAGCCCCTGCGATGCGCCGCGACGGCACTGGCGCAGGCGCCCGTGCCGCAGGCGCTGGTGATGCCCACGCCGCGCTCCCAGACCCGCATGCGCAGATGCGAACGGTCCCTGACCGTCACGAATTCGACGTTGGTCCGCTTAGGGAACATCGCATGCATCTCGATCCGCGGTCCCAGGACTTCGACAGGCGATGTGTCGGCGTTGCCCTCGAACACGATGCAATGCGGATTGCCCACGTTGACCGCCGCAACATGAAACGTCTCACCTCCAACCTCGATGGCGAAGTTGTCGGTGTCGGCAGGACGCGCCAGCGGAATTCGATCCCAGTCGAGATGCGCCTCGCCCATGTCCACGGTCACCTGACCGCTGCCGGCATCGCTGCAAAGGACGGTTCCGCCTGGCGTCTGCAGCGCTATGCGGTCGCAGTCCTTCTCTTCCATCAGGAGCCGCGCCACGCAGCGCGCGGCATTGCCGCAGCTTTCCACTTCGCCGCCATTGGCGTTGAAGATGCGCATCGCGGCATCGGCTTCCCTGGCCTGGAGCAGGACGATCACCTGGTCGCAGCCGATGCCGAAACGCCGGTCGGAAAGCGCGCGCGCTGTCGCAGAATCCAGCGCGAAATGCGCCTTGCGACCATCGAAGACAACAAAATCGTTGCCGAGGCCGTGCATTTTCAGGAACGCCGTCATGCCGCCTATATAAGGGCGATCACGATCCCGCGCGAGGGCTTTGCAATTGCACTTTTGCGGGCTCTAACTTGCCCGGCGAACGGGGAAGGATTGGAGGAGTATTTCGATGCGCCTGGTTCTCGCATGTGTCATGGTCTGCATGGTTTCGGCGGCAGCCGCCGAGGACAACGATCCTTATCTGTGGCTTGCGGATATCCATGGCGAGAAGGCGCAGGCCTGGGTGAAGGCGCAGGACGCCAAAAGCGACGCCGTGCTCAAATCCGATCCGACCTATGCTGCGGATTTTGCCGCCATCAAGGCCTCGCTCGACACCAAGGACCGCATCCCTCTGGGCGCGCTCGATCACGGCAGGATCTATAACTTCTGGCAGGACGCGAACCATGTGCGCGGGCTGTGGCGCCGCGCGTCGCTGGCGGAATATCGCAAGCCCGATCCCCATTGGGATGTCCTGCTCGACGTCGACAGGCTCGACGCCCGGCAGCACAAGGACTGGGTGTTCCAGGGCGGGCGCTGCACGGCGTCGGACAGGCGCTGCCTGGTGCGGCTGTCGCCCGGCGGCGGCGATGCCTCCGAAGTGCGCGAATTCGATCCCAAGGCCCATAAATTGCTTGCCGGCGGCTTCACATTGCCCGCCGCAAAATCGAGCGCGGCGTATGTCGACGACAACACCATCCTGTTCGCGACCGATTTCGGCCCTGGCACGATGACGAAGTCGTCCTATCCGCGCATCCTGAAGATCTGGCGCCGCGGCCGGCCGCTTGCTTCCGCGAGGACCGTGTTCGAAGTGGGTCCGGACGATATTGCCGTTCGCCCGGTGGTGCTGCATGGGCCTGGCGGACTGACCAATCCGAAGTCGACCGTGCTGATCGAGCGCGGCGTCAGCTTCTTCGAGAACGAATATTGGTTCATGGCGGCGGACGGCAAGACCACGAAGCTGCCGCTGCCGCTGGGCGCCGATCTCAAAGGGGCCACGAAGGGCAATCTGATCTTCACATTGCGCAACGATTGGGATGTCGGCGGCAAGACCTACAGGCAAGGCTCGCTGCTCGCGTTTTCGCTGCGGGCTTTTCTCTCGCACAAGGGAACCGGAATTGCGCTGCTGGCGGCGCCCGATGCGCACAGCATGATCGACACGGCGGCCGTGGGCCGCAATGCCGTCTACGCCGCGATCTATCGCGATGTGACGGGAAGTATCCACGCCTTCCGGCCCGGCAGGCACGGCTGGAGCGACATCACGCTCGACCTGCCAAAGGGCGGCTCGACCGCCGTGGTGAGCGCGGACGATTGGGGGCCGGGCGCGCTCTTCACCTATGAGAGCTTCCTGGTGCCGCCGACGCTCTACGAATACGACGGCCGCGGCGAGCCGCGCGCGACCAAGTCGCAGCCGCCCTTGTTCGATGCGTCGGATATGGTCAGCGAGCAGTTCTGGGTCACCTCCAGCGACGGCGTGAAGGTGCCGTACTTCCTGATCCACAAGAAGGAACTCACTCACGATGTGCCGACCATTCTCTACGGCTATGGCGGCTTCGAGCTTTCGCTGACGCCCTGGTATTGGAATGACGGACACCGCCCGCTCGATGCGGGACAGGTCTGGCTCAAAAAGGGCGGCGCCATCGCCGTCGCCAACATCCGCGGCGGCGGCGAATTCGGTCCGGCCTGGCACCAGGCCGCGCTGAAAGCCGATCGCCAGAAGGCGTTCGACGATTTCTCGGCCGTAGGAAAGGATTTGGTGGCGCGCGGGTTCACGACGCCTGAGCATCTGGGCATCGTCGGCGCTTCGAACGGCGGCATCCTCACCACCGTGACGATGACGCAACATCCCGAGCTCCTGAACGCCGTCGTCGTCCAACGTCCTCTGATCGACATGCTGCGCTACACGCGCTACGGCGCGGGCGCTTCCTGGGTGGCGGAGTACGGCGATCCCGACAAGCCGGAAGATCGCGCCTGGCTCGAAAAATATTCCGCGTATGAGAACGTCAAGCCCGACATCAAATACCCGCCGGTGCTCTTCATCACCGAAACCAGCGACGACCGCGTGACGCCGATCTGGGCGCGCATGATGGCGGCGAAGATGGAGGACCAGGGCCACGACGTGCTGTTCAACGAAGCGGCCGAAGGCGGCCACGGGCCCGGCGCGACCAACGCCGAAGCGGCCAACTATTGGGCGCTGAGCTACACGTTCTTCGAACGGAAACTGGGGCTGAAATAGGCCGATGGCGTCGCGTCCAACCCTTTCGCGCAGCATCGTCATCCTGATCGGCCTGACGCTGGCGCTGGGTCTGCCGGAATTGCCGGTGCGCGCCTGGCTCGCGCCGCAGACGACGATGACGGGGCATGTCGAACGCGAAGCGTTCTTCTGGGCGGTCACGGCGCTCATATTCCTCTACGTCCTCGTGGTGGAGCGGCGCGGCCTGTCCAGCATCGGTTTGCGGGTGCCGACCTGGAAAAGCGTCGCCTCCGGCGTGGTCGCTGGTGTCGTGCTGGTGGCGGGGTTCGTCGCGATCTTCATGTTTGTGATGCCGGCGTTGCATCTGAAGCCGAACGCCGGCGCCATGGCCGGACTGATGCACACGCCGCTGTGGTTCCGCTTCATGCTGGTTCTGCGCGCGGCGGTATTCGAGGAGATCGCCTATCGCGGTTACGCGATCGAACGCGTGCAGGAACTGACCGGCAGCCGGGCGATCGCCTTCGTCCTTTCCGCGACCGCATTCACCTATGCCCATGTCGGCTATTGGGGTTTCGGCCAGCTTCTGATCCCGGCCTTCGGCGGCGTTGTGTTGGCGGGACTCTATCTCTGGCGGCGCGATCTCTCTGCCAACATGATCGCGCATTTCGTCGCTGACGGCGCCGGCTTTCTGTTGGGCGGCGGATGAAACGCGCGATTGCGTGTTTTAGGTTGATCTTCCGGAACTTCGATATAGAGTCGAACCGCGTCTTCGGCAGTGGAGGGGGTCTTGCGATTCATCACGCGAACAAGAACCGCGGAAAATACATTTCCCAAGCGGGTTGGGGCGGTGGTGGCGGCCGTATCCTTTGCCGTCGGCCTGGCTTCCTGCACGATCCAGCTCGCCCCGTCCTATGACGCAGGCATCGTCAACGGATTGAATCAGGCGAATGCGCAAGCGGAAACGCTATTCGTCACCGTCCAAAGCGGCGTGACCAAGGATACGTTTGCATCGCGCCAGCCGCAGTACGACGCCGTCATCGGCCAATTCAGCGCGCTCAGCGTGCAGATTTCGGCGCGCGCGATGCCGCAGCCGCCGTCCTTCCTGGGCGGCAAGCTATTGCCCCCGTCGGACGTCTCGCAGATTCCGCTGCTCAAAGAGGCGCCGTCCAAAGGCGCCGTCGACCAGATCGTCAAGACGTTGACCGATATGCGCAACGATGACCAGTCCGCCGGTTCCGCCAAAACGGATTGCTCCTCGGATCCAAAGCCGCCCGTCTGCCTGTCGAAGGGCATCTACGAACTGAACTTCAAGAGCGCCTTGACCTACGAGACCGCGCTGCAGCGATAGAGGAAGACCATGAGCTCACAGGGAACCGCAACCTCCGCCGTCAACGTGCCGCAGCTGATATCCGACATAAAATCCGCGGTCACGGACGTGCTCGGCAAGGACCTCACGACCTACAAGACCTATTCCGAGGACATGGTGCGGGGCATGGCCGAACAGGCCAAGTCGATCGGATTGTCCTATGCGGCGGGCCTGATTACCGCCGACCGCAGGGATTCCTTTCTGAAAGATCTCGCGAACACCGCAGAAGTGTTTGCGAAGACCCTGGTCGGACTGGCCATGGTTACGGTCGAAAAGGTGTGGAACGCCGTTGTCGGCGTGCTGTGGAAGGCGATCAACACGGCCATCAATGCGGCGCTGCCGCTTCCCGTTTTCCCCGGACAGCAGGCCGTCTGAAGCTTGCGCTGACTTGGCTCCCGCGCGGAATTGACAGAACGTCGGGGCAATTCTACAACCCGCCCGCTTCCGGAAGCCCGTTAGGACTTCCGGTCCCCGCTCCGGCAGCGGGGATCGCCCCCAGGCAGCGCAGGTGCGCCCCCTGGGGCGTTCGTGCTTTGCGAGGTTGAATGTTCGACAGTCTGCAGTCGCGGCTTGGCGCCACCTTCGACCGCTTGCGCGGCCGCGGCGCGCTGAGCGAGGCGGACGTCGAAGAGGGCCTGAAGGACATCCGCAACGCCCTGATCGAGGCCGATGTCGCGCTCCCCGTCGTCAAGGATTTCATCGACAAGGTGCGCCCGCGCGCGATCGGGGAAGACGTCATCCGCTCGGTCACGCCGGGCCAGCAGGTCGTCAAGATCGTCCATGACGCGCTGGTCGAAACGCTCGGCAGCGACAGTTCCACGCTCGCACTCGGTTCGCCGCCCGCGCCGTTGCTGATGGTCGGCCTGCAAGGTTCGGGCAAGACCACCACCTCCGCCAAGCTCGGCGCCATGCTCCAGGGCAAGGAGAAGAAGAAGGTGCTGATGGCGTCGCTCGACGTCTCGCGTCCGGCGGCGATGGAGCAGCTGCGGGTGCTCGGAGAGCAGGCCGGCGTCGCCACGCTTCCCGTCGTCGCCGGCCAGACGCCGGTCGAGATTGCGCGCCGTGCGATGGCGAGCGCGAAGGTCGGCGGTTACGACGTGCTCATCCTCGATACTGCCGGCCGCCAGCACATCGACGAACAGCTCATGACCGAGGTCGCGCAGGTGCGCGATCTCGCCAAGCCGCACGAAACGCTGCTCGTCGCCGACAGCCTGACCGGCCAGGACGCCGTCAACATCGCCAAATCGTTCAACGCGCGCGTGCCGCTCTCCGGCATCATCCTGACCCGCGCCGACGGCGACGCGCGCGGCGGTGCGGCACTCTCCATGCGCGCGGTGACCGGCGCGCCGATCAAGTTCCTTGGCGTCGGCGAGAAGCTCGACGCGCTCGAGGCGTTTCATCCCGCCCGCGTTGCCGCGCGCATCCTCGACATGGGCGACGTGGTGTCGCTGGTCGAGAAGGCGGCGGAGACGTTCGACAAGGAAAAGGCCGAGAAGATCGCGGCCAAGATGAAGAAGGGATCGTTCGACATGGACGATCTCGCCGAGCAATTACGCCAGATGAAGAAGCTGGGCGGCATGCAGGGCGTGCTTTCGATGCTTCCCGGCGTGGGCAAGGTGAAGAGCCAGCTCGATGCCGCGGGCCTCGACGACAAGATCCTCACCCGCCAGGAAGCGATCATCCAGTCGATGACGCGGCAGGAACGCCGCAATCCCGATGTCATCAACGGTTCGCGCCGCAAGCGCATCGCGGCCGGCTCCGGCGTCGAGGTCAGCGAAGTCAACAAGCTGCTCAAGATGCACCGCCAGATGTCCGACATGATGAAGAAGATGGGCAAGGGCGGCCGGGCGATGCAGGGGCTGGCCTCGATGTTCGGTGGCGCCGCCGGCATGCCGCCGGGATTGCCGGGAGGCCGGCGATGAGAAAATCCCACGCGCAGACGCACAGTCGCGGAGAGTGCGCTCCGGGACTCCGCGCCTCCGCGTGCGAAATCTTTTTGACCAATGAAAGGAACACATCATGGCTCTGAGAATCCGGCTTGCACGCGGCGGCACCAAGAAGCGCCCGCATTTTTCCATCGTCATCTCCGACTCGCGCAGCCCGCGCGACGGCCGCTTCATCGAGAAGATCGGCTTCTACAATCCGCTCTTGCCGCGCGATCACGCCGACCGGCTCAAGCTCGACCTCGACAAGGCGAAAGCCTGGATGGCGAAGGGCGCGGTCGCGACCGATCGCGTGCACCGGTTCCTCTCCGACGCCGGCGTGGTGAAGGCGCGCCTCCACAACAACCCCGAGAAGGCCAAGCCGCGCAAGAAGGCGCAGGAACGCGCCGCTGCCGCCGCCAAGGCTGCCGAGGCGCCGGCAGCTTAGGCTGTGCCGGCAATGAGCAAGGACGTCCTCCTCGCCGCCGTGGTCGGCGCGCATGGGCTGAAGGGCGAGGTGCGGGTCAAGACCTTCACCGAAACGCCCGACGCCCTTGCGCGTTACCGCCGCCTGCATGCGCGCGACGGCCGGGTGTTCACGCCGACAAAGGCCGTTCGCGTCAACGAGCACGAAGCGAACGTGACCTTCGCCGAAGTGCTGGATCGCACGACCGCGGAAAGCCTCAAGGGCTTGGAACTGTTCGTGCCGCGCGACGCACTGCCTAAGCCGGCGCGCGAAGAGTATTATCACGCCGACCTCATCGGTCTCACGGCAATGGACGAAGAAAGCCGCGTGATCGGCAAGGTGCTCGCCATCCACAATTTCGGCGCCGGCGACGTGATCGAGATCGAGCGGAGTCCGGACGACACCGTGATGCTGCCTTTCGCGCGCGATTTCGTTCCCGTGGTGGACGTGGCCGGCGGCCGGGTGGTGATCGCGGTGCCGGAAGAGGTGGAAGCGGGGGAGGAAGGAACGGTCGAATGAGCGACATCAGCTTTCGGCTCGCGGAAGACAAAGACCTGCCCGCGATCGTGGCGCTGCTTGCCGACGACGAATTCGCCGAGAATCGCGAGCAGTCCAATCCCGGCGCGGCCGATGCCTACGCGCAGGCTTTCGCCGCCATGCAGGGCGAACACTTCAACAAGATGTTGCTGGCCGAGCGGGACGCCCGGATTGTGGGCGCATTGCAGCTCGCCTTCGTGCCGGGACTATCGCGCAAGGGAACCAAGCGCGCGATCATCGAAAGTGTGCGCGTCGCTTCGCGGTTGCGCGGCCATGCGATCGGTACGGCCTTGATGAAGGAAGCGGTCCGCCGCGCCAAGGAGGGCGGCTGCGGCATGGTGCAGCTCACCTCCGACAACCGCCGCACGCGCGCGCATCTCTTCTATCGCCGCATGGGCTTCGTGCAGAGCCATTTCGGGTTCAAGAAGGAATTGTGAGAGCGCGGCCGTCCCTTCCTTCAACTTGTCATCGCCCGCTTCATGCGGGCGACCCAATTTCTTCGAGAGAAAAATGGGTCGCCCGGACAAGCCGGGCGATGACGGAGCGAGGATGAATGACCTGGTCCGCCACCGTGCTCACCCTGTTTCCGGAGATGTTTCCGGGGCCGCTGGATGTTTCGCTGATCGGCAAGGCACGCGAAAAGTGCCTGTGGTCGCTCGACGTGCGCGACATCCGCGACCACGGCATCGGCAAGCATCGCACGGTCGACGACACCCCGGCGGGCGGCGGTCCGGGGATGGTGATGCGCGCCGATGTCGCCTGTGCGGCGCTCGATGCGGTAGAGCGTGACGGACGGCCGCTGGTCTATCTGTCGCCGCGCGGCACCCTGCTTGCCCAGTCCCGGGTTAAGTCGCTGAGCGATGGACCGGGCGCGGTCCTGCTCTGCGGAAGGTTCGAGGGCCTCGACCAGCGCGCCATCGAGGCCCGTGGTCTCGAGGAAATCTCGCTCGGCGATTTCGTACTGGCCGGCGGCGAGATCGCGGCCATGGCGCTGATCGAAGCCTGCGTGCGGCTGATCCCCGGGGTCCTGGGCGATGCCGCGTCGCCGTCGGACGAAAGCTTCGCGGATGGTCTGCTGGAATATCCCCAATACACGCGCCCGCAGAGCTTCGAAGGCCGCGATATTCCCGCCGCACTGCTCGGCGGAAACCATGCCGAAATCCGCCGGTGGCGGAGGCAAGAGGCGGAAAAGCTGACGAAATCGCGCCGTCCGGACCTCTGGACCCTCTATGAAAAGCGGAAGCCATAGGCTATACGGCCCGGCTTCATTCCACCTTTTTCGCCTGACGGAGACGTGCCCATGAACCTGCTCAAACAGCTCGAAGCCGAGCAGATGAAGGCCGTCCGCCCCAACGCCCATCCGGAATTCCGGCCCGGCGACACGCTGAAGGTCAACGTCAAGGTGGTCGAGCAGACCTATGACGAGAAGGCCAAGCAGATGAAGACGCGCGAGCGCATTCAGGCGTTCGAGGGCGTGTGTATCGGCCGCCAGGGCGAGGGCCTCAACGAAAGCTTTACGGTGCGCAAGATCTCGTACGGCGAGGGCGTGGAGCGCGTCTTCCCGGTCTATTCGCCGCTGGTGGACTCGGTGCAGGTCGTGCGCAAGGGCAAGGTCCGCCGCGCGAAGCTCTATTACCTGCGCGGCCGCCGCGGCAAATCGGCCCGCATCGCCGAGCGCCAGGACAACGAAGCCGTCGCCGAGGCGTAGGCCTTACTTCCTCGCGGGTTTGAGCTTCGCCGCTTTGCGCAGCGTCTCGTCGATGCGCGTCTGCCAGCCGGGGCCGGTCTTGCGGTACCAGGCGAGCACGTCGGGAGACAGCCGCAAATGCACCGACTTCTTGGGCGCCGCCGATTTCGGACGCCCCGGCTTGGTCAGTGTACCGCGCGCGGGGCGGATCACGACGTCGCCGATGGAGTATTCCGCCCGATCGATTTGATCGTCGGTCCATTCCGGCATTTCTTGGTAGTCCTCCGCCGTCAGCACGTAGGCGTCGGCCTTAGCCCAATCGGTGCGCGATTTTGGCTTTCTCTCGCTCATTGCACTTCCTCATCGAGATGATGTGGCGGGCTCCATCCCTTGGCGTCCAGACCACAAGCATCAGACGGCCGTCCAGCAGACCGTAAGTTTGGAACCTCGTTTCACCATAGGGTCGGCGGTCGTCGATTTGTGTAAGCTTCCGTCCTCCGAAAAGCTTCTCCGCGTCGGCAAAGTCCATCCCGCGCTGGCGGAGCGTCTTCTCCCGCTTGGCCGGATGGTAGCTGATCTTCACCCATTATCGTGGCCACAATAATCGAAATGATTCAAGTTTTGCAAGGTTTTTCGCATGGCATGCGAGCCGGGGAGGTTTCGCGTCTTGCGGCAGAGCGGTTCGCCGCCTCGGGCCGACTCGCGGCCGAGCTGGCGAAAAGCCCGTCAATTCGGGCTTATCGGCACACAGATATTTTCGCGATTCCGCCGCCCATGGTTAGCAACGCGCTTGAAATGCCGTAAAATAAGGCTCGTTTGTGATTCTCTCAAAGAGGAAACCTCGATGCCTACACCCGCAGCTTCCGGCGCCGCTCCGGCAAAGCCCAAGACCGTCACGCTATCGACCAAGCAGCTCGCCAACGAGATGGCTGACCGTCAGAAGCTGACGCACAAGCAGGGCGCCGCGATCATGGAGGAACTGGTCTCGCTGATGACCAAGCACCTCAAGAAGGGCACCCGCATCCGCATCAACGGTCTCGGAATCCTGCAGGTGCGCAAGCGCGCAGCCCGCATGGGACGCAATCCCGCCACCGGCGAGCAGATCAAGATCAAGGCAAGCAAGAAGGTCGCTTTCCGCCCCGCCAAGGAATTGAAGGAAGCGGTCTGACCGCATCCTTGTCGAAACGGTGAGGCCGGGTCGGGATTTCCGATCCGGCTTTGCCTTTTGTTGCGCCCATCGCTATTGCGCAATGGACGTCTTCCGCCGGATCTCTCCGTGACTCTTGCCGCAGAACAGCCGCGTACCGGTTTGCTCCATATTCTGGGCGTGAGCTTCGGCGTCGCGGTCGGCGTCGGCATGATGATCGGGTCGGGCATCCTTCGCGCGCCCAGCACGATCGCAGGCGAGGTGCCGAGCGCCGCATGGATCATCGCGCTGTGGGCACTGGGTGCCTTGCACGCCGCGCTGGGCGCCAATGTCGTCGCCGAACTCGCGACGGCGCTGCCGAGGGCCGGAGGGTCGTATGTCTATGCCCATCGCGCACTCGGCGACATCGGCGGGCTGATCGTCGGCTGGGCGAACTGGATCTCGACCCTCGCCGGCATCGCCGCCGCATCGGTGTCGTTCGCGAATTTCCTGGGTCTGGAATGGTCTTACGCGCACGACCATCCCGGTCTCGTCGCGGTGGCCATGCAGATCTTCCTGTTCGCAACCAACATGGTGGGTTTGCGCGAGGGCCGAGCGATGCAGCTCGCCACCAGCGTGCTCAAGAGCCTGATGTTTCTCGCCTTCGCCGCGGCCGCTGTGTCGCTCGGCATGCAGTCGGGCTTGAGCCAAACCATCTCCGCCGCGGCCCCGGCGGTCGGCGTTTGGAGTTTGGTCGCGGGCTATCAGCTCATCCGCGGCGCTTATGCGGGTTGGGAAGCCCCGGTCTATTTCTCCGAGGAAAATGCCGAGCCGGGCCGCAGCATTCCACGCGCGCTCTTCCTGGGCCTGGCGTTCACGGCTCTGCTCTATGTCGGCGTCAATGCGGCGCTGCTCTTGGCGCTCGGCGTGGACGGAACTGCGCGTTCCGTGCTGCCGTTCAACGCGGTGCTGGTGCATTTCGGCAATTTCTGGCCGGTCCTGCTTTTTTCCATCGGCGCCATGATCACGGTCGCGAGCTGCGCCAATGCCAACATCATGAGCGCGCCGCGCATCCTCTTTGCGCTGTCGCGCGACCGGTTGCTGCCGCATGCCCTGAAGCAGATCAATTCCGGCGGCAGTCCGGCGCTCGCCTATGGCATGTCGGCGCTCTGCGCGCTCGCGCTGGCGGCGACCGGAAGTTTTTCCATCGTGTTCGGGCTGATCGGGACCTTGAATTCGCTCGCGGGTCTGCTCATCGGCATCGGCTTCTTCGTGTTGCGCGTGCGCGAGCCCGGCTTGGCGCGCCCGTTCCGGGCCCGGCTCTATCCGGTGCTTCCGGCGCTTGCCGTCGCCGTCGACGGGGTGTTGCTGCTGCTCTTCCTCAGGAACGACATCGACGGGGCCTATTTCGCGATCGCGCTGTCGGCTCTCTGCATTCCCTTCGCTCTGATCGCACGCCGCTCTCGCGCCGCGAAGGCCTAAGTCACATCTGCGCGCGGCGCGATAGACGCAACCGCAACGTCCCGATTAGATTTCCCGGCAGGGGGCGCAACGCATTTCGAGGATCTCCATCATGAGGGTTTCGTGTCTGTCGCTGGTGTTCGCAGCCGGTCTTGCACTCGCGTCGTCGGTTCAGGCGCAGGAGGCGCAGACGGTCGGCGTGGCGATGAGCAATTTCGCCTTCACGCCAAGCAGCTTCTCGTTCAAGAGCGGCGTGCCGGCAGTGCTGCGCTTCACCAACAGCACCGGCCACGGCCACAACTTCCATGCGCCGGAACTCTTCGCGGCCGGCACGGTCGCGCCGCAGGACCGCGCCAAGATCCAGGACGGTTCGGTGGAGGTCAAAGGCGGCCAGACCGTCGACGTGCATTTCACGCCGCAGAAGCCGGGCACCTATCCCTTCGTCTGTACGCATTTCCTGCACGAAAGCTTCGGCATGAAGGGGACCGCCAGGGTCGACTGAAGCTCCGCCTTGCCCCCGCCGCCGGTGCGCGCTAGGAACCGGCCCCGGTTTCCCCCAAGCTTCGAGGACTTCCCATGCCCCGCAGGAAAATCGCACTCATTGGCGGCGGACAGATCGGCGGCACGCTCGCCCATCTCGTCGCGCTCAAAGAGTTGGGCGACGTCGTGCTGTTCGACATCGTCGAGGGCCTGCCGCAAGGCAAATGCCTCGACATCGCGCAGTCGGGCCCGGTCGAGGGCTATGACGCGAAGTTCAAGGGCACGAACGCCTATGCCGACATCGCCGGCGCCGACGTGGTGATCGTCACCGCCGGCGTGCCGCGCAAACCGGGCATGAGCCGCGACGATCTGATCGGCATCAATCTCAAGGTCATGAGCGCGGTGGGCGACGGCATCAAGGCGTACGCGCCGAACGCCTTCGTCATCTGCATCACCAATCCGCTGGACGCGATGGTATGGGCGCTGCGCCAGTTCTCGGGGTTGCCGCATGGCAAAGTGGTCGGCATGGCGGGCGTGCTCGACAGCGCGCGCTTCCGTCATTTCCTCGCCGAAGAGATGAACGTCAGCGTCGAGGACGTCAGCGCCTTCGTGCTCGGCGGTCATGGCGACACCATGGTGCCGATGCCGCGCTTCTCGACGGTGGCCGGCGTGCCGCTGCCGGAACTCGTCAAGATGGGCTGGATCAAGCAGGACCGTCTCGATGCCATCACCCAGCGCACGCGCGACGGCGGCGCGGAGGTCATCGCGCTGCTCAAGACCGGTTCGGCGTTCTATGCGCCGGCCGCGAGCGCCATCGAGATGGCGCAGAGCTATCTCAAGGACAAGAAGCGCGTGCTGCCCTGCGCCTGCCACGTCGACGGCGCCTATGGCATCAAGGACCTCTATGTCGGCGTGCCGGCGGTGATCGGCGAGAACGGCATCGAGCGCATCGTCGAGCTCGAACTGACCCACGAAGAGCGCGCCGCGCTGATGAAATCCGCGGCCGCCGTGAAAGTGCTGATCGAGGCATGCAAGAAGCTGGATCCGAGGCTGGCGTAGAGCGGACGGCGAGCCGGGCGGCACGAGGACCGGTGCGGCGCCCGTTCGCCTGCAGGGCGATGCCGCGCTATGTCTTCCTCGCGCTCGCGCTGACGGCAGCGGCACGTGCCGACGATGCGGCCGCACCCGTTAAGCCTGTCGAGACCGCGACGTTGACGATCACGATCCACAATGTCAGCGATGCGGGAGGCGAGCTGCGCGTCGGCCTCTATGACGAGGCAGGCTACAAGGTTGCCGGCGCCGCGCCGGTTGCGCGCAAGCGAACCCGCGCGCGTGGGGGAACGATGACAGTGACGATCGCGGACGTTCCGCCGGGCACTTATGCGGTCAAGATGTACCAGGACATCAACGACAACGGAATCTTCGATGTCGGTGCGCGGCTGATCGAGCCCTACGGCATTTCCGGAGATCCGCCGCCGTCGCTGGCTCTGCCTCCGTTCGCCGACGCTGCGTTTGACGTGCACGCAGGCGACAATGCAATCGACGTCACCTTGCATTGAGATACGCGATGCGTTGGATCGTCTTTGTCGCCGCTCTTGTATTTGTCGTCCCTGCCGCCGCCGAGGAATCGAAGGCGGTCTTGAAAGTGCTCGTCCAACACATCGCGCCCAAAGGCGGCGACCTGAGGCTCGCGCTCTACGACCGCAAGGGCTTCGCGGACGACAATGCGCCGGCCATCGTCGACGCCGTGGTACCGGCCAAGGGCTACAGCGTATGGGTGACCTTCGCGCCGGTTCCGCCGGGAGCTTATGCGGTGAAGATGTTCCAGGACGAAAACCGCGACGGCAGATTCGACATGAACATCCTGGGTCTGCCCAAGGAACGCTACGGCTTTTCCAACAATGCGGGGCCGGACTGGATCCACCTCTCCGCGCCCGGCTTCGAGGCCTGCAAGCTCGAACTGAAACCGGGCGAGAACAAGATTTCGATCTGGCTGCATTGAACCCGCGATGAAGCGCCGTAGACCGCTGGACAGAAAACCCGGGGACTGTTCATCTGCGCGTCTTGGCGAGGCGCGCGGATGATCCCACGATTGGAAACCGAACGGCTGATCCTGCGCGGCTGGGAGGCGCGTGATTTCGAGCCTCTGGCCGCGATCCACGGCGATCCCGAGGTGATGACGTTCCTCGGCGGCGTGCAGGAGAGGAACGATGCCTGGCGCACGCTCGCCGCGCTCGCCGGACACTGGGTCATCCGCGGTTATGGCAAATGGGCCGTCGAGCGAAAGTCCGACGGCGCCATGATGGGGCGGGTCGGTCTCATCAATCCCGAAGGCTGGCCGGGACTCGAAGTGGGCTGGACGCTGGGCCGCCCTTATTGGGGCCAAGGTTATGCCACCGAGGCGGCGCGCGCCGCGCTGCGCTTCGCCTTCCTCACCCAGCCCGTCGACCGCATGATCTCGTGCATCGATGCCAATAACGCGGCCTCGCAACGGGTCGCGGAACGTATCGGCGAGCGCAAGACGGGAACCGCCTCTCTGCGCATTGCCGGAAAGGAATTTCCGGTCGACATCTGGAGCATCAGCCGTGCCGAGTGGGAGGCGGGAAAGGGAGCGGATTAAATCCTTCCCGCAAGCGGGGGCGGATTCGCGACGCGGACTTGAAGCAACTCAACTCAAGAGCCGCTTCACGTCCTCGGTGATGCCGGCGATGTCGGACGTGTCGGTGGTCACGAGCCGTGGAGCGCCGGAGCGGTCGAAGAAGAAGACCGAGTTCGAGTGCATCACGGTGTAGGGATGTCCGGGGCTTTCCTTTTCCACCTTGTACATCACCCGGTAGCGGCGCGTGAGCTGAAGCAGGCCGTTCGGCGGACCGGTCAAGCCATCGACCTGGCGCGCGAAGCCCCGCACGTATTGGGCGAGCACGGGCTGCGTGTCGCGGTCGGGGTCGACCGTCACGAACAGCACGGCCACGTCATAGGCCTGGGTATCCAGGCGTTTGAGCACCGCCGAAAGATTGGCGAGCGTCGTCGGACAGATGTCGGGGCAGTGCGTGTAGCCGAAATAGAGGATCACCACGCGGCCCTTGTATGTCTGTTCGCTCACGATCTGGGCGTCGTTGGCGCGCTGCATGCGGAATTTGAGCTTGGGCATGGCGCCGGTGATGTCGGTCGCGTGCCACGGCTTGTCGCCGCTGCCGCAGGAAGCGAGCAACACGCACAAGCAAAGCGCCGCCATGGCCCTGAGCACCGTCATGGCGTCCGCATAGCACAGCCCCGGACCGTTGGGGAATCTGTGACCAAACGCCTCTGGCTCGCGGCGGGACGATGGCGCCATTGTGCGGCCCGATGACATGGCTCCGGTCCGGCTGGCTCGCCTTCGCGCTGCTGCTCGCGGCGGGCGGCATCATCGACGTGCTCTGCCAGGATTTCCCCGCGGACCTGCCGTTCTGGATGCCGTGGGAATTTACCTGGCCGACCTTTTTGGTCACCTTTCTCGTCTTGGGATGGTTTTTCGTCGGGTATCGCCGCGTGGAAGAGCGGCCGGGGCTGTGGCGGGCGATCGTCTTTGTCTTGGGGCTGGGACTCGACTATGTCGTGCTGCAAACCCATGTCGACTATTACGCGCAGCATATGTTCTTCATCCATCGCGCGGCGCATTTCGTGCTGCACCATCTGGCGGCGTTCCTGATCGCGCTCGCGGCCGCCGGCCCCACGATTCGCGCCGGCATGCCCGGTTTCCTGCGGCCGCTGCCGGATGCCCGGCCGGTGCGCGCGGCGATGGATTTCATGCAGCATCCCGCCGTCGCGCCGGTGCTGTTCGTGGGATTGCTCTATTTCTGGCTCATTCCGCAAATCCACACGCGGGTAATGCTCGACCGCAATCTCTACGATCTGATGAACTGGACCATGGCGCTCAACGGCATCGCGTTCTGGTCGCTGGTCGTGGATCCGCGGCCCAAGCCGCCGGCGCGGCTCTCCAGCCTGATGCGCGCGCTGATGATCCTGCTGATCGAATTGCCGCAGATGGTGCTGGGCGCGGTGCTTTCGCTCTCGTCCAAAGACTATTACCCGGTCTACAACATTTGCGGCCGCATCATCGACATGACGGCGCTCAACGACCAGCACTATGGCGGATTGATCATCTGGCTGCCCGGAACCATGATGAGCTTCGCCGCCATGATCGTGGTGCTCGTGGTGATGCGATTGAACGAGGAGAAAGCGGAGCTTGCGGCTCAATCCTTTTGAACTGTGCCTCGCGCTGATGGCGTTCTCGGGTCCGGCTTTGGCGGCCCAAGTCCAGGTGCGCAACGCGTGGATGCGCTCGCTGCCTGGAGGCCTGCCCGCCGCCGGCTATTTCGAGATGACGAACATGGGCAAGAACCAGGTCGCTCTCACCGGCGCCCAAAGCCCGCTTTGCGGCATGCTGATGCTGCACAAGAGCAGCGAGCGGGGCGGCATGGGGCGGATGGAGGATGTCGCCCGGGTCGAGATACCTGCCGGCGGCAAGATCGCGTTCGCGCCGGGCGGCTATCACCTGATGTGCATGAATCCGAGCTCCGCGCTCAGGCCCGGAGCGAAGGCTTCCGTCGTGCTGCGCTTCTCGGATGGGACTGGAGTGACCGTGACCTTCTCCGTCCGCAACGCAATGGGGAAATAGCCCTCACACGCGATAGCGCGCGGCCCAGTTCTCGGCATGGCCGCCGAAACGTGTGGCGCAGGCCTCGATCTCATCGCGAAAGAAATCGACCATCACGGCTTCGATCTCCGGAGTGAGCGGCAGTTTTTCGAAACTCGATTTGCGGTTTTCTTCCGGCGGCGGACCGCCCACGACATCCGGGTCGGCACCGAGGAAGGTCAGAATATCCGCACGCAGACCGTCCGGCCTTTCGATGATGTCGTCGAAGAAGAAGTGCCGGAACCGCAACTTCGGCGCAGCGCGATCCCAACGCGCCGCGACCCTGGCGGGAAATGCAACCTTGGCAATGTCGACCAGTGTTTCGTCCCGATCGTCGTCTCCGCCTGCCTTGTCGAGATAGCTGTGAAAGGCGGAGGGATCGCCGGTCAATCGGGCGTCGAAGCGCCCCCGTCTTGCGGCCATGCTGAGCTGCGACCACAGCCGCTGCACCGGGTCGCGCACCAATTGCACAATTCGCAGATGGGGAAGGATGCGGGCGATCTCCGCGATCACATCCTCGCGCAGCACGCTGTAGCCGGGAGTGACGTCGCCCGAGAGCTGCCCGTTCTTGAAGCGAAATATCCGGCCGTAAGAGGCCACGTCGCGGGGCTTTCCGCGCAATGCTTCAAGGGCATCGAGAAAATCCATGTCGCGCTGCTCGATAGGCCGCCGGCGCGCAGGCTGGCCGAGGCCCTGCTTCTGCCTGCGCTGCATGCCGTTTCTGAACTTTCGGGCGGTCCCGAATTTCGGCATCTCACGGTCGAGAAAGTGAATTTCCTTGAGCGGGGGCATCCAGAATTGCGGATGATGGGAGAGCTGATCGTAAAGCCACCCCGTCCCGGCCTTCTGCATGCCGATGCAGAGGAAATCCGGACCCTGGACGCTCGCCAAAGGTGGAGAAGCAGGGTCTGGGTCTGAGACATTGGGCATGGGCTGATCCTGCCCGAACCTAGCGAAATCCCCGCCACGAGCGCTAGGTATCTGTGGAAATTGGAGAATCCTTGACCTAGATTGCCGGCTTCTTCCACTTTTGGGCGGTTGGGTATGGCAGATTCCGACAACGACGTCAGCTTGGGCGAGGGCCGCGCGGAATTCCAGACAGCTGTCGACCGCACGGCGCAGCGCGGCGCCAAGCAGGGAGTCTCCAAGATGCGCCAGGCGGTGAAGGGCTTCGTGTCGCTCGCCAACCGCCACCGCGACGTGCGCAGCTGGCGGGAAGCGCGGGCGGCCTATGAAGAGGCCCTGGCGATCGATCCGACCCTGGCCAACATCTGGATACAGCTTGGCCACGCGCGCAAGGAAAGCGGGGACCACGAGGCCGCGGAACTCGCCTACCGCGAGGCGCTGCGGCTGAAGCCCGAGGATGCCGACGGCCACCTCCAGCTCGGCCATCTCTTGAAGGTGCGCGGCCAGATCGGACAAGCGGCAGAGTGCTATGGCCGCGCCGCCGAACTCGATCCCAACCTCGCCGATGCGAAGATCGAGTTCGAACGCCTTCGCGGGGTCAAGTTCCGGCCCACGCTGCAGACGCCGTCACCTGCGGCGCAGCAAGGGCCTGCGTCTCCTCAAGCGCCCAGGCGCTATCCGCGCGCGGCCCGAACGGCCGATGCCAGGCTGTTCAACATCGTCTTCGATGTCAGCGATCTGATGCATTATTTTCGCGCCGCGCGACTGCCGACGGGCATTCAGCGCGTGCAGATGGAAGTGATTCAGGCCGCGCTCGAGGCGCCGGCGGAAGAGACCGCCTATTCGATCGTCTGCTTCACGCGCGAGACCGATTTCTGGGTCGAGATACAGCCGCATCTCTTCCGTGCCCTCTGCAAGGCGGCGGTCGCAAGCGGCGATCACGAGTCGGCGGAATGGCGCGGGTTGCTGGCTCAGCTCGACTCGGTAATGTACAGCCGCAACTATTTCTCGTTCGTGCGCGGCAGCGTGCTGCTCAATCTGGGCACGTCGTGGTGGCTGCAAAACTATTTCCTCAATGTCAGGCTGGCCAAGAGCCTGTACGGCATCCGCTACGTGCCCTTCGTGCACGATTTCATTCCGGTGATGGCCCCCGAGCATTGCGTCGCCGAACTGCGGCAGGATTTCATCACCTGGGCGATCGGCGCGTTCGATCACGCCGACTATTTTCTGGTGAACTCCAAGGCCACCATGGCCGATCTGCAGACGGTGTGCCGCAAGCTCGGCTATCGTCCGCGCGATGCCTCCGTCGTGACCCTGGACGCCGATTTCCGCAAGACCGTCACGCAGGAGGCGATTGCGGACGAGATCGGCGACGTCGAGGATTTCCTTGCGTCATACGGTCTCGAGGCCGGCAAATACGTGCTCTTCGTGTCGACCATCGAGTCGCGGAAAAACCACATTGCGGCGTTTTCCATCTGGCTCAAGCTGATCAAGAAACGCGGCATCAAGAATGTGCCGAAGCTCGTCTGCGTGGGCAACCGAGGTTGGCTCAACGACGCAGCCTACGCCAAGCTCGGCGCCAGCGAATTGCTGCAGGAACATGTGGTGATGCTGGCCAAGATTTCGGACGCGGCGCTTGCGGCGCTCTACGACAACTGCGTTTGCACGCTGTACCCGAGTTCCTATGAGGGCTGGGGACTGCCCGTCACCGAGGCGCTTTGCCACGCGAAGGTGCCGGTGATCTCCAACGTCTCTTCGCTGCCGGAAGCGGGCGGTCCCTTCGCCGAATATTTCGACGTGGAGTCCGAAAAGGACATGCAGGAGGCCGTCGAACGCATCGTTTTCGACGAGAAGTACCGCGACCGGCGCGAACAGAAGATCCGCGCCGAGTTCCGCCCCCGGAGCTGGGCCGCGATCAGCAGCCAGATGACGAACCAGCTTCGCAGCTGGACGAAGATCGCGCCGCCACCGCCCGCCCCGATTGCCGGCGCGCGGGGGATATGGCCGCTCGAAGCCGAGATGGGCACGCTTCACGCGTTGTCGCGCAACACCAGCTCGGCCCTCTGGGCGGGACTGAAGAGCGGCGAGATCTATCGCAACGGATCGAATTGGTGGGGTCCCGAGGATTGGGGTTGCTGGATCAAGAACAACGGTCCGGCGCAGCTCGCCTTCCTGCTGAAGGACGTTGCCGGCAGCGGGATCGAACTCTTCGTCGGTCTGCGCGGCATTGCGGATGGATCGTGCGAGGCCACGCTGAAGAGCGAAGGCGCCGCGCCGGTTCGCGTCGCACTCGATCCCGTGGAGGACAAAATCGTCGCGATGAGCCTGCCCGCTACGGGCGACAAGCAGCGCCTGATCGTCGTGCAGGTGGAGTGCGACAACGCCACCGATTTTCGCACCACGTCGGAGCGCGCCTCCGATTTCCGCGTTTGCGGCGTCGGCGTTCTCTGGTTCTATGTGTGCCGCAGCGGCGATGTGCTGCAACGCCTGCGCATGGTCGAGGCCATCGCTCTGGACAATTTCGAGCGGTTGAAGCGGTTGCCGCCGAGCGATTTCTTTCTGCACACTTGAGGCCTCGAGCTGACCCATGCTGGTAGTCTGCTACGGGATCGCCAAGTCGGGCAGCACGCTCGCCTACGAGCTGGTACGGGGCGTGCTGATGAGCGCGGGGCACAGCCAGAAGAAGTTCGCGCACCATGCGCTCAAGCCGCGCGGCCGCGGCAATCACATGGCGTCGGTCAGGCCCGCCGATCTGGAATCCCTGATCGAGGCTCTTGGCGACGAGCGGATCCTCGCGGCGAAAACGCATCAATGTTTCGAAGACGCGGACTTTCGCCGGATGGAGGAATTGCAGCACCAGCGCAAGCTTCAAGTTTTCACGTCGTATCGCGATCCGAGGGACATGTGTCTCTCGCTGATCGACCACGGCGCGCGTTCGCGCGAAGCCGGCCGGCCCGGTTTTTCGCGGGTGCATGATCTTTCCAGGGCGGTCGAAGTCATCGAGCGGGCCATCCCCAAGTTCGCCAAATGGTCTTCGCTGCGGGGCTCCTTGCGGCTGTACTTCGAGACTGTCGCGTTCGAGCCTGATGCCGCGATCGATGTCATCGAGGCAGGTTTGGGCGTGGTTTGCGACCGCAAGAAGGCGAAGCGCCATGCCTTCGAAAAGGCCTTCACCCAGCGCAACAAGGCGCAGAAGACGCGCCACGAGGAGGAATTGAGCGCGACCGAAAAGGAAGCCATGCTGGATGCCTTCGGGCCTTTCATCGAGCGCGTCTGCCGGAGCAAGGACGACAGCTGGTTCGGCGAGTTCCGCAGTCAGATGCTGGCCGGTTCGGACTCCCGGCAGATCCGCGTGTTGTAAAGCCGATGGACGTGATCCTGCATATCGGGACGGAGAAGACGGGAACGACCTCCATCCAGCGATTTTTCCGGCTCAACCGCGAGCGCCTGGCCGAACGCGGAATTCTCTATCCCGTCGCGCCCGGAAGGCAGAACCACACCGGCCTCGCGGTTTCGGCGCAAGTCTCGAAGCGCACGCCGCTGCACAAATCTCTCGGCGTGCGCAACGAGGCCGACGCGAGCAAATTCCGAGACCAGCTCTGGAGTCAACTGGCCGGCGAATTCGCCGCCAAGCCGTACCGCATGGCCGTGTTCTCGAGCGAACATTGCTCCTCGCGTCTGCTGGACGAAAGCGAAGTCGCCTGGCTCAGGGACGCGCTGTTGCGTTTCGCCGCGCGCGTTCGCGTGGTCGTTTACATACGGCGCCAGGACGACTTCCTGCTCAGCACCTATTCCACGGCGGTCAAGAGCGGAGCGTGCGCGCCGCTGCGGCTGCCGCAGGAGCGCATCGTGCAGAACCGCTACGATCTATGGCCGCTGCTGGAGCGCTGGTCCGCCGTGTTCGGGCGCGAGAATGTGATTTGCCGGAAATTCGAACGCGCATCGCTCAAGGACGGCGACGTGGTGACGGATTTTCTCGACGCGGCCGGGATCGAGCCGGATGCGGAATTTCAACGTCCGGAAGACCTCAACGAGGCGTTGGATGCGGAAACGCTCGAGTTCCTCCGCCTGCTGAACAAGCACGTGCCCCGCTTCAAAGCGCGCAAGCTCAATCCGCTGCGCGACAACCTGGTTACGCTTCTGAACAAGGCTTCCCGCGGCCCGCTGCTGACGCTCGGCGAGGCGGAACTGGCCGGCTTCATGGCGCAGTTCGACGAATCGAACGCCAAGGTCGCGCGGGCCTGGTTCGGCGGCGTACGGACCGATTCGGACAATCCGCTTTTTTTGCCCCGCTCCGACAGCAGGCAGCGCGTGCAGCAGGTCGCGCTGACGCCTGAGCGGGCGGTAGAGTTGTGCGCCCTGTTGTGGCAAGAAAAGCAGGCGCAGCTCAACCGGCTCACTGCCCGGTTGAACGGAGAGAAAGAGGAAACGATCCTGCCGCGCAAGAAGGGCCGCAAGGCAGGATTGGGAAAACGCCGCGGCGCGGGCCAAGGGCTATAGCCCGTGTTGAAGGGAAAAAGGTCATGCTTCTCAGCCTGACTAAGAAGTTCTTGTTCATCGCCAATCTCAAGACGGCGTCGACGTCGATCGAGCGGGTGCTGTCCAGTCACTGCGAACTTCGCCTGCTCCAGTCGCAGTTCGGCAAGCACCTGACATTCGCCGAATTCGCCGACCGCTTCCACTGGCTGCTCGGCATCGCCAACATGCAGGAGCTGTTCATTTTCGGCGTCATTCGCGACCCGGTGGATTTCACGCTGAGCTTGTACAACTCGCACAAGCGCGAGCAGTTCAAGGACAACCCCCGCCTCTACACCGGCGGCATGGATTTCGCCCAGTTCATCTCCCAATGGGTGCCGCGCAACGCCGACCAGATCAAGAACCAATGCGTGCGCTTCCTCGGCTCGGAAGGCCGTTTGATCACGAACTTCCTGATTTCCTACGACAAGCTCGATGCCGGTCTTGAAATCGTCGCCAACCGGATCGGCGTGCCCGAACTCAAGAATATCCCGCGCACGAATCCGAGTCCCGAAGGCAAGTTGCGGCGCGAAGATCTCACCCCCGTGCAGATCGATTGGATCGAACAGCGCTTCAAGCGCGATCGCGATTTCATTGCCCGCCATGCGGATCGCCTGATCGAGTTTTGAGCGGCACGGGCGACGCCGCGGCCGAAAATTTCCCCATGCAATGTTCGCGCATAGGTGATAGCGTCCGGACGTCGGGGTTTGGGATCATCGACGAACGTGAAAGTCATCGCTCTGGGGAGCCAGCGCGGCGCCGGGATGGCGCTGACATTGGAAATGTTGCGGGCCCTGTGCGGCAGCGAGCTGCGGCTCTGCGCGGTCGGCTCGGCCGATTGCTGCCGGTCCGATCTTTGCCGCCGCCAGGCCGAGTTCGAGAGCGTCGGTTACGTGCTGCAGGTTCGCGAACTTCGCGAAGACGAGACCTCTCCCGCGGCGTTCGACGCCTCGATCGTTCAAATTCGGGAGCCAAGCCTTCATGCGCTGGCGCTGTATGGCGCCGAACTCGGCGGCCGCGCGCACACCGTCGAGGGGTTGGAGGCGTTCCTTTCCGCGCATGCCTTTCGCACGGTGCATTTTCATCGCCGCTGGAACTCCGAGCCGCGTGCCCATTGGCTGCGCTATGAAGACTTGCTGAAGGCGCCGCGCGACACGATCGGCGCGCTATTGCCGGTGCTGAGCGTGATCCCCGGCGACAACGAACTTGCGCGCGCGATCGATGTGGCGCGCGCGGCCGACGACCGTTTGCTGGACGTTCCGCAAGCCTTCGAAACGTCACCTTATTTCGTTTCGGAGGCATTTGAGGAATATGCCGGCCTGATTGCGGACGCGGCCGATTACCTGGGCTATCCGCCTTGGACGGGACGCCGCGCGCCCGCAGGTCCCATCACGACGCTTTTCCGCGTCCGTCAGGCCAAAGCACAGGGAGATTGGGCGAGCGTCGAAGCGCTTCTCGATCCATTCATCGCGTCCCGCTCGGTCGATCCCGAAATTCGGCTGATATTGGCCGAAGCCCTGCTGAGGTCCGGACACGAGATGGAAGGCCGCCGCATGATAGAGGCCATCCTTCAGGTCAGGCCGGACTATGCGGACGCCTATCTCGTCCTCGCCGCGCGCAACTACGAGCTCGGGTTGACGAGCGAGGGACGTCTGTTCCTCGACCATGTCATGGCCCGGAACGGGGGCAAGGAGAGGGTGCGCCAATTCCTGAAAGATGCCGGTATCGACGCGAAGCTTCTGGGCGATTCATCGGCCGCGGCGCAATTTCCGCTCGGGCGCGATTCCGTGATCGCAGGTTTCAGCTGGATTTTGGGCCGCGAGCCCGAGAGCGAGCATGTGATCGACGTTCATCGCGTTCTGAATGATGACTATGAGCTGCGCGACGCGCTGCTCCATTCGGAGGAGTTCCGCGGCTTCTTTCGCCGGCTGGCGGAGGGAGAGTATGTGGAAGCGAGCGGCCCCGCCCCTGGGAGGGATACAGTGCTCGCGGCACTCTTCTGGATTCTGGGCCGTCCACCGTCATCCCGGGAGGAAGTCGACGGCCTGCTTCAGGCGCCGACGCAGGGCGAATTGCGCCTTTGGCTGATCCAGTCGGAAGAATTCCGTTCCGCCTTCGCGGCGATATCTCTCTGAGCGTTCAGGCGCTTCCCATTTGCGTGCCGGCGACGCTATACACGGCAAATGGCGCCCTCCAATCCAAAGGTCCTGATCGGAGCATCGATCCCGCGTTCGGGGCACCATTTCCTTGCCCACATGCTGGTGCGCTATTTCGGCCGCGATCTCTACTATTGCGAGACCTACACACCGGAAAAGTGTTGCCGTACCGTGCCCTGCATCAAGCGGGGGGAATTCCGCTTCATTTACCAAAAGAGTCACGATCGCGAATTTCTCCTGCCGTCCGATTTCGGCGATGCTCTTTACATCATCCAGTATCGCCATCCGGTGCCGGAAGCGCTGTCGGATCGCGAACTTGATCTCAAGGATGCCATCGGCAGGCCCAGTCTCGACTTCCGGCGCACCCGCGAGAGCTACCTGAGCTGGCTGGCGGCCAAGGCGATCTACTATCGGCGATTTCACGACAAGTGGATGGCGACGCGCCTGGCGAACGGGATATATCTCGACTACGACGCGCTGGCGGCGCGGCCCCAAGACGCGGTGCGCGGCATCGTGGACCGGGCCGGCGGCGCGCTCGACGATTCGCGCCTCGCAGCAGCTGTGCAGAAGGAAACGGCCGATCATCGCATTCGCGTTCCCGCTGAAAGTCCTCACTACGATGAAGAGCTGATGGGCTCGCTCGAGGACTACGTGGTCAAACGCTGCCCGCATTACGGTTTTTCGTCCCGGCTCGGAGGCGACTACGCGACGAGCGCGCTTTATGGGCTCATCTTGCTGCGCGACACGAGCGAACCGTTGCCGAAGGGCGAGAGCAAGCGCTTCAAGTTCGCGGCTTCGCTCGCTCCGGACCACCCTGAGGTGCTGCGCCGGAAGGGCGTACGTTTCCTACGCGAAGGAAAGGCGATGAAGGCGGTGAACGCGCTGGCCGATCTGGTGGAGCGCCATCCTTTCTTCGCGGAAGGCTACGAAAGCCTGTTCAAGGCTTGCGCGCAGGCGCAGATGCCGGTTCCGGAAGTTGCGCTCAACGGAAATGCACTGATCGCCTGCTCGCATCGTGCGGACCTGCTGCTCGTTCTCGAAAAGCTGTTCCGGCAACACGGCTGCGTCGTGAACGCACGCGCCGCCCTGTCGCTGGCCGCGGCATTGGAGCCCAAGGGCGAGGGGCTGCGCGAATCGACCGTAGCGCCGCGGACCTGATGCTTGCCGCATTGGCAGCCGCCGTGGGTCTTTTGGTGGGCAGCTTCCTGGGGACGCTGGTCCTGAGGCCTCCGCAGGGGAAGGCGGTCCTGACAGGCCGCTCCGCATGCCCCTTTTGCGGCCGGCAATTGGGCGCCGTCGAAATGATTCCGTTGGCCAGTTGGCTGCTGCAACGCCGGCGCTGTCGCGGCTGCCATGCCCGGCTCTCGGCATTCTATCCGGCGGTCGAGCTTGCAGGGGCGCTCGTTGCAGGACTGTCATTTGCGCTGTTGGTCTGGCCCTGGTCCGGCCTGGTCACCCTTTTGGGGTGGGGTCTGATTGTCGGCGTCGCCCGGGTTGTCGTTGGCACGCGGAATCTCTAGAAATAACGCTCACGCAAGGGTTTTGCGGTGTCGACCGGCAATTTTCCGGTCAGGGGACGGATCTCAAATGGAAGACAAGGGGCTGGAAGGGCGCCTGCAGAAATTGCTGTCGCGGCGAGGACAGGATTTGGTGCGCGGGCTGCTCGAGGAAATATCGGCTCTGCACAGCGAAATCGCGGTATTGCGGCGCGACCTGAATGCGCTCGAGGAATTCCGCACCATGCGCGACCGGTGGCTGCCCCTGGAAAGCAATGCGAGCGCCGCGCGGCTTCCCCGCTTCGTCCTGATCGAGGCGCATCAGCCGCTCAAGACCGCCGATGGGTTCTATCCGCCGGAGCGAACGGCCGACGGCACGTTCTTTCGCTGGACAGGACCCTCGCCGCGTTTTTCCTTCAGCGTTTTCATCGACCGCTCGCGCGGGGCCGATCTGCGGATCGAGACGCTCAGCTGCGTCGATCCGGGACTGCAACGCAATGTGACGCTGTTCGTGAACGGCGAATCTCTGCCGCTCGATGTCGTGCCATCGGGCGAGGGTTTTGCGGCCAGCGCCGCGCTTCCGCCATCCGACGACCGCAGCGCCACCATGCTGACGTTCGCATTGCCTGCCGCCCTGCCGCCTGGCACTGAGGATTCGCGCCAGCTGGGCACCGCGTTTCACCGTCTGCTGATCGGAGCGCGCACCGAGGCCGGCATCCATCCGGAACTGGCTGCATTCGGCAAGGGACCCCGGCCCGCGCGAGCCGCGTGATGAGCCCGACAATGCCGACGCCACAGATTACTGCCGCGATCTGCACCTACAATCGTTATGAGCTGTTGGGAGCGGCGATCCAAAGCCTCACGGCCCAGACCCTTCCGCGCGAGCGCTTCGAAATCATCGTCGTCGACAATTCTCCCGATCACGCGCAGTCGGAGGAGATGGCGCAGGACTATCGCCATATCCCGAATCTGCGCTGGATCTACGAGGCGACGCCAGGTCTATCGAATGCCCGAAACGTCGCGGCCCGTAGCGCCAAAGCGCCGCTCATCGCCTACATGGACGATGACGCGATCGCCGCGCCGGACTGGCTGCAGACGCTGGTTTCGGTGTTTGATGCCTTCGGCCCGGAAGCGCAGGTCGTCGGCGGACGGGTCGATCCCATTTGGGGCGTGCCCAAACCGCTATGGCTGCCCGGCGATCTTCTGGGCTATGTTTCCGTCGTCGATTGGGGCGGCAGCGACCGCTTCGCCGGCGACAAGGAGTGGGTGGCCGGGACCAACATCACGTTCCGCGTCGACTCTTTGAAGTCGGTCGGCGGCTTTTCCGTGCATCTGGGCCGCAGCAGAGCGGGCCACGCTCTGCTTTCCAATGACGAAACGGACGTCGTGGAGCGGCTTGCCGCGAAAGGCGGCCGTCTCGTCTATTCGCCGCGGGTCGTCGTATCGCATCTGGTGCCCGCGGACAGGCTCAGCCAGACCTGGTTTCGGCGGCGCGTATCCTGGCAGGCTGTGTCCGACTATCTCGCGGATGCTGCCGGCCTGTTCGATCGGGCGCCGTCCTATTGGCGGACCGTCACGGATTATTTCGCCAAACTGCCGCCCAAATACCGCAGCCCCCGCGGCCTCTACATCGAACATGACGACCCTGAATTGTTCCGTCACCAGATGTCGGCTCTTTACAATTTCACCGTCGTGATGCTCACCGGCTTTCAGGGGGTCGACAGACCGTGAGCGCGCAGGGCGCGCGGCGGGCGATGAAGGCGTGGCCGGGCGCGCGCGTCGCCGTGCTCTCGCCGTCTCCGACACATCCGCAGGATTTCGGCAATCGCAAGCGCATCCACCGCATCTGCCGGCGCTATGTCGAGGAAGGCGCGCGGCTGACCTTCATTCACTATCCCGCCGAGATGGAGTGGCGCGGTCAGCTTCCCTTTCGCGCCGCCAAGGGAATGGAATGCGCCTGGGCCCACAATTTCACCGTGGCGCCGAGCCGTTATCTGCACGTCGATCCCAAGGGCCGCTTTCACGAGATCGATGAATGGTGGGACGAGGCGATCGGAATTTTCCTCACCTGGCTGTTCAGCGTCGAGACCTTCGACCTTTTCATCGTGAATTATTCCTGGCTCAGCAAGGCATTGGAATACGCGCCGCCCAATACGTTCCGAATTCTGGATACGCACGACAAATTCTCGGGACGGCGCGAACTTCTCGAATCCCTGGGGCTGCAACCGGAATTTTTCTATACCGACGAGGCGCAGGAGAGCATTGCGCTCGGCCGCGCCGATCTTGTCTGGGCGATCAAGCAGGAGGAGGCGGAGCAGCTTTCGCAACTCTGCAAGGTGCCCGTCCTCGCCATGCCGCACCTCGATGACTTCCGCCAGCTTGAACGCCCGGCGCCGGATGCGGACGGCTATCTGCGGGTGGGAATCATCGGAGCGCGCAACAACATCAACCGCATCAACATCACCGAATTCCTTTCCATCGCCGATCCGATCTTCCGCAGGAACTTTGCGCCGGTGAAGCTGATGATCGGCGGTTCGGTATGCGACCTGCTTCAGGAGATCGAAAGCCCATTCGTCGAACTGATTGGTCCGATCGACCGGGTGGAGGATTTTTACCGCCGCATCGACTGCGTTGCCGTACCGATGCACCGGTCCACCGGCCTCAAGATCAAGACCGGAGAAGCAATCTCGCTTGGACTCCCCGTCGTTTCGATGGCGCATGCTTTCGAAGGCTACGAGGCCGCCAGCCCGCTGCACCGCATGGGCGATTTTCAGGAAATGGCGGAGACGCTGGCCGACCTCGCATTCGAGCCGCAGCCGCGCCTCGACATCCTCGCGACCGCATCGGCGCAGGCGCACCGACGGACGAACGCAGTGATCGCCCGGGCATTCCGCAGAAGCGACGCGCTCGCGCTCGACCGGCGCAGGCTGGTTGCCGTTGCCGTCTGCAGCCGGGCGCTCGTCTTCGGCAGCGTTGAACATCTCGCGCTCAGATCGACGATCGATGCCCTCCGGGACCATGCGGTTGTCGAGACAATCGTGGTGGCGGGACACGCCGGGGACATCGTCGCTCATGCCGCATTCGTGGATCGGGCGCGCCGCGTCCTGGTGGCGGACGACTTGCCCGGATTGGATGAGCACCGTGAACAACTCGCGGAACTGGGAGTCGAGGCTTTCGATGTCGGCTCGCTTCTCGCCGGACTGATACCGATGGTCCTGATCGCCGATGCCCTGCATCCTGGATTGTGGGCCGCGGACATGCCGCAGACCTGCCTGCTGCTGCGCATGGAACTGTTGGCCGCGGGCGATTTTTCGCCGCGCGTACCGGCCGGCTATCGCCAAGTCGTGCTGTCGGCACCATCGCTGACGCCGGAACTGGCAGCGTTCGTCGATGGAAGCGAAGCTGAGTTCGAAGCGGCGCCCATTCTTTGGCATGCGCCATCGTTCCCTTGGCGCCGGGCAAGGAACATGACCGGCCGCAGAGAGCTTGCGGTTCTCGGCGCCGGTCAGCGCGCAATCACTTCGATGGTCGCCGACATGGCGGAGGCCAACGGGCTCGATGCCCATGGCGTGTGGCGCGCCGAACAAGGCGCGAGCGGCGGCCTCACCTGCTTCGAGGCCACGCGCTATGTCGAGGACATCCTCAACGGCATCCGTCCGCCTCCCGAATTTGCGATCGATCTGGGCGGCCTTGCGCTCTGCCGCGAGATGCTCGACCGGCTGCGTGTACCCGTGGTGTCGATTCACAGAGCTGGGCTGCACCGCTCGCTCGAGCAAGGAAGCCCGCTAAGGGCTTCCACAGAGATCGAGTTGTGGAATGTCATGCGTTATCTGTCGCTCTCCCCGTCGGCGGATCCCATCAGGGCTTCCGAGCTGGACTGGCAATATCTGGAAGGCGATGGAGGGTGGCAGGCCCTGTGGTGGCGCTGCACGGACTACCTGGACATGCGCGACGCGGAACTTCTTTGAAGCGAACCACTGGCGCGATGCGGTACTTTTGCTCTAATTGCAGCAACGTTCATCCACCAGGGGCGCCTTGAGCAACATCTTCATCCTGCTTTCTCATGAGCGCTCCGGAAGTCATCTGGTCGGCGAGTATATGGGCTCGCTGCAGAACTTCCGTATGGTGGACGAGGTCTGTAATCCAAATGCGGTGCGGCCTGCGATGCATCCCGAATCCTTTCACCGCTTCAAATACGAATTCGTGACGCGCGATCCGTCATTCGTGATGGAACCGAGCGCCAAGCGTCACGCCGAGTTTGTCTCCGATTTTTTCGAGCATTTGCGAAAGCCGCGCGAACCGAACGGCATCGCGGTCGATATCAAGTACGGCCACGTCCAGAACTTCGAATGGTGGTGGTGCCCGCCGCTGGTCAGGCCGTTTCTGCTCAATTTTTGCCAGGAGCACGATTTCGGGATCGTCCATCTGTTCCGCGAAAATGTGGTCGAAGCAACGGTCTCCGGAATGATCGCGGACAAGCGCCGCATCTGGCATTCCTGGCAATCCGCGGACAATCCGGCCGCCGAGGCCCCGATAGCACTGCCGGTCGCGGAAGTGATCCGCCGCGCCCAACTGCTCGAGCGGCAGACAAACCTCTTCAAGGGCTGGACGAGGAATAACCGAAAGCTCGAAATCACATATGAAAAGATTTCTCCCTTGCTGGATTCGGGAGCGAAAGAAGACGGCGGCATCGGGCAATTCCTCGGCTCCAGTTCCAAAGGCTTCAAATTGCGTCACCGCAAAGTGACGCCGCCGCTCCAGAACGCCATCGAGAACTATGAAGAGCTCAGGCGCGGGTGCGAGGAGGCGGGGTTGGGGTGGTGCCTGAGCTGACCGCAGAGGCGCTTCGGCAATCCTGCTTGCGCTATCCGGATTTTCTCTGCGTCGGCGTGCAAAAGTCGGCGACGAGCTGGCTCGACGCCAATCTGCGCCGCCATCCGAAATTGTGGCTGCCGCCGATGAAGGAGCTGCAGTACTTCAGCGAACTCTATCTGCCGCGCGTCAAGCGCTGGTCGCGGCGCCAGCGGCAAACGCGCATCGGACAGATTTTGCAGCAATACAGGAATACCAGGCCCCCGGACGAACAGGATCCGGACTACCTCGCGCTTCTCGGCCACATCATGGAGGGAGCGATCGGCGATTCCTGGTACGGCCGCATTTTCGCGCATGCGCCCGTCGAAAGCCTCTGCGGAGAGGTGACCCCCGACTACGCCCAGATGCCGCGCCGCGGCATCGCGCATGTGGTCGCTCTCTCGCCCACCGTCCGGATCATGCTGTCGCTGCGCGATCCCATCGAGCGAAGCTGGTCGCACATCCGCATGTTCGCCAGGAACAGAAACGCCTTGGAGCTGTCGCAACTGGAGCGGATCGCAAGCCAGCGCGAACTGGTTCTGCGCGCGAACTATCCCGCAATGATCGCGCGTTGGCGCAGCCTGGTGCCCGAGGAGCGCTTCCACGTCTTCTTCATGGACGAGGTTGCCGCCGAGCCCGCGCAGGTCCTTTCGGGCGTCTACCGTTTCCTGGAGGTGGATTGTACGCCGCAGATGTTGGGAAGGGCGGATCGGCCGGTTCACGTCGGGGAGGAACGCGAGATCCCGCCGACGGTCCTCAACATCCTGAAAAAACGCCTGGAGAAAACGTATCGCGAGATGGCGCAGCTCTACCCGGAAACGGGGAGACGCTGGGCCGGCCGATACTACTGATTTATGATACAGTTTGATACAAATTGCCGGTGGACGCGCTTTCGGGCGGTTTGGATAAGCAGCAGGCAAGAAGGAGAATTCCATGGACCTTGTACCGCTGCCATCGTCGGATGGAGGCTGGCATTTCGTCGAGCGCTCGCAGATCGTGGCCGTCAAGCATATCGGTCCCAAGAAGTGCAGCGTGATCGTCACGGGAGGCTTGATCCTGGAGACCAATGAGGATTCGCATGCCATCCACCGGCGGATCGAGAGCAGCACGAGCGCGAAGAAATAGGCTTGCCGCTCAGGCATCGGGACCAGGAATGAAAAATCCCCGTCCCAGCGCGGGATGGCACGCTTGCAGCGCGGGTGCTAGCCTTGAGCGATGGACATTTCGAATAAGACTTTGACGGCGCCAAAGCCTGCAATGGGCGGCAATCCGGCCGCCGCCAAGAGCGCGGCCAAACTATACCGCACGGACTTTTCGGAAGGGTCGAATCTGCGTTATCCGGACTTCCTGTGCATCGGGGCACAAAAGGCCGGCACGACATGGATCGACAAAAATCTTCGCCGCCATCCGCGACTGTGGCTGCCCCCGATCAAGGAGCTTCAATACTTCACCGAGATTCACGTGCCGGCGAGCCGTGTTTGGACGGGCGATCTCCGGCAAAGGCGCGGCAAGCAAGTCCTGCACAATTATCTCGACAAGACGGCGCGCGAAAATCTGAACTATCACCTGATCGGCAGGCTTGCAGACATCGTCACCGGCCCGGTCTCGGACGAGTGGTACGGACGAATATTCGCTCTCGCGCCCAATGAGCGCATCTGCGGCGAGATAACGCCCGATTATTGCACCCTGCCGGAAGAAGGCATCCGCCACGTGCTGCGGCTGTCGCCCCAAGTAAAAATCATCCTGTCGCTACGCGATCCGATAGAAAGAAGCTGGTCGCATATTCGCATGCTCGCGAAAGCGCGGAATTCCGAAGACGTCGAAACCTTCGAGCGCTTCGCACAGCATGCCGACATTCTCAAGCGGGCGGACTATCCCTCCATAATCGCCAATTGGCGCAAGCACGTCCCAGAGGAACGTTTTCATGTTCTCATGATGGACGATTTCACGTCCGCGCCGGACGCCGCGCTGGAAAAGATGTGCAGATTTCTTGGCGTTCCGTTCCTGCCGAAGCGCTTCAAGAAAGCCGAGAATCCGATCCATGTCGGATCGCAGCTCGCCATGCCGAATTCCGTCGAAACCATACTGAAGAACCGGCTCAGGCCGCTCTATGACGGACTCGGAGATCTGTTTCCCGAAGTTGCGGCGGAGTGGATGGCCCGCAACTACGGCACGGCCTAGCCAGTTTGCCGCTTGGCGAATTCCCGCAATATTGCCGAGCAATGCGCAGCGCGCCGGACAGCGCGCGCAGCGCGCCGTCCAGCCGCAACATTCACTCCGAACCTTCGTCCTGCGCCGGCTGCGGCTTGGAAATGATCGCCTTGCCGAGCCTCATGATGACGCGCCGGGCGCCGTTCAATTCCTTCGTCGGCATCGTGCCTTCGGCGGAGGCGAGCGCCTTCTTGAGTTCGTTTTCCGTCGCCTGAACAAGCTCGCGGCCGGCCTTGCTGATCGAGATGGTCTTGCCCTTGCCTTCGGCGCTTTCCACTTCAATCAGCTTCGCGCCTTTGAGGGATTCGATCTGCTGATGCACGCGCTGGCGGGTCACGCCAATTCGCCGCGCCGCCTGGGCCATCGGCAGATTGTTTTCCTCCGCAAGGCTGCGCAGCAACAGCCAGTCCGTGATGTGAATCGAGGCGTTTGCCGAATTCACCGCGGACTGAAGGTGACTCATCACCTTGTTCATGCCGGCGATCAGTACGGCCAGATCCGAAATCTCCGAGCCGGGCGCGACTTCTCTTCTCTCGGTATCGGACTGGGCGGTTTCCTTGGCGGCGGCAGATTTCGGGCTGGCCATGTTGTTTGTCTCCGTTGGGTCCGCTGCTCGTAAGGGGTGCGCCAGCCGATGTCAAGTACTTGACACGACTCGGCCGGCAACCGTCCCGAACCGACATCCGGCACGACGGCGCCATAGGCCGCGTTCATGTGCGTATTGTCCCGGAAAGACATCATTCCGCGCTGCCGCGGCTGTCAGTCCGGAGCGATTTCAGCGACCCGACTTGGTGCTCGCAGACGCATGACCATCTCCAGCGACGGACGGCAGAAGCCGCGCGGCACGGGCGGGTCGAGATTGGCCAGGATCTCGGCCAGCGCAGCTTCGAACGCGGCGTTGGATTGGTAATGGCGCTGGTTTTTCGCCTTCGGGGCATAGCTGTCCAGGACGATCTCGAGGTTCTCCATTCCGAAGGCCAGATCGAACTCGTGCCACGAAGCGCCGCGGCCGAACCGATAGAGCGTCGCGATCGCGTTCGCGGGCCTGTTGCGCCGCCTTGCCGGGTGATTGCTGCGCGAGGTTCGTTTGCTGGCGTATTCGAACGCCAGGTCGTCCGGAAGAATATCGAGAAAAGGCAGCTTCGAGGAATGCCAATCGAACGGCGAGAGCCGATTGGGCGTCTCGTAAATCGCAAACGCGGCGCCGTCGCGCTGCATGATTTGCCGACACATGGCGAGCAGGTTCAACCGCTCCGGGACGAGAAGATGCTCAAGCACCGCATAGCACACGATGAGATCGTAGGGGCCGGAAAATGGCGCAAGATCGACTTCCTTTTGCAGCCAATCCAGTTCGACTTCCTGCATCGCAGCTTGGTAGCCCAGCAGCGACAAGCGTTTGCGGGCTATGGCGAGCGACTGGCCCTTTATGTCGACCGCGGTGACTTTGGCGCCGGCGCGCGCGAGCGCCACGGTGCAGGAGCCCGACCCGCTTCCGATCTCCAGCACGCGCGCGTCCTGCAGGTTGAGAGCTTGTTCAAGCCAGGGGATGAACACTTCGGTTGCCTGGGAGATCCGCACCACCAGCTGGTCGCGGAATTTCTGCTGTCCCGCCTCTGTGGCGATCACCTCCCGCCACTTCGATCCGATGAAATTTTCGCCGATGATGGGAATGATCTCGCGCCAATAGGCGTCGTCGACCTCCCTCAGCCATGGGGCCATCCAGCCCTTCGCTGCCCAGAACGCCGCAGTCTCGAGTTCACCAATCGTCATGGGAGCTTCCAATGCCTGCGCCGGTTTAGCACAGGGCAAGCCCGCGTGAGGAACCCCCGAACAGCCTGCGTTTCCGAACCTTGCCGAGAAGGCCGCCGCCCATACGAAGGTTCGGCGCTCCGGAATGCCGCCGCTGGCATTGGCGCGCTTGACCCTGCGCCGCCGGTCAGTATATTGCCCGGCTTTCCGCGAATGGCCGGGCGCGGAGCGTTGCTTGTCGGCCAAGAGATTCAAGGACTTAAGCCCATGTTCGCGGTGATCCGCACCGGCGGCAAGCAGTACAAGGTTGCCAAGGACGACGTCATCAGCGTCGAGAAGATCATTGGCGACGCCGGGGGGACCATCACCTTCGGCGAAGTCCTGATGCTGGGCGGCGACAATCCGAAGTCCGGCGCGCCCCTGGTGTCGGGCGCCAAGGTGATGGCCGAAATCGTGGAACAGGGCCGCGGCGAGAAGGTCATAGCCTTCAAGAAGAAGCGGCGCAAGAACACGCATAGGAAGCGCGGCCACCGCCAGCACTTCACCAAAGTCAAGATCACCGAAATTCACGCGGGCTAACGGATATGGCGCACAAGAAAGCTGGCGGCTCCTCGCGCAACGGGCGCGACTCGAACCCCAAAATGCTGGGCGTGAAGGTGTTCGGCGGCCAAGCCATCGAAGGCGGCAACGTCATCGTGCGCCAGCGCGGCACCAAGTTCCATGCCGGCGACAATGTCGGCATGGGCCGCGACCACACGCTGTTCGCGCTTTGCGACGGCAAGGTGACGTTCCGCGAAGGCTACAAGCGCCGCACTTATGTATCGGTCATTACCGAACAAGCGGCGCTTAATCGCGCGGCGAAATAGGCGGCTCGCAATCGGGCCGCCAGTCTTGGCGGCCCATACGGGTGAGGGAGATGGTCCGCCATCTCCCTTTTTTGTCCCTCACCGAAGAGGAGGGATCCGTGCCGAAGTTCATATTCGAATCGAACAGATTGCTGTTGCGCCCGCCCGAGGCGCGCGACGTGGACGACATCGTCCGCGGAATGGAGTGGGAGGTGGTGAAGAATCTGGGTCGCGCGCCTTCGCCCTATCGGCCGGAGCACGCGCGCGAGTTCCTCAAGCGCCAGGAAGAGGGACGGGCACATTGTACCGATTTCGCGTTCGCCGTCACGGAGAAGGGCGAAGACCGCCTGATCGGCGTCTGCGGCTTGCACCAGCACACCGAACATTTCGAGCTCGGCTATTGGCTGGCCAAGCCCTGGTGGGGCAAGGGCTACGCCACCGAGGCGGCGGGCGAAGTGCTGGGCTTCGCGTTCCGGAACCTGCGCGCGCCGCTGGTCGAAGCGGGCTGGTTCCAGGACAATCCCGCCTCGGGACGCGTTCTCACAAAGCTCGGCTTCGTCTTTGCCGGCGCCGAGAAGCGCGATTGCGCGGCGCGCGGAACCAAGGTTTTGTGTAATCTGGTGGCCATGCGCCGCGCCGATTTCCAACGCCGCGCTGCCTGAGGAACAAGATGCGCTTTCTCGACACCGCCAAGGTCTATATCCGCTCCGGCAATGGCGGGAACGGCTGTGTCGCGTTCCGACGCGAGAAGTTCATCGAGTATGGCGGTCCCTGGGGCGGCGACGGCGGAAAAGGCGGCGACGTCTGGGCGGAAGCCGTCGACAATCTCAACACGCTCATCGACTACCGCTATCAGCAGCATGTCGCCGCCAAGAACGGCCAGCACGGCATGGGCAAGGAGATGACCGGTGCCCATGGCGCCGACGCCGTGCTCAAGGTGCCGCCGGGGACGCAGATCTACGAGGAGGACGGCGAGACCATGATCGCCGATCTCGCGCGCACAGGCGAGCGCGTGCTGCTGCTTAAGGGCGGCAATGGCGGCTTCGGCAACGCGCATTTCAAGAGTTCGACCAATCGCGCCCCGCGCCAGGCCAATCCCGGCCAGCCGGGCGAGGAGAAGACAATAGTACTTAAGCTCAAGTTGATCGCCGATGTCGGGCTCATCGGGCTTCCCAACGCGGGAAAGTCGACCTTCCTCGCGCGCGTCTCCGAGGCTAAGCCCAAGATCGCCGACTATCCCTTCACCACGCTCAATCCGCAGCTCGGGGTGGTGCGCATCGACGCCACCGATTTCGTGCTTGCCGATCTTCCGGGCTTGATCGAGGGCGCGCATGAAGGTGTCGGACTGGGCGATAAGTTCCTGGGCCATGCCGAGCGCTGCGGCGCGATCCTGCATTTGGTGGACGGCACGCAGACCGGCATCGGTAAGGCGTACAAGACCATCCGCGGCGAGCTCGAAGCCTATGGTCAGGGATTGGCGGAAAAACCCGAGATCGTGGCGCTGAACAAGATCGACGCGCTTACGCCATCGGAGTGCATGCGAAAGCGCGCGGCGCTGAAGAAGGCGAGCGGGTGCGAGGTTTTTCTGATTTCCGGCGTGACAGGCGAGGGGTTGGAGGACATACTGCGCGCACTTGCGAAGCTGATCGCGAAGCGCCGCGCGAAGGAGCGGCGCGGCCCCGAAGCCGCGCGCGCCTGGTCGCCGTGAATTGGCTCAAGCCTCCGGGTCCTGTCGCGCCCGGCCTGCGCATCGGGCTGCTCGGCGGCTCGTTCAACCCGGCGCATGAGGGCCATGTGTACGTCAGCGAGGTCGCGCTCAAGCGCCTCGGGCTCGACTATGTCTGGTGGCTGGTGACGCCACGCAATCCGCTGAAGTCGGCGAGCGCACTGTCGCCATTCGAAGCGAGAGTGAAACAGGCGCGGTCGATGGCGCACCATCCGCGCATCATCGTGGTCGACATCGAGCGCATGCTCGGAACGCACTATTCCATCGACACCTTGAAGCGGCTCATGCACCGCTTCCCCGAGCTCGACTTCACCTGGCTGATGGGCAGCGACAATCTCGAGATCTTCCATCGCTGGCGCCGCTGGCAGGAGCTGGCCGCGCTCGTGCCCATCGCGGTGATCATGCGCCCCGGCACGGTGCTTGCCGCGCTCTCCGCCAAGGCGATGGCGCGCCTTCGCCCGTCCCGGGTCTGCGACGGCGGCAGGACCGCGAAGGCGCCCTGTATCGTCATCCTGGACGGACGGCGCAATCCGCAGAGCTCGACCGCGCTACGGGCACAGGCGCGGGTGCCGGAGGCCTTGGTCAGTGCGATTCCGGCGTGCTAAACCTCGTCCACGCAAATCGTGTGAGGACCGAACCTGACCCGCAAGACGACCGGCACCAAAAGCCGCACCAGGGCGCCCAAGAAGAAAGCCGCGCCGGAAACCACGCTCCTTTCCCGCATCCTGAAATCGCTGGACGACGACAAGGCCGAGGACATCGTGACCGTCGACCTCGCCGGGCGCGCGGCGTTCTGCGACGCGCTGGTGATTGCCAGCGGGCGCTCGTCGCGCCATGTCGCGGCGATCGCCGAGCATCTGGCGCGGCGGCTGAAAGAGGCTGGCTACGGCACGCGCCCGGTCGACGGCGCGCGCCAGGGCGACTGGGTGCTGGTCGATGCCGGCGACGTCGTGGTGCACATCTTCCGGCCCGAAGTGCGCGCCTATTACGACCTCGAAGGCATGTGGTCGGTCGAAGAACCCGCGCGTGCCCGCGCTGCGCGCTGACGCATGCGCCTGCTCATCCTCGCCGTCGGCCACGGCCGCGGCAGCCACGAAGGCCAGCTTGCCGACGATTACATCGCGCGCGCGCAGCAGATGGGCCGACGGCTCGGCATCGCCGATGTGAGCATCGAGGAAGTTCCGGTTTCCAAGGCACGCGAGGCGGCAAAGCGCAAAGCCGAAGAGGCGGAGCGGCTGGCCGCGCGCGTGCCCGACGCGGCACAAGTGATCCTGCTCGATGCCAAAGGCAAGGGCATGACCAGCGAGGATTTCGCCGAAGCCATCGCCGCTCTGCGCGACGCCGGCAATAAGCATCTTGTCTTCGTGATCGGCGGGCCGGACGGATTGGCGCCTCTGCCCAAGATCAAGCCCGGGCGCAGCCTCGCCTTCGGGCCGCAGACCTGGCCGCACCTGCTGGTCCGCGCCATGCTGGCCGAACAGATCTACCGCACGCTGACCATTCTCGCGGGGCATCCCTATCACAGGGGATGATGTCGGATATCGTCAAATAGAGACAGCGTAGCAGAAGTTTGCTGATCCTCCCCCGTTTACGGGGGAGGGGGACCGCCGGAGGCGGTGGAGGGGGCGGCCACACGCGCGATGCGCATCAGGACGTGCCCCAATTCTTCATCGCGCAAGATATCTCGCGCCGCGATCCTCATTACTCTGATGCTCTGGCCGGCGAGCCATCGGTCCCGACGTTCATCATGCCGGAACTGCCGTTCGTGATCGTGCGCCGAGCCGTCGACCTCGACGGCAAGCCGCGCGGCCGGGCAATAGAAATCCAGAATGTAAGGACCAATTGCATGCTGCCGCCGGAATCGTAACTGCTTGAACCGAGCGCCGCGAAGCTCCTGCCAGAGAATTACTTCCGGAAGCGTCATTTTGCGCCGCAAAGCGCGCGCCCGCTTCAACGTCAGAATTGGCGCGCGCATCCGCCCCCTCCACCGCGCTGCGCGCGGTCCCCCTCCCCCGCTGCGCGTGGGAGGAACCTTATATCAAGAGGAACTACCACAGACTCCGCCACCCCGCGCAGCGGGATGTGCCAATCCTGCCCGTAAATGGAGAAGGAGGGGGTCGCGCTCTCTCAACCCATCCTTAACCACGACGCGCGAAACTGATGTGTCGCAATGGGACGAAAGTCCATGGAGATCAGGGGTCCGGGCCGCATCGAGTCCGCAGGCGTGCGCCGCGTCGCCAAGGGCGCGGGCGGCGGCGATTCCGCGTTCAGCGTGTCGTCGTCTTCCGGCGATGCGCGGCCACAGGCGGTTGCCGCGCCTGGCCCGCTCACCGCGCTCGATTCCATCCTCGCGCTTCAAGGCATGGACGATTCCACGGACGGCCGCTCGCGCGGATTGGCGCATGGCGAGCAGCTGCTCGACATGCTCGACCAGGTCCGCGACGGATTGCTCGCGGGCGGCATCCCGCGCTCGACCCTGAACCGGCTTGCCGTCGCGGTCGGCCGCCGCCACGAGACATTCGCCGATCCCAATCTGCAGGGCGTGCTCGACGAGATCGAACTGCGCGCCCATGTCGAGCTCGCCAAGCTCGAGATGATGGACCGCCGGGTGGCTTAGCACTCGCTGTCATCCCCGGCGAGCGCGAGGCAAAGCCGAGCGCGAGGGAAGGGGACCCAGGTGGTCCCGCAGCTTCGCTCTTCGAAATTTCGCACGGAATGAATTGGCGCGACAGCGCTTGCGGAACCTGGGTCCCCTTCCCCTCGCGTTGTTGCGCAACGCTCGGCCGGGAATGACACTGATCTCGATTCCGTCAGAATGCATTTTGCTCTAGATTCAGTAGCGCGGTAACCGGCCAATAAGATTTGGCGCGTTTAGGTTCCTCGTATTCCGATTTTAATCGGCGCGACTCTTCCAAAGAAAATCCGGGAAGTTGTTCACAGGCCGCCTAAACGTCCAGCAAAAGCCGCTGCGGGTCTTCGAGGTTTTCCTTCACCCGCACCAGGAACGTCACCGCTTCGCGGCCGTCGACCAGGCGGTGGTCGTAGGACAGCGCCAGATACATCATCGGCCGGATCACCACCTTGTCGTCGACCGCGACGGGCCGCGGCTGGATCTTGTGCATGCCGAGAATGCCGGACTGCGGCGCGTTCAGGATCGGCGTCGACATCAGCGAGCCGAACACCCCACCGTTGGTGATGGAGAACGTGCCGCCTTGCAACTCTTCGAGCTTGAGCTTGCCGTCGCGCGCGCGCAGGCCGAAATCGTGGATCGCCGCTTCGATGCCGGCAAGCGACAGCTTGTCGGCGTCGCGCACCACCGGCACGACCAAGCCCTTCTCGGTCGAGACCGCGATCCCGATGTCGTAATAGTTCTTGTAGATGATGTCGTCGCCTTCGATTTCGGCGTTGACGTTGGGAAGCTCCTTCAGCGCGGCGATACAGGCCTTGACGAAGAAGCCCATGAAGCCCAGCCGCACGCCGTGCTTCTTCTCGAAGCTGTCCTTGTATTCGCTGCGCAGCGCCATGACGTGGCTCATATCGACCTCATTGAAGGTCGTGAGCTGGGCGGCGGTGTTCTGCGATTCTTTCAGGCGCAGGGCGATGGTGCGGCGCAGGCGCGACATCGCCACGCGCTCCTCGCGCGCGGCATTGGGGCGCGGCCCGGCGGCGACGGGCATCGGAGTCGGCGCATGCGTCATGGCACGCGCTTCCAGTGCCGCCAGCATGTCGCCCTTGGTGACGCGGCCGTCCTTGCCGGTGCCGGCGACGGAAGCGGGACTTATGCCGCTTTCCTCCGCGATGCGGCGCGCGCTCGGCATCAGCGGCGCATTCGGTTGCGGCTGTGCGGAAGGTTTCGGTGCTTCGGCTTTGGGCACCGGCGCGGCTTTCGGCTTGGCGGCATCGGGGTTCGCGGCGGCGACGGTTGAGACGGCCCCCGCCTTGCCTTCCGCGATCGCGCCAAGGACCGTTCCGACCTGCACCGTGTCGCCCGCGCGCGCGGCAATGGACTCGATCGCGCCCGAGGCCGGCGCGGGGACTTCCACCGTGACCTTGTCGGTCTCCAGCTCGAGCAGCGGTTCGTCGCGGGCGACGGCGTCGCCTTCCTTCTTGAACCAGCGCGCGACGGTCGCCTCGCTGACGGACTCGCCCATCGCGGGGACTTTGATCTCGATGGTCATGGTCTTCTCACCGGAAGTTGGATTTCACGCGCAATCACGCCCCGCACAACGACCGTCATCACCCGGTCCGGAGCGATGGCGGAGGATCCGGGTGAGCCAATTTTCAGGTTCTACAGCAAAAAGGAAAATGGGTCGCCCGGACAAGCCGGGCGATGACGAATATTGCAACAAAGGCGCCCTCACAACGACAACGCTTCGTCCAGCAGCGCATGGAGTTCGGCCGCGTGCTGGCTTGCAAGGCCCGCCGCGGTCGAGGCGTATTCCGGGCGGCCGACATAGCGCGGCCGGCTGCTGCCGCCAAGATGGGCGATCGTGTCCGCAATCCGCGCCTCAACGAAGCTCCAGGCGCCCTGGTTCTTCGGCTCTTCCTGGCACCACACAAGATCGGCCTTGGGGAAGCGGTTCAACTCCAGCGCCAGCACCTGGTCCGGGAACGGATAGAGCTGTTCCAGGCGCAAGATCTGGATGCGATTCTCCTGGCGCTTCTCGCGCTCCTCCATGAGATCGAAATAGACCTTGCCGGTGCAGAGCACGACGCGGCGAATGCCGGCATCCTCGGCCAGCTTCACGGTGGTCGCGCCCGGAACGCATTCGGCCTGGTCGCGGAAGACGCGATGGAACGACGAGCCGGGCAGCATGTCCGTCAGAAACGAGACGCAGCGCTTGTGGCGCAACAGCGACTTGGGCGTCATCAGGATCAGCGGCTTGCGGAACGGGCGGTGGATCTGGCGTCTGAGCACGTGGAAGTAGTTGGCGGGCGTCGTGGGATAGCAGACCTGGATGTTGTCCTGCGCGCAAAGCTGCAGATAACGCTCCAGCCGCGCCGAGGAATGTTCGGGCCCCTGGCCTTCGTAGCCGTGCGGCAGGAGCATCACCAGCCCGCACATGCGCAGCCATTTCATCTCGCCCGAGGCGATGAACTGGTCGATGATCACCTGCGCGCCGTTGGCGAAATCGCCGAACTGCGCTTCCCACAGCACGAGCGCGCGCGGCTCCGCGGTGGAATAGCCGTACTCGAAACCGAGCACGGCTTCTTCGGAAAGCAGCGAGTCCACCACTTCGAATTCGGCCTGTTCGCCGCCCAGATGGTTGAGCGGGACATAGCGTTCCTCGGTCTGCTGATCGACGAAGGCGGAGTGGCGCTGCGAGAACGTGCCGCGCGTGGAATCCTGGCCCGAGAGGCGCACCGGAACGCCTTCCCTGAGCAGCGTGCCGAAGGCGAGCGCCTCGGCGGTCGCCCAGTCGAAATTCTCGCCGCTTTCGAACATGTGGCGCTTGGCTTCGAGTTGGCGCGCGATGGTGCGATGGATATTGAATCCGTCCGGCACCGTGGTCAGCCCGCGCCCGACGTCCAGCAGCGTTTCGCGCGCCACCGCCGTTTCGCCGCGGCGGTCGCCGCTGGGCGCGATCGACATGCCGGTCCAGCGGCCGTCCAGCCAATCGGCGCGGTTGGGGCGATGGGCCTTCGAGGATTCGTATTCCTCGTCCAGCCGGGCATTGAAGGCCGTCGTCATCGCACGGACATCGGCATCGCTGAGCGTGCCTTCGTCGACCAGCCTCTTCGCGTAGAGGGATAGCGTCGACGGATGGTCCTTGATCGCGCGGTACATCAAGGGCTGGGTGAAGGCCGGCTCGTCGGTCTCGTTATGGCCGAAGCGGCGGTAGCAGAACATGTCCACCACCACGTCCTTGTGGAAGAACTGGCGGAACTCGGTGGCGATGCGCGCGACGTGCACCACGGCTTCGGGATCGTCGCCGTTCACGTGGAAGATCGGCGCCTGCACCATCAGCGCGACGTCGGAAGGGTAGGGCGAGGAGCGCGAATAGATCGGCGCCGTGGTGAAGCCGATCTGGTTGTTGACGATGAAATGGATCGTGCCGCCGGTGCGGAAACCTTTGGTGCCCGACATGGCGAAGCACTCGGCCACGACGCCTTGCCCCGCGAACGCCGCGTCGCCATGGATGAGAAGCGGCAGCACGCTGCCGCGGTCGTTGATGTCGCCCTGCTGGGCCTGCTTGGCGCGCGATTTGCCCAGCACAACCGGATCGGCGGCCTCCAGATGCGACGGATTCGGCGTCAGCGACATGTGCACTTTGACGCCGTCGAACTCGCGGTCGGAGGAGGCGCCGAGGTGATATTTCACGTCGCCCGAGCCTTGGACTTCGCTCGGATTGGCGCTGCCGCCCTGGAATTCGTGGAAAAGCTGGCGATAGGGCTTGGCCATGACATTGGCGAGCACGTTGAGCCGCCCGCGATGGCTCATGCCGAGCACGATCTCCTTCACGCCGAGCTGGCCGCCGCGCTTGATGATCTGCTCCAGCGCCGGGATCATCGCTTCGCCGCCGTCGAGCCCAAAGCGCTTGGTGCCGAGGAAGCGCAGCGCGCAAAACTTCTCGAAGCCTTCCGCCTCGACGAGCTTGTTCAGGATCCCGCGCTTGCCTTCGGGCGTGAACGAGATTTCCTTGTCGGGCCCTTCGATGCGGCGCTGCAGCCAGTCCTTCTGTTCCGGATCGTTGATGTGCATGAACTCGTAGCCGATGCGGCCCGAATAGGTGCGCTTGAGAATCTGAACCATGCGCCGCGGCGCCGTGCTTTCCAGGCCCAGCACGCCGCCGACGAAAACCGGCTTGTCCATGTCGTCGGCATGGAATCCGTAGAAGGCGGGATCAAGCTGGGGAAGCGGCGTCTTGGGCGACAGCTTCAAGGGGTCGAGATCGGCTTCGAGATGACCGATGACGCGATAGGCGCGCACCATCTGGATCGCGCGGATGGATTCCTGTGCGGCAGTTCTAAGGTCGCGGTCGCTCAAGCCTGCCTTGGCCGGCCATTGGCCGCTGAGCGCGGCGGTCAGATCGTCCGACGGGGCTTCGAACCGTCGCTGCGGTGCCCAGGCGGGTCCGCTCGGATCCGGCCTGTCGCCCAGATTTGCGAAATAGGCGCGCCATGACGGTTCGACCGCGTCGGGGTTTTCGCGCCACTGGCGATACAGCGCCTCGACGAAGGCGGCATTGGCGCCTTGCAGGAACGACGTCGCCTCAAGCAGGTCATTGGAGGCACGGGCAAGGCGGTCTGAGGGGGGCTGACTGGTCATGTTGCGGCGCCGGCAAGGGAGGGCGTGGTACTTCCGAATTGTCGCCAATTCAATGCTTTCTGCGGTTAATATGGGATCAATAAGACTGGATTGCGACCGGGGCGCGCCGTCGTGCGTATTTCGGCACCAAGCTGGGGATCGGTTCGATGAAAATGGCGCGCGTGATCCTGTTCACGGGGCAGATGGATGCGATGAGCGCGTTCTATGGCGACGCGCTGGGGCTGAAGATGGTCACCAATGAGCAGGGCTGGCGCGAGTTTGCGGCCGGGCCCGTGCGCATCGGGCTTCATTCCGGCCCATCGTCGCCCGGGCGCAAAGGACCCAAGATCGTGTTCTTCGCGAAGGACGTCGCCGCCGCGCGCACAAAGCTCGCCGCGCGCGGCGTGCGTTTCGGCAGGCTCAAGGCATTCGGGGCACTCGAGATGTGCGACGCCAAGGACCCCGACGGCAATCCGATCCAATTGTCGAACCGCTGAGGCGACCATGCGGCGGCTCCATGCGCTGGATACGCTGCGCGGGGTGGCGGCGCTCGCCATCGTGATCTGGCACTGGCAGCATTTCTACGCCATCAGCGGGGAATGGGCGGAGAATTGGGACAGAACCGCGCAACCATTGTATGGGGCGCTGAAACCGCTTTATGACGCCGGCTGGGTGGCGGTGGATCTCTTCTTCCCGCTCTCCGGTTTCATATTCTTCTGGCTCTATGGCGAGGCGTTGCGGGAGCGCCGGATGGGCGGCGGCCGGTTTGCCTGGCTGCGCTTCTCGCGGCTTTATCCTCTTCATCTTGTGACCCTGCTCGCGGTTGCGGCGATGCAGGCGGCTTTCCGCAGCGCGACGGGGAGCTTCTTCATCTACGACACAAACGACCTTCAGCACTTCGCATCGGGACTTGTGATGGCGCAACAGTGGTTGCCGCCCACCATCGTGCAATCGTTCAACGGCCCGGCCTGGTCGGTGTCGGTGGAGGTGCTGCTCTACGGCGTGTTCTTCTGTTTCTGCCGGTTCGGGCTCAAAGGCGCGCGCCTAGCCCTGGCAATTGCCGTTCTCAGCATTCCGCTCTTGTGGTGGAATTCGTTCATCGCCCGCGGGCTGATGGGATTTTTCCTGGGCGGCGCTGTGCAGGTGCTTTGGGCGAAAATCGCGATGCGCTCCGACGCCCGCAAGATCGCGCTGCGGATCGTCGCGGCGGCGGCAACGCTGTGGGGAATTGCGCTAAGCAGCGCCTATACCGGTTGGCTGTACGACGTCTGCTATTGGCTCTCGGGGCACGTTTCGCCCGCGGCAGGGCGCCTCTTTATCGGCGAGAGCCAGAACCTGTTCCTGCTGCTCTTCATCTTCACGGTCTGCCCGCTCACCATTCTTGCGCTGGCGCTCGGCGAGGAAGTGCTTGGTTTTTCCGTCAGGCGCATCTCCTTTCTCGGCGACATCTCGTACTCGACCTATCTTTGGCATTTCCCGATGCAGCTCGCGCTCGCGCTGCTTGCATTGCGCTTCGGCTGGACGCCGGCATCGTTTCAGCACGGATACGTGGTCATGCTCTTCTACGCCGTGTTGATCTGCGTTGGACTCGCATCCTTCCATCTTTTCGAGCGGCCGATGCAGAACTGGTTGCGCGGCCGGTTTGCTCGGGGACGAGGCCCGGTGAAAGGCGACTCTCCCGCGACAGCCATCGGGGATGGCTTATAAGCAACGCTATGGCGCGCGATGAGTGTTTGTGCTAGGGATGGCAATGGAGAGCCGCCATGAAACACGATCGCATTGAAGTGAATCCGGCCGTGATGCTCGGAAAGCCCGTCATCAAAGGCACGCGATTGACTGTTCAGCAAGTCATGGAGGAGCTTCGCGCGGGCATGTCCGCGGCGGAAATCCTTGAAGCACATCCCCGGTTGACCGCAGAAGACATCAGGGCGGCCGAAGCGTTCGCGGAGGAGTACATGGTTCAACCGGCCGCCGAATAACGTGCGCCGGCTGGCTGACGAATGCGTGCACGCGGAAATTGTCCGTCAGTTGCGTGCCGCCGGGCATGACGTCTTGTATGCCGCGGAATCTCGAAGGCAGGCCCCGGATGGCGATCTGGCCGATGAAGCGCTTCGCACAGGACGCATTCTGATCACCGAAGACAAGGACTTTGGGGATTTGGCCTTTCTGGAGCTGCGCCAGATGCCGCCTACGATTCTGCTGCGCTTCGCACCGCAACGCCGTGCATTGAAATCGGCACGTCTCTTCGAGGCGATCGCGCGGCACGGGACCGAACTGCAAAATGGCTTTACCGTCATTGAGGAGGTTCAGGAGCGCAGAAGGCCGTTCTTGCCGCAGAAATGATCGAGTACACAGACTTCGTCGCCGCCATTGCGCCGGCCCGGTCCCCCTGCTACTCCCCGCCGCCCATGACCAGGACGCCCGCCACCGAAGCCGCGCGCCGAAGGACCTTCGCGATCATCTCGCATCCCGACGCGGGCAAGACGACACTGACCGAGCAGCTCTTGCTGCTGGGCGGTGCGATCCATGCCGCGGGCCAGGTCAAGGCGCGCGGCGAGGCCCGGCGCGCACGTTCGGACTGGATGAAGATCGAACAGGAGCGCGGCATCTCGGTCACCTCGGCGGTGATGACGTTCGAGTATCGCGACGCGGTATTCAACCTGCTCGATACGCCGGGCCACGAGGACTTCTCGGAAGATACTTATCGCACGCTCACCGCCGCCGACAGCGCGGTCATGGTGATCGACGCGGCCAAGGGCATCGAGGCGCAGACTTTGAAGCTGTTCGAGGTCTGCCGGCTGCGCGACATCCCGATCATGACCTTCATCAACAAGATGGACCGCGAGGCGCGCGATTCCTTCGAGCTGCTGGACGAGATTTCGGACAAGCTGCAGCTCGAAGTGGCGCCGATGATGTGGCCGGTCGGCATGGGGCTCAATTTCAAGGGTCTCTACGATCTCTATACGGACGATTTCGCGCCGTTCGGCCGGGACGGCCGCCTCGGAGGGGACGCGCTGGCGGAGCTGCTGGCCGTCGAGCAGAAAGACCGGCTCGACGAAGAGATCGAACTGGCGCGCGGCGGGCTCTCGCGCTTCGACCGCGCGGCCTATCGCGAAGGCCATCTGACGCCGGTTTATTTCGGCTCGGCCTTGAAGCGTTTCGGCGTGCGTGAGCTGCTCGACGCGCTTGCAGCGGAGGCGCCGGCGCCGCGCGCCCAGGAGGCGAAGGGCAAGACCGTCCATCCCTCTGACGCCGAAGTCTCCGGCTTCGTCTTCAAGGTCCAGGCCAATATGGACCCGAACCATCGCGACCGCGTGGCGTTCCTCAGGCTGTGTTCAGGGCGGTTCAAGCGCGGCATGAAGCTAAAGCAATCGGGCACGGCAAAAAGCATCGGCGTGCACAATCCGATCCTGTTCTTCGCGGCCGAGCGCGAGACGGTGGACGAAGCCTGGCCCGGCGACATCATCGGCATCCCCAATCACGGCACCTTGCGCGTCGGCGACACGCTGTCGGAATCGGGCCAAATCGTCTTCACCGGCATCCCGAACTTCGCGCCGGAAATCCTGCGCCGCGTGCGGCTCGGCGACCCGATGAAGCAGAAGCATCTCGCCCGCGCGCTCACCTCGCTCGCCGAAGAGGGCGTCACACAGGTGTTCAAGCCGATGCTCGGCAGCCAATGGGTGGTCGGCGTCGTAGGCGCCTTGCAGCTCGACGTGCTCAAGTCGCGCCTCAATGCCGAATACGGCCTCGATGCCGATCTCGAAGCTTCGCCCTACGATACCGCGCGGTGGATCTCGGGCAGCGCCGCCGACATCGAAAGCTTCATCGCCGCCAATCGCGGACAGATGGCACAGGACCGCGACGGCGCGCCGGTGTTCCTGGCCAAGAGCCAGTGGGAGCTGGGGTACATCGCGGGGAAATTTCCCAAGATCGCCTTTGCCAGGACGAGGGAGCGCAGCGAGGTGCACGCCGAAAGCTGAGCGCTATTGGATGCCACGCCAGTGGCGCAAGAGGTTGCGTGCGCCGGCTTCGGGAATCGCGTCGAATTGATCGAGATTGTTCGCGCCGTTGCCGGTCATCACGGCAAGGGCGGAAAACGCCGCGCGCGAGATCTGCGTTCCTTTCGCGGCGACGGCAAGGGCGTGCCCGTCGCCGACGATCCGCGCGGCAAGACCCGGCGGAAGCGCGAGCGATGAAGCGAACAGCTTCACGAAGTTGCCGTTCGCCGTCATCCGCGCTGCCTCGACCAGCGTCGCTCCATCGGCGGCCGCGGGTGCGTCGCCTTCCTCGCTGCTGGCATTGCGCGTCAGGATGACGCGCCGGGTTTCGATGTCGGCATCCAGGAAGAAGGCATTGCACAGCGAGAGCGGCAACTCCGGGCGGTCTGCGATGCGCGACAACAATCGCGCGCGTGCCGGGCCGTCCGCCTCGCGCGCCGTCTTCTCCAGCAGCGCCTCGAAGGGCCCGCGCATCGCTTGCGCGTAGTCCATCGGCCAGTCGAGCAGGAGATCGGTGAGTTCGTCGAGCAGCGCGGCACGCGCGGACGGGCCCTGCGCGGCAAGCTCGAGCAAGCGGTTCAATCGTTCGCGCGAGGAGGGGCTGCCGGCCATGGCCGAAGATTAGCCTCGGGCCGTTAAGGTTTGTTTGAGAGTCGGCTAGTTTCCGACCATCGCCCAATTGTCGGGATAGAAACCGTTGAAGGCGGTGCGGATCGCGACCGAATAGGCACCCATGTCCTCGAAGACGATGAAGTCGCCGGCGGCGATGTTTTCGGGCAGGTTCAAGGGATAGGGAAGTACGTCCAAGGTGTCGCAGGTCGGTCCGAAGACGCGGAACGGCCTTTCCGGGCCGTCCAGCGGCAGAACGCGGTTCTTGGCATCGAGCGAATAGACGCGATGGCGGTAATGCGCGGTCCATCCGGGCAGGGTGAGTTCGTCGAAGCTGCCATAGACCCCGTCATTCAGGAACAGATTGTCGCCCTTGCGCAGGATCACCTGGGTCACCAGCGACAGGCCTTCCGCGATCAGGGCGCGTCCGGGCTCACAGAGAACCGGCGGGTGCCTGGGTCCGAAGGTCGCGAGCGCCTCCTTGATGGTGTCGAAATACCAGTGATAGGGCGGCACGTCGTTGCCGGGATAGGGACCGGGAAAGCCGCCGCCGAGGTCCATCGCCGCGATCTCCACGCCCGCCATTTGCGCAGTGCGCCGCGCCATCTCGATCGCCTGGGCATAGGAAAACGGCGAGAGGCATTGCGAACCGACATGGAAGGTCAGGCCCGGCGCCGCGCCGGCGCCGGCGACTCGCTTCAACAGCCTGGCGCCGTCCTCCTGTGTCGCACCGAACTTGCTCGACAATTCGATCAGCGCCCCGCCCAGCGGTGTGGCGATCCGCACGAAGATGCGCAGCTTCTTCGGCGTCTTCACTTCTGAGAGCAGCTTTTCGAGTTCGAAGTCGCAATCGACGACGTAATCGGTCACGCCGAAGCGCTCGAATGCGGCCTTGGCGACGCCGGCCGAACGCACCGGCGCCATGAAGTGGCAATGCGCATCGGGAAAACGTCCGCGCACCTGTTCGATCTCGGGAAGCGAGGCGGTGTCGAAGTGACGGATGCCGGCCGCCCAAACCTGGTCCAGCACCAGCGGCGCCGGATTGGCCTTCACGGCATAGAGGGTGTCGCCCGGAAAGCTCTCGAGAAATCGCTTGGCCGCGGCCTGGAAGCGGCCCGGATGCAGCACATACACCGGCTCGATCGGCTTCAACCGCTCGATGATGGTCTCGATGCCGGCAAAGCGCGGCAAGAGCGGCTCGACGCGCGTGTTCACCGTCATGAAAAAGGCTCCGGTCCCTGCGCCGCCTGTTTGGGCCAAGGGCGAATGCGGGTCAAGACGAGTATATGAGAGGGCTGGGACTTCGGATTACGGCCGCACGCACGACCAATCGTCGTCGGTTTCCTCGATCACGATCGTCACGTAGCAATAGCCGAGCTTATAGTTGAAACAGCGGCTCTTGACCCGGCCCTTCAGCGGCACGTGGCGGATGTCCTCCTCGCCCGGAAAATCGACATAGTCGCCGACGTTGGGGATGAGCGCGAACTCCGTCTCGTCGACTTCCACGTCGACGGCGCGATGCATGGTGGTGTTGTCGACCAGGCTGGTCGCGCCCTTGGGCAACAGCCGATAATCGATGCCGTATTTCATTCTCGTCCTCGCTGCAGAAGCTCAGCCATCGTCGCCGCGCCGCGCCTCAAGTCAACCCCGGTGAATGATTAAGGATGCGGCGCCGGCGCAGGCCGGCTTCCGGAAGCTGCGGGAGGGGGCACGATGACTTTGCGCGGACCGTCGAAGATGGCCCGTTGCTCGGGCGTCAGCGCCTGGTAAAGCGCTCGGAGCGCAGGCAATTCCGCCTGCAACGCATTGCGCGTCGCCTCCGCCAGCTTTGCCTCGTTCTCCGTGCGTTGCGGCGCCGGCGTGTCGAGGCCGGTCGGCGGCGGGGGACAGGGCATGGTGTGCAGCTGCTCCAGATAGACCTGCCGCCATGCGTCGAATAGCGGCTTCTGCGAGGGCGCCAGCGACAAGGCCGTCCCCAGCTTGCCGATCGAGGCCACTTCCATTTCAAGCCGCGCCCGGCACAACCGCAGCGCATTGGCAGAATCCTGCGACGGCGTCACTTTCATGATCGTGCCAGGCGCCGGCTCCGCATTTGCGGCAACGGCACAGAACAGGAGCAAAACGAGGGCGGAGGCGGTGCGCATGGTTGTTTTCCGGTTTTTCGTCTATGGAAATACCACGCAATTTTGCTTTTTTCTCCCCCCTGCGGGACTTTCGGCCACGATGCTGCGATAGGCGGATGCCCCCACTTCTGATTCTTGCGGGCGTGAACAAGCGCTTCGACAACGGGCTCGAGGCGATCCGGTGCCTCGATCTCGCGATCGAGCAGGGCGAATTCGTTTCGCTGGTGGGGCCTTCCGGCTGCGGGAAATCGACGGCGCTGCGCATCGTGGCGGGGCTGGCCGCGCCCAGCGCGGGCACCGTCACGTTCGTTCCGGCGAGGCCGGAGATCGCCTTCGTCTTCCAGGAGCCGGCGCTGATGCCCTGGGCCGGCGCGCTCACGAATGCACGCCTGCCGCTCGATCTCAAACGCGTGCCTCGCAGCGAGGCCGACGCGCGCGCCGAACATGCGCTGCACCGCGTGGGACTGAGGGGATTCGAGAAATCCTTTCCCCGCGAGCTTTCCGGGGGCATGAAAATGCGTGTCTCCATCGCCCGCGCGCTCGCGGCGCAGCCGAAGCTTTTGCTGATGGACGAGCCTTTCGCCGCCCTCGATGAGATGACCCGGCAGGCGCTGAACGATGATCTGATCGCACTGGCGTGCGAGGACGCCATCACGGTGCTGTTCGTAACGCACAGCGTGTTCGAAAGCGCCTATCTTTCGACCCGCGTCGTGGTGATGACGCCAAGGCCGGGCGCGGTCGCGGCCGAGATCGCGCTTTCGCCGCCGACGGCGCGCGATGCCTCGTGGCGCATGAGCGCCGATTTCCTCGAAGGCGCGCGACGCATATCGTCGGCACTCAAGCAGGCGATGGAGGCTCCTGTGCCAAGCGTCGGCTCCGGCCGGCACCAAGTGCGAGACGCACGGAGGGGGGAATGACCAGAGCCGTCAAATTCGTCTTGCCGCTCGCGCTCGGCGTTGCGGTTCTGGCGCTCTGGGAATTTTGCGTGCGCCACTATCAGGTGCCGGTGTTTCTGCTGCCCGCGCCGAGCGCCATTTGGACCGCGTTCGCTGCGCACTTCGCCTCGCTGCTGCAATCGCTGGGCACCACGCTTGCCGTCACCTGGATCGCCTATCTGATCGCGCTGGCGGGGGGAATTGGACTCGCCATGGTGTTCTCGCAGAGCCGGGCCGCCGAGCTTGCGCTCTATCCCTATGCGGTGACGCTGCAAGTGACGCCCGTGCTCGCGATTGCGCCGCTCATCATCATCTGGACGGGCTACGAGCACGTCGAGCGCGCGGCGGTGATCATCGCGCTGATCGTGGCGTTCTTCCCCATCCTGTCGAATGCGACGCTGGGTTTGCGCACGGTCGATCCCGCGCTGTCGGATCTCTTCCGTCTTTACGGCGCGTCGCGCCTGCAGAAACTGTGGCGGCTTCAGCTTCCCGGCGCGCTGCCCCATATTCTGGCCGGGGCGAAGATCTCGATCGGTCTGGCGCTGATCGGCGCGGTGGTCGCCGAATTCGTCGCCGGCTCGGGCAGCGCCACCGGCCTTGCCTGGCGCATCATCGAATCCAGCAACAGGCTCGAGATCGCCAAGATGTTCGCCGCGCTGGCGCTGCTCGCTCTCGCCGGCATCGTCAATTTCTACGTGCTCGCCGTCGTCGAATGGCTGGTGCTGCACCGCTGGCACGAAAGCGCTCTGAAGCGGGAGTGAGCCTATTCGAAGAGCGGAACGACTTTGGCGAGGACCTCGTTTATGACCGGCTCGGGAACCCGCTCGATCTTCTTGCCGCTGCGCGCGCGGATGTCGAGCACCCGGGGTTGATCGCAGCGCACGATCCCCGTCGTCTTGGTCCCCGCGCCTGCCAGCGACACCGCAAAGCCTATGGAGCGCGCAAATCGTCCGCCGCTGGTGATTGGCAGTACGACCGGCAATCCCGTGACCCTGTTGAAGGCCGCCGGGGTCACGACCAGCACCGGCCGCATGCCTTTCTGTTCGTGCCCGCTTGCCGGGTCGAGTGACACGCGATAGATGTCGCCGCGTTCCATCAGATTAGTTCGCGGCCCACGGCCTTGCCGGACGTCCATTTCCGGTCCTTCGTGCGGAACATCGTAGGATCAGTCTCCTTCAAGAGCTGTTCCAGGGTGTAACGCCGTCTGGGCGAGGCGGGCGCGAGCACCAGCTTGCGCGCCTTGACGGCCATATCGACCGAGGTTCCCGGAGAAAGACCGAGCTCCTCCAGCACGGCGGGAGGAATGGCCACCATCACCGATCCGCCGACTTTGCGCAGCTTGCTTTCGTAGCTCATTCGGGAGCCTCATGGGTTATACGATAATATAACATCGCGGGCGCGGGCCATCAAGGCAACGGACCGCCGGTCTTCCCCGGCGCGCTTTCGCGGAACAGCGCGATGGCGATCAGGCCCACGGCCATCGCCGCGCTCCAGTAATAGGCAGGCGCGAGCACGTCGCCCGTGTGCTTGATCAGCCAGGCGATGTTGAATTGCGCGCTGCCGCCGAAGACGGCGATGGCGACGGCGTAAACCGTCGCATTCGCGCCCGAGCGCACGGCGGGCGGCAGAGCTTCGGGGATCGCCATGATTGCGACCGATCCGCCGCTCGCGTGCAAGGCCGCCAGAGCCCCTGCGACCGCGAAAAGAACCGCCGCGGTGCGCTCGTGTGCGAGCAGCAGAAAGCTCGGCACGATCAGCACCGTCGTCAGCAGCGCCAGCACGAACATGACGGGCTTTCGTCCGAATCGGTCCGAAGCCAGTCCTGCGAAGGGCGCCGCGATCGCGGCCGCGCCTCCGATCAGCATCGTCGCGCCGAAGGTCGACTGCGCCGGCATGCCCAGGATCTTCATCGCATAGGTGGGGATGAACAGCAGCACATAGACGCCGATGGTGGCGCTGGCGAGCAGCGCCAGACCCAGGATCATCACCCGCGTGTTGCTCCTGAGCAGCGTGGTCCGGTCCGGCTCGCCGGCGTCAGGCACGCGAATGGTTTCGGGCAGATCCCGCATGAGCAGCAGGCCGAAAGGAACCACCAGCGTCCCGATCAGCATGGCGATGCGCCAGCCATAGTGCGCGAAATGATCGGGCGATAATGTACGTGTCAGCACATAACCGATCAGTCCGGCGAAGAAGGTGGAGGCGAATTGCGATGCGCCCTGCAGCGAACCATACAGGCCGCGCCGGCCGGCGGGCGCCGCTTCGATGAGAATCGCCGTCGTCGGCCCGACTTCGCCGCCGAGCGCGAAACCCTGGATCAGCCGCAAGCTCACCACGATGATCGGCGCGGCCATGCCGATGCTGGCATAGCCCGGAGTCAGCGCCAGTCCCAGGATAGAGATGCCCATCAGCGCGAAGCACAGCATCGTCGCGGGCTTGCGGCCCCGAGCGTCGCCCCACCCGCCGATGATCACCGCGCCGATGGGCCGTGTCGAAAATCCTATGCCAAATGTCGCGAGCGAAGCGAGCAGCCGGGTCATCGGATCGTCCGAGGGAAAGAATGCATCGCCGATGTACGACGCGAAGTAGGAGAAGGTGAGAAAGTCGTAGAACTCGAGCGCATTGCCGGAAACGATCGCAGCCACATGGCGCAGCCGCGGCGGGGTCCCGGTCGTCGCGGTCATGCGCCGCTCCTGTCGATTCTGCGAGCACCCTAGGCGGACTGGCCCGGGCTGTCACTTTCTGGCACCGTCCGGCCATGGTTCGCTCGATCGCGCTCTATGCCCTCGCGCTGGCGCTCGCGGCTGCGGCGCTGCAGTGGCTCCAGTACCGCTATGCCATGCGCGCATTTTCCACCGATGCCTACGTCGTGCTCCTCGCGCTCTGCTTCACGGCGCTGGGGCTTTGGGCAGGGGCGCAACTGACGAAGGGCACCGTTGCGCGCCACGGCCCTTTCGCGCGCAACGAGGCCGCGGTCCGTTCGCTGGGTCTGACGCCGCGCGAATGCGAGATCCTGGAAATGCTGGCCTCCGACCGTTCCAACAAGGAGATCGCGCGCAGCCTCGGCATCTCGCCCAACACGGTGAAGACCCACATCGCCAGGGTCTACGAGAAGCTCGAGGTGCAGAAGCGCATCCCGGCGATCGAGAAGGCGCGGCTCTTGGCCGTCATCCCGCCGGCGGGTTTCCGGTAGCCTGCTGCCGTCATCACCCGGCCGCGCTTTTCCGCGCGATCCGGGTGACGCATCTTTTCTACGTCCCAAGAAATTGACTCGCCCGGACAAACCGGGCGATGACAAAAATGGGGTGGTTCGACAAGGCAGCCGAAAAATCGAGGGATCTCCCCCAAATCACCCGTCCGGGTGATGGCGCGGCCGGGCGTTTTCGTGTCCCCTTGCCGCGCTGGAAAAGGGGAAACGCCATGCGTCAGCTACGCTACATATTGGTCTATGGATTGCTGTCGGGGCTGATCATCATCGCCGTTATCATGGCGGCGCTGGTGGTCCCGTCGGCGAAGAACGCCTTCCATTCCTACTGGTTCGGCTACCTCGTCATGCTGGTGGCGCTCAGCCTGATCTTCGTGGGCATCAAGCGCTACCGCGACAACGAGCTGGGCGGCACGATGCGCTTCCTGCCCGCGCTAGGCATGGGCCTCGCGACGGCGGTCGTCGCGGGCATCGCCTATGTCGCGGTGTGGGAAGTCTATCTCGCGCTGACCCATTACCGATTCATGGACGACTACACCGCCGGCCTTTTGCGCACCTACAAGGCGCAAGGCCTCACCGGCGCTGCGCTGGCGCAGAAAGTCGCAGAACTCGACAGCATGCGCGCGATCTATCGCAACCCCGTCATGCGCATGGGCATGACCTTCGTGGAGATATTCCCGGTGGGGGTCGTGGTCGCGCTTGTGTCGGCGGCGCTCGTCCGCAACCCGCGCTTCCTGGCGGTGAAGAGGGTCTAGGCAGCGACGAAAATGTCCACGCGATCGGGCGCGCCCGCGCTGGCGCCGCCCATCGCGCGCACCACGATCTTCTCGGACGGGATGCCGTCGTCGATCAATAGCTGGCGCACGATCAGCGCGCGCTTGAGCGAAAGCCGGCGCGCATCGGACGACTTGTCGTTCGGCTTACCGCCGAAGGCTTCGAGCTGGACATGCGCCGTGCCGCTCCACAGCGCGGCGGTGAGGCTTGCGGTCAGCGCGCGGACGGTATCGAGCGCGGAGGGCGGCGGTTCCTCGGCGCCCGGCGAAAACAGGATCGAGCTGCGCTTCGACAACTCCGTGCTGTCCTCAGAGGCAGCCGTCGGCGGCGGCTGCTCCGCATGCGCGACGGTCATCGGCTTGTCCGGTACGATGGAAGGCTGCGGATGCGGGGCGGCGGCCGTCCTTGCCGCCGTCTTTGGCGCCGGTTTGGGCGGTGGCGCCAGGAAGAGGTTCGTCGCGCTTTCATCCGGAATGCTGGTCACGGTCGCGGAAGGCTGTTCAGCCGCCTGTTTCGTCGGCGCGGCCTTGGCGCGCGCAGTCCTGGGCGGTCTCCTCTTGGGCGTAGCCTGCGCCACCGCAGGTTCGGAGGGTTTCGTCCCGGCCACAGCCGCATGATGGGCAGCACGATGCTTGCGCGGCATGTGCAACACGATCGGTGCGTTGGGATCGGCCTCGCCCGGTTGCAGCAGCTCCTGCTGCACGCGCGTATATTTTCCGCCCGGATAGAGCAGCACGCGTCCCCCGGCGTTCGGGTTGACCGTGACCTCGTCGTTCATCTGGGCAAAGGCGCAAGGCGCGCTCGCCAGGACGACGCAGGTTGTGAGCGCGAATAGCTTGAATCGGTGTCCCATCGGCGGCGCGACAATAGCCAGCGGGGGCCGCGTCCTCAAGATTGCGCTCGCCCTTCCGGAATTGGATGATAGCGCGGATCGCCTGGATTTCTCGTGAAAGGATTGCCATGAAGACCAAAGCCGCCGTGGCCTGGAAGGCGGGTGCGCCGCTCACTGTGGAGACCGTCGACATCGGAGGTCCCAAAGCCGGCGAAGTGCTGGTGGAGATCAAGGCCAGCGGCGTCTGTCATACCGACGAGTTCACGCGCTCCGGCGCCGATCCGGAAGGCCTGTTTCCCGCGATCTTCGGCCATGAAGGCGCGGGCATCGTGGTCGATGTCGGTCCGAGCGTGACGACGCTGAAAAAGGGCGACCACGTCATTCCTCTGTACACGCCGGAATGCCGCCAGTGCAAAGCCTGCACCTCGCACAAGACCAATCTCTGCACCGCGATCCGCGCCACGCAAGGAAAGGGCGTGATGCCGGATGGAACTTCGCGCTTTTCGATCGGCGCCGAGATGATCCATCACTATATGGGCTGCTCGACCTTCTCGAACTTCACCGTGCTGCCCGAGATCGCGCTGGCGAAAATCCGCGCGGACGCGCCCTTCGACAAGGTCTGCTACATCGGCTGCGGCGTCACCACCGGCATCGGCGCGGTGATCAACACCGCCAAGGTCGAGCCGGGCGCCAACGTCGTCGTCTTCGGGCTGGGCGGCATCGGCTTGAACGTCGTGCAAGGCGCGCGCATGGCCGGCGCCGACAAGATCGTGGGCGTCGACCTCAATCCGGGGCGCGAAGCCTTGGCGCGCAAATTCGGCATGACGCATTTCGTGAACCCCAAAGAGGTGGGCGGCGATCTGGTCGCGCACCTGGTGGAGCTGACCGGCGGCGGCGCGGACTATTCCTTCGAATGCATCGGCAATGTCGATGTGATGCGTCAGGCGCTGGAATGCTGTCACCGCGGCTGGGGCACCAGCGTGATCATCGGCGTGGCGGGCGCGGGCCAGGAGATCAAGACGCGGCCCTTCCAGCTCGTCACCGGGCGGGTGTGGAAAGGCACGGCCTTCGGCGGCGCACGCGGCCGCACCGACGTGCCGAAAATCGTCGACTGGTACATGGAGGGCAAGATCAACATCGACGATCTCATCACCCATGTGATGCCGATCGACAAGATCAACGACGCCTTCGAGCTGATGCACAAAGGCGAAAGCATCAGAAGTGTGGTGACGTTTTGAAGGTCCGACGGTTTCCGATATAGTAGTTGGCGATCCGGTAGTGAGAACTGCTATGAACGTGAAAGAAGCTGTGGCCAAGGCTAAGGAGTACATCTCGGAATTGTTCCAGTCTGAGCAGATCGAGAATCTTGGACTCGAAGAAGTCGAATTCGATGACAAGGAAAATGCCTGGTTCGTAACTATCGGCTTTTCCCGTCCTTGGGAGCAGGCGGGGTTCGCCGCCCAAGCCGGACTGACCCATCCGAGGGCGTTGAAGGTTGTGCGCATTTCGGATGATGGGACTGTGACGTATATGAAAGAACGTCGCCGCGTTGCGGCTTAGAAGTGACGACCGCTCTGATCGATAGTCAGCTGCTCCTGTTGCTTGTCGTTGGAGCGGTTTCCCCCTCGTGCATCGCGAAGCACAAGCGATTGGGACCCGCATATACCGAAGCAGACTACGATCTTCTGCTCGAATTGGTCGGTGAATCGGCAATAATTGTTACGCCAAATGTACTCACCGAAACTTCTAATCTGCTTGCGCACATCGGCGATCCAATCAGGACTGAATTGTTCGTCGCCTTTGCGCAATTGATGAAGCAATTTCAAGAACGGTATGTCGAAAGCGCGCGCGCGGCAGAGCGCAGCGAATTTGTGCGCTTGGGACTGACAGACGCCGCCATGTTGACCGCAACGGAAAGGGATCGACTTTTGCTGACAGCGGACCTCGATCTTTACTTGGCAGCGGTGGAAAAAGAATTGAATGTGACCAATTTCCATCACGAGCGAGAGCGGCGAGGACTTGTCTGAATTGGCAAACGGCGACGGTACGGCGCGCTGACAATCCGGCGTTGCCATATTCCCATATCTCTGATATGGTTTTCCATATGAAGACCACGCTCAACATCGACGACACGGTCATGGCCCAGCTCAAGCGCGAGGCGGCGCGGCAGGGACGCACCATGTCCGAGCTCGTCGAAACCGCGCTTCGTAACCTGTTCCGTGCGCAAAAGGGCAAGGTGGAACTGCCGCCGCTGCCGACGTTCCATGGCGAGATGCTGGTCGACGTCGACAACCGGGATGCTCTCTATCGCGCCATGGAAGAGGAATAGGTGCTGGTCGTCGATACCAATCTGCTGGTGCACGCTGCGAACACCGCCTCTCCCGTTCATCGGCAGGCGCGCGCCTGGCTCGAACTCAAGCGGTCTCAACCGGACTCTTGGTACGCGACATGGCCGGTCCTCTTCGAATTCATGCGCGTAGCTACGCATCCGCGGGTGATACGCCCGCCTTGGACCATAGAACGGGCATGGGCTTTCATCGCTGCGCTTCTGGCCTCTCCCGGCTTCGGAGTGTTGGTCCCGACGGATCGCCACGCGCAGGTGGCGGCGCAGGTATTCCGGGAGCTGCCTTTGCTCGCCGGGAATATTCTTCACGACGCGCATACGGCGATCCTGATGCGCGAACACGGCATCCGGCGCATCTGCACGCGCGACACCGATTTTCATCGCTTCCCGTTCCTGGAAGTCGTCGATCCGCTTTGAGCGCTCAGGACTTTCCTGCGCTTTTCAACACCTTCAACAACACTGGGTGCAGCGTGTCGTTGGCGGCGAGGATCGAGCCGTTGTCGAGAATGTTCGGCCCGCCTGCCAGGTCGCTGACCATGCCCTGCGCCTCTTTCACCAGCAGCAGGCCCGCGGCCATGTCCCAGGGCGCGAGATCGCGCTCCCAGAAGGCGTCGAAACGCCCGGCCGCGACATAGGCGAGGTCGAGCGACGCCGCGCCGAAGCGGCGGATGCCGCTTACCTGGCCCATGATCGAATCGAGTTCGCTCTGGAAGCGCGGCCCGTCGCCGTGACCGTGAAACGGAATGCCGGTCGCGATCAGCGCGCTCGACAAGGTCTTGCGCGCCGCGACGCGCAGGCGCTTGGAATTGAGATAGGCGCCGTGGCCCTTTTCGGCGACGAACATCTCGTCGGTCGCGGGATTGAAGACCAGGGCGGAAACTATCTGGCCTTCGCGCTCCAGCGCGATGGAGATCGCGAAATGCGGGATGCCGTGCAGGAAATTGGTGGTGCCGTCGATCGGATCGATGATGAAGCGGTGCGTCCTGTCCTTGCCTTCGATGGCGCCGCCTTCCTCGCCCAGGAAGCCGTAGCCCGGCCGCACGCGCGACAGCTCGTCGATGAGGATCTTCTCGGTGCGCTTGTCGGCGGAGGTGACGAAATCCGAAGGGCCCTTCATCGAGACCTGAAGGTTTTCGAGTTCGCCCAGGTCGCGAATGAGCGGACGGCCCGCCTTGCGCGCCGCGGCCATCATCACGTTCAGGGCAGGGGAGATGTAGGCCATGGGCGTTTCATCCTCCCCCGTTTGCGGGGGAGGTGCCGAGCGCAACGAGTCGGAGGGGGGATCGGTGCAATTGCCCTCTCCCCGCCCTTCGGGCGGACCTCCCCCGTAAACGGGGGAGGATGTTCAAGTTCGGATGCATCACGCCCTTCTCAGATACGAGCCGTCTTCGGTCGCCACCACGATCTTCTCACCGGCTTCGATGAAGGGCGGGACCTGGATCTTCATGCCGTTCTCGAGCACTGCGCCCTTGTAGGATGGCGCCGCGGTGCCGCCGCGCAGCACGGGGTCGGCCTCGGTCACGGTGAGCGTCACGTTTTGCGGCAAGGAAATTCCGATGGGCTTGCCGTCGTACAACTGCACCAGCGTTTTCATACCGTCCTGGAGGAAGCGCGCCTGATCCTCGCCCACGAACTCGATGGAGAGTTCGATCTGGTCGTAGGTCTCCTGATCCATGAAGGTCAGCATGTCGCCGCTGGCGAAGAGGAACTGAAAGTCCTTCTTCTCCAGATAGATCTCTTCCACCGCCTCGTCGGAGCGGAAGCGCTGGTTCAGCTTGGTGCCGTTCAGGATGTTCTTGAGCTCGACCTGGTTGTAGGCGCCGCCCTTGCCGGGCTTCACCTTTTGCGTCTTGACCGCCATCCACAGACTGCCGTCGAATTCGATGGTCTTGCCGGGGCTGATGTCGTTGCCGGAGATTTTGGCCATAACGGTTCGCGCGTCCTTCGGGCGCAGGGGTGGGTTCGGTCGAGGTCAAAGAGCGGGCGGCGTATAGCAGGGCCGGGCCCGGACTACAACGTTCCGGGAAAAAGGAGCACGCACGGAGGGGACAGCCAACAAGCGAATTTCACGCGGAGTACGCGTAGTGTTCCTCCCCGTAAACGGGTGAGGAACAGGGGGCCCGCGCTAAACCGATCCTCCTCCGCGAAGCGGGGGAGGGGGACCGCGCACAGCGCGGTGGAGGGGGCGGCACCAAGCGCCAATCCCGACGTTGATAAGAGCGCGCGCTTTGCGAGGTCGATGGCTCGCGAGCCAGGACATCACTGTGATGAGAGTCGCTGCGCGGGATATACGCGATGACGAATTCGAGCACGTCCTGACGCGCATCGCGCAGGCGGCCGCCCCCTCCACCGCCTTCGGCGGTCCCCCTCCCCCGTAAACGGGGGAGGATCAGGGGGCCTGCGCCAAAGGGATCCTCCTCCACGAGGCGCGGTCCTCCGCGTGAAGCAAATCTTGAGGTCGTTCAGTTACCTGCGCGCCTGCCTTCAGAACAGCGCGTTGAACGCCTTCACCGCCGCGGCGGGGCCTGGGGCATAGCTCCACACGCCCGACGACACGGCGAGGAAATCGGCGCCGGCTTCGATCAGCGGCGCGCAGTTCTCTATCGTGATGCCGCCGATGGCGACGACCGGAACAGTCATGAACTGCGTCCACCATGCGAGCAGCTCGATGTCGGCGTGGTACTGGACTTCCTTCGTCGTCGTCGGGAAGAACGACCCGAAGGCGACATAGTCCGCGCCGGCCTCGCCCGCCTCGAAGGCGAGGTCGCGGGAGTTGTGGCAGGTCACGCCCACGATCTTGTCGCGGCCCAGCGCCGCGCGCGCGTCGGCATAACTCCAATCCTGCTGCCCGACATGCACGCCGTCGCAGCCCAGTTTCGCCGCCAGATCCGGCCGGTCGTTGAGGATGAACGCGACGTCGTGTTTCTGCGCGATGGGCATCAGGATTTCGGTCGCGCGTTCGACGTCGTCGTCGTGCGCGTCTTTCAGGCGCAATTGCAGGCAAGCCGCGTCGCCGGCATCGAGCGCGCGCTTAAGGTCCTCCGCGAACGCGCGCGGATCGAGCTTGGGCGGGGTGATGAGATAGAGGCGGGTGCGCTGCAAAGTCACGAACGCATGCCGAAAAGAAGGTAACTCAGGAACAGCGTTCGTGACGCTTCGTCCGCGGCTTTCAGATCGTCAATAGCATCTGAAGACGCGTTGATGGCATAGAGGGCGACGTCCTTGGTGATCTTGTATTCAGGATCATAGTCGCAACGATTTCTCAGTTCTTGCAGATCACTGAACGCGTTGCAAAATCTTCGTATCTCCAGCGGAAACGATTCGAATCCGAAAAACAGCTGTTCTGCCTTCGGCATCGGGTCTTGGCCAGCGTGCTTGCAGCGCTGCTTGGTCCTGCCGTGGTCCAAGGCCCGGTAAAACAATACCCGTGCTTTCCAATGCGCGGCGGGCACAAATGTTGTGGCTATAGTCCACAACAGCTGATGGAAAAGCGCATAGTATGCACTCGAACCTGAACGGCGAAGAACGGCTTGCCGCGGCGCGCCGCTCGTCTGCGACGCGACTTCATTGGTGGCGAGTTCCAGCAGATGCTCGGGATTCAAGTCACTCGCCCATTTGTGCGAGTTCGGCCTCTTCGCGTTCCGTGGTCAAATGAAAGTAAGGGAAGCGCTCGTCCTGCCGCTCCGCCAGCCATGTGCGCAGCTGATCGACGACATCTGCCGTTCTGCGGGCTAGCTCTCGGGACGGGCGCTCACGAACGACGACCTTTACGTCAAGGCTTTCGTCCCCGCTCGTATCGATGATTTCCGAGGCTTCGATGCGGACGACGCGCAACGAAGGCAGCGTTCGATGCAGTATGCTTTCAACCGCTGTACGAATGTCCTTTTCGCTGGTCATGGCTATCTCAATTGAACGAGCGCAAGCATAGCACAATGCTCCATGCTATGCCGCAACTTTCTCCAGCTCCGGCTTCCACTGGCCGAGCGCCGCGAGGCTGTTCATGCGGGCGCGGTGGGCGAAGGCGGCTTGCGCCTTGCCGACGTTCTCGGATTTGCCGCTCCAGGCCTTCTGCGGCGCGTGCTGCAAGGCGCGGCCATAGGAGAACGTCAACGCCCAGGGAAGGCCGTAACCCGCATTCATCGCATTCAGATGCGCGGTCGCTTCCTCGTCGGACTGTCCGCCGGAGAGGAACGCGATGCCGGGCACCGCCGACGGCACGCAGCGCTTCAAGACGCGCACGGTTTTCTCCGCCACTTCGTCGATACCGGCCTGCTTCGCGCATTTCTTGCCGGGGACGATCATGTTGGGCTTGAGCACCATACCTTCGAGCACGATCTTTGCGTAATAGAGCTGCTGGAATGTTTCCTTCAGCACCCATTCCGTCACCGCCTCGCAGGCGTCGATGTCGTTGTCGAAATCCATCAGCACTTCCGGCTCGACGATCGGCACGATGCCGTTCTCCTGCGCCAGCGCCGCGTAGCGCGCCAAGGCCTGCGCATTCGCGTTGATGCAGTTGTAGGACGGCTTGCCGCTGGATGGATTATAGGTCGCCCGCCATTTGGCGAAGCGCGCGCCCAGCCTGTGATATTCCACGAAGCGCTCGCGCAACCCGTCGAGGCCTTCGGTCACCGTCTCGCCGTCGGACAGCGCCAGCGGCTTTGCGCCGGTATCGACCTTGATGCCCGGCACCGCGCCGCTCGCCTCGATGATCTTTACCAGCGGCGTGCCGTCCGCCGCCTTCTGGCGGATAGTCTCGTCATAAAGGATGACGCCGGAGATGTAGTCGCACATCGCCGGGGTGCGGAACATGAACTCGCGATAGTCGCGGCGGTTCTGCTCGACGTTCTCCACGCCGATGGCGTCGAAGCGCTTCTTGATCGTGCCGGAGGATTCGTCGGCCGCCAGAATTCCCTTGCCCTTGGCGACCATCGCGCAGGCGATGCGGTTCAATTCGGCGGCGTCCATGGCGGTTGCTCCCCGGATGTTTTTCTGCGCCGCGGGGTTTAGCGAAAAAAGGTGCGCTCTGGAAGTGCGCTTACGTCCGCAACGCCGCCACGCCGGGCAGTTCCTTGCCTTCCAGCCATTCCAGGAAGGCGCCGCCGGCGGTGGAGACATAGGAGAAATCGTTCGCCGCCCCGGCATGGTTGAGTGCGGCCACCGTGTCGCCGCCGCCCGCGACCGAGAGCAGGCTCCCGTCCTTCGTCGCCTTCGCCACCAGCTTTGCCGCCTCCACCGTGCCCTGGTCGAACGGCGGCGTCTCGAACGCGCCGAGCGGCCCGTTCCACACCAGCGTGCGCGTGGTCAGCAGGCGGCGGCCGAATTCCGCGACGCTTTTTGCCCCGACGTCGAGGATGATGTCGTCCGGGCCGACGCTGAAGACATCGACGGTGCGGTGTCTCGCGTGCGCCTTGAATTCCTGCGCCACCACCACGTCCACCGGCAGGATGATGACCACGCCGCTGTCGTTGGCGGTGGCGACGATGCGCTCGGCGGTCGCGACGTGATCGCGCTCGATCAGCGACTTGCCGACCTCGCGCCCCTCGGCGGCGAGAAAAGTGTTCGCCATCGCGCCGCCGATCAGCAGCACGTCGACCTTCTGGATCAGGTTCTCGAGCAGCTCGATCTTGGTCGAGACCTTGGCGCCTCCGATCACCGCCATCACCGGGCGCTGCGGATCGCCCAACGCCTTGTCGAGATGGGTGAGTTCCTGCTCCATCGAACGTCCCGCCGCCGACGGCAGCAGATGCGCGAGGCCATCCGTAGTCGCGTGCGCGCGATGCGCGGCCGAGAACGCGTCGTTGACGAAGATGTCGCCCAGCGCCGCCACCTGTTTGGCGAAAGCCGGATCGTTCGCTTCCTCGCCGGCATGAAAGCGCGTGTTCTCGAGCAGCAGCACGTCGCCGTTCTTGAGCTTCTTGACCGCGGCTGTTGCGTGCGGGCCAACGCAATCCTCGGCGAAAGCCACCGGCCGGCCTATAGCCTTTGATAATGGCGCCGCCACAGGCTTGAGCGACATCGACGGTACGACCTTGCCTTTCGGGCGGTCGAAGTGGGAGAGCACGATGACGCGTGCGCCTTTGTCCGCGAGTTCGCGGATGGTGGGCGCCTGGCGGTCGATGCGCAGCGTGTCGGTGACCTTGCCGGCGTGCATCGGCACGTTCAAGTCCGCGCGCACCAGCACGCGCTTTCCTTTCACGTCAATGTCGTCCAGAGTTCGATAATCGGCCATCGGTAGGGGTCCCGTGGGATGCGTTGAAGACTCTGCTAGCAGGGGGAAACGCGTGAAGCCAAGAGCGGTCTGTCTGATATTCTTTCTATGCGTCGCCGCGCTTCCGGCACGGGCAGGGGAAAAGGGAACGCTTTCGATCCTGTTCGAGAACGACCTCTTCTACAACGCGGACCACGACTACACCAATGGCGTCCTCATCGCCTGGACGACTGCTCCCCCGGACACGCCCGATTGGGCGGTTCGCTGGGCGCGCGTTCTGCCCTTCTTCGCCCAGGAGGGCGAGGTGCGCACGCGCTATGCGCTGGGTCAGGACATCTTCACGCCGCACAATCTGCATCTCGCCGATCCGCCGCCGACCGACAGGCCCTATGCCGGGTTTCTCTACGGCTCGATGGGCGTGGTCGACGACACCGGCGACGACGGGCGGCCGGTTGCCGATCTCGACCAGCTCCAGGTGAGCCTCGGCGTGATCGGACCGGCGTCGCTCGCCGAGGACACGCAGAAATTCGTGCACGCGATCATTCACGGCGTCGATCCGCAGGGCTGGTCGACGCAGCTGCGCGACGAGCCCGGCCTGATCATCGCTTATGAGCGCAGCGTCAAATTCTCGTTCCTGACGTCCTATTCAGGGCCGGGGATCGGGTTCGACGTCGTGCCGCACTACGGCGGGGCCATCGGCAACGTCTACGACTACCTCAACGCGGGCGCGATGGCGCGGGTGGGATTCGACCTGCCCAAGGACTATGGACCGCTGCGCATCGATCCCAGCCTTCCCGGCACCGGATTTTATGAGCCGCGCGGCGATGCGGCGGTCGGCGCCTATATCTTCGCCGGCGTCGACGGGCGTGCCATCGGCCGCAATCTCTTTCTCGACGGCAACAGTTTCGAACAGAGCCGCAGCGTGGATAAATTGAATCTCGTCGGCGACCTCGAACTGGGCGCCGCGGTGACGTTCCGCGCCTTCCAGCTTTCCTTCACCCACGTCTTCCGCTCGCGCGAATACGCGACGCAGAAGGCCGCCGACCAGTTCGGCGCGGTGAATCTGTCGGTGAGGTTTTGAATAATCGCCCGACAGTCGCCGGCGCGAGACGTCAGGAGAGCGGACAACGATTCACGCAGAGCCGTGGAGGACGCGGAGAAGGAAAAACCTCTGCGCACTCCGCGCCTCCGCGTGACCCTATCTTGCCGGGACCAAGCCCGGTCGCGAAGATTGTCTAAATCAACTTCCCCATCGCCACCGCGGTGTCGGCCATGCGGTTGGAGAAGCCCCATTCGTTGTCGTACCACGCCATCACCGAGACCAGCGTGCCGTCCATGACTTTGGTCTGGTCGAGCGCGAAGCTCGACGAGTGCGGGTCGTGATTGAAGTCGTGGCTGACCAGCGGCGCATCGACGATGCCGAGGATGCCTTTGAGCTCCTGCGACGCCGCGCGCTTCATCGCGTCGTTGACCTCCTGCACCGAGGTCGCGCGCCCGGCGACGACCTTGAGGTCGACCAGCGAGACGTTGGGCGTCGGCACGCGCACCGAAATGCCGTCCAGCTTGCCTTTGAGTTCCGGCATGACCAGGCCCACCGCCTTGGCCGCACCCGTCGAGGTCGGGATCATCGACAGCGCCGCGGCACGGGCGCGGTAGAGGTCCTTGTGCATCTGGTCGAGAGAGGGCTGATCGTTCGTGTACGAGTGGATCGTGGTCATGAATCCGCTCTCGATGCCGACGGTGTCGTGCAGCACCTTGGCCACCGGCACCAGGCAGTTGGTCGTGCACGAGGCATTGGAGACCACCATATGGTCCTTGGTCAGCTTGTCGTGATTGACGCCGTAGACGACCGTGATGTCCGCGCCGTCGGCGGGCGCAGAGATCAGCACGCGCTTGGCCCCGGCCTCGAAATGCGCGCGCGCTTTTTCCTTCGAGGTGAAGATGCCGGTGCATTCGAGCGCGATGTCGACGTCGAGTTCCTTGTGCGGCAGTTCGGCCGGGTTCTTGATGGCGGTGACTTTAATCTTATGCCCGGCGGCGATCATGGTGTCGCCTTCGACGGTCACGCTGGCGGGAAACCGTCCGTGCACGGAGTCGTAGCGCAACAGATGCGCGTTGGTCTCCACCGGTCCCAGGTCGTTGACCGCCACGATTTCGATGTCGCGCCGCCCGCTCTCCACGATGGCGCGCAGCACCAGCCGCCCGATGCGCCCGAAACCGTTGATCGCGACCCGCAATGCCATTGTTCTACCCCTTCATCGCCTTCTTTGCCGCTTCCACCACCGCTTCCGGCGTGATTCCGAAATGCTTGTACACATCCTTGTACGGGCCGCTGGCGCCGAAGGAATGCATCCCCACGAACGCGCCGTCCGGCCCGATGTACCGATCCCAGCCGAGACGCACGCCGGCTTCGACGGCGACTTTTACCGTGCCCGGTCCCAGAACCGAGTCACGATATGTTGCCGGTTGTTCCTCGAACAAGGCCCAGCACGGCATGGACACCACGCGCGCGGCGATGCCGTCTTTCGCCAGCAATTCCCGCGCATCCATCGCGATCTCCACCTCGGCGCCGGACGACAACAAGGTGACCTTGGCGTTCTCCGCGCCGGCCAGTTCATAGGCGCCGCGCGCGGTGAGATTGTCGTGCGTGTGCACGGTGCGCAAGGTCGCCAGGTTCTGGCGCGAGAGCATCAATAGGCTCGGCCGCGTCGTGCTGGAGAGCGCGATGTGCCAGGCTTCGGCCGTCTCCACGCCATCGGCCGGGCGCATCGCCAGCAGCCGCGGCATCGCGCGCAAAGACGCAAAATGCTCGACCGGCTGATGCGTCGGCCCGTCTTCGCCAAGCCCGATGGAATCGTGCGTCATCACGAAGACGACGCGGATGCCCATCAGCGCGGCAAGCCGGATGGAAGGCCGGCAATAGTCCGAGAAGGCGAGGAAGGTTCCGCCATAGGGCACGATCCCGCCATGCAGCGCCATGCCGTTCATCGCCGCGGCCATGCCGTGCTCGCGGATGCCGTAATGGATGTAGCGCCCGCCGTAATTCTGCGGCGTCAGCACCTCGATGTTCTTGGTCTTGGTGTCGTTCGAGCCGGTGAGATCGGCCGAACCGCCAAGCGTCGCGGGCCAGATCGCGTTGACGACCTCGAGCACGCTGCCCGAGGACTTGCGCGTCGCGGCCGAAGGTCTCTCCTCGGCGATCTTGCGCTTGAGATCGTCGATCGCGGCGGGCAGCGCATCCGGCGTCTCGCAGGCCATCGCCGCTTCGAATTCCGGAGTACGGCGCGCGAGCCAGTCCTGCCGTGCCTTGTGGCCGCGCCGGCCCATGGCGCGCCATTCGGACAGGATGTCGGGCGGGATGACGAAAGGCGGCGACGGCCAGTCCAGCGCCTTGCGCGCGCCGGCGATTTCCTCCGCACCCGGAGCATCGCTGTGCGCCTTCTGCGTGCCTTGGCGCGTCGGCAGCCCGAAGCCGATGATGGTGTGGCAGGCGATGAGCACCGGCTTGTCGCTGGCTTGCGCCCAATCGAGCGCGCGCGCGACGTCGGCGGCGTCGTGGCCGTTGACCGCGATCGTGTTCCAGCCCGCGGCCTGGAAGCGCTCGATCTGGTCGGTCGAATCGGCGAGCGAGATCTTGCCGTCGATGGAGATGCCGTTGTTGTCGAACAGCACGATGAGGCGGTTGAGCTTGAGGTGTCCCGCCAGCGTGATCGCTTCCTGGCTGATGCCTTCCATCAGATCGCCGTCGCTGGCGATGACATAGGTGCGGTGATCCACGATATCGTCGCCGAAGCGCGCGTTCAGGTGCCGCTCGGCGATCGCCATGCCGACCGCGTTGGCGATGCCCTGGCCGAGCGGTCCGGTCGTGGTCTCGATACCCGGCGCATGGCCATATTCGGGGTGGCCGGCGCAAGGCGAACCCACTTTGCGGAAGGTCTTGATGTCGTCGATGCTCATGCCCGGATAGCCGGTGAGATAGAGCAAAGAATAAAGTAGCATCGAGCCGTGCCCGGCCGAGAGCACGAAGCGGTCGCGGTCGGGCCAGTGCGGATCGCCGGCATCGAATTTCAGGAATTTGAGGAACAGAACCGTCGCCGCATCCGCCATTCCCATCGGCAGGCCGGGATGGCCGGATTTCGCCTGCTCGACCGCATCCATCGACAGCGCGCGAATCGCGTTGGCGAGACGGCGAATCTGGGTCTGTTCGGGGCTTTGCGGCACGTCGCTCAAGCTCATCGATCCGGTTTCCTTGCCGCTTCAATTCGCTTAGCCAGCGCCGGGCCGCGCCGTCAAGAGCGCGTGGCGAACACATGACAGCTTTGCAGCGTTGACCCTCCCGCGCCTGCGGGCCACAGTGGCCGCGAACGCGACGGAAGGTCGAACCATGGGCAAGCTCGAGCCGGCGGCGGAACGCCTTACCCAGGCTTTGAACGCGCTCGAAGCGGGGCTTGTTCCCCTGCTCAAGGCGCAGGAAACGGCAAAGGCGGCGCAGTCGCGAATCGCCGCGCTGGAATCCGAGCGCGAGCGGCTTCTCGCGCGCATCGCCGATCTCGAACAGGAAACCGAAAGTCTCGGCCAGATCTCGGAAGAGGTCGAAACCCGCCTCGACGGCGCCATCGCCGAGATCCGTTCGGCGCTGGGAAGATGAGTCGATGATTTCTTTTTGTCGTCATGGCCGGGCCTGTCCCGGCCACCCATACTCACGGTGTTAGACCGAGGCTATGGATGGCCGCCACCCGCCTACGCTACGCTTCGGCAGGGCAAGCGAAACTCAAAGGCGCGACGGAGCTTCAGCGAAGCCGGCGAGGGCGGCCATGACGGACTTGGATTGGAGAATGTGATGCCTTTGGTCAACGTCATGGTCAACGGACGCGCTTACACCATCGCCTGCGACGAAGGCGAGGATGAGCATCTCAAGGAGCTGGCGGCGCATGTCGACGCCAAAGTGAAAGAGCTCGCCGGCTCGGTCGGCCAGGTGGGCGACCAGAAGATGATCCTGATGGCGGCGCTGCTCATCACCGACGAATTGTTCGAGGCGCGCGGGCGGCTGGAGACCCATGAGCGCCGCTCCGGCGAACTCGCCAACACCCACGCGGACCTCGCCAATCGCGTCGGCGAAGTGGAGAGGCGCGCGACCCGCGCCATCGAGGAGACCGACCGCAGAGCGGGGCAATCGCTCGACGATGCCGCGAAGCGTCTCGAGCGCATTGTGGCCGAGCTGAACGCGGCTTAGGCTTTTTCCACGTCGCCGCCGCTTGCGGCCCAGTCCTTGAACGCGCCCATGTTGAAGACCTGGGTGTAGCCCATCTCCATCAGCACCTTGCAGCTCAGCGCCGATCGCCCGCCCGACGCGCAATAGAGGATGATCGTCTTGTCTTTTGTGAACTGAGGGTCGTGATAAGGCACGCTCGGATCGGCGCGGAATTCCAGCATGCCGCGCGAGACGTTCACCGCGCCCGCGACTTTGCCGCTCGCCTGCACCTCCGGCGCGTCGCGCACGTCGACGACCAATACACCGCCCCGGCCGATCATGGTTTTGGCCTCGTCAGGCGAGATCCTGGGCACCACCGCATTCGCGGCTTCGATCATGTCTTTGACGGAGGCGGGCACGGGAACTCCCATTCGCGTGGGCGGCGATTGTAGCAGGGCACGCAGCGCGAGTCGTTGCAGTCGGAGCGCCGGACGCTTACCTTATCTTCTGGACGGGTACTGCCCCACGCGCCAGGCTAGCGATGCCCAGGGGCCTTAACGTTCTCACCGGGAGCTGTCCCTGGCCGGGGTCGTGGCCCTGGCCATATGGCGCCCACCTGCAACTGCAGGCCCGTGAGGATCCGAATGCCAGCGGTGGATGCGGTCCCGTCCGCTTCTCCACGTTTGCCCCGGGGATGACATTTGCGTTCGGGTTGGGCTCAATGCCGAAATGACCCCCAAACCCACCCTCCGCACCGAGGCAGCGGCGCGGCGCGCGGCGCTGGCGCGTGCGTGCCCCGATTTCGCGCAGCGCATCGCCGCCCATATCGATGAACTTGACGTGCCGAAGAATGCGGTCGTCTCGTTCTACTGGCCGATGGGCGACGAAGCCGATCCGCGCGCTCTGGCTTATGCGCTGGCGGCGAGCGGCGCGACGCTGGCGCTCCCGGTGCTGAAGACGAAGCGCGAACCGCTGATCTTCCGCCGCTGGCAGGAGGGCGAGCCGCTTTACGCGCACGCCTTCGGCATGCAGGAGCCTGGCGAGCGCGCACAGGAGCTGGTGCCCGACGTGCTGCTCGTGCCGCTGCTCGCCTTCGATGCGCGCGGCCACAGGCTGGGCTATGGCGGCGGTTTCTACGACCGCACGCTGGCCTCGCTGGCGCAAAAACGCGCCATCGGCATCGCCTTCTCCGGCCAGGAAGTCGCCGAGCTGCCCATCCACGAGCGCGACCATCCGCTCGACATGGTGGCGACCGAACGGGGCCTGCGGCGTTTTCGCTGAGCTGGCCCGCTCCATATGTTAAGAACCCCCATGCGCGTTCTGTTCATCGGCGACATCATCGGCAAACCCGGACGCGACGCGGTGGCGGCGGAGCTGCCGGCCTTGCGCGAGCGGCTGGCGCTCGATTTCGTGGTCGGCAACGGCGAGAACATCGCCGGCGGCTTCGGCATCACGCGCGCGACGGCGAATGAGCTTTTCAGTGCGGGTGTCGATTGCATCACCAGCGGCAATCACTGGGCGGACCAGAAGGAAATACTTTCGGTCATCGGCGATGAGGACCGCATCCTGCGTCCGCTGAACTATCCCAAGGCGACGCCGGGCAAAGGTGCCAATCTCTATATCGCGCGCGGGGGACACCGCGTGCTCGTCGTCAATGTGATGGGCCGCGTGTTCATGGATCCGCTCGACGATCCCTTCGCCGCCGTCGAGCGCGAGCTGAACGCCTGTCCGCTCGGCGAAGCGGCGGACGCGGTGATCGTCGACATCCACGCCGAGGCGACGTCGGAGAAGATGGCGATGGGCCAGTTCTGCGACGGACGCGCCAGCATGGTCGTGGGCACGCACAGCCATGTGCCGACGGCGGATGCGCAAATCCTTCCGCACGGCACCGCCTATCAGACAGATGCCGGGGCCTGCGCCGACTATGACAGCGTCATCGGCATGGAAAAGTTCGAACCGGTGCAGCGCTTCGTGAAAAAGATCAGCGGCGCGCGTTTCACGCCGGCTTCGGGCCCCGCCACGCTCTGCGCCGTGTTCGTGGAGACCGACGCGCGCGGCTTGGCCCGCCGCATCGAGCCGGTGCGCGTGGGCGGACGACTCAAACAGACGACGCCCGGCCTGGAATAGCGCGGCCCGCCGCGCCTTCCGCGGCGAAAACTTCCCGGGCGATCTGCGCCGCCTTTGCGCGCGCGCAAAGCCTCACGATCTGGCATCATGGCCGGCATGGAGATCGATCTTTTGTCGGCGGAGAGCTTCGCGAGCGGCCATCCGCTCGCGCAATATCGCTGGCTGCGCGAGAAAGCGCCGGTGCATTGGCACCAAGAGCGTCATGGCAAGGGCTTCTGGGCGGTGACTCGCTATGCCGACGTTTGGACCGTGGACCGCGATTTCCAGACCTATTCCTCCGAACCCACCATCATGATCAGCGATCCGGCGGCGGAAGCCGCGCTCGGTTTCGGCGGTTACAAGATGATGCTGATGATGGACCCGCCGCAGCACACCGCCTATCGCCGGCTGATCCGCAACGAGTTCACCCAGCCGGTCTCGGCGGGGCGCACCCCGCGCATGAACGCGTTGGCGAAACAGATCGTGGATTGCGTCATCGACAGAGGCGAATGCGATTTCGTCGCCGAGATCGCAGGCGAGATGCCATCCTATGTCATCGCCGAGCTGCTGGGCATTCCGCTCGACGACGGACGCGAGCTCTATAAGCTCACCGAGGCCATCCACACCGCGCCGGAAGTGCAGGAGGCCAATGCCGGCGGCATGGCGGTGCTGAAGATGTTCGAATATGGTCGCCAAGTGATCGAAGAAAAGCGCGCCCGGCCCAAAGACGATCTGGCCACCAAGCTGCTGCAGGCGGAGGTCGACGGCAAGAAGCTCGAGGATATCGAGTTCCTGCTCTTCTTCCTGCTGCTGGTCGATGCCGGCGGCGACACCACGCGCAACCTGCTGTCGTCGGGTTTGATCGCGCTGCTCGAGAGCCCCGAGCAGCTCGCCTGGCTCAAGGCCGATCTGCCGGCGCGGCTGCCCTCGGCGCGCGAAGAGTTGCTGCGCTACACCACGCCGGTGATCTATATGCGCCGCACCGCCAAACACGACACCGAGCTCGGCGGGCAGCGCATCCGCGAAGGCGACAAGGTGGTGATGTATTTCGGCGCGGCCAACCGCGATCCGGCGAAATTCGAACGGCCGGATATGCTCGATCTGTCGCGCACGCCGAACGAGCACATCGCCTTCGGCACCGGGCCGCATGGCTGCCTCGGCCAGCACATCGCGCGCATCGAGATCGACGCCATTTTGACAGAAGTGCTCACCCGCCTGCGCGACATCGAAATCGTGGGCCGGCCGGAATGGCTGGCTTCGAATTTCATCTCGGGCCCGAAGCGATTGCCGGTGCGGTACAAAGCGGCGTAGCAAGCTACAACGGTGTTTGTGTTGACGGCCTCCACCTCTCCCGCGCACCATCGATCTCATCGACATTCAGGAACAAAGGATCCCGCCATGGCCATCGATTTCGAGATTCCGGAAGAGGCAAAACAGATCCGCGAAAAGGTCCGCCAATGGGTGCAGGACGAATGCATCCCGGCGGAAGAACGCCTGAAAGGCGGCGCGCCATACAAGGAAGTGCTCGCCGAGCTGCGCAAGAAGGCACGGGCGCAAGGCCTGTGGTGTCCGTTCATCCCCAAGGAACACGGCGGCATGGGGCTCGGCCCGCTCGCCAACGCGTTGGTGCAGATGGAACTGGGTCAGAGCCATTTGGGCGCGCTGTCGATGAACAGCCAGGGTCCGGACGACGCCACGATGCTCACGCTGCTGGCGCACGGCACGGACTATCAGAAGGAGAAGTTCCTCAAGCCGCTGCTGAATGGGGAAAAGCGCATCTGCTATTCGATGACCGAGAAGGCGGCGGGCGCCGATGCCACCGGTATGCAGACGCGCGCCGAGAAGAAGGGCAACAGCGCCTATGTGCTGAACGGCGAGAAGTGGTTCTCGTCCGCCGCCACCGCCGCCGATATCGCGCTGGTGATGGCCAAGACCAATCCCGACGCGCCGCGTCATCAGCAATTCTCGACTTTCATCGTCGAGCTGCCCAATCCCGGCTACCGCATCGTGCGCAACGTCAAGACCATGGCGGTGGAGAGCCCGCTGTCGCACATCATGGGCGGCGGCCATGCCGAAATCGCGATCGAGAACCTCGAAGTGCCGGCGGAGAATCTTCTGGGCGGCGAGGGTAACGGCTTCAACATGGGCCAGCATCGCCTGGCTTACGGCCGCTTGCGCCACGGCATGCACAACGTCGCGATGGCGCAGCGCGCGCTCGACATGGCGGTCAAGCACGTTACCAGCCGTTCGACCTTCGGCAAGAAATTGTCGGAGCGCCAGGGCGTGCAATGGATGCTCGCCGATTGCGCCCGCGATCTCTATATCGCCCGTCTCATGCTGCTGCATATCGCCTACAAGGCGGAGAAGGGCATGGACCTGCGCCAGGAGAACTCGATCGCGAAGGTCTTCCTCGCCCATATGGTGCACAAGGTGGTGGATACAGCGATCCAGCTCCACGGCGCGCTGGGCTACAGCCAGGATACGCCGCTGGCGTCGTGGTACACCCATATCCGCTCGCAGCGCCTGGTCGACGGGCCGGACGAGGTGCACAAATGGACCGTGGGCCGCAATCTGATCAAAGCCTACGAGAAATTCGGCACCACCGCGGGCGCCGCGGGCGGCGACCTGCTCTAAAGGTGGACGGCGTGTTACGGCGGCCCTAACCTCGCCGCATGATCGGTCTGATTCTCCTTGCACTGATCGTGCTGGCGGGGCTGTGGGCAATCGCCATCTTCAACGGCCTGGTGCGGCGCAAGAACATGGTCGCCGAGGCGTGGAGCGGGATCGACGCGCAGCTCAAGCGCCGCGCCGATCTCATCCCCAACCTGGTCGACACGGTGAAGGGCTATGCCGGCCACGAACGCGAGACGTTCGAGGAACTGGCGCGGCTGCGCAGCCAAGGCCAGGCATCGGGCGATGTCGCGGCGCGCGGCCAGACGGAGCTGCAGATCGGCGCCGGACTCGGACGGCTGATGGCCGTGGCAGAGGGCTATCCACAACTGCGCGCCAGCGAGACTTTCCAGACTTTGCAGAAAGACCTGGCCGAGACGGAGGACCAGATCCAGCTCGCACGGCGCTACTACAACGGCACGGTGCGCGAGTTCAATGTGAAGATCGAGCAGTTCCCCTCGAACCTCGTCGCGCGTTTCGGCGGCTTCAAGCCGGCGCAATTCTTCCAGATCGAGAACGATGCCGACCGCGCCGTCCCCAAAGTGGCGCTCGGCACATGAGACGGGCAACCCTGTTCCTGGCTGCGTCGATCGCGCTGATTTCGCAGGCCGCCGCCGAAGAGCGCATCACCGACTACCACAGCGACATCCAGGTTGCGCAGACCGGCGCGCTCACCGTCAGCGAAACCATCACCGTGATCTCCGAAGGCGACCAGATCCGCCACGGAATCTTCCGCGTCTTCCCCACGCAATATCGTGACAAATATGGGCACCGGGTGCGCGTCGGCTTCGACGTACTGTCGGCGACGCGCGACGGCCATGCCGAGCCCTATAGCGTGGACGCAGTCGATGAGGGCGAGCGCGTCAAGATCGGCGATCCCGATGTGATCATCGAACCCGGCGAGCATACCTACACGCTGAATTACGCCACGGACCGGCAGATCGGCTTTTTCGACGACTATGACGAGCTCTACTGGAACGTCACCGGCAATTTCTGGAAGTTCCCGATCGCGCGTGCCTCCGCAACGATCCATCTGCCTGCCGGCGCGCGGATCAAGCAATACGCCTTTTACACCGGACCGGCCGGTTCGACCGCGCGCAATGCCGAAGCCGACGAGGTTTCCCCCGGCGAAATCCGGTTCGATACCACAGACCCGCTTGGGCAGGAGGAAGGGCTGACCGTCGCGGTCGGCTTCTCCAAGGGCGCGGTGATCCCGCCGACCCCGGCGGAACTGCGTTCCGAATTCATCCGCGACAACGCGGCGACGGTTACGGCCTTTGCGGGGCTTCTCGTCCTGCTGATCTATTTCACGGTTGTATGGTGGACGCACGGACGCGACCCCAAGCGCGGCGTCGTCATTCCCCTGTTCGCGCCGCCCAAGGATTTCTCGCCGGCCGCTGTGCGCTACGTCCATCGCATGACCTACGACCGCAAATCCTATGCCGCCTCGCTGGTCGATATGGCGGTGAAGGGCTATCTCAAGATTTCGCAGGACGACGACACCTACACCTTGACCCGCACGGGAAAGAGCGAAGGCGAGGCGGGCCTGCCCGATACCGAGAGCGCGATCGGCGAGCGGCTGTTCACTTCCGGCGACACGCTGGCCCTGGTGCAGCTCAATCACAGCGACATTGCAGCGTCGATCTCGGCGCTGCGCAACACGCTGAAGAACGAATATGAGCGCGTCTATTTCGTCACCAATCGCGGATGGTTCTTCGGCGGCATGGCGATTCTGGGCGTTTCGGCCGTCGCGACCGCGCTGTTGTGCGACAATCCCGCGTCTGCGGGATTCATCCTGGTTTGGCTTTCGGGCTGGTCCATCGGCACCGCGGCGCTCACCCATCGCGTCTATGACGAATGGGTGGCGGTGATTGCCGGCCCCGGTTCGCGCATTCTCAACGCGTTCAGCGCGCTGTTCTATTCGGCGTTTGCAACGCCCTTCGTCGCCGGTCTCGCATTCGGCATCGGCATTCTCGCCAGCGCCATCGCGTTGCCCGCCACGCTGGCGCTCGTCGCCGGCGGGATCGAGAGTTACGTCTTCTATCATCTGCTCAAGGCGCCCACGCTCGCCGGCGCGAAGATCATCGACCAGATCGAGGGCTTCCGCATGTTCCTGGTGACGGCGGAGAAAGACCGCCTCGAAGCGCTCAATCCGCCGCAAGTGACGCCGCAGGTGTTCGAGCGCTTCCTGCCCTATGCCATCGCGCTCGACTGCGAGAACCAGTGGAGCAGGAAGTTCGAAGCCCAAGCGGCCGCCGCGGGCATGGCGCCGGCCACGGCACGAGCCTATGCGCCCGTTTGGTATTCCGGCAGCTCGTTCGATGGAATGGGGGTCGCCGCATTTTCGAGCGCGCTCGGCGCTTCGATGGCGTCCGCGGCCGCGTCGGCTGCGACGGCGCCAGGCTCCAGCTCGGGAAGCGGCGGCGGCGGATCGTCCGGCGGCGGCGGCGGTGGCGGTGGCGGAGGGGGCTGGTAGATGGCTGCGGAAATTTTTTCCGCCATTATATGCAGTGCACAAAAATTCAGGCGTCATTTTTGTTCGAGTATATTCCTCAAGGACTTACGCCCGATTTTCGCGCCGCAAATAATTTTCGTGGAGCCCCTTGAACCTGCCCGGTCGAAATCCCATTTCCGTTAAATCCCCACAGGTGCGAGATGACGGAACGGGCGCAAATCGCTTTGCGCTTCGACGTGTGTTTCGCCTTGCGCCCGAGCGGGTGCTGCGATGCAACGAAGGAAGGGGTTTGTCCAATATCCTCAAAGCGTTGATAGCAAACCTGCGAGGTTGAACCGCGATTTCCGGAAAACCGTCGAAAATCATTCCGTTTGGGAAGGTACAGGTCTCAGGGCACCAGCGGCATGCGGTTGCCGTAATAGGAGGCCGGCGGGTACGCATCCATGTTGCTCAGCGAGACGATCACCGTCTTGGCATCGGGATAGATGCGCATTTCCGTCGACATGCCCGGCGCGCCGCCGGTATGTCCGTAGTTGCGCGCAAGGCCCTTGCCGTGCAGCTCGAAGCCATAGCCGTACCAGTCGTCCTTGGTTTCGGAGCGCGTCGCGGCTTCGCGCAGTTCGGTGGGAAGCAGCGTTCCCTCCATCATCGCATGGGCGAAGCGCAGAAGGTCCGCCGCGGTGGAATAACCGCCGCCCGCCGATGTGCCGCGCCAGGGCAGGGTGTCGGTGTTCGGCACCCACTGGCCGTCCTTCTGCATGTAGCCGATGACGCGGCCGGGCACATGCACGGACTCGGGCAGGAAACCCGTGTCGTTCATGCCTGCGGGCTTGAAGATGTGGTCGCGGACATAATCGTAATAGTTCTCGCCGCTCGCCTTGCCGATGATGACGCCGAGCAGGATAAAGCCGTAGTTGGAATAGGCGGTCTGCGTGCCAGGCGGAAATTCCGGTCCGCGCGCGCCATAGAGGGTCACATAGTCGTCGAGGGTCCTAAGCTCGAGGCGGTGCTTGTCGAATTCGGGCCCGAAGATATCGCCGGTTCCGCCGACATGGGTAAGCAGCATGCGAATGGTAACCTTGCGCGCGATGTCCTTGTTCGGATAGTCGGGCAGGTATTGGCCCACGGTGCCGTCGAGCGAGAGCTTGCCCTGGGCGACAAGTTGCAAGGTGGCGACGGCGGTGAACATCTTGTCCATCGAGCCCAGGCGGAACTTGTCGGTTGCTTCGAGCGCAATCTTCTTCTCGCGGTCGCCATAGCCCCAGGCCTTGTCGAGCAGGATCTTGCCGTGGCTCTCGATGAGGATCACGCCCATGAACTTGTCCTGCGCCGCAAGCCCGTCGATGCGCGCGTTCATGGCTTTGAGCGCCGCATCCTGCGACAAGCGCGGGATGGCGAGATCGTCGGGGCGATCGATGCCTTCCACCTGAGCGAAGGCGAACGTCGTCGGATCTTTGGGATCGAGCCGGTATTCGGCGCGCAGGACCTCATCCGCATTGGCCTCGCTCAGGATCGCCACGATGTCGTTGGGTTCGTTCTTCTCGATCTTGAGGACCGAGAGCGGGCCGAACAGGTTTCGGATATCGAGATAATCCTGGACCTTGCTCGGGCGGTGGTACTTGTCGATGTAGGCTTGCAGCTTCGCCGGGTCGCCGGAATTGAGCCCGTCGACATACATGGAAAGCGCGCGGCCGGCGGGCGTATCGGGAATCTCCACCGCGTGGGCGCACGATGCCGCGGCGACGGCGCAGGCGAATGCCGCAATGGCGAATTTCATGGAGACTCTCCCCCCTACCAGATCTTCACTCGCCGATCCGGCGCGACATAGAGCTTGTCGTCCGGCTTGACGTGGAAGGCCGCGTACCAGGCATCGATGTTGCGCACCACGCCGTTGACGCGGAATTGGCGCGGCGAATGCGGGTCGCTCACCACCTGTTTCCTGACGAAGTCGTCGGTAACCTTGCCGCGCCAGGCCTGTGCCCAGCCCAGGAACACGCGCTGGTCGCCGGTGAACCCGCCGATGACCGGCGCGCGCCTGCCGTGCAGCGAGGCGTGATAGGCATCCAGCGCCAGAGTCAGCCCGCCGAGATCGGCGATGTTCTCGCCCATGGTGAGATCGCCGTTGACATGCACGCCGGGCAACGGTTCGAAGCCCGAATATTGCGCGCCCAGCGCCTTGGCGCGGGCCTCGAACTTGTCGGCGTCGTCGCCGGTCCACCAGTCGCGCAAGCGGCCCTCGGCATCGATCTTGCGGCCCTGGTCGTCGAAGCCGTGCGTCAGCTCGTGGCCGATGACGCCGCCGATGGCGCCATAGTTGATCGCGGCATCGGCGCTCGGATCGAACATCGGCGCCTGAAGGATTCCGGCCGGGAAGGCGATGTCGCGCAGATTGCCGTTATAGGCATCGTTGGTCTGCGGCGTCATCAGCCAGTCGCTGCGGTCGACGGCAGCGGAGAGGCGGCCGGAATAGAAGGCCCAGTCCGCGGCGCCGGCGCGGCGCACGTCGCCCAGCAGATCGGTGGCATCGATCTTGAGCGCGGAATAGTCGCGCCGGTGATCGGGATAGCCGACTTTGATCGTGTAGGTGTCGAGTTTCTTGAGCGCCTCGGCGCGTGTCGTGTCGCTCATCCAGTCGAGATGCTCGAGGCGTTTGCGATACGCGGCCTTCAGGTTGGCGACGAGCTCTTCGATCTTGGCTTTCGCCGACGGTGGAAAATATCTGGCGACATAGAGTTCGCCGACGCCCCAGCCCATGGTGCCGAAGGTGCCGAAGCGGTCGCCCACCAGGAAGTCGCTTCCCGCCACGGCGGTGACGGCGCGCTTCCAGCGCGCGCGCTGTTCCTGCTGGCCGGAAAGGGTCTTATCGTGCAGTTCGAACCATGCGCTGGTGAAAGGTTTGGAGAGATAGGGCGCGGCGTTGTCGGCGATGTGGAAGGCCTGCCAGGCCTGGATCGTATCCACGCGCGTGGTGGCGAGGATGGCGGCAAGTTTCGGGAACGCGGTGCGCTCGGCCACGATGACCTTGTCGGCGTTGGCGAGACCGGCCTGTTCGAGGAATTCGCGCCAGGCAAAGCCCGGCGCGTAACGGACGAGCTCTCCGATCGCCATCGGGTTATAGACCTTGTCGGCGTCGCGCTGTTCCGCCTTGGTCCAGCTCGCATCCGCGATCCGGGTTTCGAATTCGACGACGGCCTTCGCCGCCACGTCGGGATCGGGCCAGTTCACCAGATGCAGCAGTTGCGCGACATAGGCTTGGTATTTCGCCTTCTGCGCCGCGAAGTCGGGGTTGAGATAATAATCTCGATCGGGAAGGCCGAGCCCTCCCTGAGAGAGATAGATGGCGTAGTGCTTGGGATCCTTAAGATCGACATCGACGAAGAAATTGAACAGCGTGGCTTGGAGGTCGGCATTGCTGCGGCCCATCTGCGCCGCGAGCTGCTCGCGCGACGTCGACGCGCTCACCTCCGAAAGCAGCGGAGCGAGCGGCTCCGCGCCCAGCGCGTCGATGCGCGGCCTGTCCATGAAGGCGGCGTAGAAGGCGCCGACTTTCGCGGCCATGCTGTCGTCATGCAGCTTCGATGCGCCTTCCATCAGCGCATGCAGCCGCGCTTCGGTGCGGTCGGACATCTGAAGGCGCAGCGAATAGCCCGGCTTGTCGGCGGGGATTTTCGTCTTGTCGAGCCAGCGGCCGTTGGCATAGCGGAAGAAGTCGTCGCCGGGGCTGGTCCTGCGGTCCATGCCCGCGGTGTCGAGGCCCCATCCGCCATAGAGCGGAGCGGCGGCGGCGGTCGAGGTCACGAAAAGAACCAGAGCGAGAAAGTGCGCTTTTCTCATGTCGTCCTCGCTTCCCGCCCCGCCCCCGAAAGTGGGAAGACAGCGCCATATCACGCCGAACCGCTCGCGCACACCCTACAAAACCGTATGGGGCAATTTTCCACGGTCACGCGGATGTTTTTTTGCATCCGCGCAATCGAGGGCTATGGTCCGCACGCAGAACAGAATGAGTTGACGCCATGTCCATATTCCGCCTGACCGCGATCGCCGCGATGCTCGTGTCCATCGGGGCGTTGGCCGCGGATCAGCCGCAGGGCATCGACCTCGCCGGCATGGACCGCTCGGTCGTGCCGGGCGACGATTTCTTCGGCTATGCCAACGGCACATGGCTGAAAAATACCGAGATCCCTGCCGACCGCGCCTCCTATGGTGCGGGCGCGATCCTGGTCGAAAAGACGCGCGGCCAGGTGCGTGCGCTGATCCAGGATGCGGCCAAGGCGACGCCGCCTTCCGGTAGCAGTGCGCAGAAGGTGGGCGACTACTACGCGAGTTATCTGGACACCGCCGGGATCGAGAAGAACGGCTTGAATCCGCTGAAGTCCGAGATGGACCGCATCGCGGCGATCAAGGACAAGACGTCGCTGGCGTCCTATCTGGGTTCCACCTTGCGCGCCGATGTCGACGCCCTCAACTCGACCAATTTCTACACCGATCACATTTTCGGTGTGTGGATCTCGCAGGCCTTCGAACATCCCGACCGCAATGTTCCCTATGTCTTGCAGGGCGGTCTCGGCATGCCCGACCGCGAGTATTATCTCTCCGCCAAGCCGCAGATGGCGAAATTGCGCGACGCCTATCGCGGGCATATCGCCAAGGTTCTGACGCTCGCCGGCATCGCGGATGCGAACCGCAGGGCGGACGCGATCTTCGCGCTCGAAATGGCGATCGCAAAGACCCATGCCTCGCGCGAAGCTTCGGAAGACGTGCATCTGGCCGACAACCCCTGGACCCGCGCCGATTTCGCGAAGAAGGCGCCGGGGATGGACTGGAACGCCTATTTCGCCGCCGCGATGCTTGGCGGCCAGAACGACTTCATCGTCTGGCATCCGACAGCGGTCGTTGGAACCTCGAAGCTCGTGGCCAGCGGCGATCTCGGCGTGTGGAAGGATTACCTGACCTTCCACCTCATCGATCATTTTGCGGGCGTGCTGCCCAAGGCGTTCGATGACGAGCATTTCGCGTTCTTCGGCACGACGCTCTCCGGCACGCCCAGGATGCAGGACCGCTGGAAGCGCGCCATCGACGCGACCGACCGCGCGCTCGGCGAAGCCGTGGGCAAGATGTATGCGGCCAAGTATTTCCCGCCCTCGTCCAAGGCGCGCATCCAGGCCATGGTCAAGGATCTGATCGCGGCGTTCCACGCGCGAATCGAAAAGCTTTCCTGGATGTCGCCAGCGACCAAGGCCAAGGCGATCGCCAAGCTCGACGTGCTGTATGTCGGCGTCGGTTATCCCGAGCGTTGGATCGACTATTCCGCCTTCGATGTCCGTCGCGGCGATGCCTTCGGCAACGCTTGGCGTTACGAGATTTTCGAGTACAAGCGCAACCTCGCCAAGCTGCATCAGCCGGTCGACCGCATGGAATGGTCGATGGTGCCGCAGGAGGTCAACGCGGTGAACCACCCGCTCGGCAACGCGCTCAACTTCCCGGCCGCGATCCTTCAGCCGCCCTTCTTCGATCCCAAGGCGGACGATGCCTATAATTTCGGCGCCATCGGCGCGACCATCGGCCACGAGATCAGCCACAGCTTCGACGACCAGGGCAGCCAGTTCGATGCGCAGGGGCGGCTGATCAACTGGTGGACGCCTGAGGACCTTGCGCATTTCCGCGCCGCATCGGCGCAATTGGCGGCACAGTTCGACAAGTACCGTCCGTTTCCCGATCTCGCCGTCAACGGCAAGCAGACCTTGAGCGAGAACATCGCCGACGTGGCGGGGCTTTCCGCCTCGCACGATGCCTATGTGCTGTCGCTGCACGGCAAGCCCGCGCCGGTGATCGACGGGCTGACCGGCGATCAGCGCTTCTTCCTCGCCTTTGCGCAGAGCTGGCGCAACAAGACCCGGGACGCGGCGCTGCGCCAGCAGATCCTGACCGACGGCCACGCGCCCGCGATGTACCGCGCGATCACCGTGCGCAATCTCGATCCCTGGTACCCTGCCTTCGACGTCAAACCCGGACAAAAGCTCTATCTCGCGCCGAAGGACCGTGTTCAGGTGTGGTGAGCCCGGCCAAAACCGTTACAATTATTTGAGAAACCATTCAGGTTGGCGCGTGTTTCCGCATGGGGGCCGCGGGCGTCTGGATTCGCTTCTGGAGGATTTGCCATGAAAATCTTGTTTCTCGGAGTCTTGAGTCTCAGCCTGGTCGCGGCCGCCGGCCTGCGGGCGGATGAGCATCACCCCAACAACGGCCGCGAGCAGCACCCATCCCATGCGGCAAGCAGCCATCGCGAATCGCATCCCGGCATGGGTGAAACGCACACGCGTCCAGAGCACCACGCCACGGAGCGCCGCACGACGGAGCACCACGCAACGGAGCACCACACCACAGAGCATCGCGAAGTGCATCGCAATGTCGAAGTCCATCGCAACGTAACCGTCCATCGCAATGTCGTGGTCCGCGGCGGAGCGAGGCTCGCGCATTTCCACCACAGCTTCCGTGCGCCCCGCCGCTTCCACATCCGTGCCTGGGCGCCGCCGCGCGGCTTCCGCTATCGCCGCTTCTATGTGGGCGAGCGCATCCCCACGGTTCTTCTGGCCGCCGACTTCTTCATCTCGGACTACGCCGCCTATGGGCTCGACTATCCGGGCAGCGAATATGTGTGGGTGCGCGACGGCGACGATGCCGTCCTCGTCGACCGCTACACCGGCGAAGTCATCGAGGTCGAGTACGACGTCTTCTATTGAGGCCGGTTGAGCCTGTCCTCTGCCGCCGATAGGCTCGGCGGCGGAGGGGTCCATGTGGGTTCTGTCGGGGATCGGGGTCGTCGTCCTGGGCTTTGCGCTCCGGCTGAACCCGCTGTTCGTCGTCGTCGCGGCCGCATTGGTCGCGGGCCTCGCGGCCGGGATGCATCTCGACGCGGTGGTGGCGATGCTGGGCCACGATTTCGTCGCCAACCGATTCATTGCGGTGGCGTGGCTCGTGCTGCCGGTGATCGGACTGTTGGAGCGCGGCGGCATCCGCGAACGCGCGCGCACGCTGATCGCGCGCGTGCATGCCGCGACCGCGGGCCGGGTGATGATCCTCTATCTCGCCCTGCGGCAGATCACGGCGACCTTGGGCCTGACCGCGCTGGGCGGCCATGTGCAGATGGTGCGGCCGCTGATCGCGCCCATGGCCGAAGCCGCGGCGGAGAAGGAGGCGCCGCTCGACGACGCGACGCGCGAGAAAGTCCGCGCCTATGCGGCCTCGGCGGACAATGTCGGCGTGTTCTTCGGCGAGGACGTGTTCGTCGCCATCGGCTCGATCCTGCTGATCAAGGGATTCCTGGAACAGAACGGCATCGTCGTGACGCCGCTCCAGCTCTCGGTGTGGGCGATCCCCACGGCGCTGATGGCGTTCGCGATCCATGCCACGCGTCTTTGGCTGTTCGACCGCAGGCTGCACGCGCGGGACAAGTCGTGATCGGTCTCGGCGCGCTCTACGGACTGATCGGCACGATGTTCGCGGCCTTCGCGCTCGGCCATGTGCTTGCGCGGTCGTGGCGCAGCGCGGCGTTCTGGGGCTGCTTCGCCGTGACGATGCTGGGCGGGTCGTATTTGTCCGACACGGCCAATGGATTGCTGGTGATTGCCATGGCGGTCCTGGCGACGATGGGCCTCAAACCGAAGCCTGCGCCGACGGCAGATGCGAAGATGCGGGAGGCATCGGCGAAGAGACTCGGCAACGCGCTGTTCCTGCCCGCGCTCGCCATTCCGGCGATCACCTTGGCGGGGACTTTCCTGTTGCCGCACAGCGGGTTCGTCGATCCCAAGCAGGTGACGCTCGTCGCACTCGCGCTCGCGGCGATCGTCGCGCTGGCGCTGGCGATGCCGATGGTGCGCGCGGGACCGGGCACCACCGTCAACGAGGGGCGAAGGCTGGTGGATTCCATCGGCTGGGCTGCGGTGCTTCCGCAGTTGCTGGCGGCGCTGGGCGGCGTGTTCGCAGCCGCCGGCATGGGAAAGGTCGTGTCCGAGATCGCCGCGACCGCGATCCCCATGACGTTGCCGGTCGTGGCGGTTGTGACCTACACAATCGGCATGGCGGTTTTCACGGGCATCATGGGCAATGCTTTTGCGGCGTTCCCGGTGATGACGGCCGGAATCGGTTTGCCGCTGATCGTGGGCAAGTTCGGCGGCGATCCCGTGATCATGTCGGCGGTCGGCATGCTCAGCGGTTTCTGCGGTACGCTGACGACGCCGATGGCGGCGAATTTCAACATCGTGCCGGCGGCGATACTGGACTTGAAGGACCCCAACGGCGTGATCAAGGTCCAGATTCCGACGGCCGTTCTTCTCCTGATCGCCAACACGGTTTTGATGGCGCTTTTCGTCTATCATCGGTGATGCCATGACCCAACCGACCCAGGCTCTTGCCGAGCGTTTCGCTTCGATCGCCTTGAGCCATGTCCGCTGCGAATTTCCCAACAAGCTCGATCACGTGCTCGATGGTGCAGACGATGCGCGCACCCCGCGCGATCTGCATCCGATCTTCTACGGCAGCTTCGACTGGCACAGCTGCGTGCACGGCTACTGGATGCTGGCGCGGCTGCTCCGGCTGTTTCCCGGGCATGCGCAGGCCGAAGCGACGGCGGCCCTGTTCGACGCGGCCTTCACCGAGGACAACGTCGCCGGCGAATATTCCTACCTGCTGCGTCCGTCGAGCGGCGGGTTCGAGCGTCCCTATGGCTGGGCCTGGGCGCTGATGCTGGCAGCGGAGCTGCGGCGCGCGGATGAGCCGCGTTGGACCGAAGCGTATCGCCCGCTGGAGAACGCCTTCGTCGCGCGCTTTCACGATTTCCTGCCCAAGCTCAGCTATCCGATCCGCGCCGGCACGCATGCCAACACCGCCTTCGCGCTGGTGCTCGGCGAAGAATATGCGCGCGTCGCACATGACCAGCGCTTGCGCGATCTATTTGCGGCTCACGCGCGGCGCTGGTTCGGCAACGACCGCGATGCGCCGGCCTGGGAGCCGAGCGGTGACGACTTTCTCTCGCCGACCTTGATCGAGGCGTTGGCGATGTTACGTCTGTCGCCGCGCGGGGAATTCATCCGGTGGTTCGCACGCTTCCTGCCTGCGCTTTCGCAAGGCCTGCCCGCGGTCCTGTTCGAACCCGCGACGGTAAGCGATCGCAGCGACGGCAAAATCGCCCATCTCGACGGCGTCAATCTGAGCCGCGCCTGGTGCCTGCGCGCGCTTGCGGATGCGGCCGGCGACAATGCGCTGGCCGCGCTGCTGCGCGACGCGGCGCAAAAACACATCGCCGCCTCGCTCGCGCATGTGGCTGGCGATTATGCCGGCGAGCACTGGCTGGCGACGTTTGCAGTGCTGGCGTTAGGGCTGCAGGGCTAGTAGCTCGCCCTTCTTCTCGAGCCGGAAGGGATTGCCTGCCTGCAGCGCGATGCAGAACCAGCCCGTGGCGCCGGTATGCAGAGCCGCGTAGTAGTCGTCGCCGCCGTCGCCGGTCTGCAGCCCGTCTTTGGATGCGGCATCGATACCGTAGCCGTCCGCGTTCGGCGCCGACGTCTGTCCGGTTCCGACGTCGCCGAGCAGGATATCGGCCTGCGTGATGTCGTCGCCCTGGTTGCGCGCGAGAAGCGCGGCCGCAGCATGCGCGGTGCCTTCGAACCAAACGCCGGAGCGGTCTTTCACTTCGAAGCTCAGCCCCTGGAAATCGCCACTGGTGGCGGAGAGATGCGCCAGCGCCCAATCGATCGAGCCTTGATAGGCGCCAAGTCCCGTCGCCAGATAGCTCCAGGTCTGAACATCTTCAGGGGTCGGGTCGCCGCGGTTCACGGTCCTGCCGTCGTCGAGCGTGCCGATGTAGAAGAAATCTTTCTTGCGGTTCCACATCGACTTGACGAAGCGCAGCGCGTGCGCCGCGTTCGTCTTCCACGAGGCGTCGCCGGTCTCCTGCCGCAACATCGCGAAGAAGGCGTAGGTGTCGATGTTGTGCTCGGTAGATTTCCAGAGGAGCTTGCCGCCGTCCGCTTTCAGGCCCCCGGTGTAGCCGCCCTTGCCGCGCGTGTCGTAGGCGTTTGCCAGGATGAAATTGCCCAGCGCCAGCGCTGCATCGAGATAAGTCCCGTCATGGGTGGCGCGATAAAGATGCAGCAGCGCCATCCCTGTCCAGGCGATGTTGCCGGTATAGCTGCTTTGCGCCGCGACGTCGGGCGTGCCGTCGCCGTTGAGGAACGGATCGGCGTGATAGGCGTCGCGCACGCGCCCGTCGGCGGCTTCGTCGTGCTGCTGCGCATAGACCAGGCTGTCGCCCAGCACTTTGGCGCGGTCCTTGTCGTTGCGATTGCCGCGCTGCAGCAGCGCCACGATCAGCACTGCGTCGTCATAGGTGTAGCTGACGTCGCCGTCGTCGAAGGTCGCGGTCGGCACGAAACTCTGCGCCACGCGCAGCGTATCGCCGGTGCTGTATAGATCCATCATCCGGTCGACGAAGGTGTAGGCCTTGTCCAGCGGCGTCTGTTGCGCCGCCGCGGCCGCGGGCGCCAGCAAGACAAGCGCGGCGAAAAGCGTCGCGCGCAGGTTCATCCCCAACGTCCCGCCACGGGATGCGAGCTCGACAATCCGCCGTCGACAGGGAATGCCTGGCCGTTCACGTACGAGGCATCGTCGCTCGCCAGGAACAGCGCCATGTGCGCGATCTCCTCCGGATGGCCATAGCGGCGCAGCGGATTGAGCTGGCCGATCTTGCCTTCGGTGCCGCGTTCCTTGGCACGGTCGAAGATCGGCTTTGTCATGCCGGTCTCGATGATGCCGGGACAGATGGCATTGACTCGGATGCCGGTGCCGGCGAGCAGGTTGGCGCTGAGCTGGGTGAGCGAAATCACACCGGCCTTGCTCGCGCTATAAGGCGCGCCGCCGGCGCCGGAGCGCAGTCCGGCGACCGAGGCCGTGCACACGATGGCGCCCTTCTTCTTCGGCACCATCACCCGTGCGGCATGCTTGATGGCGAGATAGACGCCGATGAGATTGACGCTCAGGACGTCCATCCAGTCCTGCGCGGAAAGTTCAAGGAAGTTGCGAAAACCGCCGCTCACCCCGGCATTGGCATAGAGCGCGTCGAGCGTGCCGTATTCCGAAACCGCCCGGTCGACGGCCGCGGCGATGTCCGACTCCGAAGCCGCATCGGCGCGAATCGCGATTGCCATGCCACCGTCGCGCGCAATCGTCTTGGCGGTCTCGTCCACCTCGGCCGCGCGATCGACCGCGACCACCTTGGCACCCTCCTTGGCGAAAAGAACTGCGCTGGCGCGGCCGATGCCGCTGGCTGCGCCGGTGATCAGGGCCACGCGTCCATCCAGGCGTTTCATGCATTTCTCCTTTGATAGTTGCCGGAGCTTGCCCGCCCCAGAGCCGGGGTCAAGCCGTCGCCCTAGAGAGAGGCGGGGGCGCGGGTTAAAGTCGATTTGGGATGAACCGTACCGACGATTCTGTCTTGGCTGACGATCACGCCTGGTTCCGTCTGGAACGGAAGGGGCGCGTGCTGCGGTTTGTCGCCGGTGGCGAATGGGTGGTAGGCGCCGCAGCCCGCCTCGACCGCGAACTCTCGCAGCTTGGTCTTGGCGGCGCTGCGGAGGCCGAGATCGATGGTCGAGCGCTCATGCGGCTCGACAGTGCCGGCGCCTGGCTGCTGGTGCGCACCAAGCAGGCGCTGGAAGAGGCGGGCGCGCGGGTCACGCAATTCGCCCTTCCGGAGAAATACGAGCCGCTGATCACCGCGATCGAACACGAGCACCATGCGCCCCCGGTCGTGATCGAGCGGCGCCATGGCATCGTGGCCATCGTCGAGCGCGTCGGCATCGGCACGGTGGCGGCCGGCCGCCAGGGCTATCGCATGCTCGGCTATCTCGGCCGCTTCGTCATCGAATGGCTGGAAGCCGTCTTCAAGCCCAGCGGCAATCTAAGGCTGGCGCCGCTTTTCCACCAGATCGAGGAGGTGGGGATCAATGCGCTGCCGATCGTGGGCCTGCTGCAATTCCTGATCGGCATCGTCATCGCCTATCAGGCCGCGGAACAGTTGCGCCGCTTCAATGCCGAAATCCTGACCATCGACGGCGTAGCGTTCGGCATCCTGCGCGAGCTTGGGGTGCTCATCACCTCGATCATCGTCGCAGGCCGGTCGGGTTCGGCCTTCACCGCCGAGATCGGCACCATGCGCGTCAACGAGGAGATCGACGCGCTCGAAACCATCGGCATCAACACCTTCGACGTCCTGGTGTTGCCGCGCGTGCTGGGGCTACTGATCGCTCTGCCGCTTCTGACCTTCTACTCCGACGTGATGGCGATGATCGGCGGCGCGATGATGTGCTATTTCGATCTCGGGATCACCGTTCCGGCCTTCATGCGGCATCTGCACAGCGCGGTCTCGGTGAACGCGTTCCTGGTCGGTCTGATCAAGGCGCCGGTCTTCGCGGTGGTGATCGGACTGGTGGGCTGCTACGAAGGCCTGCAGGTCGAGCGCAATGCCGCCAGCGTCGGCAAGCTGACGACGCGCTCCGTCGTCGAATCGGTGTTCCTGGTGATCGTGCTCGACGCCGGATTCTCCATCCTGTTCTCGATCCTGAAGATCTGACCATGGCGGAACGCGAGCGGGAGGTCGTGATACGCGTGCGGGGGCTGGTAAACCGGCTCGGCGGCAACCTGATTCACGACGGACTCGATCTCGACGTCTATCGCGGCGAGGTTCTGGGCGTGGTCGGCGGTTCGGGCGCGGGCAAGTCGGTGCTGCTGCGGACGATCGTGGGCCTGAACCGGCCGGCAGCCGGCACTGTGGAAGTCTTCGGTCAGGATCCGGTGCCCCATCGCGAACGCCCCGAAAACGCCGTTCAGACGCGCTGGGGCGTTCTCTTCCAGGAAGGGGCGCTGTTCTCGTCCCAGACCGTGGCCGAGAACATCCAGGTGCCGCTGCGGGAGTATACCGACATGGACCAGGCGCTGATGAACCAGATCACGGCGATGAAGATATCCATGGTGGGCCTGCCGGACGATTCGGCGCGCAAATTCCCCTCGCAGCTTTCGGGCGGCATGAAGAAGCGCGCGGGGCTGGCGCGCGCGCTCGCCGCCGATCCCGAGATCGTGTTTCTGGACGAGCCCACGGCGGGCCTGGACCCGATCTCGGCGAACCAGTTCGACGCGCTGCTGCGCAACCTGCAGAAGAGCCTCAATCTCACGGTGTTCATGGTGACGCACGATCTCGACACCTTGCGCGCGACCGCCGACCGCATCGCGGTGCTGGTCAACCGCAAGATAAAGATCGGCACGATCGAGGAGCTGGTGCGCGACCCCGATCCCTGGATTCAGGAATATTTCTCCGGTCCGCGCGGACGCGCGGCGCTGGCGCATTGAGGGAGCGATCATGGAAACCAAAGCGAACTATGTGGCCGTGGGAACCTTCGTTCTCGTCTGCATGCTGGGCCTGGTGGTGACGCTGCTGTGGTTCGCGGGCGCGCAGTACAGCCAGGAATACGTCTATTACCAGACCTACTTCAAAGGTCCCGTGACCGGCCTGGGCGACGGAACCGTGGTGCGGTTCAACGGCATCGACGTGGGCCGCGTGACGGACCTGAATTTCGATCCAAACGATCCTCAGCGCGTCATCGCCAAGCTGCAGCTTCGGCCCAATCTCCACATCCGCGAAAACTCCGTGGCCTCGATCGAGAGCGAGGGGCTCACCGGCGGATCCTATGTGGAGATCAGCGGCGGCACGAAAAATTCGCCCGAACTGACCGCGCCTTACGGCCAGATCCCGGTCATCAAATCGGCGCCCTCGACCTTGCAGCAGCTCGAGCAGAGCGCGCCGCAGCTGGTGGCCAAGCTCAACGGCGTCGCCGACCGCTTGAACGACGTGCTCAGCGACAAGAACCGCAAATCCTTGAGCGACATTCTCGGCAATCTCGACACCACAACGTCCGCACTCGCCAGGCGCTCCGGCGATATCGACGCGACGCTGGCCAATTTCTCGAAGGCATCGAAGAACCTCGCACAGGCATCGGCGCAGATGACGCCCATGCTCGCCGACGCCGACAAGAGCGTGAAATCGATCGGCAAGCTTTCCGCCGATGCGGACACGTTCGTCAAGGGCGAAGCGCTCGGCCAGTTCGCGGATCTGCTGCGCGAATCGCGCGGCCTGGTCGCCAGCCTGACGCGGTTGTCGAACGAACTGGACCGCCAGCCGACCAAACTGCTCTTTGGTGACCGCTACAAGGGATACACGCCCAAATGACCGAGGCCACAGGAACTTTGAACCGCCGGGCGGTTCTGTTGGCGGGATCGGCGCTGATGCTCGCCGGTTGCGGCGACATCATCGGCCCGAGCGCGACGCCGAAACAGCTCTACACCCTGACGCCCAATGGCAGCGCCGCCGCGGCCGGGCAAAGGGCGGATTTCTCTCTGGCCGTCGCCGCCGGCACGGACTCGCAATACCTGGACAGCACGCGCATTGCGCTGACGCACGCCGACGGCAGCCTGGACTACTACGCCGACGCCGCGTGGACCGATCGCCTGAGCGTGTTGGCGCGCAACGCGCTGGTCGAAGCCTTCGAGGCAAGCGAACGGATCGCGGCCGTGGCGCCCGAAAGCGAAGGGTTCCAGGCGGACTATTTGCTGGAATGCGAAATCCGCGACTTCGAGGCGCGCTACCCCGCGCCTGACGCGATCCCGACCGTGCGCATCCGGATCGTGTCCAAGCTCGCGCCGACGCATGGCCGCGCCATCATCGCCGATCTGGAGTCCGTGCATGAGGCGGCGGCAACGCAGAATTCCGTGGCCGCAGTGGTGCGCGCCTTCGATGACGCCCTGGGGCCGGTGCTGGCCGATATCGTCGCTTGGGCGCTGGCGGCCCCGAAAGCGAGTACCGGCTGATGCGGAACCATTCTCCCGCGCTTTCCGTTAAAGGAACGATTAGCGGGAGATTGCCATGCTCAGATGGGCCTTCGTTTTTTTGATCGTCGGACTGATTGCCGCCATATTCGGCTTTACGTCCATCGCCGGCGCTTCGATCGAGATCGCCAAGATCCTGTTCTTCGTCTTCATCGCGATCTTCGTGGTTCTCCTGATCGCGGGGATCGCGGCCGGGCGAAGAGTCACCGGGCCTTAGCGGCACCGGCGCGCAAATTCGCTCACTGGCGGTTGCGTGGGCAAGGTGTCTCACCAGCTTCTCAAAACCGACTTTCCCGAGCCGCTCTCCGTACCGGAAGGGCACGTCGACGGGACCTGGAATCTCATCGGCGATCGGGGCCAACGAATCCGTCTGATATGGCGCGAACGCGGCGGGCCGCCCGTAAAGCCTCCGCACGCCGAAGGTTTCGGAACCCGGCTGATCCAGAACATTCTGCGCGCGGAACTGGGAGATGCCCCCTCAAAATGCGCTTCGAACCGGAGGGCCTGATCTGCGAATTCGACGGACCGACGGAGAAATCCCCGGACTTGTTCGTCGCAGTCTAGATGAGGCGTTCACCAATGTGCTGAACTACCGGGCGGGGAAATGCGGCGGCTAGGAGTGACGCCAACCACTACAGCCTGGATTTAGCGTTCTCGGTATCCGGCGAAACAACACCAATCAAGGTTTCATTCCATTTGGCGGAGACTCAGTCGGCGGAATTCGCCGAATTGAAGAATGATCAAGAGCGCCGAACCTTTATGAGGCCGCTGGTTGAGGCTCATCGTGAGGAGTTTGATCGCACAGATGAATTGGCTACGAGGAAAAAAGGCGAATGACGTATAGTTCTTCGCGGGGATTT
>Ga0335083_10000128_pt1 | contig 132546 bp, 116 predicted proteins | sample Lox_Sample_42_FD_206716 | JGI IMG/M metagenome (GOLD analysis project Ga0335083, IMG submission 206716) | Soil microbial communities from Loxahatchee National Wildlife Refuge, Florida, United States - Lox_Sample_4.2 | ecosystem: Environmental > Terrestrial > Soil > Wetlands | place: USA... | reverse complement strand
TGTTGTCCAACTCGTTGCCGGTGCCGTTGAGCGCCGAGGTGCCGGTCAGCGTCAGATTTTCAACATTGTCGGGTAATACATAGGTTACCGACGACTGCACCGTGTCCGTGCCCTCGCCGGGATTCTCCACCACCACGTCATGGATGTTGTCGACGACGTAGGTGTCGTCGCCCAGGCCGCCGACCATGATGTCGGCGCCGCCCTTGCCGTTGAGGATGTCGTTACCGCCGAGGCCAAACATCACATTGGCGTTCGAGTCGCCAACGAGGCTGTTGTCGGAATCGTTGCCAAGAATGATTGCAAAGGCGGCGGAGGCGTTATTGGTCTCGTCGGATTCGGCAACCTGGCCGTTGATATCGGCGATCGCCCCCAGATAGTAGGTTCCCGGCGCGAGATTGCCCGGCAAAGTGAGCGAGACCGTTTCGGTGTCCGAGCTATTCGCCGCCAACGATGCGGTCGGGCTCGTCGCCAGCAGCGTGTCGGCTGTGGTGATTTGGTTGTCGGTCGACAGGTAGAGGCCGCTGGTGGAAGCGGGCGCCGTCTCGCCGCTGATATTTTGGACGTGATAGGTGACGGACGTTCCGCTGACCGTCAATGAACTGACTGTGAGGTCGGGCGTCGCGCCAAAAACCGTGAAGCTTTGCCAGTTGCTCCACACCAACCCGTCATTGACGCGAACCTGCAGCGTGTCGCTGCCCGGTGCGGTCTGGTAGTTCAGTAGCGCCAATTGCGCAACGGTTACGTCGATCTCTTGATTGTTCGCTTGCGCGACCCCGTTGAGGACAAAATGGCCGTTGCCCGTGTCCATGAACCCATAGCTGGCGATCGCGTCTCCGTCCGGGTCCGAGGCCGTGAAAAGCGACGAGGCCAGAACCGACGTGCCGGCGCTCAGCGTCACGTCCGCGACCGCAACGCCGGGTGGACGATCGATCGTAATCAGGGACGTTGTGTCGACGATGTTCGTTCCGTCGCTCACCGTCCAGGTGACGGTGCGCTGCGGATGGCCTCCAATCGAAGCGTCGGTTCCGGTATCCTGATAAGCGACTTCGGCGAGCAGCGTGCCATAGGCCGCGAGCGTGGCGCTGCCGGTCAATGTCAGAGTATCGGTGCCGGCGTCCCAACCGGCGGTGACACCGTTCCCAACCGAACCATTTTGCACGCCGTTGACAAATAGCTGGTCGCCGGCAACCGCGTCGTCACTGCCGTCCGCGATCCTTATCGTAGCGCTCAGGAGGTCGGTCTTGCCGGGATCGTTGATGGTTGGCGCGCCTGTCAGAAGCGCGATCGCCGGGCCGCCCTGCAACGCATCCGACGTCGTCCCGACGACCGCAATCTTCACCGTAGCTGCCGAGACCGCAGGATCGACCTGGACGAGGCCCGCCCCGCTGACGGCCGCGTTGGCCATGGTCAGCGCCGTCTGCTGCAATATCTGCTCGACATCGGCCGCGGTCAGACCGGGATTGGCCGCCAGAATGAGCGCGGCAACGCCCGCCAGGCTCGCCGATGCGGCCGACGTGCCGTAGAAATCGCCGAGGCCTCCCGAGAGACTCGTATGGATATCGTCCAGGCCGGAGGCAACGACCGGACTGAGTGTCTCGGGCGATGACAGTCGAGTGCCGTCGTTGGCAAAGAGAAGCTCCGCTCCGGCGCCGGACGACGAGAAGCTTTCTATCTTCGGGGTAGTGGCGCCAAACGCAGGCGTATTCGCGACGCTAACGGCACCGGCAGTGATCACGTCGGGGGTCAAGGCGTGACCATAGACGGTCCCGCTATTCGCTCCAGCGATCGTGACCGAAATGCCGTTACCGGCGCCGATGAGCTTGATGAGCCCCGGATTGGGGCCGGAGAGATTTTCGACGGCGATGTGGTATGTTGCACCTGCAGTCAGACTAACGCCGATCCACGGATTGGTCGGCTCACCAACCGAGTTGTTGGTCGCGGTGCCCACAAGCTGGCCGCTATTATTGAAAACAAGAAGTTCGAGATCCGAGGTCGCGGCGCCGTAAGCCTGATCCCACTCCAGAAGCAGGGGAACGGAGGAGCTGGACGATCCAATAGTGACGGTCAGGGTGAGAGAGCCACCAAAGCTCTCGGTATCGGAGAGGTGCTTCCCGTCATATGTACCGGACGTGGCCGTCCAGGCGGCCTGGTAGGCGTTCTTGCCGTCGTTGCCGGCGGATGTGACGTAGGTGACGCCTTCCGCCTCCACGGTTTGGATCGCTTGCGCGACGATGCCGTTTTGAAAAAACGGCTCGTCGAAATAGCTGACGTCGTCGCAGATCACGTTACAGCCGGCGGCGGCAAGAGCGAGGATGCCATTGGCAAAGTCCTGCTCGCTGTTGAAGGCCGTATAGAACGCGAGGTTCGCGCCCGGGGCGATGTCGTGGATGATCTGCATCATCGCGCGCCCCTCGTCGGTGCCGCCTGAAGAAAGGTCCTCCAGTATCTGTATGTCGGCGGCAGGCGGCAGATATCCATGCGATTCATCGGAAGCGGCGCCGCCAAGATCGTTGAAGCTGTCGGAAAGGACGCCGACCTTGATACCGGCGCCCGTTCCGCTCAACCCGGTGGCATCGAAGGCTTGCAGGACTTGGGCGGCGGTGGCGCCGCTGCCGGCTATTTGGCTGGCGTCGGTGGTGGGCGTATCAAAAAATTCCACAACTGGATTTACTAAGCTCGCCAACGTAGGCAGAGCGGGCAGGGCTGTTATGGAAGCTGAGGCAACGACTGCCGCCGCCGTATCGGGCGCTGCCGGAGGGGCAACGCTGCCGTCGCTCGAAAAATAGCCGGGGGCCGTCCAGGAGAAATCGTGCGCGGCCGGGGTCCACGGAAAAACATCGGGCGGACGGTCACTGCCGTTTGCATTTTCGATTGCGGCGCCGGCCGGCAAAACGCCGCCCGTGATTTCGCCGAGGTGGCGGCCGCCGCCACCGTAAAAACCGTCCTGACCGGCGGCGACGCCGTCGCTCTCAGTCGGATTGTCGCCGACCGGGTCGTCTCCCGGCAGGGACGCGAACGCGTCCGGCGATAGCGCATTGGCGCTATCCGTGTTGCCGGCCGCGCCGAGGTCGCCTTCAGACAACGCGGCGGCGTCAATCTCGCCGTAGCCGAGCTGGAGGTCGATCGCGCCCGGATCGACGAACGGAGATTCGAAGGAGGCAACGACCTGTCCGACCAGGTCCGCGGGGGCGCAGCTCGCGGTCGAATCGAAGATGACGTTGATCGGCATCGGAATTGAAGCCCCATGACGGCACTTCAGCCGCCAAGCATCGCCACATCGAATTTACAAGTTTCCGGGCGGCGACGCGTCCGGTCAATGATCAAATGGCCTCGCTTTGACGCTTTCCCCGCTCGTGGGCGCAAATAGCCTGAAACGAGCCGATTTCGCGATGAAAATCGACGCATGTACAAGAACCGGGCATGAACCGCCCATCGGTTTATGGTTAGCGTCCCGTTAATATCCGGTGAAAATTCGCCTTTTTCGCACGCGGCGCGGGGGCGAATCGGCGCCGGCTGGCCTCACGCGCAAAAAAACCGGCGCAAACGGCCGGCAGGATCAGCACAAATTGGCGGTCGTCTTAGGAGCGGTACTGCTGGATGCGCGTCGTGCGCAGGCCGGCGAGGCCGTGCTGGTCGATCGAGTACTGCCAGGAGAGGAACTCTTCCACGGTGAGCGTGTAGCGGCCGCAGGCTTCCTCGAGCGACAAAAGGCCGCCGCGCACCGCCGCCACAACCTCAGCCTTGCGGCGGATGACCCAGCGCTTGGTCGTCGGCGGCGGCAGATCCGCAATCGTCAGCGGACTGCCATCGGGCCCGATGACGTATTTGACCCTCGGGCGGTGGGTTTCGCTCATTGTTACTCTCACAAAACTCGACTGACGGACCCGTAACTTGGCCGCAAACTACAGGCCCCGACTTAAAATTTGCCTAAGCTGGCGGCGCAGAAGGGGAAAAAGTTGCCCGGCTGGCGCTAACTCTTTGGTTACGGATCAGCGGTTGCGGCATACCTTTCGGGGCTGCCGCCAATGCCGTGATCGGCTAGAATGGTCCCTGGGGGGAGTTTGAGGATGGCGGTGACAAAGTTCCACGCCGACCAGTCAACCTCCGCCTGGCGCGCGGGTGCGCGCTACGTGGCTGCGCTCATTGCTGTCGCGGCGATCTATTTTGCGCTCGCCAAGCTTGGCCTGCGGCTCGCCTCGATCAATCCCAGCGCAAGCCCGATCTGGCCGCCTACCGGCTTTGCCCTCGCCGCCGTGCTGCTGTGGGGCAACCGCATCTGGCCGGCGATCTATGTCGGCGCCTTTGCCGCCAACGCGACCACTGCGGGCACGTTGGAGACGTCCGCCGTGATCGCGCTCGGCAACACGCTCGAGGGGCTGGTCGGCGGCATTCTCGTCAATGCCTGGTCGAACGGGCGCGAGACCTTCGCGACGCCTTCCGGCGTGGCAAAATTCGCGCTGCTGAGCGCCGGCCCCGCGACGGCGATCAGCGCCAGCGTCGGCGTAACCACGTTGAGCCTCGCCGGCTTTGCTCCCTGGGACAAGTTCGCGCCGATCTGGACCACCTGGTGGCTCGGCGATCTCGCCGGCGCCCTGGTGGTGACGCCGGTGATCGTGCTGTGGGCGCAAAGCGCCCGGCGCCGATTTGATTACCGGCAATTGCCGGACAGCCTCGCCGTGCTCGGCTCGGCGGTTGCAATCGGCTTGCTCGCCTTCAGTCCGCTGCTGCCGCACAGCGATTATACCAGCCCGCTCGCCTTTCTCGCGATTCTGCCGCTGGTGTGGGCGGCGTTGCGCCGCGGTCCGCGCGACACCGCGACCGCCGCGCTCATCCTCGCGGGGTTTGCGATCTGGGCGACGCTCAACCACGCCGGACCGTTCGGCGAGGCCGGGCTCAACGAATCGTTTCTGCTGCTGCTCACCTTCATGATCAGCATTTCGGTGCCGAGCCTCGCCTTGAGCGCCGACGTGGCGATGCGCCGGGCCGGCGAGGAAAGCCTGTTGCGCACCCAGGCCGAGCTCGACAGCCGGGTCAAGGAGCGCACTGCCGAGCTTGCCGACGCCAACATCCAGCTCACCGACGCGCAACGGCTCGCCAATCTCGGCAGTTGGTCGTGGGACATCGTGGCCAACCGCATTTCCTGGTCCGAGCAGTTGTTCAAGATCTACGGGGTCGCGCGCGCCGACTTCGGCGGGACCGTCAACGATTTTCTGCGTCGTGTGCATCCCGACGATCTGCCCCGGGTGAGCGACAGCATCGGCAGGGCGGTCAAGAACGGCACCAGCTTCAGCCATGACGAGCGCATCATCCGGCCCGACGGCGAAGTCCGCCACCTGCAAAGCGTCGGCGAAGTGATCCGCGACGAGCACGGCGCCGCGGCGCGCATGCTCGGCGTCTGCCTCGACGTCACGGAACGCAAGAAGGCGGAAAGCGCGCTGCGCGAATCGGAACAGAACTACCGCTTCCTGCTCAAGGGCGTGCGCGATTACGCGATCTACATGCTCGACACCGGCGGCCATGTGCGCAGTTGGAGCGAGAGCGCCCAGCGCATCAAGGGCTATAGCGCGGAGGAGATCGTCGGCCGCCACGTCGGTATCTTCATGCCGCCGGAAGACCGCGCCTCAGACATTGCCGACCGCATGCTCACCAGCGCGGCGCGGGACGGCCAGTTCGAGGGTGAAAGCCTGCTGATGCGCAAGGACGGCAGCCGCTTCTATGCCTCGATCGTCATCGACGCCATCCGCAACGACGAAGGCGAACTCGTCGGCTTCGCCAAGCTAGTGCGCGACATCACCAAGCAGCACGAAGCCGAAGTCGCGCTCGACACCGCGCGCGAGCAGATGGCGCAGGCGCAGAAGATGGAAGCGCTCGGCCAGCTCACCGGCGGCATCGCCCACGATTTCAACAATTTGCTGATGATCGTATCCGGCTACGCGCAAATGCTGCAAAACCGCCTCGGCGACAGCAAGGACCTGCAGGCGGTGCAGGCGATCCGCGCCGCCGCCGGCCGCGGTGAGAAGCTCACGCGGCAGTTGCTGGCCTTCTCGCGCAGCCAGCAACTGATGCCGGTGGTCGTCGATCTCAAGGCCCGCGTCGAGGCGGTGCGCGACATGTTGGTGACGTCTTTGCGCGGCAACATCGAGCTCGTCGTCGACGTCGAGGACAAGCTCTGGCCAGTCGAGGTCGATCAGGGCGAGCTCGAACTCGCGCTCGTGAATATCGGCGTCAACGCCCGCGATGCCATGCCCGACGGCGGCCGCATCACCCTGTCGGCGCGCAACGTGGCGCTCAAGCCGGGCTCGGCGGCGGGCCAGCTCGAAGGCGACTTTGTCGCATTGGCCGTGATCGACACCGGGGTCGGCATCGCGTCCGAATTGCTGCCGCGGGTCTTCGAGCCGTTCTTCACCACCAAGCCGGTCGGCAAGGGCACAGGGCTCGGCCTCTCGCAGGTTCACGGCTTTGCCAATCAGTCGGGCGGCGCCGTCACCGTCTCAAGCGAGCCAGGCAAAGGCACCGTGGTGACGATCTATCTGCCGCGCAGCACCAAGGCCTCGGCGGAGGTCGCCGAAGAGAAGGCGAAAGCCGCGCCCGCGCACGGCACGGTGATGGTCGTCGAGGACAGCCGCGAGGTCGCCGACGTCACCAGCGGCTTGCTCGAACAGCTCGGCTATCGCGTGGTGCGCGCGGAAAACGCCGCCGAAGCGCTGCGGCATCTGCAGCAGGGTATCGAGGTCGATCTGTTGTTCTCCGATATCGTCATGCCCGGGCACATGGACGGTCTCGCTCTGGCGCAGGCCTGCCACGAGCGCTTCCCCGATATTCCGGTGCTGTTGACCAGCGGCTACAGCGAGGCCGCGCGGGCAGCCGACGGGCGCTTCGATATCCTGCGCAAGCCGTTCGAATTGTCGGCGCTGGAGCGGGCGATCACGACGGCGATGAATGGCAATGGCCGAGGCGGCAATCGAGGCAACGGGCAAAGCCGGGCAACGCCGGCGCCGTGACAACGCCAGAGCCTGTAACTCATAGAATCGCTTGAACCTCGCTACTGGATTTCGACGTGAGCCTCTTTTATCAGGACCCGGTAGTGCGAAATGTCTTTGTTGATTTGCTCGGCCAGCGCCTCGGGCGAGGATATAACCGGCTCCGTCCCCTCCTTCACCAGGCGGTCGACCACCTCGGGAGACTTCATCGTTTCTTGAAGCGCTTTGCCAAGCGCCCCGATTATTTTGGCCGGTGTCTTTGCGGGCGCCACAAGTCCATACCAAGCGAAGGCATTATAACCGGGCACGCCAGACTCCGCGACCGTCGGAAGATCAGGCAGTGCGGGTGACCTTTTCTGCGAGCAAACCGCTATTGCGCGAAGCTTTCCTCCCCGCACAAGTCCTATTGAGGCCGGAATATTCGTGAACATCACGTCGGTCACACCTTTCATTAAATCAATTACCGCCGGCGCCGCTCCTTTGTAGGGCACGATCAGCATCTTCGTGCCTGTCAGGCCCATAAATTCGACGGCGGCCAAATGTGCCGGGCTACCATTGCCGGCAGTTGCCACCGAAATCTTTCCAGGATTCTTTTTTGCGTTAGCGACGAGATCTTGAACGGTGTGAATCGGAAGCTTTGGATTTGCCACCAGCACATTCGGCACGATCGCCAAAAGCGAGACAGGCGCGAAGTCCTTGGCCGTGTCGTAAGCCATATGACTGAACAGCGTCATGTTCACGGCGTTATTGGTGCTCGCCAGTAAGAGCGTGTACCCGTCGGGCGCCGCCTTTGCTACGTATTCCGAACCGAGATTGGTTCCTGCGCCGGGCCGGTTCGTGACGACCACCGCCTGTCCCAGTTTCTTCGACAGCTGGTCGGCGGTGACGCGCGCGAGAAAATCCGCCACTCCTCCCGCTGGCCACGGCACCACGATAGTGATCGGTCGTGTCGGATAATCTTGCGCGCGGGCACCCAGCCCAGACCCGAGCATTGAGAGCAACAACACTCCGACAAAGGTCAATGTCCGCATCGCTTCCTCCGCCCAGTTAATTATGTTTTTTCGACACATCACGCTTCGTTGCGATTACCTGGCTCGGACCGGTGGCGGCGCGACGAATGGATAGCGAGCTTTTGCCTTCGTCTGCACCGCGCCTGAGTTGCGCACGTATCGCCGGTCATCATCAGGACGCAGCTTGAACGCCCAATTCGGTTCGCCTCCAGTCGCATTTTGTATGACGCGACGCTCCCTTTGGCTCTGAAGAACTCGCTTGTGAATGTCTTCAGGATCCCAGCCCTCGAGCAATTGGGTTTTCAGCGACGCCACTGTCGCTGCATATTGTGGGACATGCGCGAGATTTTTCGTCTCAAGCGGGTCGTTGCGAAGATCGTAAAGAAGGTCGGGAAAACCGTGCGTGTAGATAAGTTTGTAATCGCCTTTTCTGATCATGCGGCACGGCGAACACCCACCCTCTCCGGTGTATTCAGAGATGACCGCGCCATAGCCTTCGGCACCATGGCCCTGCATTAGAGGCCTCAGCGTGCGGCCGTCCATTCGCGATATGGGCTGCCAGCTTTTTCCTGCGTAATCCATAAAAGTCGGCGCAAGGTCCACCAAAGCGACAGGTGTTTCGGCGCGATAGCCGTTTGTCTGACCAGGCTCTGAGATAATGAGCGGCACGCGGACGGAAGGCTCATAGAAGTACTGCTTGAACCAGCCGCCGCGCTCACCCAGCATTTCGCCGTGATCCGCGGTGAACACGACGAGCGTCGTTTTGTCCAACCCAACATCTTTTAGAGTCGAAAGGAGACTGCCAACCTTCGTATCGACATAACTCACCATCGCGTAATAGGCGTGACGGGCGTTGTGAACGTGCTCCTCGGTTACCTCGTCGAGATCGCCACCGTGCGCGTAATACAGCCAGCGGCTCATTTCGTCCTGATCGGCGAGAGGAATCGGCGGAACACGCGGCATATCGATGTCGTCGTGGTTGTAGAGATTCCATAGGTCCTGTCGCGCTATGAAGGGTGAGTGCGGATGCGTGAAAGAAATGGTCAAGAAGAAGGGACGCTTGTCACCGAAGCGCGCGAGATCATAGATTTTCTGGATGCCGAAGAATTCCACTTCGTCGTCGTAATCGATTTGCAGCGTGCGCAGGCAAGGACCGGCATCGATGACGGCCCGCATGTTGATTCCGGTCGGTCGATTGCGAGGACCTTCCGTCCAATCCGGCGTCCACGCGAAGTTTGAAGGGTAGATGTCCGTTACCAGGCGCTCGCCGAAGCCGTGCAGCTGATCCGGACCAACAAAGTGCATCTTTCCGCAGAGAGTGGCCTCGTAGCCTGCACTCCTGAGGTAGTGAGCCACTGTCGGCGTCGACGCAGGCAGCTCGGAAGCATTGTCCCACACCTCTAACGAATTCGCGTACCGTCCTGAAAGAAGCGAGGCCCGCGACGGCGCGCAAAGCGGGAAATTGCAGTAGGCGTTGTCGAAAACGGTGCCGCGGTCGGCGAGAGCCGATATGTGCGGCGCTCTGACAAGCGGATGCCCGTAACATGGCAAAGCTTGCGGACACAGCTGATCCGCCATGATCACCAATATATTCGGGCTACCGCTTGGCAATGGTTCACTCGGCCCGCAGACGGACCGCCTCTGCAATTTCCGCTTCTGCCGCCTTCAGGCCGCCGCGCGCGTTGCCGCCGTCAGCGCCGGCTGCGACGCGGTGCCCTTGATCGCGGCAGAACATGCCGCGCTCACCAGCGCCGCGAACACAACGTAAGCGCAGAGATACCACGGCTGATTGCCGTTCTCGGCGATGAGGTAGGTCGCGATGATCGGCGTGATGCCGCTCGCGAAGATGCCGCTGAACTGGTAGACGAACGAGATGCCGGTGTAGCGCACCCGCGCGTCGAACAGATCGCAGAACAGCCCGGCTTCCGGCCCGTAGCACATCGCGTAGATGACGCCGAACGGGATCACCATGCCAATGAAGATGGCGAGGATATTGCCGCCGCTCATCAGCCAGAACGCCGGGAACACCGAGATCGCCAGCAGGATCGAGCCGATGGCGTAGGTCTTGCCCCTGCCCCACACGTCCGACAGGCGGCCGAACAGCGGGATGAACACGATCATCACCAAAGCCGAAGCAAACACGCCCCACAGGGCTGTAGTGCGGTTGATGTGCACGGTGTTGACCAGATAACTGATGCTGAACACGGCGAAGACGTTGAAGAATACGCCGTCGATATAGCGCGCGCCCATGCCGAGCAGCATGTTGCGCGGATATTCTTTGAGCATGTTCATGAAGGGGATGCGCACCTCCTGGCCCTTCTCCTTGAGCTTGGTGAACTCCGGCGTCTCCATGATGCGCAAGCGGATATAGAGGCCGACCAGCACCAGCACGAAGCTGAGGATAAAGCCGACACGCCAGCCCCAGGCGAGGAACTGCTGCTCCGGCAGGCTCGATGCGACCGCAACGACGCCGGCGGCGAGACAGAGCCCGATCGAGAGGCCGATCTGCGGGAAGCTCGCATAAAGGCCGCGCTTGTCATCTTCGGCATATTCGTAGGTCATGGTGACCGCGCCGCCCCATTCACCGCCGAGCCCGATGCCTTGCAGCACGCGCAGCACCAGCAACAGGATCGGCGCCGCGATGCCGATCTGCTGATAGGTCGGTAGCAGACCGATGAGCACGGTCGCGACGCCCATGATCATTAGCGTCATGATCAACATGGCCTTGCGGCCGATGCGGTCGCCGAAATGGCCGAAGATCAGGCCGCCGACCGGGCGGGCGAGAAAGCCGACCGCGAAGGTCGTGTAGGCAATCAGGATCGAGATCAACGGATCCTTGGCCGGGAAATACAGCTTGTTGAACACGATGCCGGCCACCGTGCCGTAGAGGAAAAAGTCGTACCACTCGATGGTCGCACCGACCATGCTGGCCGCGACGACGCGCTTTAGATCGCTATCCGATACTCCTGCCCTTGCCATGGCTCCCTCCGTTGTTGTCGTTCGTCTTCCATAATCATGTCGGCCGCCTTCTCCGCGATCATCATCGCGGGCACGTTGGTGTTCCCGGAAACCAGCGTCGGCATGACGGAACAGTCGACCACCCAGAGCCGGTCGATGCCGCGCACGCGCAAGCGCGCATCGACGACGGCTGCGTCGTCGGAGCCCATGCGGCAGGTTCCGGCCGGGTGGAAAATGGTGGCGCCGTTGTGGCGCGCAAAATCGAGAATCTCGGCGTCGGTTTGCACGTTCGCGCCGGGCATGATCTCGGCGTCGATCAATGCCTTGAGCGGCTCGGTCGCGGCGAGCTTGCGCGCGAAGCGGACGCTTTGCACGGCGTAGTCGCGGTCGGTCGCGGTCGCGAGATAATTGGCGTGCACACGCGGCAGCATGAGCGGGTCGCCCGATGCGAGCGCGATATGGCCGCGGCTTTCCGGCCGCAGCTGACACACCGACATGGTGAAACCGGAGAAGTCATGCACCTTGCCGCCGGCCATGTCGGCGGAGAGCGTCGCCACATGGAACTGAATGTCGGGCGTCTTGGCGTTCGGCATCAGCCGTCCGAACAGGCCGCACTGATTGATGCCGACGGCGAGCGGGCCGGAGCGGAACAGCAGCCATTCGAGGCCGAGCCTCGCCCGGCCCCACAACGAGCGCAGCGCGTCGTTGGTGGTGATCGCCTTAGCGCAGCGGTAGATCAGGCGAAACTGCAGATGGTCCTGCAGGTTCTGCCCGACCGCCGGCCGGTCGATCAGCGGCGGCACGCCATGCTCTTGCAAATGCGCGGCCGGGCCGATGCCCGATAGCATCAGCAGGTGCGGCGACTGGATTGCGCCGGCGGAAAGAATGATGCCGCGTCTTGCCTTGATTTTCAGCGTCTCGCCGTCGCGGCGGCAGACGACGCCGGCGGCCCGACGGTCTTCGAACAGGATGCGCGCGACTTGGCTGTCGGTGAGGATCGTCAGATTTGCGCGCTTTTGCGCCGGGCGCAGATAGGCATCGGCCGCCGATACGCGCCAGCCGTTGCGCGTGGTGAGTTGAAAATAGCCCGCGCCTTCCTGCGAACGGCCGTTGAAATCGTCGGTGCGCGGCACGCCGTTTTCTTGCGCCGCGCCGATGAAGGCTTCGATCAGCTCGTCGCGGCGGCGGATGCTGGTGATCGGCAGCGGCCCGTTGGTGCCGTGCAATTGATCGCCGGCGAAGTCAGCATTGTTTTCGAGCTTGACGAAATAGGGCAGCACCTCGTTCCAGGACCAGCCGCGCGCGCCGGAATTTGCCCAACGGTCGTAGTCCTGTGGCTGGCCGCGGATGACGATGAGGCCGTTGATCGAGCTCGATCCGCCGAGCACACGACCGCGCGGCCAATAGATGCGGCGGCCGGCCATATTCGGCTCGGGCTCGGTGTGGAATTTCCAGTTGACCGCCGGATCCCACATGGTGCGGCCGTAGCCGATCGGCAGGTGGATCCAGAAGCTTTTGTCGCGAGGTCCGGCCTCGACCAAGGCGACGCTGCGGCCTGCGTCCGCGCTCAGCCGGTTCGCCAGTACGCAGCCCGATGAGCCCGCGCCGACGATGACATAGTCGAATTCGGCCTCGCGTCCCGGCATCAGCTCCCCGTTTCCCGCGCAAAATCGTGGGGGCCGCGGGCGCATTTAGTCAATGAAATTTGGGATGAAACGTCCCATAATACGGGACGAAAATCCCGGATTACACGGGATGGCGTCAGGGATTCTTGGGAGGATGCGATGCCGGAAGCTGGCGTGTCGCCCCGACCGCAAAGGGCAAAAACGGACGGCAGCCCTGTGGTCGCCAGGGCGCTGCAGCTTGTCGAAACCATCGCTGCGTCGGACCGTCCGCTGACCTTGCCGGAGCTGTGCGCGTTGCTGGATCTGCCGAAGGCGACAACGCACCGGCTGTGCCAGCAACTGGAAATCGCCGGCTACGTCATCCGCGAGCCGGGTGGACGCCGCTACACGGCAGGTGCCCGCCTGCTGCGCGTCGGCTTCAACGTGCTGCGCTCGGGATTGACGGCGGAGCGTCACCAGATTCTCACGGCGCTGGTCGATGCCATCGGCGAGACTTGCAATTTCACCACGCTCGCCGGCCAGGAAATCATCTATATCGACCGCGTCGAAGCGCGCTGGCCACTGCGCCTGCATTTCGAAATCGGCTCGCACGTGCCGGTGCATTGCACCGCGAGCGGCAAGATCCTGCTCGCGGCGATGAAGCCGCAAGAACGCCGACGCATGATCGACGCCATCGGCCTGCCGCCCTACACGCCGCATACCATCACGTCGCGGCACGAATTCGACGCCGAGCTCAATGCTGTCGCCCAGCAGGGCTTCAGTCTCGACCGCGAGGAGTTTCTGCTGGGGATGGCGGCGATTGCAGTGCCGGTGACGGCGACCGACGGCGCTGTGGTGGCGGCCGTTGCCTGCCATGCGCCGAGCGTGCGCTTCAATCTCGAGCAGGCGAGAAGCCAACTGCCGTTGCTCAAGGACGCCGCGCGCAAACTATCGGCGACGCTCGCGCGCTAGCGTGACACTCTAGTTTGTGGCGACGATCTCTTGCAATTGGCTGACCGTGTAGCTCTGCCCGTTGATCGACAGGAGCGGCGGGTTCTGCGTGAGATCGACCGAATCCACTTTGGCCTGCACCTGCGTCGAGATCGCGGTCGATTGCCCGCTGGCGTCGGTCGCCGTGGCGGTGAGCGTGTAGGCACCCTGCGGCCACAAGGTGCCGTCATTGCCGTGACCGTCCCAGACGAAGTTCTGGCTGCCGGAACTGACCGCGAATTGCCCGGTATAGGCTGTGCGTCCGGTTGAATCGGTGATGGTGACGGTGGCGTTGGCCGGCTTGGTCGCATTGAGCGTCCACGTGGCCTGGCCGTTGTTCAGGTTCTCCGTCGAGCCGTTGACGACGACGGTGGCGCCGACGAGCGCCAGCGCCTGCGTTGCCTGCGCGCTCTGCTGCAGCGTCACCAGGGTGCTCAGCGAGTCGTTTGATTTCAATTGTTGCTCGACCTGTGCGAACTCGACCAGTTGCTGGGTGAACTGGTTGGTGTCCATCGGACTTAACGGGTCCTGGTTCTGCAGTTGCGTGGTCAGCAGCTGCAGAAACTCCGTGAAATTGCTGGCGATTTCGGTGCTGTCGACGGAGCTGGCGACGCTCGTGCTGGCGCTTGTGGGGCTGCTGACGGGGCTCGTGGTGGTCATGGCGGTTTGTCCTAAACCCGGATGTCGAGGCCGCTGCCCATTCCGGCGTAACGGGCATAGTTGCTGACGGCGCTTGCCGACAACGTTTCGTCTTCGACGACGATCTGCGTGGCGGCGGGCGAGGGCGCGCTGGCCTGCTGATGGCTGGTGCCCTGATCGCGCAGCGAGAATTGCAGGCCGTTGTCGGCGGTTTTGAGCCCGGCGTCTTGCAGCGCGCGTTCGAGTCCCGAAGCATCGCTGCGCAACAGATCGAGCGTGTCGGCGCGGTCGACGGTCAAGTGCGTGCTGACCTGGCCGCTTTTGTCGACATCGAGACGCACGTCGACGCGGCCGAGCTCGGGCGGGTCGAGACGGATATCGAAGCGGTTTTTGCCGGCGAGCGCCTTGCTGGCGATCTCGACGGCGAGCCCGGTGAGCGGCACCGCGGTGGTTGCTTGCGCTGCCGGCGCGGCGGTCGCTTGCGGCGCGGCGATGGCCGCGGCTTGCGATGACGCAGCCGTGGTGATGAGCGGCTGCGCCGCATCCGTGGCCTTGGCGAGCGCGGCGTCGACATTGGCGGCGGGCGCATCCGGCGCGGCGTCGTGATGCGCCGGCGCAGGCGTCGGCTGATCGCCGTGCGGCGAAACGACGGGATCCTTGCCGCCGTCGGCGACTTGCGGCTTGGCGTCGGCCTGAAGCAGCGTGGTCGCGTCCGAGGTCGTTTGCGGCTTGCCGGCGTCGGCAGCTTTGCCGGTATCTTGCGACTTGCCATCCGCTGAGGCTTTGCCGGTCTTGGCGATATCGGCAAGCCTGACGGTTGTCACGGTCGCCACAAGAACGGTCGTCTGTTTGGCGGCAACCGGTGCAGCGGTCTCTGCGGCAGCGGGAATCGCCGGCGTCACGGGAGCGGCGACTGCGGCGGGGACGATCGCTGCGGTTGCGTTGGCAACGGCCGGCGCGACGACAGCGGCCGGATCGGCGGGCTTGGCATCCGGCGCCTTTGCCTCGTCCGTCTTGTCCTTGTTGACAGTAATGCCTTCGGCCGTCTTTACGATGACCGCTTTCGCCTCGCCGGCATTTACAGCCGCTGCGGCCGCAGTCGCAGCCGCAGCCTGCACTGCCGCGTCGGGGGTCTCGTCAGTCTTGGCGGCATTGCTGGGCTGCGGCTGGGCGTCGTCGGCCTTGCTGTCGGCGGGTTTGCTGCCGTCGGTTCCGGCCGGCGCCGGCCTGCTCGGCGGATCGGCTGACTTGGCCGGACCCGGCGCTGGCGGTGTCTGCGGCGGTGGGTCGGATGGCGGGGGGGGTGAATTGTCGAGCATGCTCTCGAATGGCGCCGGTGCGTCGTCGGTCGTCGCGGGCGTCGGCGGCGGGCTCGGCGGATAGAAGGCGGCGGCGATGGAACTGGGATCGGACGCTACTTGCGGCACGGGGAACCTCCGGATATCCGCGTTGTGATTTGCAATCGCCGGGCCAGCGCCGGCGGCCTCTAAAAATATCGTGCGATCAATGACTTGATATGAGCGGCGGGTACCGTCGCGCCGCCGCGGGGGGCGGCACCGTCTGCTGCAGTCGGCAAGATTTGCCGGTTGTGCGCGGCGCCTCGCAATGCGCGCCAGGTCGCGCCATCTGTAGTAAGAAAAGCCATGACGAATAGCCTCGATCTTCCCCGCCGGCCCGAAGAGACCCGCGTTGTCGTCGCCATGTCCGGCGGCGTCGATTCCTCGGTGACCGCCGCGCTGCTCAAGGCCGAGGGTTACGACGTCGTCGGCGTCACCTTGCAGCTCTACGACCACGGCCCGGCGACCCATCGCAAGGGCGCTTGCTGCGCGGGTCAGGACATTTACGACGCGCGCGCGGTCGCCGCCACGCTCGGCATTCCGCATTACGTGCTCGACTATGAGAGCCGCTTCAAGGAGGCGGTGATCGATCGCTTCGCCGAGAGCTACATGCACGGCGAGACGCCGGTGCCGTGCGTCGACTGCAATATGGCCATCAAGTTTCACGATCTGCTGATCACCGCGCGCGAGCTTGGCGCCGAAGTTCTGGCGACCGGGCATTACGTCGCCTCGCGGACGCTGCCGGGCGGCGGCCGTGGGCTCTACCGCGCCCGCGACGAGGAGCGCGACCAGAGCTATTTCCTGTTCGGCACCACGCGCGAGCAACTCGCAAGCTTGCGCTTTCCGCTCGGCGAGCGCTCGAAAAGTGAGACGCGCGAGCTCGCGCGCCGCTTTGGCCTCGCGGTTGCCGACAAGCACGACAGCCAGGACATCTGCTTCGTGCCGTCAGGCCGCTACACCGACGTGATTGAGCGTTTGAAGCCCGGCGCGGCCGAAGCGGGCGAGATCGTCGATCGCGACGGCAACGTGCTCGGCAACCACCACGGCATCATCAATTTTACCGTCGGCCAGCGCAAGGGGCTCGGCGTCTCGACCGGGGCGCCGCTCTACGTGGTGCGGCTCGACGCCGAAAAGCGGCGTGTCGTCGTCGGGCCGCGCGAAGCGCTGCACACGAGCCGCATCGTGCTGCGCGCCGTCAACTGGATCGGCGCCGGCGACATCGACGAGGCGGTAGGGCGGGAGGTCTTCGTCAAGGTGCGCTCGACGCGGCCGCCGCAGGCGGCCTGGCTGCGCGAGCGGGACGGCGCCTACGAGGTTGAATTGATCGACGGCGAAGACGGCGTCTCGCCGGGGCAGGCTTGCGTGTTCTACGACGCGGGCGAGGGGCAGGCGCGCGTGCTTGGCGGCGGCTTCATTAAGAGCGCGGTGGCGGCGGCGGACGTTGCGCGGGGGCGTGACGAGCGCATGGTGTCGGCCGCGCGCGGTTAGCCCGCGCATGATCCCGAAAAGTGGGCACCGGTTTTCGGAAGAGATCATGCGCAAATGAAAAAGTCCGATGACATCGACAAGGAAAGTGTCGAGCGCGCCTACGCGCTTTGGGCGCCGGTCTACGACCTCGTGTTCGGCGCGGTGTTCGAGCGCGGCCGCAAGGCCTCGATTGCCGCCGCGGAGCAGGCATGCGGTCCCGCCGGCGCGCGCATTCTCGAAGTCGGCGTCGGCACCGGCATTTCGCTCCCCGATTACTCGCGCAAGAACAGGCTCACCGGCGTCGACCTCTCCGAGCCGATGTTGCGCAAGGCGCAGGAGCGCGTCGAGAAGGAACGGCTGCACAACGTCGAGGCGCTGGCGGTGATGGATGCCGAGCGGCTGGCGCTGCCCAATGATTGTTACGACGTCGTGGTGGCGCAATATGTCATCACCGCAGTGCCGAACCCGGAGGCGACATTGGACGAGTTCGCCCGCGTGCTTAAGCCGGGCGGCGAGATCGTGCTGGTCAATCATATCGGCGCCGAGCGAGGTCCTCGCGCGCTGTTCGAGAAAGGCTTTGCGCCGATCGCGCGCAGGCTCGGCTGGCGCCCCGAGTTCCGCTTTGCGCGCTTGGCCGATTGGGCGGCACGTCACGGCGGCGTGCGTGTTATCGAGCGGCGCGCAATGCCGCCGCTCGGACATTTCTCGCTGATCCGCTTCGAGCGGCTCAGCCGCGACAGCCGGCGCGCGGCGTAAGGAACCTTTTTCGCGCTGAGCGCTTGTCCATTGCCGTTTGACCCGCGGGGGTGCCGGCTATGGACCGAGACATCAGACTATTGGGCTTGGCTGCATTCGCTGCCGCGATTCTTTCGCCGGTGCTTGCCGCGGCGCAGGCGCCGCCGCCGAGCGCGCCGGCAGTGCCGAAAGCCGAGCAGACCGATCCCAAGGCTTGCGCAAACGCGCACGCGACGGTCGGCGAGGGCGGCAGCATCGATGTGCGCCCGCAGCCGGGCGCTACGCTGAGCGACAAACTCGCGCAGTCGAACGGCGTCATTTGCCCGCCGGCGGGCGTCGATCCGGAAATCCGCGAGCCGACGCCGCCGGGGGGTTCGATGAAGGTGATCCCGCCTCCGGGGACGCCGGGCGGCAATCCGAACGTTCAGCCGAAATGACCTTTTGCGCGGCGGCCGCCTTGCTTGACACCCTTTGCCGCGGCTTCCTATATCGCCTTCGTTCCGGCGCAAAACGCGGGAAATGGCGGGGTAGCTCAGCTGGTTAGAGCAGCGGAATCATAATCCGGAGGTCGGGGGTTCGAGTCCCTCCCCCGCTACCAAATTCCCTTAACACTCGACCATTCGGATGCCGGTAGCTCTCTGTTTACTCTACCGGGTAAGCCCCTCTTAAGCGGCCAATCCTAAAATCGGCGCATGGGTGAACCCAGTTTGGAAGCTCTCGAGCGCCGTACCGAGCCGCGCCAGGATGTCGGCAACGAGGTCGTCTCGCTCAACCTCGGCGACGGCCGCGCCGACATTCAGTGCTGCATCTGGAACATCTCGGCGCACGGCGCGTGCCTCATGATCCCGCCCGACCATGCGCTGCCGGGGCGCTTCGACGTGCTCCTGCCGGCCGGGCGCCGCCCCGCTGAGGTCGTGTGGCGGCAGTGGTCCCACGTCGGCATCAAGTTCGTCGGCTAGCTGACCGCTACTCCCAGATCAGCACATTCGGCAAAGTCGGGTCGGCCTGCCGCAAGGCGGTATAGCCGACGCCCGCGAGTCCACGAAACAGCCCGAGATTGAAGCGGCGCTCGCCGCCGTTCCAGCGATAGTCGCCGATTGCGGCGGCGGTTTTAAGCACGGCGGCAAAGCGGCGCGTGGCAAGTTCGCGCAGATCGGGGCGGCCGAGCGCATCGCCCGCCTCGCACAGGAACTCGACATTGCCGAGGGTGCCGCAGCAGAGCGTATCGACGCCGCCGGGCCAGCTTTGCTCGACGCATGCGGCGGCGTTGACGATATCGGCGCGCATGAGCTCGGCAGTCACGCGCTTGGCGGCGCCGATGCGCGCAAGGCCGATCCCCGGCGCGCCATGGCACCATTGGCACGGCCAGGACGGCGCCCCGGCGGCGCGCAGGTCCGGCCAGTTGTGGCGCGCGGCATCGTAGGTCGACGCCTCGAGCGCCAGGCATTCTTGCGCGGCTTGAGCGAATTCGTCGCGACGCGTTGCCGCCGCCAGCGCCGACAGCGCATAGGCAAAGCCGGCGGCGCCGTGCGACATGCCGTTGAGCGGCGCCGGGCCGACGCCCTGTCCGACCCAGGAGCGGCGGCCTTCGGCGCCGAGACGGCCCTGCGCCAAAAGATGCTCGCCGCATCTTGCCGCCCGCCGCAGCACTGCGCCGGACTGCGTGTCGCGATAGAGCCGCAGCAGGCCGAGAATACCGCCGGCGGCGCCGCCGAGCACGTCGAGCTGCTTGTCCGCGGCAATGAGCTCGTCGGTCATGAGCGCGGCGGCGGCGTGCGCGTCGGCGAGCAAGTCATGGTCGCGCAGCCGTTTGCCGATCTCGGCCAGCGCATAGACGATGCCGCCGAGTCCGGTGCCGCCGCCGAGGCCGAGCGAGCGGGCAAAGCGCGCGGCATTACGGTCCTTGAGCTGCTTGCGCAGCTTGGCGAGCGCTGAGCGGGCCAGCGTCGCGGAGGATTGCTCGCTGGTCACGGCGGCGTGCGCCGCGAGAAACAGAGCGATGCCGCAATTGCCATTGTAGAGGTCGGCACCGAGGCAGATGAGCTGGAACACGTCGGCGTCGCCCAGCCAGTCGAGACCGATCCATGCGGCGCCGGGGCCCTTGCGGATGGCGTTGAGGGAGATCTCGCAGGCGATCTTGCCGGCTTCGGCAATCAATACATCCCGCGACGGCGCGGCAGCGGTCTCGACGAGCTTGCGGCGAGCCGCCGGCAAGCCCGCGTTGGTATTCTCGCGGATCACTTCGATCTGCCATGCGATCTCTTGATCGTTAAGGCTGCGCATGCGCGCGCGGGCGCGGGCAAGGCCCGGCGTCGCTTCGGTGCGGATCGAGGAGCCGGCGGCATCGCGGATCTCGTTGCCGTCGCTCGGCGAGGTGAAATGCGGGACGTTGAGCGTGAGCAGCGCCGCGCGTTCCGCCCGCTGCAACGGCCAGTAGGGATCGGCATCCTTGTCCCATTCGGCGAGCCGCGCGATGAAATCGGCCTGCGCAGACCAGACGACGCCGTCCGCCATCGGCTCGTTGTTCCTCAGGCGCTGCAGCAACATGTAATAGAACCGCGTCGGGCGGATCACCTTGCGCACGGCCAGACCGGCAAAGCCGTCGAACAGTTTCACCGTGTGCTGCTCGCGGACGAGAAACCTGGCGTAGTCGGCAAAGCCGGAAATGAAGTCGTCGACGTGGTCGGCGAATTTCGCGTAGGCGCCATCGACGTGCGGCAGGTTGGGATTGCTGGTGGCGGGCTCCTTGGCACGCAGCGGCCGCATCGCGTCGGTGTTGATGGCGCTCCAGGAGATCATGGTCTTGGCGGTCCAGCCGGAGGTGAGACCGCCGATGGCGAAGACGTTGTTGAACGGCGAGCGGCCATAGGCTGGCAGCAAGCCGACCGCCATCACCGAGTTGGCGAGCAGTTCGGTCGCGGCCTCGCTTGCCTGCTCTTCGGGATCGGGCACCTTGTGGTGCGCACTCGCGTGCAGGATGGTTTCGAGGTCGATCGGTACCGGATGCTCGCCGTCGGCGATCATGTTCTCCTGATGCATGTCGGCGGCGGCGAAAGCGTGGAACAGCGCGAGCCAGGCGCCGGCGCGGCGGAAGAAAGTTTTGCAGCCGGCGGCATCGGTGCCCGTGTGCGCGATGAATTCGGTCCAGCCATAGCCGTCGCGGGCGAGCACGCGCGCCGCTTTGAGCTCGAGCGGCGGCGAGGCCCGGTTAAGTCGCTCGATCAAAGCGTGCCAGGCCGCGTCGAGGCGCAGGTCCTTCGGCTTGTAGAGGACGCGCGCGCCGCCGGCGAAACCGACGATGCGCACCGAACGGCCGCCATTGTGCGGATCGGAGATATCCCCGGCGACGTGTGTGATTTCGCCGGCATCCTCGCGCACGAGCTCGCGGCGGATCGCTTCGAGGTCGGCGGCAAGGCGTGTCACGAATTCGCGTGTGCTGTCGATCCACTGCCGCGTCACCGTGGCGGCGAGGCGCAACAGCACCGGCTTGTCTTCAAACAGGCGGCGCCAGCCACCGGCGCGCATGTCGGCGACGAAGCCATCGTAGAGCGAGGTGCCTTCGCCTTGCGGGGCGCGCGCTTTGCGTTCTTTGGCGAAGCGCTCGTAAAGCGCCGGCGCGCAAAGGCCGGTCAATTCCTTAAGCAGGGCGTGGCGCAACGAGGCACGGGCGGACGGCGCGAAGCCGCCGCCCCGGGCTTCGAGCCCGCGCCACGCTTGGGCGTCGGCTTCCGCCAACAGGCTGAAGAAAAGATCCTGAAACGGGCAGGGCTCATCGACATCCGCGCCGGGCCGGCCCGGCTGCGCCGGGCTTTGCAACGTTTGCTCAATCCATATTGCATCGGCCGCCCAAGCGGGCGTCGCGGCGCCGCTTTTTCGGCTGGCGCCGGACAGCAGCGCCCGCACGCTTTCGGGCGTGAGCCCGTCGCGCGCAAGCCGCCGCTCGAAGAGCGCCTGGTCGCCGCTCGCGGCATGTCGCCGCCACGCCGCAAGCCGCCGCCCGGCAAGGTCGGCGTCGCCGTCCGGCGATGGCTCGAAATCGCCGGATAGCAGCTCATCGATGGTCGCGGCGCGAACGAGCAATCGGTCGTAAAAAGCATCCATGCTTTTCCGGTCGTCCCGCGGCTTTTCCAGCTGTCCCGCCACGGTCATTTTATGTCCCTGTCCTCGAATGTCACACTCGGCAGGGCGCGGCGCCGCCCCGAACCAGCACCGGTCCATGTCCCAAACCGGGAGGCGGTCAAAAGCCCCGCTTCATGGCGCGGTTTTATCTGTGCAAAAATCACACGCTCAAGGCAGAACTGCATCGGTCGGGCGGGGTGCAAGGCCTTATATGGATTGACTTTATCTTAGGCACAGCGGATGATTAAACATGGCGCTGGGAGGGGGGCGTTATCCTCGCTTTTTCGCCTGCTCTATCGACTGGCGCCGCTGGCGAACGAAAGGATTAACGCTATGAGTGAGGTTACATTGGTTCTCGATCAGGAAGAAGAAATCCTCAGCTTCGAAGTGGCCGACGAGGCGCTTGAAACCGCAGCGGCGAGCAAAGAAAATGCTTTCACGCTCGGCGCCTGCAGCGGTCTCTCGGTTTGCCCGGGCTGATCGCTCGATCAGACTTCTGATTTCTTGAAATAACCCCTCCAACGAGGCGCTTGATCGGCGCCTCGTTGCTCCTTTTTTTATTTCCATCCGCCGCGCCTGAGGCGCCGGCGCTTTTTTTGGCCCACGCACCCGATCACGACGCTGCCGCGATTTCGCGCTGCCATGCCGCCGTCGCAATCGAAAGGCGTATAAACGTCATATAATGATTGTGACACAGTGCTGAGCTTCAGCGCGACCCAGTTTGCCGGAGTATCCATGAATCGCCGCTCTCTCCTCAAGACCGCCGTGCTGGTCTTCGCCGCACAACGGCTGCCTCATTGGACCGGCTTGGCCAAGGCGCAAGGCGTGACAGCGACGGCATGGCGCCACGGCGTCGCCAAATTCGGCGGGCTGAAATACGCAGCGGGCTTTAAGGAATTCGACTACGTCAACCCGGCGGCGCCGAAGGCCGGTGCGGCCTCGCAGATCGCGCTCGGCACTTTCGACAACTTCAACCCGGTCATTGCCGGGGTCAAAGGCAACCTGCCGCCGAGCACCGACCTCATGTTCGACACGCTGCTCGCGCCGTCGCTCGATGAGGTCGCCAGCGCCTATGGGCTGCTGGCGGAAGGAGTGAGCTTCCCCGACGACTTTTCCTCGGCCACCTACCTGCTGCGGGCCGAAGCGAAGTGGCACGACGGCAAGCCGGTGACGCCCGACGACGTCATCTTCTCCTTCAACGCCTACAAGAAGCTCAGCCCGCAGGCGTCCGCGAGTTACCGTCAGGTCGTGAAGGCGGAAAAGACCGGGGACCGCGAGGTCACCTTTACTTTTTCCGCCAAGGGCAACCGCGAACTTCCGCTCGTCGTCGGGCAGCTCACCGTGCTGCCCAAGGAGTGGTGGGAAGGCGTCGACAAGGACGGTAAGAAGCGGAATATCGCCGAGACGACGCTCGAGCCGCCGCTGGGCAGCGGCCCGTACAGGATCAAGGAGTTCTCGCCGGGCCACAACGTCGTCTACGAGCGGGTGAAGAAGTATTGGGCGCGCGACCTCAACGTCAATATCGGCCGCAATAATTTCGACAACCTGCGCTTCGAATATTTCCGTGACGCCACCGTCGCCATCGAGGCTTTCAAGAAGGGCTCGGTCGACTGGCGCGTCGAAAACAGCGCCAAGAGCTGGGCGAGCGATTACGATTTTCCCGCCGTTACCGACAAGCGCGTGATCCTCGAGCAATTCCCGATCAACAACATCGGGATCATGCAGGCTTTCGCCTTCAACATCCGCCGCGACAAGTTCAAGGATCCGCGGGTCCGGCTCGCTTTCAACTGCGCGTTCAATTTCGAGGAGATGAACAAGAAACTTTTCTACGGCCAGTATCAGCGCATCTCAAGCTATTTCCAAGGCACCGACCTTGCCGCAACCGGCCTGCCCAGCGGCCGCGAGCTCGAGCTCCTGGAGCCGCTGCGCGACAAGGTGCCGCCCGAGGTGTTCACCAAACCCTATAGCAACCCCGTCAACGCCAATCCTGGCGAGGTTCGCGCCAATCTGCGCCAAGCCGTGCATCTGCTGCGCGAGGCCGGCTACGACGTGCGCGATCAGCAATTGGTCAACGCCAAGACCAACGAGCCCTTCGCGGTCGAATTCCTCGCCAATGCGCCGCTGTTCGAGCGCGTGTTCCTGTTCTACAAGCCGTGGCTTGAACGGCTTGGCATGACCGTTTCGGTGCGCACCGTCGACGAGGCGCAGTTTGAAAACCGCGTGCGCGGCTGGGACTTCGACATCATCACCTACGCCTGGGGCGAGTCGCTGTTGCCGGGCAACGAGCAGCACGATTACTGGGGTTCGAGCGCGGCCGACCAGCCTGGCAGCGACAATGTCGTCGGCATCAAGAATCCGGCGGTCGATGCCATGATCGACAAGATCGTGCTGGCCAAGACGCCCGAGGACTTGCATGCCGCCTGCCACGCCCTCGACCGTATCCTGCTGTGGAACTATTACGTCGTGCCGCAATGGGGCTATAACAGGCTGCGCACCGCGCGCTGGAATCGTTTCAGCCGGCCGCAGGCTTTGCCGAAATACGGCATGTCGGCGTTTCCGACCGTTTGGTGGTGGGACGCGGTGAAATCCGCCAAGGTCGACAACGGCTGACGATTCGGTCCTGCGCTTTTAGGCGCGGGCGCGGTGCATCACCCTCTGCTCTTTGATGAACTCGTAATAGTCGGGCGGGCTGAAGTCGAGCAGGGTTCCGCCGGAAATGAAATGCTGAATGAAGGCCATGCCGATGGCATAGGTGCCGCCGGCTGCCAGCGTCGGCATGGCCACCGAACTCGCCAGCGTGCCCAAGAACGGCATGCCTTTCAGCAGGCTGGCGGCGCCGATGCCGCTACTCGCCGGGATCATCGATCCGGCAAGCCCGGCGATGATGGCCTTGCCGCGGTTTTCCGAAAACGGGATATCGTAGATTTGCGACAGGCGCCGCAGCATCTGAATCTGCACCGCGGTGATGGCGGCGAGATCGATGAACGGCGCCGGTACCATGCTGGCGACGCCCGACCATAGCGAATATCGCTTGACCAGCTTGACCGCTTCGCTGCGGCGGTCGCCGCCGGCCTCGACCGGCTCCGGCAACGGCTCACCCGTGATGGCGGCGGTCGCCCGGCGCAACGGCTCCGGCTCATCGGGGATACCGGCCGCCGCTTCGCGCCCTGCGGCGGCGCGTGCGGCCGTCGGATGGATTGCGCGAGGGAGCTTTTTGGCCATGGTCAGGCAGCTTGCCTGATCCCAATGATGCCGTCCACCTCGTGCGCAATGGCCGCGATCTCGCGCGCGGCGACGCTCGATTTGTCGATCAGGCTCGGAGTGGCGCCCCACAGCGCGGCCTCGGCGTAAGCCACCCGGTTATTCATCTCGCTCTTGAGCACGGGGAAGCCCGCCTCGATCAGCTCGGCACGGATCTGCTTGGCGATGACGGAATCGCGCGTGGTCTGCGAGAGCACGCAACGGAACAGGCGCCGCTCGCCTTCGTCGCCTTCGAGCAGGGAGTGCAGCGTGTCGAGCATGCGGTCGACATCGAGCGGCGAGGCCTTGACCGGCACCAGCAGGAAGTCGGCCGCCGCGATGCAAGCAAGCGTCGACAGCGAGCGGAAGCCCGGCGTATCGATGATGATTGGACCGGTTGCCGGAACATTTCGCGCGGTTTTCCACGCATTCTCGGAGGAGTCTTCGATGACCTTAACGCCGCCGAGTTTCTTCTCGCGCGCGGCGATCCGGGCGATCGAACGTTGCGGGTCGGCGTCGACGATGGTTGTCGGCCGGCCGTTGATCTGCCAATGCGCGGCGAGACAGCTTGCAAGCGTGCTCTTGCCGCTTCCACCTTTCATCGTCGCGACGGTAATGATCTGCCTCATCGCTTGCCTCGTTTAAGGGCTTGTTGCCAGTGGGGCACGAATCACTTGCGCGATGCTATCGGATTTCCGCGCCGGATTCCCGGAGCGGATGCAAACGGCCTGGAATATTTGTATTTTCCGCGGACTTTTTGGCGCGCCGGCCGGCGCCGAATTATGGTTTTGCGGCGGCGCAGGAAGCGACGATCAAGGCCCGGAACATGTCGAAGGATTCAACCGCGATCCGGCAATTGGTCGCCGTATCGGGCTTGACGGTGATTACGTCGCCGGTTGTTGCCCGGTGCTGCGTGCCGTTGACGTTGATGTTGATGCTGTCGTTGTCGGGCGAGCCGATCAGTCCGATGGTCAGACGTCCATTGGCGACGACCAGAGACTGATTGGGCTTGATGTCGTAGGTGTCCTGCGCCGGCTTTATCGCGTTCAACTGCGCCTGCGCATTATCGAGCTGGCTCTGTAGCGTTACGATGCGAGCGCTTTGCTCGGCGTTGGTCTTTTTCAGTTTCTGACTTTCGGCTTGCAACTGTCCCACAAGCTGCCGCGACGCCGCGAGATTGCTACGGTCCATGTTCAAGCCGATGGCGTAGGCGCCCACGATGAGCATCACGGTAAGCACGATCAGCAGCAGTCGGCCGCGCGCTCCGCTCCATAAGCGCCGTCGTCGATGTCTGAGTTGGCCCGGGTGGTGGCCAGCGGTTTCGCTCACGTCGCCCTGTCCTTACTGTTGTTTGGCCGCGCCGGCCTCGGGAGTCTTTGCCGGCTGCGTCGAACGGATTTGTTCGGCAAGCCAGGGCAGTAACGCCTTGATGCGCGCAAGGTCGAGCGGGCCGAGTTTATCGTCTGCGGCTGCACCGTTGGTGTCGGCTTTCCCGGATGTGGCGGCCGGCGGCTTTGCTGCGTTAGGTTCCGATGCGCCGGAGGTGGCAGGCGGTGCCGCCGGTTGCGTCGCCGGCGCCGCCGAGGTCTGGCCTGCAGGCGGCGTCCCCAGCGGTGCGGGCTTAACGGCCGACGCCCCGGCCTGATTGTCGACATTGCCGAGAATGATGGGCAGGCCGTCTTTGCCGCTGCCGATGATGACGATCTTGGTGTTGGGCGACTGCGCCAGCGCCAAAGTCGCCTCGATGCCGCGCCAGCGCAGGTAAGAATCGGAAATGCCCTGGCTCACGGTTTTCTGGAAAGCGGCGATGCCGTTTGCCTCGATCTGCTTGCGGCGCGATTCCTGCGCTTCGCGCTCGACGCGGTATTTGAACTCCTGGATCTCGTAATACTGCTGCGTCTGCCGATTGATGGCGCCGACGATCTCCGGCGGCAACTCGATGCTCAGCACCAGCGTGTCGAGGATCTGGATCGAATCCTGGAGGAAGTCGTTGTAGTGCTTGGGGTCAGGCTGCTCCATCGCCTCCGGCTGCACCAACATGTTGAGGTGCGCGCCAAGGCTTTTTTGCGCATCCTTCTGGATTTGCTGCTGGATCTGTTCGCGCGAGGTGTAGACCTCCTGCGCCGTGTATTGCGAGATGACCTCGCGCGCGCGGCTGCCGATTTCCGGATCGATGACGGTTTCCAGATAATCCGGACCGATGAACTTGTGCAGCACGGCCACGTTGTTGTGCAGCAGTTGGAAACGGATGTTGATCTGCGCGGCGACGTTCACGCCGTCTTTGGTGATGGCATTGTAGGTCTTGGTCGAGGATTGCAGCCGCAGGTTATATTGAAACAGCTTGTCCCACGGCCAGATCACGTGCAGGCCTTCGTCACGCAGCTCCTGCGGGTCGAGAATGGTGCCGCGGCCGACGAAGCACCAGCAGTACAAGTCGTAGCCGTTGAACCGTTTCCACAGCACGCCGACATTGCCGCTGGGCACGGTGATGACGATGTAAGGGAACAAGATGACGCCCGCCAATAGCGCCACCATCATCATGATGGACAACGCCGGCAGATGACGCCTGAGGAAGCGCCACCAGCCGCGTTTTACGGGCCGCTGCGGTGCGTCCAGGGTCTCGAAATACGCCGTCATCAACCCTCCAGCCTACGTCCTCGGAGTAGAACGCTGCTCCACAATGCGTCCCTCGTCCATACGAATCCTCCGCGACGGCAAGGTCAGTTCGTCGAGATAGCGGTCATCGTGTGTGATCACGACCACGGTCGCTCCAGCGTGCATCATTTCCGGCAGCATTTCGTCGTAGAATTTGCGGCGGAATTCGGGGTCCTGTTCGGCGGTCCATTCGTCGAGCAGGAGAATCGGACGTTTCTCCAAGAGACTGACGATGAGCGCCAGGCGTCTTCGTTGCCCGCCCGAGAGATCGAGCGTGCGGAACTCGCCGTTCACCAATCCGGTCTTGTCACTCAGGCGAAACTGAGCGAGCAGCCCCTCGACTTCGCCCGGGTTTGGCTCGGGAATGCCGTAGAGCCGCCGGAACAAATGATAATCGAAAAAAATCGCCGACATCAATGCGCGGTAGTGGTCGCGGTTGGCGGCGGTGACGCGGGCGCCGTCGAGGATGATGTCGCCGGAGTCCGGCGGATAGAGGCCGGAGAGCACGCGCAGGAACGTTGATTTGCCCGAACCGTTGCCGCCGGTGATGAAGACGAGTTCGCCCGGGTTGAGCTCGAAATCGATCGGCCCGATGGAAAACGACGTCTCCGAGAACTGGTCGACGTAGCGGAAGCGCAGGTTGCGCACCTCGATCTTGTCGAAGCGGTGCGGCTGCGGAATGACGCGCGGCTCGGCCGAGGAAACGGTCGCCCGCAGCGCATGTTCCAGCTGGTCGATGCGGTCGGCGGCGGCGTTGGCGTTGAGCAGAATCGGGATCGATTGCACGAGGCCGAAGCAGGCGCCGACGATGAACATGAGGGCGGTCGTGGTCTTGGTGAGCGCCGGGCCGCCAAGCGCCCCGGAAAACTGCGGCGCGATGAAGACGACCGCGCCGAGCAGAATGTACATCGAGATCTGCGAGCTTACGATCATCTTGAACGTTTCGGCCTGCGTCTTGATCTTGATGTTGGCGGCCGTGCGTGAAACGTTGACCGCGTCGTCGAACAGGTCGGCGCTGCGCGCGCTGTTGAGGCGCACTTCCTTGAAGCCGTCGAGAAAATCGGTCAGGCGGTCGAACAACCGCCGCTCCCATTCCGCCGAGCGCTGTTTTTCCTCAATCAGCTGCTTGTTCTTGTAGTGGAAGATCGCCGCGGCGATGGAGACGACGAAGAACGTCGTGAAGATTGCGGCAAGCGACAGGAACGCGACGTAGATCGCCACGAAAAAGATCAGCACCGCCCCCTGCACGGTGAAGGCAAGCATGTTGCTCGCCTGCGTAAGGATAGCGGTGTCGCCGGTGATGGCGGCGACGATGCGGGCGCGGCCGATGCCCTCGATCGACAAAAGCTCCGAATGCCTGATCTGGTCCATCAGGCGCAGGCGGATCTTGTGGATGATCGCCTCGATTTCCGCAGTGGTGGTGATGGTGACGTAATACTGTGTCTTGATGAACAGGAAGAGCGCCACCAGGAAAAGCACCGCCGCCCAGAGGGGGGAGTGTCCTTGCAGGCCGGCGTTGATGGAGGCGAGGATCGCCGCGGTCGAAATGCCGCCGAGCGCCGACATCAGCAGCAGCTTCGGCAGCGAGCCGTGCATTTCGCGGCGAACGAGTTCGAGGAACGACATAAGCCGACGCTTCCGTCTACACTTCCACTAACGCTGCCGCGGGCTCAGTGAGAAATGCGCTGGCGGACCCCCCTCCAACTGGCGCTCTTTAAGTCTGCCGTCGCGTCTCGGCGCGGCGGGACGGCCCGGTGATCAACAGCAAAGGCAGCACCACCAAGGGCGTCGTGACCAGCGCGAGCAGAAAGGTACCGAAAAAACCCATGCGGCGGTCGATTCCGCAAAGTCCGGTGAGAAGACAGAAAGCTATGTAAATGAGGGCTTCGAGCATGGGCCCGTGTGAAAGCTTCAACGCGTCGGTTGGAGCCCCGGCGCGGGCCGGAGCAGCGTGTGCCACAGACGTTCAGCTCGCCGTCGCCCCCTCGGAGCTTTGCGCTTTGCGCTTTTGACGCCGATCCCACATTTCCTTTTGCGCGCGGATGAACTCGCGATAGTCCGGCGGGTTGAAATCGAGCAGCGTGCCGCCCGACTTGAAATGCTGGACGAAAGCCTTGCCGATTGCGTAGGTGGCGCCCGCCGAGAGCACGGGCATGACGAAGCCGGCGGTGAGAGTGCCGACGATGGGCACGAACTTGAGCATGCTCGCCGCGCCGATGCCGCTGGTTGCCGGGATCATCGAGCCGGCGATGCTCGCGATCAGCGCCTTGCCGCGATTTTCCGAGAACGCGACGTCGTACATCTGCGACAAGCGGCGCAGCATCTGCACCTGCAAGCCGCCGACGGCGAGAACGTCGACGAAAGGCACCGGGATCAATCCGGCAACGCCCGACCAGAGTGCGAAGCGCTCGACGAGGCTCGAGGCCATCTCGTCGCGCTCCTCAGGTGTCGTCTCCGCCGCGGTCTCAGCGCCCATGGATGATGTCGATTTCTGTGCCATAGCGGATCCTTTCTCGTCGTCCCCCGGGCCCACGACACGGTCGATTTGTGCTTATTTATCAAGTAAATCCATTGTGGGCGGCAAAAAGCCTAACATGCAGGCCGGCCGGTTGCCAAGCGCTCGGCCCGCGGGAGGTCCTGCGGGCGTTGTTGCCATGCCGGAGATGATCCCCTACGTTTTTGCAGACTTCATTTTTCGGAGATGGACGATGCGGCCGAGCGGGTCGAGCAACAGCGATGGCGCGCGCCGACCGTGGCAGCCGCCGACGCTCACTAAGCTCGCGATCGGCGCCGAAACAAAGACGGCTGCCGGCGCTGCGCAGGGCGGCGGGACATCCGTCCCCGCTCACCCAGAACCACCGGCGGCGCCCGCAAGCAAGCTCGGCTTTTCCCTCGAAATGGCGTTCCCGCTATCCGCGCGTGTCGAAGGCTGACGCCGCTTCGGCCAGGCGGCGGCGATCCGCTCGGGCAACGCCAGGGTGATGGCTTTGGATGTCACGATCGATAGCGTCATGGTGCGGGACAGCGAGCCCACGGCGGCTGTGCTTGACGGCGATATCGTGCTCTTGAGCCTGCGCGCCGGCGCCTATTTCGGCTTGAATCATGTCGGCAGCGAAATCTGGCGCATGCTTGCCGAGCCTTGCCGGGTCGGCAGGATTTTCGAAATGCTGATGCAGCATCATGCCGTCGAATTGGAGACCTTGTCGCGCGAAGTGACGCCCTTTCTGCAAAAGCTCGTGGACGAACGCCTCGTGCGCGTGATCGAGGCGGGCGAGGCGCGATGAAGCTCGCGGTCAGGCGCCGCGTTTATTTGCGCGAGGCGGCGCTGATGCTCATGTTGGCGCGGCTTGCCGTCTGCCTCATTCCGCCGCGTGCGCTTTTTGCCTGGGCGGCGCGCCCGCCGCGGCACATTCGCCGTTTCGCCGCCGATGAAGCCGGCTGGGTTGCCTGGGCGGTCGGCACCGTGGCTGACCGGACCTGGATGAAGGCTCTGTGCCTGCCGCGCGCGCTTGCGGCGCAAGTCATGCTGCGGCGACGCGGCATCGCAAGCCGCCTTTGCCTCGGCGTCGCGCGCAAGGACGGCGCGCTTGCCGCTCACGCCTGGGTCGAGATCGGCAACCATAAGATCGCCGGCGAAACCGAAGCCGAAGGCTATACGCGGCTTGCCGGCTTCGGCGGGGCGTGAAGGACCATGAGTGGGATCGCCGGTATCCTGCGTTTCGACGACCGCGCCGTCGGCCGCCACGAACTTGAACGCGCTGCCGGCGCGCTGCGCCAACATGGCCCCGACCGCTCTGCCGTCCTGACCGATTGCGACGTAGGCTTTGCCCATGTGCTGATGCGCATGACCCCGGAAGATACGTTTGACCGTCAGCCGTTGCGGGGCCCGAGCGGGGCGCTGATCGCCGCCGACCTGCGCCTCGACAACCGCGACGATGTTATTGCCCGCGCCGGGCTGAAGGATGCCGCGAACTGGCCGGACTCGCGCATTCTGCTCGCCGCCTGGGAAAAGTTCGGCGACGATGTCTGGCCGCTGCTGCGCGGACCCTTCGCCGCTGCGGTCTTCGACCCGCGCCGCCGCGCTTTGACGCTGGCGCGCGATCATCTCGGGCTCAATGTGGTGCTTTGGCACCGCGGCGGCGACTTCTTCGCCTTCGCCACCATGCCGAACGGCTTGTTCGCGCTCGGCGTGCCGCGGGAGCTCAGCGAGGAGAAGCTCGCCGACTTTCTGGTGCTCAATCACGCTGAGCAGCAAACCACGATCTACCGCGGCATCTTTCGCGTACCGCCGGCGCACATAGTGCGCGTGAGCGACGACGGCGCGGTCAGCGAACATCGGTTCTGGTCGCCGGCCGAGATTGCGCCGGTGCGCCTCGCGTCGGACGAGGCCTATGCCGAGGGCTTGCGCGAGCGCCTCCATCTTGCCGTGCGCCGGCAAATGCGCAGCGCGCATCCCATCGGCTGCCTGCTCAGCGGCGGCCTCGATTCTTCATCGGTCGCGATACTCGCCGCGCGCTCTCTGGGTGAAAAAGGCGGACGGCTGTCGGCATATGCGGGCGTACCGCGCCATGGCTTCGGCGGCCCCATGCCGGCCGGCCATTACGCCGACGCAACGCCCTATGTCGCGGCGGTCGCGGTTGCCGCCGGCAATGTCGACGTCACTTACGTGCATAACGACGAGTGCGACGACTTTGCCGAACTTGAACCCTTCTTCATGGCGCTGGAAGGACCGGTGCGCAATCCGAGTAACCTCGGCTGGGTGTTGGGCTGCCTGCGGCAGGCGCGCGCGCAGGGCCGCCGTGTGCTGCTCGGCGGTCTCGCCGGCAACCAGACCATCAGCTGGAATGGATGGCCGCAGGCGCTCGCGCACTTGAAGCGCGGACATTTGCTCACCGCGTATCGCCAGTGGCGTTTGTTTTATCGCAGCACGCCCTTTTCGCGCTGGCAGGCGCTGCGCCAGCTCTTCCTTGAGCCGCTACGTGACGGACGGTTGGCTGGCGCATCGCTTGCCTGGCGGCAGCACTCCGCCATCCGTCCCGATTTCGCCGCGGCGATGGGCGTCGATGCGCGCGCGCAAAGACTCGGTCGCGATTTTCGCGGATGCCGACCGGTCGGCGAGAGGATCGCGGCGCTTACCGCCGTCGACTATGCCGGCGACTGGCGCGCGGCGGAAAAGGCGGTGACGGGCGTCGAGGTTCGCGATCCGACCGCGGATATCGACGTCGTCAGCTACTGCTTCGGCGTTCCCGACGAACAGTATCTTGCCGAAGGCATCGACCGCTCGCTGATCCGCCGCGCCATGTGGGGCCTGCTGCCGGAGACGATCCTCGCCAACCGGCTGATCGGCATGCAGGCGGCGGACTGGCACGAGAAGCTCGAAAGACGGCGCGGCGAGCTTGCCCGGCAGCTCGACGAGCTCGCATGCTCGCCGCTGGTGCGCAAGGCAATCGACATTCCGCGGCTTGCGCGCGCTCTCAACGATTGGCCGGAGGGCGGCTGGCAGCGCAACGAGATCTTTCAGGAGTATAACCTCGCGCTGACGCGCGGGATCGCCGGGGCGCGCTTTTTGCGCTGGTTCGAAGCGGCAAATAGCTCGGCGGCCTCATTGCCCGCGGCATGATCTGCTGTGACCCGGCGCTCAATTGCGCTTCCCCAGGGCTTGCCTCAGGATAGGGTTGCATGTTTTCCGACGTCTATTCCGTGATGGTCGCATTCGTTTCGGCGCACGCCAATTATGCGTATGCCGTCGTTTTTTTGCTGGCGTTCTCGGAGGCCATCCCGGTGGTCGGCAGTTTCGTGCCGGGCTCGACCGGCGTCGTCGCCGTCAGCGCGATCGCCACCGCCGCGGGCGCCGACCCATGGCTGCTGCTGGCCGGAGCCATCGCCGGCGCAATCGCAGGCGACGGCGCCTCGTTCTGGCTCGGGCACCGCTTCAGCCGCGAAATCCTCGGTTCCTGGCCGCTGGTCCGTTATCCGCATTTCGTCGCGCAAAGCGAGCGGTTCATCGCGCGCTTCGGCGTCTACAGCGTGTTCCTCGCGCGCTTCATGGCGGTCATCCGCGCCTTTGTGCCGCTCATCGCCGGCATTTTGGAAATGCGGCCGCTGCACTTCTATGTCGCCAATGTCCTTTCCGCGATCGTCTGGGCGCCGGCGCACGTTTTTCCCGGCATCGTCGTGGTTATGCTGGTGCGCTTCACGCACGCAAGCGTCGAGCAACGGGCGATCCTCATCGCCGTCGCGCTGATCGTTTTCACGGTTGTAGGCTTGGTTACGCACCGCTGGCTGAAAGCCACCGGGCATGAGCAGGAGGCAGGAAGCAATGATCTATAAAGACAATCTGGACCTGCCTTCCATTTTGAACAGCATCATCGACCGCGCGGCGCAAAACCTCACGGTCGGCAAGCTACTGCACCAGCTCAACCTCGATCCCACCAACCTGACCTACGACGTCATCGGACACCGGCTGGTGGACGTCGTTCTTGCGAATATCACCATTGCCAACACCTGCGCCCTGATCGGCGCCGTGTTTTATGCGGCGACGTTTCTGACGCCGACGATGGTGCCGCTGCGCATCTTCGGCATCATCAGCGCGCTGTTTTTCGTCGCCTATGGCCTGCTCGGCAGCGCGATCTCTACTTTCTTGATGTATTTCCTGCTGCTGCCGATCAACAGCCTGCGCCTCTACCAGATTCTCAAGCTGATCAAGAAGGCGCGCGTCGCGGCGCAGGGTGACCTCTCGGTCGACTGGCTCAAGCCGTTCATGGACACGCGCAACTATAAGAAAGGCGACGTGCTGTTCCGCAAGGGTCAACTTGCCGATGAAATGCTGCTGATCGTCACCGGCAAGTTCCTGGTGACCGAGCTCGGCGTCGAGCTCGCGCCGGGGCGGATCGTCGGCGAACTCGGCTTTGTCGCGCACAACAACAAGCGGACGCAGTCGGTCGAATGCATCGAGGATGGCGCGGTAATGACGATCGGCTACGACCGGCTGCTCGAGGTCTATTTCGAGCAGCCCGATTTCGGCTATTTCTTCCTGCGGCTAACCAGCGATCGCTTGATGCAGAACATCGGCCGCCTCGAGGGCGTCGTCGAGCAATACAAAAGCAGATTGCAGGCGGCCGGGCTGCCGACGACGCCATAGCGTCGCTTGTCAGAGGCCGTGATCGGGGATGACGCCGGCGATCACCAACCGGTTCCAGATGAACAGGATGACCAGCGCGCCGACGGTCGCGCCGATAAGCCCGGCGCCCTGATGCGGCATATAGAGGCCGACGGCATGGCCGATGAACGTCGCCAGAAACGCTCCGGCGATGCCGAGCACGGTCGTCAGCACAAAACCTTTCGGCTTGTTCGGACCCGGTGAAAGCAGACGCGCGATGACGCCGGCGATAAAACCGATGACGATAATTAAGAGCAGGACACCCATCGCCGCTACCCCCGAATGCCGCCCCGGTCGCGCCGCGCGATCAAAATCGGATGCGAATGTGCGATTCCGTACCGCGAGTCTTAGGAGCGCGATCAGAATCGGTCAAGTCGGAGCCTTTTTGCCGGAAAATTAGGTGCCCCGCGCTGGCCTTCCACAACACATCATAAACGCGTCAGCGGCGTTGGCGCCCAAGGTTGCCCTTGGGCAATGGCGGTGGAACAATCGGCTCCATTGTTCGTATCTCTATACCTATATCGGCTGCATAACCTTTGAATTTGGGGAAAGGAGCCCCCCTGTATGGCGCGCGCCGCGATTTCGTCCGCATCCCTCGGTGTCGCGCTTGGGCCGGCTTCGAAGCATCAATCTCCGCAAGACGTGCGCGCCGCCTGGCTTGCCGCCTTTCGCCGCGTACGCGCGGAAACCGAAGCGCGCGCTGCGCCCTTGTCGGCCGAAGACCAGCAAATCCAGTCGATGGCGGACGCCAGCCCGACCAAATGGCATCGCGCTCATGTCACCTGGTTTTTCGAGCAATTTCTGCTCGGGCCGCATGCCTCAGGTTACAAGATTTTCGACGAGCGTTTTCCCTTCCTGTTCAATTCCTATTACGTCGCCGCCGGTCCACGTCATGCGCGCCCGCAACGCGGCATGATCACGCGGCCGAATGCCGATGACGTCGCTGCCTATCGCGCTCATGTCGACCGGGCGGTGGAGCGGCTCATCGAAGAGGTGGCGCCGGCCGACGCCGCGCGCGTCTTCTCAATTCTCGAAATCGGCCTCCATCATGAGCAGCAGCATCAGGAATTGCTGCTGACCGACATTCTGCACGCCTTCGCGCAGAACCCCACCGACCCGGTCTATGACGCTGCATGGAAGTCGCCGCCCCGGGTAAAAGCGGACGGTTTTGCCGAAGTGCCGGCCGGCATACAGCCGATCGGACACGCAGGCGCGGGTTTCTGCTTCGACAACGAGCTGCCGCGGCATGACGAGCTCGTCCCCAAAATGCGCATTGCCCGCAGCCTCGTCAGCAATGCGGATTGGCTCGAATTCATCGACGCCGGCGGCTACGCGACGCCCTCGCTGTGGTTGTCCGACGGCTGGGCGCTGGCGCAGGCCGAGGGCTGGCAGGCGCCGGGCTATTGGCGGCGCGAGGACGGCGGCTGGACGACGATGACGCTGGCCGGGCGCAAGGCCGTCGATCCGGCCGCGCCGGTCATGCATGTCAGCTATTACGAGGCCGATGCCTTCGCGCGCTTTGCCGGCAAGCACCTGCCGAGCGAGGCGGAATGGGAGGTCGCCGCACGCGCGGGGCTGATCGGGGACGCCTTCGGCCAGGCTTGGCAATGGACCCGCAGCGCTTATCTCCCGTACCCCGGCTATCGCGCGGCGGAAGGCACGCTCGGCGAATACAACGGCAAATTCATGGTGAGCCAAATGGTGCTGCGCGGTTCTTCGGTGGCGACGCCGCAAGGGCACGCGAGGATGAGCTATCGCAATTTCTTTTATCCGCTGGCGCGCTGGCAATTCAGCGGCGTGCGCCTCGCAGAATTCGTCTAACAAGAAGGTCATCATGGTCGCACTCGCACGATCGCTGCTCGCGCAACCGCAAAACGCCGAACGCGCCGCTTTTGCGGCCGACGTCGTGGCCGGCTTGAGCGCCACGCCGAAGCACTTGCCGGCCAAATATTTCTACGATGCCACGGGATCCGAGCTGTTCGAGCGCATCACCGAACTCCCGGAGTATTACCCGACGCGCTGTGAGCTGCAGATCCTGCGCGAGCGCGGTGCCGAAATCGCCAGCCTCATCCCGGCGGGCAGCGCGCTCATCGAATTTGGCAGCGGTTCGAGCCGCAAGGCGCGCGTGCTGCTGCGCGCGGCGCCGCGGCTTGCCGCCTATGTGCCGGTCGACATTTGCGGCGAGATGATCGAGCAGGAGGCGGCCGAATTGCGCCCGGACTTTCCCGGTCTCGCCGTGCTGCCGGTCACCGCCGACATCTGCTTTCCATTCACGCTGCCGGAGAAGGCGAGGGCGGCCGCGCATCGCGTCGGCTTCTTCCCCGGCTCGACCATCGGTAATTTCGAGCCGCATGAGGCCGCCGGCTTCTTGCGCAACGCGGCGCGAATCCTCGGCGGGGGAGCGACGCTGATCGTCGGCGCCGATCTCATCAAGGATGCCGCGGTGCTCAACGCCGCCTATAACGACGCGCAAGGGGTGACGGCGAAGTTCAATCGCAACTTGCTGGTCCGTATCAATCGCGAGCTCGGCGGCACCTTCAAAGTCGATACGTTCGAGCATCATGCTTTCTACAATATCGAGCGCCATCGCGTGGAGATGCATCTCGCCAGCCTGAAGCGGCAGCGCGTCAAGGTGGCGGGAGAAACCTTTGAATTCCGCGCCGGCGAGACCATCCATACCGAGAACAGTTATAAGTACACGGCGCAGTCGCTGGGGGCACTCGCGCGCGGCGCCGGCTGGCTGCCGGCCGGACTGTGGACCGACCCGCGCAAATATTTCTCCCTTCAGGCGTTTAGGTCTGACGGCGGGCCGGCCAGGGCCTGACGGAGCTTTGCCAAAGCGCACGCCTGCGCTAAGGCTTGCCGTCTCGCAATCGCGCGGCTACGGGAAGCCCCCATGAAGATCGTCGGTTTTGAAGCAGAAAATGAATTACGCCTGGGCGTCGTTCAGGGCGACACCGTCATCGATCTGCAGGCGGTGAATGAGAAAGTGCCGGCCGATCTCGGCGAATTTCTGCGGGGCAGCGGCGGCGACATGATGGTACTCGCCGATCTTGCCAGTGCCGCGCCGGCCTATGCACGCCGGCCGCTCGCCGGCATCAAATTCGCACTGCCGGTTGCCCGTCCCGGCAAGATCATTTGCCTTGGGCTCAACTATCTCGACCATGTCAAGGAAGGGCCGCAGCGCGACAATATTCCGAAATTTCAGTCGATCTTCTTCCGGATGCTGACGTCTTTGACGCCGCATCTGCAGCCGTTGCAGCGGCCGAAGAAATCGATCCAGCTCGACTACGAAGGCGAGATGGTCGTCGTCATCGGCAAGCGCGCCAAGCACTTGACGCTCGCCAACGCGACCGACTGCGTCGCCGGCTATTGCTGCGGCATGGAAGGCTCGGTGCGCGAATATCAGCGCCACACCACGCAATGGGGCATGGGCAAGAACTTCGACCGCACCGGCAGCGTCGGCCCGTGGATGGTTACGGCGGACGAAGTGCCGCGCGCCGGCAAGGGGCTCAAGATCGAGACGCGGCTCAACGGCAAGACGATGCAGTCGGCCAATACCGACATGTTCATGTTTCCGGTCGCGGAGTCGCTCGTCTATCTGACCGAAGGGATGACGCTCGAGCCCGGCGACATCCTGTTCACCGGCACGCCATCCGGCGTCGGCCATGCGCGCAAGCCGGAGCCGGTGTGGATGAAAGCCGGCGACACGGTCGAGGTGGAGATCGAGCGCATCGGCGTGCTGCGCAATCCGATCGAAGATGAGCGCTGAAGGAAGCGCTAAGAGGCGTGTTGTTGGTGATTATTGGAGAGCATCATGGCCGACCCATTGAACGTATTGGTGATCTGCGGTTCGCTGCGCAAGGGCTCGTACAACGCGGCGCTGACGCGCGCCTTGCCGGCGCTGGCGCCGCCGGAGATGAAGCTTGTCACGGCGCCGCCGATCGGCGATTTCCCGCTCTACAATGCCGACATCCAGGAGGCCTCGGGTTTTCCGCCGACGTCGGAGGATCTCGCCACCGCAATTCGCGCCGCCGATGCGGTCCTGTTCGTGACGCCGGAATACAACTGGTCGATGCCGGGTGTGCTGAAAAATGCCATCGACTGGGTCTCGCGGATGAAGGATCAGCCGTTCAAGGATAAGCCGGTGGCGATCCAGTCCTGCTCGCAAGGCCCGGTCGGGGGCGCGCGCATGCAGTATCACTGGCGCATGTCGATGACCTTCCTCAACGCCTTCATCTTCGAGACGCCGGAGGTTTTCGTCGGCCAGGCGCAAACCAAGTTTGACAAGGTCACCCTCGAGCTCAAGGATCAGCCGACCAAGGACATCGTGAAGCAGCAGCTCGCCGCCTTCGCCACGTTCATCAGACGGATGAAAGCGGCCGCCGCCGTCAGTTAGCCCGTCGCCTGCGCGCGCTTGGGGAAGAGCTGCGGCCGAAGCTTCGGGTGGCTCGCCATCAGCTTGGGCGCGTAAGCCGTCTCGGCACCGAGCTCCTCGGCGGCGTGCCAGGCCCAGCGCGGGTCCCACAGCGCCGCGCGGGCGATGCAGATCAAATCGGCCTTGCCGGACGCCACGATGTCCTCCGCCATGCGCGGGTCCATGATCAGGCCGACCGACATGGTGATGATGCCGGTCTCCTTCTTCACCTTCTCGGCGAAGGGAACCTGATAGCCGGGCGAAAGCGGAATCTTCTGCGCCGGGGAGAGGCCGCCCGACGACACATCCATGTAATCGAGCCCGCGCCTCTTCAGCTCTTTCGCCAGCATCACGGTCTCTTCCGGCGTCCAGCCGCCATCGACCCAGTCGGTGGCCGAGACGCGCATGCCGATCGGCTTGCCCTCCGGCCAGACTGCGCGCACCGCCTCATACATTTCGATCGGGAAGCGCATGCGGTTCTCGGTCGAGCCGCCATATTCGTCGGTGCGCTTATTGGAAATAGGCGACAGGAACTGATGCGCCAAATAGCCGTGCGCGGCGTGCAGCTCGATGACGTCGTAGCCGATGCGGTCGACGCGCTTAGCGGCGGCGGCAAACTCGCCGAGCACGCGCTTGATGTCGTCCTTGGTCATTGCCTTGGGCACCGGCCAACCGGTGTCGTAGGGGATGGCGGAGGGCGCTTCCGGCGTCCACGCGTCCGGGCCTTCGAGGATCGGCTTGGCGCCGGCGGCGGGCGGAGTGGTCGGCCCCTTCCGCCCCGCGTGTGCGAGCTGCACGCCGAGTTTGGCGACGCCGTATTGCCGGCAGAAATCATAGACGCGCTTGAGCGCCTTCTCGTTATCGTCCGACCACATGCCGGCACAGCGCGGTGAAATGCGGCCCTGCGGTGCGACATCGGTCATCTCGGTCATCACCAGGCCGGCGGCGCCGAGCGACATGCTGCCGAGATGCATCAGGTGCCAATCATTGGCCGAGCCGTTGTCGGAGTTGTACTGGCACATCGGCGACACGACGATGCGGTTGGGCAGCGTGAGCCCACGCATGGTGAGAGGAGAGAACAACGCGCTAGCCATTTCTGATTTCCTTTTGCGAAGAGCCTACATGCCACCGTTGAAGGTGTGCATGGCGACGACGAGACAGCAGATTGCCCAGAAGATGCAGTATTCGACGCCACCGATCACCCAGATCCAGCAGTTGGTGACCCTGTAGGTCGCGGCCGCGGCGACGAGCAGATGGATGAAGGCGATGAAGCCGACATAAGGCGTGTAGATGCCGAAGACAAGTCCGATGCAGAGGACGGTCTCGATGGCGCCGGCGATGTACATCCACAGCGCCGGTGGCTTAAAACCGGCCTTGACGAAGAATTCGAGCGTCGCCGGCACGGTGATCTTGCCCACGATGTGCGGGATGAAGAAGGCTCCGCAGATGATGCGCAGGATGTTGAATTCATTCAGCAGGTTGAATTTATCCGCCCACGACATTGGCCGATCCCCCGGTTTTTATTGGCGCGGAAATTCGCATGCCGCGGCGCGCGCGCCAAGGCCTTACAGCTTTTTGCCCTTGAGCCACGCGGCGCCGCGGGCGTAGAGCGCCTCGACCTCCGGCCCGTCGAGGCCGGGCATGTCGGGCTTGACCTTGTAGCCGATGCGCGCCTGCAGATAGGCGAGATGGCGGTAGCCGATGGGGAATGACTCGAGCAGCTTGCGGTCGAGCGCGAGCGGCGCCGAAGGCTCGACCGGATCGAGCCGGTCCTTCTCATAGATCGGCTGGCGCAGCACCAGACCCCATTTGCCTTTGCGCTTTTCCAGGAAATCGTAGAAGCGCCCGGTGCAGACAATGTCGCAGATGACGCCCTCGACCGACCCGCGCTGCGAGATGGTCATCTTGGTTTGCGCGGTCGCACGGGTGCGCCGGATGTCGATGGTCGAGCCGCCGAGGAAATGCAGGATACGCACGCCGCGGGCGTAGCCTTCCTCGTTGACGCGGATGAAATCCTCATAGGGGCCCTGGAACCAGGTGGCCATCATCCACCCCTCCTTGTGCCAGACGGTGCGGAAGCGGTCCCACATCCGCGCGTCGCGCCACAGCGCCCAGTTCTCGATGAGCTCGCGGATCGCCAGGCGGTCGGCGCTGTCGCGCGGCATAATCTCTCCCCAGGTTCTCATCGCCGGGCTTGACCCGGCGATCTCGCTTAGGCGAGCAATGTGCCTACCCAAGCGGGATGGCCGGCACAAGGCCGGCCATAACAAGGGGGCGAACATGGCGCGTCTTGCGGGCAAGGTTGCCATCGTCACCGGTGGCGCCAAGGGCATCGGCCGGCATTACGCGCAGGCGCTCGCCGCCGAAGGCGCGCGGGTAATGATCGCCGATATCGCCGACGGCAAGGCGCTGGCCGAGGAAATTGCCGGCCGCCACGGCGCCGATTCGGTCGCCAGCGTCAAATTCGACGTCAGCGACGAGAAGGCGGTGAAGTCGGCGGTGGCGCAGACGCTCGAGCGTTTCGGGCAGATCGACGTGCTGGTTAACAACGCCGCGCTTTATTCGACGCTGACACCGCGCGAATTCGGCGAGTGGGACGTGGATTTGTGGGACAAGGTGATGGCGACCAACGTGCGCGGGCCATATCTCATGGTGCGGCACGTCGCGCCGCACATGATGGAGCGCCGTTCCGGCAAGATCATCAACATCGCCTCCGGCGCCGCCTACAAGGGCGTGCCGCGCATGCTGCCTTATGTGACCTCGAAGGGCGCCATGATCGCCTTTACGCGGGCGCTGTCGCGCGAGCTCGGCGCCTACGGCATCGCCGTCAACTCGCTGTCGCCGGGCTATATCCTCTCCGACACGGGGCTGGAAAACACCGCGCATGTGGAAGACGAGCGCATTCCGGTGCGCAATTCGCGCGCCTTCAAGCGCGACGCCTATCCGGAAGACCTGCTGGGAACGCTGATTTTTCTCGCCTCATCCGACAGCGATTTCGTTACCGGGCAGTCGATCGTGGTCGACGGCGGCTCGGTGAATAACTGAGGCGCATTCCGCCCCTTTTGCCGGGGCGCGGCAGCGCCTATTCTTAGGGACAACAGAGCAGATTTCGGAGGAAACAATGGACGCCGCCACGGCTCCGGCCGCCAAGAGCACCAGCAAAAAGGCGCTCAAATACGAGGGCAGCGCCAACCCGGTGCGCGCCGAGTTTTACGAACGCATCTCCCAGCACGACATGACGCCGTTGTGGGAAGTGCTGCGCCACATCGTCACCAAGGAGCCGGTCACTCAATGCGTGCCGGCAGTGTGGCATTTCGACGAGGTGAAGCCATTGGTCGAGGAGGCGGGGCGCCTGCTCACCACGGAAGAAGCCGAACGCCGCGTGCTGGTGCTGGAAAACCCGGCGCTGCGCGGGCAGTCGCGCATCACCAAGACGCTTTACGCCGGCTTACAGCTCATTTTGCCGGGCGAGGTCGCCGGCGCGCATCGCCACACGGCGTCCGCCATCCGCCTCATCCTCGATGGCGACGGCGCCTATACGCAGGTCGACGGCGAAAAGACCATCATGAAATACGGCGACTTCGTGCTGACGCCGAACTGGACCGCGCACGACCACGGCAACGAATCGAACGTGCCGATGATCTGGCTCGACGTGCTCGACGTGCCGACGGTCAACTTCTTCGAGACGGCGTTTGCCGAGCATCTCGACTCGGCGGTGCAGAACACCGCGCGCGTCGACAACGATTCGCTGTGGCGCTTCGGCTCGAGCGTGCTGCCCGACGGCACCGACGCCTCAATGATACGCTCGCCGATCATCAACTACGCCTATGACCGGGTGCGGCCGATCCTCGACCGCATGAAAAAGACCGGCGATGTCGACAAGCACCACGGCTTCCGCCTGCGTTATGCCAATCCGTTCAACGGCGGCTGGTCCGGGCCGACCATGGGCGCGCAGCTCTCCCTGTTACCCAAGGGCTTCAAGGGAGAGACCTACCGCTCGACCGACGCCACCATCTTTGCCTGCCTGGAAGGCTCAGGGACCACCAAGGTCGGCGAGCAGACATTGCAATGGGGCCCGCGCGACGTCTACGTCATCCCGTCTTGGAAACCATACGCGCACAAGACCGACAAGGAAGCCGTGCTGTTCTCCATCTCCGACCGCCCGGCGCAGGAAATGCTCGGCATCTGGCGCGAGCAGCGCTGAGCTTCCCTCGCCCCGCTTGCGGGGAGAGGGTGGCGAGAATTGAGCGAAGCGAAATGCGAGCCGGGTGAGGGGGCATCGTGCTGCGCTCAGAATTGCTGTAACTCCCCCTCACCCGATTTCCTTCGCTTCGCTCGGAAATCGACCTCTCCCCGCGCGCGGGGAGAGGTAAAACTACGACCGTGCCATCTCCGGCGCGGCGGCTCGTCTGGCCGCGCGGCTCTGCATCAGGTTGATGCCGAGCACCAGCACGGCGCCGGCGAGCCCGAACCAGTCGAGAGTTTCCGCGCCTTGAAAGGCGTGCGGTGGAATGAGGATGGCGAGCGCCGCCGCGCCGAAGCCGAGCCGTAACGGCACCGACAGCATTGTGAAGCAATAGCCGACGACGGCCGCGGTGCCGATGAATATGCCCAGCAGATTATGGAATACATCCCAAACGATGCGCACGGCGCCGCCCTGCATCAGCATGCTCGGCTCGGTGACGAACAGGAACGGGATGAAGAACGTACTCCAGCCGACCACCACCGCGGTCCAGCCAACGGTCCAGCCGGAGACGCGCGCGATATTGGCGGCGGCATAGGCGGCGATCGCGACTGGCGGCGTGATCATCGAGAGCATGCCGAAATACATCACATACATGTGCGCCGCCATCGGCGTGACGCCGAGCTTGACCAGCGAGGGCGCAAGCAGGGTCGCGGTGAGCACGTAAACCGAAACCGTCGGCATGCCCATGCCGAGGATGATGCTGATGAGCGCGGTGAGCAGCAGCAGCAAAAACAGGCTGCCGCCGCTGAGCGCGATCAGTTGCAGCGTCAGTCCGAAGGAGATGCCCGACACGCCGAGCGCCCCGACCACCATGCCGGCGGCGGCGCCGATCAGCACGATGTCGAGCGCGGCGCGGCCGGTGTCGAGGATAGCGCGCAGCATCTCGCGCGGCGAGACGCGGTGGCCGCGATAGCCGAAGGTCATGCTCAGCACGATGAGGATCGCGGTCGCGTAGACCGCGGCGCGCTCGATCGGGATCTGGAATACGTCGGGGTAGGCGATGGTGACGATCAGGTAGATGAGCGGGATCGGGAAGTGCCAGCCCGACTTCACCACCTCGCTGAATTTCGGCGCCTCCGCGATCTGTGCCGCGCCAATGTGCTTTTTCGCGGCTTCGAGATCGACGTGCATGAATAGCGCGGCATAATAGAGCACCGACGGGATGATGGCGGCGATGCAGACGGTGCCGTAGGAGACTTGCAGGAACTCGGCCATGATGAAGGCGGCGGCGCCCATCACCGGCGGCATCAATTGCCCGCCGGTCGAGCCGACCGACTCGATTGCCGCGGCGCGCGTCGGCGAAAAGCCCGAGCGCGACATCAAGGGTATGGTGACAATGCCGACAGCGACGACGTTGCTCACCGCGGCGCCGGAGATCATGCCGAACAGGCCCGAGCCGACCACCGCGATCTTTGCGGCGCCGCCGCGGAAGCGACCCATGGCCGACATCGCAAGGTCCGCGAAATAGTGCGACCCGCCGGTGCGCCCGAGCACTTGCCCCATCAGCGTGAATGGCACCACGATCAGCAGCGCCACCGACAGGATGACGCCGATCATGCCGTTGGTGTCGAGCCCCAGATAGACAATGAGCCGCGGCAGCGTGACCGGACGCGTGGCGAAGTCGCCGGGCATGTGCGGGCCGATGAACACGTAAACGCACAACACCACAATGATGCCGACCAGCACGCCGCCGGAGGAGCGCCGCGTCGCTTCCAGCACCAGCAGCAGCAGGATCGCGCTGCCGATGACGCCGTCGGTCGGCAGCAGCGCGATCTGGTACGTCAACGCTTCGTAGTGCCAGGCGATATAGCCGCAGATGATCAATGACGCCGTGGCGGCGAGCCAGTTTAGTCCCTGCATGAGCCCGGCGGCGTTCGGTCGTTTGGCGATGTCGGACACGTAGGCAAGCGCCAAGCCCAGGCCGAGGCAAACCGAAAGCATCTGCTCGGTGTAGAAGGAGAGGCCGAATAGGCGGCGCGGCAGGTCGATGACCCAGCCGACGACGCAGAAGATCAGCAAGCCCTGGAGAACGTCCGTGCTCCAGGCGACAGCCGGCGACGCGGCGGGCGGTTTTCCCGCCGCATCCGCTTGCTCGTTCATGCCGCTCACTCCAGAGCCGTCGGCTGGACGTTATGCTCTTTGTAGTATTTCAGCGCGCCCGGGTGATAGGGGATGTCGTATTTCTTGTACGCGAATTGCAGCGTGAATTCGCGCAGCACCGGCTGGATCTTCACGATGTCGGCCTTGTTTTGGTCGAGCGCCTGCAGGAACTTGTAGACGAAGTCGTCCGCGGTCTTGGCGCTGGTGAAGATAAGCGCGTCAAATGAATAGACCTTCATCGACTTCTCGACGCCGATGAACACCGGCCCCGGCGGCACCGTGGTCAGATAGCCGTAAGGCATGATCTTGCGCGCGGCGGGCATGCCCTTCTCGTCGATCGAGAGGACGCGCAGGCCGCCGACCGTGGCGTCCACTTCGCGTACCTTGGGTGCGCCGAAGGCGAAGTTGAACATGTCGGCGTTGCCGGCGACAAATTCGTCGGCGCTGCGCACCACGTTCGGCACCGGCACCACCTTGACGTCCTTCTCGGTCAAGCCGGCGGTAGCAAGCTGCGCGCGCCCGACCTTGTCGATGTTGCGCATGGCGGAGTAGCCGAGCGAGACGCGCTTGCCCTTGAGGTCGGCGATGGTGTGCATGTCCGAATCCTTGCGCACGAAGAACGGCGTGCGATAGGCGTGCACGGCGGCGATGATGCGCAGGTTCTTTTGCGCGCCGTGATAGCCGTCGGCCACCTCCATCACGTTGGAGATGCCGAGCTCGGCCTCGCCGCTGTTGACCATCGGCACGATCACGGTGTCGCCGGCGGTGGGTTGCACCAGGATGTTCAGGCCGGCCTTTTCCTTGAGCACCGCGGCCACGGCGGACGACGTCGTGTAATTGAGCGTCCCGGGCGAAAGCGTGGCGAAGCCGTAAGGCTTCTGTGCCGAGGCGGCGCCGGCTGCAAAGAACAGCGCGACTGCGGCGAAGGGCAAGGCGCGGACGAGGCGCGACAACAGGTTCGGCATAGGCTTATCCTCCCACGGGTCAACAAGCAGCTTCCGACGGCCGCTTTGTTCGTATTCTAGCGTCAAAATCGGCGGCGATGGAAATCAAGTCGGGGCTTGAGCGTTAAGGTCTGCCGCGCTAGGGCGGGATATCGCCCACGTAAACTCGGAGGCCGACTTGGAGATGCAGGACTTAAGCGCCGGCCACGGCGCGCTGACCGCCGTGCGCACCGGCCAAGGCAGCGATCTTGTACTGCTGCATTCGCTGCTTGCCGACCGCCATGCCTTCGATCCGGTGTTGCCCACGCTGGCCGAGAAGCACCGCGTCACCTTGTTCAATCTGCCCGGCTTCCACGGCTCGGCGCCCACGCCGCTCGCGCTGATGGACGCCTATGTGGCGGCAATCGAGGACGGCTTTGACGAGTTCAAGATCGGCAGCGACGCGATCCTCCTCGGCAACGGTTTCGGCGGCACGGTGGCGCTCGCTTTCGCCTTCGCGCACCCGGAGCGCATCTCCAAGCTGGTCATCAGCGATGCCGCCGCTGGATTTCCGCCGGCCGGACGGCAGGCCTTCGCGGCGATGGCGGAGAAGGTCGCTGAGGGTGGGCTCGGCGCCGTCGCTGAGATCGCCGCCAAGCGCGTCTATTCGCCCGCCTATCTTGCCGCGCACCCCGAACTGATCGCCGAGCGCAAGGAGGTGCTAATGGGAATCGCGCCCAAGGCGTTCCAGGCCGCCTGCAAGATTTTGCAGGAGAGCGACCTCACGCCGGAATTGCACCGGGTGCGCGTACCGACTTTGGTGATCTGCGGCGAGTTCGACCAGGCGACGCCGCCGGCGCTGGTCAAGGCCGTGGCGCAGAAAATCGACGGCGCGCGCTATGTCGAGCTCGCCGGCTGCGGCCACTGTCCGCCGCTCGAGCAGCCGCAGCAGTTTCTTGCGGCGATCAAGGATTTCGTCGGGCTGTGATGTTTCTTTCGTCATTCCGGGCTCGCTCGCGCGCCGGAATGACGGAGGAGGTCAGCCCAGCGCCTTCATCACCGCACTGGCAATCGCCGCGGTGCCGTCCTTGCCGCCGTACTCCATCGGCTTGGTGCCGGAGGCGTAAGCCTTGTCGACGGCGCGCTCGATGCGGCTTGCGGCTTCCGCGGCTGGCGGATGTTCGTGCTTGTCGGCGAGCCAGTCGAGCATCATCGCCGCGGACAAAATCATCGCCGTCGGATTGGCCTTGCCTTGCCCCATGATGTCGGGCGCGGTGCCATGGCAAGGCTGGAACACGGCGTGCTTGTCGCCGATGTCGGCAGAGGGCGCAATCCCCAGGCCGCCGATCAGCCCGGCGGCAAGGTCGGAGAGGATGTCGCCGAACATGTTCTCCATGACCATTACGTCGAAGTCCCAGGGCTTTTTCACCATCATCGCGGCGCAGGCATCGACATAGAGCTTGTCGGTCGCCACATCGGGGAATTTTTTCACGCGCTCGTCGAAAATCCCGCGTTGCCAGTTGAAGGCCGTGAACACGTTGGCCTTGTCGACCAGCGTCAGCCTTCCCGGATGGCCGCGTTTCTTGCGCCGCTCGGCAAGCCGCAGCGAGAAATCGAACAGCCGCTCGGTGGTCTTGCGCGTGACCACCAAAGTCTCGCGCGCCTCGTCCTTTTCGACGACGCCCTTGCCGCGCGAGGCGAACAGCCCTTCGGTCGATTCGCGCACCAGCACGAAATCGATGCCGTGCTTGTCGGCGCCAACGATCGGCGAGGGCACGCCGGGGATGAGCCGCGCCGGGCGCACGCCGGCATAGAGGTCGAAGATGAAGCGCAATTCGACCTGCGGCATGATCTCGGTGTTGTCGGGATAGCGCACGCTCGGCAGTCCGCAGGCCCCGAGCAGAATAGCGTCGGCCTCCTCGCATAGTTTGACGGTCGATTCCGGCATCGAGACGCCGTGCGCGCGGTAGTGATCGGCGCCGGCGGGGGCTTCGCTGAAGCGGAAGGCGAGGCTCGGCGTTGTCTTTTCGATCGCCTGCAAAACATCGAGCGCCGGCTTCATGACCTCATGGCCGATGCCGTCGCCAGGCAGCACGGCGATATGGAAGGCGGTATTGGCAGACATGGGGCGATTGGCACTTGCCGTGAAAGATGCGGTAATGAATACGGAATAAGACCGCAACACAACCCGCTCATTCCCGCGAAAGCGGAAATCCAGGGATGCAGGCTCAAGCGGTTGGGACTCCTGGATCCCCGCTGGCGCGGGGATGAGCGGAGAAGGAAGTGAAGCACCATGCCCCGCTTTTCCGCCCATCTCGGCTATCTGTTTAAGGAACGGCCGCTGCTCGAGCGCATCGACGCCGCGGCGGCGGCGGGTTTTAAGGCGATCGAGGGCCGCTTTCCCGACGGCGTGCCGGCCGATGACTTCAAGCGCGCCGTCGAGCGCAGCAAAGTCAAGGTGCTCGGCATCAACACGCCGTCGGGCGGCGAGAACGAGTTCGGCCTCGGCGCGGTGCCGGGCCGCGAAAGTGACTGGAAAGCGAGTTTCGCGCAGGCCCTCGATTACGTCGCGGCGGTCGGCGGCCTCGCCATCCATTGCCTCGCCGGCAAGGTCGCTGCCGATCAACGGCGAACGGCGGAGAAGGTCTTTGTCGAAAATCTGAAGCGCGCTGCCGATCAGGCCACCGCCCGCAACATCAAGCTCTACATCGAGCCGATCAACCCGCGCGACTTGCCGAATTATTTTCTCAACGAGGTCGAGCATGCCGCCGACATCATCGGCAAGGTTGGCAGCGATAACGTCTTCCTGCAGTACGATTTCTACCACGTGCAGATCGTCGGCGGCGACCTGATCGAGCGCTTCAAGACATACCAACCGCTGATCGCACACGTGCAGTGCTCGCAGGTGCCGGTGCGGCACGAACCGGACGCCGACGGCGAGATCAACTATCCTTTCGTGTTCGCAGAAATCGACCGGCTCGGCTATCCGCACTGGATCGGCGCCGAATACATCCCGCGCGGCCGTACCGAGGACGGTCTAGGCTGGGCGCGGCCCTACGGCGTCGTGCCGAAGTAGGAGGGGAACATGCGTCTTTCGAAAACCATCGCCATCGTCACCGGCGGCGGCTCCGGTATGGGAGAAGCCATCGCCGAAACCTACGCGCGCGAAGGCGCGCATGTGGCCGTGGTCGATGTCGACGGCGATGCGGCAAAAAAAGTCGCGCGCAGAATCGGCAACACTGCGATTGCGATCAAGTGCGACGTCACCAAGCGCAGCGACATCGACGCCGCCCTCGCCGAGACTGCCTCCGCCTTCGGCGGCCTCAATGTACTGGTGAACAATGCCGGCGTTGCCCACCTCAACAAGCCGATGCTCGACATCGACGAGAAGGAATTCGACCGCGTCTTCGCCGTCAACGTCAAAGGCCTGTTCATCTTCACTCAAGGCGTGGTGCCGCTGATGAAGGGCAAGGGCGGCGTCATCATCAATATCGGCTCGACGGCCGGCTTGCGCCCGCGCCCGGGCTTGTCCGCCTACAACGCCACCAAAGGCGCCGTGCACAACCTCACCAAGACGCTCGCCGTCGAGCTTGCGCCCGACAAGATCCGCGTTTGCGCCATCGCGCCGGTCGCCACCGACACGCCGCTGTTGCCGACCTTCCTCGGGCCGGCGCCCGGCATGCGCGAGAAATTCATCGCCACCGTGCCGCTCGGCCGCCTTGCCACCGCGCAGGACATTGCCGACGCCGCGCTGTTTCTTGCTTCCGACGAGGCCAAATTCCTGACCGGCAACATCATGGAGGTGGACGGCGGCCGTTGCGTCTAAGGGTGCCGGTTTTGCCGCAATTTCACCTTTGTTAACCACGGAATGCATTGAAAAACCGTGATTTTTGGCTTTCCGCGGGATCGGAGCGCTGGTAGATTCGCTTCATGTTTGGACGCAGGAAAGCCGAGCCGCAGGCAAAAGCGGAAACGCCGCAGCCGCTGAAAGAGGCCGTGCGCGAGGCGCGCATCGAGGCCGCCGAGCACTCCGCCGTGGTCGTCGATCTGCGCGACGCCGACGTCGCCCGCCTCGAACTGCTTAACGACCAGCTCGATCCGGTGTTCACCGAGATTCCTTCCGGCGTCGATCTGTTCGACCGTGGCATCAGCCGCGGCGACACCCCGCGGCTGTGGATCGACGTCGTCGCCCATGTCGAGATGGGCCGCGACAAGCGGCAGTACCGTTTCGTGCAGGATACCCGTTACGGCCGCGCCGTGCTCGGCGAATCCTACGAGGCGCCCGAGATCGTCCGCGCCGTGACGCGCTACGTGGCGCGGCGCATGGTCGAGCGCGAGCGCGCGCTTGCGGGTGATGCGCCGCGCGGGCTCGCCGTGTCCGAGGATATCGCGCGGGTGGAAAAGCGCCGCCGCTTCTTGCGCGGCCTGCGTAATTTTATTTTCGGCCTGGTCGTCGGCGTCGTCGGCTTGTTCGCGCTGGCGATCTACTACGCGCAGCACTAGCGCGATTTTTATCGTCGGCCTCACCGCGGGCACGGCCGGCTCCCTCCCCTTAAAAAGGGGAGGGTCGGGGTGGGGATCAGCGAAAATCAAATTGATCCCCACCCGGTTTGGCTTTGCAAACCGACCTGCCCTTTATAAGGGGAGGTCAAGCGCCGCGGCTTGCGGCAGCCATTGACTGATTTTACTCGAAAAGTTTCTCCCGCCTCAGCTCGACGACGTCTCCTGCAGGTCCAAGGCCGCGCGCAACCATGTCGCAGTGCCAGCCGCTCGGCGTTCCATCGATTCGGTAGAGATTGTAGCCCGCGTCGGCCTTGCCCTTGCCCGGCGCCGATGAGGCCGAGGGCACACCGACTGCGGGCACGCGGGTCTCATCGGGGCCGTCGAGCCAGTTGAGCATCGGCACATGGTCATGGCCGTGGATCAAGAGCTCGGCGCCGTGCGCGGCAATCACGCGCATCAGTTCGGCCGCATCGGTCAGCCGCTTGCGCCACGACGATTGGCTGATCGGCGGATGATGCACGATGACGAGGCGAAAGAGACCGTCGCTTTTCAGCCGGTCGAGCAGGACGGCGAGCTTCTTCAATTGTTCGCTGCCGAGCGTGCCGCTGGCGAAAAACAGTTGGGTGGGAACGCCGCTGCACAGCCCGATCAGCGCGACAGGCCCGCGCCGGCGCACATAGGGAAAGCTCTCGCCGGCGTCGCCGCGCATATGCGCCCCCCAATGCCGTTGCGCGAGTTCGGCGGCGCCGGGCACGTAAATGTCGTGATTACCGGGAACCACGCTGACGCTTTCGGCGGTGCCCAGCGTTGCCAGCCAGTCGTGCCCGCGGGAAAATTCAAACGGCAGCGAGATATTGGCGATGTCGCCGCTCATCACGATATGGTCCGGCTTCTGCGCGGCAATGTCGGCGGTGATTTTCGCCAGCACGTCGATACGGTGGATGAATCGCCGGCTGCGCAGCCAGTTCACGTAGCCGGCGAACTGCTTGAAGCGGATCGCGGCGAAGTCCGGCACCGGCATCGGCGCCAGATGCGCGTCGGAAAGATGCGCGAGCGTGAACATGCGGCTCCTAATCCCTCCCCGCTTGCGGGGAGGGATTTCACGAACTCCCGATCAATATGCCGGCGAGGAACACCAGCACGCCGCCGACCACCACCTGAAACGCCGCCTGCAGGAACGGCGTGTCCATGTAGCGGGTGCGGATCATGGATATCGCCACAAGCTCGACCGCGACCACGCAAACGGAAACGATCGTCGCGGTGATGAAGTGCGGAATGAGATAGGGCAGCGTATGGCCGAGGCCGCCGAGCGCGGTCATGCCGCCGGTGACAATGCCGCGAATGACCGGCGAGCCGCGCCCGGTGAGCGAGCCGTCGTCGGACAAAGCCTCGGCGAAAGCCATGGAAATGCCGGCGCCGACCGAGGCGGCCATGCCCACCAGAAACGTCGCCCAGGTGTTGTGAGTAGCGAAGGCCGCGGCAAACAAGGGCGCCAAAGTCGATACCGAGCCGTCCATCAGTCCGGCAAGGCCCGGCTGCACATATTGCAGCACGAATATGCGGTGCGCGGTCTCGTCTTCCGCCGCACGGGCGCCGGGCGTGAGGATGCTCTCGGCGAGCTTGTGCGCCAGGGTTTCGTGCCCCGCTTCGGCCTCGGCGAGCTCGATCAGCAGCTTGTGCACGTTGACATCGCGCGTGTTGGCCGCCGCTTTGCGGTAGAACCGCTCGGCCTGGTATTCCATGTCCTCGGCGAACTTGCGCGCGGCGTCGAGCCCGAGCGGCCGCATCAGCCATGGCGTCGATTTCGGCTGGATGAAGCCTCTGACGTCCTGGCGGCGGATCAGCGGCAGGTACTCGCCGAATTTTTCTTTGTAGAGGTCGTATAGCATGGTGCGGTGATGCACCTCCTCCTCGGCCATTTCGTCGAACACCTTGGCTGAGGCGGGAAACTGCTCGCGCAGGCCTTCGGCGAAGCCGCGGTAGATACGGCTGTCCTCTTCTTCGTTGGTGATGGCGAGCGCCAGCACTTCCTGTTCGCTGAGGTCGGAGAACTGTTTCAAGCAAGCCTCGTGGGATACGGCGGCGGGAACTCGAGGATTAGAACTTTTCTAAACTGCGAGGCTTGCTATAACGCCTTGCGCAAAAAAAGCCAGTAACGCATCGCTTGCCTGGCAAATGCCGAACAAGATCATGCCCCTTTATCGCCTGCGCCGCGCTTTGGAGCCGGCGATCCGCCCCGTCGTCCACCGCTACTGGCGCTGGTCGCGCGGCATGACGCTCGGCGTGCGCGGCCTCGTCATCGACGGGGCCGGTCGCGTGTTTCTGGTCAAGCATTCTTATATCGCCGGCTGGCACCTGCCCGGTGGCGGGGTCGAGATCGGCGAGACCATGATCGCCGCGCTGACGCGCGAGCTCGCCGAGGAAGCCAATATCAGGCTTAAGAGCGAGCCGAAGCTGCACGGCGTGTTCTACAACAGGCGCGTGTCGCGGCGCGATCACATCGGGCTCTACATCGTGCGCGACTTCGTCCAGGACGCGCCACCAAAGCCCAATCGCGAAATCGTCGAACACGGCTTCTTCGCGCTCGACGCGTTGCCCGAAGACGTGAGCCGCGCCACCCGCGCGCGCATCGCCGAAGTGTTCGGCGGCGCGGCGGTGAGCGAATTGTGGTGAATGCGATGTCTGATCGCGATTGGCTTCCCGCTCATGTGCGCGCCGCTGCGAAGAAACGTACACTGAAGGCCGGTGAAACGCTGTTCCGGCTCGGCGACAAGACCGAGGGCTTTTATGAAGTCGTCACCGGCCGCGTGCGTATGTCGCGCGTCGACCGGTCTGATCATGAGCTTGTTCTCTTTGTCGCCGGCCCCGGCGAGACGATCGCCGAAGCCTCGCTCTATGCACCGGCCTATCATTGCGACGCCATCGCCGGCAGCGATGCGCAGGTGCTGCTCTATCCGAAGCGGGCGGTGCTTGCCGCTTTCGCCAGGGACGCCACGGCGGCGCAGGCCTTCACCGCCATGCTGGCGCGGCAGGTGATGAACCTGCGCACCCGCATCGAGCAGCGCAACATTCGCTCGGCGCGCGAGCGCCTGCGGCACTTTCTCATTCTCAATGCCGGCGCCGATGGCCGTAGCGTCGCGTTGCGCGGCACGCTCAAGGAACTCGCCGCCGAGCTCGGGCTGACCCACGAGGCGCTCTACCGCACGCTCGCCGCGCTCGAACGCGCGGGCGAGATCAGGCGCGGCGGCGGGCGGATCATGCTGCTGCGGTCGCGCAAAACCGTATGATCGAGATCATACCGCCGGCACGCAAATCTCGCCTTTGAGTCGTGTGGCTGCCCATGCGTCGCCTGTTCTCCGACATTGACCGGGATCAAAGAACTCGGCGCCGCATTGGCACGCCGCCGTATCGGTCGCGGTCATCGTCGCTGTCGTGTTTCTGGTGATCTGGGCGGGGCGTTCTATTTCGGGCGCCGGTCCGCACGGGCCGCATGCCCGCCGCTCGGCCGGGCTCGAAGTGCTCGAGGAGCGCTACGCCTGCGGCGAGATCGGTCGCGACGAATATTTGCAGAAGAAGAAAGATATCGCCGGCTGAGCGACCGCAATGGCTTTTGCATGTCGGCTTTGGCGCGCCGAACACGACACGTTCGTGTGGCGCGCTATTGCTGCTTTTTCAGGAAGTAGACTCTGAATCCAATGATGGTGGCGATAACGGCCAAAGCAACAAAGAAAACGATCAAGAACGTGGTGGTGCCCAGAACCATCCGAGGCCCTTTCTGACCGCCGATACTATGCACCTCATTCGCAGACGAGACCACGGGCTAAAAGGTCGATTCGCCGCGCTCCTCTTGACTTTATTCCTAACATGACTATGCTGTTGCTGTCGGCTTTGCGGCCGGCGGCGCCGTCATGACGCGCTGCCGATCCTGAGGCCGGCCTGGCGCGCCGACAACGCGTGCCAGTGGATGGAGCGCCAGGGGGGCGCAGCCCGCTTCGCACAGCGGGCGCGCGCCCTCGCAAGGCGCGCGGGCCGCCCGATCGCAAGGGCAGGCCCAAAGGGGGCCGCTGGCGCAGGCTCCCTGGCGCCCTCCCGGCGCTCCATTCCCCCAAGTTGGGGAAGGAAAAAGGGATACCGGCCTCCCCGGGCCGCGCAAAGAACAGGGGCGATGACGCACGCCTGCTTGGTCCCTCCCCGCAGGCGGGGAGGGATCAGCCGAACCTCGCGCGGTCGTGCGGCGCGGCGAAGTCGAGTTGCGGCCCCACCGGAACGATGCCGGTCGGGTTCACCTGCCGCTGGCTGAAATAATAGTGCCGCTTGATCTGGCCGAGATCGACCGTCTCGGCGACCCCCGGCTGCTGGTAAAGATCGCGGGTGTAGTTGGACAGGTTCGGATATTCGTAGATGTGCCGCCAGTTGCACTTGAAGTGCGAATAATAGACGGCGTCGAAGCGCACGAGCGTGGTGAAGAAACGCCAATCGGCCTCGGTGATTTGATTGCCGGCGAGATAACGCCGCGTGCCGAGCGACTGCTCCATCTCGTCGAGCGTGTCGAATAGGGCGCGGAAGGCTTTTTCGTAATTGGCCTGTCCCGTGGCAAAGCCGGCGCGGTAAACGCCGTTGTTGACGTTCGTATAGATCTTGTCGTTGAGGCGGTCGATCTCGGCGCGGAAGGCCTGCGGATAATAGTCGGTGTGCACGTTGGTGAACTTGTCGAACGCCGAATTGAGCATGCGGATGATTTCCGGCGACTCGTTGTTGACGATCGTCTTGCGCTTCTTGTCCCACAGCACCGGCACGCTGACGCGGCCGGAATATTTCGCATCGGCCAGCAGATAGATTTCCGAGAGCTTGCTCTTGCCGTTGACCGCGTCGCCGGTCGAACCCTCGTCCTTGTTGAAGGTCCAGCCGTCTTTGAGCATGTCGGGCGAGACAACCGACATGGAGATGACGTTCTCCAGAGCCTTGAGCTTGCGGAAGATCGCCGTGCGATGCGCCCAGGGGCAGGCAAGCGACACGTAAAGATGATAGCGGCCGCTCTCCGCGGCGAAGCCGCTTTCGCCCGAAGGTCCGGCGCTGCCGTCCGCCGTCACCCAGTTGCGGAAGCGCGCGGCCGGACGGATGAATTCGCCGTCCTTGGTGCGCGCGCCGTCCTGCTGCCAAACGCCGTCAACCAGAAGTCCCATGGCCGGATCTCCGCTGCTGCTGCGCCTGATTTAGTCGCTCGCAGGCTGCAAAGCCATGGGCGATGGACCGGAATCGGGGCAAATGCTAATCGCAACCGCAATATGAGCGATGTTTCGCCGACCATCCGCGCCGAGACGCCGGGCGACGCCGAGGCGATCGACCGCCTGCACGAGCGCACCTTCGGCCCGGGGCGTTTTGCCCGCACCGCCTTCCGCATCCGCGAGGGGCGCGGGCACGTGCTCGATCTGTCGTTCACGGCGCGCATCGGCACGCTGCTCGTCGGCTCGGTGCGGCTCACGCCGATCTGCATCGGCGAGGTGCCGGCGCTTCTGCTCGGCCCGCTGACCGTCGAGCCGCCCTTTCGCTCGCACGGCATCGGCAGGGCGCTCGTCGCCCACGCGCTCAAGGAGGCAAAGGCCAAGGGTCACAAGCTCGTGGTGCTGGTCGGCGACGAGCCGATCTACGCCAGAAGCGGCTTCAAGAAAATTCCCAAGGGGCAGGTGAAGATGCCGGGGCCGGTCGATCCGGCGCGGCTTCTGGTGGCCGAGCTTTCCCCCGGCGCTTTCGATGGCGTCGCCGGAATGATCCGCCCCGACTGGGAAAAATAATCATCGTCGTTCCGGGGCGCGGCCGAAGGCCGCCAGCCCGGAACGGTGAAAGAAATTACCTTCCCTCCCTTGCCCAGGTCGCCGCGAGCGCGCCGATCAGCAGCAGCAAGCCGATCAGCCCGGCGAACACCGGCAGCACGCCGATGCCCCGCACCACGGAGACGTCGCGCATCTTCAGGCCGATCCAGTCGTCGCCCTTGAATGTGGTTGCGGTCCGCACCGGGATGACGCGCGGCACTTCGAGGCCATGGCCGGTGTCGAGACGGCGCGAGGAGCCCCCGGTCGCCTCGGCAATGGGTCGCAGCACCTCGGTGGTCGAGGTCACTTCAGTAAATTCCCGCGGATTGGCCGGCCCCACATTGGCGAGCGCGGTGAGCGTGCCGTCATTGGCGCGCCAGAGGCCGAGCTCGTTGGCGGTGAGCTGCGTGCGCCATAGCCCCGGCTCGACCGGCTGCAGGTTGACCGTGCGCGTCGCGCCGGACGGCGAGGTGAGCGTCACCGGCTTTGCGGTATCGGCCATGGTTTGCCGCTGCACGGTGACGTCGCGGCCGTGCACGAGGAGGCGCAAGGCCTCCTCCTCGAGATCGGGCTGCTTCATCAGCCAATGCGACAGGCGCCGCAATAGATCGAGATGCGGTCCGCCGCCCTCGTAGTCGCGCGCCCACAGCCAGATCTGATCGGAGAGCAACAGCGCGACCCGCCCCTTGCCCTCACGCGCGAGCACCAGCAAAGGCTTGCCGTCGGGGCCCTGCATCACGGAGGTGCCTTTGCCCGCCGGTTTGGTGTTCACCAGCCGGAAAAACCGGCTCCAGTGCGGCGGATCGCTGTCGGCGCCTTCGAGACCGCGCGTCACCGGGTGCTTCTTGCCGGCGTCGGTCAACCGCGCGTGAAAAGGCTGCTCGGTGACATCGCCCGCCGGCTCCGCCGGCAGGATCTGGTCGAGCGGCGTGCGCCAGATGCTGGTCGGGCTCGCGTAGTCCGGACCCGCCGCGATGAGCACGGCGCCGCCGTCGCGCACGTATTTGGCGATGTTGTCGAAATAGATCATCGGCAGCACGCCCTGCCGCGCGTAGCGGTCGAAGATGATGAGCTGAAACTCCGAGATCTTCTGTTGGAACAGCTCGCGCGTCGGGAAGGCGATCAGCGACAACTCGTTGATCGGCGTGCCGTCCTGCTTTTCCGGCGGCCGCAGGATGGTGAAATGCACGAGGTCGACGGAGGCATCGGACTTGAGCAGATTGCGCCAGGTGCGCTCGCCGGCATGCGGCTCGCCCGAGACCAGAAGCACGCGCAGCTTGTCGCGCACCCCATCGATCGAAATCACGGCGCGGTTGTTGACCTGCGTCAACTCGCCGGGCAGCGGCGCTGCCTCGATCTCGACGATGTTCTGCCCCTCGTGCGGGATCGGCACCGTCACATTGACGGTGGCGCCGACATTGACGATGCGTTTGTCGAGCACGTCGCCGTCGCGGCGGATGATCACCTCGGCGGCGCCGGCCTTGGCGCCGTGATCCTCGATGCGGAAACCGATCGTCTGCGACTGGCCGACGATGCCGAAGCGCGGCGTCGCGGTCAGCACGACACGACGATCGATTTCGTCCTTGTGGCCGGTGATCAGCGCGTGCAGCGGGGCGGTAAAGCCGAGCGCCGAGATCTCCGCCGGCACGTCGTGCACGCGCCCGTCGGTGATCATCACGGCGCCGGCGATGCGGTCAGGCGGCACGTCGGCGAGCGTCGCCGACAGCGCCGAGAACAGCCGCGTGCCGTCATTCTCGCCGTCGGCCTGCGCCGCGTCGGCCACGCGAACTTCGAGGCCGGGAATGCGTCTGAGCTCGGCCACAAGCTTGTCGCGCGTGGCTTGCGTCTGTGCGTTACGGTCGCCGAAATCCTGGCTCGGGCTCTTGTCGACGATGACGGCGGCGACCGATGGGATCGGATCGCGGTCTTCCCGCGTGAACGACGGATTGGCGAGCGCCAGCACAAAGAGCGCGAGCGCGATCGAGCGCACCACGGCGCCGCGGCTGCGCGCCAGCAGCAACAGCGCGGAAATCAGCAGCGCGGTGCCCAACGCCGTCCACATCACGGTGGCTGGGACGAGCGGGGCAAAGGCGACGCCGAGGTTCATTGGATGCCGTCCCTACTGTCCCAGCCGCTCGAGCAGTGCCGGGATGTGGACCTGGTCGGCTTTGTAGTTGCCGGTCATCGCGTACATGACGATATTGACGCCGGCGCGGAACGCCATTTCGCGCTGGCGCGGCTCGCCCGGCACCAGCGGCAGCATCGGCTGGCCGTCCGGCCGCATCGCCCAGGCGCCGGCAAGGTCGTTCGAGGTGATCAGGATCGAGGAGACGCCGTCGCCGGCGCGCGCGGGGCGCCGGCTCGCCTCGTCTTCGTTCTCCGGTGGCAGCGCTTCGACCCACATCTGCCCGTTGGTGAAGCGGCCGGGAAAATCGCGCAGCAGGAAAAACGTCTTGGTGAGCACGTGGTCGTGCGGCACCGGCTCGAGTTCGGGGATGTCGAGCGAGGACAGGATCGTTCGCAGCGCCGCCATGCCCGGCGTCGCCATCGCGCCGCGGCCGGGCGGCGCGTCGACTGCGTCGCGGGTGTCGAACAGCATGGTGCCGCCGCGCTTCATATAGGCGTCGATGTGGTCGAGCGCGGCCTGCGAAGGTTTCGCCGCGCCCGCCACGACCGGCCAGTAGATCAGCGGGAAGAAGGCAAGCTCGTCGCGCGCCGGATCGAGTCCCATCGGCTCGCCCGGCTCGAGCGCGGTGCGCTGGGCGAGAAACAGGCTGAGGCCCTGCAGGCCGGCGCGGCTGATCTCGTCGACGTCGGCGTCGCCGGTGATGATGTAGGCGAGATGGGTCTGCAGCGTCGCCTTCATGGCGAACTGGTCCGCCGGCGAGTAATTGCTTGCGGGTGGCGCCGGCATGACGGGCGTCTGTGCGCGCGCCGGCGACGGCGCAAGGGCGGCCGCGGCAAGCCCGATGCCGACGAGGATCGCGGCGGCGGCGCGGCGCCGCGGCAGCATGGCGAGGAAGCCGCCCGACAACGCGATCACCACCACCGCATCGAGTGCCAGCAGCGCCAGCGCGGCGACGAACACCGGGCCGCGCAGATCGAGCGGCTCGCCGTGCCGGTAAACGTCCTCACGAGCGTTGAGCGGCGCGACATCGAGCGTCGCCGGGCGGTCCGCAGGCGCGAGCGTGTTGACGGCCACCAGGCCCTCAGGCGGCCCGTAAAAGCCGGGCGGATGGTCGCCATCGGCGCGGCCGGTGAAGTTTGAGGGCACCGGGCGCGCGTTCGGCGGCGGCACGGTGAAAGCGCCGAAGCCGTCGAGGATGCGCGTCGGCGGCACCACCAGTTGCGCGGTCTTGGTTGCGGAACGTTCCGCCGCGCCGCCGGCCTCGACATCGGTTGCGCCGGCTGCGTTGGCGAGCGCAACGATGCGCTTGAGCATCTCGACGAAAGTGCCGGCAAGCGGCAGATCGGACCAGCGCGTATCGGCGGTGACGTGGAACAGCACCAGGAGGCCCTTGCCGCGGCGCTGCGCCGTGACCAGCGGCGTGCCGTCGGCAAGCGTCGCCCAAGTGCGGTCGGCAAGTTCGGCGTCAGGTTCCGCAAGCACCTGACGGTTGACGGTGACATCGGTCGGTACCGCGATGCTGGCGAACGGCCCGTCGTGCGAGAATGCCGCCAGCGGCTGTGGTTTGTCCCAGCTCAAGCTGCCGCCGAGAATGCGTCCGCCGCGCCGCAGGCGCACCGGCACAAAATCGTCCTCGGTGGCGCCGGCAAGGTGCGGGCCGGCAAAGCGCACCAGCACGCCGCCGTTTTCCAGCCATTGCTGGAGCCGGTCATGCGCCTTGGCGACGTTGCCGACGTCGGCGAGAATCAGCATCGGCAGGTGCTGGTCGAGGAAATGATCGATTGCCCGCTCCGGCGCCACGCCTTGGGCGAGACGCACGTCGGCGAACGGGCTGAGCGCACGCTGCAGATAATAGGTAGCGCCGAGCAGCGGCTGCGAGCGGTCGGCATCGGAACCGGAGACGATGCCGATTGTGCGCCGGCGCCAGCGCTTGTCGAGCAGTTGCACGGCGCCGGCCGAGCGTTCGCCGGCGATGTCGAGACGGGCGACCTCATTGCGGATCTCGACCGGAAGATCGATGACGGCGTCGCTCTCCAGGGCGTCGGCGTTGAAACTGAATGGGGCGGCGCCGAGCGGCAGCCCCTTGAGGTCGATGGCGTCGACGATGCCGTTGTCGGCGCCGCCGCTTTGCGCGCGCAGCACCTTGACCGTCAGCGCTCCGGCAGCGTTATCGGCGGCGGCGAGTGCATGCGCGGTGGGCAGGCCGCCTTGCACTACGGTGAGCGCGTGGTTGCCGATGATACGTTTGAGACCGGCGACGAAATCCTTGCCCTTGCCGAGGTCGACGCCGTCGGACAGCCACACGACCTCGACGTTCGCCGCCTTAAGGAAGCGTTCGATCAGCGGCAGCGCGGCGGTACGATCGACCCCGTACGGCTTCGGCTTGAGCTGCTTGAGCTGGACGCGCGCGGCGTCCGCCGTCATCATGGAGATGTCGCGATCAGTTTCCGACAGCGGCAGCAGGGCGACGCCGCGATTGTCGGCTTCGGCGCGCGCGGCGATTTCATCGGCGGTGCGCAGCCGCTCCTGCCAGGCGGCGGCAGCCGGCCAGCCGTCGTCGATCATGACCAGCAGCGGGGCGCCGCGGTTCGATTGGCCGAGCGGCGGGTTCCACAGCGGCCCGGCGGCGGCGACGATGACGAGCGCCGCGAGCGCCAGACGCAGCAGCGTCAGCCACCACGGCGTCCGCGAAGGCGTTTCCTCCTTCGGCGCGATCTCGAACAAGAGCCGCGTCGGCGGGAAATCGATGCGCCGTGGCCGCGGCGGAATGAGCCGCAAGAGCCACCACAGCACCGGAAGCCCGAGCAGGCCGAGCAGCACCAGGGGCTGGGCGAAGGCGAGCGGTAAGCCGGCGATCATGGATGCGCATCCTTGCCGGTGCGCGCCGGCTGGCGGCTCGTGGTCACGTCGTGGGCATCGGCGCTCATGCGCGCGTGGATCGCAAACAGCAACTCGGTCGGACCGCGGTCGGTGCGGTGGACGGTGAAGCTCCAGCCGAATTGCTCGCATTCCTCGCGCAACGCGGCGCGATGATTGGCAAGCAGCGCCTGATAGTTCGCGCGCCAGGTTTCGGCGCGGCCGGCGGTGACGCTACCCATGCCTTCCGGTTCGATGAACTCGATGCGGCCGGCATAAGGGAAACTCTCTTCCGCCGGGTCGACGATTTGCACAACATGGCCGCGCGCACCGTTCGCCGCCAATTGGCCGATGATCCGGCGAAACTCGGCGACGGGACTCCAAAAATCGGACAGCAGCAGCACCTCCGAGAACGGCGCCGGCGCGAAATTCGGCGGCAGGCTCGGCCGCTCGGCCTCATCGTGCACGACCGCTTCCGCCATTTTGTCTATGACGTTGCGGTTGGCGGTCGGTCGCATCAGATCCGGTATGCCGACGCGTTCGCCGCCCTGCACCAGCACCTCGGCCAGCGCAAAGGAGATGACAAGCGCGCGGTCGAGCTTGCTCCATTCGGTAAGATGGGAGTTGAAATCCATGGAGGCCGAACGATCGGCCCACATCCAGATCGTGTGCGAGGCCTCCCATTCGCGTTCGCGCACATAGAGATGGTCGTCGCGCGCGGAACGCCGCCAATCGATCTGGCCCGCCGGTTCGCCTGAAACGAAATGACGGTACTGCCAGAAATTCTCGCCTTGGCCGGCGCGCCGCCGCCCGTGCAGTCCGTGAATGACGGTCGCGGCAACGCGGCGCGCTTCGAGAATGAGACGTGGAACGCGCGCGGCAAGCTTTTGGCTTTTGCCGACGGCGGCGTGGACAGCCTCGTTCTCGGCCTGCCTGCGGAGATCGGCCATTCGTTATCCGATGCGGCCCTTGAGGCGGCTGATCAATTTGCTGATCGTCTCGCCTTCGGCGCGTGCGGAAAATGTGAGCGCCATACGGTGCTTGAGCACGGGCTCGGCAAGCTCGATGACGTCATCGACGGAAGGAGCGAAGCGTCCGTCGAGCAGCGCGCGGGCGCGCACTGCAAGCATCAGCGCCTGGCTCGCACGCGGACCGGGCCCCCAGGAGATCAGGTTGCCGAGCTCGCCGCCCTCGGGCCCCGGGCGCGCCGAGCGCACCAGCGCGAGGATCGTTTCGACCACGCTTTCGCCGACCGGCAACCGGCGCACCAGCCGCTGCGCGGCGATGAGATCGTCCGCGGTCATCGCCGCCTTGGCGTGGTGCTCGTCGGCGCCGGTCGTGTCGAACAGGATTTTGCGCTCGGCTTCAAGATCCGGATAGTCGACGTCGATCTCCATGAGAAAGCGGTCAAGCTGCGCCTCAGGCAGCGGATAGGTGCCTTCCTGCTCCAGCGGATTTTGCGTCGCCAGGACATGGAACGGCTTGGGCAGATCGTGTCGCGCCCCGGCGACGGTGACATGCTGCTCCTGCATCGCCTGCAGAAGCGCCGATTGCGTGCGCGGCGACGCGCGGTTGATCTCGTCCGCCATCAACAGCTGCGCGAACACCGGTCCGGCGATGAAGCGGAACGAGCGCTTGCCGCCCGGGCTTTCCTCCAGCACTTCGGTGCCGAGAATGTCGGAGGGCATAAGGTCCGGCGTGAACTGCACGCGACGCGCATCGAGGCCGAGCGCCGTCCCCATGGTGTCGACCAGCTTGGTTTTGGCGAGACCCGGCACGCCGACCAGCAGCGCGTGACCGCCGGAGAGCACCGTAATCAGCGCGCGCTCGACCACCGTGTCCTGGCCGAATATGACCTCGCCGATGGCGGCCTTTGCCGCGCGCACATGCGCGGCAGTCGATTCCGCCGCGCGCACGATCATATCTTCGAGCTTTTCCAGGTTTTCCCCGCTTGCGACCGCCATGACTTCTGCATCCTTTCGTGGAGCGTCATTCAGCCGACCGACCGGGACGCTCAACCGGTTGCCTCAAAACCATGCAACAAACGCACCAGCAGGCGAATCTGGCTCAATCTACGCTATCTTTTGGCGCCGGGTTCGCTCTATCACGGGATTGCGAACAGCTCCGGCGGCGCATGGAATAGCGTAGGAAAACCATGGCGAAGGCAGGGCAAAGCGGCTTGGAATCGATTGTGACAGCGCTGCCCCGCGACAAGCGCAGGGGGCCGCCGCCCGTCCACCTGTGGAATCCGCCGTTTTGCGGCGATATCGATATGCGGATCGCCGCCGACGGTACCTGGTTCTACCAAAAGACCCCGATTGGGCGGCTTGCTCTCGTAAAATTGTTTGCATCCGTACTTAAGCGTGAGGGGGATAAGTACTTCCTTGTCACGCCGGTGGAGAAGGTCGGCATCGCCGTCGACGACGCTCCTTTTCTCGCTGTCGAAATGAAGGCTGAGGACGGTGAGCAGGGCCAAGTCCTCAATTTTCGCACCAATGTCGACGACTGGGTGTCCGCCGGGGCGGATCACGCCCTGCGCTTCGACCCCGAGCCTGGCACCGGCGGCCTCAAGCCTTACCTGCACATCCGCCGCGGCCTGTGGGCGAAGGTTACGCGGGCCTTGTTCTACGACCTTGTCGAACGAGGTGAGGAGCGAGAAATCGGCAACAAGGCGATGTTCGGGGTCGCCTCCGGGGCTGAATTCTTCGTAATGGCGGAAGCGCGCGCGGTGCGGGAGTTCGCCTGATGGAAACGCGCGCCGATACGGCGCTCACCGCCGCGGAATTCTTTGCCCGTGCGCGCGCGCGGCTCACCCTCGACGTGCCCGCCGGCCTCGACGATCCCAACGTGATCCCCAAACGCGGCGATCACGATGTCGATCCGGTCATGGAGAAGATCGCAACGGTGCGCCCGATCCGGCCCGCCGCGGTGCTGGTGGCGATCGTCGATCATCGAGAGCCGACGGTGCTGCTCACCCAGCGCGCGCAGCATTTGCCGAACCACGCCGGACAGGTCTCCTTCCCCGGCGGCAAGATCGACAACAGCGACGACACGCCGCTCGCAGCGGCACTGCGCGAGACCGACGAGGAGATCGGTCTCGACCGAAAATTCATCGAGCCGCTCGGCTATCTCGACGTCTACATGACCACGCTCGGTTATCGCATCGTGCCGACGGTCGCGCGCATCAAGCCCGGCTTCGCGCTCAGGCTCAGCAAGACCGAAGTCGACGAAACCTTTGAAGTGCCGCTCGCATTTTTGATGGACCAGGCCAATGTGCAGCGGCACTCGCGCGACTGGCAGGGCCTGACTCGGCACTATTATGCCATCACCTTCGGCAATCGTTACATCTGGGGCGTAACGGCCGGCATCCTGCGCAACATGTACGACAGGATCTATCGATGATTCGTCCGGCGCTCATCGAGGTGCTGTTGTTTCTCGCGCCCTTCGCCGCTTACGCTGGGTACCTGTTCGTCACGCGCTCCGGCGTTGTCGCCGCCGAATCCTGGCCGGTGCGGCATGTGATGAGCCTCGCTGTCATCGCCCTGGCATTGGTCGCTGGCAGCTTCATCTTCTTTGCGCATTTTTCCGGCGCGCCGCCCGGCGCAGATTATGTGCCGGCGCATATCGAGGACGGGAAATTCGTGCCGGGAAAGATCAGATGACGCCGCAGCCGGGCGCCGCCGCGAGATCGCTGAAGGATGCCGCTTGGCTGCGCGAGGGCGCGCTCGCGCGCTTGCTCGCAGTGCTCGACGGCGCCGGCGAGGAGGCGCGCGTGGTCGGCGGCGCCGTGCGCAATGCCCTCATCGGCGAGCCTTTCGCCGAAATCGACCTCGCCACCACCGCGGTGCCCGAAGAGGTTGTGCGTCGCGTCGCGGTTGCGGGCTTCAAACCGGTGCCGACGGGCATCGAACACGGCACTATCACGGTGGTCATCGACAAGCATCCCTTCGAGGTGACGACTTTGCGGCGCGACGTCGAGACCTATGGCCGGCACGCCAAGGTCGCCTTCGGCCGCGACTGGAAGGCGGATGCCGAGCGGCGCGACTTCACCATCAATGCGCTTTCCGCCGCGCGCGAGGGAACGGTCTACGATTATGTCGGCGGGCTTGCCGATCTCGAGGCCCGCCGCGTGCGCTTCATCGGCGATCCAAAACAGCGCATTGAGGAAGATTATTTGCGCATCCTGCGCTTCTTTCGTTTCCATGCGAGCTACGCCGCTGGGCATCCCGATCCGGCCGGCCTTGCCGCCTGCATCGCCGGTCGCGACGGATTGGAGCAGCTCTCGCGCGAGCGCGTGCGCGCCGAGCTCTTGAAACTGCTGCTTGCACCGCGCGCGGCGCCGACGCTGACGGCCATGGCCGATAGCGGATTGCTGTTGCGCGTGCTCGGCGGCGTGCCTTACGTCGCCGGCTTCGAGAACATGGCCAAGGTCGAGGCCGAGATCGGCAATAGCGCGGATCCGGTACGGCGGCTCGGCGCGCTGGGCGTTTGGGTGGCGGAAGACGCCGAGCGGTTGTGGGAGAAGTTGCGGCTGACCAATGAGGAGCACGAGCGGCTCGTTTCCATGGCGGAAGGCTGGCGGCGCATCTCACCTGCGTTGAACGAACAGGCGGCGCGCGCGCTGATTTACCGCCTGGGGCCGCAACATTTCAGCGATCATGCGCTGCTCGGCTGGGCGCGCTCGCCGGCGACCTCGCATGATCCCGGCTGGCGTCAGCTCGCAACGCTTCCCGCGCGCTGGAGCGCGCCGACGTTCCCGCTCAAGGCTGCCGATTTCCTCAAGCGCGGGGTGGCCAGAGGCCCGGCGCTCGGCGAAGCAATGCGCGCCGCGGAAGCGGCCTGGATCGCAGCGGGATTTCCGAGTGAGCCGGCCGCGCTTGACGCGATTGCGAACGCCGCCGCCAAGCCGAATTGATTACGGCCATTTCACCAGCGGCGGCATCGACGACAGGATCGAATCCACATTGCCGCCGGTCTTCAGGCCGAAGATCGTGCCGCGATCGTAAAGCAGGTTGAATTCGACGTAGCGGCCGCGCCGGATCAACTGCTCCTCGCGCTCGGCCGCCGTCCACGGCTTGGCGAAATTCCTGCGCACCAGCTCGGGATAGACCGCGCGGAAGGCGCGGCCGACATCCTGCGTGAAGGCGAAAGTCTTATCCCAGTCGGCCTCGACATAATCGTAGAAGATGCCGCCGATGCCGCGCGGCTCATTGCGGTGCTTGAGAAAGAAATAGTCGTCGCACCATTTCTTGTACTTGTCGTACGGTGCGACCTGAGGATGCGCGTCGCAGGCCTTTTTCATTGCGGTGTGGAATGCGATGCTGTCGGCGTCGTCTTGCGTGCGCCGAGCATCGAGCACGGGTGTGAGATCGGCGCCGCCGCCGAACCACGCCTTCGCGGTGACCACGAAGCGGGTGTTCATGTGCACTGCCGGAACGTGCGGGTTCTGCGGGTGGGCGATCAGCGAAATACCGGAGGCCCAGAAGCGCGGGTCATGCTCGGCGCCGGGAATGTCCTTGCGGAATTCGGGGGCGAATTCCCCGTGAACGGTCGAGCAATGCACGCCGGCCTTCTCGAATACGCGGCCGCGCATCAGCGCCATGACGCCACCGCCGCCCGGCTTGCCGGTATGGTCGGTGCGTTGCCACGGCGTGCGCACAAAGCGGCCGGGCTTGTCGCCGCCGAGCGGCGCGGCGCCGGGGAGGGCATCTTCCACCTGCTCGAACGCGGCGCAAATGTCATCGCGCAACGCCTCGAACCAGGCCCGCGCGCGTGCCTTTCTTGCTTCAAGCTGTCCGGCGTCCACGGGTTCGCTCCTCAATAACAAATATAGCGGTTGCACCCCGTTAGCGCACCGGCGCTGCGGCCCATTTGAACTGCGTCAGGAGCGCAGAAAGCCGCCGGTTTGCCGCAGCGCTTCGCCGGTCGCAAGCGCGACCGCCATTGCCACGTTGAGGGAGCGCAGGCCCTGGACCATCGGGATGCGCAAGCGAACATCGGCGGCCCGGTGCACATCATCCGGCACCCCGGAGCTTTCGCGGCCGAACAGCAGCACTTGATCGGCCGCGTAGGCGTGGTCGAGGTATGATGTCTCCGCCGCGGTGGTCAGGAGCACAAGGATAAGACGCTCGCGCCGCCGCCATGCGTCGAATTCGAGCCACGATCCATGACGCACCACCGTTGCCTTATCCAGGTAATCCATGCCGGCACGGCGAAAGGCGCGGTCGGTCACCGGAAAGCCGGCCGGCCCGATGATATGGGCCTCAAGCCCCAAGCAGGCGCAGAGGCGCAGCACGGTTCCGGTATTTTGTGGAATGTCCGGCTGGTAAAGGGCAACGCGCATGAAGTGCTGACCCGAAATATGGCATTGTCGCCACTGCTTGCGGCTTAGACCAACGATTTAATGTGAGCCAGTGTGCGCGCCGCAAAACCGGGGGCTTGCACTCGCATCGCAAGGGTGCCAATAGAGCCGTGCCGCAGCGCAATCTTGCCGTTCGGAAAGATCAGCGCGGACGGCCTGCCCCGCCGCCGAGGAGCTTGAACCTCGGCCCCAGCCGGGGGCGGATGATCAGCCGGGGGAGAGGGACTTAAGACGTGAGCACCGTGTCTTCCGCGGAGCATAGTCGCCGCGATTTTCTCTACATAGCCACGGGCGCTGTGGCGGCGGTCGGGGCGGCGGCAACCTTGGTGCCCCTCATCGCGCAGATGAATCCGGATGCTTCGACCATCGCCGCCGGCGCCCCGGTCGAAGTCGATCTTTCTCCCATCGCTGATGGGCAGATTGTCAAGGTTTTCTGGCGCTCGAAGCCGATCTTCATCTTCCACCGCACCAAGCACGACATCGAGCTCGCACAGAACGTCGACGTCAACAGCCTGCCCGACCCTGAGCCCGATTCCGAACGCGTCAAAAAAGGCCACGAACAGTGGCTCGTGGTCATCGGCATCTGCACGCATCTCGGCTGCATCCCGTTGCCGCACGAAGGCAATTACGACGGCTGGTTCTGCCCGTGCCACGGCTCGCAATACGACAGCGCCGGCCGTATCAGGCAGGGACCCGCGCCGAAAAATCTTTATCTGCCGCCCTACACGTTCCTCTCCGAAGCCAAGATCCGGATCGGCGAAGAAGCCAGTAAACCCGCCTGACGCAGAAGATTTCCGAAGGTTCGATCATGAGCGGACACTCGACCTACAACCCGCAGAGCAAGGTTCTGCAATGGTTCGAGAAGCGCCTGCCGATCGGCGGTCTCATCTATACGTCTTTTGTCGATTACCCGACGCCGCGCAATCTGAACTATTGGTGGACCTTCGGCGGCATTCTCACCTTCATGCTCGCGGTACAGATCGTCACCGGCATCGTGCTGGCGATGCACTATACGGCGAACGTCAACCTCGCCTTCGATTCGGTCGAAGCGATTATGCGGGACGTGAACTACGGCTGGCTGCTGCGATACTTGCACGCCAACGGCGCCTCGATGTTCTTCTTCGCCGTCTACATTCACATGTTCCGCGGCATCTATTACGGCTCCTATAAAGAGCCGCGTGAAGTGCTGTGGATTCTCGGCGTCATCATCTACCTGCTGATGATGGCGACCGGCTTCATGGGCTACGTGCTGGTTTGGGGGCAGATGAGCTTCTGGGCGGCGACGGTGATCACCAACCTGTTCTCGGCCATTCCCGGTGTCGGCGAGTCGATCGTCACCTGGCTGTGGGGCGGCTACGCCGTCGGCAATCCGACGCTCAACCGATTCTATTCGCTGCACTACCTCTTGCCCTTCGTGATCGCCGGTGTGGTGGTGCTGCACGTCTGGGCGCTGCATGTCGCCGGACAGAACAATCCCTCCGGCATAGAGCCGAAGTCGAACAAGGACACGGTGCCGTTCACGCCTTACGCGACCGTGAAGGATGCCTTCTTCATGGCGTGCTTCTGCATCCTCTATGCTTGGTTCGTGTTCTACATCCCGAACTATCTCGGTCATCCCGACAACTATATCCCGGCCAATCCGGCGGTGACGCCGGCGGAGATCGTGCCGGAATGGTATTACCTGCCGTTCTACGCGATCCTGCGCTCCATCCCGAACAAGCTGCTCGGCGTCCTCGCGCTGTTCTCTTCGATCGGCATCCTCGCCTTCTTGCCGTGGCTCGATACCTCGCCGGTGCGCTCGGCGCGTTTCCGGCCGCTGTTCCGGCAGTTCTTCTGGCTGTGGGTCATCGCGTGCATCGGGCTCGGCTATCTCGGTTCGAAGCCGCCGGAAGGCATTTACGTCATTCTCTCGCGCGTCTTTGCCTTCTATTATTTCGCCTTCTTCATCGTCATCCTGCCGCTGCTCGGCATCTTCGAGAAGACCAAGCCGTTGCCGAATTCGATTTCGGAGTCGGTGCTGGTCAAGGCCAAGGCATGAGGGTGGCCATGAACGCGCGACATACGCTCTTTGCTTTTGCGCTTGCCGCGTTGCTGCCGGCGGCGATGCCGGCTATGGCGCAGATCGAACAGGTACCGCCGCCGCGCCAGCAATGGTCCTTCGCCGGTCCATTCGGCAAATATGACGAGGCGCAACTGCAGCGCGGCTTCAAGATCTATCGCGAGGTCTGCTCCGCCTGCCATTCGATGAACTTGCTCTCGATCGGCAGCCTCGCCGATCCCGGCGGCCCGGGCTTCACCGAGGCACAGGTCGCGCAGATTGCCTCGGAATACAAAATCAAGGATCTCGACGACAAGGGTCAGGAAATCGAGCGCGCCGGGCGTCCGGCCGATCATTTTCCGGCGCCATTCCCGAACACGCTCGCCGCCGCCGCTGCAAACGGCGTCGCCCCGCCCGACATGTCGACCTTAGCGAAGGCACGCGGCTATACGCGCGGCTTCCCATGGTTCATCTTCGACGTTGTCACGCAGTACCAGGAGCAGGGCCCCGACTATATTGCCGCGATCTTGCAGGGCTACAAGGATCCGCCGCCCAAGGGCTTCAACCTGCCGGCGGGAGGCCACTACAACGAATATTTCCCCGGCCACAACATCGCCATGCCGCCGCCGCTCACCGACGGGCAGGTTACCTTTGACGATGGCGCACCGAACAAGTTGCAGGACGAGGCAAAGGATGTGGCGGCGTTCCTGATGTGGGCCGCCGAGCCGCATCTGGTCCAGCGCAAGCGCGTTGGCTTCCAGGTAATCATCTTCTTGATCGTGCTTTCGGGCCTCCTGTATTTCACCAAGAAGAAGGTCTGGCACGAGGTCGAGAAGCCGCGCGAGCTTGCGCATGGGCAGGACCCGAAGAAGACGACGATTTAGTCGGCGGTCCCGCACACCCTAAAAATCGTCACCCCCGGCCTTGTGCCGGGCATCCACGTCTTTAAAGCTTGAGCAAGGCCAGGCGTGGATGGCGAAGACGACAGGGCGTTCATGCCCGTCTTCGACGGGCCAAGCCCGGCCATGACGGTGAAGGCAGTGACCAAGGCTGTGCTCGGCATCATCGGCGGCTCCGGCATTTATGACCTGCCGGGCCTGGAAAATGTGCGTGATGAGCGCGTGAAAAGCCCGTGGGGCGAGGCGTCGGGCGCGCTGCGCATCGGCGACATCGCCGGCATGCCGATCATCTTCCTGCCGCGCCACGACAAGGGCCACCGACTGTCGCCGTCCGACATCAATTACCGCGCCAATATCGACGCCTTGAAGCGCGTCGGCGTCACCGACCTCGTCTCGTTGTCAGCCTGCGGCTCTTTCAAGGAGGAGTTGCCGCCGGGCTCCTTCGTGCTGGTCGATCAGTTCGTCGACCGCACCTACAAGCGCGAGAACTCTTTCTTCGGCAAAGGCATGGTGGCGCACGTTTCGATGGCGCATCCGGTTGCGCCGCGGCTGCGCGCCCGCATCGCCGAAGCCGCGCTCAAAGAAGCCATCAAGCCGCATCTCGACGGCACCTATGTCTGCATCGAGGGGCCGCAGTTCTCTACCTACGCCGAGAGCATCACCTACAAGTCACTCGGCTATTCCGTGATCGGCATGACCAACATGCCGGAGGCCAAACTCGCGCGCGAAGCGGAGATTTGTTACGCGACGATCGCCATGGTGACCGACTTTGACTGCTGGCACCCCGACCACGACGCCGTCACCGTGCAACAGATCGTCGCCGTGTTGCGCGACAATGCCGAGAAAGCGAAGCGGCTAGTGGCGCGGCTTGCTGCCGACTTCCCGCGCGAACATGAACCGTGCCCGATCGGCTCTGACCGCGCGCTCGACACCGCGCTGATCACCGCGCCTGAGGCGCGCGATCCGGCGCTCGTCGCCAAGCTCGACGCAGTGGCGGGCAGGGTGCTGGGCGGCTAAAGGGGACATGGCATGCACATCGTCGATCTGGAGCAGCAAGAGCGCGAGCAATGGCGCACAGGTGTTTTGACGCGCATGAAGGCTTCGGCCGGGAACGGTGCGACGCAGCTTTGCATGTTCGAACAATGGTGCGACCCGGGGCATGGCGCGCCGACGCATCTGCACGCGGTCGAGGAAGTGCTTTGCGTGCGCGAGGGCCAGGCGGACGTATGGGTCGACGAGGATCACGTCACCCTGACCGCCGGTCAGCTGGTCGTGGTGCCGGCGGGGCGCAGGCACGGCTTTTGCAACATCGGCGCCGATATTCTGCACATCGAATCGACGCTTGCCGCGCCGGTTTTCGAGGCGGCTTACGATGACAAGCGGGAGACCCCGCGGCGCTGGTTGCCGCGCTGATGCGTGCCGTGTCGGCCTAACCGTGTAGCGCGCCGTTCGCGAACGCGCCGGCCGTGGCAACCACCGCGACGCAAATCACCATCCATACGATGATGGCGCCAAACCAGCGCCAGGGATGGGCACTGGCTGGCTCCTTTGTGGTCGACTTGCCTTCCTTTTCGAGAGGGGACATTTGGCCTTACTCCTCGCTGTTAGCCGATTAAAGCGCAGCGCGAAAAATAGTTCCCGAAAGTGGATATTCGCCGCGTTCACAGCTATTGATGCGGCATGGCTGCAAGCGACATCGACATCGACCTGCGCGAGACGATCCGCTCGATTCCGGACTACCCCAAACCCGGCATCGTCTTCCGCGACATCACCACGCTGCTCGGCAATGCGCGTGCCTTCCGCCGCGCGGTCGACGAGCTGGTGCAGCCCTGGGCCGGCATGAAGATCGACAAGATCGCCGGCATCGAGGCGCGAGGCTTCATCCTCGGCGGGGCGGTGGCGCATCAGGTGTCGGCCGGCTTCGTGCCGATCCGCAAGAAGGGCAAGCTGCCGGCGCAGCGCGTCAGCGTCTCCTATGCGCTCGAATACGGCGAAGACACCGTCGAGATGCATGCCGACGCGCTGGTCGCCGGCGAGCGTGTGGTGCTGGTCGACGACCTCATCGCCACCGGCGGCACTGCTGAAGCGGCGGTGAAGCTGTTGCGCCAGCTCAAGGCAGACGTGATCGCCGCCTGTTTTGTGATCGACTTGCCCGATCTTGGCGGCGCCGAACGGCTGCGCAAGCTCGACGTACCGGTACGCACGCTGATCTCATTCGCCGGGCATTGACTTCCCTCGCCTCGCGCGTGTGGACAGGGACCTAGCCGCGATCGGAGCCCCACGGGCCGCCATCGGCGGGAGGGGTCGGCTCCGGCCCCCACGGGCCCTGTTCGCCGCCACCTTGCTGGCGTTTATCGCCCCATGGACCGCCGAAGCTTGCCGGTTGTGACGGCGTTTCAGGCTCCTGCGGCGTTTCCAGCGCGACCGGTCCCGGATCGTGACCTCCGGCGTACTTTACCAGAGCGGCGACGCGGTCCTCGACGGAGGGATGCGTGTCGAAGATGTTGGAAAAGCCTTCGCGCGGATTGTCGACGCACAGTTCCATGACCGCCGAGGTCGCGTGCGTGAGTTCGCCGCGCCCTTCGATCTTGCGCAGCGCCGCGATCATGGCATCGGGATTCTTGGTCAGTTCGACCGAGCCCGCATCCGCCAGATATTCGCGCTCGCGCGAGAGCGCGAACTGGATCACGACGGAGAGGACCCAGGCCACAATGATGATGGCGAGCCCGATCAGCAGCGCAAGTCCGGCTACGCCGCCGTCGCGGTCGCTGCCGCGGCGGCGAAAGCCGCCGAAGCCGCCGTAGAAGCTGGCCTGGAAGAACAGCCGGAAAATCATCTCGCCGAAGAAGGAGATGACGCCGGCGATCACTACCGCGACGACCATCATTTGCACGTCGCCGTTGCGGATGTGGGTGAGTTCGTGGCCGAGCACCGATTCAAGCTCGGCGTCGTTAAGCGCGTTCATCAGTCCGCGCATCACCGTGATCGAGTATTGTTGCTGGGTGAGCCCGGTGGAAAAGGCGTTGAGAGCGGGATCTTCGGCAACGCGCAGCGTCGGCATGGTGATGCCGCGCGAGATGCAGAGATTTTCGAGGATGTTGTGGAGCCGCGGCTCCTGCTCGCGGGTGACCGGCGTTGCGCCGGTGACCGCATCGATCATCGATTGATGGAAATAATAAGCGATGACGATCCAGAGCAGCGCGCCGCCGGTCGCCCACGGCAAGGCGATCATGAAATCATATTCGGCGGCGCGAATGAGGTAATCGAGCGGCGCGTTGATCGACAGCGCTTCGGCGATCAGCGCGCCGGCGAACACCATCACATAGACCAGCACGAACAGGCCGAGAAGCAGCGCGATCGACTTGCGCCGGTTCGAGCGGATATAGGTGTAGAGACCGTAGGCGGCCATTGGTTCGGTCCATCACGGCGTCATGGCCGGGCTCATCCCGGCGATTCCCGCGTCTTCAAAAAAGGCGCGGATGCCCGGCACACAAGGCCGGGCATGATGAAGAATTAAAACTTCACGCTCGGCGCTTGTTCCAGTTGGGCACGGTCGCCACCAACATCAAAGAACTCGTGCGGCGCGAAACCGAACATGGAGGCAAACATCGCCGCCGGAAATTGCTGGATGCCGGTGTTGTATTCCTGCACGGCGTTGTTGAAAAAGCGCCGCGAGGCCGCGAGCTTGTTCTCGATGTCGGAGAGGTCCGACTGCAGTTGCTGGAAATTGGCGTTGGCTTTCAGGTTCGGATAATTCTCCGAAAGCGCGAACAACTGCCGCAACGCGCCCGTCAGCATGTTTTCAGCCGCCACTTTTTGCTCAACGGTCGGTGCGGCGACGGCGGCCTGCCGCGCCTTCACCACCGCTTCCAGCGTGCCGCTTTCGTGCGCGGCATAGCCTTTGACGGTTTCCACCAGGTTGGGAACCAGATCGTGGCGCTGCTTGAGCTGCACATCGACGTCGGCGAAGGCCTGATTGACCCGCTGCCGCATGGCGACCAGGCCGTTGTAGACACTGATTATCCACAGCACGGCGACGACAATGACGCCGAGAATGATCCAGCCGGCGGTAGACATGGAGGCTCCTGTCAGGTCGATGCAAACGAGCCTACCCTAGATGGGAACCGCGCCATCAAACCAATAGGGGAGCTAACCCGTTGATTCAGCAAAAAAAGACCCCGAGCCGAAGCTCGGGGTCTTATCGCCAGACGGCTATTCGGGGGGTAAGGGGGGAGCCGCCCGACTGAAATACACTGGCGCTTAACGCCGCCCGCAAGCTTTGGTTCCTGAGGTTTTCCGATCACGTAAAGTTTTTCTGCCGAGGACTTGAGCCGTCTTACCGTGGTCATGGTTCGCGAGTTCCATTGGCGGCCTCTGGGGACGATTGTGTCGGAGGGTTTCGGTCCATGGCCTCGATCATGATCAAATGCCCCGTATCGGGCCGCGCGGTGTCCACCGGCATCGAAACGGAGCCGGCGGTCTTCCGCAAATTGCCAAAGGTTTCCAGCCGCATGCACTGCCCGGCCTGCGGCAAGAACCATGTCTGGTCGGTGAGTTCGGCCTGGCTGTCGGGCGAGCCGTTTCGGCTCAGACTGGTTCCGGGACGCAAGCACGAGGCCGCCTAGGCCTCGCGAGCGGCGGTCAGCTCGCCTCGCGGAAGCGAACGGCGGCTTCGAGATCCACGGACACGAGCTGTGATACCCCACGCTCGGCCATGGTGACGCCGAACAGGCGGTTCATCCGCGCCATGGTGATCGGATTGTGGGTGATGATGACGAAGCGGGTGTCCGTCGATTTTGTCATTTCGTCAAGCAGGTCGCAGAAGCGTTCGACGTTGTGATCGTCGAGCGGGGCGTCCACTTCGTCGAGCACGCAGATCGGCGCCGGGTTGGTGAGGAACACGGCGAAAATCAAGGCCAGCGCGGTCAGCGCCTGCTCGCCGCCCGACAGCAGCGATAGGGTTGAGGGCTTCTTCCCCGGCGGCTTGGCCATGATCTCAAGACCGGCTTCCAGCGGGTCCTCGCTTTCGATGAGCTGCAGTTCCGCGGTGCCGCCGCCGAACAGTTCGGCGAACAAGTGCTGGAAGTGCTTGTTGACCTGCTCGAAGGAGGACAAGAGCCGCTCGCGTGCTTCGCGATTGAGGCTCTGGATGCCTTGGCGCAGTTTGGAGATCGCCTGCACCAGGTCGTCGCGTTCGGTTGCAAGCGTCGTGTGCTGCGCCTCGACCTCGCGCAACTCTTCGTCGGCGCGCAGATTGACCGCGCCGAGCCGCTCGCGCTCGCGCCGCAGTCGCTCCAGTGTCGCCTCGATGTCGGCGACTTCGGGCGCCGGCGCGCCCGGCTTGAGGCCGGCGAGCTCGGCAAGACCGGCGGGTTCGATCTCCAGCATATCGTGGATTTCGCGGGCGATATCGCCGAGCCGGCGCTTGGCGCCTTCGTGGCGCTCCTCGACGCGGCCCAGCGCCTCACGGGCGGCACTTGCCGCTTCGAGCGCAGCGCGGGCGTCGCGGTCGGCCGTGGCCAGCGCATTCTCCGCCCCGGCCAGCCGGTCGGCGCAGGCGCGGCGTTCAGCTTCCGCCTTCTGCACTTCGTTGATCAGCGCGCGGCGCTTCTCGGCAAATACCTGCGGCGCATTTTCAAGCTCGGTGCGGTCGCGCTTGGCCTCGCCAATGCGCTGATCGAGCGTTGCGAGCTGGCCGCGCGCGCCGTCGCGGCGCTCCCTCCAGCCCGCTTTATCGGCGGCCAAGGTCGCCACCCTACGGTCGGCGAGTTCGGCCTCGCGCACGATTGCCTGCTGCTCGGCCTGCGCCTCGGCAAGCTTGCCGCGCTTGGCGGTAATGTCCTCGCGCACGGCGGCAAGCCGCGTCTCGATATCGGAGGCAGGCGCGAGCTTGGCGACCGCACGTTCCGCCTCGGCCTTGGCGGCGGCAGCCTCGTCGCGGCTGGCGAGGAGACGCGTGCGCGCTTCCGAGAGCGCGGAAAGCCGGGTCGCCTGCTTGTTCAGATCGCGCTCGCGGGCGCGGCTCTCAGTTTCCGAGGCGCTGGCGGCCGCGAAAGTCGAGTGCGCCGCTTCCGCCGCACCGCGGCGGGCCTCGAGTTCGGCGCGCGCGGTGGCGAGTTCGGCATCGATCTCGGCGAAGCGGCTGCGCTGGGCGAGACGTCGCGCGGCGCCGGTCGGCGCGTGCGCGGCGGCGACGAAGCCGTCCCAGCGCCAGAGATCGCCCTCGGGAGAAACCAGCCGCTGCCCGACCTTGAGCGCATGGGCGAGCGAGGCCGCGGTGGCGCGGTCGGTCACGCCGATCTGCGCCAGACGGCGGGCAAGCTGTTGCGGCGCCTTGACGTAGCGCGACAGCGGTTCGACGCCCGCAGGAAGCGCTGGATCGCTCGGATCAGCGGGGACGCTGCTCCAATGCATCGGCGCCGAAGCGTCGGCCGGAGCGTCAAGGTCGTCGCCGAGAGCGGCGCCGAGCGCCTTCTCGTAGCCCTTATCCACCGAGACATGATCGATGACCGGCGGCCACAGGTTGCGCGTCTCCACCGCCAGCATTTTGGCCAGGGTTTTTGCTTCGGTTTCCAGCCGCTGCACGCGCTTTTCCGCCTCGCTGAGCGCGGCTTGCGCCGCCTCGAGCTCGCTGCGCGCAACGTTGCGGGCAGCCTCCGCGGCAACAGCGGCGGCTTCGGCTTCGGTCAGCGCGGCCTGCGCGCCCTCGGCGGCGGCGGCGAGCGGCGCACTATCGCCGCTCTGTAGCGTCGCCAGTTCGCGCTCGATCGACTCGATCTCGCTGCCGATTTTCGATATGCGCTCGCCATGCTCGCGCGCGGTATACTCATATTGCTGGCGCTGCGCACTCAGAGCCGCGAGCGCGGTGGTCAACTCGGCAAAGGTTTTTTCGGCGGCGGCGAGCACCTCGCCGGCCTCGGCGACGCGGGCATCGGCGCCCGAGCGCTTTCCGGCATTCTCGCGCGCTTCGACGCGGATCGTTTCCTCTTCGCCGGCAAGACGTGCCAGCGCCGCTTCGGCGTCGGCAACGAGCTTCTTTTCGCGCTCGACGTCGGCCGTGAACTGCACAAGCCGCAGGTCAAGTTCGCTGATGCGATCCTTGGCCCGCGTTTCCTCACGGTCGAGTTCCTGCTGGGCGACGTTGAGGCGATGGAGCGCGGCGCCGGCGCGCGCCTCGGCTTCGCGCAGCTCCGGCAGCGAAGCGGCCGCAAGGGCCTGGCGCTTGGATGCTTCCGCTTCCGCGGCGGTGCGGTCGGCGACCTCGCGCACGCCGAGATCGCGGGCGCGCTCGGCCTCGGCCACCTCGGCATTCGCCCCGCTCCAGCGCAGATGGAACAGCATCGCCTCCGTCTTGCGCACCTGCGCCGAGACGGTGCGGTAGCGGATCGCCTGCTTGGCCTGTTTCTTCAGGCCGTCGATCTGCGCGGCGAGCTGGCGGATGACGTCCTCGACGCGCAGCAGGTTGGTTTCCGCGGATTTGAGTCTGAGCTCGGCCTCGTGACGGCGCGCATGCAGGCCGGAAATGCCGGCGGCTTCCTCAAGCACGCGACGGCGTTGTTCGGGTTTTGCCTGGATGATCTCGCCGATGCGTCCCTGATGCACCAGGGCGGGCGAGCGCGCGCCCGTCGAGGCGTCGGCGAACACGATCTGCACGTCGCGGGCGCGTACCTCACGGCCATTGATGCGGTAGCTCGATCCAGCCTCGCGCTCGATACGGCGGGCGATCTCCAGGGAGTCATCGTCGTTGAATTGCGACGGGGCGGAGCGTGCGGAATTGTCGACCAAGATCGACACTTCCGCGTTGTTGCGCGCCGGGCGATTGGTGGAGCCGGAGAAAATCACATCGTCCATGGACGAGGCGCGCATGGACTTGAAAGAGGATTCGCCCATCACCCAGCGCAACGCTTCGACGAGGTTCGATTTGCCGCAGCCGTTCGGTCCGACCACGCCGGTGAGGCCGGGTTCAATCAGAAAATCGGTCGGCTCGACAAAGGACTTGAAGCCGAGAAGGCGCAGACGCGTGAGCTTCATCGTTCAAAACGTTTTGGGTCGCGCATGGCGGGGCGCTGGCGCGAAGCCGGAGCGAATCAGTTTTATCCGCTATTTCCTAGCAGATTCGAGGCAGTTGCGGCCCTTTCTGCCGGTTTTTCCCGGATTTTGAGGGCATTTTCGCCGCTATTTAGCGCCTGTACGGGCCGGTTCCAGTCCCAGGCTCGGGACCGACGGCGCCTAAGCCTTCTTCAGCAGCGGGTCGATGATCTTGGCCATATCCTCGATCGAAACGGCGCCGGTCACCTTGGTGCCGTTGACGAAGAAGGTCGGCGTCGATTCCACCTTGAACTGCTTGATGGCGCGCTGGCGCACTTTTTCAATGCCGTCGAGGATCTTCTGGTCGGCGAGGCAGGCGTTGAAGCTTTCCTCGGTAAAACCAGCCTGCTTGGCGATTGCCAGCATGGGTGGCAACGGCTTCTCCACCGCCCACTGCTGCTGCTGCTTAAACAGCGTATCGACCATGGCGAAGTACTTGTTGGGATCGTCTTTGGCCGCGCAGCGCGCCAGCATAAAGGCGGCGGCGGCGAGATTGTCGAGGGGAAATTCGCGGAAGATATATCGCACCTTGCCGGTGTCGATGTAACGCTTCTTGAGTTCCGGGAAGGTCGTTTCGTCGAAATGCGCGCAGTGCGGGCAGGTCATCGATGCGTATTCGACGATGGTGACCGGCGCGTCGGCCTTGCCGATCGCCATGTCGGGCAACGCCTCCGGCTTCATCAGGTCGCCGACGTCAACCTTGTCGTCCGCCCGAGCCGCGCCGAACGGGGTCAATGCCGTGCTGCCGAGGAGCGCCAGCGAAAGCGCCAAAACAGCGCCGCCTCGGCTGAGTCCACGTCGGGTGATCTGCAATTTCATGCTCCTTGGCTGAAAACGCGGCATATTCGGCTTCTGGCTAGCTAGAAACTGCAATTGTGGCAATGCCGGGCCGCGTCTCCAAGGCATTGGCCAATCTCACTTTCGCTTGATTGCGGCCCCGAGGCGTCCGAGTGCCTGGCGCAAAGCCTGGTCTTCAATAGGCAAACCGTCGGCGATCCGCTCCGCCACCGCCGGATCGGGAGCAGGGGGTGACGCCGGCCTTTCCTTGCGATGCAGCGGCGCCTGGCGCAGTGCGATCCGGCCGATAGCCTGCCAGCCGAAGAAGCGATTGACGCGGTCGAGAATGACTGCGGAAAGGTGCTGGATCTCGAGCGCCGCGGGGCCTTCGACCCGCAGCACTAAGGTCGCCGGCTCTGCTGTTTCATCTTCACCGCGCCGCGGCCAGGCAATCTTGATCGGCTCGCTGTGCGCGGCGATCTCCGGGCCCGCGATTTCCGGCCAGCGGGCGATGATCTCCGCCGAAGCGAAGCCCTGAGACTTCAGCGTCTCGTTTAAGGTTGCGCCGAGGAGGTCGGACAGCGGCCGGGGAAAACCGCGCGCGGACTTGTTCATGTGGATGCGATTCATGCCATCGTGACGCCCATGAGCGTAGCAGCCCGCTTGTCCCGAAGGAAGAAAGCGCTTGCCGAACCCGCAGCGCTGCTTGTCTGGTACGACCGCCACGCCCGCGTGCTGCCGTGGCGTGCGCGGCGCGGCGAGCGTACCGACCCGTACCGCGTGTGGCTGTCGGAGATCATGCTGCAGCAGACGACCGTTCGTGCGGTGCTGCCGTACTATGCGCGATTTCTCGGGCGCTGGCCTACGGTTGACGCGCTCGCGGTGGCTTCGCTCGGCGAGGTGCTCGCGGCTTGGGCCGGGCTTGGTTATTACGCACGCGCCCGCAACCTCCATGCCTGTGCGAAAGAGGTCGTCGCCAAGCACGGGGGCGTCTTTCCCGCCGACATCGCATCGCTGCGTGCGCTCCCCGGCATCGGCGACTACACGGCGGCGGCGATTGCGGCAATCGCCTTCGATCAAGTCGCAGTGGCAGTTGACGGAAATGTCGAACGCGTGGTGGCGCGGCTGTTTGCTGTCGAAGAGACGTTGCCGGCGGCGAAGCGGCGCATCAAGGAACTCGCTGCGTCTCTCCTGCCGGCGAGCCGCGCCGGTGATTTTGCGCAAGCCTTGATGGATCTTGGCGCTACAATCTGTTCGCCGAAGCGCCCGGCCTGTGCGCTCTGTCCCTGGAGCGATGCCTGTGTCGCGCACGCGCGTGGCGACGAGGAGACGTACCCGCGCAAGGCGCCAAAGCGTGAAGGGAGGTTGCGGCGCGGCGCTGCTTTCGTCGCGCTGCGCGCCGACGGGCGCATCTTGTTGCGTCGGCGGCCGGAAAAAGGATTGCTCGGCGGCATGAGCGAGGTGCCGGGCAGCGACTGGACCCATGATTTCGATGCGACGAAGGCGCTCAAGGCGGCGCCGCGCTTCATCGACAAGCCGAAATGGTGCAGGTTGCCCGGCATGGTCCGCCACGCTTTCACGCATTTCCCGCTTGAGCTCACTGTCTTTGTCGGCTCGGTGCCGCGCAAAACCATGGCGCCTTCGGACACGCATTGGGTGAGTTTGCGCGCGCTCGCCGACGAAGCTCTGCCCAATGTCATGCGCAAGGTCATTGCGCATGCGCTGGAGGCCACTGATGGCCGCTGATCAATGGACGCCGAACCTGCGCTATCCCGATCCTTACGTGACGGCGCTCGATCCGCGTTTCAATAAATACAAGCTGCCGCTGGCGAGCGTGGAGCGGCTGTGGACCGGCGCGCGCTGGTGCGAAGGGCCGGTGTGGTTCGGCGACATGCGCTGCGTCATCTGGAGCGATATCCCCAACAACCGCATGCTGCGCTGGGACGAGGAGACCGGCGACGTCAGCGTGTTCCGCCAGCCCTCGAACAATGCCAACGGCAACACCCGCGATCGCCAGGGTCGGCTCATTACTTGTGAGCATCATGCGCGGCGCGTTACCCGCACCGAGATCGATGGCACGATCACCGTGATCTGCGACAGGTATCAGGGCAAGCGGCTCAATTCGCCGAACGACGTGGTGGTGAAGTCGGACGGCTCGATCTGGTTCACCGATCCGCATTTCGGGCTGCTCGGCAATTACGAGGGCGAAGTCGCCGAGAGCGAATTGCCGATGAATGTTTATCGCGTCGACGGGCAGAGCGGCAAAGCGACGGTTGTTGCCGACGGCATCAGGGCGCCCAACGGGCTTGCTTTCTCCCCGGACGAGAAGACGCTCTACATCGTCGAATCGCGCAGCGAGCCGCGCGTGATCCTGAGCTACGACGTGGCGCCTTCCGGCGACAAGATTGCCAATCGCAGGCTGCTCATCGATTCAGGGCCGCACGGCACGCCCGACGGCTTTCGCATCGACGTCGACGGCAACCTGTGGTGCGGCTGGGGCATGACGCCGGAGCTCGACGGCGTGCGCGTGTTTACGGCGCAAGGCGAGCCGATCGGCCACATCGCGTTACCGGAGCGCTGCGCCAATCTCTGCTTCGGCGGCAAGAAGCGAAACCGCCTGTTCATGGCGGCTTCGCACTCGCTCTATTCACTTTACGTCAACACGCAAGGCGTTGCCGGCGGCTAGCCGAGGGCAGGCACTCCGGCTGCCGCGACCAGCATGGCGGTTTCGGCGCGTTCGAACTCGCCGGGCCGCGGTTTTCTGCGCGCCAGCGCCTTCTTGTTGATCTTGCGCTTGGCGATGGCGCTGAGCTTCTTGTCGGTCGCCTTCTCTTCGTTGAAATTGGCGTGCAGCAGGCGGGCGATGTCGTTGCGGCCGAGCAGTTTTGCCCAGGCGGTCAGCGTGCCGTAGCGCGTCATCTCGTAGTGCTCGACGGCTTGAGCCGCGGCGATCAACGCGGCATTGAGCACCATCTTGTCGTCGACCTCGCCGGCGATCTCGTTGGCCTCTTCGATGATGCCGTCGATGGCCGGGCACTTGGTGCCCTGCGGTTGACGTTTGAGTTTCTTGAAGACCTGGTCGAGCCGCTTGATCTGGCCCTTGGTCTGCTTGAGATGCGTGCGGAAGCCTTTTTTCAGCTCGGCATCCGATGCCTTTTCGATCATATCCGGCAGCGCCTTCTCGATCTGGTGCTCGGCGTAATAGATGTCCTGCAGCGAGTGCGTGAACAGGTCCTCGAAGGCGTGAATGTCGGCGGTAAACCAACCCATGGTGTAATCCTCCCTTTGGTGGGACATAAATGGTCTTCCCAGTTTGCGAGTTCCCGCGGCCGCAAAAGAAAGCTAGGACACTGAGCTCTGAGGGAGAGGAAAAATGAAAATCGAACGCAAGGACGTCGGGCCACGCATGAGTCAATGCGTCATTCATGGCGATACGGTCTATCTCGCCGGCATCGTCGCTCACGCCAGCAAAGGCAAGAGCATGACCGAACAAACGCGCGAGATCCTCGCCACTATCGATAAATATCTGGCGCAGGCCGGCACGGATAAGTCGAGGCTGTTGTCAGCCAATATCTGGATCACCGACATGGCGAATTTCGCCGAAATGAACGCGGTGTGGGACGCCTGGGTCGCGCCCGGCAACACGCCGGCGCGCGCGACGGTGGAGGCCAAGCTCGCCGCGCCGGACTACAAGGTCGAGATTATGGTGGTGGCGGCGAAGTGAACGCCCAACCCGGCATCCTCGCCATTTTCAACGATGCCCGCGCCGGCCGCGAAGTCGAGCTCGACGCTTGGTTTCAGGGCGAGCATCTCATCGAGCGGCTCGGCGTGCCCGGTTTTGTCTTCGGCCGTCGGCACCGGGCGATTTCGGGCTCCTGCGGATTTTTCAATTTCTATCTGGTGGAGAGCCCCGCGGTACTCACATCGAAGCCCTATCTCGAGCGGCTCGACCATCCGACGCCGCTGACCAAAAAGATCATGTCGGACGTTTTCTTGAATATGAACCGCACTATCTGCCGCCGCACGGTGCGGCGCGGACAGTTCCGCGGCGCGTATGCGGTGACCGCGCGCTTCAGCGACGATGTCGCGGAGAAGGCGCTGTCCGACCGGCTCGACGTGCTCGTTGCCGACAACAAGATCGCCGGCGGCGAAATCTGGATCGCGCTCGATCCGAAGGGTCAGCCGGTGTCGATGGAGGAAAAGCTGCGCGGCGGCGACAAGAAGATCAAAGCGTGTCTGATGATCGACACGCTTTACCAGGACGACGCGAAGGCGGTTGGCGCGCGGCTTGCGCGAGAATTCGGCAACGCCGATGTCGGCGTGTTTCGTGTACTTTGTTCGATAGGACGAGCGGACCTGTGAAAGCTTTGCTGCCCCTGGCCGAGACACTCGCTGCGCGACTGATCGCGCGCAAGGAAACGATCGCCGTTGCCGAGTCCTCGACCGGCGGTCTGATCGCCGCGGCGTTGCTCGCGGTGCCCGGCGCTTCCGCCTATTTCCTCGGCGGCGCGGTGGTCTACACGAAAACGGCGCGGCTGGCGCTGCTTGGTGTCGGCGACGACATGATGAAGAAATACCGGCCGGCAACCGAGGCCTATTCATTGATGATCGCGCAACGCGTCCGCGAGCGCCACAATGCCACCTGGGGCCTCGGCGAAACCGGCGCCACCGGTCCGACCGGCAACCGTTACGGCGACCCGGCCGGCCACACCTGTATTGCCATCTCCGGGCCGGCGGAGAAAACGATCACTTTGCGCACCGGCAGCGCCGATCGCGTCGCCAACATGGACGCTTTCGCCAAGCGGGCATTGGAGTTGCTCGTCGAAGTTTTGCGCTGACGGCGATCCAAACTCCGCTCATTCCCGCGCAAGCGGGAATCCAGTTCTTGATCGCTAGGAGATGTGGCTTTGGGTCCCCGCTTCCGCGGGGACGAGCGGAAGTGTTATTCCGCCGCTTCCGCCATTTCCGAACGCACGATGGCGCGGAAGTCGTCGATCGACTTGAGGCCCTTCGGCGTCTCAACGTGCCAGAAGCTCCAGCCGTTGCAGGCGTCCAGTCCTTGCGCGATTGCGCCGATGCGGTGGATCGAGCCGACGTGCTCGCCGAGCGACACGGCGCCGTCGGCGCGCACCAGCGCCTTGTGCCTCTTCTTGGCGTCGACCAGCTTGGCGCCCGGGGTCACCAGTCCGCGCTCGATCAGGGCCGAGAATGGCACCCGCGGGGCATCGCGTGCGGTCATGAACGGCGCCAGCGTCGGTGCCTCCAGCGGCTTGGTACCGGCGACGCGTTTCTCCGCGGCCTTGGCGTAAGCAGTCTCGCGCTCGCAGCCGATGAAGCGGCGGCCGAGGCGTCTGGCGACCGCACCGGTCGTGCCGGTGCCGCAGAATGGATCGAGCACCAGGTCATCGGGGCGCGACGACGCCAGCAACACCCGCGCGAGCAGCGCCTCCGGTTTCTGCGTCGGATGCAGTTTCTTGCCGTTCTTGCCCTTGAGCCGCTCTTCGCCGGTGCACAGCGGTAGCGTCCAATCGGAGCGCACCTGCACGTCTTCGTTGCCGGCCTTCAGGATTTCATAGTTGAAAGTATAACCCTTGGCGCTCGGCTCGCGCGTCGCCCAGATCATGGTCTCGTGGGCGTTGGTGAAGCGGCGGCCGCGGAAGTTCGGCATCGGGTTTGCCTTGCGCCAGATCACATCGTTGAGGATCCAGAAGCCGAGATCCTGCATGATGGCGCCGACGCGGAAAATGTTGTGGTAGGAGCCGATCACCCAGATCGTGGCGGCCGGCTTCATCACCCGGCGGCAGGCTCTAAGCCAGCGTCTCGTAAAATCGTCATAAACGGCAAAGCTCGCGAACTTGTCCCAGTCCTCGGTCACTGCCTCGACGCGCGAATCGTCCGGGCGTTTCAGGCTCCCTTCGAGCTGCAGATTATAGGGCGGGTCGGCGAAGACGAGGTCCACGGACCCTGCCGGCAGTTTTGACATTTGCGCGACGCAATCGCCGAGGAGAATGCGCGATGAGGGGGGGCTGGAAACTCCACGGGGCGCCCTGCCGGGCGCCCCGCGACGCGACACAACCATGACTCAGAACTCTGACTCAAGGACGACGCGGTCGGCGACGCGGGACCTACAACCGACAGGCCTGCACTATGGGCGCGCAAGGTGAAAAATCGGTTGACGGAAAGCGCCCGTGACTGGGCAAATTCTGCCTATCGGCCCGTGGGTTAACGCGCATTGACGAAGTGAAATATTCGCCGGTTCATAGCGCGCCTCGCGCTGTCTATGGCGGTGTCGCGGAATGACCTAAGGTTGCGCTTATGTCCGGTCTCGATACTTCGCGCCAATTCGTGCCGCTGAAGATCGCGGTGCTCACCGTGTCCGACACGCGGGCAAGCGCCGACGACAAATCCGGCGCAACGCTCGCCGAGCGCATCCGCGAGGCCGGCCACGTGCTGGCCGAGCGCGCCATCGTCAAGGACGATGTGAAGTCGATCCGCCAGCGGGTGAAGGCGTGGATCGAGGACAAGTTCATCGACGTCATCATCACCACCGGCGGCACCGGGTTCACGGGCCGCGACGTGACGCCGGAGGCCGTCGAACCGCTGTTCGAGAAGAAGATGGACGGTTTCGCCACCATGTTCCTGCTGGTGAGCGAGAAAAAGATCGGTACTTCGGCGATCCAGACCCGCGCCACCGCCGGCGTCGCCAACGCCACTTACGTTTTCTGCCTGCCCGGCTCGCCCGGCGCCTGCAAGGATGCCTGGGACGAGATCCTGGTGCACCAACTCGATTACCGCTACCGGCCCTGCAACTTCGTGGAAATATTGCCGCGGCTCGACGAGCACATGCGGCGGCCCAAGGCCAAAGGCGCGACGGCGTAGAAAAAAGCGCATCGGGGGGAGGGGATGCAGCAGGAAAATCCGGAGATACGCGAAGGCTCGATCGCCGAGATGAAGGCCGCGCTTGCCGCGCGCGAGCGCGAGCTTGCCGAGGCGCATGAGCGCGAGGCCGCGGCCGCCGAGGTTCTCCACATTGTCAGTTCCTCAACCGGCGATCTTGCGCCGGTGTTCGAGGCGATTCTGAAAAGCGCCACCGCGCTGTGCGACGCCAAGTTCGCCACGCTATTCGGATTCGACGGCGAAAAATTCTTTCCCGTCGCCGGCGTCGGCCGGCCGCCGGCGCTGGTCGAGGCGCACAACAAGCGCGGCGCCTTCGCGGCGGTGCCCGGCACGGTGCTCTACAACGTCTGGAAGACGCGCGCCCCGGTGCATACCGAGGACGACGCCAAGGCGCCGGAGCCGGGCGCCCACGCGAGGTTCGGCGGCGCGCGCTCGACCTTCGGCGTGCCGATGCTCAAGGGCGACGAGTTGGTCGGCATCATCGTCATCTACCGGCAGGAGGTGCGCCCGTTCACGCAGAAGCAAGTTGAGTTGGTGCAGAATTTCGCTGCGCAGGCGGTGATCGCCATCGAGAACGCGCGGCTGTTCGAGGCCGAGCAGCAGCGCAGCGCCGAGCTTGCCGAGTCGCTGGCGCAGCAGACCGCGACCGCTGACGTGCTCAAAGTCATCGCCAGCTCGCCGGGCGATCTTGCGCCGGTGTTCGATGCGCTGGTCGAAAGGGCGATGCGGCTCTGCGAAGCCGATTACGGGCACGTCTACACCTACGACGGCCAATTAATTCATCTAGCCGTCGCTCATGGCGAGCGCCGCTATGTCGATTGGATAAAGCAAAGCGGTCCGCGTCCGCCGACGTCGTCGCTGACCTTTTCTCGGCTCATTGCCGGCGAAAGTGTCGCGCATATCGGCGACATCGCCGAAGAGCCGGGTTATCGCGATCGCAACTCGCGGGCGCGCGCGATCGTCGACGAGTTTGGCATCCATACGCTTCTCAATGTTGCGCTACGCAAAGACGGCGCCTTACTCGGCGGCATCGTTCTTTACCGACATGAAATTCGCCCCTTCACCGACAAGCAGATCGAGCTGGTGCAGAACTTCGCTGCGCAGGCGGTGATTGCCATCGAGAACACGCGGCTCTTGTCCGAACTGCGCGAATCGCTGTCGCAGCAGACGGCGACCGCCGACGTGCTCAAGACGATCAGCCGCGAGACCTTCGACCTGCCGGCGGTGCTTGATACGCTGATCGCCTCGGCCTGCCGCTTGTGCGATGCCGACATCGGCACCATCCGCTACGAAGAAGGCAGCGGCTATCGTCTCGCCGCGACTTTCGGCTGCAAGCCGGAATGGCGCGAGCATTTTGCCGGCTATACGAGCAAGCCAGACCGCACCTCGGTTTTCGGGCGGACGATCCTGAAAGGCGCGACGGTTCACGTCCCCGATGTTCTTGCGGATAAGGACTACGCGCGGCCGCAGGCGCAGAAACTGATGAATTTGCGCGCGGCGCTCGGCGTGCCGCTTATGCGCGACGGCCGCGTTTTCGGCGTCGTCACCCTGTTCCGCACGACGCCGCGGCCGTTCAATCAAAAACAGATCGAGCTCGCCGAAACCTTCGCCGACCAGGCGGTGATCGCCATCGAGAACGTGCGCCTGTTCGAGGCCGAGCAGCAACGGACCGCGGAGCTTGCCGAGTCGCTCGCGCAACAGACCGCGACATCTGAGGTGCTCGGCGTCATCTCAAGTTCGCCCGGCGATTTGCAAGCGGTCTTTCAATCAATCTTGGCAAATGCAACCCATATCTGCGAGGCCAAGTTCGGAAATCTTTTTCTGTTCGATGACAATAAGTTTCTTTTTACTGCCGAATTCGGAACGCCACCCGACCATTTGGACTTTCAAAAAAGACGCGGACCATTTTTTGCGCGGCCTCGAAGCCCGCTCGATCGTCTCGTGCGGTCAAAGCAATTTGTAGCCTGCAATGACATCTCAGTAGAGGATCCCGAAAATCCGACTGCGCAATTTGGCGGCGCACGCACTTACGTTGCTGTGCCGATGCTCAAAGAAGACATGCTGGTCGGCACGATCATCATTTATCGTCAGGAGGTCCGGCCCTTTACCGAAAAACAAATCGCGCTTGTGCAGAACTTCGCCGCGCAGGCGGTGATCGCCATCGAGAACACGCGACTCTTGTCCGAGTTGCGCGAGTCGCTTTCGCAGCAGACGGCGACCGCCGACGTGCTCAAGGTCATCAGCCATTCGACCTTCGACCTGCAAACGGTGCTGCAGACGCTCGCCGAATCCGCGGCGCGGCTGTGCGAGGCCTACGATTCGGGGGTGTTCCTGCGCCACGGCGACAAGCTGCAGGCGAAAGCCCATTACGGCTCGATTGAGTGGGACTTTGACGAGTGGCCGATCTCGCGTGACTGGGTGACCGGGCGGGCGTTTGTCGAACGCAGGCCCGTCCATGTCGATGATCTCTCCGCCGCGGAAGAATTTCCGGACGGGCGCGCCATGGCCCTTCGCCTGGGCCACCGCACCATTCTCGCGGTGCCGCTGCTCAGAGAGGATGAGGCGATCGGCGCCATCACCATCCGCCGCCGCGAAGTGAAGCCGTTCACCGAGAAGCAGATCGAACTGGTTAAGACTTTCGCCGACCAGGCGGTGATCGCCATCGAAAACGTGCGCCTGTTCGAGGCGGAGCAGCAGCGCACCGCGGAACTCACCGAATCGCTGGAACAGCAGACGGCGACCTCGGAGGTGTTGCGCGTCATCAGCGGCTCGCCGACCGACGCGCAGCCGGTGTTCGACATGATCGCCGAGAGCGCGTGGCGGCTCTGCGAGGCGCAGTATTGCTTTGTTTATCGCTTCGACGGCGAGCTTCTCCACTTCATCGCGCATCATGGGCTCACGCCCGAAGTTCTCACGGTGAATCAGCGCAATTATCCCACGCCGCCCAGCAGAAAAAGCGCGGCGGCCCGTGCGGTGCTTGAGCGACGGGTTGTGCAGATTCCCGATGTCCAGGCCGACCCTGAATTCGCGCTCGGGCATTTGGCCTCGGTCGGCGGCTTTGGCAGCGTGGTCGGTGTGCCGATCCTGCGCGAGGGCGTCCCCGTCGGGTCGATGGCGTTGACGCGCGTGCAGACCGGGCTGCTTCCCGAACGGCAAATCGAGCTTCTGAAGACCTTCGCCGAGCAAGCCGTAATTGCCATCGAGAACGCGAGGCTGTTCAGCGAGCTGCGCGACTCGCTCGAACAGCAGACAGCGACCTCCCAGGTGCTGCAGGTCATCAGCTCATCGCCCGGCGCGCTCGAGCCTGTGTTCCAGGCTATGCTGGAGAACGCCACGCGCATCTGCGAGGCAAAGATCGGCATCCTGTGGGGCTTCGACGACGGGGCCTACAGGGCGATCTCGATGATCGGCATTTCGCCGGCCTACGCCGAATATCTCAACAGCGGCCCGTTCAAGCCCGGCCCAACGACCGGGCTTGGCCGCGTCGCCAGCGAACTGCAAACCGTCCACATCGTCGATACGCTCGTCGATCAGGCCTATGCCGACCGCGATCCGTTCCGTATCGCCACGGCCGAACTCGGCGGGGCACGGACCCTCCTCAACGTGCCGATGTTCAAGGACGGAAAACTTATCGGCGCCATCGGTATTTACCGTCAGGAGGTGCGCCCGTTCTCAGACAAGCAGGTCGAGCTGGTGACCAACTTCGCGTCGCAGGCGGTGATCGCCATCGAGAACACGCGACTCTTATCCGAGCTGCGTGAATCGCTTGAGCGGCAAACCGCGACCTCGGAAGTGCTGAAGGTCATCTCCTCCTCGCCCGGGGAGCTGGAGCCGGTATTCAACGCCATGCTGGAGAACGCCACGCGCATCTGCGAAGCGAAATTCGGCAACTTGTTTCTTTTTGAGGGCAGCAGCTTCCGCGCCGTGGCTGTGCATGGCCCCTCGGATTACGCCGAATGGACGCGACGCGAGCCCGTCGTCACCATGACCGAGGTCGAGCATTTCGGCACGCCGTTGTTCCGCCTGGCTCGCGACAAGGCTGTGATTCACATTCACGACCTCAAAATGGACGAGAGCTACACCAGCGGCAATCCACGCATGCGGTCGCTGGTCGAAACCGCCGGTGCCCGCACCCATCTCGTCGTGCCCATGCTCAAGGACGAGGAGCTGATAGGCGCCATCGTTATGTACCGGCTGGACGTGCGGCCATTCTCCGACAAGCAGATCGAACTCGTACAGAACTTCGCCGCGCAGGCGGTGATCGCTATCGAGAACACGCGCTTGCTTAAGGAACTACGCGAATCGCTCGATCAGCAGACTGCGACCTCCGACGTGCTCAAGGTTATCGCCTCCTCGACCGGCGAACTTGAACCGGTCTTTGACGCAATGCTGGAAAATGCCACGCGCATCTGCAACGCCACCTTCGGCACGCTCGTGATGCGCGAGGGTGAAACGCTTCGGCGTGTGGCGATGCACAACGGACCGCAAGCATGGGTGGACGATTGGGCGCGCAGCAAAGTTGTGGCACTCGACAAGGCGGCATCGCTTCGGCGCGTCGTCGACACAAAGCGCGTTGTTCACATCATCGATATTTCCGCCGAATGCCCCGATGATCGCATTTATACGCTCGCCGGCGCGCGCACGGTGCTGGTCGTGCCGATGCTCAAGGAGAACGAGCTGATCGGGGCAATATCGATATACCGGCAGGAGGTGCGGGCGTTTACCGACAAGCAAATCGAGCTGGTCACCAACTTCGCCGCGCAGGCCGTCATCGCCATCGAGAACGCGCGCCTGTTGAGGGAATTGCGTGAGTCGCTCGAACAGCAGACGGCGACCTCGAATGTGCTCGAGGCGATCAGCGCATCGCCCGGTGACTTGGCTCCGGTGTTCACCGCGATGCTCGACAACGCCGCGCGGGTCTGCGACGCCCGGATGGGGGTGCTGGTGCTCAGCGAGGGCGGCGGCAAATTTCGTGTCAGCGCCATGCATGGCGCGCCGCCGGCGATGGTGGAAAGACGCACGTACGAGCCTGTATTCACGCCGGGGCCGCTCAACAACGTGGCCATCGCCGCCGAGACAAAGAGGGTGCAACACATCCCGGATCTGCGGCTCGACCCGAGCTACATCGAGCGCGACCCCTCTGCCGTGGTGTTCGCCGATCTCGCCGGCGCGCGCACGCTTGTCGTCGTGCCCATGCTCAAGGAGAACGAGGTGGTCGGCGTCTTCGGCATGTACCGGCAGGAGGTGCGGCCCTTCACGGACAAGCAGATCGAGCTGCTGACCAACTTCGCCGCGCAGGCGGTGATCGCCATCGAGAACACGCGGCTGTTGAAGGAATTGCGTGAATCGCTCGAACAGCAGACGGCGACTTCGGATGTGCTCAAGGTCATCAGCTCGTCGCCCGGCACGCTCGAACCCGTGTTCAATGCCATGCTGGAGAACGCTGTGCGCATTTGCCATGCGCAGTTCGGCGTCATGCATCGGTTCGTTGGCGATGAGTTCGAAGCCGTGGCGATGTTGAACATACCCTCGGCGCTCGACGAGTTCCTGCGGCGGCGCGGTTTGGCCAAACCAATTCCGGGCTCTGACATGGACGATCTAGGGAAGTCGAAACAGGTCGTTCACACGTTGGACATGTTGGAAGCACCGGTGCCCGCTCCGCCCGCAAAATTCGCCGGGGCGAGGACGCAACTCGCTGTGCCTATGCTCAAGGACGACGAACTGGTCGGGGCGATCGTCATCTACCGGCAGGAGGTCTCGCCTTTCGCCGACAAGCAGATCGAATTGGTCAAGAACTTTGCTGCACAGGCGGTCATTGCCATCGAAAACGCGCGCCTGCTCAATGAATTGCGCCAGCGCACTGACGACCTCACCGAATCGCTGGAGCAGCAGACCGCGACCTCTAGCGTTCTTGGAATCATCAGCAAGGCTCCCGGGGACGTGGCGCCGGTGTTCGACGCGGTGTTGGAGAATGCGACTCATCTCTGCGAAGCCAATTTCGGCATCCTCTATCGCTATATGGACGGCGCGTTTTGGGCGACTGCGCTGCGCAACGCACCGAAGGCTTTTGCCGAATTTCAGCAAAGCGGACCGTTACGGCCAGGGCCGGATAGCGGACTGGGGCGGCTCCTCGCGGCACGCCAATCCATTCATATTGTCGATGCTGAAGCTGAGCGCGGTTATATCGAGGGCAACCCATATGTGCGGAAGGCACACGAGCTCAGCGGCAGTCGGACGCTGCTCATGGTGCCTATGGTCAAGGAGAATGAGCTAGTCGGCGCTATTACAATTTACCGCACAGAGCTGAAGCCGTTCACAGACAAGCAGATCGAGCTGGTGCAGAGCTTCGCCGCGCAGGCGGTGATCGCCATCGAGAACGCGCGTCTGCTCAATGAATTGCGCGAGTCGCTGGAGCAACAGACCGCGACTTCGGAAGTGCTCAAAGTCATCGCCTCCTCGACCGGCGAGCTGGACCCTGTATTCACCGCCATGCTCGCCAACGCGGCGCGACTTTGCGAGGCAAATTACGGCGCGCTGTGGCTCCACCAGGGCGATGACTGGCGCGCCGCCGCAATGCACGGCGATTTGCCGCCAGACTATATTGAACGGTGGCGCAGCGGCACCTGGTTCAACCCCGGGCCCAACGCGCCGATGCCTCGCACCGTTGTCAGCCGCCAGCCGGTCCATGTTCCCGACATGCGCGAGGACATTTCCTATCGGGAAGGCGGCGCGTTGCCGGTTTCCGCCGTGGAGGTCGCCGGCGTGCGCACGCTGCTATGCGTGCCGATGCAGCGGGACAACGAGATCGTCGGTGTCATCACCATCTATCGCACAGAGGTCAAGCCGTTCACAGACAAGCAGATCGAGCTGGTGCAGAACTTCGCCGCGCAGGCGGTGATCGCCATCGAGAACGCGCGTCTGCTCAATGAATTGCGCCAGCGCACCGACGATTTGACCGAGTCGCTCGAGCAGCAGACGGCGACCTCTGAGGTGCTCAAGGTCATCTCCAGCTCCGGCGGCGAGTTGCAGCCGGTGTTCGACGCACTGCTGGAAAATGCGACGCGGCTATGCGGAGCCAAGTTCGGTAATCTTTACCTTTGCGAAGGCGACGCCTTCCGCACCACTGCGATGTACAACGTGCCGCCCGCCTTTGCCGAGATGCGCATGCGCGAACCCTTGGTTCACCCCGAAACGGGCAGTTTGCTCTACCGCCTCGCCGGTGAGCGAATGACGGTTCACGTCACGGACGCGACTAAAGAACAAGCCTATATCGACCGGCAACCGCGATATGTCAGCGCCGTCGAGGTCGGCGGCTTCCGCTCCATGATCGCGGTGCCGATGCTCAAAGATGGCAGCCTCATCGGTGCCATCATCATCTACCGGCCGGAAGTCGGGACCTTCTCCGACAAGCAGATAGAACTGGTGCAGAACTTCGCCGCGCAGGCGGTGATCGCCATCGAGAACGCGCGTCTGCTGAGCGAGCTGCGCGAGTCGCTCGAACAGCAGACCGCGACCTCGGAAGTGCTCAAGGTCATCGCCAGTTCGACCGGCGAATTGGCGCCGGTGTTTGGCGCGCTCCTTGCCAACGCGACGCAGCTTTGCGATGCGAGCTACGGCGCGCTTTGGTTGCGCGAGGGCGACGCGTTCCGCACCGCCGCGCTGCATGGCGATCTGCCGCAGGCCTATCTGGATCAATGGCGCAGCGGAACGCTGTTCCGTCCCAGACCCGACGTGCCATTGGCACGGGTCGCGGCTACAGGCCAGCCGGCCCAGATCGCGGACTTGCGGGCCTCCGAAGCCTACCGCGACGGCGATCGACTTGCGGTCACTGGCGTCGAGGCCGGCGGCATCCGCACCGTGCTTTCGGTGCCGATGTTCAGGGATAAAGAACTGGTTGGCGTGATCGCAATCTACCGCAAGGAGGTTAAACCTTTCGCCGACAAGCAGATCGAGCTGGTGCAGAACTTTGGCGCGCAGGCGGTGATCGCCATCGAGAATGCGCGGCTGCTCAACGAATTGCGCCAGCGTACCGATGACTTGACGGAATCGCTCGAATACCAGACTGCGACCAGCGAAATCCTGACCGTCATCAGCCGCTCGCCGACCGACACCCAACCGGTGTTCGATATTATCGGAGAGCGGGCGGAGAAACTTTGCGACGCCGATGTCAGTGTGGTGTCCATGGTCGACGGCGATCTAATCCAGATGGCCTCGATTCATGGCATCGGAAGCGAAGGGGTCGAGGAGTTGCGGCGCATTTACCCATTGCACCGGGACGATGAAACCGTCAGCGCGCGCGCGGTTCGCAGTGGCGCCGTCGTTCATTTGGCGGACATCCTCGCCGATCCTCAATATGGGGCAAAAGAGGCCGCGCGTGCTGCCGGATTTCGCGCCGGTCTGGGCATACCGATGATCCGCGAGGGACAGGTGATCGGGACGATTTTCGTGGCGCGCAAGACGCCTGGACTTTTCACCGACAATCAAGTGCAGTTGCTCAAGACTTTCGCCGATCAGGCCGTGATCGCCATCGGCAATGTGCGGCTGTTCAAGGAGGTGCAGGCGCGCACCGAGGACTTACAGGAATCGCTGCAGCAACAAACTGCGACCGCCGATGTGCTCAAGCTCATCAGCCGCTCGGCGTTCGATTTGCAGCCTGTGCTCGACACGCTGACGGAGTCGGCGACCAAGCTTTGCGCCGGCGACAAGGGCACCATCTTCCTCCGCGATGGCAATGTCATGCGGCTGCGCGCGAATTACGGATTTTCACGCGAGGCCGAGGAATATGCGCGCAACAATCCCATAGTGGCGAGCCGGAACAGCTCGACGGGCCGGGTCGTGTTGGAGAACAAACCGGTTCACATTCCCGACGTTTTGGCCGACCCCGAATACAAGCTGAGCGATTATCAGAAATTGTTCGGCTACCGGACGATCCTCAGCGTGCCATTGCTGCGCGATAGAACGGCGATCGGCGTTTTCTCGCTGACGCGCGATGAGGCAAGCCCGTTCACCGACAAGCAGATTGAGCTCGTGACCACTTTCGCCGACCAGGCGGTGATCGCCATCGAGAACGCGCGGTTGTTCGAGGAGGTGCAGGCGCGCACTGAGGATCTGCAGGAGTCGCTGGCGCAGCAGACCGCGACCGCCGACGTGCTCAAAGTTATCAGCCGGTCGACCTTCGACCTGCAGACGGTGCTCGACACGCTGGTCGAATCGGCGGCCAAGCTGTGCGAAGCCGACAGCGCGGCCATCCATCGTCCGGTCGGCGATGCCTATCCTTATGCCGCTAGTTACGGCTTCTCGCAGGCCTACAAGGATTTCATGAACGTGCACCCGATCAAGCCCGGTCGGGGTTCGGTGCTTGGGCGTGCGGTGCTGGGCGGCGAGATCGCGCACGTCATCGATGTCGAGCAAGATCCCGATTACGCTCTAAACGAGGCGCAAAAGATCGGGGGCTGGCACAGCGTGCTCGGCGTGCCGCTGATGCGCGAAGGCACGCCGATCGGCGTCATCATGCTGACGCGCAACCAGGTGCGGCCGTTCACCGACAAGCAGATCGCGCTGGCGACGACCTTTGCCGACCAGGCCGCGATTGCCATTGAGAACGTGCGCCTACTCAGCGAGATCCAGGAGAAGAGCCACCAGCTCGAAGAGGCGAGCAAGCACAAGTCGCAGTTCCTCGCCAATATGAGCCACGAGCTGCGCACGCCACTCAACGCTATCCTCGGCTATACCGAGCTCATCGCCGACGGCGTCTATGGCGATACGCCGGAAAAGGTCCAGACGACGCTGCAGCGCATCGTCACCAACGGCAAGCATCTGCTGGGATTGATCAACGATGTGCTCGACCTCTCGAAGATCGAAGCCGGCCAGCTCACCCTTTCGCTCTCCGACTATTCGATGAAAGACGTCGTGCACAACGTCTATGGCGCGGTCGAACCGCTGGCGGCGGAAAAGAAGCTTAATTTCAAAGTCGAAATCGCGCCCGATCTTCCCGTCGGTCACGGTGACGAGCGGCGGCTAACGCAGGTGCTGCTCAATCTTGTCGGTAATTCGATCAAATTCACCGATGACGGGAATGTCACCATCCAGGCGTCACTCAAGGACGCCATGTTCTGCGTGGCGGTACACGACACTGGCCCCGGAATATCCGAAGAGGACCAGAAAAAGCTGTTTCAGGAATTCCAGCAAGCCGACTCCTCGACCACCAAGAAGAAAGGCGGCACAGGTCTCGGCCTCGCGATCTCTAAGCGCATCATCGAAATGCACGGCGGGCGGGTCTGGCTCGAATCGGAAGTGGGCAAGGGCTCGACCTTCACCTTCATGGTGCCGGTGCGCGCGGAACAGGCAAAAAGGGCGACGACATGAGCAGGACGGTTCTCGTGGTGGAGGATCAAGAGGACAATCGCCAGATTCTGCGCGATCTCCTTGGCAATGCCGGTTACGAAATGCTGGAGGCGGAAAACGGCGCCGACGCGCTGACCGCGGTCCAAGCGAAGCGGCCCGATCTCATTCTCATGGACATCCAGCTGCCGATCATGGACGGCTACGAGGCGACGCGCCGGCTCAAGGCCGATCCGAACACCAAGGACATCCCGATAATCGTCGTAACCTCCTATGCGTTGTCCGGCGACGAGGCCAAGGCGCGCAATTCCGGCTGCGACGGCTATGTCACAAAGCCCTACAGCCCACGCGCCTTGCTGGCTAAGATCAAGGAATATCTGCCGTAACCATGCATAACCCGCCGCGCATATTGATCGTCGACGACAACGAGACCAACCGCGACATCCTGCAGTCGCGCCTGGAGAAGCACGGCTACGATCTCAAGCACGCGGCCGACGGCGAAGAAGCGCTCGCCGCCATCAAGCAGCATTTGCCTGATCTCGTCTTGCTCGACGTCATGATGCCCAAGCTCGACGGCATCGAAGTGTGCAAGCGCGTGCGCGCGGATGCCTCGCTGCCGTTCATCCCGATCATCCTCTGCACCGCTAAAGCGGATAGCAAGGATGTAGTGGCGGGGCTGGACGCCGGCGCCGACGAATATTTGACCAAGCCGATCGATCAGATGGCGCTTGTGGCGCGCGTCAAATCGGTGCTGCGCATGAAGGCGCTGCACGATCAGGTCGCGGCGCAAGCTTACGAGCTTGCCGGCCTCAACAAGGGCCTCGAGCGGCGCGTTGCCGAGCAGCTCGGCGAGATCGAGCGCATGAGCAAGTTACGCCGCTTCCTGCCGCCGCAGGTCGCCGACCTCATCGTCGCGTCCGGTTCGGAAAAGGAACTGGAAAGCCACCGCCGCGAGATTACGGCGCTGTTCTGCGACCTGCGCGGCTTCACCGGCTTTTCCGAGAGCGCCGACCCGGAAGATGTGATGAAGCTCTTGCGCGAATACCACGAGGCCATCGGCACCATCATCCACAAGCACGGCGGCACGCTCGAGCGCTATGCCGGCGACGGCGTCATGGTGATCTTCAACGACCCTGTACAGGTCGAAAACCCGGCGCTGTCGGCGGTGAGAATGGCTCTTGAAATGCGTGTCGGGCTGACTGCGCTGTGTAACCACTGGCGCCGGCTCGGCCACGAGATCGGCTTCGGCATCGGCATTTCGCACGGCTATGCGACGCTCGGTACCATCGGCTTCGAGGGCCGCTTCGATTACGCGGCGATCGGCACCGTATCGAACGTCGCCTCGCGGCTGTGCGACGAGGCTGGCTCCGGACAAATTTTGATCAGCCCGCGCGTGCACATGGCGATCGAGGAGCATGTCACTGTCGAGCCGGCGGGCGAGTTCGAGATCAAGGGGCTTCGCCGCCCGATGGCCGTTGTCAACGTTGTCGAGCTTGCGATGCCGCAGGCGGAGGCCAAGCAAGCCTAGCGCATGATCCGAAAAGCGGGACCGGCTTTCGGAAAAGATCACGCGCCGGGAGAGAACTCGAGATCCCAGTGCTCACTGACCACGGGCTTGCCCCAGCTCTTGTGCTTTTCGCTGCGCGTCAACCTGAAGCCCATTGTCTTGTAGATGTGCCGCGCCGCCGTGAGATTGCGATGCGTCCATAGAGTGATCTTCTTGTAGCCGGCGGCGCGGGCAAATTTGATGCACTCGTCGGTGAGCTTTCGCCCCAGCCCTAGGCCTCGCGCCTGGGGGTCGACCAGCAGCAGGCGGATGCGGGCGACATCGTCCGAATCTTTAGCCAGCATGATCGAGCCGACATTCTCGCCGTGCATTTCCGCGATCCAGGCGCGTTCCTTCTTTGCATCGAAGGTGTTGACGAAATCGGCGACGATCTGCGCGCACAGGCCTTCGAACGGATCGGCCCAGCCATATTCTTGGGCGTAGAGCTGGGCGTGGCGGGCGACGATCCAGCCGAAGTCGCCGACTTTGGGCTGGCGCAGAATGTAAGCTGGTTTTTCCGCCGCAGCATTGCCGTCGAGCAGCCGCTCGATCTCCGTCATCGCGTTCACGAGACGAGCCTGTTCCGTGACTTTAAGCTTGCCTAGCATGGCGCCGACATCGCGCTGCGAGCGCTGCTCGGCCGGCGCATATGCGCTGCGTCCGCGCGCGGTCAACATCAAATGACTTTGCCGCGCGTCCTTGGGCGAAGCCTTGCGCGCGATGAGGCCGCGCCTTTCGAAATTGCGCAGCACGCGCGACAAATAACCGGCGTCGAGATCGAGAGCGCGGCCGATGTCGCTCGCGGTGGCGCCGTCATTGTGCGCGAGCTCATAAAGCACGCGCATCTCGCCGAGCGAATAGGGCGTATCGAGAAAAGTTTTGCGCAGCACGCCGATCTGGCGCGTGTAGAAGCGGTTGAAGCGGCGCACCGCCGCAATGCGTTCCCGGGACTTGACAAGCATCGCGACAGCGTCGGTCAGATAATTGACTAAGTCAAGTATAGGCGCGGTACGCGGCCCGCGCCCCGAGCCGGGCGAGCCGGCGCCGGCCGATCCGGCGCAAGAGCGCCATATCGGCGGATTCGTGCGGCTCATGTTGGCCGATCTCCTCGTAGTGACGGCGGGCGAGGACGAGGCCATGCTCCGGCCGCGGCGCGGCGAACGAGGCGCGCATCATCGCCAGCGCCTCAGCAACGCCGTTCGCCGAGGCGGACGTCTGCGGGCGGAAGACGGCGGCCTGCGCTGCGCCATTGAGATCGGCTTGCTCGATGAAGTGACCGACCACATCGATCCAGCCCGGTTCGAGTACGGTGCCGGCGCGCAGGAACATCAACCACGGCGCACGAGTTGAAGCGGCCGCTTCCCGCAGCCGTACGCCCAGCGGCTCGCTCGAGGCGACAAAACGGCATCCGGCAATATCGGCAACTTCAGCTGTGCCGTCGGTCGACCCGGCATCCACCACCACGACCTCGCCGACGAGCCCGGCGGTCACGCCCCGAACCAGTGCCGCAAGCGTCGGCACCAGCGCGCGCTCCGATTCGTGGGTTGCGATGATCACGCTGAGCATGGAACGGACACCGTCGAAACCCGTTTGCACCATATCCTGTGTGGCTGCGTCCACCCGGCCACCAAATAAGCCCGCTTTCTTTGGGCTTCTGAATGTTCTTGTTATGTTCACATTCGATGGCTAGGATACGTCCATGGCTCGGTTCAATACAGCCGTCAAACGTCCGTCGGGTTTGGAGCTGCCCTCCGGCCCGGCGGACAAGTTTGGCCCGGAGACGACCGAATTGCTTGGCGTCGCTGTCGATTTCGAGCGCCGGCGCGGCCGTGGCGCGCAGAGCAATGCCTCGGGCCGCTACGAGCCTCTGGCCCGTATCGCCTTCGACGACGGTTGGCGCTCGCTCGACGAACTGCCGCCGTTCAAGACGCAGGTGACCGTCGATTCAACGCGCAAAATTATCACGCGGAACGACTCGCCTGACATCGGCTTCGATCGCTCGATCAATCCCTATCGCGGCTGCGAGCACGGCTGCATCTACTGTTTCGCGCGGCCGACGCACGCCTATCTTGGACTTTCGCCGGGGCTCGATTTCGAATCCAAACTATTGGTGAAACCGGAAGCCGCCGATCTGCTGCAGAAAGAACTGGCGGCGCCGAGTTACGAGCCGCGCGTCATCGCCATCGGCACCAACACCGATCCCTATCAGCCGATCGAGCGCAAGTATCAGGTGATGCGCCGCATCCTGGAAGTACTCGACCGCGCCGGTCATCCCGTCGGCATCGTCACCAAGTCGGCGCTGGTGTTGCGCGACCTCGACATCCTCGCCCGCATGGCCGAGCGCAAGCTTGCCAAGGTGGCGCTGTCGGTGACCACGCTCGATGCCCAGCTTGCCCGTCGCATGGAGCCGCGCGCGGCGACGCCGATGCGCCGGCTCGAAGCACTGCGCCGGCTGAGCCAGGCCGGTGTGCCGACCTCCGTGATGGTCGCGCCGGTGATCCCGGCGATTAACGACATGGAGATCGAGCGTATTCTCGAAGCGGCGCATGCCGCGGGCGTGCGCGAGGCGGGCTACGTACTGCTGCGGCTGCCTCTGGAGGTGCGCGACCTGTTCCGCGAGTGGCTGAAGGCGAATTATCCAGACCGCGAAAACCACGTTTTCAAGCTCGTCCGCGACATGCGCGGCGGCAAGGATTACGATTCCAAATGGTTCGAGCGGCAGAAGGGCAGCGGCCCTTACGCCTACCTGATCGGCCGCCGCTTCGAGATGGCCTGCGACAAGCTCGGCTTCAACAAGCAACGGATAACACTCAGTACCGCGCACTTCCGCAAGCCGCAGCCGAATTCGGCGCAGCTCAGTCTGTTCTAGAGCGCCTCGCGGTAGGGAATTTCGTAGATCGTCATCTTGTCGCTGACGCCGCGCAAGGTTGTTTGCTGCGCCGCCGGCGCCAGTTTCGACTCTTCCAGAATCTTCGACACCCGCGGGTTATCGACCACCGGTTTGGTCGCCAAAATCGCCTGTGAGCCGGCAAGGCTCTGCACCCGCGCGGCGATATTGACGGTCTGCCCGAAATAATCGAGCCGGTCGTTGAGGGTGACCGCCAGGCACGGGCCCTCGTGGATGCCGATCTTGATGAGCATGTCGTTCTTGATCTCGCGAATCGATTCTCGCATGCGCAGCGCCGCTGCCAGCGCCCGGTCGGCGCTCGGAAAGGTCGCCATCACCGCGTCGCCGATGGTCTTGACCACGGCGCCGGCTTCCGCGGCGACGATCTCGTTCAGCACGCGAAAATGCGCGCGCACGAGGTCGTAGGCGACGATGTCGCCGACGCGGTCGTAGAGCTCGGTTGAGCCCTTAAGGTCGGTGAACAGGAACGTGAGGCTCGTGAGCTTCAGCCCCTGATCGACGTCGAGTGTGTCGGTGCGGTAGATGTCACGGAATATCTGGTTGGTCAGCAAGCGCTTGGCGGTGAGAAAGGGCCTGCGCCTGCCGAGCAGATGATGCAGCGGCTCCGCTGCGATCCACACCGTGGGCAGCGCGCGCGCGTCAGCGCGGTTCTCCAGCGACAACCGCAGCGGGCCGGGGCGCATTTCCGTGGTTTCGGTCGGGCCCTGCGCGCGGTTGTAGATGATCGACAAATTCTGCCGCTCGCGCGTCGGCTCGCCCTTGACGTCGATGAAATGCGCGGCATGCGTGACCGGCTCGAACACGATCAGGAACTCGGCCGGCATCTGCAGCGACAGCTGCGCCTTCTCTCCCGCCTGCAACTCAATCGAATCGAGTGTGATTTCATCCATGACCTTTTCATAGCCATCTTCGGGCAGGTCGACGCCGGAACCCCAAAAGATCTGCCGGTAATACTCCCAGGGCGGCAGCGTATGCGGATCGTGCGCCGCGATTTTGCGCACCCGCGGGCTTACCGTGAAGGCGACCTCGACCATCTCGTCGAGCGTCGGCTCGTAATCGCGGGCACAAAGCGCGCAGTCGTAGGCCTCCTTGTGCACGGACTTGAGCGTGTCGGCGGCGTCGAGCACGCCGCCGCAGCCGGGACAAAGCACGTTCCATTTGAGTTCGAGCAGCCCGAGCCGCGCCGCGTGCAGGAAGGCGCCGATGACCTTTTCTTCATCGAGCTTGCGTTGCCCCGCGAAAGCCAGGAGATTGACTCGGCACAATTCCCGGTCGCTGCCGTCCTTAACCAATGTTTCGATTGCGTCGACGACGGCGAGGTCGGCCGATTTGCGTAGCACGTCGAACAAGGATTTGGCGTCGCTCACGCGCGGTAATCTAGGTCGGAATCGCTTAGTGGCAAGACGGACGAACGAATAGCCGCCGGTCGTCCCATCAATTTGACGTGTGACCTTGCGCAAAGACCCGCTGGTAATCGGGGAGCGCGAGCTTATCGACGATGTCGCGGCCAAGCATGAGCCGCGCCAGGCCTGGAATTGCCGCCACGTTCAGTACCTGATTGCGGAAGAACAAGCCCCAGCGCGTCTTCGGCGCGAAGGCCGAGGCGAAGCGCTCGGCACCCTTCTGCTTGCCGATGACGTAATCTCTGAGGATGCTCTCATAATTGGCGAAAGCCTCGGCGTGGTTGCCGTTGGCCTTGGCGAGCTCGCCGGCGAGCACGTAGGCCGCGGTCATGGCGAGTGCCGAGCCCTGTCCGGCGAGCAGCGACACGCAAAACGCTGCATCACCGATAAGCGTAACGCGGCCCTTCGACCAGCACGGCATTTTAATCTGGCTGACGCGGTCGAAGTAAAGCTCCTGCGTCGCCTTGAGCGCATCGAGAATGCGCGGCGTCTCCCAGCCGCCGTCGCCAAACTCCGTGCGCAGCATCGCCTTTTGCGCGGCCAAATCGGTGGGCAGCCGGGCGCTGTCGACGGCAAAGACAAACAGGAACAAGCTTCGGTCGTCGCGCAAGGTCACGCGCCCGAGCATTCTTCCCGGCTCGCAATACATCACGTAAACGTCTTCGTCGCGCGGCTGGTAGCCCTGCGCCGCGAAGGCGGCGACCATGTAGCCGAGCGACGTCTCGAACTGCTCTTGCGGTCCGAAGGCCAGACCGCGCACCACCGAATGCAGGCCGTCGGCACCGATCACCAGATCGAAGCGGCGCCGCGAGCCGTCCGCGAATTGCACCTCAACGTGATCCGCCGCCTGCTCGAGAGCGGCGATCGTGTTGCCGAAGATCGTTTCGCTGCCGTCTTTGGCGCGCTCGAACAACAGCCGCGACAGCTCGCTGCGTCTGACGGTCACGTAGCGGCCGCCGGTCAGCTCGCTGAACACACGCGTGCCGAAGCCGGCGATCCGCTTGCCGCCGCCATTGACGACACGCAGCTCCTTGACATGGTAGCCGGCGCGATTGACGTCGCCGATGAGACCCATGCGTTCGGCAAGATCGTATCCCATGCCCCAGAAATCGATGACGTAGCCGCCGCGCCGCAGGTGTGGTGCCTGTTCAACGACGACCGGAGCAAATCCGGCCGCCTTGAGCCAGAAGGCGAGGGTAGGGCCGCCAATGCCCGCCCCGGAGATCAGCACCGTCTTTTGTGCGCCCAATGGTTACATCCGCTCCTTGATGCCGGCTTTGATCAGCCACCAGTTGACCGGGTAACATGACGCCAGGTGGGAATCATCGACAATTCCGTCGTGCTGAAAACGTGCGTGAAGTTTGAACGAGGCGGGCGCGGTGATGGTTCCCGGCGCCAAAAATCCCCATTTTTCACTGTTTCGATTTTGCGGCGTTGACTTTGCCCGACTTGCTGGCACTTGATCGCGTCATGGTCGCCAAGCCCAAGAAAAAACAAAAGTCCGCCAAGCAACACGACGCGCCCGCGGTAAAGCGCGCGATTGCCGAGCGACTACCGCTCGACGAGCCGATCCTGCGTCCGAGCTTTCGCCGGGAGCGCCGCGCGCTCGGCAAAGGGGTCTGGCCGGTCGCCGGCTGCGACGAGGCGGGCAGGGGCCCGCTCGCCGGCCCGGTGGTCGCCGCCGCGGTGGTGCTCGATCCCGAGCGCATCCCGCGCGGCTTGAACGATTCGAAAAAGCTCACCGCCGAAGAGCGCCAGAAGCTTTATGAGAAAATCTGCGCAACCGCCCAGGTCGCCGTCGCTATCGGCTCGATTGCGCGCATCGACCGCGACAACATCCTGCGCGCCTCGCTGTGGGCGCTGGCGCGCGCGGTCAAGGCGCTGCCGGTGCGGCCGCAGCACGTGTTCGTCGACGGCAATATCAGGATCGATTGCGGCTGCGAATGCACGGCCGTGGTTTCCGGCGACGCGCTGGTCACCTCGATCGCCGCCGCCTCGATCGTCGCCAAGGTCACGCGCGACCGGTTGATGGGCCGCCTCGCGCTTGCTTGCCCCGGCTACGGCTTCGAGCGGCACATGGGCTATAGCGTGCCCGAGCATTTCGAGGCGCTGGCGCGGCTCGGCCCCACGATCCACCACCGCAAATCCTTCGCGCCGGTCGCGGAAAAGCTCATTGCGCTCGATGGCGTCGCCGACCAGGCTATCGACGATCTGTTGCCTCTTTAAGCTGCCTTCTCTATTGCTGCCCTCCTTACCCCTCCTCGTCAGGGAGGGATGAAGAAAAAGATGCATTACGTCTCTCTCATCATCGAATTCCTGCGCGGGCGGCCGCGCCTGGTGTTCTGGGGAGTGGCGCTGACGCAAGGCACGCTGTGGACCGTGCTGCCGTTCCTCTTCTATAGCGCCCCCCCGGGAGACGTGCCGATCCTGCTCGCCATCGGTCATGAATTCCAACTCGGCAGCTATCTCGGCCCGCCGCTCGCCTTTTGGCTCGGCGAGATCGCGTTCCGCATCGCCGGCAGCTTCGGCCTCTATCTCCTGGCGCAAGCCTGCGTCGTCGTCACCTACTGGGCGGTGTTTACGCTCGGGCGCGCGATCGTCGGCACCCGCCATGCGGTGCTGGCGGTGCTGCTCATGGTCGGCATCGCCGTCTTCACCGTGCCCAGCCCCGATTTCGGCCCGGCGGTCCTTGCTGCTCCGCTCTGGGCGCTGGCGCTGTTGCATTACTGGCGCGCGGTCGGCGAGGGCGATCGCGGCGCATGGTTTCTGCTCGCCGTCGATCTCGGCCTGCTGCTGCTCGCCAACTATATCGGCCTCATTCTTTTCGGACTGATGATCCCGTTTGTCGCGGCGGCGCCGCGCGGGCGCGCGGCGCTCGCGCATCCCGAGCCCTGGATCGGGCTCGTTCTCTTTGGCCTGGTGATTTTTCCGCATCTCGCTTGGCTGTGGCACCGCTACGACCTCGTGCTCGGGTACTTGAGCGAGAGCCGCGCCTTTTCCGGCGCGCTGGCGCCGGGTCTGTGGCTGCTGGCAGCGCTCATGCTCACGCATCTCGGCCTCTTTCTGCTTGCGGGGCTTGCCAGCGGCTGGCCGCGGCGGCGGCGCGAACTGGCGCCGGAAATCGACCGCAACCCGGTCGAGCCGTTTGCGCGCTCCTTCGTTTATTTCTTCGCACTCGCGCCCGGCATTGTGGCGATCGCAATTGCCGTCGCCAGCGGCCGGCTGGGGCCGCTGCAGCGGGTGACGCCGCTCGTCGTTCTTTCAGGTCTGGCGCTGATCGTCTTTGCCGGCGACCGCGTGCCGCTCTATCGCGAGCGGCTCGTCTCTTCGACCTGGGTCGGCTTGTTGGTGGCTCCGCCAATACTGGTCGTCATTGGTATCGCGCTGCTGCCATGGACGTTCGGCACCGATTTGAAGATCGCGCAGCCGATCAACAGCGAAGGCTCTTTTTTTGCCGACAATTATCAGCGGCGCACCGGCCGCCCACTCGAATACATCACTGGCGACGAGCTTATCGCACCGTTGGTGGCGCTTGGCAGCCCGAGTCGCCCGCACGTCTATTTCGACTGGGCGCCCAACCGCAGCCCATGGGCGAGCGCGGATGACATCAAGACGCAAGGCGGCCTGCTGGTGTGGCCGGCGGCCGACAATGCCGGCTCGCCGCCGGTCGAGCTGAAAGCGCAGTTTCCGGCGATGGTGGCGGAAGTGCCGCGCTCGTTTGCGCGCGCGGTGCAGGGCGTGCTTCCACTCATCCGCCTCGGCTGGGCGATCATCCGCCCGGCGGGCGCGCGCTGAACGGCGAAAGCGCCCTAGTGATAGCCTTCGCCTTCGCGCACCTTGCCGCGGAACAGCCAGTAAACGAAGACGATGTAGCCGAGGATAATCGGCAGCAGCACCAGCGTGCCGAGCAGCATGAAGATCTGACTTGCCGGCGCGGCCGCGGTATCCCACACGCTGAGCGAAGGCGGCACCAGATAAGGGAAGTTGGAAATCACTAGCCCGAGATAGCCGAGCAGAAACAGTGCGATCGCGGCAAGAAACGGCGGCACTTCGCGGCCGTTGCCGATCCAGCGCCAGAGCAGGAAAGCGACAATCGCGGTGACCACCGGCACCGGCCAGAGGAAATAGAAATTCGGCAGCGAAAACCAGCGTGCAGCGATGTGCGGCTCCGCAAGCGGCGTCCACAGGCTCACCGCGGCCATGAAGGCGAGCACGAGAAACAGAAGCGGTTTTGCCTGCGCGTGGGCACGCCTCGCCACCGCGCCTTCGGTCTTCATGTTGAGGAATGTCGCGCCGAGCAGCGCGTAGCCGGCGACCATCGCTAGCCCGCAGAGCAGGGCGAAGGGCGTTGCCCAGTCAAATGCTCCGCCGGCATAGGCGCCGTTACTGACCGGGATCCCCTGGACCAGGCCGCCGAGGATCACGCCCTGGGCAAAGGCGGCAAGCGTCGAGCCGGTGGTGAAGGCAAAGCTCCACCGGGTCTTGCTGTACGAAACCGTGCGGAATTCAAAGGCGACTCCGCGGAACACCAGCGACAGCAGCATCACAATCACCGGCAAATACAGGGCCGGCATAATGACCGCATAGGCGCCCGGAAAGGCCACCAGGAGCCCGCCGCCACCGAGGACCAGCCACGTCTCGTTGCCGTCCCAGAATGGCGCGATCGTGCGCATCATCTGGTCGCGTTCGCGCTCGTTGGCGGCGAAGGGAAACAGGATGCCGATGCCGAGATCGAAACCGTCGAGGATCACATAGAGTGCCACGGCGGTGCCGATGAGGCCGGCCCAGATGACGGGGAGATACCATTCCATGACGTCACCTCCCGGCGGCGAGCGCGTCTTTGCCTGCCATTAGCGGCCGGTTGGCCAGGCCTTCTGCCTCGGTCACGGACGGCTCCGGCCCACGATTGATGAGGCGGTTGATATAATAGATGCCCATCCAGAATACGACGCCGTAGCAGAGCACGAACAGGACGAGCGTCGTGGCGACGCTGCCGGCGGGCACCGGCGAGGTAGCATCGGCGGTGCGCAACAGCCCCTGAACAATCCACGGCTGGCGTCCGGTTTCAGTCACCACCCAGCCGGAAATCACCGCGATAAAGCCGATCCACCAGCAGTTCGCCATCAGCGCCAGATACCACCGCGTTTCGAACAGCACGCCGCGCCACCACAGGAAGGCGCCGTAGAGCGCTGCGGCGATCATGAAGAGGCCAATGCCGAGCATGATGCGGAAGGCGAAGAACACCGGCACGACCGGCGGCTGCTCGGCCGGCGCCACGGCTTTAAGCCCGGGCACCGCGCCATCCCAGCTGTGCGTGAGGATCAGAGACGAAACGTGGGGGATCGAAAGCGCAAACCGATTGGTCTGCGCCGCCTGATCGGGCCAAGCGAAAATCTCGAAAGCGGCCGGGCCGCCCGCTTCCCAGTGCGCCTCCATCGCCGCCACCTTGAGCGGCTGATACTCGAGCGTGTTCAGCCCATGCTGGTCGCCGATGATGAGCTGCAGCGGCGCGAGGATGACGGTGAGCCCGATCGCCATGCGCAGCATGGTGCGCGCTTCCTCGTGGAATTTGCCGGCGCCGAGGTAGCGCGCGCCGACCGCCAGCACCACGAAGGCCGTCGTCAGGTACGCGGCGTTGAGCATGTGGGCCAGGCGATAGGGGAAGCTCGGATTGAAGATGACGGCGAGCCAGTCGGTCGGGTAGGCGACGCCGTCGCGCAGCGCATAGCCTGCCGGCGTCTGCATCCAGCTGTTGGCGGACAAAATCCAGAACGCCGACATCGCGGTGCCGACGGCGACGAACACCGCCGAGAGGACATAGAGCCACGGCGGCACCTTGTTGAAGCCGAACAGCAAGACCCCGAGGAACGTCGCCTCGAGGAAGAAGGCCATGAGCACTTCGTAACCGATCAACGGCCCGACCACGTTGCCGACCTCCGCCGAGAAGCGGCTCCAGTTGGTGCCGAACTCGTAGGACATGACGACGCCGGAGACGACGCCCATGGCGAAGGACACGGCGAAAATCTTCGACCAGAAGCGCATGAGGACGTGAAAATGCTCGCGCCCGCTCCAGCGCCACATCACCCCAAGCGTGGCGATATAGGCCGACAGCCCGATGGTGAAGCTCGGAAAAATGATGTGGAAGATGATGGTGAAGGCGAATTGCAAGCGGGCGAGCATCGCGGGATCGAATTTCATGGTCGGACTCCCGGGGCAAAGGCGGCCCTGGGAAATATAATAGTTCAGGTCGCAGGTATATTTCGAGACGGTGGTTGCGCTTTTTCGCCGGATCAACGCATCGTGACATTGCAGTGCACGGCGGAGCCGCCGCGATCACGAAAGGGAGGGGTCGATGCCCGTGATGTTCGGTTACGAGAAGCTTGTTTCGCTGCCGCTGGAGCGCATCAGCGACAAGATCAGCCGCCGTGTCCTTGCCGGTGAACAAGGCATGATCGTGTGGTGGAGCATGAAGGCGGGTTCGCACGCCGCCGCGCACCGCCACCCGCATGAGCAGATCGTGTGGATCATGAGCGGCCGCATGGATTTCCGCATCGCCGGCGAGAAGCGCTCGATGGTCGCCGGCGACGTCGCCGTGATCAAGGGCGGCGTCGAGCACGAGGGCTTCTTTCCCGAGGACTCGGAAGTGGTCGATGTCTTTGCGCCGGTGCGCGAGGACTTCATCGCCGGCGGCCCGCCGCCTTACATGAAGGCGGGTTGAGACCGAAAGTTATCCCGGCCGGCCACAAGATTGCCGTGAACAACTTCGCCGCCGCCTCGTGCGGCGGCACGCGGCGGTATTTAATGGCCGCTTCAACCACGGGGGTGGTCATGGCACGCAAGGCGTCGGCTTCACAAAGCCAATCCCAGTTCGACGGCATCTCGTCCTGGCTCGAGAAATATTTCGCGCTCAAGGAGCAGAAGACCGACGTCCGTACCGAGATGATCGCCGGGCTGACCACCTTCCTCACCATGGTCTACATCGTCTTCGTCAACCCGGCGATCCTGAGCAAGACCGGCATGGACCAAGGCGCGGTCTTCGTCGCCACCTGCATCGCTGCCGCGGTCTCGACGCTGGTGATGGCGCTCTACGCCAACTATCCGATCGCACTCGCGCCGGGCATGGGCATCAACGCCTTCTTCGCCTTCACCGTGGTGCTCACTTACAAATACACTTGGCAGCAGGCGCTTGCCGCGGTGTTCTGCTCCGGCGTGATTTTCTTCTTCATCTCGGTGTTCCGCATCCGGCAATACGTCATCGATTCGATCCCGCAGAACTTGAAGCTCGCGGTTTCGGCCGGCGTCGGCATGTTCCTCGGCATCATCGCGCTCGAGGAATCGAAGATCGTGGTGGCACAGCCTGCGACTTTGGTGACGCTCGGTGACCTGCGGCATTGGGAGCCGGTGCTGATGCTCTTAGGCTTCGTGCTCATCGCCGCGCTCAACTACCGGCGCGTCATGGGCGGCACGCTGATCGGCATTCTCGTCGTTGCTGTCATCGGCATCCCGCTCGGGCTTGCGCATTATTCGGGCATCGTCTCCGCCCCGCCGTCGATCGCACCGACCTTGTTCCAGCTCGATTTCTCCCGCATTGCCGAGCCGACCTTCCTCATCGTCGTCTTCTCCATCCTGTTCATCGACGTGTTCGACAACGCCGGCACGTTGATCGGCGTCACCCATCGCACCGGCCTGATGAAGGACGGCAAGCTCGCGCGCATGAAGGAGGCGCTGATCTCCGATAGCTTCGCGGCCATGTTCGGCTCTCTCATCGGCACCTCGACGACAACGAGCTACATCGAGAGCGCCGCCGGCGTGTCCGCCGGCGGCCGCACGGGCCTTACTTCGGTGGTCGTCGCCGTATTGTTCCTGCTGGCGTTGTTCTTCGCGCCGCTTGCCGGCATGATACCGGCCTATGCGACCTCGGCGGCGCTGTTTTATGTCGCCTGCGTCATGGCGCGCGGGCTTGCCGAGGTGAACTGGGACGACATCACAGAATATGCGCCCGCCGTGGTCACTGCCATCACCATGCCGCTCACCTATTCGATCGCGACCGGCATCGGCCTCGGCTTCATCACCTACGCCCTGGGCAAGGTGCTCTCCGGCCGCATCAAGGACGCCTCGCCGGCGGTGATGGTGCTGGCGGTGCTGTTTGCCATTAAATTCGCCGTCACCGGATGAACGCGTTCTCGACGTGGCAGACCTGGGCGGTCTTGTCCGCGGTGTTCGCCGCGCTGACCGCCATTTTCGCCAAGGTCGGCGTCGAGAACATCAATTCCGATCTCGCCACTTTCATCCGCACCATCGTCGTGGCGGTGACGCTTGGCTTTCTGCTGACCGCGACCGGCGAGTTTCAGGCTCCGGGATCGATTTCGCCCCGCACGTACTTGTTTCTGCTGCTATCCGGCCTCGGCACCGGCGCTTCGTGGCTGTGCTATTTCCGCGCGCTCAAGCTCGGCGAGGCCGCCAAAGTCGCGCCGATCGACAAGCTGTCGGTCGTGCTGGTGGCGCTGTTCGGCGTCGTCTTCCTCGGTGAGAAGCTCACCGCGCCGAACTGGGCGGGCGTTGCGCTGATCACCGCCGGCGCGCTGCTCGTCGCCTACCGCTAGATCCTCAGGCGGAGAGCGCCTTCTTGATCGCCAGAAAATCGCGCCAGGCAAAGCGCTTCTGCAACGGGCTGCGCAGCAGGAAGGCGGGGTGGAAGGTCGGCATGGCGCGGATTTCGCGTTTGCCCGTATCGAAGGTGAACCAGCGGCCGCGGATCCTGGTGATGCCGTCCTTGACGCCGAGCAGCGTCTGTGCCGAGGGGCCGCCTAAACAGACGAGAATATCGGGATTGGCGAGCTCGATCTGCCGCAGGATGAACGGCAGGCAGATCTGCGATTCGGCCGGCGTCGGAGTGCGGTTGCCCGGCGGCCGCCACGGCACGATGTTGGCGATGTAGACTTGGGTGCGGTTGAGCCCGATCGCGGCGAGCATGCGATCGAGCAGCTTGCCGGAGCGGCCGACAAAAGGCAGGCCTTCGATGTCTTCGTCGCGGCCTGGCGCTTCGCCGACGAACATGACCCGCGCCTGCGGATCGCCGTCGGCAAAGACGAGCTTCGACGCGGTGGCCTTGAGCGCGCAACCCTCGAAGCGCTCGAGGATTGCGCGCAGCTCCTCAAGGCTCTTGGCGCTTTTTGCCGATTCGCGCGCAGCCATGACCGCGGCTTCGGGCGAGGGCGGGGCAGCCGTTTGGCTGTAACTGCGCGCCGCCGGGGCGGTGGGTTGCGGCTGTAAGGCGGCCTTCGCAGCGGCGGGAGTGGAATTCTCCGCTAGCCGATTAGAGGGTTGTTCGCCCACGGCCGTATCCACGCCGGCTTCCAGGTAGAAGTCGAGGAGGTCGCGCGCAGCCTTTTGGCCGGAGGGCAGCATCTTTGCCATCCTAACATGGCAACGCGGGAGGCTGCCGCAATTGCCGCGGCTGTGCAAAAATGGAAGAAATGCGACCGGGAGACCTTCATGGCTGATCTTCCCGCCCGCGAGGCTATGGAGTTCGACGTGGTCATCGTCGGCGCCGGGCCCGCCGGGCTGTCCGCCGCAATTCGGCTCAAGCAGGTCAGTCCCGACATTTCCGTCGTGGTTGTGGAAAAGGGCTCCGAGGTCGGCGCGCATATCCTTTCCGGCGCTGTTATCGACCCGGTCGGCCTCGATCGCCTGCTGCCGGAATGGCGATACGAAGACACGCCGGTGAAGACCGAGGTCTCCGACGATCGCTTCTATTATCTTACCGAGAAAGGCTCGCTACGGCTGCCGAACTTCATGATGCCGCCATTGATGAGCAATCACGGCAACTTCATCGTCTCGCTCGGCAGTGTCTGCCGCTGGCTGGCGACCAAGGCAGAAGGGCTAGGCGTCGAAATCTATCCCGGCTTTGCCGCAGTCGAATTGCTCTTCAACGAGAGTGGCGCGGTCGCCGGCATCGCCACTGGCGACATGGGTGTCGGCAAGAACGGCGAGCCCAAGGACTCCTTCACGCGCGGCATGGAGTTGCGCGCCAAATATACGCTCTTCGCCGAAGGAGCGCGCGGCAACCTCGGCAAGCAGCTTATCGCCAGATTCAAGCTCGGCGAAGGCCGCAGCCCGCAGAAATTCGGTCTTGGCCTCAAGGAGCTATGGCAGATCGCGCCGGAGAAGCATCGCCAGGGCTTGGCACAGCATAGTTTCGGTTGGCCGCTCGCCAATTCAACCGGCGGCGGCTCGTTCCTCTATCATCTCGACAACAATCTGGTGTCGGTCGGCTTTGTCGTTCACCTCAATTACAGCAATCCCTATCTGGCGCCGTTTGAGGAATTCCAACGTTTCAAGACGCACCCGTTGGTGCGCGACACCTTCGCCGGCGGCAAGCGGCTCGCCTACGGCGCACGCGCGCTGACCGAGGGCGGCTGGCAATCGGTGCCCAAGCTCTCGTTTCTCGGCGGCGCTTTGATCGGCTGCGACGCCGGCTTCATGAACGTGCCGCGCATCAAGGGCAGCCACAATGCCATGCTCTCCGGCATCATGGCTGCGGATGCCGCCGCGGCCGCGCTTGCCGACGGCCGTGCCCATGACGAGCTTGCCGATTACGACGCCGGCTGGCGCACATCAGTGATCGGCACGGACTTGCGCAAGGTACGCAACGCCAAGCCGCTCTGGTCGAGATATGGCACGCTCGCCGGCATTGCGCTGGGCGGCCTTGATATGTGGACCAATACGTTCGGGTTCTCGCTGTTCGGCACGTTGTCGCACGGCAAGCCGGACTACTCTTCGCTTAAGCCGGCGGCAGAGTGCGCGCCGATTGCCTACCCCAAGCCCGACGGCAAACTCACCTTCGACAGGCTTTCCTCCGTGTTTCTTTCCAATACCAATCACGAGGAGGATCAGCCGGTGCACCTGCACGTCGCCGATATGGCGCTGGAAAAAACCTCCGAGCACGACGTTTTCGCAGGACCCTCGCAGCGTTACTGCCCGGCCGGCGTCTATGAATGGGTGGAGGAGGCGGGCTCATCCAAATTCGTCATCAATGCGCAGAACTGCGTCCACTGCAAAACCTGCGACATCAAGGACCCGAATCAGAACATTACTTGGGTTCCCCCCGAAGGTGGCGGCGGGCCGAATTACCCGAATATGTGATGGCGGCGGGATGCCGCCGTCACGATGCTGCCACATCAGGGTTTTCAACCTCGCTGCGCCGTGCGGCTGTCGCCGTTCTTGCGGGCGTCGCACAAAAAGGCCATTCTCGGCTTAACCTATGGCGTGCCGCCCGCGGACCTCGTGGCCAGCCGCCTCCATTGGAGCGCCGCCTTTGATCCCGTCTTGCCTTACCCGGTGCGCGGTCGGCACCGCGCTTGTGGCATTTCTCGCCATACCGCCCGCTGCCTTATCGGCGCAGACGCCGAACGCGCAGGAGCTTGCCAGCTTCACCGCAACCGGTGCTTATCTCGCCGCTCGCCATGCTGGACAGGAGCGTGACGCGGGCGCAGCCGCTGCATTCTACCGTGACGCCCTGCGGCGCGATCCCAACAACGACGAGTTGCTGGATCGCACATTCCTGTCGCTTCTGATCGACGGCGATATCGACCAGTCGGTTAAATACGCCGACCACATCGCCAAGGTCGACAAGAATGACCGTGTCGCTCGTCTGGTGCTCGGCGTGCACGCCATCAAGCGCGGCCAATTCGCGGCGGCGCGTCGGGATCTTGCGCAGTCGGTGCGTGGCCCGATCACGGATCTGACCGCCACGCTGCTCACCGCCTGGAGCATGGAAGGGGCAGGCGAGGCCAAGGGCGCGGTTGCGGCCATCGACCGGCTCGCTGGGCCCGACTGGTACGCGATCTTCAAGGATCTGCATGCCGGCATGATCGATGAGCTCGCCGGCAACCAGAAGCAGGCCGGAAAACGCTACGAAGCAGCGTACAAACTCGACCGCACCGCGCTGCGGGTCGTGGAGGCCTACGGCGGCTGGCTCTCGCGCAATCGTTCGCCGAAAGAAGCGCTCGCTGTTTTCGAAGACTTCGACAATCAGTTGCCCCGCCATCCACTGATTACCGAAGCGATGGACAAGCTCAAAGCGGGGCAGAAGTTGGCCCCGCTCATCGGCAATGCGCAGGCCGGCGCCGCCGAAGCGCTATACGGCCTTGGCGCTTCGCTCGGACGCCGCGGTGGCGAGGATCTCGGTCTCGTTTATTTGCAGCTGTCGCTCTACCTGGCGCCGACGCATCCATTGGCGCTGCTGTCGCTGGCCGATCTCTATGAGTCGCTGAAGAAGCCCGAGCTGGCCATCAAGGTCTACGAGCGCGTTCCGGCGAGTTCGCCGCTGCACCGCAACGCCGCCATCCAAATGGCATCCGATCTCGACGCGCTCGACCGCCCGGACGAGGCGGAGAAGCAGCTTGACGCGCTTGTCAAAGACCACCCGGACGATCTCGAGGCGATCATGGCCCTCGGTAATGTCCAGCGCGGACGCAAGCAGTTCACCAACTGCGCCGAGACCTATTCCAAGGGTATCGACACCATCAAGCAGGCGGAAAAAGCGAACTGGGTGATCTACTACTTCCGCGGAATCTGTTACGAGCGCTCCAAGGCTTGGCCGAAGGCGGAAGCGGATCTCAAGGAAGCGCTCAAGCTCTATCCCGAGCAGCCGCAGGTGCTGAATTATCTTGGCTATTCCTGGGTCGATCAAGGCGTAAACCTCGACCAGGGCATGGACATGATCAAGCGCGCCGTCGCGCAACGGCCCGACGACGGCTACATCGTCGACTCGCTCGGCTGGGCCTATTTCAAGCTCGGCAACTACGAAGAGGCGGTAAAACACCTCGAGCGCGCGGTCGATCTTAAGCCGGAAGACCCGACCATCAACGATCACCTGGGCGACGCCTATTGGCGCGTCGGTCGTACGCTGGAAGCGCGCTTCCAGTGGGCGCATGCGCGCGACCTCAAGCCCGACCCGGAAGACCTGCCGAAAATCCTCGCCAAGTTGCAGAATGGGCTGCCGGATGAAACCTCCTCGCAGGCCAAAGCGGGCAAGAAAGCCGGCGCCGGCGGCGGCTAGCGGCGTTACAAACTCGGAATTGGCAACGGTCCCCGTTTCTGCATCGCGCCACCTCGCGCCGCGCTGCGCCGGGGACAGGTTTGGTCTAGGCTCTACCACGTGAACGCCTCGCCCACCGAAAACGCGCCCGCCAAGATCAATCTGACGCTGCGCATCGTCGGTCGGCGCGCCGATGGTTATCACGAGCTTGAAAGCCTGGTGGCGTTCGCCGACGCCGCCGATGCGCTCGCCTTGCAGCCGGGCGAGTCGACCGCGCTCACCGTCGAGGGGCCTTTCGCGGCGGCTTGCGGCTCCTTGGCCGACAATCTGGTGCTCAAGGCGGCGGCGGCCCTCCGAGACCGCGTGCCCAAAATCAGGGCCGGGCATTTCCGGCTGCTAAAGAATCTTCCGGTCGCCGGCGGCGTCGGCGGCGGCTCGGCGGACGCGGCGGCGGCGCTGCGGCTCCTCGCACGCGTCAATAGCCTCTCGCCGGGCGACGCGCGCCTCGCAGCGTCGGCGCTTGCGGCCGGGGCGGATGTGCCGGTCTGCCTCGATCTGCGGTCTCGGATCATGTGCGGCGTCGGCGAAAAGCTGTCAGCGCGCATTGCCGTTCCCGAACTGCCGGCCTTGCTGGTCAATCCCGGCGTGCCGCTGTCGACACGTGACGTCTTTGCCGCGTTCTCGGCCGCTTTTCCAGCGCAAAAGCCGCTGGGCCCGGTGCCGGAGGAGCGAGAGGCATTCCTGGCCTTCCTCGCCGGTCATGGCAACGATCTCACCCAAGCGGCGATTGCCTGCGCTCCCGCCGTCGCCGAGGTGCTGTGCGTGCTTGAGGCAATGACCGGTGTGCGCGTTGTACGCATGTCCGGCTCGGGGCCGACCTGTTTTGCGCTGTTCAATACCGCTGCCGAGGCGGTCGAGGCCCGGCGCACTCTCCAGGCAGTGCAGAAGAACTGGTGGGTGCACGCCGGAACCATCGGTCCAGGCGAACGGTGAGCTTGCTAGTATGCGCGGCCGATGCAGAAAGCAACGGCTTCTTCCAGCGCCTGCTTGGTCTCGGACGGCGGCACCAGGGCCAACGCATCGAGGGCGATCGCCCCGTAATGCCTGGCGCGCCCGATGGTGTCTTCGATGGCATGGTGCTTCGCCATCATCGCGATCGCCGTGTCGAGATCGTCGTCGCGAACGTCTCCTTGCGCCAGCGTGCGGTTCCAGAACTCGCGCTCGTTTGCCGAACCGCGTCGGAATGACAACACGACCGGCAAGGTGATCTTACCCTCGCGGAAATCGTCGCCGATATTCTTGCCGAGCTTGGCCGACTTGCCGCCGTAGTCGAGCGCATCGTCAACGAGCTGGAAGGCAACGCCAAGGTTCATGCCGAACGAACGGCAGGCCGCGAGTTCAGCCTTGCCGCGCGCGGCTAGGGCGGGCCCGACCTCGCAAGCCGCCGCGAAAAGCTCGGCGGTCTTCGCGCGGATCACAGAAAGGTATTCGTCTTCGTTGGTGGCGGTGTTCTTGGCGGCGCCTAGCTGCATCACCTCACCTTCTGCAATAACCGCCGCGGCGGAGGAAAGAATCTCGAGCGCGTGCAAGTTGCCGACTTCGACCATCATCTTGAATGCCTGCCCCAGCAGAAAATCGCCTACCAGCACGCTCGCCTCATTGCCCCACAGCATGCGGGCCGCAAGCTTGCCGCGGCGCATATCGCTTTCGTCTACCACGTCGTCGTGCAGAAGCGTCGCCGTATGCATGAACTCGACGGCGGCCGCGAGCTTGATGTGGCCCTCGCCGGCATAGCCGGACAGCCGTGCCATCGCCAAAGTCAGCATCGGCCGCAGCCTCTTGCCGCCCGAGGAAATCAAGTGATTGGCGACCTCGGGGATCATGGTGACCTGCGACCCCGTGCGCGCCAGAATCGCGATATTGACACGCTCCATGTCGGTGGCAACGAGGTCGGTGAGACGTTCGATCGAGGCGGGATGCGGGCTCTCGAAAGGAAGAACGACGGCCAAGGAGGGACTCCAGCGGACTTTGAGGACGCGTAAGCTCGGAAAAGCTATGTTAGCGCATGATCGGCAGACGCGGATACGGATTTCAGGTTAGATCAGCCACCCGAGATCAATACCACAGAGGCCGGCTTTTTAGTCCATGGTTCATGCCGATTTGATAATCGCGGGTAGCCCAAGGGGTTCGCATTGGCACGAAAAAAATCTGTGGCGGCCGAACGCATAGACAGCCGCGACGGCGATTACAAGATCGCCGTGCTCATCCCCTGTTACAACGAGGCAGCCTCGGTCGGCAAAGTTGTGCGCGACTTTAAGGCGGCGCTACCCGGTGCGATGGTCTTCGTTTTCGACAATAATTCAAACGATGACACCGTTGCGGTCTCGCGAGGCGCCGGCGCCGAGGTTTTTCAGGTCAAACACCAGGGCAAGGGCTTTGTGGTGCGCCGCATGTTCACCGACATCGAGGCCGACATTTATGTGCTGGTCGACGGCGACGCCACCTACGATGCCGTCAGCGCCCCCGCGATGATTGCGCGGCTTCTCGAGGGACGGCTCGACATGGTTGTCGCTAACCGCGTGGATGTCGACCGGGCCGCCTATCGCGCCGGCCATCGTGCTGGCAACCGGCTGCTCACTGCTTTCGTCGCCGAGGTGTTCGGGCCAACCTTCAACGACATGCTGTCCGGCTATCGGGTGTTTTCGCGCCGTTTCGTGAAGTCTTTCCCGGTGCTGTCCGGCGGCTTCGAGATCGAGACCGAGCTCACCATTCACGCGCTCGAGCTCGGTCTCGCCGCGGCCGAGGTCGATACGCCCTATTTCGCGCGCCCGGAAGGCTCGGCCTCCAAGCTCAACACCTGGCGCGACGGCTTCCGCATCCTGCGCACGATCGTGCGCCTCTACCGTGCTGAGCGGCCGCTGCCGTTCTTCGGTACGATCGGCTTGGCGCTTGGCATCGTATCGGTCGGCTTTGCCATCCCGATCATGGTGACCTACGTTGAGACCGGTTTGGTGCCGCGGCTGCCCACCGCGGTTCTCTCGACCGGACTGATGATCCTGGCGTTTCTTTCAGTCGCCATCGGTCTGGTGCTCGACACCGTGACGCGCGGCCGCCGCGAAATGAAACTGCTCGCGTATCTTTCGCACCGGGCCCCCGGCGAGGAGCGCCGAAAGCGATGATGCATGCGTGAAATTCTGCGCGCCAACGATCGGGTGCTGGTCTCGGCGGTGGTTGCGCTGCTCGACGCCGCTGGCATCAAATCGATGGTCTTCGATCAAAACATGAGCGTGCTGGAAGGCTCGCTTGGCATCCTGCAGGCCCGCGTGCTGGTCGCGGACGACCACGAGTTACAAGCCCGGCGGCTGCTGCGGGAGGCCGGCCTCGGTCATGAACTGCGCCCCAATGGCCGCTGAATCCAGCGCGCTCGAAACCAGCGACGACGCCGTGCTTGGCGGCCGCCTGCGCCTGCGCCAACTGCTCTCCGGGCATCGCGTGGGCCACGACGCGATTTTGCTGGCGGCGGCAACCGTGGCGCATGCGGGCGAGCACGCCGTCGAGTTCGGCGCCGGGGTCGGCGCTGCCGGCCTTGCTCTCGCGCAGCGCGTGCCTGGACTTGATGTGACCTTGATCGAGGTCGACGCGGCACTTTCGGCGCTCGCCGCCGGCAATGTGCAACAAAACGGCTTGACGGGGCGCGTGCGCGCGCTGACGCTTGATGTAGGTGATCCGGATGCCTTCATCGCTGCCGGTGTTGCGCCGGGAAGCGCCGATTGCGTGCTGATGAACCCGCCGTTCAACGATCCGGCGCGGCAAAACCTCTCGCCCGATGCGCGCCGACGTCTCGCTTATGCCGGCGGCCTTGCGACATTGTCCCGCTGGGCCGACGCGGCGGCGCAAGTGCTCAAAGCCGACGGCACGCTGACGCTCATCTGGCGCGCCGACGGCTTTGCCGACGTGATCGGGGGGTTGGGCGGCGACTATGGCGGCATCGCCGTGATGCCGATCTTTCCGCGCCCCGACGCCGCGGCGATCCGCGTGCTGGTGCGCGCTCGCAAAGGCTCCCGCGCGCCGCTTGCGTTGTTGCCGGGACTGACGCTCAACGATTCGCAGGGCCGAGCGACCGCTGCCGCCGAAGCCGTGCTGCGCGGCGGTGCTACGCTTTAGCTTTGCGGAATGAACCGGCTCGAGCCGCTTTGGCTACTCTTTGCGCGGACCGCGCACAAATCTGCGCCAACCGCGCGCCGCAATTTGCCGGCGCACCCGGCCCAGCCGGTCGTCATTGGACAGCGTGATAACGGTACCGATCAGAAGGAACAGCATCGTAATCTTGGGGTCCATCTTCGCCTCATTTGAGCCGCCCCGTTGCGGCGGCTTACGCCGCGTTGCAAAAAGCATTCCAAGAGTTAAAAAATGGGTAATGTGAGACGCGACGGTGGCAGGGTCGGTAAAATACTTAGGCGACGCCATCAATTTTGCGCAAATGCAAGCGCCGTTGGGTGGCGCTTTTCATTGGAATTTGTGGGACTGACTCAGTGACCATGCCGATAACCCTCAACGACCTCGCCAAAGGCATTGGCCGCTCGCTTGTTTGGTTGATTCCACATCGGTTCCGCCCGGACATTCCGGTGGTGCCGGTCGTGCGGCTATCGGGCGTGATCGGCGCGGTGACGCCGTTGCGGCCCGGGCTGACGCTTGCCGGCACGGCGCGCGCGCTGGAGCGGGCCTTCTCGGTGCCGCGGGCGCGCGCCGTGGCGCTCCTCATCAACTCGCCGGGCGGCTCGCCGGCGCAATCGCACCAGATTTTCAGCCGCATCCGCCAATGGGCGGAGCAGAAGAAAATTCCGGTCGTCGCCTTCATCGAGGACGTCGGCGCCTCCGGCGGCTACATGCTCGCCTGCGCCGCCGACGAGATCGTCTGCAACCCATTCTCCATCGTCGGATCGATCGGCGTTGTCGGCGGCTCCTTCGGCTTCCCCAAGCTGATGGAGAAACTCGGCATCGAGCGGCGCGTTTACACCTCCGGCGAGCGCAAGGTGATGCTCGATCCGTTCCAGGAAGAAAAGCCCGACGAAGTCAAGCGCATCAAGGCGATCCAGAAAGACATCCACGAACGCTTCATCGCCCTGGTGAAGGAGCGGCGCGGGGCCAGGCTCAAAGGCAACGACAAGACGCTGTTCTCCGGCGAATTCTGGGCCGCTGACAAGGCCATCGAGCTTGGCCTTGCCGATTCGCTCGGCGATCTGCGCTCGACCCTGCGCTGTCGCTACGGCGACAAAGTGCGCACACCGCTCATTGCCGCCGAGCGCGGCCTGTTGGGGCGCAGACTTTCCGGCGTCGGTTCGTTAGACCGATTGATGCCGCAGGATGGTTTTGCCGCCGATCTCATTTCGGCGTTGGAAGCGCGCGCGCTGTGGAGCCGTTACGGGTTGTGACCCGGTTTTTGCGCCGCTAAAATGCCTTGTTCGCGTTGAAGCTTTGCTCGATCACAAAGCGAGGTTGCCATGCCGACGTTTTTGCTATCGCCGCTGATGAAATGGGCGCTGATCGGCGCCGGCGGCGCCATGGTGCTGCATTGGGCGGTCAAGGAAGCCCGTCGCATCAACGAGGAGCTCGAGCAGGCGCGCCGCGTCAAGGCGAAGATCGCCGATGCCGAGCGCAAGACGCTCAAGCGCGATCCGCGGACCGGCGAGTACCACCTGTAATTTTCGTAAAGCGCTCCGCTTTAAATCAGCGGCTGACCGCCGGCCGCTTGGTCGCGAGCGAGCTGAAGAAAATTGCCAGCAATCCGAAACCCAGCACCTCGAACGCCATTGTTTGATTCCTCCGCGACTTGAATTTGCTTTGCTTCAATGACTCGATTGAGTAGCAGGGCCGCTTCAAGATCGCGTAAAGTTATGTGGTAAAAAGGTGGCCAACTTGACGCCTTGTCTGGGCGTCCATACGGTTCACCCAATCTTCATGCTAAAGATTCCGTATCCGAAAAATGGCTGAGCCAGCACGCGCGCCCAACGGCAATCTCGATCCGTCGCGCTCGTTTCAGGGTCTGATCCTTGCCTTGCAGCGCTACTGGGCCGAGTGGGGCTGCGTCATCCTGCAGCCTTACGACATGGAGGTCGGCGCCGGCACCTTTCATCCGGCGACCACGTTGCGCGCGCTCGGGCCAAAGCCGTGGAACGTCGCTTACGTGCAGCCCTCGCGCCGTCCCAAGGACGGCCGCTACGGCGAAAATCCGAACCGGCTGCAGCACTACTATCAATTCCAGGTGACGCTGAAGCCGTCGCCGCCGGACATCCAGGAACTCTACCTCAATTCGCTCAAAGCCATCGGCATCGACCCCAAGCTGCACGACATCCGTTTCGTCGAGGACGATTGGGAAAGCCCGACGCTGGGCGCATGGGGGCTCGGCTGGGAATGCTGGTGCGACGGCATGGAGGTGACGCAGTTCACCTACTTCCAGCAGGTCGCCGGCTTCGAATGCAATCCGGTCACCGGGGAGATCACTTACGGACTCGAGCGACTGGCGATGTATGTGCAGGGCGTCGAGAACGTGTTCGATCTCAATTTCAACGGCCGCGACGGCGACCGACGAGTGACCTACGGCGACGTCTTCCTGCAGGCCGAACAGGAATATTCGCGGCACAATTTCGAATTCGCCGACACGGCGATGCTGTTCGAGCAGTTCAAGATGGCGGAAACTGCCTGCAAGAAATATCTCGAAGCCGGCTGGGAAAACGGCGACAAGCGCCGCCACCTGATGGCGCTGCCGGCCTACGACCAGTGCATCAAGGCGAGCCACGTCTTTAATCTGCTCGACGCCCGCGGCGTCATTTCGGTCACCGAGCGGCAGAGCTACATTTTGCGCGTGCGCGAACTGGCCAAGGGCTGCGGCGCGGCGTGGCTCAAGACAGAGGGAGGCGGGGCATGAACGAACCGCACATCGGTGGACGCGCGCCGATTCCTGTCGAGGTCGAGGCTGGAAAAAGCTACTGGTGGTGCGCGTGCGGCCTCTCGAAAAGCCAGCCATTCTGCGACGGCTCGCACAAGGTGACGCAATTCACGCCCATCGAGTTCAAGGCTGAGAAGAACGAGAAAGTATTCTTCTGCGCCTGCAAGCGATCGGGCCGTAAACCGACCTGTGACGGCAGCCACAAAAAGCTGCCGCCGCCGTGACTGCGGGTGACAAGCGCGGCGCCGCCTGCTAGTCCGGCGAGACCGCGATGCCCGACCTCCTGCTCGAATTTCTGTCTGAGGAAATCCCCGCGCGCATGCAGGCGCGCGCCGCGGAAGATTTGAAGAAAATGGTCACCGACCGGCTGGTCGAGGCCGGGCTCGTCTATGAGGGCGCCAAGGCGTTTGTGACGCCGCGGCGGTTGACGCTTTCGGTGCACGGCGTGCCGGCCAAGCAGCCGGACACCAAGGAAGAGAAGAAGGGCCCGCGCGTCGGCGCGCCGGACAAGGCGATCGAAGGCTTCCTCAAGGCTGCCGGCTTGAAGTCGATCGGCGAAGCCAAGGTGCAGCCGGACAAGAAGGGTGATTTCTACATCGCGGTCATCGACAGACCGGGGCGCGAGGCCATTGAAGTGATCGCTGAGATGATCCCCGAGGTGGTGCGCGCCTTCCCCTGGCCGAAGTCGATGCATTGGGGCAACGGCCGCCTCATCTGGGTGCGGCCGCTGCATTCGATCGTTGCGACATTCGGTCCGGAAACCGAGGAGCCGGAACTCGTTGCTTTCGACGTGGACGGCATCAAGGCCGGCAACGAGACGCGCGGCCACCGCTTCATGGCGCCCGCCGTTTTCAAGGTGCGGCACTTCGACGATTATTTAGCCGGGCTTGGGAAAGCGAAAGTGGTGCTCGATGCCGAGCGGCGCCGGCAGATCATCCTCGCCGACGCCAAGAACCTTGCCTTCGCGCAAGGCTACGAGCTGGTCGAGGACGATGGGCTCTTGGCCGAGGTTGCCGGGCTCGTCGAATGGCCGGTCACCTTGATGGGCTCCTTCGACGCCGCGTTCCTCTCCATCCCCGACGAGGTGATCCGCGCCACCATCCGCAACAACCAGAAGTGCTTCGTGCTGCGCGACCCGCAAGACGCAAAGCTCGTCAACAAGTTCATTCTGATCGCCAACGAGGAGGCAAGCGACGGCGGCAGATCAATCGTCGCCGGCAACGAGCGCGTCATCCGCGCGCGGCTTGCCGACGCCAAGTTCTTCTACGACACCGACCTGAAGACGCGGCTGGAAGACCGCCTGCCGAAATTTGAGGCGATCGTGTTCCACGAGAAGCTCGGCTCACAGGCCGAACGCATCGCGCGCATCGCCGCGCTTGCCGGCGAGCTTGCCGATGTCGCCGGCGCCGATCGCGCCAAGGCCGAGCGCGCGGCGCGGCTTTGCAAAGCCGACCTGCTCACCGAAGTGGTCGGCGAATTTCCCGAGCTGCAGGGGCTGATGGGCCGTTACTACGCCGAGGCGCAGGACGAGGACGAAGCCGTCGCCCACGCCATCGAGGACCACTACAAGCCGAAGGGGCCCGACGATCTGGTGCCCGCCGACCCGGTCGCCATCGCGGTCGCGCTTGCCGATAAGATCGACACGCTCGTCTGCTTCTGGGCGATTGACGAGAGGCCGACCGGCTCCAAGGACCCTTACGCGCTACGCCGCGCCGCGCTCGGCATCATCCGCATCGTCATCGAGAACGGACTGCGGCTACCTTTGCGCCTGCAGTTGTGGCGGCATTTCGGCGTGGTGCGCCGCGACGAAGATCTCGCCGAGGCCATCGCGGTGCTGCACCCGCTGCACGAGGACATCGTGGCCTTGAGCGCCACGGATGTCGGCCTCGCCGTCAAGCTCGAAGTGCTGGTGTCGGAAAAGAATCGGCAACTCGCCGGCCCCAAGCTCGTCCAGGCGCATTCCTTCCTCAAGCAGACGCACGACCTCATCGCGTTCTTCGCCGACCGGCTCAAGGTGCAGTTGCGCGAGCAGGGCGCCCGGCATGATCTCGTCGACGCGGTGTTCGCGCTGGAAAACCAGGACGATCTGCTGCTGGTCGTACGCCGCGTCGAGGCGCTGGGAAAATTCCTCGATACCGACGACGGCAAGAACCTGCTCGCCGGCGTCAAGCGCGCCACCAACATCGTCCGCATCGAGGAAAAGAAGGACGGCAAGACCTACGACACCCCGCCTGATGTCAAGCTGCTCTCGGCCGCGGAGGAGAGGGCGCTCGCCGCGGCCATCGACACCGCGCGTAAGGAAGCCTTCGCGGCGGTCGCCAAGGAGGATTTCGCCGCGGCAATGACCGCGATGGCGAAATTGCGGCCCTTTGTCGATGCCTTCTTCGACAAGGTAACCGTCAACGTCGACGACAAGGCTTTGCGCGAAAACCGCCTCAAGCTGCTCAACGAGATCCGCGCCGCCACGCGCGCGGTGGCTGACTTCTCCAGAATCGAGGGGTAGCCTCGTTTCATCCCCGGCAATGCGGGGGAGAAGGAACCACCTTATCGGCTTCTCGTTTCACCCTCATGAGGACATCATCATGGTCATCGGCGTTGCCCACCTTCCAGCCATCGTCGCGCTCATTGCCGGCATCCTGATTCTCGTCGTGCCGCGGCTGTTGAATTACATCGTGGCGATCTACCTGATTCTGGTGGGCCTGCTGGGCATCGGCATCATCCACTAGTCGCAAAGGCGAAGGCCTTGCGCCGGCGCGGGCGGCTTCTTAAAGAAACGATCATTCATCCGGCATTTTCGCATGGCCAAGAGAGCTTCGCGCGTCCGCGCAAAAACCAAGAAATCGCCGGTGAAACGGGCCACGCCGCACAAAGCGAGGGCCACGTCACCGGCGAAATCAGCGGCCAAAAGCGCCAAAGGCAAATGGGTCTTCGCCTTTGGCGGCGGCAAGGCCGAGGGCAAGGCCGGCATGCGCGACCTGCTCGGCGGCAAGGGCGCAGGGTTAGCCGAGATGGCCAACCTGGGCCTGCCGGTGCCGCCCGGCTTCACCATCACCACCGACGTCTGCACGTATTTTTACGCGCACGGCAAGCAGTACCCGAAGGACCTGAAAGCGCAGGTCGAGAAGGCGCTCGGCGCCGTCGGCAAGCTCACCGGCAAGGTGTTCGGCGATAGGCACAACCCGCTGCTCGTTTCGGTGCGCTCCGGCGCCCGCGCTTCGATGCCGGGCATGATGGACACCGTGCTCAACCTCGGCCTCAACGACGAAACCGTGGAAGCGCTGGCGAAAAAATCGGGCGACCGGCGCTTCGCCTACGACAGCTACCGGCGCTTCATCACCATGTATTCCGACGTGGTGCTCGGCGTCGGCCACGAGCATTTCGAGGAACTGCTCGATATCCACAAGGAGCGGCAAGGCTACAGCCTCGACACTGAGCTGACCGCCGACGACTGGGCCGAGCTCGTCGAGCAGTACAAGAAGCGCCTGCGGCAGGAACGCGGCGAGCCGTTCCCGCAGGATCCGCACGAGCAGCTCTGGGGCGCAATCGGCGCCGTGTTCGGCTCCTGGATGAACCAACGCGCCATCACCTATCGCAAGCTCAACAATATCCCGGAAGATTGGGGCACCGCGGTCAACGTGCAGGCCATGGTGTTCGGCAACATGGGCGACACTTCGGCGACCGGCGTCGCCTTCACGCGCAATCCCTCGACCGGCGAGAAGAAGCTCTACGGCGAATTCCTGATCAACGCGCAGGGCGAAGACGTGGTCGCCGGCATCCGCACGCCGCAGGAGATCAGCGAGGCGGCGCGGCAAGAGGCAAGCTCCGATAAGCCGTCGATGGAAACGGCGATTCCCCACGCCTACGCCGAGCTCAAGCGCATCTACAACGTGCTCGAGCGCCACTACCGCGATATGCAGGACCTCGAATTCACCGTCGAGCAGGGCAAATTGTGGATGCTGCAGACCCGCTCCGGCAAGCGCACCGCCAAAGCGGCGCTGCGCATCGCGGTCGAACTCGCCAACGAAGGGCTCATCACCAGGAACGAAGCCGTGCTGCGCGTCGATCCGCTGGCGCTCGATCAGCTCCTGCACCCGACCATCGACCCGCGCGCGCACCGCAAGGTCATCGCCACCGGCCTGCCGGCCTCGCCGGGCGCGGCCTCGGGCGAGATCGTATTCACGCCCGACGAGGCGGCCAAGCTCAAGGGCGACGGCCGCAAAGTCATCCTCGCCCGCGTCGAGACCTCGCCCGAAGACATCCACGGCATGCATGCCGCCGAAGGCATCCTGACGACGCGCGGGGGCATGACCTCGCATGCGGCGGTGGTCGCCCGTGGCATGGGCAAGCCCTGCGTCTCCGGCGCGGGCACGCTGCGCATCGACTACCACCAGCAGACCATGAGCGCCGGCAGCCAGACCTTCCGCCAAGGCGACTTCATCACCGTCGACGGCTCGACCGGCCAGGTGCTCGCCGGCCGCGTCGATATGATCGAGCCGCAGCTCTCCGAGGATTTTGCTACGCTCATCGGCTGGGCCGACAAGGTGCGCCGCCTCGGTGTGCGCGCCAACGCCGACACTCCCAACGACGCCAAGGCCGCGGTGCGCTTCGGCGCCGAGGGCATCGGGCTGTGCCGCACCGAGCACATGTTCTTCGACGAGGACCGCATCCAGGCGGTGCGCGAGATGATCCTCGCCGACGACGAGAGCTCGCGCCGCAAGGCGATCGCCAAGCTGTTGCCGATGCAGCGCAACGACTTCATCGAGCTGTTCGAGATCATGGCCGGCCGGCCGGTGACGATTCGGCTCCTTGACCCGCCGCTGCACGAATTCCTGCCGCGCGGCGAGGAAGAGATCGCCGAGGTGGCCGCCGCCATGGGCGCCGACCCGAGGAAACTTGCCGCGCGCGCGCAGGAGCTCGCCGAGTTCAATCCGATGCTCGGCTTCCGCGGCTGCCGCATCGCCATCGCCTATCCGGAAATCGCGGAAATGCAGGCGCGCGCCATTTTCGAAGCGGCTGTGGAAGCGGGAAAGCGCACCGGCAAGCCGGTCGTGCCGGAAGTCATGGTGCCGCTGATCGCCACCAAAAAAGAGCTCGATCTGGTCAAGGCGCGCATCGATGCCATGGCGAAGGCCGTGGCCAAGGAAACCGGCGCCAAGCTGAATTACCAGGTCGGCACCATGATCGAATTGCCGCGCGCGGTGCTGCTTGCTGGCGAGGTTGCCGAAAGCGCCGAATTCTTCTCCTTCGGCACCAACGACCTCACGCAAACCACCTTCGGCATCTCGCGCGACGACGCCGCAACCTTCCTCGGCACCTACACGGCGCGCGGCATCCTGCCGGCCGACCCCTTCGTCTCAATCGACCAGCAGGGTGTCGGCGAGCTGGTGCGCATCGGCGTCGAACGTGGGCGCAAGGTTCGGTCGAAGTTGAAGGTCGGCATTTGCGGCGAGCATGGCGGCGATCCGGCCTCCGTCGCCTTCTTTCATGCCGCCAAGCTCGACTACGTCTCCTGCTCGCCGTTCCGCGTGCCGATTGCGCGGCTTGCGGCGGCGCAGGCGGCGCTGGGCAAGGCCCCGGCCAGCACGGCGTAACATCCTTTTGCCGTCATTCCGGGCTCGTCGCTGCGCGACGCCAGGAATGACGATAAAGATGCTACACCGCCACCTTGGCGAGGAAATCCTCGACTTCGGCGCGCAGATTGGCGACCGCGGCTTCAACGGTCTGCGAAGCGTCGCGCACGATTTGCGCGGAGGAGCGCGTTTCGGTGGCGGCGCCGGACACCTGGCCGAGAACTGCGACCGCGTGCCCCGTTCCCTGCGCCACGCTGGCGACGTTCTGTGAAATCTCGCCGGTCGCCGAATTTTGTTGCTCGACCGAGGCTGCGACCGCCGTGGTGTGCTGATTGATCTCCCGCATGCGTCCGGCAATGTTGCGGATCGCTTCCACCGCGCCGCCGGTCGAATCCTGCACCGCGAGAATATGACTGGTGATTTCTTCGGTCGCCCTCGAGGTCTGCACGGCGAGCGATTTGACTTCGGAGGCGACCACCGCAAAGCCGCGCCCCGCCTTTCCCGCGCGCGCCGCCTCGATGGTGGCGTTGAGCGCGAGCAGGTTGGTTTGCCCGGCGATGTTGCGGATCAGCTTGACCACGTCGCCGATCTTCTGCGCACCGGAGGCAAGCCCTGCGATTTCGCCGTCGGTCGCGCGGGCTTCGTCGGTAGCGACGCCGACGACGTCGCTGGTGTGGTGCAGCTGGCGGCTGATCTCGGCGATTGAGCGCGACAATTCGTCGGCCGCGACCGCGGCGGTCTCGACGTTGGCGGACGCCTCGTGGAAGGCATGGACCGCGGTCTCTGCCCTCTCGGAGGTCTGTTCGGAGGCGCCGAACAGCATCGCGGCAGTTTCGCGCATGGCGGCGGCGCTGTCGGCAACGCGGGCCAGCAACTTCTCCACCTGCGGCCGGAACGAGGCGATCGATGCATCCACGGCCGCGCGCCGCTGCTCCTGCTCGTCGATTGCGGCGCGCTCTTCTTCGGCCCTGCGCCGTTCGGTGACGTCCTCGTGGGTCGAAACCCAGCCGCCGTCGGGCAGCGGCTCGTTCTTGGCCAGCACGATGCGGCCGTCGCTCGCCTGCACATAGACGCGTGCGCTGTCGCCTTTGCTTACGTTCTCGCGGATTTTCTTGCAGTAGGCGTCGACGTCGCCGGTAAACAGGCCGGTGTCCTTGCGGTGCTGGATCAGGTCGCGCAGCGGACAGCCGGGCTTCACGATGGCCGGCGACAGCTTGTACATGGACATATAACGGTGATTGACCAGGTTGATGCGGCCCTGTGCATCGAACATGCACAGGCCCTGGGACATGTTGTCGACGGCATCGAGCAGCCGCCGGTTCTCGCGGCGAATGCGCCGACGCACCAGCAGGACGGCGGCAGGTGCCGCCAGGCAAACCGCCACGACCAGCAAGGTCGCTTGACCCGCAAGGCTCGAAAGCAACGTCGACACCGGCATGGAGACCCGTGCGTGAAAATGCGCGCGGATTTTGGGCGCGAGCGATTGCGATAGAGTTAATTTTTCGGCACCGCGCGTTAAGCTTTGTGCCGATCCTCGCGCCTTTTCAGACATCGTTTACCGCAACGCCTGCGCCGCCACGCCCGCTTAACGGCTTCGCAAGGTTAACGCGGCAATAAAAAACCGTGTCGCATTGTCGCTTCCCGGGATCGGGCGGCGAGCGTGCATTTTGTTGCGGCGTCGTGTGGTCGTGCCCATGGTCTTGCGGAAACGGCGGAAGCGGCAAGCCAGAATATGCCTTTACGCGCTGGTGGTTGTGCTCGCGCCGGTCCGCACCGGATTTGACGGACTTGGCGCCCTGCTGGCGTCGCAGCCCGGCGTCATCGAGCGGGCGCGCGAGCACCTGATTGCCTCGCCCTTCGGCACCATCCATGCCGCCATGTTCAGCCTGCCGCGTCCGCTCGGCACTGCGATTCCTCATCCGCCGATCTACGCGCTTGCCAATTTCGATCCGACCGACGTTACCGGCTCGATAGGATCGCAATTCCTTGGCGATGGCTCGGCGCCGCTGCGCTTTCCGGCCGTCAACCGCAAGGATAAGGGCGACTCGCTGCTGACGCGGCGGCGCGAACCACTGCCGCCAATGCCGCCGCTCCTCGCCATCGCGCCGGTCCCGGACGATGAGGCCGACGCGGCGATCAAGCCGGACGACGCGCCGCCGCGCATCGATCCTTATGCCGATTACGAGTTTGGCGCGCCGGACGAACCGCAAAGCGCGAGTGTCGCCCCGCCGCCGTCTCGTGCGGCGCCGAAAAGCCTTGCCAAGCTCACGCCCGAGGCGGCCGGCGGCGATTCGCTTTACTTCGGCGGTGAGCCGATTGCGTCGGCGCAAGCGCAGATCAAGCCATGGGCGCCCGGCGAGGCGCCGATCGTCACCGGCAGCAGCGGCGATCCGGACATCAAGATGTCCGCGCTGGAGCCGGGCGACGTTGCCGGTGGAGGCTCCTCGATCGCCGAAAAGGGCCAGGTCACCGGCGACAATGCGCGGCCGATTTCGCCGGCCGAGCGCCTGGGTTTGACGGGTGCTGCGTACGCCAAGGCGGAGAAATGTCTCGCCAACGCCGTCTATTTCGAGGCGCGCGGCGAGCCGGTGCGCGGACAGATCGCCGTCGCGCAGGTGGTGATGAACCGCGTGTTCTCGCCGTTCTATCCCAACGACGTCTGCGGCGTCGTCTATCAGAACTCCGCGCGCCGCAACGCCTGCCAGTTCACCTTTACCTGCGACGGCATTCCCGATGTCGTCACCGAGCCCGACGCGTGGGCGCGCGCCAAGCACATTGCCCGCGACATGCTCGACGGCAAGTTGTGGATGCCGGAGGTGGCCAAAGCCACTCACTACCACGCCTACTGGGTGCATCCGGACTGGGTCAACGAGATGAACAAGATCTACAAACTCGGCACCCATATCTTCTATCGCCCGCGCGACTGGGGCGACGGCTCCGACCAGCCGGTTTGGGGCAATGTCAAATTGACCGAGAAAGAAGCGGTCGACGACGAGAAGCGCTGGCCGGTGAGCTATAGCGAGGAGTGGCTCAACTCGCCGGACGGACGCGCCTGGGCGCGCGAAAACGCCAAGAAGTAACGCACCGGCCAAGTCATGCGCCGCGTCGATGGGCGGCATCACCAGAATTCGTTTGGGGCGAAGGCGGCGCGGCCCTATATGCTCGCAACTCGCCCGCAGGCAGGGCGCCGGAGATTTTAATGTCGGTGCAGGGGGCGACTGCAGGAGCGAAAAGTGCCGCGGGCTGGCGCACGCCCGCGGTCATCGTCACCTGCGGCTGCCTCATCGCGGTGGTGAGCTTCGGGCCGCGCTCCTCGCTCGGCTTTTTCCTCACGCCCTTGTCGCAGGCCAACCACTGGGGCCGCGACGTTTTCGCCTTCGCCCTCGCCATTCAGAACCTGCTGTGGGGCGTCGGCCAGCCCTTTGCCGGCGGCATCGCCGACCGTTTCGGCGCGAGCCGCGTGTTGATTGCCGGCGCCGTTTGCTACGCCCTCGGCTTGGCGCTGATGGCGCACGCAACCTCAGCCGGCGCGCTCGACCTCTCCGCCGGCGTGCTCATCGGCCTCGGCCTCTCCGGCTGCTCGTTCAACCTGGTCATCGGCGCGTTCGGCAAGCTGTTGCCGGAGGACTGGCGTTCGCTCGCCTTCGGCGCCGGCACCGCCGCCGGCTCGTTCGGCCAGTTTCTCTATTCGCCGCTCGGCGTCGCGCTGATGGATAATTTCGGGTGGCAGAATGCGCTTTTGATTTTCGCCGGCGTCACCACGCTGATCGTGCCGCTGGCGCTGGCGCTGGCGACGCCGCGCAAAGCGGCAACCGTCACGCAGGCCGCGCCGCTGCCGTCGCAGTCGTTCCGCC
>Ga0335083_10000127_pt1 | contig 133086 bp, 126 predicted proteins | sample Lox_Sample_42_FD_206716 | JGI IMG/M metagenome (GOLD analysis project Ga0335083, IMG submission 206716) | Soil microbial communities from Loxahatchee National Wildlife Refuge, Florida, United States - Lox_Sample_4.2 | ecosystem: Environmental > Terrestrial > Soil > Wetlands | place: USA... | reverse complement strand
ACGGCAGGTTCGCGATCATGATCCCGCCGGTCTCGGTCTGCCACCAGTTATCGAGAAACGGTGTGCCGAGCACGTCGCGGCCCCACATTACGGCCTCGGGGTTCAGCGGTTCGCCGACGGACGCCGCGACGCGGACGCGCGACAGGTCGTGCTTGCGGGCGAGGTCCGGGCCGGCCTTCATCAGCATGCGGATCGCGGTCGGCGCGGTGTACCAGACCGTCACGTGCTCGCGCTCGAGCAGCTCGTACCAGTGCTCGGCAAGGAAGTCGGACTCGTCGACCACGCTGGTCACGCCGGCGACGAGCGGCGCGATCAGCCCGTACGACGTCCCCGTGACCCAGCCCGGATCGGCGGTGCACCAGAACACGTCGTCGGGATGAAGGTCGAGCGCCATGCGGGCGGTCGCGAGGTGCTCGACGACCGCGCGATGCACGTGCATCGCCGCCTTGGGCTTTCCCGTCGTGCCGCTGGTGAAGTGAAGCAGCGCGAGCGTGTCGGGCGGCGTCGGCGCGATGTCGAGCGCCGGGAGCTGACCGAGCACCGCATCGCTCCACGCCAGCGTGTCGGCCGGGATCTCGCGATCGTCGGCCACCACGATCACGTGTTGGAGCCCCGGTAGAAGGTCCCGAATCGGCGCGATCTTGCGGGCGTACAGCGACGCGGTGGTGACCAAGACCTTGCCCGCGCCGGCACGCATGCGCGTGACGATCGGATCCGGTCCGAAGGCCGCGAACAGCGGCGAGAACACTGCCTGGATCGCGAGCGTTCCGAGTGCAGCCGCATACAGCTCGGGGATGCGCGGACACAGCGCGAACACGACATCGCCTGCGCCCACTCCCAAGTGGCGCAGCGCGTTGCCGAACCGCCGCGTCTCTACCGCGAGCGCACCATACGTAATATCGCGCGCATCGCCATGCCTGCCACGCCATCGGAGCGCGATCTTGCGCGCCTGCTCGCCTCGCGCGTGGCGCTCGATCGCCACCTCTGCGATGTTCAGCCCGCGCACGCCGAGCAACTCGGCCTCGACGTCCGACCAGCGAAATCCGCGTCGAGCCTGTTCGTAGTCGCGAACATTCGGAGGGACCGGACCGCACGGCTTCGCGTGAATCACGGCGGGCTGCATGCCACACGGAGTTGTGCAAGTGATGCACCAGCGCGCGCCGCATGCTCGGCCGGCGCGCATCGCGTGCATTCGCGCTAGCTCTGCATTCGCACGGCTCCGCACGGCATGGCATGCGCGAAAGGTGGTCTGGCTTGAACCGTGATGGAATGCGCGATGCATTACCAGCGTGCATGCGAGCCGGCGAGCTATGCGTGCGCGACGTGGTGACTGCTCGCGCGGACGAATCCGTCGTCGATGCCGCTCGCAGGATGGCGAGGTTCGATGTCGGCGATCTGATCGTCGTCGAAGAACGAGCGCCACGGCTCCCTCGGCCGCTCGCCATCGTGACCGATCGCGACCTCGTCATCGACGTGCTGGCCAAGCCCGAGCGCACTCCGACGACGACGAAGCTCGCGGACATCATGCGGCGCGAGCTCGTTACCGCGAGCGAACAGGACGACGTCGAGACCGTCGTCGGCAAGATGCGGACGCATGCGATCCGTCGAGTCGCGATCGTCGATGACGACGGCGGACTGCAGGGTGTGATCAGCATCGACGATGTCGTCGGCTGGATGCGCGATCAGCTCCAGGCCGCGACCAAGCTGCTGGAGCGCCAGGGCCAAGGGCCGCAGCACCAGGTCCGGGCGACGCCTTAGCTCGCCGAGAAAGGATCCATTCATGGACCGCGGAGCAATCGCCGAGTGGACGTTCGACGCCGGGACGGTCACCACCGACTCGGGTGCGCTGATCAACGCACCGTACTCGTCGAGCGCGCGCTACGAGCTCGAAGCGAAGCCCTCCGCGACGACGCCCGAGGAGCTGCTCGCCGCGGCTTATGCGAGCTGTTTCACGACGACGTTCGCGGAACGACTCGCAGCCGCCGGTTACGCCACACCCTCGCTGCGGACCGAGGCACGCGTGCAGCTCCTACGGCCGAGCGGCTACTGGGAAATCCCTGCGATTCGCGTGCACTGCTCTGCGGCCGTGCCGAACATCGGTGAGGACGAGTTCCTGGCGATCGCGCATTCGGCGCGCTTGCACGGACCGATCGCGCGAGCGATGCGCGCCGAGGTGACCTTGACGGTCAGCCTCGAGAGCGCGCCGGGCCGCGAGTGGCATCTGCCGTTGCAGCATGCGTGACCGGTCGTCATCCCTTCACCACGACCATCGGCTCGAGACGAGCGACCTTGCGGGCGAGCCCGGCTGCCTGCGCCGAGTCGACGACAGCGCCGACGTTCTTGTAGGCATCCGGCGCCTCCTCGGCGACGCCGCGCAGGCTCGGGCTGCGGATCAAGATGCCGCGTCGCGCGAGCGCGTCGACGATCTCGCGGCCGCGCCAGTGACGTAGTGCCTCGTGCCGGCTCATCGCGCGGCCCGCGCCATGGCATGCCGAGCTCCACGCGCGCTCGGGCACCATCCCTACCAGCACGTACGATGCCGTTCCCATCGAGCCGCCGATGATCACCGGCTGGCCGATCGCGCGCAGCGCATCGGGCACGTCGGGGTGACCCGGCCCGAACGCGCGCGTCGCGCCCTTGCGGTGCACGAACAGCTGCCGTCCGCCGTGGTTTTCCAACTTGCACGTGTTGTGAGAGACATCGAAGAGCAGATCGAGCCGAGCGGCGGGCACGACGCTGGCGAATACGCCGCGCGCGAGATGCGTCAGGATCTGGCGATTCGCGAGCGCGCAGTTGACGGCCGCGCGCATCGCGCCGAGATACGAGCGACCGAGCTCGCTCTCGATCGGCGCGCATGCGAGCTCGCGATCGGGCAGCCGAAGTCCGAACCCGGCCGCGGCGACCACCATGTCGCGCAAGTAGTCGGTGCCGATCTGATGACCGAGGCCTCGCGAGCCGCAGTGAACGAGCACGACCGCCTCGCCCCGGCGCAGGCCGAACGCCGCGGCGGCATCCTCCGCGAAGATCTCCGCGACGCGATCGACCTCGAGATAATGATTGCCGCTGCCGAGCGTGCCCATCTCGTCGCGCTGGCGCCGCTTCGCACGATCCGACACTGCGGACGGCTTGGCGTGCAACATCTGGCCGCGCTCTTCGATGCGCTCGAGATCCGCAACGGTTCCGAACCCGCGATCGACCGCCCACCGCGCACCACCTGTGAGCATGTGGTCGAGCTCGCCGGCGCCGAGCCGGACGGGCCCGGTCGAACCAACGCCGGCCGGAATCGCCACGGACAGCGCATCCGCGAGACTCGGCGCGACCGCGGCGATCGCTTCGTCGCAAACGCCGGTGAGGAGACAGCGCACGCCACACGAGATGTCGAAGCCGACACCGCCTGCCGACACGACGCCACCCGCGGCCGCGTCGAACGCGGCAACCCCACCGATGGGAAAGCCGTAGCCCCAGTGCGCGTCGGGCATGACGTGCACGGCATCGACGATGCCGGGCAGGGTCGCGACGTTGCACGCTTGCTCGCGAACCTTCTCGTCCATGTCGCGGACCAGCGTCTGATCGGCATAGAGGATGATCGGCACGCGCATCGCGCCCACCGGCGGAATCTCCCAGGTCGTCGCGTCGCGCTGCACGAGGTCGGTGGTGTTCATGGTTTCCTCACACGTCGATCACGGTCTGTGCGAGCCAGGTCGCGTCGGGCTCGCATGCGACTCGCAGCGCCGTCATGGTCGCGCCCTTGGGCTCGACCGCCGGATGGTGTCGCGAGATGTCGACTGGTTCGCCCCATGCCGTCGCCACGAGTCGATGATCGTGCGTGCAGACCTCGTAGCGCCCGAATAGCATCCGGCGCGTCGCCATCTCGTAGATCACGGCGTTCAACCAGGCGACCAGCAAGAGCTCGTCATCCGGTGCGTCGCATCGAATCGGCACTTCGAGCCGCGGCGCCACCGAGTCGAGCTCGGTCACGACCGCGGTGAGCGCGCGTGCCGCCTCGGCAAACGCATCGTCACGCGTGGCGCCACGTCCGCGAATTCCGATATCGGCTCCGTGGACGAAGTGCTCCCACACCCCGGATCAACGCAGCAAGAGCCACGCCGTTCGCCGTGATCCAGCGAGGGGGAAAACACGGCACGTCGATTGCTTCTCGTGAGGTCAGTCGGCGGCTCGGATGAGTCGCTCGGAACGAGAGTCTTGCTGGAAACAGCGGACCAAGAACCTCGAACGGGAAGGATTGCTCACCAAGCATGAAGAGCCGGCGTCGATCGAAACGCTGAGGATCACTGCCGGAGCGAAAGCCACGGCAGCAAGACCGCGAGCGGACGGGACGCAGCACGCCCCGAAGATGTCCGGTGAAAGACCCGAAGGAGAACCCTCGACGAGAGGAACGCGTCGCGTGGGAAACCGCGCGATGGCGAACGCACCTGGATGCGTCCGAAGCTGGCCTGCAAACGGCAGAGGACCGTGGGGCGACCCATGACCAGGAAGTGGAAGCACCGATCTCGAGTCAGAGCAGGCGTCCGAGCGATTCAACCGAGCCACCGACAAAGAGGCGTGCACCACCATGGCGATCGATGTCCAGGACATCGCGATTCCAGTCGATGGGATCGAGCTCCAAGGCTCGGTCGCGATCCCGACGCGCGCGGCCGGGCTCGTGATCTTCGCGCACGGCAGCGGCAGCGGGGCCGAGCATCAGCAGCACTTGGAGAAGCTTCTCGAGCTACTGCGAGCGCCCGCCGCGCGCGAGGACATCTCGATGTCTCCGTTGCGCATCTCGTACCGGCTGCGACGCGTCGTCGCGCGATCTACACCGAGAAGATGACAACGCAGCTCCAAGCGAAGCTGGCATTCCTGCGAGCGTCGACCGCGTTCGACGGCGTGATCGAAGTTGTCGAAACGCACATGTCATGGGTGTTCTTGACCGAGCTGCACGCATTCAAGCTCAAGAAGCCGGTACATCTGCCGTACGTCGACTACCGCACGATCGAGCGCCGACGCCAGAGCTGCGACAACGAGCTTCGCCTCGGGCGTCGGCTTGGTGCGAGCGTGTACGACGCGGTCCTGCCGCTCGTTGCGACGCCAGCCGGGCTCGCGATCGGCGGCGTGGGAGAGATCGTTGACTGGCTCGTCGTGATGCGCCGGCTCTCGCACGACCTCATGCTTCCGCAGATGCTCGCGAGCGGCGCGGCCACCGTGTTCGACGCCCATGCGGTCGGCGATCTGCTCGCCGGCTTCTACACAGGCGCGCGCCGTACGTCGTGGGGCGCTGCGGAATACCGCCGCCGGATCCGCGAGCTCGTGGTCGCAGTTGCCGGCGAGCTCGTCGAGCGCGGCGCACCGGCCGATGTCGTGCACCAGATCGCCCAGGAGGAGCTCGCCGCGATCGAGCGCGAGTCGCTCGCGCTCGATCGGCGCATCGCGGAGGGCCGCGTGGTCGACGCGCATGGCGATCTCCGGCCTGAACACGTCTGCCTCGAGACACCACCAGTGGTGATCGATCCTCTCGAGTTCAACGATGACCTGCGAACGCTCGACTCGGCGTCGGAGCTCGCGTTCTTCATGCTCGAGTGCGAGCGGCTGGGCGCCAGCTGGTTCGGCGATCGCGTATTCATGCGCTACCTCGAAACCACGGGGGATGCTGTACCCGGCTCGCTCGTTCGCCTCTATCGCTGTCACCACGCGTTGACCCGAGCGCTGATCGCGTTGCGCCACATCGACGATGCGGAACCGAGCGATCGACCACGCTGGCGCGCCAAGCGCGATGATTATCTAGCTCGCGCCATCGACACGCACGGCGTGCACGCGTGGTGAAGGCGGCATTGCGCCGTCAGCTCGACGCACGATCGCATCATGTCGAGCTCTTGAACTTGTCGAGGATACGCACGACGTCGTCGTCATGGACCTGACGAAAGTCCTCGTACCAGAGCCCGATCGCGTAGAGATTCTCCGGCGCGCTCAGGCACACCACTTCGTCGACCTCGCCGCGTAGCGCGGCGACGACATCTTGGGCCGCCACCGGGACCGCAACGACGAGGCGCGCCGGGCGACGTCTCTTGACCGCGCGGATCGCGGCACGCATCGTTCCGCCGGTGGCGATGCCGTCGTCGACCAGGATGACGACGCGGTCGCGCAGCTCCGGCACCGGCCGGCCACCGCGAAATCGCTCGACGCGGCGGCGGACCTCCGCCATTTCGCGTTGGGCGACGGCGAACAACTGCGCGGAGTTGACTCCGAGCAGTCGAACCGTAGAACGATCGAGGACGACCGCCGGGCCCTCGGCGATCGCGCCCATACCCAGCTCGGCCTGCATCGGCGCGCCGAGCTTGCGTGAGACCCAGACGTCGAGCGTGGCGCCGAGCGTTCGTGCTACCTCGTCGGCGACCGGCACGCCGCCGCGCGGTAGGCCGAGTACGATCGCATTCGTACCGGCGTAATGAATCAACGCTTGCGCGAGCAAGTGCCCGGCGGCTTGTCGATCGGCAAACATCCGAGGCCGAAAGGACAGGTCGCCCGGCAAGATGACCGCGTGCGGCATGATCGATCATCGTGCAACCCGAGGGCCTGGCGGTCGGCAGGCGACGGCGGAAGGCAGCGGCACGTAGCTTGCTGCCACGCCGGGCATGGCGTCTATCGAGAATCTCCTGCTATTCGCACTCGCGCCGAGCGAAGCACTCGGTCGCGCCGTCGCGGAAGATTGCGGAGTCGCGATCGCGCCGCACGAGCTGCGCCAGTTCGACGACGGCGAGCACAAGATTCGGCCGCTCGTCTCGGTGCGCGGGCGCGATGTGTACGTGCTGTGCTCGCTCTACGGAGAAGCGCACGAGAGCGTCAACGATCGCTTATGTCGCTTGCTGTTCTTCGTCGGGACGCTCCGTGATGCTGGCGCAGGCCGGATCACCGTGGTCGCGCCGTACCTATGCTACGCGCGCAAAGATCGGCGGACCAATCCGTGGGATCCGGTCACCACGCGCTACGTCGCGCAACAGGTCGAGGCCGCCGGCGCCGATCGCGTGGTCACGATGGACGTCCACAACCTCGCCGCGTATCAGAATGCGTTCCGCGTCCCGACCGAGCACCTCGAGGCGAACCGCTTGTTTGTCGAGCGCTGCCGCATGCTCGGCGAACGTGATCTGACGGTCGTCTCGCCCGATCCGGGCGGGTTTCATCGCGCCGAGGCGCTGCGCGATGCGCTCGAGCTCGCGACCGGCGCGACGATCGAGCTCGCCATGCTCGGCAAGCATCGCAAGGGCGGCGTCGTGCGCACCGAGGCGTTCGTCGGAAACGTCGAGGGCCGCATCGCCGTGATCATCGATGACTTGATCGTCAGTGGAACGACGCTGGTCCGTGCGGCCGAGGCTTGTCGCAAGCGTGGTGCGATCGCCGTGCACGCACTGGCAACGCACGGTGTATTCACCGCGGCGGCCGGTGGCGTGCTCGCGTCGCCGATGTTCGATAGCATCGTCATCACCGACACCGTGTCGCCCGAGCGGACCGACCTCGGCCCAGCCCGCAGCAAGCTATCGATCATCTCGATCGCGCCGCTGCTTGCCCGCGCGATCCGCGCGCTGCATCACCAGCCATGATCAAGCAAGCCATCGTCGAGGTCCTTGGCGAACGAGACCTGCTCGTTCCCGAGCTCGTTCATGCAGCGCTCGAGGCGAATGCTCGGGCCAAGTACTTCTTCACGGTGCTGCAACTCGCGCGCGCACACGCGGATGCGCTCGACGCGCCGGTCCCGGATCTTCGCGTCGAGCGCGAGGTCGCAGGGATCGAGGACGTCCGTCTCGACACGGTGGTCGAGGCAAGCCGGAATCTCGGCGATCGCTATCGCATCCCGTTGGTCGACACGATCCTCGAACAGCTCCTCTCCGATATCCGGTCGATGATCTCCCCGCTTCGCCTCGCAGCTGGCCCGGGCGACGCGACCGTCGCGGCGTTCGACCAGCGCCTCGCGGCAATCCGCGCGTCGTGCCCCGCACGGTCTAGGACCACGATCACGGCCGAGGCGATCGAAGCGTTGACGTCATCGGACTCCGATCGGGGAGATAGCGCGCATTGGCTCGTGTTCGAGCTTCACAAAGCCATCGATGCACTCCAAACGTCGCTGGCGACCGACAACGTGAATGGCGCCAAGACGTACAAGCTTGGTCCTGACGATCGCACTCTTATCGCTGCGTTCATGGAGGGTGTACATCGCACCGAGGCTGCACGACTGGGCCATCCGGGACTCGGGACGACCGCGACGCGAAGCGGATCCAAGCTCATCGTCGAGAACGACATCGGCGAGACGTCCGCGCACGTCGTGGTGATGCACGTCGAAGGATTGCACGTCGATGTCACCGCGACCGATGTTCACCTGCGACGTCTCGAGTTTCTCCAGCAATTGCTCTCCGGCTTCTCCGTGCAATGGACGGACCTGCGGTCGCGACGCGCACGCGAGCTCGAGGATGCCGGCGTGTTCTACGAGACTGTTGGCACGTTCATGGCGGACGATCTCGGCGAGCTCGAGCGTTTCCTGGCGCACGTCGGATCGCGATTGGTGTTCCTGATCGACTGGAACCGAGCACGTAAGGCGCTCTGCGCGTTCGTGCCCAAAGGCGTTGCAGTCGCCCTGCTTGGCGAGGCCGCCGATGACGGGCACGGCCACCGCGGATTCCTCGAGATGGGTGGAGAACAGCTCGTGTTCGACGCGATGGCGACCGTCATCCGCACGCCGCTTCGCTATGGCGAGGACCTCGATGACGTGCTTGGCATCGACGATGCCCGGTCGTTCCTGCGAGCGACGCTGCGGACGTGCAGCATCGGGCTACAGGAAGGACGCAGTCGCGCGCTGATCCAGGCACGGGTCCGCGCGGAGCTATCGAGTCTGGTTCGCACGCATGGTGAACGACTTCTGGAGCCCGTGGCCGAACACGCGGCCTTGGTGCTGGACATCGGCCGCGGGCTGCGTGATCAACTGCGCGCGCTGAGCGAGGGTCCCGGCCTGGACCAGGCAGCTGCTGCGCGTGCGGCCAAAGAACGCGAGCGCCGTGCGGACGACCTGGTCGTCTTCGTCCGCGGGGTCGTGGCGCGTCGACCCGATGCCGAAGCGTACCGCCGCGTGATCGAGCTAGCCGACGACGCCGCCGATGCGTTCGAGGAGGCAGCCTTTCTCGTGTCCCTGTTGCCAGATGTCCCGCGTCCACTATCCGACAACTTGCGGATCGCGGAGCTCGGCGACCTGGCGGTCAACACGGCCGAAGCGTATGCGGCAACGGTCGAATCCGCTCGCGCGGTGGGCCAGGCCGCGGTGCAGGCGACACTCGAGGCCGTCGACACCATCACTGCGCTCGAGCGTCAGATGGACGACGGCGAGCGGCGCGCCGTGTCGAGTCTCGCCCGTCATGCACAGATCGACACGAAGACATTCGTGCTGGCGTCGCGGTTTGTCGCCGAATGCGAGCGCGCCGTCGACGCACTGACCCATGCCGCACTCGCGCTGCGCGATCGCATCACGACAGCGTAGCGGGGTCGCACGGCGCGGTATGCACACCGTGCGAATTCGCGCGGTCATCTGCGCCGCTACGAGCGCGAGTGATTCATCGAAGTGCCCGGATCACCGCCCGTTCATCGCCGTCGTTCACATCCTCGACCAGTGGGATCGCTCCTTGCTTGTCAGCGGCGCACCTCGATTTCAATTCGAAAGGAACACGACCATGAAGGGGATCTTGATCACTTGGGGAACGCCGATCGCGGGACGCGAGCGCCTGGCACTTGAAGAATTCGCCTCGTACACGCAATGGGTGACGACGTTGAAGACGCAAGGAAAGATCGCGCGATTCGAGCACTACATGCCGCTGTACGGCAAGTTCGAGTCGTTCGCCGGCTTCTCGATCTTCGAAGGCACCGAACAGCAGATCGACGCGATCGCCGATAGTGAAGACTTCCGGATGCGAGTCCAGCGCGTGCTCACGGTCGCGCATAGTGTCCGTCTCCAGGAGCTCGACGTCGGTGACGACGTCGGCAAGCGGATGAAGCAGTACGGATCGACGATCCAGCAGCTGAAGCTCTAGCGCCGCCTCCGCGACGACGGCGTCTCGGCACCGCCGCGATCGTGGTCGGCTGGGCTGGAGCTCTGCCCGGTTGGCCTCGTCGCGCGAGCATGCGACGAGCGCGAACACCCACTATCTCCGGACCACATCGGTGACGGGCACGGAGGCCGACCGCACCTCGAAGCTCCCGCCCCTGAACAGCGCGTCGGGATCGCGCAGCGCGTCTGCGTAGCCCTCGACGTTGCTGATCTCGGTCGCCGCCACGGAGAAGGAGTCGAACGGCGGTGGCGCGAGCTCCGCGGGCAGCTGCATGAACGGGAGCGCGCTCGTGCCGGCGGGCGCCATCACCGTGTAGGTGTAGCTGGTGTTGCTCGACGCCCAGAGGTCGACGGAGATGTAGTCGTAGCTCGCGCCGCCGGCGAGCGTCCAGCTCGCCTGCGACGGGGACAGCGCGAGCGCCGAGATCTGCGGCAGGTCGGGAGCCGACAGGTCGATCGATACGGTGTCGGTGGGCATGCCGGCGCCCACCTGGCCGGCGGTCACCGTCTCGGCGGTGCCGAACGCCGTCGCGGCGATGCTGATGTAGTCGCCGAAGCCGATCGGGACGATCGAGTCCGTGCCGAGCTGCGTGAGCTCGAGCGCGGCGTCGCCGAGGAAGACGACGCCGTACGGCGAGACGTCAGCTTGCGTCGCGCCCGTCGGCAGACCGGTGGTGTCGACGGTGATCGATCGGAACCCGATCTGATCGTGAAGCGTCACCGCAGGCGCTTGACCACCCGTGATCGGCGCGCTGGTCTCCGCGAACATCGCGAGCGCGCCGGTGTCATCGTAGGCGGTGGCGATGATCGGCATCGCCGTCGTACCCGGCGGGACGTTGGTCGTGACAGAGGACGCGACCGCGCCGGCATTGGTGTCGTAGCTCGTGCCGACTTCCCACATCGTGGCTCCCGGTACGCTCGGCATGTCGACCGCGACCGTCGTTGCGACGAGCGTTCCGACCGGTTCGGCCGAGACCTCGATGACGTCGCCGCGTTCGATACCGACGTTGCTGAACACCTGCGTGAGCCCACCGCCCACGAGGACGATCGTCACTTCATCGCCGTCGTCGATGTCGACCGCGAGCGAGCTCGTGATCTGCGCTTGTGACACGAGCGCGCCCGAAGGCGTGTGGACGAACACCTGGCTCGTGCCGTTCCAGCCCGGCTGGGCAGCGAGCTGCACGGTCGCGGTGGCGGGCGATGACGAGGTGCACGCAGCGAGCGCGGCAAGCGAAGGTAAGAGACGGCACGTAGTTGTCATGCTCGAGCGAAAGCAACCGCAGTGCCGATCCGCGCGCCCGTGATCTCGCAGCTCTGCCGGAGCGGTTGCGTGGGAGACTCGGACATCGCTGTCAGAACGTGTCGAAAAAACCGAGCAGGTGAGTCAGCAAACCGAGCCATGCCGCGCGGCGAGCGCGCGATCGCCGCACCGGTCGCGCTTGCATCGAGCATGCTGCCGGAACGTGGGTAGATGGGCCTACCCGGTCCACTACCGAGAGCTTTGTTGAGTCGACGACCTCGAAACCGTGTCGCTCGCTAAGTATTCTGCTTGCGTGCACGGGGTACCCGACTATGGAGTCCTGTTCGAGGAGTCTCCCGATGTTCTCTTGGTGCTGAGTCCGGATGCGCCACGCTACACGATGGTCGCGGCCACGAACGCCCGGCTCGCGGCGACGCACACGACGCGGGAACAGATCATCGGCAAGGGGCTGTTCGAGCTGTTCCCGGACAACCCCGACGACGCGACGGCAACGGGAACCGCCAACCTTCGTGCGTCGCTCGAACGAGTGCTCGCGACGCGCGCACCCGACACGATGGCCGTCCAGAAGTACGACATTCGGGGACCCGACGGGACGTTCGAGGCCAAGTACTGGAGCCCGAAGAACCTGCCCGTGCTCTCGCCATCGGGCGAGGTGCTCTACATCCTGCATCGCGTCGAGGATGTCACCGAGCTGGTGCGCGCCGGCGAGATCGGCGAGCAGCTGCGCGATCGAACGAGCGCGATGGAGCGCGAGGTGATCGCACGCAGCCGCGAGCTTGCTGCCGCGAACGTCGCGTTGCGCGACGCCAACGCGAAGTTGGGCGAGCTCGATGCCGCGAAGACTGCCTTCTTCAGCAACGTCAGTCACGAGTTTCGCACCCCGCTGACGCTCATGCTCGGACCGCTCGAAGAAAGCCTCGTCGATACCGCGGACGTTCTGAGCACGCGCCAGCGCGCGCGCTTGACGCTCGCGCACGACCACGCGCTGCGCCTGCTCAAGCTCGTCAACGCATTGCTCGATTTTTCGCGCCTCGAAGCCGGGCGCATGCGGGCGAGCTTCGCCCCGACCGATCTCGCGGAATTCACGGCCGAGCTCGCGGCGATGTTTCATTCGGCGGTCGACAGGGCTGGCCTCGAGCTGGTGATCGACTGTCCGAGGTTGGCTTCACCGATCTGGGTCGATCGCGATCTGTGGGAGAAGATCGTCCCGAACCTCGTCTCGAATGCATTCAAGTTCACGCACGCAGGTCGAATCGTCGTGCGAGTCCGCGAGGAAGAGACGTGTGCGGTGCTCGAGGTCGCGGACACGGGCGTCGGCATTCCCGAGGATCAGCTCCCGAAGATCTTCGATCGGTTCCATCGCGTGCCGGGCGCGACGGGACGGACGCACGAAGGCACCGGCATCGGGCTCTCGCTCGTACGCGAGCTGGTCGAGCTGCACGGCGGTCGAGTCACCGCGCGGAGCACCGTCGGTAGCGGAACGACGTTTCGCGTGGAGATCCCGAAAGGGTTCTCGCATCTGCCGCCGGATTCCGTTTCGCAGACTCCAGCGACCTCCGGCGGCGACCGAGCCATTCGCGCGCACGTCGCCGAGGCCGCGCGATGGGTGGTCGAAGACGGAGATCGCGAGACGGATCAGATGCGGAGCACGGCCGCCGCGGACAGCTCCGGCGCACGCGCTCGCGTCCTCGTCGTCGACGACAATGCCGATCTTCGCGAATACATCACGGGGCTTCTTGCGCCGGCATACGACGTCTCGACGGCCGTCGACGGGGTCGCCGGACTGGAAGCCGTCCGCGCCAGCATCCCCGACATCGTCGTGAGCGATGTCATGATGCCGCGCCTCGACGGTTTCGGGCTCGTGCGCGAGCTGCGCGCCGATCGGGCCACCGCGTCGCTTCCGGTGATCCTCCTGTCGGCGCGCGCCGGCGAGGAAGCTGCCATCGCAGGCCTCGATACCGGAGCGGACGACTATCTGGTCAAGCCGTTCTCGGCGCGCGAGCTATTGGCGCGCGTGCGCACCCATGTCCAGCTAGCTCGAACGCGGCGCGCCTGGATCGCCGAGCTGGAGGCCAAGAACCAAGAACTGGAAGCCTTCGCCTACTCGGCTTCCCACGACCTGCGCGCACCTCTGCGCGTGATCGACGGGTTCTCGCAAGCACTGCTCGAAGATCTCGCCGGAAAGCTCGACGAACAGGCGCAGAGCCATCTCCGCCGCGTCCGCACCGCAGCAAACCGGATGTCGACCTTGATCGAGGATCTGCTGCGGCTAGCCAGGGTCACACGTGGGGAGCTTCGAAACGTGCCGGTGAACCTGAGCGCACTCGCCCAAGACATCGCCGCACAACTCCAAGAGCGCGATCCGACGCGAGTGGTGGATGTACAGATCACCGAGAAGCTCGTGGCGAATGGCGACCCCGGCCTGCTACGCACAGTGCTGGAGAATCTGCTCGGCAACGCCTGGAAGTACAGCTCGCGGCGAGACCGCGCCCTGATCGAGATGGGTGTCTCCGAGCGCGATGGCAAGCGCGCGTACTTCGTGCGCGACAACGGCGTCGGCTTCGATCCCGCGCACGGCGACAAGCTGTTCCGTCCGTTTCAGCGCCTCCACGGGGACAAAGACTTCGAGGGGACCGGCATCGGTCTCGCGACGGTGGATCGGATCATCACCCGGCATCGTGGCCGCGTCTGGGCTGAAGGCGAACGCGACCGCGGTGCGACGGTGTATTTCCAGCTGTAGGTGGTCATGACGACTCCTTTGCGCGTGCTGCTGGTCGATGACTCCGAGGATGACGCGGACATCGTGCTACGCGAGATCCGCCGCGGCTACCAACCCACGTTCGACCGCGTGTGGACCGCCGACGCGCTGTGCGCGGCGCTGACCAGTCCCTGGGACATCGTCATCTCGGACTGGTCGATGCCGAACTTCAGCGGACTCGACGCGTTTCGTCTCGTTCGCGAAGCAGGGCATGACCTGCCGTTCATCCTGGTATCGGGCACGATCGATGAAGAGCTCGCGGTCAACGCGCTCAAGGCCGGCGTGCACGACTTCATGTCGAAGGGGCGCTATGCGCGCCTCTTGCCGTCCATCGCGCGCGAGCTGCGAGAGGCGGAGAGCCGGCGAAGGCAACGCTCGGCCGACGACGAGGTCGCGCGACAGCGCGAGTTGGTCGCACGCAGCGAGGAGCGCTATCGCTCCATGTTCCAGAACAGTCCGCAGCCGATGTGGATGTACGATCGTGACACGCTGCGCTTCGTCGCGGTCAACGAGGCCGCGGTTCGACACTACGGATATTCCAGCGACGAGTTCGCGGCGATGACGATCGCCGACATCCATCCCACGGAAGACGAAGCCTCGCTTCGAGAAACCGTCCGGATGTCGCGGGGCTTGACCGCCCCCAATTCGTGGCGTCAGCGCAAGAAGGATGGAACGTGGACCGCCGTCGAGGTCAGCGCCAATGACTTCGTCGTGGACGATCGAAAGGTTCGGCTCGTCCTGGCCAACGATGTCACCGAGCGTGAACGAGCCCGGGACGAGCTAAGGAAGACCGAGGAACAGCTCCGTCACGCTCAGAAGATGGACGCGATCGGGCAGCTCGCCGGCGGGGTTGCCCACGACTTCAACAACGTGCTCACCGTCATTCAGACCCTCGCGAGCTTCCTCGAAGCGGGCCTCGCGCCTGGGATCCACCGCGACGATGCGATCGAGATCCGGCACGCGGCCGAGCGCGGCAGCGCGATCACGCGCCAGCTTCTCACCCTCAGTCGACACAGCATCGTCGCCCCTCGCTCGCTCCAGCTCGACGAGGTCGTTACCACGTTCACGCCGATGCTGCGGCGACTCGTGGGCGAGCGGGTGAAACTCGTGATTCGCAACGCAGAGCTTCCCTCGGTGATCGCGGACCGCGGCCAGCTCGAGCAAGTGCTGATGAACCTCGCAGTCAACGCGCGCGACGCGATGCCCGAGGGCGGCCGACTAACGATCGAGACGAAGGTTCTCGAGCTCGACCCAGAAGCAGCTGCCGCACGCGCACTTCGCACGGGGCACCACGTGATCCTCGAGGTCACGGACACCGGCAAGGGAATGACCGAAGAGACGAAGCGTCGGATCTTCGATCCGTTCTTCACGACGAAGGAATCCGGTAAGGGCACCGGACTCGGCCTTTCGATCGTTCACGGCATCGTGACGCAGGCCGGCGGAACGATCTCGGTTTACAGCGAGCTCGGCCACGGCACGACGTTTCGAGTCCACCTCCCCGTCGCCGAGGGCGTCACGCCGGCGACGACGCAGAAGATCATTGCCGCACCGCTGACGCTGCCACCTCTGATCATTCTCGTCGTCGATGACCAGCGAGAGGTCAGAACTGTCACGGCGCGCATTCTTCAGGAAGCTGGCTGTCGCGTGCTCGAAGCCGCAACCGCAGAGGAGGCGCGGCAGGTGTGCGTGAGCCACGATGGCGCGATCGACGTGGTCGTGCTCGATGTCGTGCTCTCGGATGGTCGCGGCGACCTGTTGATCAAAGAGCTCCAGGGACTCCGGCCCACGATTGCCACGGTCCTCATGTCCGGCTATCCGGCAGGCGCGTTGACCCCCAGCGGGGGAGTGCCCCGCGACCTGCTAGCGAAGCCCTTCAGCCCATCCGAGCTCCGCGCCGCCGTCGCGCGCGCGCTCGGCATCGGACATTCCCCGGAGACGGCGCCGATCCCGCGAGTCTCGCCGTCGTCCACCGAACGACGTTGCGTGCTCCTCGCCGACGACGACCCCGCACTGCGGCGAGTCCTCGTGAAGCTCCTGGCCAAGGCCGACTTCGACGTCGTCGACGTGGATAGCGGGCGCAAGGCGATCATGGCGCTCGAAGCCCGCCCGTTCGACGTCATCTTGTCCGACGTGCAGATGCCGGAAGGTGGTGGTGTGGACTTGTTGGCGGCGGTCCGTCGCATCGATCTCGACGTGCCGGTGATCCTGATGACGGGCACACCCGATATCCACGCCGCCGCCGCGGCCGTCGAATACGGTGCGTTTCGCTTTCTCACGAAGCCGCTCGACAGTGACGGACTCGGCAAGCTCCTTCACCACGCTGCCCGTGCACACGCACTTGCTCGGTTGCGCCGCGAAGCCGTGGCGATCGGAGGGACGAAAGCCGGCGCCGCCGACCGAGCCGGTCTCGAGGTCCGATTCGCGCAAGCAATCGATCGGTTGTGGATGGCCTACCAGCCGATCTTCGATGCACGAACCGGTGCCTTGTTCGGGGTCGAGGCGCTGCTGCGCTCCAACGAGCCGTCGATGCCCGGGCCGCACCACGTCCTCGAAGCAGCTGCCCAGCTGGACCAGCTCGCCGTGGTCGGCCGCCGTGTCCGTGCGCTGTCCGCGAACGCACTCGCCGTCCGACCCGAGGATGTCGTGCTGTTCGTCAATTTGCACCCCGAAGATCTCGTCGATGTCGATCTGATCGACGGCGATGCACCGCTCACGAAGCTCGCTCCGCGCGTGATCCTGGAGGTTACCGAGCGGGCGTCGCTGACCCCTTCGCCCGAGCTTTCGGAGCGCCTCGCGCTGCTCCGCAAGCTCGGCTTCCGCGTCGCGGTCGACGATATCGGTGCGGGCTACAGCGGCCTGACGAGCTTCACGGACCTCATGCCCGAGATCGTGAAGATCGACATGTCGCTGGTGCGCGACGTTCATTCGAGTGCTCTCAAGCAAAGGACGATCGCCGCCTTGTGCAAGCTCTGCCACGAGGTGAGCTGCAGAGTCGTGGGCGAAGGGGTCGAGACCATCGAGGAACGCGACTGCCTCGTCGCGCTCGGCTGCGATTTCTTGCAGGGCTACTTGCTCGGCCGCCCCGGTCGAGAATGGCCGATCGGAAACTGAGCGGCGCAGCGCGGCTGGACGCGTTTGTAGATTCGATCACCAAGCGCCCGCTCGCGCGGCCCGCCTCTTGACGCGCTCTTCGAGAGCATGCAACAGGTGGTGTCGTGCCAGGTGCAATTCGCCTGCAAGAGCGACAGCGCGCGTCGACCGCGCGGCGTGCGCTCGCGGCAGTTGCCGGCACGGGATGACCCGACTTCAGCCGCTCCTGCTGTCGCCAGGAGTCGATCGGTTTGCGCGTCCCAGCAGATCTTTCTTGATTGTACGCGCCGCATCGATAGGTTGTGGCAGCCGCCGGAGGCACCACGATGACGAAATGGCTCAGTCTGCTCCCCATCCTCGCCGCCGCGGGTTGCGCGTCGGCTCCTGACCCGCAGCCGGTCCTGACCAACCACGTGCGATCCGCGGTTCGCACGGGCGAGGCCGTCGCGGTGGGACAGCTTCCGCCCGACCAGACCCTGCACGTCGACATCGTGCTGCCGCTGCGAAACGAGGACGAGCTGCGGAGCTCGATCCCGGAGCTCAACGATCGGTCGAGCCCGAGCTATCACGTGTTCTTCACGCCGGACGAGCTCGCGCTCCGGTTCGGTCCGTCGCAGGACAGCTGGGACCAGCTGGTCGCGTTCGCGCAGGACCACAACCTCCAGGTGACGGGCGGATCGCGCGCCGCGCGCGATCTTCGCGTCGTCGGCGCGGTCGAGGACATCGAGCAGGCGTTCCACGTGACCCTGCGCACCTACCAGGACGCGACCGACGATCGCGCGTTCTACGCTCCCGACCGCGAGCCGACGATCGCGCTGCCGTTTCCGGTCCTGCACATCTCCGGCCTCGACAACTACTCGATCCCGACGCCTCGCATGGAGCGGCGGATGCACACCTCCGAGCCACAGGCGACCACGGGCTCCGGCCCATCGGCGTCGTACCTCGGCTCGGACATGCGCGCGGCGTACTACGGCGGGACCGCGCTCACCGGCGCCGGCCAGAACGTCGCGTTGCTCGAGTACTACGGAACCGATCTGGCCGACCTCAGCAGCTACTACCACAACGTCGGTCAGACCGAGCCGTTCACCCCCAAGCTCGTCTCCACCGACGGAACGAGCACGAGCTGCGTCGCGCCCAGCTGCGACGACACCGAGCAGACGCTGGACATGACCCAGGCGATGGGCATGGCCCCCGGCATGAACATGCTCTACGTGTATGTCGGGTCGACCGACACCGCGATCATCAGCGCGATGACGGCGACGACCGACGCGCCGCTCTCGAAACAGATCTCGTGCTCGTGGGGCTGGACTCCGGCCGATCCGAGCGCGCTCGACGGCTACTGGGAGACGATGGCGGCGCAAGGTCAGAACTTCTTCGCCGCGTCGGGTGACGCCAGCACGTGGTCTTCGCGCAACGAGGCGTGGCCGGCAGACGCCGCGTACGTCGTCTCGGTCGGCGGCACGGATCTCACGACGACGGGCGCCGGCGGCGCGTGGGCATCGGAGACCGCGTGGTCGGACTCCGGTGGCGGGATCACGCCCGACAGCATCGCGATCCCGTCGTGGCAGACCGCCGCGGCCGGTACCTGCAACAGCGCCGGCCTCGGCTGCTCCAAGACGCTGCGCAACGGCCCGGATGTCTCGGCCAACGCGAACTTCACGTTCTACGTGTGCGCCGATCAGACGACGTGCACGGCCAACGAGTACGGCGGCACGAGCTTCGCGGCGCCGATGTGGGCCGGTTACCTCGCGCTCGCCAACCAGCAAGCGGCCGCCAACGGCGACTCGATCGGCTTCCTCGATCCGATCCTGTATCCGGCGGCAGCGGGTTCGAGCTACGGCACGCTGTTCCACGACATCACGAGCGGCACCAGCGGCAGCTACAAGGCGGGGACCGGTTACGACCTGGTCACCGGCTGGGGCAGCCCGAACACGACCGGCCTCATCAACCTCCTCGCCGGATCGACGCAGACCCAGCCGAGCTTCAGCCTGTCGTCGTCGCCGAGCAGCGTCGCGATCACGCAGGGCGGCGCGGCCGGAACGAGCACGATCGCCGTGACCGGCGCCGGCGGGTTCTCCGGCGCGGTGACGCTGTCGGCTTCCGGCTTGCCGAGCGGTGTCACCGCGTCGTTCGGGACCAACCCGACCACCGGATCGAGCGTGCTGAGCCTGAGCGCGAGCGCCACGGCCACGACCGGAACCGCTACCGTCACGATCACCGGGACGTCGGGCTCGCTGTCCGCGACCACCACGATCTCGCTCGTGGTGACCGCCGCGGCCACGCCGAGCTTCAGCGCGAGCGCTTCGCCGTCCACCGTGTCGGTGACGCAAGGCGCGGCCGGGACCAGCACGATCACGATCGCCTCGCAGAATGGCTTCGCCAGCGCCGTCACGCTGTCGGCGACCGGTCTGCCGAGCGGCGTGACCGCGTCGTTCAGCGCGAACCCGGTGACGCCGGCCGCCAACGGCAGCACGACGAGCACGTTGACGCTGACCGCGAGCTCCGCGGCCGCGACCGGAACGACGACGGTCACGATCACCGGGACATCGGGAACGCAGACGCACGCCACGACGATCGCGCTGACCGTCAATCCGTCGTCGACCGGGTCCGCGACATTCACGATGTCGCTGTCGCCAGCGTCGTTCACCGTGGCTGATGGCGGCAGCGTCAGCACGACGCTCACGCTCACCAGCGTCGGTGGATTCAACTCCGCCGTCACGCTCGGGGTCAGCTCGTTCCCGAGCGGTGTTTCGGCGACCGCCTCCGCGGACCCGGTCACGGTACCGGCCAACGGCACCGCGAAGGTGACCCTCAAGTGGAGCGCGACGAGGAGGGCGCCTCGCGGCACCAGTACCGTCGAGCTGATCGGAACGTCGGGATCCACGCAAGTGTCGATCCCGGTCACCATCACCGTGGCGCGGTAGCGCATGGATCGGTAACGGCTCGGACGTACGGCTCGGCGATCTCGATCAGTTCGACAGATCCTGCGCGGCCGTGTTGTTCAGCACCGCGGTCACGAAGCTCGGGTTGTGCAGGCCCTTGCTCTGGTCGCCCTGGATGAGGAAGTAGTTCCAGCCGGCCTTGGTGAAGTTGCCGGTGAAGCCGTACAGCGCGACCGGCGTGGGCGACGTGTTGTCCTTGAGCGAGCCGAGCTGCACCGAGAACGTCGTGGTCGACACCGGCGGCAGCGCCGCACCTGCCGCGCTGTAGTACACGATGCTGATCGGATTCGCGAACGTGAGGACGAGCGCGATCTGACCGCGGATATCATCGTCGGCGAACGTCGCGGACACGATCGGGTTCGTCGTCGTGTTGATCGCGAAGTTCTTGGACGACAGGCCGAAGTCGGGATCGCCATCGGTCTCGTCGAACGCGGTCACGTTGATCGTGCCTCCGACCGTCGCCGCACGCGCGATGACCGCCGCGCTCACCTTGGCGCGCAGCGCGGCCATCTGAGATTCGACCGAGCCCTGGATGCCGAGGCCGTCGACGGTCGAGCCGTGGCAGTTCGCGCACAGCGTCTGCTGGTTGTCGTCGGTGATGCGGAACAGGTGCTCGCTGTGCGCCGGGCTGCCGTGCGACAGGTACGTCGCCGGTTGCAGCTTCATGTGGCAGCCCACGCAGGTGTCTTGAATCGCCGCGTGCTTGGACATCATCGGCATGTTGGCGCCCATGAAGTACGCGTTGTGGCCGGCGAACACGTCACCCTGGTCGGCGAGGTGCGGCGCACTGTAGCCGGTCGGAGCGACGCCGCCGCTCGCGGCATCCTCGTGCAGGAACGTCGCGGTCGAGCTCGTCGAGATCGTGCCATTGCGGCTGTTGTGGCAGCTGATGCACGTGGCGCCTTCACCCATGCCGGTCACGGCGAACCCGGCCGGCGTCATCGCGATCGAGTCATACACGCGCAGCTGGTTGGGGTTGGTGCCGTCATGCGGATCGTGGCACGCCGTGCAGGTCACCGGCTCGGCGTTCGCCGACGTGACGAGCGCGAGCGTGGCGGCGGTCGGCAGCAGCGACTGCGGATCGCACGTCGCGAGCGGCGAGCACGTGAGCGTCACGATCGGCGCCGGCTGGCCGTTGCTCTGGTGGTTCAACAGATCCGCGTACAGCGTGTAGCCCTGCGCGGTGTGGCAGCGGCCGCAGTTCGAGTTCATCGTGGTCGCGCTCGCGCCGAGGATGTTGGCGGCGACGCGGTTGGAGTGCGCCATCGGGACCCCGCTCTCCGCGCCGATCTCCGTCGACGGCGTCGACCATTCCGAGTAGGTGTGGTGCGCGCCCGCCCCGTGGCAGGTCGCACAGGTCTCGGCGCTGTACGAGATGCGCGGCGACTGGAACGGCGCGCTGTTGTGGTTGGCGTCCCAGGTCTTCATGTGGGCATCCGCCATCTGGGTCGGCACGGCGCCGCCTTGCGGGCCGTGGCAGTTCTCGCACTGGATGTTCGCGAGCTGCGCGACCTGCGGCGTGCTCTGGACCATGTTCGTCCAGTTCGCCGAATCGAGGCTCGCCGGGAACGTCCAGCTCGCGGTCGCGGCGACCTCGTCGAAGCCGCCGCTGTTGACGCCGGGGTCGTAGCCGACGGTGTGGCAGCCGATGCAGGCCGACGAGTAGTACGGGCTCAGGTCGCCGTCGATCCCGCGCGTGAACATCGTCGAGTGGCCGGTGGTCAGCCACGGCGAGAACTCGTCCGGGATGTTGGGCAGCGATAGGTTCTGGTGGCACAGCGTGCACGTCCCATCGACGGTGACGTCATCGCCGCTGCCGCCCGTGATCATGCCGCGCCACGTGCCGGTGTAGATCGTCATCGTGTTGCCGCTCTCGCTCACCGTGTATTCGCCAGCTTTGTCGAGCACGAACGACGGCGTGCGCGACGTCGGATCGTCGAACGCGGCGGTCGAGCCGGTGGGCGCGGTCAACGTCCACGCGTTCGTGCCGTCGTGGCCGCTGTTGACGTAGAGGCGCTGGTTGATGGGCACGTTCGGCACCCCGGTCGCGATGCTGGCGGCGTTGAGCGTGAGCGACGCGCTCGCCGACTGGCCGCGACCGTCGTTGACGGTGACCGTCGCGGTGACCTGGCCGCGCGTGTCGGTGATGATCGGGACGATCCCGAACCGATCCTGCAGCACGTAGCCCGAGATGTTCATGCCCGGGTTGGCCGGATCGACGCGCGGCGCGAACGCCTGCGTCATCGTCGGCATCACGATCGAGCCGCTCGACCCGGTGCCGGTCACCTGGCCGATCACGGGGTCGGTCGTGTTCGACCACGTGTACGCCACGGAGTCGCCGTTCGGATCGGTGGCGCTCGCGGTCAGCGGCACGGTGGCGCCGAAGCCGAAGTCATCGCCGGTCGCGGCCAGGGCGACGCTCGGCTTGCCGCTCGCCGACTCGTTCATCGTGACCGCGATCTGGATCGTCTCGCCGATCCCGACGCCGGACTGGACGAGCCCGGGCGACGTGTAGTCATCCTTCGCGAACACGAGCGCGACCGGCCCTGCGGTCACCGTGACCGAGAACTTGCCGGTCGCATCCGTCGTCGCGGTCGCGAGCGTGTTGCCACCCTCGTCCTCGGCGGTGACATCGACCCCGGCGAGGGCATCCATCTTGACGCCGTCGGTGACGGTGCCGTCGATCGTACCGGTGGTCGCAGCGCCGGACCCGGCGCTGCCCGTGTTGCCCTGCGGACCCTGCGGGCCGGTCGGACCGGTGCTGCCTTTACACGCGACCAACAATCCGCAGAAGACAACGAGGGATGTACGCGCGGTCATCATGCCCGGGCGTGTCTGCAAGATCAGTGCGCTACCGATCCCCGAGATTTCGCGCAGGCGTTGCGCAATGAAGCCTTCGAGCGAAAATTCATTCGCGTTCGAGCACGTGCGGCGGTCTGTCGCGAGAGACAAACTCGGTCATCCACGATAACGAGGACATGGCGGGTGGCGGCACCTCGGCGACGATCGTCGATGCGCCGAGGCGGGCGCAAAAACGCGAAATAATCGCGCTGACGGCCGGGATGGGCACCGTGTACTCGGCGTACGACCTGCGGCTCGATCGCAAGGTGGCGTCAACAAGCTCAGGTACGGTCTCGTGCGGTCTCGGGCACGTTCCACCAACCACCGCCGAGCGCCGCGTAGAGCGCGACCGTATCCTGGAGGCGTTGGGCGACGGCTTCGATGTATCCGAGCCGCGCTTGCAGGAATTGCTCGTTCGCGATGATCACCTGCAGGTAGTTGGCGATCCCGGCGCGATAGTTCGCCTCGATCAAGTCGAGAGCTTGCCTGGCACTGTCGACGGCCTCTTTCTGCGCGCGCAGGGCATCCGCGTCGTGAACGAGCGCGCGGAGCGTATCGGCAACCTGCGCGAAGGCCGCCAGCACGGTCTGGCGATAGCTCGCGAGTGCCTGATCGCGCGCATCGATCGCCGCTCGGCGTTGGTAGTAGAGCGCGCCACCATGAAATACGGGCGCCGTGAGCCCGGTGGCCACCCCGCCGAACACGCCGTTGCTCGCGAACAGCGATCCGAGCGCCGTGTTGTTCGCGCCGAGACTTCCCGACAGCGACAGGTTGGGCAGCATCGCGGCGGTGGCAACGCCGATCTGCGCGTTCGCGGTATGCAGGTTGGCTTCTGCGACGAGCACGTCGGGTCGCTGGCGCACGAGCTCCGCAGGCAGGCTCACGGGCACGTTCTCCGGCAGCGTCAATGCTTCCAGCGCGATCGCCGGGGGTTGCTCGCTGGGCGGCTTGCCGATCAGCGTCGCGATCAGATGGTCGGCCTGATCGCGCTTCTGCTCGAGCGCAGGGATCGTTGCTTCGGTCGCCGCGATCTGACTCTCGATCGCGAGCACGTTCGCGTACGGAATCGTGCCGCCGGTGGCCTGTGCTTGCGTGATGCGCAGCTGCTCGCGCTCGAGCACGATCGTTTGCTGCGTCGTCTCGATCTCCGCCACGTACGCACCGCGCGCGATCGCGGCGTCGATCACGTTTGCGGCGAGCATGACCTTCAGGCCGACCAGCGTGTAGCGCGTGGCATCGACTTGCGCGCCCAGTGCTTCGACTTGTCGCCGCTGTCCGCCCCAGATGTCGAGCGTGTAGCTGATCGTCCCGGAGAGCGTGTACAGCCCGAACGTCGTCGCCGGTGCGTTCTGCCCGAACTGGATCGGTGTCGCGCGCTGATAGCTCGCACCGGCGTGCGCGTCGAGCTCGGGGAAGAACACGGCGTAGCCGGCGCGCAGACTGTCCTGGCTGCGCTGCACGTTCGCGCGCGCGGCAGCGAGGTCCTGATTCCCGGCGTAGCATTCCGCGATCAGTGCATCGACCTCGGGCGAGTCGAATAGCTTCCACCAGTCCGCTGCGACCTTCGCGCCGATCGTGAACGTCTGGGCGTGGCCGTCGGCTTCGGTGGTCTTCGCGGGTGTCGCCGTCAACGTCCGCGCGCTCGGCGCGGCCGGCGGCGCGAAGTCCGGCCCGACGCGACAGGCTGCGACGGCAACCACGATCGCGACCGACGCGGTCACGGTTTCGCTCCGATGTAGACATCGACGAGCTGACCCGGAAACACGCTCACGCCCGCCGGCGGCCGGAACCGGAACACCACGGGCAGGACGCGAAGATCCACCTTCTCCAGGCGCTGGTTCGAGAGCTCGATCTTGGGCGACACGTACGGCTGGACGCGCACGAACTCGAGCGGCACTTTGGCGGTCGAGCCCCGGATCGACATCTCGGCCACGATCCGTTCGGGCGGCGGCAAGCGCGCGATCAAGATCTCGTCGATGTAGCAACGGACGGCGAGATACTCGTTCGTCCCGCTCATCACGATGATCGGGCCCATCCCCTGGGTGTACGTGTCGTACGTGCCTTGTGGCGACACGTAGCTTCCGACGGCGGTGTTGACCGACATGACGACGCCGTCGGCGGGTGCCCGAATCGTGTACTTCGCGAGCAGTGCGGTCGACGCCGCTGCGGCTCGGACGAGTGCCTCGTGCTGCTTCTCCTGGTTCTTGACGTCGTAGGTCCAGGCGCCGGCGCGCGTGAGGTCGTATTGCCGCGTGACGACGTCGAGGTTGGCTTGCGCGACATGCTCGGCGTTGATCGCGTTGTCGAGCGCGTCGCGACTCACGGATTCGGGTGCGAGATCGAACGATCGGCGCTGCTTGTCGAGCTGGTCGCGAGCGGTCTTGAGCTGCGCGGTCGCGAGATCGAGTTGCGCCTTCGCGACCGCGAGATTCTCGCGCCGCGGCTGAGCCTGCAGCTCGTCGACGATCGCCGCGGCCGCATCGGCCTGCGCGCGTTGCTGGTCGACCACCGCGCGTTGAACCGAGTCATCGAGCACGGCGAGCACCGTGCCGGCAGCGACGCGTTGGCCTTCTCCGACCTCGACGTGCGTGACCGTTCCCGCGACCTCCGGGTAGATGTTGGTGTTCTCGCCGTGCGCCTGGAAGCTCTCGACGATCCCGTTGGCGTAGATCCCGTTCGCGTACGGGTTGTGCGCCGGATCGAACGCGGGTGGCAGCGGCTTGCTCGGCACGGCATAGACGTATGCGCTCACGCCGGCTCCGAGTGCTCCGAGGATGACGAGCGCGAAGATGATCTTGTTACGCATGATGTCCTCCGTCGTCGAGGAGCCGGCCATCCTCCATGTGGAGAATGCGGTCGGCGAAGCTGTAGATGCGATCGTCGTGAGTCACGACGACGATGCACGTGTGGTCGTCGAGGACCTGCGTCTTGACGAACTCGACGATCTTGCGGCCGGTATCGCCATCGAGCGATGCGGTCGGCTCGTCGAGGATCAAGAGCTCCGGCTTCGCCGCGATCGCGCGCGCGATCGCGACGCGCTGTTGCTCGCCGCCAGACAACCGCGTCGGAGGCAAACCGGCGCGCTTGGCCAAACCCACCACGTCGAGATAGATGTCGGCTGTCCTCATCGCCTCGTTCCAGGCGACGCGCTTGAGGACCAGCGGGACGGCCACGTTCTCGCGCGTCGAGAGCGTGGGGAACAGGTGGTAGTCCTGAAATACGAAGCCGATCTTCCCGAGTCGAAGCGCCGCGATCTGCCTCTCGCGCAGACCCCACACGTCCGTGCCATCGATGGCGACGGTGCCGGAGTTCGGTCGCAGGATGCCGGAGATGATGCTGAGCAGCGTCGTCTTGCCGCTGCCCGACGGGCCGACGATGTACAGCATCTCGTGAAAACGCGCGGCGAACGTCGCGTCGCGTACCGCGTAGGTGCGCGTGTCGCCCTCGCCGAACCAGCGGGTGAGACCACGTGCGTCGATTGCCGTGTTCACCATCGTCAACCTCGAAAGATGTCGTAGGGATCGATGCGCAGGACCTTGCGCACGGCGATGTAGCCGCTGAACGCCGCGATCACGAGCACCATCACGAGTGCGAGACCGAGGTTCTGATACGTGATGATCGACGCGTAGTCGGGCATCCGCAGCTTCGCGAGCGCGACCATCCCCGAGCACAGCCCGATTCCCAGACCGTAGCCGACGAGACCGGTGACGATCGCCTGGAAGAAGATCATCGCGACGAGCTCGTGGCTCTTCGCGCCGATCGCCTTGAGGGCGCCGAACTTCTCGAGGTTCTCGAGCACGAACGTGTAAAACGTCTGGCCGGAGATCGACAACCCGACGAGGAATGCGATCGCGGTCATCATCAGGATGTTCATGCCCATCCCGGTACGGAACGTGTACCAGTGCGTGATCCGATCGACGAAGCCGTCGTCCGTCACGACGTCGTAGCCGAGCTTGGCGACTTCCTCGCGAATGTGCGGGATCGCCGCGGCGTCGCGTGGCTCGACGAGCACGAACGACATCGTGTAGCGCATCGACGGGATGTACTGCGCGGCCCGGCTGAACGTCGTGTACAGCGTCGGCATGCCGAACAGACCGCTCGCCGGCACGGTCGCGATGCCGACGATCACGCCGCGGTGGTCGTTGAGCTCGAACTCGGTGCCGATCGCGGGGTTCTGGAGCTTGGGAAACTCGGCATCCTGGACGGCGATGAAGCCGTTCTCGGCGTAGATGTCCTCGATGTTGCCCGCGACCAGCCGCGGCCGACCGAGCAGGCTCGTATCGTCGAGCCCGAGCACCGTCACGGGCTGATAAGTGCCGTCGCGCAAGCGCAACAGCGCGCCGCCGGAGTACAGCGGAACGGCGTAACGCACGCCATCGATGCTGCGGACCGAGTCGAGCACGTAGTCGGGCAGCGGGATCGCGCTGGCCACGTTCGTGACCGATCGGTCCATGACCCACATCTTCGCCCCCGTGTTGGTCACGGTCGACGATGCCTTCTTCATCATTCCCGAGAACAACGACGTGACCTGCACCATCAAGAAGACGGAGAACGTGATGCCCATGAGCGTCGCGATGAACTTGCCCCGGTCATTCACGAGCAGGCGGTAGGCGATCTTGAGAATCCCGATCACGTCGTGACGCCAACACTGCAGCCGACATGCCGGGGCAGCTCCGCGTGTCGCGACCGCTCGGCTGCGAGCTTTGCGCGACGAACCAGGCGCCGTGCACGTGTTGCGCGGTTATGGCTTCGCCGTCGCGAGCTCGCGACGATCATCGCCGCGAGCTTCGGCGAGCGTGTCGTGACGCCTCTCCTGGGTCGTGCCCGACGAGCTCGATAGCTTGGTCGCGCCGTGAGGGTCGCTGGACGCGACCGACTCGGACTGCGAGCGGTCCGCCGCCTGGTCGGCGATCGCGTGATGACTGCCCAGGTTACCGCTCGCCAGCGTATCGTCCCTGCCGGCGGCGTGGTCGTCGGCCGAACGCTCCGGTGCCGGCCGCTCGAACAACCGCCCGACCCGCGCCGGTAGCGCGAGCGATAGCCACGAGAGCGCTTCGTTCGACAGCAGCTCGGCGAGGACGTGACAGACGCTCGCCAGCAGCTCGTGCGCGCGCGCCGCGCGGTTGTCGGCCAGCGCGAGCAGCCGCTCCTCGACCGGAATGGCAGCCCCCGCGGCGTCGAGCAAGTCCCGGCGAAGCGTCGGCGGCAGCTCGGCGGCAACCTCGTCACACCGTCCTCGCGGCAAGTAGCTGCCGAGGCTCGAAAGCACGACACGCGTCGCAGCCTCGGCGCGACCGATCGGGATTCCGGCATGGTCCGCAACGCGAGCGATGAAGTCTTCGGCTGTCATCGCTGATCGATTCCTGCATCGCGCGTGCCGTGAGCCGCTGCAGCATGCGCGAACGACCGGACGAGCACCACGACCGACCGAGCTCGGACGATGTAGGACGCGTGCGCGAGCGGCGTAGCGGCAACGACGTCGATGTCGTCGGGACTCGCGGCCGCGGTGTCGATCGCGAGGCGCCATGGACGAGCGTCGACGTCCTGGATCACGAATGCGAGGTCGTCGGACCCGCCGTTGGCGAGGACGTACAGGTCGTCGTCGCCTTGCGACGCACCGTCGAGGCACAGCGCGAGCTCGTGCCGCGCCAGAACCTGCTGCGCGCCAGCGATCGATGGCGCTTGCGGAACGCGATCATCTGCTTCACGAAGCGGAAGAACGAGCGATGGCGCTCGAGCCCGGACCAATCGAGCCAGCTGGTCGCGTTGTCCTGGTTGTACGGGTTGTTGTTACCGCGTTGCGAGCTCAAGAATTCGTCGCCGGCGCGCAGCATCGGCGTGCCGTTCGAGAGCAGGAGCAGCGCGATCAGGTTCCTGGCCTGCCGTTCGCGCAGGGCGAGGACGTCATCGGGGACGTTGTCGTCGCCTTCCCATCCGCAATTCGTGCTGAAGCTCTCGACCGGGCCATCCGCTCCGCCCTGCCCGTTCGCGTCGTTTCGTTTGTACCGGTAGGCGAGCACGTCGTAGAGCGTGAAACCGTCGTGGCAGGCGACGTAGTTGACGCTCTGGTACGCGTGATACGCGTCGATCACGTCATCGGGGAACAGGTCATCGCTGCCGTACAGACGCTGCATGAGCGCGCCGACCATCCCGTCGTCGCCGCGCACGAACCGGCGCAGGTCGTCGCGAAACCGGCTGTTCCACTGGAGCCACGTCGTTCCCGGGAATGCGCGCCCGAGCTCGTAGGCCCCCGCCGCGTCCCACGGCTCGGCGATCATGCGCACGCGATCGAACCCCGGATCCGACGAGATATCGCCGAAGATCGGCGGATCGTCGAAGCTCAAGCCGCCGTCGCTGCTGCGCGTGAAGATCGACGCGAGATCGAAACGGAAGCCGTCGATGCCCATCTCGCGCACCCAGTAGCGCATGCTGTCGACGATCATCGCGCGAACGTGGCGGTTGTTCGCGTTCAGGCTGTTGCCGCAACCGGAGTAGTCGGCGTAGTCGCCCGGCGATTCGCCGCGCGTGAGGTAGTACGTGCTGTTGTCGAGCCCCTTGAAGCTGTAGATCGGCCCGTCGACGCCACCCTCCGCGGTGTGGTTGTAGACCGCGTCGACGATGACCTCGATCCCCGCGGCATGGAGCGCATCGATCATCTCGCGCAGCTCGCGCACCGGGTCGCCTGCTGCATAGCCCGCGTGGGGTGCGAACAAGCTCATCGGCATGTAGCCCCAATAGTTGCCGGACTGCGGATCGAACTGGAACACGGGCATCAGCTCCACGACGGTGACGCCGAGCTCGCGCAGATACGGGATCTTCTCGATCACCCCCGCGAATTTCCCGCGCGCCTGTTCGGGAACGCCCGAGGTCGGGTCGCGCGTGAACCCGCGGACGTGGAGCTCGTAGACGATCGCGTCGGCCTCGTGGCGCGGGGTCCGCACGTCGCACCGGTCGTACGGGCGCGGGATCTCCAGCACGCCGACCGGAGCGCGACCCATGTTCGGGATCCCGTCGAGCGCCGCCCCGCGGTCGAAGCTCGGTGGGAAATAGATGCTGCGGGCGTAGGGATCGAGCAGCAGCTTCTCGGGGTGGAACGCGTGGGCCTCGAATGGCCCGACCGGCTCGGGGCCGTCGACGACGTAGCCGTAGTAGCGCGCGGCTCGCACGACCGATGCGGGAATGCGGCAGTGCCAGATGCGCCCGGACTTGTTGACGAGCGGGTCGAGCGAGCACTCGTGCATCGCGTGCTCGAGATCGAGCCCGAAGATCAGCAGCCGGACGCTGGTCGCGTGCTTGGAGTAGATCGCGAAGTTGTAGGCATCGTCGTCGGCGCTCCACGAGACGCCGAGTGGATACGGCAGCCCCTCGGTCGATTCCCAGCTCATCGCTCGACCTGGAACAGCCGCTCGCGGAGCAGCGGCCATTGCTCGGACGCGCGCACGGGATCGATCCGATACAGATCGGCAAACGCGACGAGCTCGCAGTGGAGCGGCTCGGCGACGAGCTCCGAGATCGCACGTACGAGCTCGCCGAGGTCACCCTGTACGCAGGCCCGATCGCCTTCGATCGCGAGCATGCCGATGAGCTTGTGCGAGTCCATGACGCCCTTGCTAGGTCGAACACGCGGCGCGAGCCGATGCGAGCGCATCGAGCTGGTCCGCCATCGCCACCGTGGTGTCGGTGTTCGCGACACCCGCGAGCTCCTCGTCGTCGAGCGCTTGCAGCTTGACGATGCCTGCGGTCACCGCTTGCAGCGACGAGATCGCGAGCTCGAGGCGCGCGCGAACGCGATCTCGAAACACCGCCAGGTCATCGAGCATGGCCACGTGGCGTTCGCACTCCTCGGCGGCCGTGCGAAGCGTCTGCGCGGCGACCAGGTCGGTCGAGGACGCGGCAGAGTCCCGGAGCCGATTCGCGTCGGCGACGAGCGCGGCGCGATCGTGATTCGCCAGGTAGCGGGTCGCCGGGTTCGCGATGCGCGCGATCCGGCCGCAGTCGACCACGTTGTCGCGACTGCGGTCGAGTAGCCGCGCGCCCAACCCCGACGAGTCACGACGCGCAGCGAGGACCGTAGCGAGCTCGGCGTGCGAGGCGAGCAGTCTGCGATACGCCGACTCGAGCGCACGATCCTCGACCTCGTTCGGATCGATGGCATGCGACCCGCGCCATCGCGACCGGATCGAGCCAACGCCGACCAGACCCGCGATGACGGCACCGAGGCTCCAGTACGAGAGCAGCGGCGCGGCGAGCGCGAAGCACGCGACGCCGAACATCGCCACCAGGCCGAGGCCGCCGACGATCGCCGGCGGGATCCGGTCGACGAGCCTGGGCCCGAGGCAGCAGTTCGCATCGTGCACCTCGACCAGAGCCACGCTGCGTTCGTCGAGCGGAGTCGAGGTCGACGTCATGACCGCCACCTTTGCAGCCCCCGAGCCAACGCTCACGCTCGCTTCGACCGAGGTACCCAGACTCCCGCGGCAAGGCGAACGTAATGACGCTTCACGGCCGCCCACGCGATGCGGTGCGCGGTCTGTTCGTTCGACGCGCCGTAATGCTCGTACGCATTGTTGAACGCCGCGCGGTAGATGTCCTGCGCGTGGCGCGGCAGCACCTTGCGCAGCGGTGTTGGCAGATCGGAGTTGTTCGCGTAAGGCATCGACAACACTTGTCGACTGCATCGGCCATGCCCGTCGGTATTCGCCGCTCGAACATCCACGCACGCATCGCTTGCGCGCGCTCGGCGAATGGCCGCAACGCGCGCGCGGCGAGCGCGCCGGGGCAGATCGCCAGGTCGGAACGGACCGTGCAACACGCGCTCGTATGACCCAGCGCACCTGCATCGCGATCGCGGACGCGACCCGAGCTCGGCTATTCATTCACGAACGCGAAGCGACGGCGGAACGCACGCGCGACGAGCTCGTCGAGCACGCGGCGCTGGTGAACCCGGCGCGACATCTCACCGCCAACGATCAGGTCGACGACGGTTTTGCTCGCCTGCTGACCGAGCAGATCGAAGCGCTCGCCGCCAACACCCGGGCACGACGCATCGTCGTCTGTGCGAGCCCCCACATGCTCGGCCGTGTTCGCCGCTACCTCGTGCGCCCCCGCGGAACGACGTGCGACGAGCTGCCGAAGGATCTCGTGCAGCTCGGTCCCACCGAGCTGCGCGCCCAGCTCGCGGCGCACGGGATGCTGCCCCCGCTGCCCGAACGCGCGAGCGTGCCGTGACTCGTGGCGCGAGCTCGCGCACGCGCTTCCCGCTCGCTCGCCCTCGAGGTCTAACGGTCGAGCGCGCGGAGTTCGCGCGGCGATTGCGTGGCGGTTGCGGGTCACGCACACGTTGCGCGAACGCGTTCGCTCGCACCCGTTGGTGCGGGCATGCGCGTTGCTGTGATGAGGCCCATGGTCGACTCCACACTCGCGGCTGGCACGGCCGCGGCTGCACGGCCACGCGGAGCTCGGCCCCACGCGTCCAGGCGAGCGGCACTTCCCGCCGGCACGCTCGCGGAGCTGGTCGAGCGCCTCGGAACGTCGGCGGCCGGGCTCACGACCGACGAAGCCGAACGCCGCGAGCACACCTCGAGCGCGATGCCGCGAGCGCGCCCGCTCGCGCAGGTGTTCGAGGCGCTTCGCGGGTTCGCGAACCCGCTGGTGGCCGTGCTCGCGGTCGCGGGGATCGCGTCGGCGTTCCTCGGCGACGTCGTCGAGGCGTCGCTGATCGGCGCCATCGTCGTCATGAGCGGTGCGATCGACACGTGGCAGACCGCGCGCTCGGCTCACGCGGTCAAGCGGCTACAGGCGCAGATCACGCCGACCGCGACCGTGTTGCGGGATGGCGCCTGGCGCGAGCTGCCGCGGACGAGTCTCGTCGTCGGCGACGTAGTACGGCTCGGTGCCGGCGACCTGGTGCCGGCCGACGCGCGCCTGATCGAAGCGACCGATCTGCACGTTCAACAGGCCGCACTCACCGGCGAGTCGTTACCGGCCGAGAAGGCGGTCTCCGGTCATGCGCTGGTCGCCGACGGACCGGATGTCTGCGACCTGGTCTATCTCGGAACGTCGGTCGTCAGCGGTACCGCGACGGCCGTGGTCTTCGCGGTCGGCGCGGACACCTCGTTCGGCGACGTGGTCGCCGCGCTCGCGGCCAGGCCCGACGAGACCGAGTTCGAGCGAGGTACGCGCCGGTTCGGGTTCTTGATCCTCGAGACCGTGATCTTCCTGGTCTTGTTCGTGCTCGTCGTGAACATCGCACTCGGGCGAGATGCGATGGAATCGCTGCTGTTCTCGGTCGCGCTTGCCGTCGGGCTGACGCCCGAGTTCCTGCCGATGATCTCGAGCGTCACGCTCGCCCAGGGCGCGATTCGCATGGCACGCGAGAAGGTGATCACGAAGCATCTGCCCGCGATCCAGAACCTCGGCAGCATCGACATCCTGTGCAGCGACAAGACCGGGACACTCACCAGCGGAACGATGTCGCTGGACGCCTCGCTCGGTGCGTTCGGCGCGGACGAGCCTCGCGTGCTCGAGCTGGCACGGCTCAACAGCCGGTTCCAGACCGGGATCGCGAGCCCGCTCGACACCGCGATCCTCGCCGGCGCGCCGATCGGTCCCGACGGCCACGTGAAGACCGACGAGATCCCGTTCGACTTCGAGCGCCGGCGGACGTCGATCGTGGTGCGCCACGGCGATGCGTATCTGCTGGTCGCGAAGGGAGCGCCCGAGAGCATGCTGGCCGCGTGTACCAGCTACGTGGCCGACAACGCCGTTCGTCCACTCGATCGCGACGCGCGCGCCCGATGCGAGGCCGTGTATCGCGACGCGAGCCAGCGCGGGTTTCGCGTCCTCGCGGTCGCATCGCGGGCCGTACCGAACGCGTCGGGGTTTCGCGCGAGCGACGAGCGCGACCTCGTCCTCGCCGGGTTCCTGACGTTCGCCGATCACGTCCTGACCGGCGCCGCGGAGTCGATCGCCAGCCTGCGCGCCGACGGCGTCGCGGTGAAGATCCTGACCGGCGACAACGAGCTGGTCACGCGCTGCATCTGCGATCAGGTCGGCCTCACCGACGTCCGCATCGTGCTCGGCTCCGAGCTCGATCACCTGAGCGACATCGCACTCGCGGCCCTCACCGAGGAGGCCTCGGTGTTTGCCCGGGTCTCGCCGTCGCAGAAGCACCGCATCGTCAAGGTCCTGAAGGCCGCCGGCCACGTCGTCGGCTTCCTCGGCGACGGCATCAACGACGCGCCGTCGCTGCACGCAGCCGACGTCGGGATCTCGGTCGCCGGCGCGGTCGACGTCGCACGCGAAGCCGCCGACATCGTCTTGCTCGAGCGACGACTCGACGTGCTGCACGGCGGGATCATCGCCGGGCGGCGCGCGTCGGGAAACGTCCTCAAGTACCTGCTGATGGGCACCAGCTCGAACTTCGGCAACATGTTCAGCATGGCCGGCGCGGCGCTGCTGCTGCCGTTCCTGCCGATGCTGCCGATCCAGATCTTGCTCAACAACTTCCTGTACGACTTTGCGCAGATCACGATCCCGACCGACAACGTCGAAGCCGCGTACCTGCGCAAGCCGCAGCGCTGGGACATCCAGACGATTCGCCGCTTCATGTGGCTCGCCGGACCGATCAGCTCGGCCTACGACTTCCTGACGTTCTTCGTGCTGCTCTACGGGTTCGGCTTCTCGGCGACGAAGTTTCACACCGGCTGGTTCGTCGAGTCGCTCGCGACGCAGACCCTGGTGCTGTTCGTCATTCGCACCGCGGCGCGGCCGTGGCGAGATCGGCCGAGCGTGCCGCTCGCGGTGACGACGCTCGGCGTGGCGGCGCTCGGCGTCGCGCTGCCGTTCACGAGCGTCGCGCACCTGCTCGGATTCGAGCCGCTGCCACTGCTGTACTTCGCGTTTCTCGTCGCGGCCGTCGGCAGCTACCTGGTCGTGGTCGAGCTCGTCAAGGCGCGCGTGTTCGGTCGCGCGAAGCGAGTCGCGCTGTAGCTCAGCACGTCGCCCGCGAGCGCTCCCAGCACCGCGACTCCGAGGTCGGCGTGGTCCTCGAGCACGTCGAGCAGGACGTCTTGCGGACTGGCGAGCACGCGAACCGGCGTGATCGCCTCGAACGCTGCGTCGTGGCTGCGTCCCGCGAGCGTCTCGAGCAGCCCGAACGCGTCTCCCTTGCCAAGCACGGGCGCGGCGTCGCCGTCGCCCTCACGCACGGTCCCTTCGGCGATGACATACGAGCTCGTGGCGCGGTCCGACGGCCGTACGATGACGGCACCTCCCGGCCAGGCCAGCTCCTGCGAGGCGCGCGCGAGCGTCGTCAGTGCGCGAATGCGGGCGCGCGCGAGCGGTGCTTGCTCGCGCAGCAAGAGCAGGCGTTCGACGAGCCCGAGCGGGCCGGGCAACGCGAGCGAATCTCGGCGAACCGGCGATCGAGGCACGGCAAGCGCGAGCGTCGCCACGCTCCTGATCGCGGCGCGGAGCAGACCGAAGTTGTCGTCGAGGAGGTCGAACAGATCCTCCGCGTTCAAGCGCAACGTCCTGGTCGGCTTCGTCGCGCGAACGTCGCCGGTCAGCGCCCGCCGCGCGAGCAGCTCCAACCCACCCACGATCTCGCCGGCGACGTATTCCGTCCCCGCTACGGCGATCGCGCCTTCGAAGATGAAGTGCATCGCATTCGGATCTGCGGCAACTCGCTGGTCCGGCGCGAGCGTCGTCTCGGTGACGTTCTGCGCGAGCGTCGCGAGCTCCGCCAGGTCCACGCCCTCGAACAGCGTGAAGCGCTTGAGCGCCACGACTCGCCGCAGGACGAGCGCGTCGAGCTCATGGTCGAACATCGAGCCTCGCGATCGCCTGGTCGAACGCATGCGTGACGAGCACCGGGATCGGTGTCGCACGCAAACGCACGAGCTCCGGCCTGAGCGCGGTGAGCTGGCGCTCGGCGACGTGATACGCGGCGATGCAGCGCACCGATTCGCTGGGATCCGAGAGCAAGGCCGCGACGAGCTCCTCGTAGCTCGCGAATGGACCTGCGGCGAGCTTGCCGAGCCGGTTGCGACGTTCCTCGGCAGTGCGAGGTCCGAGCAGTGCCAGGAGCGTCCGCCGGAGGTCGGCCGGCGCGCTCGCCTCGAGGACCTCGCGGGCGGCGCCGCGCCGGGCTTCGTCGTGCTCGAGCAACGCGTCGTAGACGCTGCGCAGACCGGAGCGCGGATGCAGGATCCCGAGCGCCCGGAACACGTGCTCCATGTAGTCCTCGTATTCCTCGCGCAGGAGCTCGGAGATCAGGCCGGAGTCTGCGGTCTCGGCGCGCGAGTGCTCGCGCAACGCGTCGCCGAGCGTCGCGTAGCGGGCGGCTTCGCGAGCCGCACGCATCGCGAACGCACGCACGGCATGGTGGTCGATCCGCAACGTCGGGTCCGACGCACGCATGCGTCCCAGCGCGCGCAAGATCTTGTGCAGCGTCGTGGCATCGCGCTCGTGCGCGAGGCGCCGGACGAGCGCGGCGGCAGCGCGGCGAGAACCGAACCGGCTGATCGTGCGCGGTACGTGCTGGCGAACGGTCAGCGGTGTCCTCGGGTCTTCGAGCGCGGCGATCAAGCGATCGAGCCCGCGACGTCCGGCTGCGAGGAAGATCCGCCGCACGTCGCCGCGTGCGTACGGCTGCGCGAGCAACCCGAGCAGGCGATCGAGATCTGCGCGCTCGGGGGCAAGCGAGATGACGTGGACCGCCTCGCGCATCACGTCGGGCTCGTGCCACGGGAGCAGCTCGTACAGGACTCCGGTCAAGCGTGCGCCCGGCACGTGCGAGATCGCGCGCGCGAGGGCCAACCGGTCCACCGTGGCGCCCTCGACCATGTGCGAGACGACGGCGGTCGCGGTGTCGCCGTGCTCGGGATCGTCGATCGACGCGACCGCCGCGGCCGCGCGCAGCCGGGGGTCGGCATCGCCGAGGTGAGCCACGCGTTGCGCACGATACGCCGCCAGCCCGGCCGTGGCGGCGAGCGCGGCGGCGCGGATCTCGACGTTGTCGTGCTCGAGCAGATAGGCGAGCGCGTGCTCGACATCGGATCGCGAGTCGCGCTCGAGGATCGCGAGCGCGCGCACCACGACGGCCGGGCTGCGATGGTAGAGCACCAGCGCGGGAATGCGGGCGCGTCCTGCGAGCAACTCGAGCGCGGCAAGCGCGTGGTGCTCCTCGGGGCTGGACAGCGATTCGACGAGGAGCTCGACGGTATCGGCATCGAACTCGGGCACCGCGACATCGCGTTCGATCTCGCCCGCGCGCAGCGTGTCCCGGAACTGGCCGACGTACGCGCGACGAACGAGTCGCGTGCCGACCAGCCACAGCGTCGCGGCGGTCGCCGCCACGAACGCGAGGGTCCGCGTGGTGCCTCCCGCCTCCGCGATCGTGAACGTCGCGATCGCGGCGATCGCCTCGCCGCCGCGCAACACGAGCGCGTCGGCGGCCGGCTTCCAGCCGTCGCGGATCGCGGCCGGAATCGGCAGATACAGCAGCTCGCTCGTCACGCGATGAAGGCTGTGGCGCAGCGCGCCGTCGCCGAGCTTGAGGGCGAGCACGACCACGAGCACCCCGGTCAGCGCGAAGCCGAATCCGGTCACCGCGAGGATCACGGGCAGCACGACGAGCGCGCCTCCCACGCCCCAGGTCGCGAGCAGCTTGCGCGTCACCACCAGCTGGACCGCGAGCGACACGGCGTTGAGCCCGGCGTAGATCGCGCCGAACGTGGTCGCGAGATCGGCGGATGCGACGTGTTGCGCGATGCTCCGCTTGAACAGCAGATCGCCGAGGGTCAGTGCGACCGTCGAGACGATGCCGAACACGACGAGCACGACGACGTAGCGGCGGGCCGTGCTGGACAACACCCCGGATCGCCCGGGATGCGGCCGTGCTTCGTCGAGCAGCTCGCGCGGCGCGAACGTCACCGCGCTCAGCGCGGCTGCCCCGTACGCGACCGCTCCGACCGCGACCAGATCGGTCGCGCCGAGGACGTGTCCGAGCCCACCCGCGATGATCGAGCCGGCCATCGCTCCGATCACGCCGCCGGCACCGATCGTCGCGAACGCGCGCTTGGCTTGACCGATGCGTACACTGCGATCGAGCAGCGTCCAGAAGCTCGGCACGACCAGCGTCGCGACGAGCCCGGTCCAGACGTAGAACGCGAACACCACGCGCGCCGAGCCACCGACCGTGACCGCAAACCCGGCCGTACCGATCGCGGCGGCGAGCAAGAAGGCCAACAGGTAGCGCCGCGGGTCGCGCAGTCCCGCCCATCGTCGCAGCGCGAGGAATGCCGCGAGCGCGATGGCAGCCATCGCCAGGTACACCCACGCGAGCTGGTCGGGGCCGAGCCGCGACAGGAACAGCGCATCGCGCGCGGTCTCGAGAATCGTGTGCGCGACCATGATCGCGAACAGGACGAGCGCGGACGCGAGCACGTCACCGCGAGCCGCGCGTTGTCGCTCCATCATGGCCGCCAGAGCCCGATCACCCTGGGCAGGCCGGTGTCGCGGGCGAGCGCGACATGCACGTCGGTCTCGCCCGCGTACGCACTCCGCGACGTCACGACGCGGAGAATCGTGTAGCCGTCGTGGTCGAACGGCAGCGCGAGCGGCACGATCGTGCAGGTGTGACCCGTGGCATCGGCCGGAACATCCGCGACAGCGCCGAACGACTCGCCGCGCATCGTATACGCGCGGATCTGATAGCGCGTCGGACCGGCACCGGCAAGCTGGTCCACGATCGCGAGATCGTCGAAGCAGAGCCGGGTGCCGGCGTCGGTCGTGACCGCCGAGAATCGATCGAGTGGATTCACGCGAGCGAACCAGTACGCGAGGGTTTGTCGCCTGCGCGCGAGCAGCGTGTCGACGATGAAGTCGCGCGCTGCGCGGTCGTGGATCTGGCCGGCGTCGACCGCCGCGGCGATCTGCTCGCGCGTGAAGTGACCGACGATCTTCGCGCCCCAGAACTTGTCGTAGCGATCGGCGGTGACGAACGGCAGATACGCCGGCCAGTCGGGATGCCAGCTGCCGGGATCGAACGTCCCCGCATCGAACACACCGACGTACGGCTTCGGATCCAGCGGTCGATGCTGCCAGTCTCGATCGATGAGGCCGAGCGTGACGAACGTCCGGGCGATGTCGGCGAAGTCGACCAGGTAGGTGTGGCCACGGCGCCAGTCGAACTGGAACAGGGCCATCGCACTCAAGCTGCGCCCGAAGTCGATGAAGTAGTGCCGGACGTAGTGGCGATGCGGATCCGCCGGGTCGGCGATCCAGCTGTCCACGAAGTTGCCCTCCTGGACGTCGACGTGATCGAGCCACGCGAAGATCGAGTACGCGCCGCGCAGGTCGCGGCGTAGCTCGTGCGGGATCCGGTCGTTGGGATCGTCATCGCGAACACCTTCGCCGGGGTGGCCGCCCAGGGTCTTTCCCGCGATCCACCGCGAGACCAGGCCGCGAATCCGACCGTCCTTGCCATGATCGACCTGCGCGAGCCGGCGCTCGAGCCCCTCGCGATCGAGGCGCCCGCTCGCGGATCCGTCGGCGTCCTTGACGACGGCGTCGGGGGCGACGACGAGATCGTCGTCGCGAAAGTACACGATCTGATCCTCGGGGACGTTGAAGCCCGCTGCCCACAGCAGCCGATCGACGATCACGTCGAACGCGGTCTCGATCTCGGGACTGCCCGCATCGTCGAACTTCAGCAGGTACTTGATGCCGCGAGCGTCCGTGATCATGAAGCCGATCGACGCGCCGCCGGCTTTCGTACTGCGCACGGTCCACGGCCGATGGAGCTCGGGGCTGTCGGTCGTGAGCGGACCAGTTCGCACCTCGTCGAGGGAGAGCGGCCGCGCGCCGTTTCGATTCGTGAACCAGGTCGAGTCGGGGACTTCATCGATCGAATTGACTCCGAGCGCACGCTGCCGTCGCGGCAGCTCCAGCGCACGCGGCAGCCGGCGCCCGAGCACGCCGTCGAAGTTGTAGATGGCCGGATAGAACACTCGGGTCGCCGGCGGTTTCGCGACGTCGCGCCGATCGTTCACGGCGGTGACCGGGGGAGCGTTCGCGAATCGCGCCGCGGGAAGCTCCGGCGACGACCTGCAGGCCGCGAAGGCCGCGCACAGGACGATCACGGTCGTGGCCTTCATCGCCACCTCGGCCGGTTGTCGAAGACCGGATTGAACATCACGTTGAGGAACAGGCCGCCATCGATCGACGACGACACGCTCGCCTCGAACAGGAAGCTCGAGTCATCGTAGATCTCGAGCGCGACGCCGTAACCGACGCGCAGCTGGTCGGCATCGATCGCGGAGACCGACGAGTACACGCGGCCGGCGTCCACGTACAGCGCCGCATCGAACCAGTGCGAGATATCCCAGATGTATTCCGCCGAGCCGAGCAGCGAGACCCGATCGCGGAACCGCGCGAAGTCGTAGCCGCGCAGGAAGTCGCCGCCGCCGAGCATCGGCAGCTCGGTGAACGGCACGTCGGTCGTCGAGCCGCTGACCGCTTCGCCGCGCACACGCAGCGCGAGCATGCGCGGGCCGTTCGCGAAGTGGATGAACTGCTGCAGCTCGGCGCTGCCACGCCAGAAGTCGGGACCGCCGTCGAGCTCGTGAACGCGCCCGAGCGAGACAGCGGCGAGCCAGCCCTCCGCGTGCAAGTCGTGCGGCTCCCAGATCGACGCACGCCGCCGCTTGTCGATGCGGAGCTCGAGCTCGCCGTAGACGTTCGCGAACCCCGTCCAACCGATCAGGCCGCCTGGATCGTAGACCTCGTCGATCGCGGGACCGGTCTGGCTGCGCTCGAAGGCGTGATCGGCGAGCGCGCCCGTGGCGCGCACGTGGAGATCGTCCACGACCCGGACGTCGGTGTACGCCGCCGTGCGGGCCTCCTGATAGCGATAGCGCGTCGAGATCGCGAGGTCGGTCGTGCGGGGGTCGACCGGAGCGCCCGGCGCCGGCGAGACGTCCGCGTTGCCGATCCCGTAGAACGGATCGTTCGGTCTGCGATCGAACGACCCTTCGGCACCGATCTGGACGCGGCCGAATCGCTGTCCGCTGTTGATCTGCGCGAGCAAGCTTTCGTGGTAGCTCTCGCCGTCGATCTCGCCGGTCGTCGCCTGGAACGCGAGCAGCTCCTTGTCCCCGAAGAGCTGGTGATCGGAGAACCGCGCCCCGGCGGTGATGCCATAGCCGCTCGCGTACGTGCCGGTCGGGTACAAACCGATCGTGCGATCGGTGTTGTAGAACGTCCGGTAGTACAGCGCGTCGAGCTGGTAGCGATCCTCCGCCCACACGCCGGCGCGCACCGGCGCGAGCGCGAGCTCGAGGACGAGCTTCGGCACGTACAGCACGCCTCGCCCGAGGACGCGCGCGACCGAATCGGTGTCGCGAGGATCGATCCGTCCGCTCTCGTCACCGGGCAGCGGCGACGAGGCGACGTCCGCGGCGGTGGGCTCGCGCGGCTTCGGTGCCGGCGGCGGTCCGGGCTCGGCCGGTTTCGATTCCGCCGTCGCCGACGACGTCTCGTTCGACGCGAGCGACTGCGCGTGCGCGATCGCCGGCGCGAGCGCGGCCGCGATGACAAGCGCGGCCCGCATCACGCAGCCTTTCGGGCCGCGACCTCGGAGTCGCGGCTGACGAGGCGATGCCTTCGCGCGATGCCAGCTGCGATCGCGAGCCACGCGATCACGAGCGCGATGTTCGACACCGCGAGGCCGCGCGGGCTCAACCCGAGCAGGTGGATCCCGGCCCAGACGACGAGCGCGGACAGCGTGTCGCCGGCACGGACGACGAACGTATCGATCGCGGCCTTCGCCTTGTACTTGACCGCGCGCTCGGTCGGCAGGAACAGCGTCTGCCGGACCGTGTTCTGCATCGAGTACTCCGTCGCGTTCTCGGCCGTCTTCGCGATCCGGATCAACGCGACGCCTCCGACGAACGCGATCGCCGAGTACGCGCCGAGCACGACCAGCGGCATGACGTACAGGGCGACGCGAACGCCGAACTTGTGCATCACGCGCGACACGACGAACGCCTGGATCGCGAAGCCACCGAGGTTCACCCAGAAGAAGAAGCTGCTGTAGAACGCCTTGATCACCTCGCGGCGGTCGGCACTGATCGCGAGCGCCCGCGCCGTGCCTGCGAGGTCCGCGTGGGCCGTCGCCGGGATGACGATCGCGGCATGCTGGGTCGCCGCACTCGACAGCACGAACTCGCCCGTGGTCTTGACGAGCTCGCCGACCAGCACCAGCGCCGCGATCAGGAGCAAGTAGCGGTCGCGCAGCAGCAACGCGAATCCGCCGGCTCCGTCGATCGGCTCGCGTGCGACGCTCGCCTGCGACGGATCGCGCGCGTGCACCGCCTCCACGATGTTGAACAGCACGATGCAGCCGACGAGCAGCACGGCCGCGAACGGCAGCAGCGCGTACGTCGTCGCCAGGCGCGCGAGCTCGGGGCCCACGATCGCGCCGAGCGAGCCACCGATCGCGATCAGCGCGAACAGGCGCTTGCCCTGTTCCTCGGTGTAGAGGTCGTTGGCGTACGACCAGAACTGCGCGACCAGGAACATGTTGATGATGCCGATCCACACGAAGAACGCCAGACCGATCGACACGCCGGCCTGCGCCAGCACAAAGAACGCGACGAGGCAGCCGATCACGACCGCGTAGCTGACGTTGATGAGCCGGATGCGCCGCGCGCGGTTGGCCAGGGCGTCGTACGCCGGCAACAGCGCGAGCAGGAGCAGCGCCATGCCGCCGCCCGCGTAGCTCTTGATCTCCTCGGCGCGCAGGCCGAACAGCGACCCGCTGAGGATCATGCCCTCGCGAGCGGTCTTCATCAGGTAATAGCTGGTCAGGATCAGGAACACGCACGCGAGCAGCAGGGCCGCAACGAGCCCTTCACCCGCGCGCACCTTGCTGAACGGGCGAAGAGCCCACTCGAGCAGCGTCGGTCGCTCGGCGATGCGCGTGCTATCCGGTGCCATCCAACCTAGCGGGTTGCAACGGACATGCCTCGTACTCGGCCCGCCCCGACGACGTCGCGCGCACTGCTTGCGACGTCCCGAGCGCCCGCCGCAAACCGTGCGCTCGAGCTAGCGCGGACAAGCTGCCGAGACGACGCGATCGGCGAGCTCGTCGCTCGCGGTCGCGAGCGCGCCGCCGATCGACTGGACGAACGCTTCGATCGTCGCGTTCGAGGCCGGTCGAACGGCGCGGATGTCACCCCGCGCGACCGCACGGCGATCGTCGCGCAGCTCGAAGTGAAGCGCGACGACACCCGCCTGCCCGACTTGCTCGAAGCCGGTGACCTCGACGTCGAACACGAGCGCGGGCCCGGTGACGGCTTGCTCGATCGGCCGCGCGAACAGCGCGTTCGCGATCGCGCGACGCGCGTAGATCTCCGGCGGGTCGGCCCAGCGAAGCGTGTCCGACGGCACGAGCTCCACCGGCGAGTTGCGGCGCTCGATCGCGAGTCTCAGGCCGGCGTCCGCCGAGAATCGGCCGAGCCGCACGCGCGCGCAGGGCGCCCCGGTGAACGCCGGCTTCGCCGCGAGCTCGGGTGCGAAGTAACGCAGCTCGCGCGGCGCGGACTTCGACGTGAGCGCGCACGCGGACAGCAGGCACAGCGCGACGAGCCGCTTCATGGTGCCCTCGCCGGCGTGTGCCCCTTGACCAGCATGTCGGGCTCGCGTTCGAGCTCGTCGACGAACGTGCGCAGGGCCCGCGACGCGTCGCCGAGATCGCGAAGCGTCTCGTCGAGGCCATCCGTGGCATCGAGCACGCGATGCCCGACTTCGTCGACGGTTTCCGTCGCGCGCGTCGCGCTCGCTGCGAGCCCGGCATCGCCATCGAGATGCGCCGTGAGCTTGCGGACCGCGGCGAGCGCGTCGCTCGCGTCGCGGGCAGTCGCGTCGATCTTCGCGAGCGTGCTCGACGCGCGGGGCACGAGCTGCTTGCTGCTGCGCAACGTCGCGCGCGCTTCGTCGAGCAGCGCGGTCAGGTGCTCCGGGACGTGATCGGCGCGAACCTCGTCGAGCATCGCGTCGATGCGGTGCAGCGTGCCGCGGGCGTCATCGACGAGAGCGGGCAACGACCGCCCGAATCGAGTGCCCTGGTCCTCGAGCTGCTTCGCGAGCGACGGCTCAGACGCGATGTACCCGCGATCGTGCGACGGAGGATTGCTCGTGTCTTGCGGATCGGCCAGGTCGAGGTCGACGAACTTCACGCCGGTGAGGCCCTGGCTCTCGAGCCGAGCGCGCAGCGTCGGCGGCGGCGATGCGAGGTCCAGCCGCTGGCTGGCGCTGGCCTCGATCGCGAGCGTGACGTCGACCCGCCGCCGGTCGTCGGCCACCTCGATGCGCGCGACGTTTCCGATCCGGACGCCGCGATACTTCACGAGGGCACCGATGTCGAGACCCTGCACGGTCTCGTCGAACAGCGTGTGGAACTCGCGCGACGGTGTCTTGCGCGTATGCAGGCCCAGCGCGAGCACCGCGACGGCGAAGCTCGCGATCGCGGCGATCGCGAACAGGCCGAGCTTGAAGTTCGTCATCGCTCTCATGCGGCCTCCGGAACGCGGCCGAAGAAGTGCTGGACGCGCTGCTCGGTGCTCGCCATCAGGTCGCGTGGGGCGCCGTGCGCGAGAATGCTGCGAGACTCGCGATCGAGCAGGATGCAGCGATCGACGATCGCCGTGATGCTGCCGAGCTCGTGAGTGACGAGCACGACGGTCAGATCGAGCGTGTGGGCGAGCGTCGCGATCAGACGATCGATCTCCGCCGACGTGATCGGATCGAGACCCGACGACGGTTCGTCGAGAAATACCAGCGCCGGCTCGAGCGCGAGCGCGCGCGCGATCGCGGCACGCTTGCGCATGCCTCCGGACAGATTCGCCGGTCGTGTGGCTTCGGAGCCGGCGAGGCCGACCAGGCCGAGCTTCGCGCGGACGACGGCGCGAATCGCGTCGCGCGGCAGATCGGTCCAGCGCTCGAGCGGAAGCGCGAGGTTCTCGCCGAGCGTCATCGAACCGAACAGCGCGCCCTGCTGGAACATCACTCCGAACACCGGCTTCTGCGAGCCGAGTCGCGGAGCGCCCACACCCGCGATCGCGATCGTGCCGGCGCGGATGGGCTCGAGACCGATCAGCGCGCGAAGCAGCGTGGACTTGCCACACGCGCTGCGCCCGAGGATCCCGAAGATCTCGCCGCGGCGGATCTCGAAGCTCGCGTGCTCGAGCAGGAGGTCCTCGCGCGTCCAGCCGATCGCGATATCGCGTGCTTCGATCATGGCCGAGCTCATAGGCCAACTCCGCGAAAGACCATCGTGAGCCCGGTGTCGATCGCGACCAGCGTGAACAGGCACACCACGACCGTGGTCGTCGTGCTGCGACCCACGCCGGAAGCCGCGCCGCGCGTACCGAGTCCCTGCTGGCACCCGATGACCGCGATGGCGATTCCGAACGCGAAGCTCTTGACGAGGCCGGTCCATACGTCGGAAGCGACGACCACGGCACGCAGCTCGGCGAGATAAGCGTGAGGATGGACGTCGAGGCTCGTCGCGCCGACGACGAGCCCTCCGGCGACACCTGCGATGTCGCCAACGAGCGCGAGCACCGGCGCCACGAGCGCGAGCGCGACGACACGCGGAACGACGAGGTACGGAACGGGCGCGATCCCCATGGTACGCAGCGCGTCGATCTCTTCGCCGACCCGCATCGTGCCGAGCTCCGCGGCAAACCCCGCACCCGACCGGCCGCTGATGATGATCGCGGTGATGAGCGGGGCGAGCTCGCGCGTCATCGAGATCCCGACGATGTCGGCGACGTACAGGTTGGCTCCATACGTCTGCAGTTGCCGCGTCGACTGATAGGCCATCACGAAGCCGACGAGAAAGTCGAGCACGAGCACGATCGGAACGCCGTCGGCGCCGGCGCGCGCGACGAGCGGGCCGAGCTCTCGCCATCCGCCGAGCGACGGGTGGCGCACCGTCGCGGCGATTCCGCGCGCGAGCTCGCCGCAGAACTCGACGAGCCGGCGCCACTGCGCCCACGCCGACGCGACGGTCGAGCCGAGCCGGGCGATCGAACGTTGACGCGCGAATCGCCCGGTTCCCGCCGGCGCGCGATCGCCGCCGTACAGGTGAACGATCCCGGAGATCGCCTGCGAGGCGCCGCTGATCTCCACCTCGGTGCCGCGAGTCGCGAGCGCGGCGCGAAGCTCGACCAGCAGCGCGATGATCGTGCTGTCGATCGCCGAGACCGCGCCGAGGTCGATCTCCACGTGGTGCGCGTGCTCGACGTCGCGTGTCGCGTGCTGCAGGGCGCGCCACACCGCCGCGGCATTGTCGATGCGCAGCTGCCCCGCCAGTGCGATCCGGCCCGGGCGCTGTTCGATCGTCCACGCGCTCACGATCGGTGAACGACTGCAAGCGCAAGGCCGCGGTTCTCGTGCGGGTTCGCGCAAATGGCGCGCACGGCTCGAGGCGCGCGCAGCTATTTCGGTTCGTCGGTGAGCGTTCTCAGGAATGCCCCGAGATCCGCGAGCTCGTCGGGTGACAGCGTGCGCTGGCCGACGCGCGCGTCGACCGTGGCCGGAACCTCGGGGTCCGGCCAGGGACAGCGGACCTGCGCACCGCGCGCGCGGCTGCACGTCGCCACGTCGTACGATCCGGCCTCGCGGTTCGCGATGAACTCGAGCGCGTACGGCAGGTTTGCAAAGTAGCCGTTGTGCCCGTACGGCGCGGTGCGGGCGATGTTGCGCAGCGTCGGGATGCGAAACTTGCCATCGTCCGATGTGCGCAGGGTCGTGACGGCGAGCCCGTGGTCGACGTAACGGTCGCCGTCGGCGTTGCTCGGCTGGACGTAGAACTTGTTGTTCGGGTAGCGCGGGACGCCGATGTTCGCGTACGCGAACGTGGTGAACATCGGCGGTTGGCCGTCGGCGCCCGGGCGATCGGGATGGCACCTGGCGCAGTCCCCGCGCTCGGGATCGTCGAAGATCGCGAGCCCGCGCAGCTCGGCGGCGCTCAGCGTGTCCGTACCCGCGAGGTAGCGATCGTAGCGCGACGCGAACGGCGCGAGCTCCGGGCTGCGCTCGTAGGCGGCCAGCGCTTGCGCGATCGCATCGAAGCCGCGGCTCGAGTCGTCGAGCACGCCCGCGCCGAAGATCTCCGAGAACACCGGCGCGTAGCTCGCGCCGCGCACGCGGTCGACCACGGCCGCGCGGTCGGAGTTGTTCATCTCGAGCGGGTTGAGCAGCGGTCCGGCGACCTGATCCTCGAGCGTCGCGGCGCGGCCATCCCAGAACAGCCCACCAACGCTACCGAGCTCGGCATCGTCGTAGGGAGCCGGGACGAACTGCGCGTACAACAAGGTCGGCGCGTTGCGAGCGCCGAACCGACCGGCGATCGCTCCCATCGACTGCGAGTGCTCGTCCTCGGGATCGCGAAACGCGGTGCGCGCGGCGTGACAGTCCGCGCAGGCCTGACCGGCCGGGTTCGACAGGCCCGGATCTTCGAACACGAGCTTGCCGAGCTGGGCCTTGGTCGGCGCGGCGGTGGTCGTCGAGCACGCTGCTGCGAGCATGACGACCGCCGCCTTCATGGCTACAGACTCGACGTGGTGAGCGGGACGGTGAACACGTCCGTCATCGCGGGGACGGTGTCGGCCTTGGCCGAGCACGGCAGCGCGGCGAGTCCGAGCATGTTCTCGACGGTCTTGAGATAGGAGCTCGTGTCGTATGGGGTCTTCGACACCATTCCCTGCTGGGCGTTGGGCGAGATCGCGATGAACGGCGGGTCGTCGCTCGCCGGCGAGCCTCCGCCCTCGTCCCAGAGCAGGAACAGCACGCCGCCGTTCGAGAAGCTGTCGTCGCCGAGGATCTTCGGGATCTCGTTCTGGAGCCACGCGTCACCCTGCGCGATGCTGCCGTCGTGCATGTCGTCGTCGAGGTTCGGCGTGATGAACACGTAGCGAGGGAGCGCGTGCGCGGCGAGGTCGGTGTCGAACTGCGAGTAATCGACGACGTGATCGTTACAGCGCTGCTCGGGATGGAACGCGCTGCCGTCCCAGCCGTTGATGTCGTTGAAGAAGACGAACGGATCGTGCTTGGCGGCGTAGCGACCGTGCGAGCTCAGTCCGCACGGCGAGCCCATGCTCTCCTCGTAGGCCTTCCAGGTCAGACCTGCGTCCTCGATCTGGTCGGCGATGTGCGACGACGACGCGAGGTGGTGCGACGACGGATCGTCGTCGTCGAGCACGCCGAAGTTCTCGCCCGCGACCATCCACAGGTAGTTGGGTTCGCTCGGGTGCACGTACGAATCGTGGTACCCGGCCGCGACCGCGTTCTGCGCGGCGAGCTGGTTGATGAACGGCGCGCTCTTGTTTCCGAGGATCTCGCCACGGCTATGGTTCTCCATGACGATCGTGAACACGGTGCCCCGCCATTGGGACGGGGCAGTCGCCGGTGCGGGTGTCACCGGCTGGCAAGCGACGTCGGTGTTCCCGGAGTCGTTAGCACAGCCGGCCGATGCGAGTGCGATGAACAACAGATGGCGCATGCTCGCAAACATGGTGTCGCCGCGGCCGAAGACAAGTGAATTGATTGCGGTCGATTGCGCCGTGTGCCGCACCGCTTGCGCCTACCATTCGTCGCACGGGTTCGGGATCGCGTCGTCGTCGAACTGTGGAACGTACGCGGTGGTCGGCGGCTGCGGCGTGATGACGCCATCCTCGTGGCGAAATGTCGACCAGTCATAGGCAGATGTGAACCACCAGCGATCGCCGGCCAGCTTCGGCTTGTCGGCAACGTCGCCTGCGACGGGGACCAGTGCGCGGAGCACGATGCTCGCGCGCGACGTCGACGCGAACCACGAGAACACGGCCGTCTGACCTACCCGATCGGTGGGCAACCGAAAGAACAGATCGAGAGTCTCGACGTCACCGGCCTCGATCGACGCGATCGGGAGCGTCGACAGCTTCGCGTTCGCCGCGATCGGATGCAGGGCGGGCAACCCGGGCAGGTCCAGTTGCGCGGCGCTGGCATCGGCGCTGAATGTTCCGACGCGCGGTGACAACGCGACGCGAACGTGCATGACCTCGAACGAACCGCCTCGATCGGGCACGAGCGAGACCATCCCGGCGGTCGACAGCTCGATTCCCTCGTGAGACGTCGTCCAACGGACGGGTGGCGCCGGGATCGTCTCGGTGGAGCGAGTCAGCCCGGCGGTCGCTTCGCGCTCGGAGCCGGGCGTGGACAGCTGCTCGCATCCGGATGTGCAGGCGATCGCGAGCAAGAACAGAAAGCGCATGCACTCCGCCATTGCAGCGCGCGGGCCTGCTCGTTCCGCGGAAACCCCGCGTGGATCCCGCGCTGCTTGCGTCGCGCTCGTCGGTCGACGCAGTCGCTGCGCGATCGTTCGGATGTGGGTCCCGAGCCGGCGCGGTACGAGCGATGCAGTGGTCTGGCGCATGACACGCACGGACCGACGTACCTCGATGACGGCGTTCGACGCGATCTACGCGCGCCATGCGACTCGCTCGTTCACGGCCGAGCCGATCGACGAGGCCACGATTCGCGATCTCCTCGCGGCTGCGGTGCACGCACCGACCGCGATGCATCTCGAGCCGTGGGCATTCGTGATCGTCCAGGACCGCGCGTTGTTGCAGCGGATCTCGGACCGCGCGAAGGAGCTGGCGCTTCGAGCTCCCGACGAGCCGCACCGCGAGCTGGCGCGCACGCCGTCGGCACCGCGTCGCGCCGCGCAGTTCGCCGACCCGGCGTTCAACATCTTCTACGATGCCGGTACGCTGATCGTGATCTGCGGGAAGCCGGTCGGGGCGTTCGTGGCAGCCGATTGCTGGCTCGCGGCCGAGAACGTCATGATCGCGGCGACCGCGATGGGGCTCGCGACCTGCCCCATCGGCTTCGCGCTGGCGGCACTCGCCGACCCGGCGATCAAGACCGAGCTCGGCATTCCAGCCGACACGACGGTCTTCGCGCCGATCATCGTCGGTGTTCCTACCGCGGCCGCTCAACCGACCACCCGGCGCGAACCGCTGATCTGGACGTGGAAGAAGTGAAGGGCACCTGGCCATGAAGCCCATCGCCGTCATCGCGTTCGCGCTCGCCCTCGGCTGCGCCGCCGATCCTCCGTCCGATCCGGATGAATCCGAAGCGTGGACGGTCCCGCACGCGCCGTGGAACGACCCGCAGCCGCAGCCGCCGGCACCGGCGCGCTTTCGCGATCCGGCAGCCGCCCGCTATCACATGCGCGCGCACTTCAACGATCTGCGCGAGATCGAGCAGCTGCTCGTGGCCGGCAAGCTCGACGACGGACGCACGCGCGCCTATCTGCTCACACGCGAGCGCGAGATCGACGAGCCGGGTCTGGCGTCGTGGAGCGATCGCGCGCGTGACGTGGTCGATGCCGCGACGACACTGACGAAGGCTTCGAAGCTCGACGACGCGCTCCGCCGCGAGGCGCAGGTCGCGGTCGCGTGCGCGCGCTGCCATGCCGCGACGCAGTCGCGCCTCGACTTCGCTGCCGCGCCCGTCCTCCCGGCAGATCGCCAGACCGCTCGCACGCGAATGGCGCGCCACGTGTGGGCCGTCGATCGGCTGTGGGAGGGCCTGGTCGGCGCCGACGATGCGCGCTGGAGCCGCGGCCTCGCCGTGCTCGCGGACGACCCGCTGCCGTTCACGCCCGCCACCGATGCGCCTCGGCTCGCGTCCGAATTGCAGCAGCTCGCGCGCGCGCAGCTCGACAAGCGAGCGACGACCTTGCTCGAAGATCGAGGCGCGGCGTACGGCGAGATGCTCGTCCGGTGCGCTGCGTGCCACGCCTCGGTTCACGCCGGCATTCACTAGGAGGAGGGCTGTCATGCGAGCCATCAGCTTCAGATTCGTCGTCGGCACGCTCGTGCTGCTCGTCGGCGCCATGATCGCGGTCGACACCGTATTCGGCGTGCATTTCCCCCTCGTGCCACTCGTGCTGGCCGTGCTGCTGATGGCGGTCGGTGCGCGGCTGATGATCCGCACCGGCCCCGACCGCGGTGCGCTCGGTCAAGCATGGCTGGCCGATCGCGTGTTCGTCCCCGAGGGCGATCGCGATCAGCGATACGACATCCTGTTCGGGCGCGGCGTGGTCGACCTGACGAACCTGCCGGAGCCCGACCACGACAAGACGATCTCGGTCGACACCGTATTCGGAGCCGCGGTGATCAAGCTCGCTCCGAACGTTCCCGTCGAGATCTCCGGGCACTCGATGTTCGGCGAGGTCCGCATGCCAGATCGCACGATGGCGGCGATGGGCTCGATCGCCTACAAGACGCCGACCGACCACGCACCGAAGCTTCACCTGCGCATCAGCACCGTGTTCGGCAACTGTCAGGTGCTGGATCAGGCCAAGCTCGGCTGAAGCGCGAACGGTGTCTCGTCGGCAACCACCCTGGCGAACGCGCGCACGCCGCCACGCTGCAACGCGCCCGCGTCCGCAAACGACGTCGTCGCGGTCGGCACCCAGCCCGTTCGACGTGTCATGCGGTGCGCGTACGTGTCGCGGTCGAAAACACCGTGGCCGCCGACGGAGTAAAAGAACGCAGGTAGCCTGACGAGCATGCCGCGATGCTCGCGGATGTAGTCGATCACCGCGCGATCGTGGCGACCCAGTCGCACGTGAGCACCGATGACGACCGCGTCGTAATCCGCGAGCGGCGGCGCGGGCCGCGAGCCCAGCTCGGCCAGCTCGACCGTCAAGCCATCGGCTACGAGATCTTCTGCGAGCAGCGTCGCGATCTGCGCCGCGTCGTCGCGCAGATTTGGCACGACGAGCAGCACCCGTTCGCGATCTTCGACGTTCGTGCGGTCGCGACGATCCATCCGCCGCGCGCACTCGCGCGGACACGCCGGCGCCCCGTCGCGGTATCGGCTGCAGCCGGTCACGACGACGCCGAGCGGCGTGTGCTCGAGCTCGACCTCCTCGAGGTGTCCCGTTTCGGGGCAGGTGACGCGCTTTTTCTCGGTCATCGTCACGATTGCAAGCATCGCTCGTGCCGCACGCGGGCGGCCGCACGACGGCGCGGCGTGCGATGCGTGCTCGGCCCAGCGCACCGCCTGCGCGTTCCTGCTGAAGAGCAAATGGCGCGCCGGATGCAGCGCGTCAGTCCATGGCAGACCAAACCCGCGGGCCCAAGCGTATCGCGCTGACCGGTGGCCCTGGCGCGGGCAAGACCGCGGTCCTGGAGCTCGTGCACCGCCTGCTCTGCCATCACGTTCGCGTGTTGCCGGAGTCGGCGAGCATCGTGTTTCGAGGCGGCTTTCCACGAGGACCGACCGACGCGGTCCGCCGCGCCGAGCAACGCGCGATCTTCTTCGTCCAGCGCGAGCTCGAAGCGACCGCAGAGGACGACGGCCTCGCGATCGTGCTCTGCGATCGCGGCACCGTCGACGGCGCGGCGTACTGGCCGGGCCCGGGCGAGCTATGGTCGTCGGTCGGGACGACGCTCGACGAGCAACTCGCGCGTTACCACGCGGTCATTCACCTGCGAACGCCGATCAGGGGCTACAACCACACGAACCCGCTGCGCATCGAATCGGTGGCGGAGGCGCGCGCGATCGACGATCGCATCGCCCAGCTCTGGGCGCGCCACCCGCGACGCTTCGAGGTCCCGGCCGAGACCGACTTCCTGACCAAGGCTGCGCACGCCATCCAGCTCCTGCGCGACGAGCTGCCACCGGGCTGCCTCGAGCACCTGCCGACGTTCCATCGCCCGCATCCCGCGCTGCACGTTCACCAGCACACGCATGAGTGAAGCCGCACGACGGCCGCGGTTCAGGGAGCGGCCACGTGTCGCTTCACGCGCTCGACCGTCTCCGGCGGCAGGCGTTCGTCGGCCCAGCGATACAGGAGGTTCTCTTCGCGACCCGCGTGGCGCTCGAGGAGCAGCGCGAACTCCCGCGACCGCTCGTACCGCACGTAGTGCAGATCCACCGCGATGCCGAGCTCGAGGAGCTGCTCGCGGAGCAGGCCGTGCTCGCGCAGCAGGGCCCGTGCCTCGTCGGCGTCGACATGAACGAACACGGGCAGCACGAAGCGCTCCTCCGCTTCCATGTGAGCGAGCAGACCGTGATCGAGCTCGGTCCACAGCGCGCGCACGTCGTCCCGCGCGTTCGCCTCCATCGCGACGAGCACGCGATCGAGCAGCTTGCGCAGATAGTCGTGGCTGCGCGTCATGTAGAGATAGAGCGCGGAGTGCGCTCGCGGCGAGGGTGACGTGGTGATCATGCGCCGACGAGTTGCACCGCACGTGCCTGCGCCGATCAGGACTCGCGGTGGCATCACCGCATCGTTCGCGCGACGCCACCGGCTCGGCGCAACGGGTGCGCATTTCTCGGTGCCACGCCAGGCCGGCCACCGGCACGTCGCATGCTGTAGCCGAAGTCGTGTTGCGCTGGACGCTCGCGATCTCCGTAATCGCCGCATGCGAAGCGTACGACTCCGCGCCTTCGAGCTCGGAGCCATCGTTCGCCTCGGCCGTACAGGCGGCCGAGCAACGCATGCACGAGCGATACGAATCGGCCATCGACATGGAATCGGCGGTCGCGGTGAGCGATCTCGACCGCGCGCACAGAGACGCGCGCGTGATCGAGGCGCTCGACGAGCCCCAGATCCTCGACCAGTGGAGGCCGCTACACGATGCCGTTCGCGCGGCAACCCGCCGCGTGATGGTCGAGGAGTCGCTCGATAACGCCGCCGAACGCGTGGCGGAGGTCGGACGTGCGTGCGCGCGCTGTCACGAGGCCACGAACGCCAACGTGAAGTTCCACGACGTCGCTGCACCGCAGGCCCACGCGACGCTCGCAGAAGACATGCGCAGACACCAGTGGGCCGGACTCGAGATGTGGGAAGGCCTGATCGGGCCCGACGATGCAGCGTGGCGCGCCGGCGCGTCCGCGCTGACCGCGATGCCGTCGAACATCCTGGCCACGGCCGACGATATCGACGATGTGGCGCGCATCAGGCTGGAAGCATCGCGCGCGCTGCAGATGCCGACGCAGGATGCTCGCACCACGCTGTTCGGGCGCATCCTCGCGACCTGTGCACACTGTCACGCGACGTTGAGAGACCGATGATCGAGCTCGAGTTCCTCGGCGGTGCGCGTACCGTGACCGGTTCCAAACACGTCCTGCGGACGTCGCGCGCGACGGTCCTGCTCGAGTGCGGCTTGTTTCAGGGCCACCGCGCCGAGGCGAACCAGCGCAACCGCACGCTTCCGGTCGATGCCGAAAAGCTCGATGCGGTCGTGCTGTCGCACGCACACCTCGACCATTCCGGCGCGTTGCCCGTGCTGATGCATCATGGTTACCGCGGCGCGATCTACGCGACGCCGGCGACGCGCGACCTGTGTGCCCCGATGCTCGAGGATGCGGCGAATCTCCAGGAAGCCGACGCTCGTCACATCGCACGGTTGATCGAGCGCGGCGTCGAGCTCGACCCGGTCACGGCGCTCTACAACCACGACGACGTCGTGTCGACGCTCGCCGCCATGGTCGGCGTGCCCTACCACCGGAAGTATTCGATCGCGCCCGGAATCGACGTCACGTTCATGGATGCAGGCCACGTGCTCGGTAGTGCCATCGTCGTGATCGATGTGGTCGACGGCGACGAGCGCGGCCGCCTGGCCTTCACGGGCGACCTCGGCAGGCCGGGGATGCCGATCCTCCGCGATCCCGAAGTGCCCGGCGATGTCGACTGGCTGATCACGGAGAGCACGTACGGAGACCGCTTGCATCCGCCGATCGCGCAATCGCACGAAGCGCTGGCCGCGACGATCACGCGCACCGCTGCGCGCGGCGGCAAGGTCGTGATCCCGGCGTTCGCGCTCGAACGTGCGCAGGAGCTGATCCTCGCGCTCTCGCAGCTGCGGGCCCGCGGCGCGATTCCGGCCCTGCCGGTCTTTCTCGATTCCCCACTCGCCACGAAGATCACCGACGTGTTCCGGCTCCATCCCGATTGCTACGGCCGCGATGCGTTCGAGCTCGTCCACAGCGGCACCGCGTTCGAGTTCGACGGGCTGACGTACACGGCCGACGTCGCAGCATCGAAGGCGATCGATGCCCTCGCCGGGCCCGCGATCGTGATCGCCGGGAGCGGCATGTGCGAGGGCGGCCGCGTGCTTCATCACCTGCGCGTGATGATCGGAGACGCCCACAACACGATCGTGATCGTCGGGTTCCAGGCGGAGCACACGCTGGGGCGCCGCATCGCCGAGCGCAGGCACCAGGTGAAGATCTTCGGCCTGATGCACGAGGTCCTCGCCGATGTCGTCGTGCTGGATGGCTTCTCGGCGCACGCCGATCAACGCGGATTGACCGAGTTCGCCGAGGCCGTACGCGCGCACGGGAAGCTGAAGCAGGTCTTCCTCGTTCACGGCGAGGCGCCCGCGCAAGTCGCGCTCGTCCGTCACCTGGCCGAACGCGGGTTCGCGAGCGTCACGACACCTGGCCCTGGCGACCGCGCTCGGCTCGTGGCTTGAGTCAGGACTTCGTCTTCTCGCCGCTCTTGATCGCGATGTTCTTGGTTTGCGCGCCGGCCAGCTTCGGCAGCGCAACCGTCAAGACTCCGTCCTTGAGCTCGGCGTGCACGTGATCGGTGTCGAGGCCCTCGGGGAGCATGAACGTGCGCTGGAAGCTGCCGAACGAGCGTTCGTACGTGTAGTAGGTGTCGTTCTTGTCTTCGTACTCGGCCTCGCGCTTGCCGGTGATCGCGAGTCGATTGCCGGTGATCTTCACGTCGATGTCCGACTCCTTCATCCCGGGCAGGTCGGCCTTGAACAGGAAGCTGTCCTTGGTCTCCTTGACCTCGAACGCAGGCGTGAACGTGCGCTCGTAGCCGGGGCCGAAGAACGACGGCAGCGTCGTCGACTGGAACGGATCCCAGCGCATCATGTCCCGCATCCAGCGGTAGAGGTCGGGTTCGGGCTTGGTGAGAGCTTGCTCGTTGGTGTTGGTCGCCATGACAGTCCTCCTCGTGGTTGCCGCATCAGTCGGAGCAACTCTCGTTCCACGCCCGAGCGCTGGTTTGGGCCGGCAGATGCGCGAGCGCTGCTTTCGTGGTCGACGCGGACGCAACCAGTGCGCGCTCCGGCTACTCGGATGGCTTGACCAACGCGTGACAGGCTGCGCACGTGACGAGCAGGTCGCCGTACGTTCGCGCTCGGTCTTCGATCGTCTCGGTCGCACCGCGGTGTCGCGCGCGATCGGCCAGCTCGCGCAGCTGCTTCGCGAGCGCCGTGCGGTCGCGGTCGGCGGCGGACCACGGCAGCGGCGCCTGCGCGAGCACGTCCAGCCCGGCGCGCCACGGCTCGTCGACGCCGCCGATGACGCCTTCGCGGACTCGCTCGACGGCCCACAGATGCCGGGTCATGCGAGCTTCGATCGTCGGCCGATCGGGCGGCAGCTCGGGCGGCACCCGAAACTCGGGCACCGCGTTGGTCTCGACATGGCAACGCGCACACGCTTCCGCGAGCTTGGCGGTGCGCCGGCACGCGTCGTCCACGCTCGTCGCGTTCGCGATCGCGCTGGCGCGATCGCGGACCACCGCGGCCTGCGTCGCCCATGCAGACAGTCCAGCCTCGTCGGGAGCCATCCCGATCGAGCGCGCCAGATCACGAGCGTCATCGAGCTTGCCGCGCACGAGCAAGCGCTCGATCGCGCCGAACAGCGTGTAGTTCTCGTGCATGTGAAACCGAGCCATCATGTCGTGCTCGAACTGCTTGCCGGGCGGTTCGTCGGCATGGCTGATGCTGCACGCAGCCACCGCGAGGAGGAGTGAAGAGATCCGCATGCCGTGGGCAACTGCACGCTTCGTTCCCGCGCCCGAGCGAGCGGGCGCGCACTGCTTGCGCGGGCGCTCGGTCAATCGAAGTGATTGCGGCCGACAAACTCCTCCGGCCGGCGTCGCACGCGCGGCTGTTCGACCGGCTCGATCATGTGGCCGAGTCGCAGCGCGAACGCGATCCGCCAGGGCTCGGGCACGCCGAGGATGCGGCGAACCTCCGGCTCCGCACTTTCGCTGCTGAACGAGCTGACGACCTGTGCATCGAGACGGGAGACGTGCGCGGCGAGCCACATGTTCTCGAGCACGCAGCCCAGGCTGATCATGCCGAGGACGTCACCCTCCGATGCCGGAGCCCGCTTGGTCGGATCGAACAGCGCCACGAGCACCATCGGGGCACCGGCGATCAACTCGCGCAGCAGGCGCGACTCGTTGGTCGGCACGCGGTTCGGGTCGTCGGTGCGCCACGCCGGGGGAAACGTCGCGCCGAGGATCCCGACCCTGCGCGCGGCAAGCTCCTCGGCCGACCACGACAGCTGATGGTAATTCTCGATGATGAACGTGGGTGAAACCGTCGAGCGGACGGCGCCGAGCTGGTCGAGCACCGCGCGGTCGTCCACGACCACGAGGCGGAAGTTCTGCATGTTGTGTGCGGTCGGAGCCCAGCGCGCCGCATCGACGATCAGCTCGAGCTCGCTCTCGGTCACACGCCAGCCGGGATCGTAGGGCGCCCGCGACGAGTGTCGGTGCTCGATGAGCCATTGCAGTCGTTGCGCGTTGTCGGTGTCCATGGTGCATGGAGTTGCACCGGTCGTGCCCGCGTGTCGCGCCGGAGCATTCGGGCGTTCGCGCATGCATTGCGCCCACCGCTCGAGCTCGTACCAAGCCGTGCGCGACGAGTCGGCAAGAACGTGCAGATGGCATGGCACGATCTTGGCTTGTCTCCTCGGTGGAGGTCAGCGTGCCGCACTCTGGAAGAATCCTGGTCGTCGACGACGAGGCGAACGCGCGGACCGCACTCGCGGCGCTCCTGCGCGACGAGGGCTTCGAGGTCGAGGTCGCGGCCGACGGCGGCCAGGCCGTCGCCAAGTACGAAGAGTTCGGGCCTCATGTCGTGGTCACCGATCTGAAGATGCCCGGCATGACCGGCCTCGAGCTGATGCGCGGGATCGGCGTGACCGATGATCCGGCCGCGGTCGTCGTGATGACCGCGTCCAGCGACGTGGCAGCGGCGGTGGAGGCCATGCGCGCGGGTGCCGCGGCCTACCTCACCAAGCCGATCGCCTTCGACGAGCTCCTCGTCGTGATCGACCGCGCGCTCAAGCTCCAGGCGTTGGCGCGCGAAGCGCGCGACCTGCGCCAGCGCATGCGCGACCGCGTCGCGCCCGGCCACATCGTCGGCACCGCACCTGCCATGCAGCGCGTGCTCGAGATCATCGAACAGGTGGCGCCGACCAAGGCGACGGTGCTGATCAGCGGTGAAAGCGGCACCGGCAAGGAGCTGGTCGCGAACGCGATCCATCAACGGTCGCCGCGCGCCGACCGACCCTTCGTCAAGCTGCACTGCGCCGCGCTCGCGGAGAGCCTGCTCGAGAGCGAGCTGTTCGGCCACGAGAAGGGCTCGTTCACCGACGCCGTGATGCGCAAGGAAGGTCGCCTCGAGCTCGCGCACGGAGGCACGGTGTTCCTCGACGAGATCGGCGACATCTCGCCGGCGATCCAGGTCAAGTTGCTGCGCTTCCTGCAGGAGCACGAGCTCGAGCGTGTGGGCGGGACGCAGACGCTTCACCTCGACGTCCGCGTGATCGCGGCGACGAACCGCAACCTGCGCGACGAAGTCGCCAGAGGGCACTTTCGCGAGGACCTCTACTACCGGCTCGACGTCGTGTCGCTGGAGCTGCCCGCACTGCGCGAGCGGAAGTGCGATGTGCCCGCGCTGGTCGAGGTCTTCGTCGATCGCTACGCCAAGGCCAACGGCAAGATCATCACGGGCTGCAGCCCCGCCGCGCTGGACGTCCTGGCGAGCTACAACTGGCCCGGCAACGTTCGCGAGCTCGAGAACGCGATCGAACGCGCGGTCGTGCTGTGTACCGGGTCGGCGATCGAGCCCAGGCACCTCGCTTCCCATATCCGGCCCACGACGCGAGACGGCATGCCGGCGATCCCTGGCGCCCGGATGGACGAGCTCGAGCGCTACGCGATCCTCGAGACCCTGAAAGCGACCGGCGGCTCCACGTCGCGCGCGGCCGCGATGCTCGGGATCAGCACGCGCACGATCCAGTATCGCCTGCATCAATACAACGAGGCCCCGCGGTCCAAGCAGCGCGTCGTCGCGCTCGAACCGGCCGTCGCGTCGAGGCCGTGACCGTCATGACCCAGGACCATCCCGTCCAGCTCGAGATCGCGTCGCCGGATCATTTCGACCGCATCCAGCTCGTCCTCCGGCTCGCCGTCACGATCGTGCTCGGATGGATCGGGCTATCGGGCGGCTGGCTGGCGATGCTGCTCTACCTGATGCTCCCGGTCGCCGCCGCGATCACGATCTCGTCGTCGGGTCGTGACGCGTTCGTGCGCGACTTCGCGCCCCAGCTGTGGCGCGTGCTGCGCTGGTTGCTCGAGCTGTCCGCGTACATGATGCTGGTCACCGATCGGTTCCCGACGGCCGACGGCGACCGCGTGCGCGCCGAGATCCGGTTCACTTCGCACGCGACGACCGCGTCCGCGATCGGCCGGCTCGTCACCTCGCTTCCGAGCACGTTCGCGCTGTGCGTGCTGTCGATCCCGTCGTGGCTGCTGTGCGTCGTCGCCGTGCTGGTCGTGCTCGTCGGCGCGCCGATGCCGGCCGGGATCCTCGCATTCCAGCGCGGCGTGCTGCGCTGGCAGGCGCGACTGCTCGCGTACCATGCCGCGCTCGTCGACGAGTATCCGCCGTTCGCACTCGAGACCGATCACCGGCACGGCGGCGGCGCGGCCGCGCCGATCGCGCGTTGAGCCGACTCCGCGATCCGTGCGCGCCGGCTCTAACGGTGAGCGAGCGGTCGCTTCGGCGCGGCGCCGATGCTCGCGATGGTCCCGACCGCCGCGGTCACGAAGAAGATCGCGGCGAGCGGGAGCCAGAGCTCGAGGACGCCGTGCAAGAGCGCGCGGTGCCCCGCGAACCCCGCGACGATCGCGGCGTCGAGGATCGCGAAGATCGCGACGAACGCGCCGGCGGTCGCGACCGGCTCGCGCGCGCCGCGCGCCGCAAAGTAGTGGCCGGCGATGCCCGCGAAGATCAGCGACGCGAGCACGAGATGCGTGACGAGCGCGGCGGTCGTCGGAACGAGCCGCAACAGGGCCGTCATCGCGATCGTGCACAACGCCCAGCCGGCAAACCCGTGGAGGGCGAGCCGCAGCAGCGAGCGCCCCGGCTGAGCGATCGCTGCGCCTGGCTTCGCGAACGGTAGCGCTCGCGCGAGCTCGTCGGCCCAGCCCTCGATCATCGCGGGGTCACGCCAGTCGCCGGCGTGCTTCTTGGCCATCGCGCTGGCCGGAAAGCCACGCGCGTCGGGCGCCAGCCGCCCACCGAACGTCTTGTGACCGAGCGCGCCGACGCGGTCCATCAAGATCTCGACCTGCCGGGTCGGCGGGATGTCGCCGCGCGCGGCCGAGTCGTCGAGCGGACCGCTCGAGAAGAACCACGTCGGAACCGTGCGCAGGACATCTTCGTTGCGCGCGACGAACCGGCAGGCCGAGCGATGCCAGCGGCTCGCGTACAGCGCTCCGCCGATGATGACGGCGTCGACATCGCGAACCTGGCTCTCTGCGGCACTGCGCGTGATCACCTCGTGCCCCCGCGTTCGCAGCTGGGCCGCCAGCATCCGCGCGATGCCCTCGGTGCCTCCACGCTTCGATCCCCAGGCGATCCAGATTCGCATGTGCGAGAGGCGTTGCAAGTCGTGGACCTCCGCACCGGCTCGCGCCAGCGCTCGAGCGCGCAGATCACGCGAGCACGATCACGCGATCCGTGCGCTCTGCGCGGAATGGCGCCCGGCATGGCTGCGGCCGCGGCGAGGTGCCTGGCCGCATCCATCGTCGCAAGCCCTGTTCGCGTGATTCTTCACGCTGTTGTTGCGCCACGACGCTGGTCTTGCGCTACGGTCTCCCGGGATGGATCAGGCGCTTGCCATCGGCTCGGTGCTCGTCGTCGACGACAACGCGGAGAACCGCGCGCTCGCCCGGGCAACGCTCGACGACGAGGGGATTCGCGCCGTGGTCGCGCGCTCGGGCGACGAGGCGATCGCGGCGTTCCAGCGCGAGCGCCCCGACTGCATCCTGCTCGACATCCGCATGCCCGGGACCGATGGCATCGCGGTGTGCGAACAGATCCGCACGATGGAAGGCGGCCAGGATGTCGCGATCGTGTTCCTCACCGCGCAGCGCGATGTCGATACGTTCGATCGAGCGGTGCGCGCCGGGGGCGATGACTTCATCACCAAGCCGTTCCGGCCCGGCGAGCTGCTCGTGCGCGTCCAGACCGCGCTCCGACTGCGCAAGATCGCGACCGAGCGCGGCGAGCTGGCCGCGGAGCTCAAGCGCCAGCGCGACGTGCTGCAACGCCTGCAGCTGCAGAAGGAGCAGCTCTCGGCGTTTCTCGTTCACGATCTCAAGAATCCGGTGAACACGATCGAGCTGCACGCGCAGCGGATCCTGCGCCACACCGAGGCCGACACGCGGTCGCGCGATGCCGCTGCGAAGATCCACGAGGAGACCCGCGCGCTCCTCCGCATGATCACGAACCTCCTCGACATCGGCAAGGCCGACGAAGGCCAGCTCGCACCGGTCCGGCGCACGGTCGATGCCGCGGCGCTGGTCGCCGGCGCGATCGAGGAGCTCCGTACGCGTGCCGATGCCGCGAATATCGAGCTCGTCGCCGACGTGACCGTCGAGAGCCTCGACGTCGATTCCGATCTGATGCATCGCGTGCTCGCGAATCTGATCGACAACGCGATCCGTCACGCGCCCGAGGGCACGGCGATCACGGTGGCCGCGACGCAGGCAAGCGGTGCGGTCGAGCTCCGCGTGCGCGATGCCGGGCCGGGCATTCCGCGCGACCAGCGCCCGTTCGTGTTCGACCGTTTCGTGAGCGGCGCGGCCACCGCGACGCGAACCAACCGCGGGCTCGGCCTCGCGTTCTGCAAGCTCGCGGTCGCCGCCCACGGCGGCGAGATCGGCGTCGAGGACGCCGGCCCCGGTGCCACCTTCTTGATCCGGATCCCCCATGACTGACTCGAACCTGCCGTTTCGCGAGCTCGTCGACGCCGCACCCGATGGTCTGATCGTCTGCGATGCACACGGAACGATCCGACTCGTCAACGCGGAGACCGAGCGCATGTTCGGCTACACGCGCGGCGAGCTGCTCGGAAAGTCGATCGACGTGCTCGTTCCCGATCACGTTCGCCCGCGCCACGCGCATCACGTTGCCAGCTTCGTCGGATCGCCTCGGCTGCGCCCGATGGGCAGCGAGCTCGATCTGCGCGGCCGCCGCAAGGATGGCAGCGAGTTTCCCGTCGAGATCAGCCTGTCGCCGATCGAGGGCGACGACGGACTGCTCGTCACCGCCGGTATCCGCGACGTCACGGAGCGCCGACGCCTGGAACGCGAGCATCGTCGGACGAACGCGTACCTGGTCTCCGCCGTCGACGCGGTGCAAGACGCGTTCACGCTGTTCGACGAGCAGGATCGCGTCGTGATGGTGAACAGCGCCGCACGCCAGCTGCTCGGGGGGCCGAGCGGCGCGAAGATCGTGGGCCGACGGTTCGACGAGGTGCTGCGCGACGCGCTGTCGTCCGGGGTGTTCGACTTCAGCAACGAGTCGCGCGACGCCCTCGAACAGCGCTGGCTCGCGTATCACCGCGCACCGTCCGGCATGCTCGAGGTCCGCACCGGCACGGGCCGGTACCTGCGGGTCAGCGAGCGCAAGACCGCCGACCACGGAACGGTCTCGACGATCGCCGACATCACCGAGGATGTCGAACGCAGCGCGGAGCTCCGCCACGCGCGCGAGCTGGCCGAAGCAGGGAGCGCGGCCAAGAGCGAGTTCTTGTCGTCGATGAGCCACGAGCTGCGCACGCCGCTCAACGCGATCCTCGGATTCGCGCAGCTGCTCGAGCGCGATCGCAAGCAACCCCTGACCGACCGCCAGCTCGAGCGGCTCGGCCACGTCCTGCGCGGCGGCGAGCACCTGTTGCGGCTCATCGACGACGTGCTCGACCTGTCCCGGATCGAGGCCGGCCGGATCGCGATCTCCTCCGCGCCGGTGGGCGTCGCCGAAGTCCTGGCCGAGGTCACGACGACGCTCGAGCCGATGGCGCAGCGCGCGCAGATCCAGATCGCGGTGACGCCGCTCCCACCGGATTTGCCCCGGGTGCTCGCGGATCGGACGCGGCTCTCGCAGATCCTCATGAACTTCGGATCGAACGCGATCAAGTACGGCAAGGCCGGCGGTCACGTCACGTTTCGCGCGGAGCAGACCGCGACCGGCGTGCGCGTGCGCGTCGTCGACGACGGCATCGGCATCCCCGATGACAAGCGCGAGAAGGTCTTCGAGCCATTCCAGCGCGCGGGTCAGGAAGCCGGACCGATCGAGGGCACCGGGATCGGCCTCACGATCAGCAAGCGCCTCGCCGAGATGATGCGAGCGACCATCGGCTTCACGAGCGAGGTCGATCGCGGCTCCGATTTCTGGATCGACATCCAGGGGTATCGGGCCGGCGCCGAGACTGCCGCGCCGATCGTGGCCCCGGAGGTCCGCGAGTCACCGCTCGCGACCGGCGATCGCCGACACACGATCGTGTACGTCGAGGACAACCCGTCGAACATCGCGTTCATGCGCGAGCTCGTCGAGGATCTGCCCAGCGTGGAGCTCGTGACCGCACCGACCGCCGAGATCGGCCTCGAGCTCATTCGCGCACGCTTGCCCAACGTCGTCATCATGGACATCAACTTGCCCGGCATGAGCGGGCTCGAGGCGGTGAAGCGCCTGCGCGAGTGGCCGGAGACGAGAGCGATCCCGGTGATCGGGCTATCGGCGGCCGCGCTCGTGAAGGACACGTCGCGGGCCAAGGACGCCGGCTTCTACCGCTATCTCACGAAGCCGGTCAAAGTCGCGGAGCTGACCCGGACGCTCGAGGAATTGCTCCACGACGGTTCGTCGCGATAGCGCACTCGTTGCGCGAATCCACGAGATCGAGGTGGCGCGGTTCGTGAAATACCGCGGGGCATGAAGCTGCCCAAGACCATCCTCGTTCCGACCGACTTCAGCCCGAACGCGGAGCAGGCACTCGACTATGCCGTCGCGCTCGCCGCCAAGCTCGACGCGAAGGTCCACGTGCTCAACGTCATCGGCGCGCCCATGCTCGGCGCGGAGCTTGGACTGGTGGTAACGCAGTCGATGATCGACGACCTGCTGCGCGACAACCGGGCCGCGCTCGACAAGGCGATCGCCGCGCGGGTCGGGAAAGCCGCCTTCGGCCCCGCGCACCTCGAGGTCGGCGATGTCCGCTCCGTGATCGAGCGAGTCCGATCCGAGCTGGGCGCCGATCTGATCGTCATGGGCACGCAGGGCCGGCGCGGCGTGAAGCGCTTGCTGCTCGGTAGCGTGGCGGAGTCCGTGGCTCGGACCGCGGCGTGCCCGGTGTTGCTCGTTCGCGAAGCGGCATCGTGACGCTCTGAACCAAACGCGCAATCATTGCTGCCCGCCCTCAGATACCGCAGATCGTGCGCGATAACCCGAGCCGGGCGCGAGGTGGCTGTGGCACGCTTCTCGCTCGAAGAGGCCGCGGAGGCGAAATTGGCACGCTCAGGACGAATCTTGGTTGTGGACGACGAGGTCAACGCGCGAACCGCGTTGGCCGAGCTGCTTCGAGACTCCGGCTTCGAGGTCGAGATGGCTGCGGACGCATTCAAGGCGCTGGGCAAGCTCGAGGCGTTCGACCCACACGTCGTCGTCACGGACCTCAAGATGCCGGGCATGGATGGCATCGAGCTGGTCGGCAAGCTTCGCGCGAGCGAGAACGCCATCCCGGTCGTCGTGATGACGGCCTTCGGCGACGTGAGCTCGGCGGTCGACGCGATGCGCGCGGGCGCTGCGGACTACCTCACCAAGCCGATCAACTTCGACGAGCTCCTCGTCGTGCTCGATCGCGTGCTCGACAATCAGCGCCTCGTGCGCGAGACCCGCCAGCTGCGGGCGCGCGTACGAGACCGCGTCGCGCCCGGCAACATGATCGGCGTCGCGCCGCCGATGCAGCGCGTGTTCGAGATCGTCGATCAGGTCGCGCCCAGCAAGGCGACGGTGTTGATCGTCGGCGAGAGCGGCACGGGCAAGGAGCTCGTCGCGAACGCGATCCATCAGCGGTCGCCGCGCGCGAGCGGGCCGTTCATCAAGCTGCACTGTGCGGCCCTGGCCGAGTCGCTGCTCGAGAGCGAGCTGTTCGGCCACGAGAAGGGCTCGTTCACCGGCGCGATGGCGCGCAAGGAGGGGCGCTTCGAGATCGCGAACGGCGGCACGCTGTTCCTCGACGAGATCGGCGAGATCTCGCCATCGATCCAGGTCAAGCTACTGCGGTTCTTGCAGGAGCACGAGTTCGAGCGCGTCGGCGGCACTCAGACGCTCCGCGTCGACGTTCGCGTGATCGCCGCGACGAACCGCAACCTGGCCGAGGAGATCGCGAAGGGCCGGTTTCGCGAGGACCTGTACTATCGCCTCAACGTGGTGGCGATCGAGATGCCGCCGCTGCGCGAACGTCGGTCCGATATCTCGCCGCTCGTCAGCTTCTTCATCGAGCGGTACGCGAAGGAGAACGGCAAGACCATCGTCGGCTGCTCGCCAGCCGCGCTCGAGCTGCTCGCGAACTACAACTGGCCAGGCAACGTCCGCGAGCTCGAGAACGCGATCGAGCGGGCCGTCGTGCTGTGCGCCGGCGATACGATCGAGCAGAAGCACCTGCCGCCCAGCATCAAGCCCGTCGCGATGCCCGCGGGGATGCCGATCGTTCCCGGCGCGACGATGGCCGAGGTCGAGCGCTACGTGATCCTCGAGACGTTGAAGTCGACCGGCGGCTCGACCTCGCGAGCCGCAGAGATCCTGGGAATCAGCACGCGCACGATCCAGTACCGCTTGCACGAGTACAACGCCGCACCGCGCTCCGACACGGAAGTAGTCCGCAAATCGGAGCGGGACGATGCACGGAAACCGTAGCTCGGTCCTGCCCGCGATCCTCGACTACGTCGAGCTCGACGATGGCGATCGGGCTCGGCTCGCCGCGTTGCATGAAACGCTCGCCCCGCACTTCCACGGCATCGCGGAGCGGTTCTACGCGCGCGCGAACGCGGCGCCGGAAACGGCGGCGCTGCTGACCGGAACGCCGCCGATCGAGCGGCTGATCGTCACGCTGGTCGACTGGATGTCGAGCGGCCTGCTCGGACCCTACGACGAGCAGTTCTACGACAAGCGCTCTCGGATCGGGCGGAAGCACGTCGAGATCGGGCTGCCGCAGCACTACATGTTCACGGCGATGAACGGGTTGCGCAACGAGTACGAGGAGTTGATCTTCCAGTCGTACGAGACCGCCGAGGCCCGCGCCGCGGCGCGTGCCGTGAACAAGCTCCTCGACGTCGAGCTCGCCTTGATGCTCCGCCACTACCAGCTCGACTCCGAGGCGCGGCTCGTCGAGCGCGAGCTGCGCGTGCAGCGCGATCGCGTGCTGGCGCTGCAAACGCTGTCGGCGGGGCTCGCCCACGAATTCCGCAATCCCCTCAACTCGGCCAAGCTCCAGCTCGAGCTCCTCGAACGCCGCGCCGGTCGCGACGGGGCCGACTCGACACACCGCGAGCCGATCGCCGCTGCGCGCAGCGAGATCGAACGCCTGACCAAGCTGCTCACCGAGTTCGTGTCGTTCGCGCGCCCGACCGAGCTGGCACTCGGGGACCACGACGTGACGACGATCGCGCGCAGCGTCGTCGCGCAGGAGCTCCGGCCGGCAGCACCACGAAACGTGACCATCGAGCTCTCGGTCGACAGGCCTGTCGTCGCGCGCGTCGATGCTGCGAAGTTCCAGCAGATCGTCCAGCACCTCGTGCGCAACGCCGTCGAGGCGGTCGACACCGGCGGTCAGGTCACCGTCGCGATCGAACGCGGTGAAGATCGGCTCGTGCTGGACGTGGAGGACGACGGCCCGGGAATCCCCGACGCGGTTCGAGCGCGCATCTTCGAGCCGTTCTTCACGACGAAGTCGAACGGCACCGGCCTCGGCATGGCGGTCGTCCACACGATGGTCGCGCTCCACGCCGGGACGATCACCATCGATTCGGCGCCGCGACGGACGCGATGCCGAGTGACGCTACCCCAGCCCGTGCGGGCGTAGCCGACGCGGTCGCGTCGTGCTCGCACGATCGCGCAAACGGCGCGGACATGGCGCGCATGGCGCACCGAATTCGCGTTCACGCGACATGACGCTTGACCTCGCCGCGGCGGATCCGCGCGTGGTCCACGAGCTGGCGTCGCGCCGCGCGAAATGCGTCGGCCACCGCGATGTAGACGTCCCAGTGGGCACCGCGGCCGGGTTCGCGCGAGACCGCGATCTCGCGGCCGGGTACGCGCACGTCGACGTGAACGTGGAAGGCGTTGCCATGGCGCTGGTGGCGATGCGGTAGCTCGATCACGACGGCGCACGACTGGATCCGCCCGTAGCTGTGCTCGAGCCGAGCTACCCAGCCATGGACGGCCTGTTCGACGGAAGGGCTCGGGGACATGCCGCGGAACGTGATGTGGACCGGTCTGAGCATGTCCGGATCATCTGCAGCCTTCGAGCCAGGCACGGCCGATGCACCAGCCCACCTCATGCACGACCAATCGATCGCAATCACCCTCCGCGCCCGCGACTTCATGCAGACCGATGTCATGACGGTCAGCCCGGAGACCTCGATCCTCGACATCCATCGCATGTTCGTCGAAGAGGAGATCCATGGTGCGCCGGTCGTCGACGATACCGGCCGTGTGCGTGGCGTTGTTTCGACGCTCGATCTGCTACGCGTCGTCAGCGAAGAAGCCGAGCCCAACGAGCACTGGCTTCCCTACTTCCGTTCGGATTCGCTGGCCGTTCCCGACCAGTTTCCGGAACGCCTGAACACGCTGACGGCGGCCGACATCATGACTCGCGAGCTCGTCACCGTGGGTCCGAACCTGCCGATCGCCGATGTGGCCCGCACCATGCGCGAGCAGCACGTCCATCGCGTGCTCGTCATCGAAGACCACGAGCTCCTCGGCGTCATCACGACGTTCGACTTGCTCGGCGCGTTCATCGGTGGCGAAGCCGTGCCACGTGCGAAGCGTACGGTCTCGCGCGTCGCGGGCCGGCCCTCGTAGGAACGCGCAGACCTTGCCGTGGTCCGGCCGATGTACGCATCGGATGCCGGAAAACGCGCGCGATCGCGCGAGGCGCGTTGGCTTGCCGGTTGCTGCTTCGGGTTGTCATGCGGGATCAGACCAAGCAGCCTGTCCAGCACGTCTACGCCAGTCAGGGCGGCCACACCGATCAACTGCTGCAATGTCCGGATCCCGACCCGCATCTCGCGCGCGTACCGAGCATCGCGGATCGCGTGCCGCTCACCGAGATCATGAGCCGGAACCTGACCTGCGCGCGTCGCGACCTCGATGCCGACACGGTCGCCGAGCTGATGATCGCGAACCGCATCGGCTGCGTGCCCGTAGTCGAGGAGCCCGGCCGGCCGATCGGCATGATCACGAAGCAGGACTTCATCGAGCAGGTCGGGACGGTCGACGGCAGCGAGATCACGCCGCGCACCGCGGAAGAGCTGATGATGCCGCTCGCGATCACGCTGCCCGACACCGCGACGATCGCGCAGGCAGCGGCGATGATGGCGAGCGAGGACATCCACCACGTCCCGATCGTCGATCGTGAGGGCCGGCTGATCGGCATCGTGTCGTCGATGGACATCGTGCGCTGGCTCGCGCGCAACGATGGCTTCACCGCGTAGCGGCGGTCCGCGCGAACGGGTGACAGCCGGCGCACGTCGCGGCGCCGGGCTCGTGGTTCTCGCGATCGCGGTGGCACGCGAGGCAGGTCGCGCGATCGCTTCGCGGCTTTGCTTCGTGCGCCGTGTGGCACGCGGAGCACGGCGCGTGCTGCGCGACCGAGTGCAAGCCGGGCAGCTGCGCGACCTTGTGGCAGCTCGCGCATGCCGGCGGTGAAGCCGAGCCGTTGGGGCCGTGCGCGCGGTGGCAGGTCGTGCAGTCCGCGACGAGCCGGCCGTGCTCGGTCTTCGGCTTGTCGGCGTGGCAGGTCGCGCAGCTCGTCGGCTTGGCGCGTGGATCGTGCGGCGCGTGGCAGCCTTCGCACTTCGCGTGGCCCGCGGGCGCGGAGCTCGCTTCGGCGACATGGCACGTCTCGCACGCCATCGCTGCCTCCTTCGGATCGTGCGCGGCGTCGCGATGGCAGTTCCCGCAGTCGGCATGGCCGGTGCTCGCGGTGGTGCGCGCGCGATCGGCGTGACAGCGCGAGCACAGCGCCGCGGTCGCCACCGGCTTGCCGCCGTGCGCGAGGTGACAGCCGCCGCAGGCGGCGTGACCGGATGCGAGCGCGGTGCGCGCCGGATCCGGGTGACACGTCGCGCAGGTCGAGCCGACGATCTTCGGCTTGCCCGCGTGCGCGACGTGACACGACAGGCACGGTGCGGTCGCGTGGTGCTCGGTCGCGTGGCACGTCTCGCACGCGACCGCCTTCGCGTTGGCCGCCAGCGCGTGCGAGTGCGGCGGGTGACAGCCGATGCAATCGCCCTTGGGATGCGCGACGTCTTCCTGATGGCAGGTCGTGCACGGTCGCGGCGCGTCGTCGTGCGGCGCGTGGCAGGTCGTGCACGCGGTGTGCTTGGTGGCGGCCAGCACCGGTTGATCGCGGTGACAGCTCGCGCACGGCTTGACCTCGACCTTGCCGAACCGGTGCGGCTCGTGACAGCCGGTGCACTTCGTGTGGCCCGCGGTGAGCGCGCGATCGTCGACGCGAAGCTCGCCGGGTTGCGCGGAGTGGCAGCGCGCGCAGCCTTGATCGGCCGCGAGCTTCTCCTCGTGCATGCGATGACAGTCGAGGCAGCCGCGCAGGCCGGCGTGCTTGGTTGTCTCCGCGGCGTGGCAGCTCGTGCACGGTTTCGGAGCGAGCGACGGCGTCTGGTGCGCGTGGTGGCAGTCGGCGCACGGCTGATCGGCGTGCGCGCCGACCGCGTGCGCGCCGTCCTGCGGGCGATCGTGGCAGCGCATGCACGGCGACTCGACGGGCTCGCCGGCGCCGAACGCGTGGCAGTCCTGGCACGCCGGCGCGTGAATGCCGGGATGCAGGGGCGTCGACTTGCCCGCGTGACACCGCGCGCACACGTCGCCGGGAGGTGGCGCGAACCCGGTCTCGCCGTGGCAGTCCTCGCACGGGACCTTGCCGACGTGCGAGACGTGGCCCGCGCTCGCGGCGACATCGCGATAGGTCGCCGGCACCTGCTCGGGCACGCGGTCCTCGCGCGCGCTCGTGCAGCCGATCGCGAGCGCGGCGAGCACGGCGATCCGGGTCATGGCCGCGATCCGATCGGATGGCACAGCCGGCACGGCATCGAGCTCAGCGGCACGCGGCTCGACCAGCCGACCGGATGCGGATTGCCGCCGACGCCGCCGACCTTGTGGCAACCGACGCACAGGCTCTGCCCCGCGCCGTCGTGACAGCTCGCGCACGCGGTCGGATCGCGGCGCGCTTCGCGGCCGTGCGCGTTGTCGGCCGGCGTCGGCCCGACCCAGCCGGGCGGATGTGGGCTGCGGCGCGTGTCGCCGGCGACGCCGAGCGACGTGTGGCAGCTCGCGCAGCGATCGGGCGAGTGACAAGTCGTGCACGCACCCGGCTCGGCGCGCGCCTCGAGCGCGTGGCGCGACTCGAAACCGGCCCGGTGGATCGTCGGCGCGAACACGTCATCGAACCGCGCGGTCGCGGGCAGGATCGGAACGGTCTTGCCGTGGCACTCGGCGCAGAACCGATCGCGGTGGCACGACTGACAGAGGTCGCCCGACGACGCCGCACGCGTGCCGTGCTCGCGCAGCCAATCGCCGTCGTGCGCGAGGTGGGTCTCGGGCAGCGTCGCCGAGTCCTCGAGATCGCGGTGACACGCGTTGCACGTGCGCGCATCGCGCGACGCGTCGTGATCGTGGCAGCGAAAGCACGTCGCCATCGGCGGTCGCAGGTGCTGGTCGCTCTCCGCGACGCCGACGTGGCAGCGCACGCAGTCGCCGCGCGTCGGCGCGGTGTGCGTCTTGTGATCGAACACGAGGTGCGCGCGCGCGTCGGCGAGCTCGGGCAGCGCGTTCGGCGCGGCATGGCAGCCGAGGCACGGATGCGAATCGTGCGGCTTGCTGTGGCATTCGATGCAGCTGCGATCGTCGGGTACGTGCAGGCTCGTGCCGTCGTCGCGATCGATCCCGACGTGGCAGCGCGTGCACGTCACGCCCGCGAACACGTGCGCGCGGTGCGGGAACGGCCGCGGCTCGGATCGCGTCAGGCCGAGCACGCCGGCACATGCCGCGAGCGCGAGCACGACGACGAGCGCCAGGCGCCTCACGGCTTCCCCCACGTGCGGCCGAGCTGCGCGAGCGCGTCGAGCCGGCTGCGATCCTCGGGTGACGCCTGCGCCTCGAGCGCGACCGCGGCGTGCCACGGCCCCCACGTGCGCGACAGCGCGGCGAGCACCCACGGCCACACGCGCCCGAGCCCGCGGTCGTGATCGGGCACGACGAGCTCGAGCTCGCTCGACGCCGACAGCGCCCATGGCAGCGCGAACCGCGCCGTCGCACGCGCGCCGGTCCAGCCGGAATCCCCGGCCCCGTCGCGGCGCAGCTCGCCGCCGAGCGCGCTCGCGCCGCGATCGTCGAGCCGCAGCGTCGCACGCAGCACGATCGCCGGCGCGATCACCTCGCCGACCTCGCCGACCGTGGTCGCCGGCGCGGTGGCGGGTTCGTCGATCGCGTCGCCGTCGCTGCGGCGCACCGCGAGATCGGCGGCGACGTCGAGCCGCGGCGCCGCGCGCCACGTCCAGGTCGTGCCCGCGCGCAACGCCGGTACGTCGCCGAGCACGGTGAACAGCGACGTCGCCGGCAGAATGTGCGACGCCGCGATGTACGTCGCGTACAGCTCGCCGCGCAGCGCGCCGCGGCGATCGCTCGCGGTGATCGTCGCCTCGGCGAGGCCGGGGTTCGCGAGATCGTACGCGAGCTTGCCGGCGAGGTCGTCGTGGTTGCCGAGCGCGGCGCCGGCGTCGAACCCGACCTCCTCGGTCGCGAGCTCGCCGTCGGTGCGTTGCTGCATGTAGCCGGCGCCGATCGAGCCCCAGTCGCCGATGCGGCGCGCGACGCGGCCGCCGGTCACCCAGTCCCACGAACGCGACGTCGTCAGATCCGGCAGCACCGGGATGCCCGCGTACGCGTCGACATCGATCGCGTACGGCAGGCGCACGCGCGCGCGCCCGCCGTCGACCTGGACCGGGCGCAACGCGCCGAGCGTGGCGACGAAGCGCCCGAGCGTGCCGTTGATCCGGCCATCGCGCGTGCGCGCGTGCAGCGCGATCACGAGCACGTCACCGTCCGCGCGATCGGCCGCGGTCGCCGTCGTCTGGCCGGTCCACACGACCGCCTCCGCCGACAGCCCCGGTCCGGCGTCGCCGTCGGCCGAGAGCGTGAGCAAGCCCGCGGGAGCCGCCGTGCTCGCGAACGCATCGGCGCGGAGCGCGAGCGGATCGGCGTGCGCGACGCCGCCGACCACGAGCATCGCGGCGAGCCACTTCATGGCTTTTCGGGCTCCTCGTCGGGGCGCGCGCGACGCCATTCCCTCCGCAGCTGGCGCACGACGATGAACAGGTAGATCGCGAACGCGGTCGTGCCGAGGAACTGGCCGACCGACATCGCGAGCATGACCGGCAACGGCGTCGGCACGAGGATCGACCACACCATCATCGCGAGGCCGACGAGCGTCAGCACCGCCGACACGCGCAGCGCGATCGTCTCGCGCCGGCCGAGATGCGTCACCGGGTGGTCGTTCATGGCTTCACCTTCGAGAACGGATGTGCGGGGCCATGACAGCCCGCGCTCGCGCAGCTCACGCGGCCGTCGCGCACGCGATCGATCAAGCTCGCGTGCTCGCGCACCGCCTTCCAGTCCGGGCCTTCGGTCGAGTGACAGTGCATGCAGGTGTCGTTCGAGAACGGGTGCCGGATGTGGATCGTCTCGCGCGCTTCGTCGAGCGACATGTTGCGGTAGTGCAGGACGTACTCGTAGACGTGGCGCAGCCCGCCGGCCTTCGTCACGATCGTCCCGTACATGCCGTAGTCGGCGTGGCAGGCGTAACAGTTCTCGTCGCCGAACAGCGCGTTACGCGCGTGCCGCGCGGCGAGCGTCGTCGAGTGTGGATCCTCGGAGTCGTTGCGATACGGCGTCATCACGTGGCACGAGCCGCAGAACCGCCGCGCCTTCGTGCCCTCGAAGCCGGCGACGTTGCCGGTCGTCGCGGTGGTGAGCGGCAGGATGCCGATGCCCGCGAGCAGCACGAGCTTGGTCGCGTGCGTGAGCTGCGGGCGGCGCAGCAAGTACCACAGCACGAGCGCCGCCGAGACCGCCGCACACGCGAGCGCGAGCGCGAGCAACGGGTTATTGAAGATCCACGACACCATTGATGTGCTCGCTCGTTCCGTTGGCGACGATGATGTTGCCGAATGCATCGACGGTGCCCGGATGGCACGTCGCGCACGTCGCCAGCGTCATCGTCGGCGTGTGACTCGCGTCGTTCGGCGGAATCCCATGACAGCTGCCGCAGAACACCTGCCCGCTCGACGTCCAGACCGGCTCGGAGACGCCGTGACAGTACGAGCTCGCGCACGTCTGCGCGGTGCGATCCCAGCCGAGCGCCGCGTTGACGACCGGCAGCGGCGAATCGATGTGTCCGGGCGAATCGATCGCCGTCGGCACCGCATGACACGCGCTGCACGCGATCGGCACCGAGATCCGCGAGCTCGCCTGCAGATGCGCCTGGTGCGCGCCGACGCCGAGCGCGGTCGTGAACGTGTTGCCCGAGAGATCGACCGGCGGCGCAGGCGAGCTCGCGCTGCCGTGACAGCCGCTGCAACCCGGCGTGCGACCGACCTGGACGATGCCGTCGATGTGCGGCGCGTCCGGCGGATGGCACGTCGCGCAGTCGGTGCGCGCGTGGCTCGGCGTCGGCGGCGGATGGCCGTGGCACTGCGTGCAGCCGCCGGGCGGCGTCGGATCGTCCCAGCGCGGCGCCGGCTTCGTGCCGCCGCCGTCGTGCAGCACGGCACCATGGCAGTAGACGTTGCTGCACGTCGTGCCGTCGAAGCTCGGCGGACCGGCGCGGTCGGCGGGATCGAGCGTGAAGCCGGCGCGCGCCCCGAACGTCACCTGCGGCGGCGTGGTGATCGCGACGCCGTCGTGCAAGATGTGGCCGTCCTGATCCCACGTCGCGGGCACGACGTGGCACTCGCCGCACGTGATGCTCGCACCGGCATGCGGCAGATGCGCGTTGCTGGTCGGGCCCGAGCCGTGGCAGGTCACGCACGCGGTCGGGCCGGCCTCGTGACACGACAGGCACGATACGCCCGACGTGCCGCCCGAGAAGTCGGTGCCGTGACAGGTCGCGCACCGCGCGAACCCCCAGTTGGTCTGCTCGAGCAGGCTCACGTGAAAGTTCGGGCTCGTGGGATCGAGGATGCCGGGGGCGTGTACCGTCGCCGTGCACGCGTCCTCGCACGGCGCCGACAGCGCACGCGGATCGGCGCAGCTCGCGACCAGGACCGCGATGGCGACGGCGATGGCTCGCACGAGCAAGCACGGAGGCGGAAGCCAACTCACGTGAAACACCAACTCACGACGCGTGCCAGCCCAGGTGCCGGAAGATCAACGGTTCTCGCGCAGTGTATGCGGACCGGCCTGCAATGCCTGCAAGCGCTGCGCGTTTTCCGAAAATGAAGACGCCCCGGACGACCGGGGCGTTTTCGGAACACGGGATCCGCTATGGAATCGGCCAGTCGGCCGGCCGGAGGCTCAAGCGATTTTCCTCGTAGTAGTAGCGGTGCGGCGGGACGTAGTGAAGGTGCGGCTCGACCTCCTTGACGTCCAGCAGATCGACGTGCTCGTAGGTCTTGGCGCGAGCGACCTCGACCGTGCAGCCCGCCTCGCGCACCACCTTCTCGGACACCGATCCGAGCACGAGGCGCTCGACACCTTTCAGGCCCTTGCTGCCGACGATGATGAGGTCCGCACCGACCTCGCGGGCCAGGTCCAGGATCTCGTCCGCCGCCTTGCCGATCCGCGCGTGCACGTTGAAGTGAATGCGGGTGTTCGACTGCGCCGCGCGGAGCTCCAACTCGATCTCGTCGGTCATCGCTCGCTGCACCCGCTCGGCATAGCCGTAATCGACTTTGGAGCCCGGCACGGCCGGGATCGGGCTGTGAGGCTCGATGACGCAGATGAACTGCAGCACGTGGAACGGCGCTCTCGTGGCGAGCGCGATCGCCCGGTACAGCGCGGCGCGTCCGCTGTGGCTGAAGTCGAAACCGACGACGACTTGGCTGTATGTGGAGCTCATGCTCGTTGTCAAAGGCAACCGGCGTGCCAGCGCTGTCCGCGCCGCGCACGCGCGACGCGCGCAAGCCGTGCGACTCGCGCCGGGCATCCCGCAGCACCTGCGCGGTCACCACATCAGGCCGCCGAGCCAGCTCGCGCCCGGGACCACCATCGTCGACAACCGCGTGCGATCGCCGGTGTGAGCCGCGCAGAACCAACGCGCACCGTCGCTGCTGGCGCGCGCCTCGACGCAGTCGGGGCACTGCCCCACCGCCTCGGAGCTACCTTCGAGCCCGACGACCAGCGTCGCACATGGCGCGAGATCGATGACGCGCGCAGCGACCGTGCCGAGCCGGCGGTGGGGATGATGCGTCCCGAACCGGCCGAGCACGATGAGATGTGCACCGAGCTCGCCGGCCAGCTCCGCGATCGCCGCGGGGGCCTTGCCGGCACGGACATGAAGCCGGATGCGCCACTCGGTGCAGTCGAGCACTTCGAGGGCCGGCAACACGAGCGCCGCCAGTCGCTGCTTCGCGGTCTCGACGTCGAGCCCGATGTCGTCGTGGACGTACACGAAGTGGAGGTCGGGGCCATCGTGTCGCGCCGCCTGATCGAGCGCGTGCTCGAGCACGATCTCGGAGTACTCGCCCAGATCCAGGGCGACGACGATGCGATGACGTGGTTCGGTCATACCTGGCGAGATTGCATCGGGTGTGCCGCACGCGCGGAACGCGGCGGTTGCGCGTTTTGGTTGCGGTGACCCGGCACGATGTTTGATGGCGAGCAAGCCCATGCCCACCATGCTCGTCACCTGCCCCGAGGTCGCACATCTCGAACAGATCGAGTACGACGATCACCCGCTCGGCATGCTGATCCACTCGTGCTCGCAGTTCGAGCCGGCCTGCGCGATGCGCTGCCAGCGCACGTGTGCCGCCCGTCTCGATCGCAAGAACCGGCAGCGCGTGGACGAAGACAGCGACACGGCGGTCGAGATCGGGCTGGACCATTCGATCTGACGGAACCAGGCTGGCATCACCATTGCTCGTTCCTGGCTCGTGCGGCCGTCATGCTCCGAGCTGCTCGCGCGAGGTGACCTCGCGGCAAAGGCGCGAGACTTCGCGGCCCTCGCCGTCGTGGCACGGCTGCTTTCGACGCAAGTCGGCGATCCGCTCGGTGATGCGCTGCTGGACCTCTCGCGCGCGTGCTACGCGAGGCATGGTCGTCCCACCGCGAGCTGGCACCGCCTTCGCCGCATCGTCGCACATCGCCTTGTCGCCGCCGGCACGTGATGCAGGGACTGCGGCGGCGCGACGGGCTCGCGCGCGGTTTGCGCGATCGGATGGCCCGGGAACACCACGACGATGGAACGAGCGCTGCAACTCTGTCGTGCATGCTGCGCAAGCTGTTATGTGCGACCGACTTCTCGCCCGGCTCCGAACACGCGCTCGGGCTGGCTGCCCGCATCGCCGCCGAAACGTCTGCCGAGCTCGTCGTCGCCCACGTGTGGCACGTCCCGCCGATCGGGTTCGACGACTATCCCGTGTCGTCGGACGCGCTGCAGCAGATGCTCGCCGACGTGGACCGCGAGCTCGCGGCAGCCGCGGCGCGCGCTCGCGCGTTCGGCGTGGCCCACGTGTCGACCCGTGTGCTCGACGGCGTACCGTGGACGTCGATCGTCGATGCGGCGCGCGACGATGCCTCGCTCGATCTGATCGTGATCGGGACGCGCGGACGCACCGGCTTCACGCGCTGGGTGCTCGGCTCGGTCGCCGAACACGTCGTGCGGAGCGCCCCGTGCTCGGTGCTGGTGGCACGGGGCCGAGGCGAGCACACGCCGTTCGCGCACGTCGCATGCGCGGTCGACTTCTCCGAGCAATCACGCGAGGCGGTCCGTCAGGCGGCGCAGCTCGCCGCGCCCGGGCTGGAGGGGCTGTCGCTGGTCCACGTCGTCCAGCGGCCGGAGCTACCGCGCGCCGACATCGCGCGCGAGCTCGTGGTCGATCTCGATCGGCGCGCCGGGCTCGAGCTCGAGCGCTGGGCTGCAGCGATCGAGCCGAGACCGCGGGTCGCGGTCCGCTGCGACGTGCGCGTCGGCGATCCGGCGTCGGAAGTGCTCGCGGCCGTCGAGGCGGATGACACCATCGACCTGATCGCGGTCGGTTCGCGCGGTCGCACCGGCTTGCAGCGCATGCTGCTCGGCTCGGTCGCCGAGAAGATCGTGCGCAACGCGCCGGTGCCGGTGCTCGTCGCCCGACGCCGCCCTTGACTCAGGCCAGCGCGGTCACCGGTCGCACGTCGACGATGCCCCACAACAGCGCGCGATCGTCGGCGGCGCGGTTGGTCGCGAGCTCGGCGGAAGGCTCGGCGAAGCTGCGCAGCACGACCGTCGCGCCCGGCGCCGCGGCGCGCCGGACCGCCGCGAACAGGCGCCCGCGATAGTCGGCGCTCGCGCCGTCGAGGATGTTCGACAGCGTGAACGCGTCGAAGCTCGCGGCCGGCGCGGCCTCGAGGTACGCGGCCGCATCGGCATGCACGAGCTCGATCGAGCCCGTGCGGCTCTCGGCGACGTCGCCGTCGAGCTCGCCGAGCAGCAGCGCGCGCGCGAACGGGTTCGTGCGGTTCGCGTGGCGCGCGAATCCGCGGCCGAGCCGCGACCGCATCACCGCGCCGAGCCGCCGCGGCAGGAACGCGAGGAACGGCGACGCGTAGACCGCGCGCAAGGCCGTGAACGAGAACAGCGCGCCGAACGCGAAGCGCAGCCGTCGCGTGTCGAGCGTGCGCCAGGTCTCGGCTTGCGCGTGCGGATCGTCGAGGTCGAGGAACGAGCTCATGCGCCGGCGGGTCCAGCCGACGAGCGGCGCGAACCGGCGCGCGAAGTCCATGACGCGCTCGGCGGTGCCGCGCACCGCGGGAGCGCCGGCGAGCCGGGCCTCGGCGTAGGCGAGCTGATCCGGGTTGATGTCGACCGCGACGACTTCGTGGTCGGCGGCGGCGAGCCGCATCGCGGTGCAGCCCGCCGACGCGATCGCGAACACGCGCGAACGCGGCCGGAACGCCGAGACCTCGATCGCGGTGTCCTCGTACATGCGACCGAACAGGACCTTGCTCGGCCCGCCGCGCCCGTCGAAGCGGCCGTCCTGCCACGGCGTGGTCACGACACCCCCGCCGCGACCCACGCCAGCACGAGGAACGCGAAGTTCTTGACGACCATCCCGGCGGGGTCGTGGATGAGGTGGCGCGACCATGCGATCCCGTTGCCGTTCAGCGCGACGAGCAGCGCGGTCTGCGCGATCGCGCACGCGAGCGGCGCCGCGCCGGTCAGCACCCACACGGCGAGCGCGCACTCGACGACGCCGAGCAGCTTCAGGAACGCGGCGCCGACCATGGGGCCGAGCCGCGGCACCGCCTCGACGACGCGCACCTGGTTCGGATCGCCACCGAGCAGCTTGCACCAGCCGCCTTCATACGCCCACACCGCGGCGACCGCGGCGCGCAGGAGCCACACCGGGGGCATCACGCGCGTCCTTCGACGGCGCGACGCATCGCGCGCAAGATGTGACGGTGGAACGAGTGACACACGAGCTGTTCGATCGGCCGCCACAACCAGCGCGGCCGCCGCGGGCTGCGGTAGCGCGTCGTGATCTCGACCTCGGCGCGATCCGGCGCGAGCTCGCGGATCACGTATTCGCCGCCCGAGAGCTCCATGCCGCGCCCGACGACGAGCGCCTGCTCCGCGATCTCGAACGCGTAGCGCCGCGCCGGCGCGATGTCGGTCACGCGCTTGATCAGATAGCCGCCTTCGTACAGGCAGCGCGCCTCGTCGCCGATCTGCGACTTGCGGCCGAGCGTCTCGATCGGCACCGGCAAGAGCAGCCGCAGGTGCAGCGGCGGGCGACGATCGATCTGTTCGTAGAACATGAGGCCCTCCCACACCTGATCGGCGGGCGCGCGAAAGACCATGCTGGTAGCGACGGCAGTGCTCACGACAGTGCCTCCTGGTTCGAGATGTGTGCTCCGCGCCAGCCCGCGATCGCGGCGTGCAGCGCCGCGTCGTGCGGAGGCGGCGCGACGAGCCCGAGCGTGCGCGGGTGCCATGCGGTCGCGGCGAGCTCGAGCAAGCGGCGCACCTTGATCGTGCGTGGTAGCTGCGCGGGGGCGACGCGTGCCAGCTCGCCGCTCGCCGCGCGCCGGCCGAGCTCGCCGTACGCCCGCCCGAGCAAGATGACGCCGTGCCGGTAGCGCAGCGGCACGCACGCGGCGCCGAGCGCGGCGCTGCGATAGTACGAGTCGGCCAGATCCGCGAGCCCGTGCAGCACCGGTCGCAGCCGCGGATCGCCGGGATTCGCGAGCACGTCGTGCGCGTCGAGCCGTTCGGCCGCGAGCCGCGCGGCCGGCAGATACACGCGATCGCGCTTCGCGTCGCCGGCGACGCCGAGCCCGACGTTCGTGAGCTGCAGCGCGAGCCCGAGGTCGACGACGCGCCGCTCGGCCTCGGCGCCGCGCACGCCGAGCAGCGGCGCGAGCATCAGCCCGACCGCCGCGCTGACGCGATAGGCGTAGCGAAGCAGCTCGGCATCGTCCGCGATCCGGACGCTGCCGAGATCGAACGCCATGCCGTCGAGCAGGTGGTCCATGCACGCGAGCGGCAAGCCCGACCGCGGCACGCCGGCGAGAAACGCGGCGACCAGCGGCCGCGGCTCGGCCGCGCCGGAGAGCTCGGCGCGCCAGCTCGCGAGCGCGCTGCGCGCCTGCTCGGTGCTCGGCGCGTCGTCGATCTCGTCGTCGAGGCGGCGGCACACGCAATAGAGCAGCGAGATGTCGTCGCGCGACGGCAACGGGATGAGCTCGGGCACGAGCCAGAAGCTGCGCGCCACCCGCGTGAACTCGCGCCGAGCCGCCAGCACGGTGTCGGCCCAGGCGGTGTAGCCGGGCCACAGTCGATCGCGCATCGCGCGAACACTTTGCACCCGATGTGCCGTGCAGCGAAATACTCGTCGCCTGCAAATCGCGCAAGCATTGCGAACCGCGGTGCCATGCGCGCAGGCGGTGCCGCTTCGGCGGCGCAACCGTTGGTCTCGCGCGTGCACGGGTCCAGGACGTGGTGCCACGCGTCGTGTTCGTGCTCGGCAAGGGCGGAGTCGGCCGCAGCACGGTCGCCGCCGCGCTCGGTGCCGGCCTGGCCGCGCGAGGCAAGCACGTGATCGTGGCGCAATGGGCCGTGGTCGATGCGATCTCGCCGTGGTTCGGTCGCGATCGCGCCGGCTACGCGCCGGCCGATCTCGCCCCGGAGCTCGCGACCATGAACTACTCGAGCGAGGCCGCGCTCGAGCAGTACTTCGTCACCCACCTCGGCATGCGCGCGCTGTTTCATGCGGTGATCGCGAATCGCCACGTGCGCGCCGCGACGCGCGCGGCGCCCGGGCTCGAGGAGCTCGTGTTCCTCGGCATGGTGTTCTGGCTCGTCACGCTGGCCGAGCGCGACACCGGGCGGCGCTTCGATCACGCGATCGTCGACACCCCGGCGATGGGCCACGGCGCGTCACTGCTCGGCGTGCCGAGCCTGACCCGGACGCTCGGCCTCGGCGGCATGCTCGCGGGCGAGTGCGAGCGCGTCGCGGGCCTGCTCGGCGATCCGACGTGCGCCGCCGCCGTCGTCGTGACCACGCCCGACGAGCTCGCGCTCGACGAGACCCGCGAGTTCTGGCCGCGCATCGAGCGCGAGCTCGGGCGCGCGCCGCTGGCCGCGATCGTCAACCGCAGCGCACGCGCGCTCGGCGAGCTGCCGGCGGATCCGCGCGCGTGTGCGTGGTTCGAGGAGCTCGCCGCGGCCGACGACGCGGCTCGGGCCGGGCTCGATCAGGTGTACGCGCACCTCGCACGCCGGGTCGCACGCGAGCACGCGTTCACGAGCGATGCTCGCCTCGGGACGCTCGCGATCGATGACGCGCTGCTCGTCGCCGACGACGCGAGCCCGCGCCGCGTCGTGGCGCTGGCGCAGGAAGCGCTCGCGCCGCTGTGGAGCGCGCCGTGACCGCGCGGCTCGCGATCGTGCTCGGGCCCGGCGGCGTCGGCAAGACCACGCTCGCGTCGGCGCTCGGCCTCGCGCACGCACGCGCGGGCGAGCACGCGGCGCTGCTCGGCGTCGATCCGGCGCACCGGCTGCGCTCGGCGCTCGCGCTGCCGGAGCTGTCCGAGCATGGCGTGCGCGTGCCGATCGACGCCCCGGGCTCGCTCGACGCCGCGCTGCTCGATCCGAGCGCGTGCCTGCGCAGGTGGGTCGCCGACGCGTGCCCGGATCCCGAGCAGCGGGCGCGGATCGCCGCGAACCCGTTCTTCGTCGCGCTCGCCGATCGCCTCGCGAGCTTCACCGACGCGATCGGATGCGCGCGCGCGGTCGAGTGGGTCGAGCGCGATCCCGCGCTGACCGAGCTCGTGCTCGATACCGCACCCGGCACGCCCGCGCTCGAGCTGCTCGCACGACCCGACAAGCTCGCGGCGTTCTTCGACGGGCGGTTGATCCGATGGCTCGCCCGGTTCGCGGGCGGCATCTACACCGGCCGCACCGTCTCGCGGCTCGCGGATCTGTCGGGGACCGGCGCGCTGCGCGAGTTCGGAGCGCTGGTGTCGACGCTCGAGGGAGCGATCGCGAAGCTCGTCGAACGCCTCGAGCTCGCGCGGAGGTGGTTGCGCGATCCCGAGACCTCGATCGTCCTCGCGAGCGGGGTCGGCGAGGATGCCGCGGCCGCGACGCGCGAGCTCGCGCGCGGTGCCCGCGCGCTCGGCTTCAGCCCGCGCCTGATCGTGCTGAACCGCGTGTTGCCCGACGTGCTCGCGAGCTCGCCCGATCGCGCGACGCGCTCGCCCCAGGCTGCCGCGTTCGCCCGCTACGTCCGCGGCTACCTGCGCGCGCAGCAGCGGGCGCGTGCCGAGCTCGCGGCCGAGCTGACTCCCGTGATCGAGATCGCCGACACCGCGATGCTCGACGCCCCGGACCGGCTCGCCGCGCTAACCGAGCTCGGCGAGCCGCTGCGCGCACGACTCGCGGCTCAGCGCCGCGTCGATCGGCCGCGCAGGTTGCGCAGCCGCGTCTGATCCTCGCGGTCGCGCTCGTCGAGCACCCGGGTCGCGCTCGCGATCTGCGTCGTCAGCTCGGGCCCGACGCGCTGCTCGAGGGTGTGGAGCTGGCGCGACGCGCGCGCGAGCGCCGAGCTGATCGCGCGCACGCGGCTCTCGCGCGCGAGCGTCGCGACGAGCTGCTCGAACAGCGCCTCGAAGCGGTTGGCGGCCTCGAACGCCGCTGGTCCGGTCGGTCCCGGTGCGGTCGCGCGCGCCGCGAGGCCGCGCTGCCACGCCGGGAGCTCGCGCACGACCGGCACGGCGACGCCCCACACGCGCTCGACGTCGAGGTCGACCTCGAGTGCACGCGGCGGCGCCGCGATCGCCGCGAGCTCGCCCGCGCCGTGGATCGCAAGCGCATCGAGCTCGGCGCGATACGCGGCGTCGGCGGTCTCGGCGATCGCGCGCCGCGCCTCGGCGGCCGGGCGCGCGAGCGGGAGCAGCGCGCGCACCAGCGCCTCGCGCTTGCGGCGCAACAGCTCCGCGCCGTGCATGACCCGCTCGCGCAGGCGGCGCGCGCGCAGCAGCTCCGCGCGCGTCGTCACGTCGTGCCTCCTGTCCGCGCCGCCCAGGTCGCGTCGTCGATGCGGTCGAGCTCGTCGCGCGGAAAGCTCTCGAGCAGCTTCCATCCGATCGCGATGGTCTCGGCGAGCTCGCGGCGGACGTGGCCCTGCGCGATCAGCTCGCGCTCGAAGCGGGTCGCGAAGTCGCGCGCGCGGCGATCGGGTTCGGCGAGCCCGGCCTCACCGACGATCGCGGCCATCGTGCGCGCGTCGCGGCCTCGCGCGTAGAGCGCGTAGAGCTGATCGGCCCAGCGCCGATGCTCGCGCACCGTCTTGCCCGCGCCGATGCCGGCGTTCATCAGCCGCGACAGCGACGGCAGGACGTCGATCGGCGGGAACACGCCCTGCCCGTGCAGCGCGCGCGACAGCACGATCTGGCCTTCGGTGATGTAGCCGGTGAGATCGGGGATCGGGTGCGTGATGTCGTCGTCGGGCATCGTCACGATCGGCAGCTGCGTCACCGAGCCCGCACGATCGGCGATCACACCCGCGCGCTCGAACAGCGACGCGAGGTCGGTGTACATGTAGCCGGGATAGCCGCGTCGGCCCGGCACCTCCTCGCGCGCGGCCGCGACCTGGCGCAGCGTCTCGCAGTAGTGCGCGAGATCGGCCATCACGACCAGGACGTGCATGCCTGCTTCGAACGCGAGGTATTCGGCCTGCGCGAGCGCGTAGCGCGGCGCGAGCAGCTGCTCGATCGTCGGATCGCGCGTCTCGTTCAGGTACAGCACCGCGCGCTCGAGGGCGCGCGTGCCGCGAAAACGATCGACGAACAGCCGCGTCTCGCGCGCGGTGATGCCGATCGCCGCGAACACGACCGCGAACGGCGCGCCGCCGACCACGCGCGCGTGCTCGACGATCTGCGCGGCGAGCTCGAGCGCGGGCAAGCCCGCCCCGGAGAACACCGGCAGCTTCTGGCCGCGCACGAGCGTGTCGAGGCCGTCGATCGCCGAGATGCCGGTCTCGATGAAGTCACTCGGTGGCACGCGCCGCGCGGGGTTCATCGGCGCGCCGTACACCGGGCGCATCGCGTCGCCGACCGGTGGTGGAAGATCGTCGAGCGGCGCGCCGACACCGCTCAGCACGCGGCCGAGCAGCTCGCGCCCGACCGGTGCCTCCGCGACGCGCCCGGTGAGCTCGATCTCGGCGCGCGCCGGCGACAGGCCGAGCGTGTCCTCGAGCACCTGCACGACCGTGACGCCGAGCCCGGCGTCGATGACCTGGCCGCGCCGCGGCGGCGCGCCGGGGGCGCGCACGACGACGTCCTCGCCGATCGCGACCCGACGGGTCGCTTCGATGTACAGCAGCGCGCCGGCGAGCGCGTGGGCGCCGCGATGCGTGCGTGTCGCGATCATCGCAGGCCCCCGAGCACGCGCGTGCACTCGGCCGCTCGCCGATCGCGCTCGGCTTCGGGCGCACGGCGCAGGTCGGCGAGCGCGCGCCGGAACGCGGCGAGCTGCGGCGCGAGCGCGTCGAACGAGCCGCCGGCGGCGAGCGCGGCTGCTCCGGCCGCCAGCGCGGCGAGCGCGAGCTCCGCGAGCTGCGCGGTCTTCGCCGGTGACGAGCTCGCGTCGTTCGGATCGAAGGCGTTCTGACCGAGCACGTGCTCGCGCGCGAGGCTCGCGATCGCGAGCGCGAGGCGATCGCCATCGTCCATCTCGTCGTTGCCGACGAGGCTCGCGATCTCGCGCAGCTCGGCGTCGCGCTGGAGCAGCGCCAGCATGCCCGTGCGCAGCTCGGGCCAGCGCGCGCCGATCGCCGACGACACGGTGGCGGTGTACAGCGAGTAGCTCAGCGACCAGTCGACCGCGGGGAACTGCCGCGCGCGCGCGAGCCGCGCATCGAGCGCCCACAATCCGCCCGCGACCCGGAGCGAGGCCTGGGTCACCGGCTCCGAGAAGTCGCCGCCCGGCGGCGAGACCGCGCACACCAGCGTGACGGCCCCACTGCGCTCGCCGCCGCCGAGCACGCGCGCGCGGCCCGCGCGCTCGTAGAACGTTCCGAGCCGGCTCGCCATGTACGTCGGGTAGCCTTCCTCGCCGGGCATCTCCTGCAGGCGCGCGCCGATGTCGCGCAGCGCCTCGGCCCAGCGCGACAGGCTGTCGACCATCACGGCGACGCGATGACCCATGTCGCGGTAGTACTCGGCGATCGTGAGCCCGAGGTACACCGAGGCCTCGCGCGCCACGACCGGCATGTTCGACGTGTTCACGACGAGCACCGTGCGCTCCATCAGCGAGCGGCCGGTGCGCGGATCGACGAGCCGCGGGAATTCGGCGAGCAGCTCGGCCATCTCGTTGCCGCGCTCGCCGCACCCGACGTACACGACGACGTCGGCGTCGGCGAACTTCGCGAGCGACTGCTCGACGATGGTCTTGCCCGTGCCGAACCCGCCGGGCACCGTGACCGTCCCACCTTCGGCGAGCGGAAACAGCAGGTCGAACACGCGTTGACCGGTGACGAACGGGCGATCGACCGGCAGCCGCTGCGCGACCGGGCGCGGCGTGCGGATCGGCCAGCGCTGGGCGAGCACGAGCGGCGTGCCGTCGGCGAGCTCGCCGAGCGGGTCGTCGATCGTCAGCTCGGCGTCGGCGATGCGCGCGATCGTGCCGCCGGCGCATCCCGGCGGCACGAGGATGCGATGCGCGATGCCGGCGCACTCCTCGATCGTGCCGAGCACGTCGCCCGGCGCGACGCGATCGCCGGCGCGCACGCTCGCCCGGAACGGCCAGCGGCGCGCGCGATCGAGCGTCGGCGCGATCGCGCCGGGCGCGATGAAATCACCGGTCGCGGCGGCGAGCCGCGCGAGCGGCCGGCCGATGCCGTCGAGCACGCTGCCGAGTAACCCCGGCCCGAGCTCGGCGGTGAGCGAGCCACCCGTCGCATGCACCGGCGCGCCGATCTCCAGCCCGGTCGTGTCCTCGAAGATCTGCAGCGTCGCGGTGTCGCCGGCGAAGCGGATCACCTCGGCGAGCAGGCCGCGCGGGCCCACGCGTACGAGCTCGTACAGCGCGGCGTCCCGCAGCGGCCGTGCCTCGGCGAGCGTGCCGGTGATGCGCGACAGGGTCGCCGTCATCGCAGCCTCACGCGGTAGCCGATCGCGCGCCGCAGCACCTCGAGCAGCTCCTGTTCGGGTGCAGCGGCTCGCGCGGCGGCGGCCGGACCCGGAAACGGCAGCAGGATCGGCGAGCCGGCGCGCCGGATCGCGCGCACGAGCGCGGGAGGCAATGCGTCGTAGAGCGCCTGCTCGACGAGGACGATCCCGGCGTCGTGCGTACGCGCGAGCGCGGCCGCCGCGGCCTCGGCGTCGTCGGCCTCGATCGGCGCGATGCCCGCGAGCGCGATCCCGATCGCCGTCGGCCGCCGACATAGCACGCGCAGCGCCGTCTTCATGTCGCCTCCAGCGCGATTCGCCACGCCGCGCGCCGCAGCCTGCGGACTTCGTCGCGGCGACGCAGCAGCGTGTAGATCGCCGGCGCGAGGCCGAGCGGCGCGAGGCGCCGCAGCCGCGCCTGCGTCGCGAGCTGCCACGCGAGCGCCGCATCCTCGAGCGCGGATACCGACGGCGCGAGCAGTGCCGCTGCGAGCGGCGTCCCAGCGAGCACGTCAGCGAGCACCTCGCGAGCGCGATCGATCGGACCGGCGGCCGCGACGAGAAACGTCGCCTCCGCCACGAGCGCGCCGCCCCGAACGAACGCGTGGTGCGCGTCGAGCTCCGCGCCGCGCGCGGCGAGCGCGAGCGCGGCACCGGCGTTCTCGGCATCGAGGGCCTGCGCGAGATAGGTGCGGAGCGCGTGATCGCGCGTACGGGCGAGCTCCGCGAACCGGCGGGCAAGCGCGAGCTCGAGCTCGAGCAAGTCCAGCGGAGCGCGCACGCCCGCGACGACCGACGCGAACGGATGTCGAGCGCGCGCGAGCGCGGCCGCGAGCTCGCCGACATGGGCCGCGGCCGCGAGCTCGGCGAGGCGCGCTGCGGGCAGCGACGGCGTCGCGACCGCCCCCGCGAGCCGCCGCGCGGCGGGCACGCCGGCGGCCATGCCGCGCGCGATCGCGCGCACGCTGCGGCGGTCGTCGTCGAGCGCGAGCGGCGCGAGCGCGTCGGTCCAGCGCGCGACGATCGCGTGGTCGCGCGCGACCCGATCCTGCGTGACCCGATCGATCGCGCTCGGATCGGCGAGCACGATTCCCGCATGCGCGAGCGTCGCGACGAGCTGCCGCGCATCGCGCGCGCGCTCGATCTCCGCGAGCATGTCGTGCGCGAGCACGTCGCAGAGCAACCCTCGAGCGCGTGCCGCGATCGCGCTCACGCCTCACGCTCCAGCGCGAGCGCCTCGCACGCCAGCCGCGGCCATTCGCGCGCGAACAGCGACTCGAGCGTCGCCTCGATGCGAACCTGCGTCGGCAGCTCGACGACGAATCCGGTTGCCAGGCGCGTCGGAACGAGCTCGGGTCCGTCGCCCGCACACGCGAGCGCTGCGTCGGCGAGTCGGCGCGCGACATCGGGATCCGCGGCCGCGCCCGGCAGCTCGGCGCGTACCGCGTCGCGCACCCGGTCCAGCATCGCGGCACGCGCGGAAAGCACCGCCGCACGAGCGCGATGCGCGGCGGCAGCAAGCTCGCGATCGGCTTCGGCGCGCCGCTCGGCCACGAACGTCGCCGCGCGCGACGCGATTCGCGCCGCGCGTTCGCGTGCGGCGGCTTCGCGAATCTCCGCGGCTCGCGCGTCGCCGTCGCCGCGGATCGCGTGCACCCTGTCGGTCGCGTCTCGCTCGAGCGCGGCGAGAAGATCCGACAGCGCCACCTCAGGTTCCTTTCAGCAGCATGAGCACGGCCACGACGAAGCCGAGCACGACCATCGTCTCGGGGATGGCGATCATCAGCACGGCGGTCGTGCGCAGCTCCGGCTTCTCGGCGAGTGCCGCTGCGGCCGACGCGCCGATCTTGGCCTGCGCCCATCCCGTCGCGAGCGCGCTGATCGCGATCGCGGCTGCGGCGGCAAATGGCATCCATGACTCCATGAGACCTCCTAGCTCGCCGTGGTCGGCGACCAATGACGGAGCGGTCGATAGCGCTCGCCGCCGGGTTGAAAGAACGTGTCGAAGAATTCGACGTAATGCAGGCGCATGACCTGGATCGTCGGGCTGAACAGCGTGATCGCGAAGTTGACGAGGTGAAAGACGAGCGCGAACGCGAACCCGACGGCCGCCGAGCCGAACGCGCCGTACATGCGATTCGCGACGAGCGCGAGCATCACGGAGGCGGTGCCGAGCGCCATCACGCGTGCGTACGACAGTACGTGGCCCGCGATCGTCATGAAGTCGAGCAGCGCGGTCGCGCCTTCGAGCACGACGACGATCGGCAGCGCCACGAGCAGCGTGATCATCGCAGGCCGCAGCAGCACGGCCGGGACGCGATGAAACAGCGCGAGCAGCGCGATCGCGACCAGCACGAGCATGAGCGCGGTCAGCCCGCGGCCGATCGCCTCGCGCCGGTGGCCGCGCCAGCGCGACACCGCTGCGACCACGAGCCCGAGCACGAGGTGCACCAGGCCGAGCGCGACCGCGAGCACGAGAAAGCCGAGCACCCCGTCGCGGCGATCGAACCAGAGCGCGTGCATGCCGAACCAGCGCCTGCCGAGATCGCCGAACAGCTCGCCGTACAGGAGGCCAAACACGATCGTGTAGATCGCGACCGCGCCGGCGATCTTCGCGAGGTCGCGCGCACGGGGCACCGCGAACCGAAGCACGAGCGCGAGCGCGCCGATCGCCGCGCCGTAACCGACATCGCCGGCGATCACGCCGAACAGCATCGGAAAGAACACGGCGACGAACGGCGTCGGATCGACCGTGCCATAGCGCGGCAGCGGCAGCAGCGCCGTGAGCTTCTCGAACGGCGCGAACAGCGGCGGATTCGCGAGCACGACCGGGGCATCCTCACCGCGCCATTCGTCGCGCGCGATCTCCTCGACGGCGACCTCGGGCCCGAGCGCGGCCACGAGCGTGCGTTCGAGCGCGGGGAGCTCGCGCGCGGGCAGCCAGCCCTCGAGGACGAACGCGCGCGCGCTCGCGGCGGCATGGGTCTCGGCGTCGCCCGCGAGCAAGTCGTCGTGAAATCCGTGCAGCGCGCGTGCGAGGTCGGCGCCGTAGAGCGCGGCGATCACGGCAGCGCGATCGCGGACCACAGCGAGCTCGCGTGCGAGCTCGGCGAGACGGGGACGCAGGCGCGGCAGCGACTCGGCGAGCGGGGAGCTCGCGAGCGCAGCGGGCAGCGGCGCGTGCTCGACGCGCGCGCCGGCCAGGTAGCGCTCGATCTCCGGTGCGCGCGCGGTGGGCACGAGCGCGAGCAAGACGACATCGCCGGTCGCGAGCGACCGCGTGCGCAGCTCGACCGCGCCATCGAGCAAGCGCTCGAGCGCGTCGCGCGTGGCCGCGAGCGCGGCCTCTCCGCGCAGCCGCAACAGGAAGATCGACGTGCGCGTCGGCGCCCCGGCCGCGAACAGCGGCTCGAGGTCCGCGACGAGCGGCTCGTACTCGCGGAGCGCGTCGCGCTCGCCGACGATCGCCTGCTCGCGCGCGCGCAGCTCGGCGACCTCCGCCGCGACTCGCGAGGCGATGCGCGCGGCTTGCCCCGCCGGCGGTGGAGGACCGGCGCGGTCGGGCACGGTCGCGCCGAGCGCGCTCAGATCGGCGAGCGCATGCTCGACGTCCGCGAGCGCGCGCGTGACGTCGCGCCGGTGGCGATCGGCAGCAGGCTCGCGTTCGTGCACGCGCAGGCCATCGACCGGCTGCGGGTCGACGAGGTGCAGGACGCCGCGCTCCTGCAACGTGCGGATGGTGTCGCCCAGCCGGCCGCGCGGACCCAGCACGCGGACGCGCGCCATCTCGATGATCACGGCACGTCCTCCCGCACGAGCTCGACGAGCCGGCGGACGAGCGCGTGCGCGATCGGGACGAGCGCGTCGCCGCGCATCGCCTCGAATCGCGCGACGTCCGCGCGCGCGTCATCCTCGATCGCGCGAAGCTCCGCGGCCGTTCGCGCCGAGATCTCGGCCGCGAGCCGTGCGCGCTCGCGCGCCAGGTCGGCCTCGAATTCGGTGTCGGACGACGCAGCCGCGCGCCGCGCCAGCTCGACCACGGCATCCGCCGCGACCCGGGCGTCCGCGAGCGCGCCATCGAGCCGAGCTTCGGCTGCGACGAGGGTTGCGAGGTCCGAGGTCGGGGACACGTGAGCAAGTGCTGCAGCCGACATGCCACGAGCTGGCTCGGACGGCGCCTCGCCGCCGCGCAGCGCTTGCGATGCGCGAGCCGCGTCGCGCAAGCCTCGCGCGATGTGCACCAGCCGAGGCGTGCACGTGATTTGCAGCGCACATGATCGATGGACCCTCGGACGTTCGAGCGCATCGCGCGAGAAGCACCGTTCGACGATGCAGGCCACGGCTTCGACGTTTTCGGGTTTCACCCGCCCGCGCTCGCGAGCGCGGTCTCCGCAGCTGCGCCGTTGTACGAGCGATACTTTCGCGTCGATTCCGTCGGCGCCGAGCGCATCCCCGCGACCGGGCCCGCCATCCTGGTCGCGAACCACGCGGGCGTCTTGCCGGTCGACGCCGCGGTGCTGTGCCTCGACGTCTTGCGTCGCACCGAGCCGCCGAGGGTCCCGCGCGCGATCGCCGACCATTTCGTGCCGCACTTGCCATTCGTCGGCACGTGGTTCGCGCGCCTCGGCGTCGTGAGCGGCACGCGCGCGAACGTGAGCCATCTGCTCGAGCGCGGCGAGCTCGTCGCGCTCTGGCCCGAAGGCGTGGCCGGCGTCGCGAAGCGCTTCCGCGATCGCTATCGGCTCGCGGCGTGGCGCGTCGGGTTCGCGGAGCTCGCGATCCGCCATCGCGCCCCCGTGCTGCCGGTCGCGGTGCTCGGCGCCGAGGAGAGCTGGCCGCTCGCGCGCAAGCTCGACCGCGTGCGCATCTTCGGCGCGCCGTACTGGCCGATTCCGGTCGTGCCGCTGCCCTTGCCCGCGCACTATCACCTCCGGTACGGCACGGTGTTGCAGCTCGGTCGCTCGGCAGCCGATGCCGACGATCCGCACGCCGTCGCCGAGGCCGCCGAGACCGTGCGCGCGGCGCTGCAGCAGCTGGTCGACGATTCACGCCTTGCCCGGCGAGGAGTCTTCCGATGAAGGTGATGGTCATCGGCGCGACGACGCCGCTCGGCGCCGCCATCGTCGACCACTTGCTGGCTCGGCGTGACACCGACCTCGTGCTCGCCGTCGGTCGCGAGCGCGAGTCGCACGAGCCCGCCCGTGATCGTCTCGTCTATCGCGCCGCCGACCTGACGCACGCGCGCGCCGTCCACGATCTCGTGTGGAGTGCAGCGCGCGAGCACGCGATCGATGTCGTCGTGCACGTCGCGCAGCATCGCGACACGCGGGCGGTGGGTTCGTCGATTCGCGCGCAGAACGTCACCGCCGCGACCGAGCTCGTGCGCGCGTGTCGCGAGCATCGGACGATCCGCCGGCTGGTCTATCGCAGCTTCGCCGATGTCTACGCCGTGCGCTCGGACACGGCCGAGCTGGTGAACGAGGACGCGCCGCTCGATTTCGATCCGCACGCGCCGGCGTGGTTGCGCAACCGCGTCGAGGCCGACCTCGCGGTGTGCTCGCAGCGTGGCGGACCACTCGCGATCGCGGTCCTGCGCTGCGCCGAGATCTTCGCGGCCGACTCCGGCAGCTCGTTGTGGAACGCGCTGTCGGCGCGCGTGTGCCTGCGGCCGCTGGGGTTCGATCCGATGGTGAACTTGCTGTCGATCGCCGACGCGGCCTCGGCGTTCGGTGCCGCGCTCGCGAGCGACGCGACCGGGGTGTTCAACATCCCCGGAGCCGACACGCTGCCGCTGTCGCGCACGTTCGAAGAGAGCGTGCGGGTCGCGATCCCGGTGCCGCGGGCGGCGATCCCGCGCGCACGCCGGTTGCGCGCGCCCGCGCTGCTCGACGGTTCGCGTGCCCGACGCGAGCTCGGCTACGCGCCGCACACCGCGATCGCGTGGCCGATGCCGTGGTGGCGGCAGCTACTCGACCAGCTCGGCGCGATGCGGTGACGTCCGCGTCGCCTGCCGGCGTGCGTCGAGCCACGCGATCCACTCGTCGATGCCCGCGCCGGTGCGGCCCGATACCGCGATGATGCGTGGCTCGGGCATCACGCGCGCGAGCCCGTCGCGGATCGCGCCGAGGTCGACGTCGAGATGCGGCAGCAGATCGATCTTGGTCAGCAAGACGAGGTCGGCGCGCCGGAACATCACCGGATACTTGAGCGGCTTGTCCTCGCCCTCGGTGATCGACAGCGCGACCACGTTCGCGGCCTGCCCGAGGTCGTAGATCGCGGGACACACGAGGTTGCCGACGTTCTCGATGAAGAACGTGTCGACGTCGCGCCAGGCCATGTGGTGGAGCGCGTCGTGGACCATGCGCGCATCGAGGTGGCACGCCGAGCCGGTCGTGATCGCGCGCGCCGCGATGCCCGCGCGTTCGAGCCGGCGCGCGTCGCGATCGGTCGCGAGGTCGCCCGAAACCGCGCCGAGGCGGCGCTTGCCGGCCAGCGCGCGCGCGGTCTGCTCGAGCACGGCGGTCTTGCCCGAGCCGGGCGAGCCCATCAGGTTGATCGCGAGCACGTTCGCCTCGACGAAGTGCTCGCGCAGGTGTGCCGCGCGCGCGTCGTTGTCGGCGAGGAGATGCTCGTGCACGTCGACCGGCACGAGCTCGGAGTCACCGCATCCACAGTCTTCACACATCGCGCACCTCCAGCTCGATCTGCTCGAGCATGATGTCGTCGCCGGCGGCGAGCCGCGCCGGCTTGCCGCAACACCGCAGGATCTCCCCCGTCGCGAGCGCGCGCCCGCAGGCCGCGCATCGCCAGGCAGCCGGGACCGATTCGATCGCGAGCTCGGCCGCTTCGCACACGGTGCGCGCGCGGAACGTCTCGAACGCGGTGCGCAACAGCGGCAGCTCGACGCCCGCGAGCTCGCCGATGCGCACGTGCAGCACGCGCGGGACCGCGCCGGGCCGCGCCTCGACCTCGCGCTGGACGCGATCGACGAGCGCCGCGACGATCGAATACTCGTGCACGTTATTCGACTCCAAACTCGGCGGCGCGCCGCTCGAGAAATGCGGCGAGCCCTTCCGCGAAGTTCGCGCCGTCGGCGATCCGGGCCAGCTCGGACAGCTCGGCATCGAGATGCACGTCGAGCCGATCCATGCCGGCGGCGGCGTTCAACAGCCGCTTCGCGACGCCGACCGCCTGCGTCGGCGCTTCGGCCAGCTCGTGCGCGAGCTCGAGCGCGCGCTCGTCGAGCTGCAGGTCGGGCGCGACCTCGGTGACGAGCCCGATATCCCTGGCCTCGCGCGCGGTCATGCGCTTGCCGAGCAGCACGAGCTCCATCGCCTTGCGCCAGCCCACCAGCCGCGGCAGCAGGAACGTCGTCGACTCGGCACCGGTGAGGCCGGTCTTGAAGTACGCCCACTCGAATGTCGCGCGCTCGGCCGCGATCACGAGGTCGCACGCCATCGCGATGCCGAGGCCGCCTGCCGCGGTCGGCCCGTCGACCGCCGCGAGCCACGGCTTCGGCGCGCGCCGGATCTCGGAGATCGTCGAGTGAATGTATTCGAGGATCTGCTTGAAGATCGCGCCGTAGCCCGCGCGCGGCGTCGTCAGGTACGTGACGTCGTCGTTGCCGCCCCGCGCGATGTACTTGAGGTCGGCGCCGCTGCAGAACACGCCGCCATCGCCGCGCAGCACGACCGCGCGCACGGCGCGGTCGCGCGCGAGCGCGAGGCCGGCCTTGCGGAGATCCTGCGCGGTCTCGACGTCGAGGGAGTTGAAGCGCTCGCGGCGCGCGATCGTCAGGATGCCGACCGCGCCATCGCGCTCGACGCGGATGTGGTTGCCGTATTCGCTCATCAGCAGATCCTCGGTTGCAGCTCGCCCTCGGCCTCGCCGAGCAGGCGGCGGCCGAATCCGGTCTCGACGATCACGCTGCCCGCGCGCTCGGCGATGCACTCGCCGACGATCGCCGCCGACCCGCCGAGCGGGTGTGCGCGCAGCGCGGCGAGCACCGCATCGGCGGCGTCGGGGCGCACGCCGATCACCGCCTTGCCTTCGTTCGCGACGAGCAGCGGATCGATGCCGAGCAGCTCGCCCGCCGCCCGCACCTCGTCGCGCACCGGCACGGCGCGCTCGTCGAGCACGATGCCGACGCCGCTCTTGTCGGCCATCTCGTGCAGCGCGCTCGCGAGGCCGCCGCGCGTCGGGTCCTTCATGGCGACGACGCGGTCGCGGCCGGCCGCGAGCGCGGCGCGCACCAGCCCGTTGATCGGCGCGACGTCGGAGACGAGCTGGGTCTGCAGCGCGAGCTCGCCGCGCGTCGCGAGGATCGCGAGGCCGTGATCGCCGACCGTGCCGGTGACGATCACGCGGTCGCCCGGGCGCAGGCCGCGATCCGACACGATGCGCGGCGCGATCGCGACACCGGTCGTCGCGATCGCGATGCGATCGAGCTCGCCGTGGCGCATCACCTTGGTGTCGCCGGTGACGATCGTCGTCCCCGCTTCCTCGCACGCGCGGCGGATCGAAGCCCAGATCCGCTCGAGGTCCGCGCGCGGCAGGCCGTCCTCGAGGATCGCCGCGCACGTGAGCGCGAGCGGCTCGGTCGCGCCCATCATCGCGAGGTCGTTGACCGTGCCGCACACGGCGAGCCGGCCGATGTCGCCTCCCGGGAAGAACGGCGGCGACACGACGTGCGAGTCGGTCGTGATCACGAGGAAGCGGCCGTCGCCGAGCGGCAGCGCGGCGCCGTCGTCCATCTCGGGCAGGCCGATGCCGCCTTCGACCGCGCCGAACCCGGGCGCGAACACCTGTTCGATCAGCGCGCGCATCGCGCTGCCGCCGGCGCCGTACTTGAGCGTGATCGTGTCCTCGACGAAGCGCGCGTTCCTCACGATGCCCTCCGCCGGAGCTGGCGCAGATCCGGGTGTCCGCCGTACTGGTGCCAGATCCGGCACGTGCCTTCCGTGCTCACCATGCACGCGCCGACGGGCGCGTCGGGCGTGCACTCGCGCCCGAACAGCGCGCAGTCGTGCGGCGACGCGATGCCCGCCATGATGTCGCCGCACTGGCACTGCGCGACGAGGGCGGGCGGCGCGTGATCCCAGAGCTGCGCGAGGCCGCGCGCGATCTCGTCGGCGAACCGCCGGCGCGCGTCGAACGCGGCGAGCTCGTCGCGCAGCCGGAGGTTCCCGTTCGGCACGTGCGCGATGCCGCGCCAGCGCCCGCCTTGCGGCTCGAACACGCGCCACAGCCGGGCCTGGGCCTCGCGATTGCCGTCGCGCGATACGCAGCGCGGGTACGCGTTCTCGACGCGGACGTCACCGTCGGCGATCAGCTCGACGAGCCGCACGAGCCCGGCGAGGATGTCGAGCGGCTCGAACCCGGCGACGACGACCGGCACGCGGTGGCGCGCGACGAACCGTTCGAACACGCCCCAGCCCGTGATCGTCGCGGCGTGACCGGCCGCGAGGAAGCCCTCGATCTTCGAGCCCGGCATCTCGGCGACGATCTCCATCACCGGCGGGATGTACTTGTGCGCGGACAGGATCGACAGGTTCGGCGGCGGATCGGCGAGCAGCACCGCCGCGGTCGCGACCGCGGTCGTCTCGAAGCCCGACGCGAAGAACACGAGCGGCTCGGCGAGCGTGCGCGCGAGCTCGGCCGCTTGCGCGACACCGTACACGACGTCGACCTTCGCGCCGGCGGCGCGCGCGTCGGCGAGCGAGCGCGACGTGCCGGGCACGCGGAGCATGTCGCCGTAGGTCGCGACGCGCACGCCCGCGAGCGCGAGCGCGACGGCCTCGTCGACCTCGGGCACGTCGGTGACGCACACCGGGCAGCCCGGGCCCATCACCACGTCGAGCTCGTCGGGGAACGCGGCGCGCAGGCCGAACTTCGCGATCGCCTGCTCGTGGCTGCCGCACACGTGCATGATCGAGACGGGCGCGCGGCCGATCCGCTTCGCCTGCGCGACGAGCGCGTGCTCGAGCGCGGCCGCGCGCGCGGGATCGCGGAACTTGAGCTGGACGAGCGCGCTATCCATCGCGGCGCCTGTCGGTCGCGTCGAGCTCTCCGCGCACGTCCGCCGCCATGAGGTCGTCGGCGCCGGCGCGGCGGAGCAGCTCGTCGTACAGCGCGAGCGTCTCGCCGATCTCCTCGGCGGGGATGCGCCGGATCGCGAAGCCGACGTGGTTGAGCACGTAGTCGCCGGGCGCGACCGGCGCGTCGATGACGTCGAGCCGGACCTGCTTGGTCACGCCCCAAAAATCGACCTGAGCGACGTCGCCTGCGACGGCGAGCACGCGTCCGGGGACACCGAGGCACATGCCCGCAGTGACTGCACGGCACGTGCCGCGAGTCCGCACGGTTCGCGTGCGGTGCGCGCGCGGCAATTTCGCGCGCGCCCGCGAGGTGCGCACGAACTGCGCGGATCAGCCGCGCGCGACCGCGTCGGCGACGAGCGCCTGGCCGAGCGCGATGCCGCCGTCGCCCGGCGGCACCTCGCCGTGGGTGTAGACGCGCAGCTCGGGCAGGCCGCGCGCGATCCCCTCGGCGAGCAGCGGGTTCGCGAACGCGCCGCCCGTGAGCACGACCGGCAGCGGGCCGCGCGCGGCGACCGCGGCGCGCACGCGCTCGATGGTGGCCGCGACGAGCGTCGCGTGAAACCGCGCGGAGATCGCCGCCGGTGCGACGCCCGCGAGCACGTCGGCGACGACCGCACGCACGAGCGGGCGCAGGTCGATCTCGCCGCGCTCGATCGCGCTCGGATACGGCGCGTGATCGCCGGGAGCCGCCGCCAGGTTCCACGCGACCGCGAGCTGGCCCTCGTACGTGGTCGTGCCGCGCGCCAGCGCGATCGCGGCGACGCCGTCGAAGTAGCGGCCGACGCCGCGCGCGAGCGGCGCGTGGATCGCGCGGTGGATCATCGCGCGCGCGACCCCGGTCGGGCGGCCGTCGAACACGGGCAGATGCGGCAGCGAGGCGGTCGCGCCGAACGCGTCGTCGACGAGCGCGAGCGCGATCCGCCACGGCTGCCGGATCGCGGCATCGCCGCCGGCCAGCGCGATCGGCCGGAACGTCGCGAACCGCTCGTAGCGCGCGAAGTCGGCGACGAGGATCTCGCCACCCCACGCGGTGCCATCGGGCCCCCAACCGGTACCGTCGTACGCGACGCCGATCACCGGGCCCGTCAACCCGTGCTCGGCCATCGCGCTCGCGACGTGCGCGTGGTGGTGTTGCACGCCGATCGCGCGGATGCCGCGGCCGAGCGCGTAGCGCGTCGATGGGTACGCCGGGTGCAGGTCGTGCGCGACGAGCTCGGGCCGCACGCTCAGGATGTTCTCCATGCGCGCGACGGCGGCCTCGAAGAACTCGAGCGCGGCGAGGTTCTCGAGATCGCCGACGTGCGGGCCGAGGTACGCGCAGTCGCCGGTCGCGATGCAGAACGTGTTCTTGAGCTGGGCGCCGACCGCGAGCACCGGCGTGCCGACCGCATGCGCGAGCGCGATCGCGCGCGGTACGTAGCCGCGCGAACGGCGCAGCAGCGTCGGCCGGCCGGCGATCACGCGCGCGACCGAGTCATCGCAACGCGTCGCGATCGCGCGATCGTGAACGACGAACGCATCCGCGATCGCGGCGAGCCGCGCGAGTGCCTCGCCGTTGTCGGCGCAGATCGGCTCGTCGGAGGGATTGGCCGACGTCATCACGAGCGGGCGATCGCACGCGGCGAGCAGCAGGTGATGCAGCGGCGTGTACGGCAGCATCAGCCCGACCAGGTCGGTGTCGGGCGCGACGCCGCGCGCGAGCGGGCTCGGCTCGCGCCTCGCCACGAGCACGATCGGCCGCTCCGGCGACGCGAGCAGCGCGGCCTCCGGCTCCGAGATCGTGGCGAGCGCGTGCGCGGTGGCGAGATCGGCCACCATCACCGCGAACGGCTTCTCGTCGCGGTGCTTGCGCGCGCGCAGCCGCGCGACGGTGTCTTCGTCCGTCGCGTCGCACGCGAGGTGGAAGCCGCCGAGCCCTTTGATCGCGACGATCTCGCCGCGCGCGAGCCGCAGCGCGGCGCCCGCGATCGGCTCGCCGGCGAGCGCCGTGCCGTCTGGCGCGACGAGCGCGAGCTTCGGCCCGCACACCGGGCACGCGTTCGGCTGGGCGTGAAAGCGGCGGTCGCGCGGATCTTCGTACTCGCGCCGGCACAGCGGGCACATCGCGAACGGCGCCATCGTCGTCGCGGGGCGGTCGTACGGCACGCCGGTCGCGATCGTGAACCGCGGGCCGCACGCCGTGCAGTTCGTGAACGCGTAGCCGAACCGGCGATTCGCCGGGTCGCGGATCTCGCGCTCGCAGTCGGCGCAGGTCGCGAGATCCGGCGGGATCGACAGCGCGCGCGGGCCGCCCTCGGCGCTGTGCACGATCGAGAAGTCCTCGGCCGGCTCGCCGGCGAGCGGCTCGGCGACGAGCTCGCGCACGCGCGCCGGCAGCGGCGGCGCACGCAGGGTCGCGACCAGCGCCGCGAGCGCGGCATCGGCGGCGAACGCCTCGACCGTGACGCCGCGCGCGTGGTTGTGCACGCGACCGGTGACGCCGAGCTCGTGGGCGACGCGATACACCCACGGCCGGAACCCGACGCCTTGCACCGTGCCGCGGATCTCGATCTTGAGCCCGCTCATGCGCCGAGCCCCATCGCGTCGCGCGCGAGCGGCTCCGCGCGCCGCCGCGGCTCGATGCCCATGCGCCGCAGCTCGGCGACGACGCGCTCGCCCAGCGCGGGCAGCTGCGCGCTCACCGCGGGCGTGCAGCCGAACGCGAGCTCGGTCGTCGCCGGCACGACGCCGACGATCACGACCTCGCGCGGGTAGCGTTCGCACAGCGCCGCGCCCGCGAGCAGATCGGCGACGCCGATCTGGTGCGACGACAGCCGCTCGTAGACGGCCGGCGCGACCTCGTCGCCGCACAGCCGCACGAGCGTGCCCGGCGACCCGTCGGCGCGCACGGCGTCGACGAGGATCACGCGATCCGACACCGCGACCAGGCCGAGCAGATCGAGTCCGAGCGTCCCGCCGTCGACGACGCGCACGCCTTCCGGCATCTCGAGCTCGCGGCGCAGCCGGTGCACGCAGACGACGCCCGCGCCGTCGTCGCCGCACAGCACGTTGCCGAGGCCGAGCACGAGCACGTCGACGCGGTCCTCGCCGTCACTCGTCATCGGGCGGCTGGCCTTTGGGTAGGAACTTGTAGCCCGAGAAGATCGAGTCGAGCTCGCCGTTCTTCTCGTTGCGCGATGTCAGCATCGAGAAGAACACGTGCGCGACAAAGAACATGAGCAACAGCCACATCGTCGCGTGATGCAGCCAGCGCGCGCCTTGCACGCCGTGCAGGACCGGCAGCAGCACCTGGCACCCGCGCAGCCACGTGTAGTCGCTCACCGAGTACATGGCGAGCCCCGTCACGATCATCACCGCATACATGCCGAACACCGCGAGGTAGCTCGCGCCGGCGAGCGGGTTGTGGCCGATCGTGCGCGGCGGCTCGAGCCGCAGCAGCAGGTAGAACTTGATCGTGGCGACGAGATCGCGCCAGCGCCGCTTGCTCGCCGGCACGAAGTTGCGCCAGCTGCTGCGGCGCGGGCCGAGGAACATCCACACGACGCGCGCGAACACCGCGAGCGTGAACACGATCGCGGTGTAGAAGTGGATCACCTTCGCCCAGCCCATCGTGAACGCACCGGCGAGGAACGGGTGACCGATGTAGATGCCGGTCGCCGCGAGCAGCCAGATCGACAGCGCGATCGCCCAGTGCGTGACGCGGACGACGACATCCCACACGTAGTAGCGCTCGAGCGGCGCTTGGGCCTCGGCCACCATCACCGCACCTTGACGTGCGCGACCTCGCGCCCCGCCGGATCGATCACGTGGACGCCGCACGCCATGCACGGGTCGAAGGAGTGCACGGTGCGCAGGATCTCGAGCGGCTGCTCGGGATCGGCGACCGGCGTGCCGACGAGCGCGGCCTCGTACGGTCCGGGCGCGCCGAGCGCGTCGCGCGGGCCCGCGTTCCACGTGCTCGGCACGACGCACTGGTAGTTCTCGATCTTGCCGTCCGCGATGCGGACCCAGTGGCCGAGCGAGCCGCGCGGCGCCTCGTGAAAGCCCGCGCCGTGCGCGAATTTCGGCCAGCTCGATGGATCCCACTTGTCGTTATCGTGGATGCGCAGCTCGCCGCGGCCCATGTTCGCGGCCAGCTCGTCGACCCAGTCGCCCATCTTCTCGGCGAGGAGCTCGGTCTCGAGCCCGCGCGCGGCGACCCGGCCGAGCGTCGAGAACAGCACCTCGGGCCCGACGCCGAGCTTCGCGAGCGCGCCGTCGACGAGCTCGCGGACGCGCGCGTGGCCGGATCCGTACGCGACCAGCATGCGCGCGAGCGGACCGACCTCCATGGCCTGACCGTCGTAGCGCGGCGACTTGAGCCAGCTGTACTTCGCGTTGGTGTCGAGGAATTCGTACGGCGGCGTCGGCCCGGTGTACTTGGGGTTGGTCTGGCCGTGCGACGGATGGAGCGCGGCCTTGTCGCCTTCGCTGTACGTGTACCAGCTGTGCGTGACCTGCTCCGTGATCTTCTCGGGGTCGAACGCCTCGACGTGCGCGAGGTCGCGGCCGCGGATCACGCCGGCGGGCAAGAACTTGGGAGCGTGCGGTTCGTCGGTGAGCGGATACTCGCCGTAGACCAGGTAGTTGCCGACGCCCGCGCCGTAGCCGGCCCAGTCCTTGTAGAACGACGCGATCGCGAGCAGGTCGGGGATGTAGACCTGGTTCACGAAGTCGCGCGCGCCGGCGACGAGCCCGCGCAGCGCGCCGATCGTGTCGGCGTTGAGCGCGGCCTGCGAGTCCGGATCGATCGGCGTCGCCATGCCGCCGACCAGGAAGCTCTGCAGGTGCGGGTTCTTGCCGCCGAGGATCGCGTGCAGCTTGATGAACTCGCGCTGCCAGTCGAGCGCGGCGAGGTAGTGCGCGACCGCCATGAGGTTGGCCGCCGGCGGCAGCTTGTACGCGGGATGTCCCCAGTACGCGTTGCCGAACGGACCGAGCTGGCCGCGATCGACGAACGCCTGCAGGCGTGCTTGAACGCCCTTGAAGTACTTCGCGCTCGAGTCGTGCCAGTCCGAGATCGACATCGCGAGCTGCGACGTCTCGGCCGGATCCGCCTTCAGCGCCGACACGACGTCGACCCAGTCGAGCGCGTGCAGGTGATAGAAGTGGATCACGTGGTCCTGCACCGCCTGCGCGGCCATCACCAGGTTGCGCAGCACGCGGGCGTTCGGCGGCGGCACCGCGCCGATCGCGTCCTCGACCGCGCGGATCGACGCGATCGCGTGCACGGTCGTACACACGCCGCAGATGCGCTGGCAGAACGCCCACGCGTCGCGCGGATCGCGGCCTTGCAGGATGAGCTCGATGCCGCGGAACATCGTGGACGACGACCACGCGTCGCTGACGCAGCCGTCCACGACCGAGGCCTCGATGCGCAGGTGGCCTTCGATGCGCGTTACCGGATCGACGACGATGCGGGTCACGGCTGTTTATCCTTTGGCTGTGGTTGTGGCGGGGCGGCCGATGATTCGGCGGCTCGTTGCTTCTTCGCGGCCGTCTCGGCCAGCTTGCGGCGCGTGAGCTGCACGAGCGCGTGCGCCGTGAACGTGCCCGCGACCGCCGCGGTGGCCCATGCCCCGACCCGATCGATGCTCGTGCCGACGCCGAAGCCGGGGACTCCGGCGAGGTGCTCGTAGAACGGCGTCATCCGGTCCCAGAACGCCGGCTCGGCGCAGCCGATGCACGGGTGGCCGCAGCCGACCGGCCAGCTCGTGTGCTCGTTCCAGCCCACGTTCGGGCAGTTGTGGAACGTCGCCGGGCCCTTGCACCCCATCTTGTACAGGCAGAAGCCGGCGCGATGCCCCGCGTCGCCCCACGCCTCGACGTACTGGCCGGCGTCGAAGTGCGCGCGGCGTTCGCACGCGTCGTGGATCGACTTGCCGTACGCGAACAGCGGGCGATGCAGATGATCGAGCGCGGGCCACTTGCCGTACGTCAGGTAGTACGTGACGAGCGCGGCCAGGTTCTCGCCGTTGACCGGGCACGCCGGCATGTTGACGAGCTTCCGGATGCCCGGTACGGCGTCGCCGACGCTGCGCCCGCCGGTCGGGTTCGGCGCGGCCGCGGGCAGCCCGCCGAACGCCGCGCACGTGCCGACCGCGATGACCGCGGCCGCGTGCGAGCACACGTCGTCGACGATCTGCTGCGCCGAGCGGCCGCCGACCGTGCAGTAGCCGTTGCCGGTCGGGATCGAGCCCTCGACGACCGCGATGTACTCGCCCGGCTTCTTCGCGACGACGTCGGCGAGCGCCGCCTCGGCCCGGTGGCCGGCGGCGGCCATCAACGTCTCGTGATAGTCGACCGACAACAGATCCAGGATCACGTCGGCCGCACTCGGCTTGGACGCGCGCAGGAACGACTCGGTGCAGCCGGCGCAGTCCTGGAGCTCGAGCCACACCAGCGTCGGTTTGGGCTTGGTCTCGAGCGCGCGCGCGACCTGCGCGACCGCCGATTTCGGCAGCCCGAGGATCGCGGCGACGCCGGCGCAGAAGCCGACGAACTCGCGTCGCGAGATGCCACGGGCCTCGAGCTCGCGGCGGAACCCATCGCCGATGACAGGCATGACGAACGAAGCAGCAAGTCGCATGCCCGCCGATGCCAGCGCCGTCGCGCCGGATCGCGCGAACGTTGCGCGGCGCCGAAACGCGCTGCACGTGGTGCGGGTTTCCGGGACCGAGGCTCAGCGCGGATGCGCGACGAAGAACGCCCAGATCGCGTCGGTCGCGATCAGGTCGTTCGTGTTGTTGCCGAGCAGCGGCAGGGTCTCGCCGCCGGGCCACTGATGGCCGCCGTCCTGGATCGTGCACAGCTCGACATCGGCGCCGGCATCGCAGCCGCCGTGGGTGACGCACGTGGCGACGCCGTTCTGATAGGTCGTCGCCGTCGTCGTGCAGTGGTTGAAGTCGGTCCAGAACTGCACGGTCGGCGCCACGTACTGGTACTCCGACAGCGGATCGGCCGTGCCGTTCACCATCAACGACGGGATCGGCCGCGCCGGCGAGCACGGGCTCTGGAGCAGCAGGCCGGCGACCGGGCCGATCGCGGCGATGCGGTCGCCGAGCTCGCACGCGAGCGTGTGCGAGAAGTACGCCCCGTTCGACATCCCCATCGCGTACACGCGATCGGGGTCGACGCACAGCTGCGCCTGCATCTGATCGAGCAGCGCGGAGATGAACCCGACATCGTCGACGTCGTCGGTCGACGCGGGATCGCAGCACGTCCCGGCATTCCAGCTCGTCGGCGAGGTCGCCGACTCCGGGTGCACGACGATGAATCCCTCGGCGTCGGACTTCGCGATCGATCCGTTCAGCATCGCCTCCTGCGCGCCGTCGCCGAGCCGGCCGTGCAGGTCGAGCACGACCGGTGTCGCGCGAGTCGGATCGTAGCTCGCCGGCACGTGGACCTCGGCCGTTCGCATCGCGCCGGCGACCGCGACGGTCCAGGTCGCGTCGAGCGGCTGCACCTGCATGCCGCTGCACGTCGCAGGGCTCGCGGAGCCGTCGTCGGGCGCGGCCTCGCCGCCGACCGCGGAATCGATCGCCACACCCGCGTGATGCGAGGAGCCGCACGCGACACACACGACGATCCAGCCTGGACGCAGCATCGGGCGTAGCCAACGCGAGCGCGGCGGCAGCGTCCACTGACATCTCCTGCGGTGCAGCGCGCACGGAGCTGCACAATGCAGGTAGCTGTCAGCGGCTCACGCCATCCCGCGAGGTCGTTGCGGTTGCAGGCCCACGTGTTCGCGTACACTCGCGGTGATGACGCGGGCCAAGTCGATGGATGTCGATCGACGCGTTCGTCGTTCGCGCGCGCGGCGTCACGAGGCCCTCGTCGTGCTGGTGCTCGCCCTTGCAGCATGCGGCGCCGGCTCGCCACCGCCGGCGTCCGCGCCCGCACCCGGCGATGGCATGCCGCACCGCTTCGAGCGCGCCGACCAATGGGCGAAGGTGTTCGATGCACCGGATCGCGACACCTGGCAAAGGCCCGACGCCGTGATCGCGCTGCTCGCGCTGGCGCCCGAGATGACGGTCGCCGATGTCGGCGCGGGGACCGGCTACTTCACGGTGCGGCTCGCGCGCGCCGTGCCGCGAGGCCAGGTGATCGCGACGGACATCGAACCCGACATGGTGCGCTACCTCGGCGAGCGCGCCGCGCGCGAGCACCTCGGCAACGTGCGCGCGGTGCTCGCCACCGCTGACGATCCGGCGCTCGAGCCGTCGAGCGTCGATCGCATCCTCGTCGTCGACGTCTGGCATCACGTCGCCGACCGCCGCGGCTACGCGGTCGGCCTCGCCCGTGCGCTTCGACCGGGAGGGACGATCGCGATCGTCGATTTCACCGCGAGCGCGACGCGCGGGCCACCGCGGCCGCACCGGCTCGCGCCCGAAACCGTGATCGCCGACCTCGCGGCCGCCGGGCTCGACGCCAAGCTCGCGACGGCCACGTTACCCGAGCAGTATGTCGTCCTCGGGACGAAGCCCGCGACCTGACCCGCGATCCGCTGTTCCGGCCAGACGACCGACGGCGCCGTTTGCGCGCGATCGGGGGGGTCGTGCACGCATTGCGCGATCGCGATCGCGCTCGCCTGCAAGGCGCGGGCACATCGCGTGCAACTCGAAGCGGGCATGATCAGCTCGCATCGTCCTCGCTGGCGCGTTCCGGTCGCCGCGAGCGCCATCGCCGCGGTCGCGATCATCCTGGTGTGGGCGCACGAGCGAGCGTCGTCGCCGACGCCGAAGCTCGCGTTCGAGACATCCGCGGTCGATCGCGGCCCGATCCGCGCCCGGGTGACCGCGACCGGTACGGTCAACCCGATCGTCCAGGTTCAGGTCGGCTCGCAGGTCTCGGGGACCATCCAGACCCTCGGCGCGGACTTCAACTCCGAGGTCTCGCCCGGTCAGATGGTCGCGCAGATCGATCCGCGGCTGTTCAAGGCCGCGGTCGAGCTCGCCCAGGCCAACCTGCTCGCCGCGCGCGCGACCGAGCACAAGGCGAAGGCGACGCTCGTCGACGCGAAGCGCATCGCGGCCCGCAACCACGAGCTGCTCGCCCAGAGCTTGATCGCGAAGGCCACGGTCGATACGAGCGACACCGCGGCCGAGACCGCGGCCGCCGACGTCGAGGCCGCGAACGCGGCCGAGGCGCAGGCGCAGGCCGCGCTCGACTCCGCGAACCTCAACCTCGTGTACTCGACGATCCGGTCGCCGATCCGCGGCACCGTGATCACGCGCAACGTCGATGTCGGCCAGACCGTGGCGGCCTCGTTCGCAGCCCCGACGCTGTTCCTGATCGGTGAAGACCTCACGAAGATGGAGGTCGATACGAACATCGCGGAGGCCGACGTCGGCGCGCTCGCGCCCGGCATGGCCGCGACGTTCACGGTCGACGCGTTTCCGGCCAAGGTGTTTCGCGGCGCGATCCGCCAGGTCCGGTCGTCACCGCAGATCGTGCAGAACGTCGTCACGTACAACGCGGTGATCGATGTCGCGAACCCCAAGCTCGAGCTCAAGCCCGGCATGACCGCGAACCTCGAGATCATCTACGCCGATCGCTCCGACGTCGTGCGCGTCCCGAACGCGGCGATCCGGTTCCGCCCGCCGCCGCAGCTCGCGCGCGCGACCACCGCGCCGCTCGGCAAGAAGCTGGTGTGGGTCCTGCGCGCCGGGACGCCGGTGCCGGTCGTGTTCGAGCCAGGCGTCAGCGACGGCACGTTCACCGAGGTCGCGGCCGGGCTCGCGCCCGGAGACCTCGTGATCACCGAGGTCACCGGCGCGCACGCGTCGACCGTGGGACGGATCCTATGACCGCGCTGATCGAGCTCGAGCACGTGTCGAAGATCTACGCGGCCGGAGACGCCGAGGTGCGCGCGCTCGACGACGTGTCGCTGACCATCCCGGCGGGCCAGTTCGTCGCCGTCATGGGCGCGTCGGGTTCGGGCAAGTCGACGCTGATGAACGTGATCGGCTGCCTCGACCGTCCGACGCGCGGACGTTGCCGGCTCGCCGGCCGCGAGATCGGGAACCTCGCGCCGAACGAGCTCGCGAAGATCCGGAACGAGCTGCTCGGCTTCGTGTTCCAGAGCTTCAACCTGCTCCCGCGCACGAGCGCGCGCGAGAACGTCGAGCTGCCGCTCCTGTACTCGGGCGTGCCCGCCCGCGAGCGGGCCGCGCGCGCGATCGCCGCGCTCGGCCGTGTCGGCCTCGCCGATCGAGCCGATCACACGCCCGGTCAGCTGTCGGGCGGCCAGCAACAACGCGTCGCGATCGCACGCGCGCTCGTCAACGATCCGAAGCTGATCCTCGCCGACGAGCCCACCGGCCAGCTCGACTCGCGCGCGAGCATGGACCTCATCCACCTCTTGCAAGACCTCGTGCGCACCGGCATCACGATCGTGCTCGTCACCCACGAGGCCGACATCGGCGCGTGCGCCGAGCGCGTCGTCACGATGCGCGACGGCAAGATCGTCGCGGACGTCGTTCAAACTCCGGTCACCGCGAAGGCCGCCGCATGAGCCCGCTCGCGATCGCCAAGGTGGCCGGCCGCGCGCTCGTGCGCAACAAGATGCGCTCGGCGCTGACCGCGCTCGGCATCGTGATCGGCGTCGGCGCCGTGATCGCGATGGTCGCGATCGGCGAAGGCGCGCGCCGCCGCGTCGAAGCGACGTTCGAGGCGATGGGCACGAATCTGCTGATCGTCTTGCCCGGCTCGTCGACGTCGGGCGGCATGATGGGCGGCACCGGCTCGCAGGCCACGCTGACGTGGGCCGACCTCGCCGCGATCCGTAAAGAGTGCAAGGCCGTCGCGGCGGCCGCGCCGCTGCTGCGCGCGAGCAGGGTGGTCCAGAGCGAGGACCGCAACTGGACGACCGGCATCGTCGGCACGAGCCCCGAGTACACGACGATCCGGAACTGGCGGATCGCGCGCGGCCGCTCGTTCGACACCAGCGACGTCGAAGCGTCGGCCAAGGTCGTCGTGGTCGGCGAGACCGTCGTCGATCACCTGTGGTCGCCCGGTTACGACCCGGTCGGTCAGACCGTGCGCATCCAGGCCATCCCGTTCCAGGTCATCGGCGTGCTCGAGCGCAAGGGCCAGTCGCCGGTCGGCCAGGACTACGACGACACCGTGCTCACGCCGTACACGACGTTCCAGACCAAGATCACCGCCGGGCTCGGCGGCTACGTCAACGGCGCGATCTTCGTCAGCGCGGTCGCGGCCGATCAGACCGAGCGCGCGCAGGACGAGATGACGAGCCTGTTGCGCGATCGTCATCGCCTCCTGCCCGGCGCCGACGACGACTTCTCGGTGCGAAACCTCTCGGAGATCGCGGCGGCGCAGCAGCAGGGCACGCAGATCCTGACCGCGCTGCTCGCCGCGATCGCGGCGGTGTCGTTGCTCGTCGGCGGCATCGGCATCATGAACATCATGCTCGTCAGCGTGACCGAGCGGACGCGCGAGATCGGCGTGCGCATGGCGGTCGGCGCACGATCGTGGGACGTGCTCGCGCAGTTCCTCGCCGAAGCACTCGCGCTGTCGCTCGCGGGCGGCGTGCTCGGCATCGCGCTCGGCTTCGCCTTCGCGTACGCGCTGGCGGCGCACTTTCACTGGCCGTTCGTCGTCCACGCCGGCGTGCTGCTGGTGTCGGTCGGGTTCAGCGCGATCGTCGGCATCGTGTTCGGTTTTTTTCCTGCTCGGAAGGCTGCACGACTCGACCCGATCGAGGCGCTCCGCTTCGAGTGAGCGCGCAGGTGGTGCGTCGCAGCTCGCCCGCGCGCAGCGGTTGCGCGAATCGCGCGAGATTCGAGTGCAGCCGCGTGGCGCGGTTCGTGAAACAGCTCCAGACCATGAAGCCGCTCAAGACGATCCTGGTTCCGACCGATTTCAGCCCGAACGCGAACGAAGCGCTCGACTACGCGGTCGAGCTGGCGAAACGGTTCGACGCGCGCATCCAGGTCCTGAACGTGATCCCGACCGCGATGATCGGCGCCGAGTACGGGCTGATGGTCACGCAGGCGATGGTCGATGACCTGCTGCGCGACAACCAGGCCACGCTCGACAAGCTCGTGGCCGCGCGGACCGACAAGGCCGCGTTCGCGCCGCCGCGTCTCGAGGTCGGAGACGTGCGGATCCAGATCGAGCGCGTCGCGTCGGAGATCCACGCCGATCTGATCGTGATGGGCACGCACGGCCGGCGCGGCGTGAAGCGCGCGCTGCTCGGTAGCGTGGCCGAGTCGGTGGTGCGCACGACAGCCTGCCCGGTCTTGCTGGTGCGGGAGGGTGTGTCGTGAAGCGCATCCTGGTCGCGCTCGACGGCTCGCCGAACGGGCCGAAGGTCCTGGACGCCGCGGCGCGCCTCGCCGAGCTCGCGGGAGCCAAGCTCGTGCTGTTTCGCGCGATCGGCGTCGCGCCCGATCTGCCGCGGCAAGCGCTCGTCGAGAGCGATGTTCGCGTCGAGGATCTGCTGCGGGCCAACGCCCACGAGGATCTCGAGCGGCTCGCGGCGCGCATCAAGCCGACCCTGATCGAGCAGATCGCGGTCGTGCTCGCGACGCCGTGGGATGGCATCTGCCGAGCTGCGCGCGAGCGCGACACCGACCTCATCGTGCTCGGCTCGCACGGCTACGGCGGCCTGGACCGGATCCTCGGCACCACGGCGGCCAAGGTCGTCAATCACGCCGACCGCAACGTGCTCGTCGTGCGCACGACCCTGTAGGTCAGTAGCAGCTCAGCTCGATCGCGTAGCCTTCGCCGCCGCGCGGAGGCTGCGCCGGCGTGCGGCGCAGGACGCGATCCTCGCCGCACGTCCATTCGGCGACGAACTGCTTCGGGCAACCGAACGCCGGGTCCGCAAACACCGAGTTGTCGGCGTGGAACGCGCACCGCGGCTTGCCGTTGCACAGCTGCGCGACGCGATCGGTGACGTTGCCGCGCGGGACGCCGCAGTTCGGACCGTAGCTGGCCGAGCGCACGACGATCGGCCCGCCGACCGGGCCTGGCGCCATCACCGGTTGCGGTTGCGGCGGCGGTTGCGGTTGCGGCCCCACCGGCTCGACCACACAGGCTGCAACGAGACAGGCGAGAAGCAGCGATTTCATGATGCGGACGACGATAGCAGGCAACGTGCCGACCCCGATCGGCTGCAGCTGCGCGGACCGCCGGGCCGCGTGGGGTCGCGGCGTTCACACGCAGTGGTGTATCCGCTCCGCACGGTGCGGCCGCGCGTAACAGGCCTGTGATGTCGGACCCGATCGCAGCCGCCGTCGGCACCGGCGATGCAAGCCAAGCGATCGGAGGTGAAAGCAATGGCGACGATGAAGACATTCGTGATGCGCCGCATCGGCGAGGTCGGTTTTCTCGACAAGCCGATCCCGGAAGACCCCGGGCCCAACGGCGCCGTCGTGCAGACGACGCGCGCGCTGGTCTGCACGTCCGACACGCATACCGTGAGTGGGGCGATCGGCGAACGCTCCAACCTGACGCTCGGTCACGAGGCCGTCGGCGTCGTCGCGAAGCTGGGGCGCGAGGTCCGCGGCGTCAAGGAAGGCGACCGCGTCGCGGTCAACGCGATCACGCCCTGCTACCACTGCGAGAACTGCCTGCGCGGATTCACCTCGCAATGCCAGCAGATGCTCGGAGGCTGGAAGTTCGCGAACGTGCGCGATGGCGTGTTCGCACCGTACTTCTTCGTCAACGACGCCGAGGCGAACCTCGCGCCGATTCCGAAGACGGTGCCCGACGAGGCCGCGGTCTACACGTGCGACATGATGTCGACCGGATTCGCGGCCGCCGAACACGCGGAGATCCCGATCGGCGGCTCGGTCGCGGTGTTCGCCGAGGGTCCGGTCGGCATGATGGCGACGGCCGGTGCGCGCCTGCTCGGCGCGGGGCTCGTGATCGCGGTCGAGAGCAGGCCGGACCGCCAGGCGCTCGCGCGCGAATACGGCGCCGACATCGTCATCGATCCGACCAAGGTCGACGCCGCGGCGGAGATCGTGAAGCTGACCGGAGACGGCGTCGACTCCGCGATCGAGGCGCTCGGCGCCGAGGCCACGTTCGAAGCGTGCATCCGCGCGACCCGTCCTGGCGGCACGATCTCGAACGTCGGTTATCACGGCCACGGCGAGCTCGTCGGCATTCCGCGGCTCGCCTGGGGTGTCGGCATGGGTGACAAGACCATCCGCACCGCGCTGTGCCCGGGTGGCCGGGAGCGCATGAAGCGGCTCCTGCGACTGATCGAGATGAAGCGCGTCGATCCGACGAAGATGACCACGCACCGCTTCCCGTTCGAGCACATCGATCGCGCGTTCGAGATGATGAAGACGAAGGCCGACCACATCATCAAGCCGATCATCACGTTCGGCTAGGCGATGTCGCGTCAGGCGAAGTGGCGAAGCGCGCGCAGCTGGGCGGCGAGCTCGGCGCGAAAGTCGGGATGCGCGATCGAGATCAGCGCCTCGCCGCGCTCGCGCACGGTGAGGCCGTGCAGATCGCGCGCGCCGTACTCGGTGACGACCCAGTGGACGTGACCGCGCGTCGTGACGACGCCCGCCGCGGCCTTGAGCGCGACCACGATCCGCGACGTCGTTCCGTGCGCGGCGGTCGACGGCAGCGCGATGATCGGCTTGCCTCCGCGCGACAGCGCCGCACCGCGCAGGAAATCCATCTGGCCGCCGATGCCCGACCAGATCGTCGCGCCGATCGAGTCCGCGCACACCTGGCCGGTCAGATCGACCTCGATCGCCGAGTTGATCGCGGTGACCTTCGGGTTCTTGCGGATCAGGCTCGTGTCGTTCGTGCGATCGGCGGCGTGGAACTCGATGATCGGGTTGTCGTCGATGAAATCGTAGAGCGCGCGGCTGCCGAGCACGAAGCTCGTCACCGTGCGGCCGGGATGGACGGCCTTGTCGCGGTTCGTCACGACGCCGTGCGCGATCAGCGGCAGCAGCCCGTCGGAGAACATCTCGGTGTGCACGGACAGCTCGTGGTGATTGCCGAGCCGCGCGAGCACGGCGTCGGGAATCGCGCCGATGCCGATCTGCAGCGTCGCGCCGTCTTCGACGAGCTCGGCGACCTGCTCGCCGATGCGGGCCTCGACGTCGGTCTGCGTCGCTGGCGGCGGAGTCGGCAGCGGCCGGTTCGTGCGCGTGAACGCGTGCACGCGATCGAGGCTCACGGTCGTGTTGCCGTGCGTGCGCGGCATCTGGTCGTTGATCTCGGCGAGCACGATGCGCGCGTGATCGACGGCGGCACGCGCAGCATCGACCGACGTGCCGAGCGAGCAGAAGCCGTGGCGATCCGGTGGTGAGAGCTGGACCAGCGCGACGTCGAGCGGGATCCGGCGCTCCGCGATCAGCGCCGGAATGTCGGACAGGAACACGGGCATGAAGTCGGCGCGCCCGCTCTCGACCGCCGCGCGCGCCTCGGCGCCGACGAACAGCGAGATCGATCGGATGTGCGCGACCGCGTCGGGTGCGAACAACGCCGATGCGCCCTCGGTGTGCAGGTGATAGGCGCGAACGCCCTCGAGATCGCGGCGCGCGGCAAGCGCTTCGACCAGCGGCGTCGGCGTCGCGGCGGCACCATGCACGAACACGCGCGCGCCCGACGCGACGTGCGCGACGACCTCGGCGGTCGAGACCGCGCGGCTTGCCCACGATGGATCGAGCATTCAGGCCACCGCTCGGCGGAGCGCGTCGGCGAGCGCGCGACAGGCATCGACCGACGTGAAGATCCCGAGCACCTTGCCGTCCTCGACGATCACGGCCGAGCCGCACTTGCGCTCGCTCATCGCCTCCGCGACCTCGTCGATCGGCGCATCGGGGCGAATCACCAGGACCTGCTCCGTCATCACGTCTCGCACGCGCAGCCCGAGGCCGTGCCAGAGCAGCCGGAGATCGCGATCGCTGACGATCCCGACGAGCTCGCCGTCGTCGATGACCGGGAGATGGCGGATGGCATGCTCCCGCATCTTATCGCGCGCCGCGGCGACCGAGTCACCGGGCTGGACCGTCCACGGCTGTGACGTCATGTACCGGGCGATCGGCGGCATCAGCATGATCGTGCGCAGTGCACCACATGTGCCGGGGCTCTGAGGACGACAGCGGGAAAAACGCGCAACCGGTGCGCGACCCGCCTGCCGCTCCGCAAGCTGCGCCGCAGCTCGCGGGAGCCGTGCCGCCGCGGCCTGTGCGGCGCGAGCTCCGGCGGGATCGCGCCGCGCGAGCAGCGCGCGTGAAACCGCGCACCGCTTGCCGCGCCGGCGAGCGCGCGCGCAGCTCGTTCCGGAAACCCGCGCCGCGCCGATACCCGTCGGTGGCCCGTCGGTTGCTGCATTTCGGGTCATGCGCGACCCAAGCCATGTCCGCGATCAACCCGTCCAGCACGTCCACGCGAGTCGAGGCAAGGAGACCGAGCGAGCGCTGCATTGCGCGACCCCGGATCGGGAGCTCGTCCGCGTGCCGACCATCGCCGATCTCGTCCCGCTCACCGAGATCATGAGCCGGAGCTTGACGTGCGCCCGCCGCGACCTCGGTGCGGATCGCGTCGCCGAGCTCATGGTCGCGAATCACATCGGCTGCGTGCCGGTCGTCGAGGAGCCCGGCCGGCCGATCGGCATGATCACGAAGCAGGACTTCGTCGAGCAGCTCGTGACCATCGATCGCACCGACAAGACACCGCGCACGGCAGGCGAGCTGATGATGCCGCTCGCGATCACGCTGCCCGAGACCGCGACGGTCGCGCACGCCGCGGCGATGATGGCGAGCGAGGACATCCATCACCTCCCGATCGTCGACCTCGAAGGCCGGCTGATCGGCGTCGTGTCGTCGATGGATATCGTGCGCTGGCTCGCGCGCAACGACGGCTTCACCGTGTAGCGACGATCGCGCGCGTCACGGCGTACCGTGGAACAGGGCGACGTCCTCGACCATCCCCGGGCCGTGACACGTCGCGCACGCCTCGACGCCGCCCGCGGTCGTGTTGAGCTGGGCGTGGGCGAGCGTGTACGGCGCGTCGTGGCAGCTCGTGCACACCGACGTCTGCGGTTGCTCCAGTAGCGTCGACGTCGGGTTCCAGTACGGGCTGGGGCAGTACGTGTTCGGCGCGCTGCCGGCCGCCGGATCACAGCTCATGAAGCCGAATGTGGTCGGCGCGTACGCCGGCGACGCGGCCAGCGGCAGCGTCCAGTTCTTGCTCGCGTGGCACGCATCGCACGCGGTGAGCGGCGCGGGGTAGCGGTCCGCCGCGAAGTTGTTCGGGGTGCCGATCGGGTTCGTCGTCGACGGCAGCGGGAAGCCGCCGATCACGTACGGTTCGGTGAGGTTCGTGCCGGCGTGGACCTTGTGCAGCATGTGCCGGAAGTCGAGCGCCTCGGCGTCGACGTTGCTCGTGCCCTCGAGGCGCGGCGCACCGGCGCTGTCGTAGCTCGCCGGGTTGTGGCACATCACGCAGTAATCGGGGTTCGTGCGCGAGCCGCCGTGCGCCGATAGCTGGTAGTGACAGGTGTTGCAGTTCGCGAGCGCGACGATCTGGCGGCGCGGCTGCGGCGTCGCGTCGGTGACCGCGAACGCGAGCACCGGGTTGACCGCGGCGTAGCGCGGCGAGCTCGACGTCGGCTGCAAGTAGCCTTCGAGCCCGACCGTGTAGCTGCCGGTCGCGGTCGCCGGGATCACGGCCGGGAACGTGTAGCTGTGCAGCCCGGTCGTGGGGTCGAACGTCAGCGTGCCGACCGCGCCGCTGCCCTGGATCTTCGCCTGCCACTCGGTCTGGTAGTCGGTGTTCGGGCCGGCGATCGTCGCGGTGAGCCCGGTCAGCGGCGACGCGAGCAGGTTCACCGGCGCGCCGTTGACGGTCGCGGTGAACGTCATCGTCGGCGGCGTCTGGCCCCCCGGCGCGGTGTTCTTGATCGACTGGATCGCGAGCGCGACCGTCGGCGCGGTCGGCGACAGCAGGCCGACGAAGTGGTAGTCGGCGATCCCGGCGATGCTGCCGGTCGCGGGGTGACACAGCGCGCACGGCGCGTTGTCGGGCTGGGCGCCGCCGCCGTGCAGCACCATGCCGGTCGGCACGGGCGTGCTGAACGAGACGTTGTCGTGACACGACGTGCACGCGTCCTTGGCCGGCGCGCTGCCCCAGCGATCGCCTTGCGCGCCGCCGTGGCACGCGGTGCAGCGCTGCGTGCCCGACGCCGCGATGCCCGACGGGCCGGGCGTCGGGATCGGCGCCGGCTCGGGGAACACGACCGTCGAGAAGTCGTTCACCGACTGCATGTAGCCGATGATCTGATACGGCGTGCCGGCTGCGACGCTCGGCAGCCCGGCGCCGTCGTGGATCTTGTGGACCATCACCTTGAAGTCGAGCGTGTTGCCCGAGTACGGGTCGCTCGCCTGCGGCTGGTGACACAGGATGCACTGGCCGGTCGACGTCCACCGCCCGCCGTGCATCGCGAGCGCCTTGTGGCAGCTGTTGCAGTTGCCGTCCGTGACCTCCTGGCGCGCGAGCGGCGTGCCGCCCGCGGGAACGACCGAGAACGTCGTGTTGCCGATCGCCTGGCCGCTGTCGGTGGTGCGCACCGCGAGCGCGCCGACGGTCTGCGTGAGCGTGGGATCGAGCCCGGTCGTCGGCGCCGCGAACGCGTAGGTGTACGTGCCCTTCGTGACGTCGACGGTGGTCAACGTGCCGCTCGATTCGGCCTCGACCTGCGTCCCGACCGCGCCCGAGCCGCTCGTCACCTGCTTCGTGGTGTACGCGGTGTACTGCGCGGGCGAGCCATCGCCGTTCACCGCGATCTGCGCGAGCACGAAGCTCACCGCGACCGTGCCGTCGGTGTATCGGCCGCTCGCGTCGACCGGCACGCCGTTGCTGTCCGCGAGCGTGAAGCTGACGGTCGCGCCGGAGCTCGCGACCGCGAGGTCGGTGACGGTGATCGCGACGTCTGGCTTGGTGAGCCACGCCCCGATGCCGGCCTCGCCGGGCGCACCGTTGCTGCCGGGCATCCCGTTCGCGCCCGCGTCACCGTTCGCGCCCGGTTCGCCGGGTGCACCGGCAGGCCCGGCCGGTCCTTCACACGCCACGACCAGGAGCACGCAGGGAAGCCAACGCATATCCGCGCTTATCTCACGATGCGTGCCAAGCCATACGCGGGCTGATCGGCAGTTTCTCGCGCAGCTGGTGCGAACCTCGGCGCAGGGACCGCAATGCTTGCGCGTTTGCGAAACCTCGAGACCGGGGCAATTCACCGCACGATCAGATCGTCGACGAGAACCGCGCCTCGCCGGGTGCAGGCTGCAGGTAGCGATCGAAGATCATACAAACGTTTCGCACGAGCAGCCGGCCGATCGGCGTCGCGCGAATCGTGCGGGTCGCCGCGTCGTAGCTCGCGAGATCGCCAAGTGCGGTCAGCTCTGCGAGCTCGCGCGCGAAATACGAGGCGGCGTCGATCGCGTAGTCGGCCTCGAGCCGGCGCAGATCGGCTTCTCCGGCGCACATGAGCTCGTCGATGAGCGCGCGGCGGATGGCGTCGTCGCGATCGAGCGCGATCCCGCGCGCGACCGGAAGCGAGCCCGCCGCGATCGCCGCTTGCCACGCCGGCAGCTCGGCGTGGTTCTGCCAGAACAGGCGTGGCGTGGTCGAGATCGACGAGGCGCCGAGGCCGAGGATCGAGCTGGCGCGCTTCTCGACGTAACCCTGGAACGTGCGGACCATGCGGCGCTCGGCGGCCGCGCGCGCGAGGGCCGATCCGGGCTTCGCGAAGTGATCGAGCCCGATGTGGATGTAGCCGGCGGCGGTCAGCTTCTCGATCGCGAGCAAGAGCAGCGTCGCGCGCTCGTAGCGATCGAGCACGCGCCCGGCTCGCTCGACGAGCCGCTGGTGCGGCAGCTTCGCCGGCAGGTGCGCGTAGCCGAACAGCGCGATCCGATCGGGCGCGAGCTCGACGACCGCCGACAGCGTGTCCGCGAAGCTGTGCTCGTTCTGGCGCGGCAGGCCGTAGACGATGTCGACGTTGACATCGCGAAAGCCGAACATCCGCGCCGTCTCGATCAGCCACGCCGTCTGCGCGCGGCTCTGGTGGCGGTGGATGGCGTCCTGCACCGCGCTCGAAAAGTCCTGCACGCCGACCGACAGCGAGCGGAACCCGGTGAGCGCGAACGTCTCGAGCTGGCTCGACGACGTCGTGCGCGGATCGAGCTCGACCGAGCGCCGCGCGTCGGCGGAGATCGCGAAGTAGCGGCCGATCGCGGCGAGCAGCCGGCGGATCGCGGCCGGCGACAGGAAGTTCGGCGAGCCGCCGCCGAGCGCCAGCTCGGTCACCGGGAACGCCGGGCCGAGCCGCGCGGCGAGCACCGCCATCTCGGTCGCGAGGGCGTCGACGTAGCCGTCACCGCGCGAGGCATCGCGGGTCGCCACGACGTTGCACCCGCAATACCAGCACAGACTCTTGCAGAACGGCACGTGCACGTACAGCGCGGCCGGACCGTCGGCGCGGACGGTTTCGAGCTCGCGCTCCACCGTCGCGACCGCGATCGGGCCGAGCTCGGTCGCGGGCGGGTAGCTGGTGTAGCGCGGTCCGCGGGTGGACAGCTCGGCGAGGCATTCGGCGGTCAGCTCGGTCATCCTCGAACCCTCATCAAGTGCCGTGCCCGCCGCGCGCCCGGAATTCGCGCAACCGGTGCGGCCGGCGCCGATCACGCCTGCGGTGATTGCGCGCCTACCTCGGCGGCGCGGGCGATGCGACCGGCACGCGAGATGCTCTCCACCGAGACATGAAGCTGATCTTCCCGATCGCGACCGCGATCGCGGCCGGGTGTGCCACGACGCCGGTTCCCGAACCGACCGGTGGCCCGCGCGGGCTGCGCGCGAGCGACCATCTCGAGGCCGCGCAGGTGCACGAGGCGCAGGCGACGCCGCCGCTATGGCCGGATATGCGTCCGGACGCGACCGGCCACGTCCCCGACACGTGGCAGCTGCCGTGGTACCGGTCGTGGGACGCCAGCGCCGAGCACGAGCGAATCGCGGAGCTGCATCGCGGCGCGGCGGCCGAGCTGCAAGCGGAGTTCGAGGCCGCGTGTGGCTCGCGGTCTGCGGACCAGATCTCGATCTCGCCGCTCGCGCGCTTCGCGATCGGCGGCTGGCCGACGGCGACCGGCGCGATCATGTATCTGAGCCCGGACGCCGGTGATCCCGACCAGCTCCTCGCCGACATCAAGTGCCACCGCGCGTGGATGATGCTCGCGCCGACCGGCATGGACGATTGCCCGCTCGATCTGCCCGGCATCGTGCTCGACGCGCGCGGCGACAAGGGCGGCATCACCGTCTCGATCGTCGTGCGCGATCCGAAGCTCGTCGAGGAGCTGCACCGGCGCGTCGCGCTCGAGCTCGAGGCCAGCGCCCATCACCACGCGCCGCATTGACGATCGCCACGCACGAGCGCGCGACGCGCAGCCGTTGCGCGAATTGTCCTCGCGGGCGAGGCACGCTGCTTGAAACACCGAAAGCCATGGAGCCCAGCAAAGCCTTGCGCGAGCTGTTCGATCAGCACGAAGCGCTACGGGTCAGCATGGACGACTGCGAGCAGCTCGCGGACGAGGTCGATCAGGGTCGCGGCGACGTCCGCACGCTGATCGACGAAGTCGCGAAGCTGCGCGTCGCGTTCGGCGAGCACAACCGCTTCGAGGAACAAGTCCTACGACCGATCCTGCGCGAGCTCGACGCGTTCGGGGACGTCCGGATCGAGCACATGTTCGCCGATCACGTCGAGGAGCACCGCGCGCTCACCCGCAGCCTCGACGGGCCGACCGCCGAGCTCCGCGCGGCGCTCTATCAGCTTCGCGCGCACCTCGTCGCCGAAGAGCGCTACTTCCTCTCGGCGCGCGTGCTGCACGACGACGTGATCAACGTCGAGAGCTCGAGCTGAGCGGCCTTGGCCGCGATCCGGTCGCCCGGCGCATCGGCGCGCTGACTAGCGGGCAACACGGGCTACGTGCCGAACACGAGCTGGATCGCGATCACGAGCGCGAGCCCGGCGCCGGCGGTGATCGCCGCGCGCGCGGCGAGCCGCGACGACACCGGCTCGCGCGGGCCGGCGCGGCGCAGCGACGCGAAGCAACCGGCGACGATGGCCGCGAGCGTGATCGGGGCGAACACCGGCGCGAACGGAAACGGGTGCGGGTGCTCGTCCTCGAGCCGGCCGAGCTCGGCGTCGAGCTCGGCGCGCGGTGCGTCGGGGCGCTCCGCCTGATAGCGGCCGAGCTCGCGCTGGATCGTGCGAGCGCGCTCGCTCATCATCATCGCGGTGTACACCTCGTCGTGGCGGAGGTAGACCTCGCACGCGATCGGGACCACATTCGCGACGAGCGCGATGACGAGCGCGACGATCCAGCGCTTCCCGGGTGCGGCGCCCGCGATGCCGGCGAACACCTCGCGCGCGGAGGCGAACCCGGCGAGCGATCCGACCAGCGCCGCGGGGATCGAGACCGCATAGCGCCCGTCGCCGAGCTCCTGATAGAGCGCGATCCCGTCGCCGAACCCGTACCACGTGCCCGCCGCGAGGTACCAGGTCGCGTGCACGGCGAGCCCGGCGGCGATGCCGCGCACGACGCGCGCGCCGAGCCCGGTGCGCCGGCGCAGCGCGAGCCATAGCGCGGCGCCGGTCACGAGCTCGCTCGCGATGCCGCCGAGCCGGCACGCGAGGTGCGCGGCGAGCCCGGCGTCGTCGAGGCGATAGCCGACCCATCCGCCCGCGAACCAGAACAGCTTGATGGCCGTGATCTCGCCGCCGAGCGCGATCGCGGTGCCGCCGTGCCCGACGACCTCGTGGACCACGAGCCCGAACCGCGTCGTCGCGAGCGTCGCGCACGCGAGCAGGATCGTGAGGCGAGTCGTGGCCTGGCTCATGCGTGCGCGGCTATCATCTCAGCATGTCCGTCTATCGGGAGTCCGAAACGAGGTGCCCCACGTGCTCGAATCCGCTGCGCGACTACGAGCGCCGGCTGATCTGCGATCACTGCAACGCGATGCTCATCACCATCGACGACTTCGCCAAAGCCGTCGGCGAGCTCGACGGCACGAGCCCGCAAGCAGTGACGAGCGACGAGCACGCCTGCGACGTTCCCTGCCCGCGCTGCGGCGGCCCGGCCACGCTGTGCCGGCTCGCGATCGGCCCGACGGCGATGCCGAATCGCTACATTCGCTGCCCGGCGCACGGCGTCTGGATGCCGCAACAAGACATGGCCGCGGTGTTCGCGCGCGTCAGCCGGCGCGCACATTTCGGCGCCGGCTACAACCGCAGCTACGGCGGCGTCGGCGGGAACCAGGTGCAGCCCGGCACGACCGGCGGCCTGGCCGGTGCGATGAGCTCGATCTCCGACGCGTTCGGCAGCGGCGCCCCCGCGACGAGCGCGCTCGGCATCCACTCCGGTCGCGGCATCTCGCACGTCCATACCGTGTTCGTGAGCTCGTACAAGAATCGCGCGCTGACGTGCCCGGTGTGCGCCCAGACGCCGCTCGCGTACGAAGGCGATCGCTGGTCGTGCCCGAGCTGCGGCGGCGCGTTCGTCGAGACCGCCGCGCTGATCGGCATGGTCGAGGACATCACCGGCAGGCCGTACGAGCTGCACACGGCGAGCACCGCGCTCGCCAAGCACGGCTGCCCGCTGTGCGGCGAGCCGATGGTGATCGACCACCTCGAAGGGCGTCCGGTCGCGCGCTGCACGCCGCACGGCGTGTGGTTCGACGCGCACGTGCTCGCTGCCGTGCTCGAGCACGCGGGCGCGCCCGACGCGCACGCGCACACCAGCTGGCTCGGCCGGCTGTTCCATCGCCAGAAGTAGCGTCAACGCGGCGACAAGATCATGCAGGTCGACGTGCCGTGCGCGTACAGCGTGCCATCGGCGCCGACCACGCGCGCCTCGGCGGTCGCGATCGTGCCGCCGGTGTGGACGATGCGCGCTTCGCATCGCACGCGACCGGTGGTCTCGGTGATCGCGCGCACGACCGAACGCGGTCGGCGCGAAGCCGAGCGTCGCGGCGATCGGCGCGGCCGGATATGTCCCGGCGAGGATGCCGTCGAGATAGTCGAGGCTGGAGACCGTGCGCGCGACCGCGGGATCGAACGCGCGCGCGTCGTACTCGTAGGTCCGGGTGGCGGTCACGACGCGCCTGCGCCGAGCCAGCGATCGACCTCGCGCACGAGATCCGAAGCCGGCGCGGGCACGCCCTCGCGCACGAACGCGACGGTGCGCGCGATCACGTCGGGATCGCGCAGGATGCGGCGGTGGCCGAGCGCCTCGGTCGTGCGCAGCTGCGCGGACGGCCACGTCGCGGCGAGCCGCTCGCCGTGCGCGAGCGGGATCTCGCGATCGTCGCGGTCGTGGACGACGAGCAGCGCGGTGTCGCAGCCGGCCGTCAGCCGATCGAGCGCGAGCGCTTCGAGCGAGACGCCGGCGTGCTCCGCGATCCGGCGCTCGAGCGCGGTGCGATCGAGCTCGTCGAGGCCGACCAGCCGCGCGAACCGCGCGAACGCGTCCTCGATGATCACGTTCGGCGCGAGCATGACGTTGCGCGGCGCCGACACGCCGCCGCGAGCGCGTGCGAGCAGCACGGCCGCGGCGCCGAACGAGTGCGCGACGATGCCGTGCAGCGGTCCGGCCGCGTGCGCGACATCGCCGACGCAATCCGCGAGGTCGGTGAGGTAGAGCGCATGATCGGGCGAATCGCCGTGGCCGGGCGCATCGAACGCGACGACCGACAGCCCGGCCGCGACGAGCGGCGCGACGAACGCGCCGAGCTGCGAGCCGCGACCCTCCCAGCCGTGGACGAGCAGCACGGTCGGGCCGAAGCCCCAGCGCCAGCCGACCAGCGTGCGGCGGTCGCCGTGCCAGCGCGGCGACCGCAGCGTGACCTCGAACGCGACGTCGCGCGCGCTCGCGAGGATCGCGGTCTCGCGCCTGGGCCGGGCGTGGCGGCGGGGCGTGGTGAACATGCGCTCGGCCAGGCTGGTGCCGAGGTCTTCGGAGATCGCGTACGCGGCGTGGAGCGCCGTGCGGATGAGCCGGACCGTGTGGCGCGACCGAACGACCGTGCTATTTTTGGGCATCGCAGAACCGAGCATGGGACCTCCTGGTGGGTTGCGAGTGCGCTAGCGATGACGTGCGGAAGCGGGCCTGGCCGTCGCGACCAGCCGGTCGAACGCGTGGTGTGTCTTCGCGGTCGCGGTCGGGTCGTGCAGGAAGCGCTGGAACTGGTGGTAGCTGAGCATGATGCCGTAGAGCTCGAACGCGAACTGCTCGGCATCGAGGTCGGCACGGAAGTGGCCCTCGCGCACGGCGATCCGCGCGGCCTTCGCGAGCTCGTCCACCCAGTCCTTGCACGCGCGCACCAGCGCGTCGCGCGGCGGGCCCGGACGATCGTCGAGCTCGGCGCTCGCGCCGACGAAGAAACAGCCACCGTCGCGTTGCCCCCACGTCACCCAGCGCTCGAACAGCGCGCGCACGCGGGGCTCGCCGCGCGGCTCGCGCAGCGCCGGCACCATGACCGCCTGCACGAACTGCCGCGCGGCCTCTTCGACCACCGCGACGTCGAGTGCCTCCTTGGAGCCGAAATGCGCGAACAGCCCGCTCTTGGACAGCCCGGTCTCCTCGGCCAGCCGGCCGATCGTGAGCCCGCTGACGCCGACCACGCTCGCGATCTCGAACGCGCGCGCGAGGATCGCCTGCCGCGTCTGCTCGCCCTTGCTCACGACTACAGAATAGAACGATCGTTCTAATTGTCAAGCAGCCCGTGCCATGACCAAACCGTGACACGACGCTGCCCGAGCTGACCCGCGGGTTTGCGAACGTCGGGGCGTCGTGTCTGTCGAGCTAGGTAGCCTCAGAGCCGAGCTGCGGGCCGCGGGCGTGTTCGAGCACCGCGAGCTGCGGAGCTGGGGCAAGCTCGTCATCCTGTCGGCGATGCTCGTGGGCTGCTACGTCGGGCTCGCGTGGACCGGCTGGCTCGCCGCCGTGTTCTGGATCCCGGCCGCAGCCGTGTGCTGCACGTCGATCGCGATGCAGGGGCACGAAGGCAGCCACCGCAGCTTCTCGCGATCGCCCGCGCGCAACGCGCTGCTCGTCTACCTCACGTTCCCGTTGTTCTCGGGCCTCGGCGCGCTGTACTGGCGCGACAAGCACGACCGCCGCCACCACGCTCATCCCAACGTCGAGGGCCTCGATCCCGACATCAAGCCGTTCCCGTTCTCGTCGTCGCGCGGCGATCACGACGCGTGCAGCCGCGGCGAGCGCTGGTTCCAGCGCGTGTTCCAGCGCTGGCTGTTCTGGCCGATGGCGACGCTGATGTCGACCGGCATGCGGCGATCGTCGCTGCTGTTCCTCGCGCGCCACCCGCGCAAGCGCGAGCGGGCATGGCGGATCGAGGTGGCGTGCCTGGTCGGCCACTACCTCGGTTGGGTCGTGGTGCCGTCGCTGGTGTGGGGCCCGGTGGTCGCGGTCGCGGTGTATCTCGCGACGTGGGCCGTCGTCGGCGTGTGCCTCGCGCTCGTGTTCGCGCCGGCCCACATGGGCATGCCGATCGTCGGCCAGGCCAACCACGACTGGCAGCACCAGCTCGAGACGACGCGCGACCTCGAGCTGCCGCGCGCGATCTCGTGGCTGTTCATCGGCCTCGATTACCAGGTCGAGCACCACCTGTTCCCGCGCATTCCGCACCACAACCTGCCGCTCGCCGCGCGCATCACGCGCGACTGGTGCCAGCGCCACGCGATCGTGCATCACAGTGCGCCGTACCTCACGGCGCTGCGGAGCGCCGAGCGCTTCATGCGCGACGCGTGGTCGAAGGCCGCGGTGACGCCGGCGCCGGAGCCGGTGCCCGTGTCGGTGACGGCGCGTCTCGCCAACGTGCGATGACCTCGGCCTGGCGAACGCTCGCCACCGTCGGCACACCGGAAGGCCCGCTCGAGCTGCGCCGGCGCCGCGACGACTGGCTGATGGTGATCGATGGCCGCGTGCTGATGAACAGCTTCTCGCGCAACTCGGAGGAGCAGCTCGCGCGGCTCGCGGTCGAACGACTCGGGGCGCGCCCTGCCCCGCGCGTTCTGGTCAGCGGGCTCGGCATGGGGTTCACGCTGCGCGCGCTGCTCGATCGCGTGCCGGCCGAGGCGCGCGTCGTGGTCGCCGAGCTCAATCCGGTCGTCGTCGACTGGTGCCGGGGGCCGCTGGCGGAGGCCACGAACGAGGCGGTCCGCGATCCGCGCGTGCGCGTCGAGGTGCGCGACGTCGCCGAGCTGATCGCGAGCACGCCGGCGGGAGCGTTCGACCTGATCCTGCTCGATCTCTACGAAGGCCCGAACACGGCGACGCAAGCCGCCGACGATCCGTTCTACGGCCCGGGCGCGCTCGCGCGCACGCACCGCGCGCTGGCGGCGCGGGGCATCGCCGGGATCTGGTCGGAAGATGCCGACGCGGCGTTCCAGCGCCGGTTCGCATCGGCCGGGTTCACCGTGACGAAGCACTCGCTCAAGAGCGGCGCGAGTCGGCACGTCGTGTACCTGGGCCAGCGCCGCTAGCCGCGGCGAACCGGGTTCTGCCTGCGAACCTGACCCAAGCATGACCGTCCGCTGCCCGAGCGTCCGCGCCGGCATGGCATGTCACGTTCATGACACCCGTTCGCATCTCGACCGGGACCGCGATCACCGGCGCCGGCGTCTGGCATCCCGAGCACGTGCTCACGAACGAGGAGCTGTGCGTCGCGTTCAACGAGTACGTGCGGCGGGCGAATGCCGCGGGCGCGCAGCCGCCGCTCAAGGAATCGTCGCCGGAGTTCATCGAGAAGGCGTCGGGGATCCGCCGGCGCTACATCGTCGAGAAGTCCGGCGTGCTCGATCCCGAGCGGATGTGCCCGAACGTCCCCGATCGGCCCGACGATCAGCTGTCGCTGCAGGCCGAATTCGGCGTGAACGCGATCACGCGTGCGCTCGCCGCGGCCGGACGTGTCGGCGAAGACGTCGATCTCGTCGTGTGCGGTACGTCGATGATGCAGCGCGCCTATCCGGCGATGGCGATCGAGATCCAGCACGCGATCGGCGCGCGCGGGCTCGGCTTCGATCTCACGCTCGGCTGCGCGTCCGCGACCGCGGCGCTGCAGGTCGCGACGACCGCGATCCAGACCGGGATCGCGACGTGCGCCGTGGTCGTGTCGGCCGAGATGATGAGCGGCCACAACAACTGGCGCGAGCGCGACTGCCACTTCCTGTTCGGCGACGCCGCGGTCGCGCTCGTGGTCGAGCGCGTGCGGCCCGGCGCGTGGGAGGTCCTGTCGGTGCGCGCGATGTCGAAGTACAGCTCGAACATCCGCAACAACTTCGGCTTCCTCAATCGCTTCGATCCGTCGGCGCAGTTCGCCACCGACAAGCTGTTCTACCAGCAGGGCCGCCGCGTCTACAAAGACGTGATCCCGATGGCGGCGCGGTTCATCGCCGATCACGTCGAGGCGCACGGCGTCGCACCGACCGAGGTCGCGCGCTACTGGCTGCACCAGGCGAACCAGAACATGAACGACTCGATCGCCCAGCGCATCCTCGGCCGACCCGCGACCGCGGTCGAGGCGCCCGTCATCATCGACACGTACGGCAACACGGCGTCGGCCGGTGCCGCGATCGCGTTCACCGAGCACCAGGCCGACCTGCCGACCGGCTCGTACGGCCTGCTGTCCGCGTTCGGCGCCGGATACTCGATCGGCTCGGTGTTCATGCAACGCGTGTGACTGGCCCGGCCGTAGTACGATGGTCGTGTGCGATCCGCGTGGTGCGTGGTGCTCGCGATGGGCTGTCAGTTCCACGCCGGATCGACCGGCGACGGCGGCGGCGAACGCGACGCGCAGGACGACGCGCCGGTCGATGCCGACACCACCCCGCCGGCCGTGACGATGTACGCCGATGCGCACGCCACGAACATGGCCACGCTGTCGTACCAGCTCGACATCCCGGCGAGCCGCGATCGCTTGTTGCTGGTGAGCGCGCAGACCGGCAACACGTGCTCGCAGCTCGCACCGGCGACGATCGACTCGATCACGTATGGCGGCATGGCGCTCGCTCCGGTCGAGACGATCCTCGGCGTGCAGAACTGCGCGACGGACACGCGCACGGAGGTGTGGGCGCTCGTCGCGCCGCCGACCGGTACCGCCATGGTCGTCGTCACGCTCAGCGCGGCCGAGCCCACACTGCACAGCATCGCGGTCGCGTTCGAGGGCGTCGATCCCACGACGCCGGTGGGCGATCGCGAGAGCGCGAGTGGCGCCGCCGACGCGGCCAGCGTGACCGTGGCGAGCTCGCCGTACGAGCTCGTCGTGAGCTTCGTCGGTCAGGGCTCGGGCATCAACCGACCGACCACGGGCACGCCGATCGTCATCGACAACGTGTCGTCGGGCTCGTCGCTCGACAACAGCGGCGCGAGCACCGTCCCCGGCGCCGCCTCGGTGGCCGCGAGCTGGGTCTTCGGGTCCTCCGACAACTTCCAGGAGGTCGCGCTGTCGCTGCGGCCGTGACTACCTGCGCGGGTCCGGCTGGTCGTGGACGTACAGCAAGAACGCCATGTAGCGCGCGACGTCCTTCAGGTGATCGTAGCGGCCCGACTTGCCACCGTGACCGGCCGCCATGTCGATGTCGAACACGATCGGGTTCTTGTCGGTCTTGGTCGCGCGCAGCTTCGCGACCCACTTCGCGGGCTCGAAGTACTGGACCTGGCTGTCCCACAAGCCGGTGCGCACGTAGATCGCCGGGTAGGCGTGCGCCTTGACGTTATCGTACGGCGAATACGACAGCATGTAGTCGTACGCGGCCTTCTGCTTCGGGTTGCCCCACTCGTCGAACTCGTTCGTCGTCAGCGGGATCGATTCGTCGAGCATCGTCGTCACGACGTCGACGAACGGCACCAGCGCGACGACGCCGCGATACAGATCGGGCCGCATGTTCAGGATCGCGCCCATGAGCAGGCCGCCGGCGCTGCCGCCGAGCGCGAACACCTGCTTGCCGTAATTGTGCGTGACCAAGAACTCGGTCGCCGCGATGAAGTCGGTGAACGTGTTCTTCTTGTGCATCAGCTTGCCGTCCTCGTACCAGCCGCGGCCGAGCTCCTCGCCGCCGCGGATGTGCGCGATCGCGTAGACCCAGCCGCGATCGAGCAGGCTCAGCCGGTTCGAGTCGAAGTACGGCTCGGACGTCACGCCGTACGAGCCGTAGCCGTACTGCACGAGCGGCGCGCTGCCGTCGAGCTGGGTGCCCTTGCGATAGACGATCGAGATCGGAATCTGCGCGCCGTCGCTCGCGGTCGCGTGCACGTACTCCGCGACGTACTTCGTCGGATCGTAGCCGGGCACCGGTTGCTGCTTGAGCAACGTCTTCTGCTTGGTCGCGACGTCGAGCTCGTAGGTCGAGCGCGGCAGCACCGGCGAGCTGTACTCGTAGCGCACGCGCGTCGCATCTGGATCGGGAACGTCGTCGACGCTCATCACGTACGTCGGATCCGCGGCGTCGACGAAGTACGCGTCGCCGCCCGGCGGCACGACGAGCACCTTGAGCAGGCCGCCGGTGCGCACGGACGCGGCGACGAAGTGCCGGCTGATCGCGAAGCCCTCGACGAGCAGGTCGTCGCGCGCCGCGACCACGTCGTGCCACTTGCTGCGATCGGCGACGTCGGCCTCGGCGACCTCGACCAGCCGGAAGTTCTTCGCGCCCGCATTGCTGCGGATGAAGAACTTTCCGTCGAGGTGGTCGACGTCGTAGATGTGATCGCGCTCGCGCGGCAACACGACGCGATCGGCCGCGTCGGGGTGGTCGGCGTCGAGCAGGCGCACCTCGGTGTGCGTGGTCGCGTCGAGCGTGATCTCGATATAGCGCCGCGACTTCGTCGGCTGCAGCGACACGTAGTACTGGCCGTCGGCCTCGCGAAACACTTCCGGATCGGCCGCGGCGGCGCCGAGCGCGTGCCGGAAGATGCGATCCTCGCGCAGCGTGGTCGCGTCCTTGCCGACATAGAACAGCGTGTGGTTGTCGTTCGCCCACGCGACCGACGTCGCGACGTTGGTCGCGGTATCCGGCAACATCGCGCCCGTGCGCAGATCCTTGACGTGCAGCACGTACTGGCGGCGGCCGACCGTGTCGTCGGTCCACGCGATCAGGTTGCCATCGCGGCTGACCTCGCGCTGGCCGAACGCGAAGAACGCGTGGCCGTGCGCCAGCTCGTTGCCATCGAGCACGACCTGCTCGGGCGCGTCGAGCGTGCCCTTCTTGCGCGCGAGCACCGGCTGCTCCTGCCCGGTCGCGAACTTCGAGTAGTACCAGTAGCCGTCCTGCAAGACGGGCACGGTGGTGTCGTTGTCCTGGATGTGGCCGCGCATCTCGGCGAACAGCTGCGCTTCGAGCGAGTGCACGGGCGCGAGCACGGACTTCGCGTAGCTGCGTTCGGCCTCGAGGTACGCGAGCACCTCGGGACTCTTGCGCGTGTCGTCGCGCAGCCAGTAGTACGGATCGGAGCGCGTGCCGTTCGGCGATGCCACGTCGTGCGGATGGGTCGCGGCCACCGGCGGCGCACCGTCGCCGACGAGGCCGGCGGTGGTCGACGAGCTCGCGGCCGACCCACAGCCGGCGAGCAAGACGGCGAGCAAGGAAGCGATGCGGATCATCGCCGCAGGCGTATCACGTCCGGCGATCGGTCACGACGCGGACGGGTGACACAGTCGCTCGAGCGTGCGCAGCAGCTCGTCGACGTCGACCGGCTTGCCGAGGTACGCGGTGTCCTCGTCCGCGTGCGCCTTGATCGCGCGATCGCTCGCGAGCATGCCGGTCATGATCACGGCGGGCAGCCCGGGGTAGCGCGCGCGCAGCTGATCGAGCAGCTCGAGCCCGCTCATGCCGGGCATCTGTACGTCGACGACCGCGACATCGGGGCGCGCGCCGTCGGCCAGCTCGAGCGCCTGTACGCCGCTCGTCGCGGCGGCGACGTGAAGGCCGTCGTCGTCGAGCAGCGCGGACAGCGCCGACACCGCGTTCGGCTCGTCGTCGACGAGCAACACGTTCAGGCCGCGCAGCCGCTGGCTCGGCGACGCCGCGCGCACGGTGCGGCGGGCCGGGACCGCGGCATCGGCGATGCGCGGCAGGCGGAAGAAGAACTTCGCGCCGCCGCCGGGCGCGGCATCGACGCCGATCTCGCCGCCGTGCGCCTCGACGATCTTGCGGCTGATGTACAGCCCGAGCCCGAAGCCTTCCTTGCGCCGCGCCGATGCCGTGCGCTTGTACTTCTGGAACACCATCGCGCGCTCGTCGGGCGCGACCCCCGGCCCGCGATCGATCACCGCGACCTCGGCGCGATCGTCGTGGCCGACGAGGCGCAGCACGATCGGCGAGCCCGCCGGCGAGTACTTGATCGCGTTGTGCAGGAAGTTCGCGATCACGCGCTCGACGCGCGCGCCGTCGATCGACACCGTCGCCGATGCCGCGAGGTCGAGCTGCACGCGCGAGCGATCGGCCGCGGGCAGCGTGCGCGCGACGATCGACTCGAGGAACGGCGCGAGGGCGACCGCATCGCGATGCAGCACGATCTCGTCGGATTCGACATACGCCATCTCGAGGAGCTCGCGCACGAGCTTGTCGATGTAGGTCGCGTTGTCGGCGATCACGCGCACCGCCTCCAGCTCGTCGGTCGCCTCGCCGCCGCTCGAGCGCTCGAGCAAGCGCGCGAGCAGCTGGGCCTGCAGCGCGATCGTCGACAGCGGATTGCGGAGGTCGTGCGAGATGTAGCCGACGTATTCGTCGCGAAAGCGCTCGAGCTCGCGCCGCTGCGTGACGTCGCGGACGACCGCGATCGTGTTCGTGCCCTCCGGCGTTTGCAGCGGGCTCAGGCTCGTCTCGATCGCGCACTCGCTGCCGTCCTTGCGCCGCGCCGAGCCACGGGCCGGGATCAAGACCTCGACCGGCTGGCCGACGAGCTCGGCGGCGGTGTAGCCGAACAGCGTCGTCACCTGCTCGTTCACGATCGAGATCCGGCCGGCGCGATCCGAGATCACGATCGCATCGGGCGCGGCCTCGACGAGCCGGCGAAACCGGCGCTCGCGGTCGGCGACCGCGCGCTCGGAACGCGCGCGCCGCGCGACCTCGCGGCGGAGCGACGCGAACGCGATCACGAGCACGACCGCGCTCGCGCCGAAGCCGAACACCATCATCGTGCGCACGAAGCGCGACTCCGACAGGAACGCGGCTTCTCGCTCCGCCAGCTGCTGCTGCTCGTCGGCCTCGATGTCGTTGATGAGCACGCTCAGCCGGGCGCCCTGCGCGTTGCCCGCCGCCGTCAGCCGGTCTTCGCGCGCCGCGTTCGTGCCTTGCTCGCGTTGCTCGCGGATCGCCTGCTCGAGCTGCGCGAGGCGCTCGTCGACGAGCGCGTCGACGCGATCGATGCGGGTCTGCACCGCCGGATCGTCGAGCATCAGCGTGCGTAGCGTCGCCCGCGACGACGCGACGCGAGCGAGCGCGACGCGATACGGCCCGAGCGTGGTCTCGTCGCCGGTGATCGCGAACATGCGGCGTGCACCGCCCGCATCCTTGAGCGAGATCACGACGGCGCGCGCGGTCTCGACGACCTGGTGGGTGTGCGACACCCAGCGCGCCTCCTCATCGAGCGACGCGAGGTGCTGGTGCGCGAGCGTTCCGACCGTGGCCACGATCGCGAGCGCGACCACGAGCCCGGCGATGGGGAGACTGCTACGCCACGTCATCGTGCTGCCGAAGGTTTCTCACGTTACCCGGCAGCGGTGCGCGGCTCAAGCGAGTCGGTTTGACGCGTGCGCCGGCGCACGGTCAGCGCTCGCTGTCGAGCGAGGCCATCGCCTGCGCCGGATAGCGGGCACCGGCGACCTGGCTGGCCGGCACGGCGGCCTCGAGCTCGGCGACCTCGGCGGCCGTCAGCGTCACGGCCAGCGCGGCCAGCGTGTCGGCGAGCTGTTGCGGCGTGCGCGCGCCCATCGTCGGCACGATCGTCACGCGCTGGGCCGCCGCCTTCGCGCGCACCCACGCGATCGCGAGCTGCGCCGGGCTCACGGCCTTGGCGGCGGCGACGCCCGCGAGCGCGTCGACGAGCTTTCCGTTGTGCTCCCCGTTCGCGCCGGCGAACCGCGGCATGTGGTTGCGATGGTCGTTCGCGGCGAGCTTGCTGCCGGTGAGCAAGCCGCGCGACAGCACGCCGTAGGCGGTCATCGCGACGCCGAGCTCGGCGAGCGCCGGGATGATCGCGGCCTCCGGCCCGCGGCTGACCAGCGAGTACTCGAGCTGGACGTCGCAGATCGGGTGGACCTTCGCGGCGCGCCGCAGCGTCTCGACGCCGACCTCGGACAGCCCGATGTAGCGCACGTAGCCGGCCTTGACCAGATCCGCGATCGCGCCGACGGTGTCTTCGATCGGCACCTTCGGATCGAGCCGCGACGGCCGGTAGATGTCGACGTGATCGACGCCGAGGCGCGACAGGCTGTACGCGAGCGCGGTCTTGGTCGCGCGCGGGCTGGCATCGAAGCCGAGGATCGCGCCGTCGGGGCCGCGCAGCGCGCCGTACTTGACGCTGACGAGCGCGCGATCGCGCCGGCCCTGCAGCGCGCGGCCGACGAGCAGCTCGTTCTTGCCCATGCCGTAGAAGTCGCCGGTGTCGATCACGTTCACGCCGCGCTCGAGCGCCGCGTGGATCGTGGCGATGCCCGCGTCATCGTCGGCCGGGCCGTACCAGCTCCCCGCGCCCATGCTCATGCAGCCGAGCGCGATCGGGAACACGCTCGGGCCAGTCGCGCCGAGGGTCACGTGTTGACTCATGCCGCGACTCTAGCACCACGGGTCAGATCATCGCCGGCTCCGACCACGTGGAACCATCGCTCGGTCTCGTAGCGTATCGAGCGCATCAGCGGCGGTCAGCGGAATGCAGAGCTCGACCGCTCCGCGTGCCGGGCGCACGTGCCTACGATGGCACGTGCGGTCGCTCGTCGGCGTCGTGTTGTGCGTGGGGTGTGGGTCGCCTCGTCCGCCATTTTGCGGAGTCGAGTGCGGACCGGATCACACGTGCCCGGATGGGCTCTACTGCGTGACCGGTGGTCTGTGCTCGCCGGATCCGAGCGGCGAGTGCGGTATGCCCGATGCCGGCCCGCCGATTCCGTGCACGTACTTCGGCCACGGCGAGCTCGCAGTCTGCGTCGCGGTCGTGCAACCCGCGCTCGTGGTGACCTCGCCGGCGATGTTGTCGAGCCTGACGGCGCCCTGCGATGTGGCCACGCAGGACCCGTGCGTCTTCGCGTACCGATCGATCACGATCTCGTCGCTCCTACGTCTCGAAGCGCCGAAAGCGATCGTGCTCGTCGGAGTGGATAGCATCACGATCGATGCGAACGGTTACGTCGACGCCGCGAGCCACCTCGGCGGACCGTTCGGCGCGGGCTCGACCTCCGGAATGCCTTGCACGATCCCCAACGGTGCCTACGACATCTCGGGCGGCGGCGGCGCCGCCGGGGGCACATCGGGGCAAGCTGGCGCGCCCGGCGGCGCCGGCGACGGCGGCGCGGCCGCAGGCGGCGTGCCGAGCGTCGCGTACATGCCGTATCCGAGCTCGGGCGGCTGCGACGGCGGAAACGGCGGGCAGAGCACCGCGACAAGCGACTCGCCCGGCGGTCACGGAGGCGGCGCGGTGAATCTGATCAGCAACGGCGCGATCTCGATCGCCGGCATCGTCAACGCGTCGGGCGCGGGCGCACCGGCGGCTGGCAACTTCGACGGCGGCGGCGGCGGTGGCGCCGGTGGATACATCGGCATCGACGGCGATCCGACGCAGTACTCGTTCACGGGCACGGTGTTCTCGCTCGGCGGTGGAGGCAGCAGCGGCTCGTCGGCGGGGGCGGGCAGCAATCCGGGCGGCGATGCGGTTCCGCCAGCAGTGCCCGGCGACAGCGCGACACCCGGCATCGGCGGATTCTCGCCGACCGGCAGCGGCATCGGCGCCGGTGGCCGCGGCGGTGCCGGCGCGAGCGCGCCGGTCGCGGGTGGAGCTGCGTCCGCCGGCGCGGGTGGCGGTGGTGGCGGCGGCGGATACGGCTACATCGCGATCGTCGGATCATCGGTGCAGCCCGCGGCGTTCGATCCACCGCCGGTCGAGCCGTAGCGCTACTCGGTCAGGTAGCGGGCGATCGCGTCGACGAACGCCGGCGCGGCGTGCGCGGCGGCGCCGGTGCCCGCGCGCTGGAGCTGCAGCGCGAGCACGAGCGGGATCGTGCCGTGCGGCGTCGTCACGCCGAACGCGAGCACGAGCAGGCTGTCGTCGGCGGGGCGCTTGCCGCACGCGAGCTGCGCGGCCGGCACGTGCGACTCGTTCCACGCCGCGCACGCGGCCGGGCGCTGTGCGATCGCGGCGAGCGAGTCGGTCGTACCGGTCTTCGCGCCATAGATCGCGACGCGCGCGTCGGCGAACAGCGGCGCGAGCCCGGCGTGCGCGGTGCCGCCGTCCTGCACGACCGCGCACAGCCCGCCGCCGGCGCCGAGCACGGTGGTCGCACGTGCCGCCGATCGATCGGTGCACGACCACGTCGGCACCGCGCCGACCGCGGGCGCCGGGAACCAGCTCGCGGCAAGCCGGCCGGCGCCCGGATCGTAGACGACGCGCGCGAACGCGTCGGCGAGCTGCGCGAGCG